>Ga0070741_10000547_pt1 | contig 132217 bp, 116 predicted proteins | sample Coa_R1_4_FD_66440 | JGI IMG/M metagenome (GOLD analysis project Ga0070741, IMG submission 66440) | Surface soil microbial communities from Centralia Pennsylvania, which are recovering from an underground coalmine fire - Coalmine... | ecosystem: Environmental > Terrestrial > Soil >... | reverse complement strand
TGCAACGATAGGACGTGCGGACGAGGCGTCCGCACTCCACCAGGCTGACGTGAGGCCGGCGTCGCGGCATCGGCGGTTTTGCGCGTTGGAGTGCGGACGCCTCGTCCGCACACGGTTGCACGATGGGACGTGCGGACGAGGCGTCCGCACTCCACCAGGCTGACGTGAGGCCGGCATCGCGGCGTCGGCGGCTTTGCGCGTGGAGTGCGGACGCCTCGTCCGCACACGGTTGCAACGATGGGACGTGCGGACGAGACGTCCGCACCCCACCAGGCTGACGTGAGACCGGCATCGCGGCATCGTCGGCTTTGCGCGTGGGGTGCGGACGCCTCGTCCGCACACGGTTGCAACGATAGGACGTGCGGACGAGACGTCCGCACTCCAACGTTTATGCGCGCGATCAGTCCAGCGTGAATCCCAGGAACGCGATGCACATCTCGTCGGTCGTTGCCTCTCCCCACGACACGCTGCGATTCGTTGGATTGTCGTAGATCGCTTCGAGCGAGAAGAGCGTTCCGCGCGGGATCGCCAGCGGCTGCGCGTACGGGTACACGCCCTGCCAGTTGAAGTCCCAGTTGTCGATGTTGATCAGGCACTCCTGCTTACCATCAGGATACGTCGCGACGACGTGCATCTTCCGGCCGAGCAGGTGCATGTGCGGCGCGACGAGCCAGAGATGCGTGGCGACGGGAGTCGCAATCGGGAACTGTGCCGTGACCTGATAGTTGTCGGTGAGCGGCGGAATCGTGAACGTCTGATTGATCAGCGGCACGAACTGCAGCAGCTTCGCCGGCTTCTTCTCCTTGTAGTAAAGCGCGAGCGTCGTCTGATCGGGAGTCGGCGCCCCTTCGTGCACGTGATAGTGAACCTGAAGAACCACGCGCGCGTTTGCGGGGAGCAGCATGCCGACGTCATCGGGCAGCACGAACGGGCGTGCGCCGGGCGCCCAGCCGCCGAGTGATCCCGTCAGCGTGAATCCCGGTCCGCCGAAGCATGTGTAGCCTGCGCCGGGCGATTCATCATCAAGCCTCTGAGACTCGCCCGTCGTATCGAGAAATGCGATGACGTGATGTACTTCGCCGCGATCGCCGGGCCTCACGTCGATCGCGGAGATGTAGCGATCGGATGTCTGGTTCGCAGGCAACGTGAAGCAGCGATATTCATCGCGATCGGCAGGAGGTGTGAACGGCACCGGACTGCTGAGCGTCTGGCTCGGCGTGCCGAGCTGCCAGCCGCCGCTGAAGTCGATCGGCTGCGGAAGGTCCGCGGGATTCCCGAAGGGCGCGCCGCCATCGACCCAGCGTGCGAGCAGATCGATCTCGCCATCGGTCAGCGTCCGCTCCTTCGCATCGGCGAAGTTTCCGCAGCCAGCCGCCGGCTTCCACGGCGGCATCTCGCGCGCCTGCGTCTTGAGCTTGATCTTCGCGGCGTTCGCCTTCGCTTCCTGATAGTTCGTCAACGCAAACGGCGCGACGTCGCCGGGGTGATGGCACGTCTGGCAATGCGCCTGAAAGAGACGGACGACTTCCTTCGCGTAGGTCGGCCCGTTGACCGGCGGCGGAGGGCCGGGGAGGCGGACGGCGCGAGGCGGCAGCGACAGCATCGCCACGAGGGGAGCGATCGGGATCATGGTGAAGATGCTACTCGCTCTTGATCGCGCTCGCGATATCGATTCGTGCGGCGAGCCGGGCGGGGACGAATCCGGCGATGGCCGAGGCCGCCAGCGTGATCGCGAGCGACGCGGCGATCATCGCGGCCGGCGTGTGAAACTCGATCGTCCATCCGAACGACTGCTTGTTGATCACGTAGATCAGAATCCACGACAGCGCGTAGCCCATGATGACGCCCGACACGGTGGACGCGAGGCCGAGCAGCGCGGACTCGAGCACGAGCATGTTCTGCTGCTCCCGAGTCGTGACCCCGAGGACGCGCAGCAAGGCGAGCTCGCGCCGGCGCTCGAGAATCAGTGCGGCGAGCGTGTTCACGATCCCGAGCACGGCGACGACGATCGCAATGCCGAGGAGTGCATACGTGATCAGAAACGTCTGATCGAAGATCTTCATCACCTCGGCGCGGATCGAGCCGTTCGTGATCGCGAATGCGTGATATTTCGGGCCGAGCTCCTTCTGAAGTGCGATGCGCGCGGCGTCGCGGCTGACGCCTTTCTTCAGATAGATGACCACCGTGTTGATCCGGTCGTCGTGGAACGTGCGGATGAAGAGCGAGCGGTCCATGACGACGACGCCGCGGTCGTTCGAGTAGTCGCGATAGATGCCGGTGATCGGAAACGAAGCGCCGGCGAGGCGAATGACATCGCCTGTCTTCTTGCGATGCTTGAGCGAGAAGCTCTCGGAGACGACGACTCCGTTCCGCGCAACAGCAGCGAGGAGCGCCTCCTTCGAGGAGCGAGGTGTGATCATCGGGAGGTCGCCGAACTGCATGACCTTCGTGAAGTCGCCGCTGCCGGCCGAGATGATGTCGTCGCCGTAGAGAACGTCGCGCCCGCGAACGCGATCGAAGGCGGCGATGAAGGGAATCTTCGCGAGATCATCCGCGATCGCAGGCGGGAAGAGCGCGATCGATGCATTCGTCAGTCCCTGCGCCGGCCGCAGCCAGAGATCCGAGCTCACGGTCTGATTGACCCAGATGCGCACCGTCTCGCGGAAACTGCCGACCATGAGCGCAACCGCGACCATCATCCCGGTCGCGAGCGCGAGCGCGGCGGTGGCGATCGCGGTGCGCCGCAGCGACGCCGGCAGTGATCGCGCGGCGAGCTCGCCGACGATGCCGAAGGCCGCCCGCATCGGTCTCGCGAACGCTGCGGCGGCGACGCGGACGATCGATGGCGCGAGCAGAGAGAAGCCGCAGACGACGAGCAGCACCGCGATGTAGCCCGCGACCGCGATCCCGTTCCACGGCGGGAGTTGCGACGTCAACGCGCCGCCGATGAAGCAGAGCGCGGCCGCGAGCGCGAGTTGCCGTTCCCGCTCGCGCGGGATTCGCTGCTGCAGGCCGGGACGGATCATCGCGTGCGGCGGGACGCGCGAAGCCTCGAGCGACGGCTGCAGTGCGGAGAGAAGCGAGAGGACGATCCCCACCGCGAATCCCGTCGCGATGATCGGCGCGGTGAGCGCGATGCTCTCCGGACGCGACGTGACATAGAGCGCGTTGATCGTTCGTCCGATGAGGCCGAGGATCGCGCGAGCGATGCCGGTGCCGATGCCGATGCCGAGAATCGAGCCGGCGATCCCGAAGAGCAGGCCTTCGCCGGCGAAGGCGAAGAAGATCTGCCGCGGCGAGGCGCCGAGCGTCTTCAGGATGCCTGCATCCCTCCGCCGCCGCAGGATCGAGATGAGCACCGTGTTGTAGACGAGGAACATGCCGACGAGCAGCGCGACACCGGCCAGTGCGAAAAGATTCACGCGGAACGCGCGCAGCATCTTCGAGACGCGCTCGTTGCGGCGCGAGGGACGCTCGACGCGCATCGAGGTCCCAACCAGCGACTGCACCCGCGCGGCGAGCGCGTCATCGGGCAGCATCAGATCGATGCGCGTGAGGCGGCCGCGGAGGCCGAAGCTCTGCTGCGCGACGGCGATGTCGCAGACGACGATCTCGCCGTTGAATGCCGTCGCCGGGCCGCGCGGCTCGAGAATCCCGCGCACGGTCAGCGTTCGCTGATTGCCGAGAACGTTGAGCGTGAGCGGCGAGCCGAGTCTCAGATGGTTCTCCTGCGCGAATGACTGCGGGACGATCGCCGCGTCGGAGCGAAAGAGATCGAACGCCGCGCTGCTGCTGATGCCGGCATATCGGTAGTCGCGGAAATGCAGGTCCGACATCAGGTCGACCGCGAGCAGCCGGAACGGAGTCTGCGACGGCTCCACGACGCCGTCGATGTCGATCACCGGCGCGAAGCGTGCGCCCGCATCCCACAAAGGTTGCAGGCGCAGCAGCGCCGTCTCGTCCATCGCGCCGCTGTCGGAGATGATCGTGTAGTTCGCGCGGCCCGCCACGGCGTCGACGGATTGCTGAAAGGCGCGCAGCGCGCTCTGATTGGAGAGCTCGATCGCGACGATGACGGCGACGCCGATCGCGATGCCGAGAATCGTGAGCGCGGTGCGGATCGTCTCCCGGACCAGCGGACGGAGGACGAGCGCGCGGGTGATCATCGCGACACGTTTCCGTCAGCCACAGAGATCGTGTATTCGCCGAACGCCGCGGCGGCATCGGAGTGCGTCGCCATCACGATCGTCGGATGTTCGGTCTCGTGAATCGAACGAATCAGCTCGAGCACGCTGGCGCCGTTCTTCGAGTCGAGATTGCCCGTCGGCTCGTCGGCGACGATCAGCGGCGGGCGATGAATCACCGCGCGGCCGATGGCGACGCGCTGCATCTCTCCGCCCGACAGCTCGTTCGGGTAATGCGATGCGCGATGTGCGAGGCCGACGCGCTCGAGCATCGCGCGCGTGCGGGAGTCGATGTCGCGGCGATTCACCTTCGCGAGCGACAGCGGAAACGCGACGTTCTCGAAGACGGTGAGCGTTGGAATGAGGTTGAACTGCTGGAAGACGAAGCCGATGGACTTGCGGCGGAGCAGCGTCAGGTGCTGCTCGCTTGCGGCCGAAGTCTCGATCCCGCCGAGGTAGACGCGGCCGGAGGTCGGGCGATCGACCGCGCCGATCAGGTTCAGGATCGTCGACTTGCCGCTGCCCGATGCACCGCGCAGCACCGCGAAGGCGCCGGGTGCGATGTCGAGGGACACGTCGTTGAGCACCTGCACCGCCGCAGCTTCATCGCTTCCGGCGTAGACGTGTGTGACGTGCTCGAGGCGTACTTGCAATTCCTGAAGTGTAGGACAACCTCTCGGGTTGTCGTCCTGCACCCGGGATGATCTTTGCAGTGATACGCTTCCATTTCGGGAAACTTCAGGAGGGCGTATGGCCGACGAAACCAATCCAGCACCGAATGAGGCGGCAGAAGGCGATGGCCGTTTCAACAAGGCGCGTGCGTTCGTCAACGAGAAATATTCAGCCGCATCCGAAGCCGCGCGGAGCGGATACAACCAGGTGAAAGAGAAAGTGGAGGATGTCGATTTCGGCGCAGTGGCCGATCAGGTGCGCAGTTATGTCCGTTCCAATCCGGGCAAGGCGCTGCTGATCTCGGTCGGCGTCGGGTTCGTCATCGGACTTCTTCTTCGCGGTGAGGACGAGGAGTAGAGATGGCCACGAATAGAGAAAACGATCACGAGCGTTCCGCCGCCGGTCTCGATTTCGATTTCCCGATTCGCGAGAAGGCGGCGTCCCTCGGTCAGACGGTCGCGGAAAACGGCCCCGAGGCGCTGTTCGAGGAGATCGAGAATCTCCTGCCGGAAAGCTGGCGCGAGCAGATCACCGCGTTTCCGATCGCCGCGATGCTCCTCGGCCTCGGCGTCGGGATCTTCCTCGGCATGAAGAAGGGCGACGAGATCATCGCGGCCGGCGGCTCGATGCTCTCTGCTGCCGCGATCGCCAATGTGACGCAGGCGATGGAGCGCGTCACCGGCGGCGGCGAGTCCGAAGCCTGATCAGCGATTGCACTCGCCCGGCATCGCCATGCACAATACGGCTGATGCCGGGCTTGTTCCCGCTACCCGTCGCAACACACCATCATCTCGAATCCCTCGCGGCCGAGGTGCATCGCACCTATTTCCATAAATATCCGCCGCTTCCGGTGCGATGGGGCCAGCAGATCTCGCGCAAACAACGGCGCAGCATCCGCCTCGGCTCCTACAATCACGCGACCGCCGAGGTGCGCATCCATCCTTCGCTGAACGCGCCGAACGTTCCGGCGTTTTTCATTCAGTCGGTCATCTACCACGAGTACCTGCATCACGTACTCGGCCCAAGCCACAACCGCCGCTTCCACGCGCACGAGCGCCGCTTCCGCTATCACCGCGAATCGCAGGAGTGGATCCGCAGAAACCTGTTGATGCTGCTGGGAACGAGGCGGAAGATCGTGCGTTCCGTCCCCGAGCCCGTAGCCGCGCCGCAGATGGCGTTGTTCTAGGGGGCGCGCGGGCTCGCGGGCTCGCGGGTTCGCGGGTGGGAGTTGGGAAGCGGACGCGTACCCGCGCGACCACCACCACCGCGTGCCCGCGTACCCGCGTAACCGCGCGACCACCCCGAGCCCGCGTACCCGCGTAACCGCGAAACTACCTCACGATCCCATCGGGAACGTGAGGTTATAGATGAAGCGTCCGCGTGCGACGGACAAGACGATCGAGCTGCGCTCCACGGCTTTGGTCAGCTCCTTGTCGAGATCCGCTGTCGACGCGACTTCCGTTCCGTTCACTCCGACGATGAGATCGCCCGGCTGGAGGCCGACGCCTGCTCCGCGCGAGCCGGGGTTCACTTCGGAGATCACGACGTTTCCGCCGTTGTCGTCGACACGCAGTCCCGCGATCTCGCTCAGCACGCGCAGGCCGAGCTTGTTCGGCGTCTCGGTCGGGCGCACGGTGACCTTCGCATTCGAGCCTTCGCGCACGATCGACAGCTCGATCGGCTGGCCTCCGGCGAGTGTCGCGGTCGCGGTCGAGAAGCCTTCGCGCGAGTCGATGCTCTTGCCGTTCACCGCGGTGATGATGTCGCCCGCGCGCAAGCCCCCGGCCTGGGCGGGCGAGCCTGCGAAGACGCGTGACACGAGTGCGCCGTGTGACGCGCGGACGCCGAGGCGCTTCGCTTCTTCAGGAGTGAGTGTCGCGGTCACGGCGCCGATCCATGCGTTGTGGACCTGGCCGTAACGCAGCAGATCCTGAATGACTTTTTTCGCGCGGTCGACCGGAATCGCGAAGCCGATGCCCTGCGCCTCCGCGTAAATCGCGACGTTGATGCCGATCACGCGCCCTTCGATGTTGAGCAGCGGACCGCCCGAGTTGCCGGGGTTGATCGACGCATCCGTCTGAATAAAGTCGGTGAACGTGCGCCCCGCCTCCTTCGATGGAACCGAACGGCCGAGCGCGGAGACCACGCCTGTCGTGACCGACCCGCTCAGGCCGAAAGGATTTCCGACGGCGATCACCGTCTCGCCGATCATGAGATCCGACGAGGTGCCGATCGGCGCCGGTGTGAGCTTCTTCGCGTCGACGCGCAGCACGGCGAGGTCGCTGTCGGGATCGACGCCGATGAGTTTCGCGGCCATCTGCGTGCCGTCGCTCGTGACGACGCTGATGCGCGACGCACCTTCGACGACGTGATTGTTGGTGACGATGATGCCGTCGCTCGACCAGACGAAGCCGGAGCCGAGCGACTGTGTCGTGTACGAGCGCTCGCGCCCGCCGAACATGCCGAAGGGATCGAAGAACGGATCGATCTCCCGCCTGCGGATCGTCGCCTCGGTCTGGATGTTGACGACGGAGGGAGCGACGTTGTGAGCGACGACGACGACGGGCGTGCGCCGCACCGCACTGACGCTCGCGGGAATCGGCGCGGTGGCCGTGCGCGGCTCGACCGTCTGCGACTCCGCCGACGGCTTGCAGCCGATCGTCAGGAGAAAGACGAAGAGGAGCTTACGTGCGTTGTTCATGGCCGCGAATTGTATGGAGTCGCAGCGAGCGCGGCTACACTGTGCGCGATGAAGTTGAAGATGATTTTCAATCCGACTGCCGGCCGCGGACGCGCGAGCAGGCTGATCGGCCGTGCGCTTGCCTATCTTCGCGAGCGAGGTGCCGAGGTCGACTGTGTGCCGAGTGCGAGTCCGGCGGACCTCACGCGCATCGCCGCCGAGAGCTCGCGCGGCGGATGGGATCGCGTCGTCGTCTGCGGCGGCGACGGCTCGCTTCATCTCGCGGTGCGCGAGTTCGATCTGAAGAACGGCACGCTCGCGCTGCTGCCGCTCGGCTCAGGCGATGACTTCGCGCGCGTCGTCGGCATCCCGCGCACGATCATCGGCGCCTGCGATGCGATCCTCTACGGACAGACGATCACCGTCGACGTCGCGACGGCGAACGGCCTCCGCTACCTCGGCGTCGCCGGTCTCGGATTCGATTCCGAAGTCGCGGCCTATGCGAACGCCCACACGACCTGGCTTCGCGGTTCGCTGATCTATCTCTATTCGATCTTCCGCGTGCTGCCGCGATTCACACCACGGCATGTGAAGTTGACGGTGAACGGCAGCGAGCGCGCCGAAGAGATCATGTTCGCCTGCGTCGGCAACTCGCGGCAGTACGGCGGAGGCATCCGCATCACGCCGGATGCAAAAGTCGACGACGGGCTGCTCGATCTTCTGCTGGTGCACCGCACGACGCGGCTGCAACTGCTGAAGACGTTGCCGCGCGCCTACACCGGGTCGCATGTGAGGAGCGCATTCGTGGAGACTGCGCGGGGATCTCAGTTCACGTTCCAGAGCGAGCATCCGCTCGAGGTGTATGCGGATGGCGAGCGGCTGACGCAGACGCCGGTGACGTTCGCACTCGACGCGGAAAAGTTGAAGATCGTGGTGCCGTGAAGTGAGTCACGCGGTTACGCGGGCTCTCGGGCTCGCGGTTAATTCCGTGATGGCTGCACTGCAAGCCCGCGTACCCGCGAGCCCGCGAGACCCCTCTCCATTCGATCTTCCGCGTGCTGCCGCGTCGGCAACTCGCGGCAGTACGGCGGAGGAATCCGCATCACGCCCGATGCAAAAGTCGACGACGTCGCACCTACACAGGCTCGCATGTAGTTCCGTGAGGTAAGTCACGCGGTTACGCGGGCTCTCGGGCTCGCGGTTAGTCCGTGATGGCTGCACTGCAAGCCCGCGTACCCGCGAGCCCGCGAGACCCCTCTCCTCACTACTCCGGCAGGATCTCGATCCCGCCGGTCTGCGGTTTCGAAGTCTGCGTCGGTGCGATCACCGTATCGATGGTGCGCGACAGGAAGAGGTCCGTATCGGTCTTGCCATCCGGTCCGTAGCCGACGACGAGATAGCGATCGGGCTGCGCGACGTAGTTGTACGTGTTGCCCGACGGATCCTTCAGCAGTTTCGCGGAGATGTAGTAGGGAACGAGATTCGAGAGTGCCTTCGGCAGATGGTTGTTGACGCTGTAGTACTTCTCGACGGCCTGACCGATCGCCTCGATCCGCTCCAGCGACACCGCCTTCTTCGTCGCGTAGACGGATGACGTGCGGCGGGTGAACGGTGCGAGTCCATTCAGCGGATTCTTGAACGAGGTGCCGATCGAGAGGACGGCGATGACCGCAAGCGCGACGACGAGCGGCAGCGGGACAGGCGTCTCGGCGACCTGTGTTTCGTCCACCGGCGTCTGCTCGAGCACGGCCTGCGCGCTCTGCCCGCGGACTTCTTCGATGAGGTCGCGCGTGAGCAGTTCGTAGAGTGCCTTGTTCGTGTCGAACTCGGAGAGCTTCGACATCTCGACGATGTCGCCGACGGTCGTGAGGCCATCGACGAGATCGTAGATCTGCTTCTCTTCCTCGGAGATGCGGATCTTGTCCGAGGCGCCGCCCTTTTTCTTCTTCGCCGGGGCGTGACCGTCGAAGTCGACTTCGTCCGCTTCTTCCGCGCCGACGACCACGATCTCCTGGTCGGTCAGCTTCTTGCGGAAGATCATGTCGTAGGAGCGGACCCGCTTCTCGATGATCGGCCATTCGTCGATCATTCGAGCGCCTTCCATCAGGATCGATTCGGCGGTGATCGGTACGACGTTGTCGCGGTCGTACTCGATCGTCGTCTCCTGCGAGAAGTGATAGTCGCCGTCCTTCCAGCGGAAGAGGCGGTAGACGATCTGCAGGATCTGGAGCTGAATCGCCTGCTTGAGGGCGTCGGGTGAAATGATTCCGTAGTGCGTGAGGATGAAGCCGAGACGCTGCAGCGTCTCCTTCTGAATCTCGAGTGCGCGATTGAGCTGGTCCTGGGAAAGCGTGCCGGTTTTGATCAGCACGGTGCCGAGGCGGCTCTCGATGCGGCGGTTCAGAGAGTCGGCGCCGACGACTTTGCCGTCGAGAAACGTGACGCTGACGGTGTCGTCCTTGCCGCGAAGTGTGAGCACACCTGTCTTTCGCTGAAGTCCGATCAGCTGAAAGATGTCGGCGAGACTGAAGTCTCTTAATGTTCCTTCAAGTGCCATGGATCAGGTGTTCACCGCTCGACGCCGATAAACCGGAAACGACAGGAAGAACCACATCACGATGGCGAAGAGAATCGCCACGATACGAATCATCAGTTTGGCTGTCTCCGCGACGGGGCCAATCGCGGGAGCGAGGCGGCCGGTGAGAATCGCGATCGACACGAAGACGAAGAAGAAGAGCACGGTGATGAGACCGCCGACCGTCTTTCCTTCGAGAAGCTGCGCCGAGCCGGGGATGAACGTCGCGAAGATTCGGTTTCGCGTGTTCATCGCGGAGTGGTACTCCGAGACCTCGTCGAGCTTGGAGCGCTTCGTGTCGAGCGAGACGCCGTCGCGCTTCAGATAGATGTGAATGCACTGCGTGCAGTAGGTCGCGCTCTCGCGTGCCGACTTGCAGCGGTGGCAGAACGTGCGTCCGCACTTGATGCACTGCCCCGCGAATCCGCGCGTGCGGCGCTTGAGCCAGAGGGCCACCGCAAGCACGATCGTGAGGAGCGATCCGATCGTCATCGGGTTGATCGCGCTGACCGCGGGATCGAACGAGGAGTAACTGCCGAAGACGGAGCGTGCGGTGCCCTTGCGCGCGATGTTGGCCGCGAGGTCCCAGGCCTGGGAAAGGGGCGGCCGGTACATCACGATTTTCTGCGTCGGCGGATTCGACAGGATCCGCTCGATTCCGGGGCGGTCGATCTTTTTCGCCTGCTCGAGCTGCTGTCCCTGTTCGTCGAATCGATAGAGCTCGCCGCTCGCCACCGAATGGTTGTAGTACGCGATTGCCATCCGCGAGTCGAGCTGCTGTGCCTTCTCATACTCGGTGATCGCTGCCGGGAAATCGTTGTCGAGGAAATGGAGATTGCCGATGTTGACGTGGGCGCCGGCCGACTCCTTGAGCTCCGCCGAACGGCGATAGTGAATATTCGCCTGCGCCTCGTTGCCTTCCTGCAGTTGCAGATTTCCCGTCAGGAGATGGAGATCGGCATTGTCGGGAATCGCAGACAGCAGATCCTGCATCCGCCGCAGCGCTTCCGGTTGATAGCTCTGCTCCTCCGACGCGATCGCCGACATGATCACCGGGCTGTCGACGCCCGCCGTCCAGTTCGCCGCGGCGTCGAGTGCGACCGGCAGCATCGCGAGCAGGATCGCGACGACGCCGATCATGACCCGCTCGATGACCGATGCGTAGCCGAAGAAGATCACGAACCAGTAGAAGATCAGCCACAGCGGGCCGAACCAGACGAACAGAGGGAGGAAGAGCAGGGCGAACGCGAGGACGGAAACGGAGCCGCCGCGGAATCTCTGCGAGAGAATCTCGCGGAAGTCGTGGGCCATCGCGCGGCCGTAGCGGAAGAAGAGAACCAGCGCGAAGAGCCCCGTCATGAGCATGACCGCAAGAGCGAGCACGATCAGGAAGTCGGCTTTGCTGAGAAGGCGAGTCCTGTAGTTGAGAAAGACCTGGACGATTCCGCGGAAGTTCGACTGCAGCGCAACGACCCAGTTCTTCTGAGCGGCCGCGCGATCGGCGAGCGCAAAAGCGACCGCCGGCGATTTCGGATCGAGTTGCAGCGCAGCCTTGGCGGCCCAGTTCGCGACGTCCTTCGATCCCTGCTTGTCAGCCTGACCGGCGAGAGCCGCGGCGGCCGATGCGTAGAGAGGATATTTCTTCAGACCGTATGACTTGCCTGTGTCGGTCAGTTCGGTCGTCTTCTTGATGGCGAGATCCACGTCGCCGGTATCGGCGGCGGCAGTGGCCTGGGGCCAGATATCGCGAGGCGCAACCTGTTCAGCACGGACGATGATCGCCCACCCGAACACCAGCAGCCCCCAGATCAGACGTCGTTTCATTTAGATGCTCTTCGTCCGCTGGACGTAAGCGAGCTTCAATTCTCCCAGATGCGTGGTCAGGAAGTCCTCTTCTTCTGCCGTGAGATTACCGGATGTCTTGTCTTGAAGCAGCGTCAGGATGTCGATCATCTGGCGCGCAGCCGCCGGATCGATCTTCGCCTGCGGCTGATATGGATTCCTCAGCATACCGAGACTCATGTATGCCTGTGCGATCAATGGCTCGATGAAATTCGAGAAAGGAGTCTCGGGACTCGCCGCGCGATCCGCGACCGATCGGCGTTCCTTCGGTGCTTCCGCGGGCTTCGGTTTCGACTCGATCTTCGGTTCCGGGATGGGCTCCTGCCTCGCTTCCACCTTCGGAGCAGCCTCCGGGCGGATCTCGTCGCGGAACTCTTCACGAATCTCACCCTCTGCGGTGAAGATCCGTTTATCCGTTACCTTCAGTTCTTTCTTCTCGTTCGGCAAGCTCTCCTCCGAGTGCCGCGATGTCTCGTCTAATCAAGGGTTTGGAATGTTAGCATCGGGTTTACTTGCCGCGCAATTTCTCGGTGGAAAGATGACCTTGGTGCCGGCGACGACAAGGCGGCGCATCCGAGAACCTCCGGCTTTGGAATCAGCGCATCGAACGATACCCTAACGGACGCCTTCGCATCATGAAGATTTTTCAGATCCTCGAGTTCAATCAATTCAACACCGGCTCGGTGCATCAGATGTTTCAGGCAGCGAGCGGACTGCGCGAGCGCGGGCATGAGGTGACGGTGATCAGCCGTCCCGACGCCGTGCTCGCGACGAAGTGCGCCGCGGCAGGCCTCGCGTTCGAGGGGCTGCCGCTGCGGCATCAGTTCGACATCCGCAGCATGATCGCGATGCGGCGGATCGTGCGCGCGAAGCGGCCGGACGTGATTCATGTCCACAAAGGTGTGGCGCATGCCATCGCGCTCGCGGCGACGGCGCGCGATCCTGTCGGAGCGTTCGTCGTCAATCGCGGCGTGTCGTTTCCTCTCGATGTCTGGAATCGCGGCAAGTACAGGACGAAGCGCGTCGATCGCGTCGTCACGGTCTGCCAGCAGATCAAGGATGTGATCGTCTCCAGCGGCAGGCTTCCCGATGACAAGGTCACCGTTGTTTACGCGGGAACCGATGTCGCGCTCTTCGATCCTCAGCGATGGGACGCGCGCGCGTTCCGGCGGGAGAAGGAGATTGCGGACGATCGCTTTCTCGTTGCGCAGGTCGGCGTCCGCGATTGGAAAGGCTGGAAGGAACTGATCGATTCGGTCTCGGATGTCGTCGCCGAATTTCCGATGGTGCACCTCGCGCTCATCGGCTGCCGCAACGAAGCGGAGAAGGCAGAAGTTCGAGCGTACGCGGCGGGAAAGCGGATGGCGCCGTATGTCTCCGCGATCGAATATCGGACCGACATGCCGAATGTCTTCGCGTCGTGCGATCTCGTCGTCGACGCCTCGTGGGCGGGAACGGGAATCACGGGGACCATTCGCGAGGCGATGGCGATGCGCAAGCCGGTGATCGCCAGCGATGCCGGCGGAAATCGCGAGCTCGTTTCGTCGCGCGATGTCGGCTGGCTGATTCCGATGAAGGATCGCGCCGCGCTGACGAACGCGTTGCGGGAAGTGATCGGCAATCGCGAGCAGAGCGGATTCGTCGCGGCGCGCGCCCGGGAGCACGTCGTGAATGGATTCTCGAAAGAGCTGCGGATCACGCGGCTCGAGAATCTGTACGGAGAGATTCTCGGCGCTTCATCCTGAGCTGCGCGATCACTCCAGCAAGTCGATCGGCGGGCCGCCTTCCGGATACACCTTCATCTTCGTGAATACCCACTTGTCTCCGGTCGCGCTGTGCGCGGCACGCGCTTCCACCGTGGCTTTGCCCTTCGGCCCGTGGATGGGAAACGTGATGTCGGCGCTTCCTTCACCGTTGTGCAGGTCGATCGAGCCGCGGACCCACCATCCCGTTTCGACCGGAGCGCCCAGCGCATCGATGACGCGTGTGTCATGCAGCGCGCGATCGCTCGCGATGCGATAGACGTCGGTTCTTCGGATCATTCCGAAGGCGAAGATCACGACGCCGGCGACCACGAGGATGGAGAGCGCAACGAGCACGCTGCAGCCAGCGAGGAGCCACTTCAGACATCCGCTGCTCTTCGCCGGTTGCTGCTGCGGCGGTTGCTGCAGCGGAGGAGGAATGTATTCCGGTGTCACACTCATGACATTGCCCTCACATGATCCGCGACGCTGGCGGCGATTCCTTCCATGTCGTAGCCCCCTTCGAGCAGCGAGAGCACGCGTCCGCGGCAGTGCTTCTCCGCGAGCTCGACGATGCGCCGCGTGATCTCACCATACGCCTGCTCGGTGACGTTCATGCCGCCGAGGGGATCGAGACGATGCGCGTCGAAGCCGGCGGAGAGCAGGATCGCATTCGGCGCGTAGTCGTCGATCACGCGCACGACTTCGTCTTCCACGCGGCGCAGGTACGCGGCGTCGCCGTCGCCTGCTTCCATCGGAATGTTCAGCGTGTAGCCGCGGCCTCGACCTTCACCGATTTCGGTGCGCGCTCCCGTTCCCGGATAGAACGGGTAGCGATGCATCGACGCGTAGAAGACATCGTCGCGATCTTCGAACAGATGCTGCGTTCCATTTCCGTGATGCACGTCGAAATCGAAGATGAACACGCGCTCGATGCCCTGCTGCTCGAGCAGCCATTCCGCGACGCAGGCGATTGTGTTGAAGAAGCAGAAGCCCATCGCTTCCGTCCGCTCGGCGTGATGCCCGGGAGGGCGTGCGATCACGAACGCCCGCGTGCTCTCGCCGAACGACCAGATGTCCTCGGCCGCCGCGAGCGCTTCGGCGACTGCACCGCGCGCCGCCGAGAAGCTTGCCGGCGAGATCGGATTGTCGAGCGAATGAAAGAGACGCATGCCTCCGCGGCACGCGGCCTCGAACTCCCGCTCGTAATCGAGCGAATGCACCTTCGCGATGATGCGGCCAGCTTCCGGATGCGTCGTGACATTGCGGACAAACGTGCCGGCAAGGCCTGCTCGCCCGACGCCATCCACCGCGGCATCGAGCCGGCGCGGCGTCTCGGGATGCCCGACGCCCGTGTCATGACGATAAAAAACCGAGCCTATCCAGGTCTTGAACATGGGTGTGTCCAGGGACGAGTGATGAGGGGCGAGTGATGAGTGACGAGTGAACAGTGACGAGTGAACAGTGACGAGTGAACAGTGACGAGTGAACAGTGACGAGTGAACAGTGACGAGTGAACAGTGTGAGTCACTCGTCACTCGTTACTCTTCACTCTTCACTCTTCACTCGTCACTCGTCACTCGTCACTCGTCACTCGTCACTCGTCACTCTTCACTCGTCACTCGCTCTTCACTCTTCACTCACTCGTCGCTCAGCACTCTTCTCTGGCCCGTGATACAACTCGCGGACCTTGAAACGCGCGCTGCGCCTTACCGTCATCGCTCTGCTGACGATTTTGTTCCTTGGTCTCTTTCTTTGGAACAGCAATCTGCACGATGTGTGGAGCATCATCCGCGGGACGAGCATGCCATGGTTCGTGGGCGGGCTGGCGGTGAATTTCGCGGCGCTGCTGCTCAGGACGGTGCGCTGGCGCAAGCTCCTCGGCGATGAGAATGCTCCCGGCTTCTATCCGACGTTCTTTGCCAATACGGTCGGCTACATGCTCTCGACGGTGCTGCCGGTTCGCGCGGGCGATGTCGCGCGTCCGGCACTGATCTCGCGGAGAACGAATGTGCGGTTTACCGAAGCGCTCGGGACCGTGCTGACGGAGCGGATCCTCGATCTGTATGGATTGATGATCCTCTTCATCTACTACGTCGTCCGTCACTGGAACTCGTACGGCGGCTCGCGCGCATTTCTCCTGATCAAGAGCGGTGCAATCGGCGGCGCTGCCACGCTCGCGGCGCTGACGTTCTTCATGGCCGGCATGCTGATGTTCCGCAGCGTCATTCGCCGGTTGCATGAATGGGTCGGCAAGGCGGTGCCGCAGCGCTTTCGCGAATCGTGGATGCGGTTCTTCGACGCGTTTGCGGAATCGCTGCAGCTCACGCGGCGCCCGGGCGCGCTGCTGACCGTCGTCGGCGCCACGGCGGGGATCTGGCTCTGTCTCACCGGGCAGTTCTGGTTCATCGTCGTCGCGATGCGCCGGCCGTTGCCGTTCGATGCGAGCTTCTTCATCTGCGGACTCTCGACGATCGGCATGATCGTGCCGACGCCGGGCGGTGTCGGCGGGTTTCACAAAGCGTGTCAGATGATCCTGACCACGTTCTACGGCTTCGACATCGACTCGTCGGTCGCGGCCGCGCTGCTCTTCCATGTCGTCGGCACCCTGCCGGTGGTTGCCACGGGGCTGATCCTCTTCGCGCACCAGGGAATGCGCTGGAAGGATGTCGTCAAGACGGCAGACAGCGAGGCGGGGCAGCAGACAGCAGGCGACGAGTAATCCTGCAGCCTGCTGTCTGTCTCCTGATGTGATATACGGCCCCTCATGCGCTGTCCGTTCTGCGGGCACACTGAGGATCGCGTGGTCGATTCGAGAGAGAGCAGGGAGGGAGACGTCATTCGCCGGCGCCGTGAGTGCGTGCAATGCGAACGGCGCTTCACCAGCTACGAGAAGATCGACATCGAGCCGTTCATGGTCGTGAAACGCGACGAACGGCGCGAGCCCTATGACCGCGAGAAACTGATGCGTGGCCTGCACATCGCCTGCCGCAAGCGGCCGGTGTCAGAGAAGGCATTGGATCAACTGGCGGACTCGATCGAGCGCGAGATGCTCGACGCGGGCGAGCGCGAGATCTCCAGCCAGCAGTTGGGCACGATGGTGATGAACCGGCTGAAGGAGCTCGACCCCGTCGCCTATGTTCGATTCGCCTCCGTTTACCGCCGCTTCGAGGATGTGGAAGCATTCGTCAAGGAATTGCATGGATTGAAGTGAACATGGCGCCGGGCGCTGGGCGCGAGGCGCATGGGACTGCTTTTCGTCTTATGCGCGGCGCGCCCCGCGACTTGCGCCCACATCGGTATTGCCCTTGCAAAAGAGGAGTCCGGTTCTCTCCGCCTGCACCAGATAAGAGGTCTACATGACTGACGCGAACGAAACCGCGAAAGAAGAAGCAATCAAGATCCCCGACGTTCTTCCGGTTCTGCCGTTGAAGGATCTCGTGATCTTCCCCTTCATCATCGTCCCGCTCTCCGTATCGCGGGAGAAGTCGATCAACGCCGTCGATCAGGCGCTCGCGGAAAACCGCGTGATCATGCTGACGGCGCAGAAAGACTTCCAGAACGAGGATCCGGGCGAAGAGGATCTCTATCGCGTCGGCACCGTCGCGATCATCATGCGCATGCTGAAGCTGCCCGACGGCCGCATCCGCATCCTGGTGCAGGGACTGAGCCGCGCGCGCATCGATTACTTCATTCAGACCGCGCCGTTCTTCAAGGCGAAGATCACGCGCATCGAAGAGCCGATCACGAAGGATCGTCCGCTGGAAGTCGAAGCGCTCATCCGTTCCGTCAAGCAGAACCTCGAGCGCGCCGTATCGCTTGGAAAGAACATCTCGCCGGAAGTGATGGTCATCGCGGCGAACCTCGACGATCCGGCACGCCTCACCGACCTCGCCGCGTCGAACCTCGATCTGAAGCTGGAAGAAGCGCAGGGGATCCTGGAGACGATCGACCCGATCGAGCGGCTGAAGAAAGTCAACGAGCTCCTGACGCGAGAGATCAACCTGCTGACGATGCAGCAGGAGATCTCGACCGCGGCGCAGGGCGAGATGAACAAGTCGCAGCGCGAGTACTTCCTCCGCCAGCAGTTGAAAGCGATTCAATCCGAGCTCGGCGAAGGGGAAGAGCTGGCGGAAGAAGTCGAGAACTATCGCAAGAAGATCGAAGAGAAGGCGATTCCGCAGGAAGCGCGCGAAGAGGTCGAGAAGCAGATCAAGCGCCTCGAGCGCTCGCATCCCGACTCCGCCGAGACGTCGATCATCCGCACCTATCTCGACTGGATGACCGGATTGCCGTGGGGACAGATGTCCGCCGACAACCACGATCTCGCGCGAGCGCGGAAGGTGCTGGACGAGGATCACTACGATCTGGAGAAGATCAAGGAGCGCATTCTCGAGTACCTCGCGGTGCGCAAGCTGCGCGGCGCGAAGATGAAGGGGCCGATCCTCTGCTTCGTCGGACCTCCGGGCGTCGGCAAGACATCCCTCGGCCGTTCGATCGCACGCGCGCTCGACCGCAAGTTCGTCCGCATTTCACTCGGCGGCGTGCGCGATGAAGCCGAGATTCGCGGCCATCGCCGGACGTATGTCGGCGCGCTGCCCGGCCGCATCATTCAGGGCATCAATCAGGCCGCGACGTCCAATCCGGTCTTCATGCTCGACGAAGTGGACAAGATCGGCGCGGACTATCGCGGCGATCCTTCGTCGGCGCTGCTCGAGGTTCTCGACCCCGAACAGAACTTCTCGTTCCGCGATCACTACCTCGGCGTTCCCTACGATCTGTCGAACGTCATGTTCATCGTGACCGCGAATACGCTCGACACGATTCAGCCCGCGTTTCTCGACCGCATGGAAGTCATCCGGCTCTCCGGCTACACCGACGAAGAGAAGCTCTCGATCGCGAAGCAGCATCTCATTCCGAAGCAGATGGAAGAGAACGGCATTCAGGACATCAACGTGACGTGGACCGATGCCGGCATCATGCGCGTGATCACCGGCTACACGAAGGAAGCCGGTCTGCGAAATCTGGAGCGCGAAGTCGGCACGATCTGCCGCAAGATCGCGGTGCAGGTCGCGGAAGGAAAGACGGAAGAGAGCTACCGCATCACCGACGGCAACGTCGAGAAGTACCTCGGGCCGATGAAGCACTTCGCCGAGGAGCTGCTGGAGCGCGATCAGGTGGGAGTGGCGACGGGACTGGCGTGGACGTCCGTCGGCGGCGACATTCTCTTCATCGAGGCCACGGCGGTGAAGGGGAAGGGACGGCTGTCGCTCACCGGCCAGCTTGGCGAAGTGATGAAGGAGTCGGCGCAGGCCGCACTGACTTATGCACGCGCCCATGCGGATGAGCAGGGGATTCCCGGCGACTACTTCGAGACGCATGACATTCACATTCACGTTCCCGCGGGAGCAATTCCGAAAGACGGCCCGTCGGCGGGCATCACGATCACGTCGGCGATCATCAGCGTGCTCACCGGACGTCCGGTGAAGCGCAACGTGGCGATGACGGGTGAAGTGACTCTGCGCGGCGACGTGCTGCCGATCGGCGGCGTGAAGGAGAAGGTGCTCGCGGCGCGTGCGGCGAAGATCAACACGGTGATCCTGCCGAAGCTGAACGAGCGCGACCTCATCGACGTGCCTGAGCCGATCAAGCGCGATATGACGTTCTACTTCGTGGAGCACGTCGAGGATGTGCTGCGCATCGCGCTGCTCGATGCAAGCGCAGCAGAGCAGAAGACGACGGAGCGGTCGGGCAGGGAGTCGAAGCCGCTTCCGGAGCCCGAGCCCGCAGGTGCAACGACGAGTTAGTTACCGCTGCCTGGTCCTCGTCCCCCGTCCCCCTCGACCGGGGGCGGGGGCGGGGGCGGGGGGAACACCCAAGCGACGCCGGCGCCTACTTCCGCCCTTCCGGCTTCGGATACACCGCGGGTGAGGCGTGTCCCTCCGCATCGACGGCGCGCACGCCGAAGATGTAGTTGTCCTTCGACATCCCCTTCACGGTGAAGCTCGTCGCGTTGGGTACGCGGATCGAGTGCTGCCACTGTGCATCGGTTGTCTCGCGATAGACGACCTCATAGTGATCGGCGCCGTCGCTGGCATCCCACGCCAGATCCGTGTCGTTGGTGAGGCGCGTCGTCAGCATGCGGACGTGCTGCGGCCGCGCGGGTGCAGTCGCGAGCTCCGCGAGTGCCGCGACGTTCACGCGCGCGACGTTCGCAACGTACGGAAATTCGACGAACTTCGGCAGGTCGCCGTACTCCTTTCCGTTCTCGACGCGCACGTTCTGATGCTGGTGGTCGTAGTTTTCGTGCGGCTCGGTGAAGCGAACGGCCGGGTAGCCCTGCTCGAGAAACGGCACGTGATCGCCGCTGCGGAGGTAGCGGTCGCGCCGGTAGATCATCCAGACGCTGAAGTCGCTGAGAGATCGCGAGGCCGTCGAAGCGATCATCCTTGCGAGCTCGCGCGACTCGGAATCGTTTTCGCCTCCGATGTTGCGCCGCGTGGCCGCTTCCTGTGCCGTCTCGTTCGTAGGCACGCCTTCTGAGAAAAGACGCACGCGCGGATCGCCTTCGCTGTGGCCGACGATGTCGTTGGTGAACATGCCGTCGATGTTCACTCCCCGCTTCTTCGCATCCTTCGCGAAGTAGGAGGAGCCGATGAGATGCTGTTCCTCGCCGGGAACGGCCATGAAGACGATCGTGGCGTTGAAGGGATGCGGAGCCATGACGCGCGCCGCCTCGAGGACGACGGCGACGCCCGAGGCGTCATCCGTCGCGCCCGGCGCATCGCATTCCGCGTCGGTCGGGCTCGAGCACATCGAGTCGTAATGGCCGCTGACCACGTACACGCGATCAGGCCATTTCGTGCCGCGCAGCGTCGCGACGACGTTCGTCAGCTTCGTGTCCTGCGTGATCCGGTCGAATTCACCCGGATGGACATCGAAGCTCTGCAGCTCGACCGTCATCCGGCCATTCGAGGTCGCCGCGATTTTGCTGAGCTCTCCGAAGATCCAGTCGCGCGCTGCGCCGATGCCTCGCTTCGGATCGGTCTGCGAGGACATCGTGTTCCGCGTCCCGAACGAGACGAGCGTGCGAATCGTCCGCTCGACGTTTTTCGCGTCGACGTTCTTCACCATCTGCCGGACAGGCGGTGCCGCCGCCTGTCCGTGAGCGGGAATCGCTACTGCGCCGAGAAGCGCGAGACCAGCCGCTGCGCGGAGGGCAGCAGCGAAGCGCCGATGGCGACCTTGATGATGTCTGCGATCAGGAACGGCAGGATGCCGATGGAGAACGCGTTGCGCGGATTGACGATCAGTGCCAGCCATGCCCATCCGCCTGCATATATCACACCGAGCGCGAGCAGCATTCCGGCGATGGAACGCAGCATCTGCGAGCCCCAGCCGCGCTCCGAAACGAAGCCGGCGACGAATGCAGCGAATGGATAGGACCAGAGATAGCCGGCCGTCGCTCCCATGGTGAGCCAGATGATTCCGCCGTGGCCCTGGGCGAACACCGGCAGGCCGGTCAATCCCTCGAAGAGATAGAGCGCCGCGGCTGCCGCGCCGCGCCGCGAGCCGAGAGTGACGCCGACGAGCAGCACCGCGATCGGCTGCAGCGTCAGCGGAACCGGCGAACCGGGAATCGGCACCGCGACCTGGGCCAGCATGGCGATGAACAACGACGCGGCGATGACGGTCAATACATTGACCATCGCCCGCCCGCGGATGATGCGATCAAGAACTACCTGTGGAATCGTCGTTTCCATTGCCTTCCCCCAGCACGAGTATCGCCGGCAGCAGCGTGATGGCGGCGATGCCGCTCAGGCCGATGCCGAAAAATGAAGCATAGCCGATCGATCGCAGCCCCGGGTAGTGCGAGAACGCAAACGATCCGTAACCAACGATCGCAGTCAGCGCCGCCATCAGAATCGCCTTGCCGGTCTCATGCGCGGACTTGTGGAACGTCTTCGGGTTCTCCACGTAGCGCTGCAGCATGTACACCGCGTAGTCCGTCGCCACGCCGATGATCATCAGCCCCACGAAGATGTTCATGAAGTTGAACTCGAGATTGAAGAGCGCCATGAGTCCCAGCATGCCCGCCGCACCCGCGACGAACGGCACGAACGTCAGCGCCGTCATCTTCAGCGTGCGGAAGCTGCTGAACATCAGCACGGCGACGGCGATGAAGCCGATGATCGTCGCGTTCTTCGCATCGTTGCGGACGATGCGCCGCAGCGTGCCGCTGACGAGGTTCACACCGGTGACGATGTCGTTGGGATGTTTCGCCGCGACATCGAGCAGCCGCGGCGGGACTTCGCGCGGCCACTTTCCGCCCGTCGGATAGAAATAGATCACGGAGATCCAGTTTCCGTTCGGGAGCTTTTTCACGAAACGCTCGGTGAGCTTCAGCAGCTCGGGATTGCCGAGGTTCGTCAGCGTGACCGGTTCCTTCGGCTGGAGCGCCTGTTCGAACAGCGGCATGTAGCTGTCGTAGGCCTCCGTGCGGAAGCCATTCGCTTTCAATGCCGTGTAGAACGTGTCGTGGACGCGCTTCGGGTTGAACTTGTCGCCGGCCCCGCGCTGCAGCGCGGCAATCGTTGCGAGCTGCTGGTCGCGCGGCGGCAGGAATGTCGAGATCGACTGGTAGGAAGCGATCGTCTGATCGTCGACGAGCGTGGAGAGATCATGAGTCGCCGAGCTCGTGCGCTCGAGCACTTGGTCGAGCGACTTTCCTTCGACCACCCACATCATGAAGTCGAATGACTGGCCGAATTTTTCGGTGATGCGCGCCTGCGTGACGACGCCCGGATTTCCCTTCGCGCGGAGATCCTGGATGTTGTCGCTGAAACGGAGACGCGTCGAGAGCGCGCCGCAGATCGCGATGAAGATCACCCAGCCGATGATCGTCGCCTTCGGCCGCGCCACCGACGCATCGATGATGCGGCCCGCGCCGAATGAGTGGAGATAGAGCTTCGGGGCCTTCGCGCGATCGCGCCGTTCGCTCAGCACGATCAGCGCCGGCAGCAGGAACATCACGCAGAGCAGAAACATCAGGATGCCGATGCCGGTGAGCAGGCCGAGCTGCGTCATGCCGCGGAAATCGGTCGCCAGGAACGCGAAGAACGTTCCGGCGGTAGTGATCGCGGCGATGAAGACGCCGGGCATCGTCGTGCGGATCGTGGTGATGACGGCGTGCTGCATCGACTCGCCCCGATTGCGCTCGTCGACGTAACGGCCGTAGAGCACGGTGATGAAGTCGATGCCGAGTCCGGCGAGCAGCGCAGCGAATCCGGCGCTGGCCGAGGAGAGCTGGCCATAGATCACGCCGGCCATTCCGAACGTGAGGAGCAGACCGAGGGCAAGCGGCGCACCGGCGTAGAAGAGCGATGCGCCGCGGCGGAACGCGTAGAGGAACAGTGCGAGGACGCCGATCACCGATCCGATGATGTTGACGATCACGTCGTAGCGGATCAGATCGGCGTCGCCGTTCGCGATCTCGTAGCCGCCGGTGTGCGCGATGTGCGGCAGCGGCGTCGATCCCGGCACGCTCTTCTGAAAATTCTTCAGCGCAGTCGCCTCGATCAGCGCCCCTTCCTGCAGCAGCGCCTTGCCGAACGGCACATCCTGGGCCGGGCGCTTCGGCTTCGTGAGAATCAGCAGCGTCGAATGATCCGCGGAAAGGTAGTAGCCGCTCGACGCATCCATCTTGAAGCCGCCGCCCGACAGCTTGAACTTGTTGAGGTAGATGGGCAGCAGATTGAACGGGTCGTACTGCACGAGCGTCTTCATCGCGAAGGCCTGCGGCGTCTGCAGGATCGCGTGATTGCGCGCGACGGATTCGCGGATCCCTTCGTCGGACAGCTTCGCCTCGACGCTCTTCAGCTCTTCCGGCGTGAGAAACAGCAGCGCGCGCGGAAGGACGTCTTCCACGAAGTCGAGAGGGTTCGGGATCTTGTAGGAGACGTCGGCGATGCGGGGGTTCGTGCGGTACCCTTCCGCGATCGCGTCGATCAGCGAATCGTATTCGTGAACGTCATGGCCCTTCGGCATGTCGAGCACGACGATGTGATAGTCGATCGTGCCGAGGTCGGTCAGCGCCTTTCGAAAGTCGTTGACCTGTTTGTTCTTCTGCGGGATGAGGTTCAGAAGATCGGGATCGAACGAAAGGCGGCTCGCTCCCCAGGCGGCGAGCAGCGCCACCGCCAGGGCGATGATGGCGATCCGTTTGCTGTGACGGAGACAGAGGCGCGCGAGTGCGTCCAGGAGTCGAGCAGTCAAGGGAAGCGGGAGTTAACATGCGGCGGCAGTCGAGTCAAGCAAATCTGACGTTCCTCATAGCGGTTTTTCTCGCGCTCGCTTGCGCGAAACCGGAGCCGCTCACGGCTCAAAAGGCCGAGAGCATCCTCCGCGATTACGAGTTCGCGAACGAGCCGGTGTATGCGGAAGTGCCGCAGCGCGTCTGGTGGAGTCCGAAGTCGCCTCAGGACGACTACGACACGAAGGCGCTGGAAACGTTGCGCAATCTCGAGCGGGCCGGATATCTGACGGTGACCGAGTCACAGACCGCGGACGGCGTCACGTCGTTCACCGGCAAAGTGACCCCCGCCGGTTTCCGACTCCTCGGCACCGCGCCGAGCATGCGCGGTCCATGCTTCCGCGCCACCATCTGCTTCAAGAAATACGACGGCATCCGCGACTTCGAACGGCATCCGACGGAACCGACCGTCGGACACGCGAAGCTCATCTGGCACTACGAGCGGCCGACGCCGATGTACGAGTTGTTCACGACGAAGATCGACAAGCCGCTCAACTCGCCGTTTGCGTCGAATGTGTCGTTCTACTGGAAGGATCACGACTGGCACTTCGACGTGATGGTGAAGAAGGGAAGGGTGTAGGACAGGCGCCCTCGCCTGTCCTTTCATGGCTCGAGGGCTGACAGGCGAGGGCGCCTGTCCTACACACTACCGCCGCAGGCGCTCGATTCCGTTGTCTCCCGCGATGATCGCCTCGGTCGCTTCGGTCGGGAAGAATCCGGTTTCGACGACGCCTGCGCATTCGCGAATCTTTTCGACGATCGTCGCGATGTCGTTGCCCCACGGCACGCGCACGTCGATGATGCGGTGGCCCTCATCCGTGATCCGGACGGAATCGCCTGCCATGCGCAACTCGGGATGCAGCCGCATTTTCGCAAAGCGCTTCATGAGGACCTCGAGCGCGAACGGCGTGACTTCGACAGGCAGAGGTCCTCTGCCGAGTTGATCGACGAGCTTCGAGTCGTCGGCGATCACGATGAAACGCTCCGCCTGCTGTTCGACGATCTTCTCGCGGAGCAGCGCGCCGCCGCGTCCCTTGATCAGACGAAGCTGCGGATCGATTTCGTCCGCGCCGTCCACCGCGAGATCGAGCGGCGCGAGCTCATTCAGCGGCACCAGCGTGAGCCCGAGGGAGCGCGCCAGCGATTCCGTCGACTCCGACGTGCACGTGCAGCGCACCTCGCGTGCATGGGGCGATGCGGCGAGCAGCTTCACGAACTCGACGGAGGTCGATCCGGTGCCGAGGCCGAGCTTCATTCCGGCGCGCACCTCGCCGAGTGCCACGCGCGCCGCTTCGATCTTCATCGCTTGTGCCGACATCAGTAGCCACCTGCGGCGCCGCTGTGCCGGGGATCGGCGACGGCGACGATCTTTCCGTTGTTGATTTGAATCGCGTGGATGTCGCCGATCGGATCGCGTTCCTTGATCCCGTGGCCCATCGCCAGCAGCGCGTTGAGCGTTTCCTTCGGCGCCATTCCGCGCTCGAAGAAGACTTCTTCCGGCAGCCCCTGATGATGCCAGCGCGGCGCGGCGACCGCGTCATAAAGAGATTTTCCGTACACGGCGACGTTCAGGAAGACCTGCAGCACCGACGTCGGGATCGTTGCGCCGCCGCGCGTGCCGAGCGCCATGAAGGGCTTGCCGTTCTTCAGCACGATCGTCGGCGACATCGATGACGCCATCCGTTTGCCGGGCTCGATCGCATTCGCGGCGCCCTGCACGAGGCCGTAGAGATTCGGTTTGCCGGGTGCCGTCGTGAAGTCGTCCATTTCGTCGTTGAGGAAGAAGCCGCAACCGGGGACGACGTAGCCGCTGCCGAAGTTGTCGTTGAGCGTCGTCGTCATCGAGACGATGTTTCCCTGCGCATCGACGATCGAGAAGTGCGTCGTATGGTTAGACTCGGCGACGGCGCTGCCCGGTTCCGCCAGCGTGATCGTCGGTGTTACAGCGTTGACTTTGATGGTGGCGCGCCAGGCCTTCGCGCGCTCGTCCGACAGCAGCTCGCGATACGGAATCCGCGTGGAGGCCGGATCGCCGAGGTACTTGTTGCGATCGATGTAGGCGCGGCGCTCGGCTTCGATCTCGAGATGGATCGCCTTCGGAGTCTGAAAGCCGTAGGCGGCGAGGTCGTAGCCGGAAAGGATGTTGAGCGCTTCGCCGATCAGGAGGCCGCCTGCGGATGGGGGCGCCATCGTGAAGAGCTCGTACTCGTTGAACTTGATCGCGATCGGCGCGCGCCATACCGGCTTGTACTCGCGGAGATCGCGGTAGCCGAGGATGCCGCCGGCATTGCGGATCGATTCGACGAAGCGCTTCGCGGTCTCGCCTTCGTAGAACTCGTGCGCGCCGAGGGCGGCCACGCGATCGAGTGTCGTGGCGAGGTCGGGCTGCACGAGCTTCGCGCCGGCAGGAAGCGGCTGCCCGTTCGGATAGAAGATCGCGGCGGTGCTCGGAAACTGATCGATGCCGCGTTCCTTCTTTTCGGTCGCGAGGTCGTCGGCGAGCTCCGGGTCGACGGTGTAGCCGCCGCGCGCGAGCTGTACGGCGGGGTCGATCAGCTCGCGCCACGAGCGCGTGCCGAACCTGTCGTGCATGATCTCGAGTCCGGCCACGCTGCCCGGCACGCCGCCGGCGAGCGGCCCGATCTGCGAAGCCTTGCTCGGATTGCCGTCGGCCTGCACGAACATCTCGCGCTTTGCAGCGCCCGGCGCGACCTCGCGAAAGTCGAGCGTCCATACGCTCTTCGTCTTCGCTTCGTAGTAGACGAGAAAGCCGCCGCCGCCGATGTTCCCCGCCTGCGGATGCGTCACGGCGAGCGCGAAGGAGACGGCAACCGCCGCATCGATCGCATTGCCGCCCTTCTTCAGAACGGCGAGGCCGACCTGCGTCGCGGCGGGGTTGACGGTGGAGAGCGCGGCGTGTGTCGCCTGTGCGGTCGAGCCGGCGTGAATCGAGATGCAAATTGCAAATTGCAAGATGCAAAGAGCTGCGGCCTTCTTCATCACTTCCGTCCTCTCCCTTTCACGCGATTGCGATCGTAAATGATCTTCAGGCCGCGCAGTGTCAGTGTCTCGTCGACGTGCTGGATATGCTCGCTCTCGGCCGCGATCTGCGCCGCGAGGCCGCCGGTCGCGATGATCGTCTTCAGCCCTTCGATCTCGCCGCGCATCCGTCCGAGAATGCCGTCGACGAGCCCGAGGTAGCCGAAGAAGATGCCCGACTGCATGTTGACGACGGTGTTCGTGCCGATGACGTGCGGCGGGCGCTTGATGTCCACGCGCGGCAGTCTCGCCGCGCGCGCGAACAGCGCCTCGGCAGAAATCGTGAGGCCGGGCGCAATGACGCCGCCGATGTATTTTGCGTCGGCCGTCACGACGTCGAATGTCGTCGCGGTGCCGAAGTCGACGATCACGGCGGGGCCGCCGTAGGTCTCATGTGCGGCCACGCAGTTGACGATGCGATCGGCGCCGACCTCGAGCGGGTTGTCGACCTGAATCGCGATGCCGGTCTTCACGCCGGGCTCGACGAACATCGGCTCGACGGCGAAGAACTTCTGCACCATCGCCGCGATCACGCTGTTGATCGGCGGAACGACGGACGCAACCATCACTCCTTCGATCGCGACGTTGCCGAGGAGTTGACGGGCGAGGATGCCGTATTCATCGGCAGTGCGCTCGCGCGCAGTGGCGAGGCGCCATGAGCTTGCGAGCTGGTCGCCCTCATAGAGCCCAAGGACGATGTTCGTGTTGCCGGCATCGATGACGAGGACGTTGGACGGCATCAGGATGCGATGGTATCAGCAGGAGCGCGGACGATCGCTCCGCTTACACCAGGATCAACTCGCCCGCACTGACCGCGATCGTTTCCGCACCATCGCGCAGCAACGCGCGGCCCTGCTCGTCGATGCCGGCCCAGGTCCCGTTCACGGTGCGCTCGCCGATGACACAGGTGATGCGATCGCCGGGCTTGTGGATGGCGAGGCGCCGCCATTCGGCGATCACGCGATCGTGATCGAACGGATGCGCGAGCTGCGCGTCGATGTGCTCGATGAACGCCACCGTCGCATCCTCGATCCCGGTGAAGGCGCGATGCGACACCTCGGAGATGGCCACCGCGTTCGGCCGGATGTCGTCCTTCACCGGCTCGACGTTGATGCCGATGCCGACGAGAACGTAAGCGCGCTCTTCCTGAATACGCGCCTCGATCAGAATGCCGGCGATCTTGCGGCCATCCGCGAGAATGTCGTTCGGCCACTTGATGCGCGCGTCGATGGAGAAGACGTCGCGCAGATAGCCGGCCACGATCGTGGCCATCGCCAGCGGCACCAGCGGAAGCTGCGCGGTCGGACGTGTGAGCATCGTGGTCGCGTAGATCCCCTTGCCGGCGGGGGAGGACCAGCGGCGGTCATTGCGTCCGCGGCCGGCGAATTGCTCGCCGGCGATGATCATCGCCTGCGGCAGCGAGAGATCGTTGTTGATGCACTCGCCGACGATGCGGCGGGCGATGAGATTGGTCGACGCGACACGGGGAACGAACGCCAGCGACTCGATGACCTGCAGCCTGGGGACGATCGTCTGAGTGTCGATGTTCATCATGGCTGTTGATTCTTCTCGAGCTTCGCGATGCGCTCGCGAAGTTCCGTCTGCCGTGCGCGCGCCCCTTCCACGATCTGCGGCGGTGCGTTCTGCAGGAACTGCTCGTTCACCAGCTTCGCATCGAGTCCGGCCAGCTCCTTCTTCGACTTTTCGATGTCGCGCTGCACCTTCTCGAGCTGCTCTTTGCTGACTTCCTTCTCCGGGAATTCGATTCCGATCGCGAAGCCCGACACGACATCGTGATGTGCGCCTTCGGGAATCGCCGCGCCGACGACGACTTCATTGAGCCGGGCGAGCTCGATGAGGAGATAGGAGTAATCGCGGAACAGCGACGCATCGCGCGGCGTGGTGGCGTCGATGTAGAGCTTGAAGCGATCCTTCGGCGTGAAGCCGCGCTCGACGCGCACGTTGCGCACCGTCGTGATCATCGCCGTGATCGCGTCGATCATCCGCTCCGCTTCGCGGTCTTCGAGCACTTCTTCCGCGACCGGGTAAGGCGCGACCATGATCGAAGGCTCGACGCCGCCCAGCTTGAGCCAGATTTCTTCGGTGATGAACGGCATGAAGGGATGGAGGAGCCGCAGCGAGCGGTCGAGAACTTCGAGGATGACGCGCTTCGCTTTTCGCCGATCGTCGTCGGAGCCGTGCTTGCTCATGAGCACCGGCTTGACCATCTCGATGTACCAGTCACAGAACTCGTGCCAGAAGAACTTGTAGATCGCGTGCGAGGCTTCGTCGAAGCGGAAGGCCGACAGGTAGCGGTTCACTTCGCGCGTCGTCTCGTTGAGGCGCGAGAGGATCCAGCGCTCCACCGTGCCGAGGTCATCGCGTTGGATGTTGCCGCCGGACTTGAGATCGGTGTCGAGATACATCATCGCGAAGCGCGACGCATTCCAGATCTTGTTCGCGAATGCGGCGTAGCCTTCCACGCGCTTGCGGGCGAGAGGGATGTCGCGGCCGGTCGCGAAGATCGCGAGCGTGAAGCGGAGCGCGTCCGCTCCGTACTCGTCGATGACGTCCATCGGATCGATGACGTTGCCCTTCGTCTTCGACATCTTCTGTCCGTGCTCATCGCGCACGAGGCCGTTGAGGAACACCTGTGCGAACGGGCGCGAGCCGGTGAAGCGCAGACCGAACATGATCATGCGTGCCACCCAGAAGAAGAGGATGTCGAAGCCGGTGATCAGAACGTCGGTCGGGTAGAACGTCTCGAGATCCGGCGTCTTCTCCGGCCATCCCATCGTGGAGAAGGGCCAGAGTCCGGAGGAGAACCAGGTGTCGAGTACGTCGGTTTCCTGCGTGATCTCCGTCGATCCGCATTCCGGACATGCCTGCGGATCATCGACCGCAACGGTCATGTGGCCATTTCCGCAGTAGAACGCCGGGATGCGATGGCCCCACCAGAGCTGGCGGGAGATCGTCCAGTCGTGGATGTTCTCCATCCAGTTGAAGTAGGTCGCTTCCCACGTCTGCGGAATGATCTGGATCGTTCCTTCGCGCACTGCGTCGATTGCAGGGCGGGCGAGCGGTTCGATCTTCACGAACCACTGGCGCGAGATCATCGGTTCGATGATCGTGTCGCACTTGCCGTGAACGCCGACGGCGTGCTGGTAGTCCTTGACCTCGCGCAACGCGTTCTGCTCTTTCAGATGTTCGACGACGCGCTTGCGCGCCTCGAAGCGATCGAGCCCTTTGAACTCGTCGCCCGCCGCGGCGGTCATCGCTCCGGTTTCGTCGATGACCTGCAGTTGCGCGAGGTTGTTGCGCAGGCCGGCTTCGTAATCGTTCTTGTCATGCGCCGGCGTGACTTTCACGACGCCGGTGCCGAACTCCATGTCGACGAGAATCGAATCGGCGACGATGGGAATGCGGCGATTCGCGACCGGGATGATGGCTTCTTTTCCGATGAGATCCCGGTAGCGCTCATCATCGGAATGCACGGCGAGCGCAGTGTCGCCCAGCATCGTCTCCGGGCGCGTCGTCGCCACGGTGACATGGCGATCGGAGTCAGCGATCGGATAGTCGATCTGATAGAGCTTGTCGTTGCGGTCGCGATATTCGACTTCGACGTCGGAGATCGCGGTGCGGCAGAGCGGGCACCAGTTCACCATCGCCAGATCGCGATAGATCAGCCCGTCGTTGTAGAGAGAGACGAAGACGGTGCGCACAGCGTGCGACAGTCCTTCATCGAGTGTGAAGCGCGAGCGCGTCCAGTCGCATGAGGCGCCGAGGCGCTTGAGCTGATCGATGATCTCGCCGCCGTATTTCTCCTTCCACTCCCACACCTTCTCGACGAACTTCTCGCGGCCGAGATCGAAGCGGCTGATGCCCTGCCGCTGGAGGTCGCGGTCCACGACCATCTGCGTGGCGATGCCGGCGTGGTCGGTGCCGGGGAGCCAGAGCGTGTTGAAGCCGCTCATCCGCTTCCAGCGGACGATGATGTCCTGCAGTGTGTTGACCAGAGCGTGGCCGATGTGCAGGCGGCCCGTGACGTTCGGCGGAGGGATGACGATCGAGAAGCGCGGACGCTCGCGATCAGCGACCGGCGTGAAATAGCCCTCGCGCTCCCATGTTGCATAGAGGCGCTGTTCGATGTCTGCCGGCTCGTATCGTTTGGCGAGTTCTTCTTTCATGATGCGGGCGGTGGATTATAAGGTCTCGCGGTTCCGCGGACTCGCGGGTACGGTGGGTGATTGATGATTCTTGGAATCGAGACTTCATGTGATGAAACGTCCGTCGCTCTGCTCGAGCGGGACGGATCCGTGCGCGTCAATCTGATCGCGTCACAGATCGAGCGGCACCGGCCGTTCGGCGGCGTAGTGCCGGAGATCGCGTCGCGCGAGCATCTGCAGCATCTCTTTCCGCTCGTCACGCGAGCGGTTGCGGATGCGGGGTCGACGTTGAATGACATCGACTGCGTCGCCGTGACCGCGGGGCCGGGGCTCATCGGTGCGCTGCTCGTCGGCGTCGCCGGGGCACAGGGACTCGCGTATGGGCTCGGGCTGCCTCTGATCGCGATCAATCATCTCGAAGGGCACATCTTCTCTCCGTATCTCCAGAAGGAAGGCCCTGCGATTCCGCGTCCGGAGCGGTTCCTCTCGATGGTGATTTCGGGCGGTCACTCGTCGATCTACGACGTGCGCGGCCGCGACGTCGTGATGCTGAACCGCACGCGGGACGATGCGATCGGTGAGACGTTCGACAAGGTTGCGAAATTCATCGGGCTGCCGTATCCCGGCGGGCCGCAGATCGAAAAGCATGCGAATCAGGGCCGCGCCGATGCGAAGCGCTTCCCGTTCCCGATGCCGCAATTCAAGGACGAGTCCGCGGACTTTTCGTATTCGGGAATCAAGGCGGGAGCGATTCGTCTCGCGCGCGAGCACAACATTCATGTGAGTGGAGATGCGAGTGCGCTCGCCGATTTCTGCGCGACGTTTCAGGATGCGCTCATCGCGCAGTTGTTCGACCGGCTGGACGTCGTCTGGTCGCGGCTCGAATCGCCGGTACCGACAGAGCTCGCCATCGCGGGCGGTGTTGCAGCGAACGGGACCTTGCGCGATCGAGTTGCGCAGTGGGGGCGAGAGAAAGGCGTGCTCGTCCGTCTTCCAGAGAAGAAGTTCTGCACGGACAACGCGGCGATGATCGCGTTCGCGGGTCTGCAGAAAGGCGAGCCGGGCGATCCAAGAAGAGTCACCGCACGATCGCGCGTCCAGTAGTTCGTCCCCCTCGCCCCGCAAAGCGGGGAGAGAGGCCAGGGGTGAGGGGCCATTTTTTTTTGCAAGAGTCGAAACCTTCTCGACTCCTCCTCCGTCCCAGAGACTGAGCACGACGAAAAACACCAAGATCTCCTACCTCTCCTCTCTCGCCGCCCCCGACTGCTCATCGGGGGCGCAATTTTTTTGAGACATAATTCGCGGCGATCATGCGAATCGTGGTTGCGGGTGGAACCGGCTTCATCGGCGAGCCTCTCGTCAGACGTCTATCGAACGACAACGACGTTGCGGTCCTGACGCGGAATCCTGCGCACGTTCGCGTGGGGCGCGCGCTGATGTGGAATCCGCCGGAACACGATGCCTGGGCGGATGTGGTCGCCGCTGCCGACGTCGTAATCAATCTGGCCGGCGAGAACATCGGGCAGCGCTGGACGGAGCAGAGAAAGGCGCGAATCCTCTCCAGCCGTCTCGACTCGACGAATGCGTTGATCGATGCGATGCGGAGCGCGCCGCCGCGTTCGCGAACGTTCATCAACGCGAGCGCGATCGGCTACTACGGTCCGCGCGGCGATGAAACGCTCGACGAATCTTCATCGCAGGGCGAAGGATTTCTCGCCGATGTCGTGATGAGGTGGGAAGCCGTCGCGCAGCAGGCGGAAGCGATCGCGCGTCTCGTCATTCTGCGATTCGGCGTCGTGCTCGATCGCAATGGCGGCGCGCTGCAGAAGATGCTGCCGCCGTTTCGCATGGGCGCCGGCGGTCCGATCGGCAGCGGTGCGCAGTGGATGTCCTGGGTCGCGCGTGAAGATGTGCTGCGTGCGATCGAGTGGGTCATCGAAAGCGAAAGCGCGCGCGGCATCTACAACGTCACGTCTCCCGCGCCGGTGCGCAATCGCGAGTTTGTGAAAGCGCTCGGCCGCGTACTGCACAGACCTGCGATTCTGCCGCTCCCTTCCTTCGCGGTCCGGCTGCTTTTCGGCGAGATGGGAAGCGAGGTGTTGCTCGGAGGACAGAAGGTCTCATCCGCGCGAGCGCAGGCGGATGGGTTCGTCTTCGCGCACACGGACCTCGGCCAGGCGCTCCGGAACATCCTGACCCTGTAACAGCGTCCGAGGGGGTCAACGATTGAACTGAGACGGCTAAGCGAGTATTGTTCGCCGAAAACCTGGTTCGCAGGCAGCAGGAAACTCGTCCAATCACGGACGAAAAACACAAAAGAGGGTGGCGGTTGGATTAGCCGTCATCAAAGGAGAGACAGTTTCAATGGTTTCGTTAAAACGGTTTGCCATTGTCCTCGCAGCGCTGATGCTGATCAGCGTCGCTGCGAGTGCGCAGACCACTTCTGCATTGACGGGCACTGTGACGCTCGGCGGGAATCCACTTCCCGGCGCGACGGTCACGATTTCTTCGCCCGCGCTGCAGGGTGTGCGCACCACGACCAGCGACGTGAACGGCAACTACAACTTCGGTGCACTGCCACCGGGTACGTACACCGTGAAGTTCGAAATGGAGAGCATGAGCACCATCACGAAGTCCGTGCAGGTCACCCTTTCGGGTACCGCGCGCGCTGACGCACAGATGAAGCTCACGACGCTCGCCGAGTCGATCACGGTCACGGCCTCTGCACCGGCCGTCCTTCAGACGACGGACGTGCAGATGAACATCCAGCAGTCGGTCGTCAATCAGCTTCCGATCGCACGCACACTGCAGGGAGCGACTGCTCTTGCACCTGGAGTGACGACGGCGTCGGGAAGTGGTGGTGCAGGTGCCGGATCGATCCAGATCGCCGGCGCGCCAGCCTACGATTCGCTCTTCATGGTCAACGGCGCCGCGGTCAACGAGAATCTCCGCGGTCAGGCCCACAACCTCTTCATTGAAGACGCGATCCAGGAAACGACGGTTCTCACCGGTGCCATCTCGGCGGAATACGGACGCTTCACCGGCGGCGTGGTCAACGCCATCACGAAGTCGGGCGGCAACGAGTTCAGCGGTTCGCTGCGCGACTCGATGACGAATGACAAGTGGACCGCCAAGGGAAATGTCTACGACCCGACCTTGCAGAAGGTCAAGAAGAACCCGAACCCGATCGTCAGCCGCATCAACAACGTGTACGAGGGAACCCTCGGCGGCTTCATCCTGCGCGATCGCCTCTGGTTCTTCACTGCCGGCCGTTACGCGAAGCGTGATCAGAACAACACGCTCACCGATCGTGACAGCACGGGCTACGTCTTTACCGACACGAACAAGCGCCTCGAAGGAAAACTGACGGGCCAGATCACGCCGAAGAACAGCCTCGTGCTGTCGTATCTCGACGTGAAGAACCCGCAGAAGAACAACTGCTTCGGTCGTTGTATGGAATGGTCGAACATCGACCTCGGCCGCGAGCTCCCGAACAACTTCTTCACCGCTCACTACAACGGAATTCTGAGCAACAAGCTCCTCATCGAGGGCTCGTACTCGAAGAAGTATTTCGCGTTCAAGGGCTCAGGCGGTGACTTCGCCGATCCGGCGAACGGTTCCTACGGCGGCGCCTATGGCTTCGGCGAAGGCTACTTCGGCGCGCCGATCTTCTGCGGCTTCTGCGATCCGGAAGAGCGCAACAACAAGCTGTATGGCGCGAAGGCGACGTACTACCTTGCGTCGAAGAGCTTCGGCACGCACAACGTTGCAGTCGGCTACGACCAGTGGGCCGAGCAGCGCAAAGCCAACAACTATCAGTCGGGCTCGAACTTCGCGATCTACTCGTACAACGATCAGATCCGCCCGAACTGCTATGCCAGCACTCCTGGCGATCCGACATCCGTCAACTGCCATCCGTCCATCGTCAACGGCGACGCCATCAAGTGGGCGCCGATCTTCGAGCTGACCCGCGGTTCCGACTTCAAGACCGATTCGGTCTACGTCAACGACAAGTGGGACCTGAACTCGCACTGGAGCTTCAACCTTGGTGTCCGTTACGACAAGAACAACGGCACCGACAGCTCGGGTGAGAAGGTCGCGAAGGACTCCGCATTCAGCCCGCGTCTCGGCCTCATCTACGACGTGGCCGGCAACGGCCGCGCGCGTATCGACGCGAGCTACAGCAAGTACGTGTCACGCGTCGCCGAGACGATCGGCAGCGCAGGCGCCGGCGGCGGTAACCCGTCGTACCTCTACTACTACTACGAAGGTCCGGACGTGAACACGGACCACAAGCTGAACACGGCCCAGGCATTTGCCCAGGTCTTCAACTGGTTCTTCGCGAATGGCGGACTCCACCGCCCGGTCGCATTCGGCAGCGTTGCCGGTCTCGCGACGAAGATCCAGGGTTCGCTCAAGTCGCCGTCCACCGACGAATTCACCGTCGGCTTCGGCAGCCAGCTCACGCAGAACTCGTTCGTCCGCATCGACGCAGTTCACAAGAAGTGGAAGGATTTCTACTCACAGGTTACGACTCTCGGCACCGGCACGGTCCACGCGATCGTGAACGATCCGGCCACCGGCTCCGTGGATCTCGGACTGCTCGATCGTTCGATCATCACCAACACGAACGACCTCTCGCGCAAGTACGACGCCCTCGACCTGCAGTTGTCCTATCACCCGCTGACGCGCCTCACCCTCGGCACGAACTACACGTACTCGAAGCTGAAGGGCAACGTGACGTCGGAGACCTCGGGCAGCGGTCCGGTTCCTGAAGCAATCTTCAGCTATCCGGAGTACAAGGCGTTCGCGCAGGCCAACCCGACCGGTTACCTGCCGGGCGATCAGCGCCACAAGCTGCGCGCATGGGCGTCCTATGACATGCCGACGCACTTCGGTAACTTCAATGCGTCACTCCTGCAGCGCTACGATTCCGGCACGCCGTACTCGGCGTCGGGCCTCATCTCGACGTCGAAAATCACGAACCCGGGATATCAGACGCCGCCGACCCGCGTGACCTACTTCTTCAGCGGCCGCGGCGCTTACCGCTGGGACAACATCTCGTCGACGGACCTCGGACTCACCTATGAGCTTCCGATCAGCCGCTTTGCGGTGTTCGCGCAGGCGAAGATGGTCAACATCTTCAACCAGCAGGGCGTCATCAACGGCGACACGACGATCCTCACGTCGCGTAACTCGTCGTGCAAGCAGACGACCGGCGCCAATGTCGGAAAGCGCTGCGCGGCATTCAACCCGCTGACCGATACCCCGGTCGAAGGAATCAACTGGGTGAAGGGCCCGAACTTCGGCAAAGGCCTCAACCCGACGACGAGCGCAGGTGCGAACCTGCTCGCTCCGAACGGCAGCTACCAGCTCCCGCGTACGTATTACTTCTCGCTGGGCGCTCGCTTCTAGTCGGTTATCCATTGCTGTACTCTTCGCCCCGGCCTCACGGCCGGGGCGATTTTTTTTGATGAGAATTCAGCGATTCCTGCTCTGCCTGACGTTCCTCGCGCTCGCGTGTCATCGCGAGCAGCATGTCTCGTCGATTACTGCTTCCGGCGCGCCTGTCGTTCTGATCTCCGTCGACACGCTGCGCGCCGATCATCTGCCCGCGTACGGCTATCAGGGAGTGCAGACTCCTGCGATCGACGCGCTGCGGAAGGACTCGATCCTCTACAGCAGCGCGTGGTCGCACGTCCCGCTCACGCTTCCTTCGCACGTCTCGATCCTCACCGGCGAGCTTCCTCCCGACAACGGAGTGCGCAACAACATCGGCTTTCCGTTCGACGCGAAGAAGCACGCGACAATCGCCTCGCTCCTGAAAGCCAACGGGTACGCGACCGGCGCCGCGATCTCTGCGTATGTGCTGCGCGGCAACACAGGCCTCTCATCCGCGTTCGACTTCTACGACGACCGGATCGCGATTCGAGGCGGAGAGGTTCTCGGAAATCTGCAGCGTGACGGTCACGCGACGGAGCGGGTTGCCGAAGAATGGATTGATGCGCACGCCGGCGGCCCGTTCTTCTTCATGCTGCATCTCTACGAGCCGCATTCGCCGTACGAGCCGCCCGAGCCGTTCAAATCACGCTACGCGGCGCAGCCTTACGACGGTGAGATCGCGACTGCGGACGATGTCGTCGGCCAGTTCCTCGCGCATCTCAAGGCAAAGGGTATCTATGACAAGGCGATCATCGTCTTCCTCTCCGATCATGGCGAGGGATTGAACGAACATGGTGAAGAAGAACATGGGATTTTTCTTTATCGCGAGGCGATCCACGTACCGCTTCTGTTGAAGCTTCCCGGTTCGCAGCGCCACGGCGAGACGGTGAGCAAGCCGGCGCAGCTCATCGATCTGCTGCCGACCCTCACGGCGCTCACCGGAGCGAATACGCCTCCCGGTCTGAAGGGGAAGTCGCTGCTGGACGATCTCTCCGGCCGCTCCATCTACAGCGAGACGCTCTATCCGAGGATTCATCTCGGTTGGAGCGACCTCCGCTCGATCACGGATGAGCACTTCCACTACATCGACGCGCCGCGTCCCGAGCTCTATGCAGGGGACGATGTCGCGGAGAAGGCGAACGTGCTCGAGCAGAACCGGCGCGTCTACGCCGCGATGCGCAAAGAGCTGGAACCGTTTCCGCGGGAGATGCCGCAGGTCGGCAACATCGATCCGGAGGAAGCGAAGAAGCTTGCTGCGCTCGGATATCTGAGCTCGTCGCCGGCGCAGTCGAGCGGCCCGTTGCCCGATCCCAAGGACCACATCGGAGAGTTGCAACTGCTGGCTCGCGCACGCGCTCTCACGAAAGAGCAGCGATATGGAGAGGCGATTGCGGCCTACCGGTCGCTGCTCGAGAAGAACCCGAGAATCACGGACGCATGGACGCTGCTCGCGAGCCTTCAGGAACGGCTCGGCCGTTATCAGGAAGCAGTCGACACGTACAAGAAGGCAATTCAGATCTCGCCGACCGTTGCCGGCGAATTCTCACTCTCGCTGGCGAATGTCTTCCTGATGATGAACAACGCCGACGATGCGATCCGTCATGCGCAGCTTGGTATGAACGTGAATCCCGGCAACGCGCATGTGATTCTCGGCCGCGGCGCGATGCTGAAGGGCGATCTCGAAACGGCGAACCGCGAGGCGCAGGCGGCGATGACCACGTTCAACTACAAGGTGCCCGGCGAGATTCTGCTGGCCGAGATCCTCGTCCGGCAGCGACGGCTGCCGGAAGCGGCCTCGATGATCGATCAGGCGCTGCAGCAGGTGCAGGAGCAGCATCTCGAAGTACCGCCGCTTCTCTTCTATGTCCGGGGAGACATTCTGGCGCGGATGAATCAGACGCAGCCTGCGATCGATTCGTTCAACGAAGAGATCAAGCGTTATCCGAACGAGCGCCTCGCGTACGCGAATCTGGCCGTGATCTATGTGCTCACGGGAAGGAACGCCGACGCGAACGAAACGTTCGAACGGATGGTGAAGGCGAATCCTGATCCCTCTGCGTACAAAGCGGCGGCCGATACGTTCGCGCAGATCGGTCAGCCGCAGCTCGCTGCCCGCTGGAGAGCGCGGGGCCGGTGACGTCATGATCCGCCGCGCCGCAGCGTTGCTGCTCGTCCTAACAATTGGCTGCACCCGGCATGAATCGAGTGCGGCCCGGCGAAACGGGCCGCCGAAGACGGTGATCCTCATCTCCGTCGACACGCTGCGCGCCGATCGTCTGCGTCCCGATCTCATGCCGCGCGTCGCGCAACTCGCGCGGGAGGGAATCACCTTCGATCGCGCATTCAGCCACGTCCCGCAGACGTTTCCTTCGCATGCCACGCTGCTCACCGGGCGCCTGCCGCAACAGACCGGCGTCCGCGACAACATCGGCTACGTGCTTCGCTCCGATGTGCCGACGCTCGCCGAGTCGATGAAGGGGCTCGGCTATCGGACGGCCGGTGCAGTCTCGTCGTATGTCCTCCGGCGCGCGACCGGGATCGATCGCGGTTTCGAGTCGTGGGACGATGAGCTCGAGTACCGCTCGTCGCTCGACGTGGACGCCGAGCGCGATGGGCGGCATACGGCTGCCGCGCTCGAGAAGTGGATCGATGGCCTCGGGCCGGACGAGCCGCTGTTCGCGTTTCTCCACTTGTACGAGCCGCACGCTCCTTATGAAGCGCCCGCGGAGTATCGGAAAGGGCGCTCGCCGTACGATGCCGAAGTGGCGTTCGCCGATGCGATTGTCGGGACGTTTCTCGATGATCTCCGGCGGCGGAACCGGTACGACGACGCGCTGATCATCTTCGTCTCGGATCACGGCGAAGGATTGGGCGATCACGGCGAAGACGAGCATGGCGTGTTCGTCTACCGGGAGTCGATTCATGTGCCGCTCGTCGTCAAGCTCCCGCATGCCGAGCGCGCCGGCGAGCATACCGGTCGGATCGTGGCGCTGACGGATGTGATGCCGACGATCGTCGCACTGGCCGGAGGGCACCCGCCGCAATCCGATGGCCGCGATCTCCTGGCGCCGGCAGTCGAAGGGCGCCAGATCTATGTCGAAAGCTATTTTCCGAAGCTCCATCTCCACTGGCATGAGCTGACTTCGCTGATCGGTGACCGCTATCAATTCATCGATGCACCGGGACGCGAGCTCTACGACCATCGCTCCGATCCTGCGGAGCGGACGAACCTCTTCGAGCGCGAGCGCCGGCTCTCGTTCACGATGGCGGGCCAGTTGCAGCCGCTGGTTAGATTTCAGGCGCCTGCTGCAGTCGATCCGGAAGATCAGCGCAAGCTGGCGGCGCTCGGTTACATCGGCTCGGCGTCGCCGGATGGAGGCGGAGAGTTTCCCGATCCGAAAGACCGCATCGGATACGTCAGGATGTTCCGGCAGGCGCAGGCGCTCGCCCGGACGCGGGATGATCGGGCTGCAGTGCCGCTGCTGCGAAAACTGACGAAAGAGAATCCTGCGCTGTTCGATGAGTGGGGACTTCTGGCGCAGTCGCTCGATCGCACGGGACATCGCGACGAGGCGATCGCCGTGCTGCGCGAAGCGAACCGCCGCTTTCCGGGCGATCCGAATGCGCTGCTGCAGCTCGCGAGTCTGCTGCTCGCTGCGCGCAATTACGATGAAGCGCGGCAGAATGCCGAGGCCGCAGTGCACGCCGATCCCGTGCTGGCGCACGAGGTCCTGTCGCGCATCGCGCTGGAACAGGGGAATGTGGCGCAGGCGCGATCGGAGATCCAGACCGCGCTTGCGGCGTCACCGCATCGCACGATGACGTTGATGGATCTCGCGCGAATCGAGCAGCGGGCATCGAACTGGTCCGCGGAGCTCGACGCGCTCGAGCGTGCCCGCACGGAAACGCAGGCGCGGTCCCTTCCTGCGATCCGCGAGCTCGAGTCGATGCGCGGCGAGGCGCTGCTGCATCTGGAGCGCGGCCCCGAAGCGGAGACGGCGTTTCGCGCCGAGGTCGCGGCGTTTCCCGACGATCTGAAGGCGTGGGGCAATCTCGCGATCATCGTTGCCGTGCAGGGGCGGCGGAGCGAAGCAAGGGATCTTCTGGCCGAGGCGGAACGGCGGAATCCCGGCCCGGCGGCGCGGCGAATGGCGCTTGAGACGCTCGAGGCGATCGGAAAGTAACGAAGAGAACGTTGCACCCCGCAAAGAGAGACGATATTGTTACCCGTCGGTTCGAGGTGCCGGATTCCAAAAAATTGGCATCCGGAATCCAAGGTATTGGATCGGGAACGGTTCGTAGTCCGGCGAAGTCGTTCCAACAGATCAATTTAGGGTCTTCGATGATTCGGCTGACCTCATGCATCCTGCGTTGAGTTCGGTCTTGGTTGCTTTGGTGTGAAATTTCGAAGGAGGTAGGAATGAAGTTGAATCGGTTTCTGGCAGTACTCGCAGCGATTCTGCTCGTGGGCATCCCAGCCTTTGCGCAGACGACCGCGAATCTGACAGGTACGGTCACCCTCGGCGGGAATCCGCTGCCGGGTGCCACGGTGACGATCTCGTCGCCGAACCTGCAGGGTACGCGCGTCGCAGTAAGTGACGCCAATGGTAATTACAACTTTGGCGCTCTCCCCCCCGGTGACTACACGGTGAAGTTCGACATGGAAAGCATGCAGTCCGTGACGAAGACGGTGCGCATCGGTCTTGCGACCACCGCTCGTGCAGATGCGGACATGAAGCTTTCGGCAGTGTCGGAAGCGATCACGGTTACGGCAGGTGCTCCGGCGGTCCTCGAGACGACGGAAGTGCAGACGAACCTGACGCAGACCCTGATCAACAATCTTCCGATCGGGCGCGGCATTGCGAACATCGTCAGCCTCTCGCCGGGCGTCACCGCGACCGGCCCGGGCGGCAACCAGGTCATCTCGGGCGCTCCGTCGTTCGAGAACCTCTACCTGATCGATGGCGCAACGGTGAACGAGAATCTTCGCGGACAGCCGCAGGATCTCTTCATCGAAGACGCGATTCAGGAGACGACGATTCTCACCGGCGCGATCTCGGCGGAGTTCGGCCGTTTCACCGGTGGCGTCGTGACCGCGGTTTCGAAGTCTGGTGGTAACGAGTTCTCCGGTTCGTTCCGCGACTCGCTCGACTCGCCGGCATGGACCGCTCTCTCCCCGGCGCCCTTCAACACTCTGAAGCGCGCGAACAACAAGAACCAGACGTATGAGGGAACCCTCGGTGGCCGCATCATCCGCGATCGCCTGTGGTTCTTCCTCGCCGGCCGTCACATCAAGCGCAGCACGTCGGCGGCGCTCTACAGCAGCGGTCCCACGTTCAGCCAGGGCCGCAAGCAGAACCGTGAAGAGATCAAGCTCACCGGCCAGATCACGCCGAAGCACAGCCTCACGGTTTCCGGCTTCAACATCGACGACAAGCAGACCAACAACGCGTTCCCGTCCGCATCGCGTATTTGGGAGCTCACCGCTCTCGATGCGAGCCGCGAGACTCCGAACAGCTTCGAAACGGCGCACTACAACGGCGTCATCACCAACAGCTTCCTCATCGAAGCCGGCGGCGCGCGCAAGATGTTCGCGTTCGTCGGTTCGGGTGGCGACAAGCTGGGCGATCTCGCCAATGGCACCAACGTGTACGACGCCAGCGTCTCGCCGGCGGTGTACCTCGGCGCCCCGACGTTCTGCGGTGTCTGCACGAACGAAAATCGCAACAACCGCAACTGGAACCTGAAGGGCACGTGGTACGCGTCGACCAAGTCGTTGGGTACGCACAGCATCGTTGCTGGTTATGACGACTGGCACTCGAGCCGTAAGTCCGACAACCACCAGTCTGCCTCTGACTGGACCGTCGGTCTCTATCAGCCGAACGGCGTTACGCGCGATGCCAATGGCAACGCGCTCGTGAGCGTCGATCCGGGCAATGCGATCTTCATCTGGTGGCCGATCCTCGAGAGCTCGAAGGGTACGGACCTGAAGACCACCTCGGCGTTCGTGAACGACAAGTGGGACTTCAACAACAAGCTGAGCTTCAACCTCGGCGCCCGTTATGACAACAACCAGGGCCTCGATGGTGCGCATCACAAAGTCGCCGATGACTCGCGCATCAGCCCGCGCCTCGGCCTGAACTACGACGTGTTCGCGAATGGCCGTCTGCGCCTCAACGCGAGCTACAGCCAGTATGTCGCCGCGATCGCCGACGGTAACGTCGCTGACGCAGCGTCGCCGGCCGGCAGCCCGTCGTACCTCTACTGGGTTTACTACGGCGATTCGATCAAGAACAAGCGGACGCCGGAAGCGCTGCAGCTCATGTTCGACTGGCTGAAGAGCGTCGGCTTCACGAAGAACCGCGACTTCCTCCTCGGCGGCGGTTCGGCTGGTATTCAGACGCAGATTCGCGACGCACTGAAGTCGCCGTACGTCGGTGAGTGGACTGTCGGAGCCGGCACGCAGGTTGGCACCAAGGGCTTCGTCCGCCTCGACCTCATCGATCGTGAGTGGAAGAACTTCTACACGACGACCGTCAATCTGAACACGGGCAAGGCATTCGATCCGCTGGCGAACTCGGATGTCGACATCCTCGTCGTCGGTACGACGAACAACTTCAAGCGCACCTATCGCGCTGCTCAGCTTCAGATGTCGTACGCGCCGCTGACGCGCCTCAGCATCGGTGGCAACTACACCTATTCGAAGACCCGCGGCAACAACAGCAACGAGACCGCCGGTTCCGGTCCGATCACGAACTCTGGTCCGGACAGCTACCCCGAGTATCAGGGTTACGCGCAGTTCAACCCGGTCGGCTGGCTGCCGCAGGATCAGCGTCACAAGGCTCGTCTCTGGGCCAGCTACGACCTGCCGACGCGCGTTGGTACGTTCAACGTGAGCGTTCTCGAGCGCTATGACTCGGGCACGCCGTACTCGGCTTCGGGCACGATCGATCCGCGTCGCTTCACCTGCAACGCTGCGCATGTCGGTGTCGGCAACTGCACCGCGGCGCGAGCTGCACAGGCGACGCCGTTCCGTGCGACGAAGCCCAATCCGGGCTATGTCGTTCCGCCCAGCTCAGCGACGTACTACTTCTCTGAGCGCGGTGCGTACCGGACGGACAACATCACCGCGACCGACCTCGCGCTCAACTGGAATGCTCCTCCCATCGGGAAGGTGCAGTTCTATGTCGAGTCCGAGCTGCGCAACTCGTTCAACGAGCACGGTGTCGTCTCCGTCAACACGACGGTCAACACCAACAAGCAGAACCCGGCTCTCCTTGCATTCGATCCTCTCACCGAGACGCCGAAGGAAGGCGTGAACTACGTGAAGAGCTCGTCGTTTGGCAAGCCGACGTCGGCCACCACGTTCAATCAGGGCGGCAGCTTCCAGCTTCCGCGCACGTTCCTGATTTCGGCGGGTGTGAAGTTCTAGTCGTTCATCCCACGTTGTTTCACAAGAGCCCCGGCCTTGCGCCGGGGCTCTTCTTTTTTCAGATGAGACGGTTTCTACTCGCGCTTCTCGCTGCTCTCATGCTCGTCATGAGCTGCCGGCGCTCGGATGCCCCTCAGCGACTCGCAGCAATCGGTGCGTTTCCTTCCGCTCCCGTGATCGTGATCTCGATCGACACGCTGCGCGCCGATCATCTGCCGCTGTTCGGCTACAAGGCGGTGGAGACGCCGAACATCGACGCGCTGCGGCGCGATGGCATTCTCTTCACGAGTGCCTGGTCGCACGTGCCGCTCACGCTCCCTTCACACTTGACGATGCTGACAGGAACGCTGCCCATCGACACCGGTGTTCGCGACAACATCGGTTATCGCTTCGCGGCGCACGGCTCATCTCTTCCAGAGCTGCTGCATGCGAATGGCTACGCGACGGGAGCTGCGGTCTCCGCCTACGTGCTGCGCGGCGAGACAGGGCTCCGTTCGCTCTTCGACGACTATGACGACGGTGTCACATTTCAGCCCGGCGTGACGCTTGGCGAGATTCAGCGGCCGGGAAATCTCACCGCGGCTTCGGCGGTGCGATGGATCGATGCTCATCGCGGGAAGCCATTCTTCTTCCTCCTGCATCTTTTCGAACCGCATGCGCCGTACAACCCGCCGGAGCCTGCGCGCAGCCGCTTCCAGAATCCTTACGACGGCGAGATCGCGACAGCGGACGCGATCACCGGCGACTTCATCACGGCACTGAAGAAATCAGGAATCTACGATCGCGCGATCATCGTGCTGCTGTCCGATCATGGCGAAGGCCTCGGTGATCATGGTGAGAAAGAGCACGGCATCCTTCTCTACCGCGAATCGCTCCACGTGCCTCTGATCGTGAAGCTGCCGAAGAACACGGCAGCCAACGCCACGGTCGATGCTCCTGTCGGATTGATCGACGTGATGCCGACGATTCTCCGGCTCACGATCGGTAAGGTCCCGGCAGCACTGAAAGGCGCATCGCTGTTCGCCGCGGCGTCTCTTCCCGATCGAAGGATCTTCAGCGAAACGATGTATCCGCGCCTGCACCTCGGCTGGAGCGATCTTCGTTCTCTGGCCGGGGCGAACCATCACTTCATCGACGCGCCGCATCCCGAGTTGTACGACCTCCGGCGCGATCCGGCGGAGACGAAGAACATCGCGAACGAGGAGCGGCGCGAGTACGCATCGTTCCGCGCTGCGATCGACCGCTTTCCACGCGCGCTGCAGGCGCCGTCGCAGGTCGATCCGGAGGAAGCGAAGAAGCTCGCTGCGCTCGGCTATCTGACGGCGCAGACTTCGCCTTCAGGTCCCCTGCTCGATCCGAAGGAGCACATCGGCGAGCTGACGATGCTCCAGCAGGCGTCGCAGCAACTCACCGAGGGAGAGAACGAAGCGGCGATTGCGAAGCTGCGAGCGATTCTTGCGCGCAATCCGAATTTCACCGACGCGCTGGTTCAACTCGGCGGGGCTTACGAATCGGCAGGCCGGTACGCGGAAGCGGCGGATACGTACAAACAGGTGCTCGCCAGGAATCCTGCGATGAGCGAAGTCGTGGCGCTCTCGCTTGCCTCGGTCTATCTGAATCTCGGCCGTTACGGCGAAGCACGCAGCCACGCAGCGCTGGCGCTGGAGCGCAGTCCCGGTGCAGCGCATCTGCTGCTGGGCCGCATCGCGTTTGCGCAGCGTGATGACGCCACCGCGGAGCGCGAGGCGCGCGCGGCCTCGAGCGATCCCCACTTCGCACCGCAGGCGGCGATGCTGATGTCGGAATCGCTCGTGCGGCGTGGGCGTGCGGCGGATGCGGTGGCGATTCTGGAGAACGCAAAACGCGCCATGGATGCAAGTGCGGCCGAGCCACCGCGCGGATTCGAAGCAGATCTCGCCGGCGCGTACGTGCATAGCGGACGCACCGCCGAGGCCGAGACGTCGCTGCGCGAAGAGATTCGGAGGTATCCGCACGATCCACGCGCCTACGGAGACCTTGCGGCGATTCTCGTCCTTCAGGGAAAAGTCGATGCTGCGCAGGAAGTGATGCAGCAGCTCGTTGCCGCGATTCCGTCGCGGACGAGTTACGATCTCGCTGCCGAGCTGTTCGACCACTTCCATCAGCCGGCGCTCGCCTCACAATGGAGGGCGCGCGCCGCTTCCGCTCCACGATGAAACCGACGACACGAATTTCACTTCTTATCCTGCTCATCACGATGATGGCGGCCTGCCACCGGCGCGTGACCGCGACGCACTATCCGGGCGCACCGGTGATCATCATCTCGATCGACACGCTGCGTGCGGACCATCTGCCGATGTTCGGCTACAAGAAGGTCGATACTCCGGCACTCGATGCGCTGCGCAAGGATTCGATCCTTTTCACGAATGCGTTTTCGGCAGTGCCGCTGACGCTCCCTTCGCACACCGCGATGCTGACCGGTCTGCTGCCGCCGCAGAACCAGGTGCGAAACAACATCGGCTATCGGCTCGATCCGGCACTGCCGACGATTCCGAAGGCGCTCAAGAGCAAGGGCTACGCTTGCGGAGGTGCCGTCTCCGCGTATGTGCTGCGCGGGAATGCCGGACTCGCATCGTCATTCGATTTCTTCGATGACGGAGTCGTCACGAAAGCGAACATGCCGATCGGCACGCTGCAACGACCCGGAGCCGACACCGAAGCCATCGCCAAGCGCTGGATCGGCGAGAACCAGGAGAAGCCGTTCTTCTTTTTTCTCCATCTGTTCGAACCGCATTCGCCGTACGAGCCGCCCGAGCCGTTTCGCTCCCGTTATGCGCTTCCGTACGACGGCGAGATCGCCACGGCGGATCAGGTCGTCGGCGACTTCATCGCCGACCTGAAATCGAAAGGCATCTACGACAAGGCGATCATCGTATTGATGTCGGATCACGGCGAAGGTCTCTCCGAACATGGAGAGCCGGAGCATGGGATCTTTCTCTATCGCGAGGCGATCCATGTGCCGCTCATGGTGAAGCTTCCGAAAGGCGATCGGGGAGGGGAGACGGACGAGGCTCCGGTGAGCCTGATCGACATCTTCCCGACGATCGCCGATCTCACCGGCGCACCGAAGCCGGCCAATCTTCAGGGCAAGTCGTTGTTGCAGCACACGGCCGCCGACATGCAGCGCCGCGTCTACAGCGAGACTTTGTATCCGCGCATTCACCTCGGCTGGAGCGAGCTCCGATCGCTCGAAGGCAATCAGTATCACCTCATCGAAGCGCCGAAGCCGGAGCTGTACGACATGGCGCGCGATCCGGGGGAGAAGGCCAACATCATCGCGGACGAGCGGCGCACATACGCGTCGATGCGCGACGAGCTGACGAAGTATGGGAGCGAGATCACGCTCCCCTCGCAGATGGATCCCGAAGATGCGAAGAATCTCGCGGCACTTGGCTATCTCGGCTCCGCGGCGGGGAAATCGAGCGGTCCGCTGCCTGATCCGAAGGACCGCATCGGCGAGATCACACAGATGATCGAGGCGACGAAGCTTGCCTCGGAAGGAAAGCACGAGGAGTCGATTGCGGCGTTCCGCCGGATCACGGAAGAGAATCCTCATCTCACGGATGCCTGGCAGCAGTTGAGTCAGGAGCTCGAGACCACCGGCCGTTATGAAGAGGCCGCCGAGGCGTGCCGGAAAGCGATCATGATCTCGCCGGATCTTGCAGGCGAGTTCGGTCTGCGGCTCGGCGCGCTGCTGCTCAAGCTCGACCGGCTCGATGAAGCGGAGAAGCATGCGCGTCTCGGCGAGAAGGTCAACTTCGGTTCCGCGCACGTGCTCCTCGCGCGCATTGCGCATGCGAAGAAGGACTACGCGAAGGCGATGGAAGAGGCGCGCCTCGCGGAGAAGGACGAGTTTGCGCACATCCCGGCGCTGGTCATCCTCGGGCAACTCGAAGGAGAGCAGAATCATCCGCAGCGCGCGCTGGAAATCGCCGATCAGGTCGAGCGCGAAGCTGCAGAGCGCCATCTCGGCAATGTCGAGACTCTGAATTTCGTGCGCGGTGATGCGTATGCGCGCCTGCAGCGGTTCGATGAAGCGATCGCCGCGTTCCAGAAAGAGATCGCGCTGTTTCCGCAGGACCGGCAGACATACGCGAGTCTCTATGTCGTCTATCTGCTGACGGGGAAGCCGGCGGAGGCGAATCAGACGCTGGAGCTGATGGCGGCCGTGAACCCGAACCGCCGCACGTATCTGTTTGCTGCGCGGACGGCTGATGCCGTGCACGACTCACGCGCGTCTGCGATGTGGCGCAAACGCGCGGAGTCGGCGAAGTAATCAGTTACGCGAGGTGAGCGAGCGCCACTCCGGATCCTTCTGGACATAGAGAGGACGCTTGTCGCGGACTTTCTGGAGATCGCTTGCGGTCTCCAGCATCACCTGCATCTTGGCGATGACCAGGCGCTGCACATGTTTCGGGAGGCTGTGCAGCTCGTCGAGCAGCCGCGTCGTGGCGAAGTCGTCTTCGTTCATCTCCCACGGCGCGATCTGACGATCGACGGTGCCGCTGAAGAATTCGGCTTCGGTGATGCCGTATGCCTTGAGGAGACGCTTGAGCTGTGCAAGCTTCAGGGAGTCGATTCGCTCACCTGTCTCGAACGAGCTGATCGTCTTCTCGCCGATGCCGGAGATGCGCGCCACGTCTTTCTGACTCAGGCCCCGCATCCGGCGGATTTCGCGAAGTTTCAGAACGAGATCCATCGTGCTTTCCTCACTTTCAGAAGCGTCGCATCAGTCCGACGACCACGCCCTGCACCGCGACGTCACGGGCAGAGGCAAAGATCGGGCTCATCATCGAGTTCGCCGGCTGCAGGCGGACGCGTTCTCCTTCCTGATAAATGCGCTTCAAAGTCACTTCGCCATTCACGTTGGCGACGACCATCTCTCCGTTGTCGGCACGCTCGCGGCGGGCGATGATCACGAGATCGCCGTCGAGGATTCCGTCGTCGACCATCGAATCGCCACGCACCTTCAGCACATAGTTCTCGCCGCGCGTGGTCAGATGTTCAGGGACCGTGATCGTCTCGTCCGAGACGTCGACATCGAGGGGACGGCCTGCCGCGATGTAGCCGAACAGAGGCAACTCGCGGACATTCGACGCCTGCGGCGGCGATGCGGGCTTCGGCGTCTCCTCACTGTCGACGAGCTCGACGCCGCGCTTCTGATTCCAGTCGCGGCGAATCAGCCCCTTTTTCTCGAGCAGCGAGAGGTGCTTGTAGACGGTTCCATACGACGAGAAGCCAAATTGATCGCAGATCTCACGGTGCGTCGGAGCAACGCCGCGCTCCTTCTGGAAGGTGCGGATGAAGTTCAGAATGTCGCGTTGCCGTTCCGTCAGATACTTCATGCCCAGCAATGTAGGCGGTAACAAGGCGAAAGTCAAGCGTAAGTGCGGCGAAACTTACGCCTTCAGAACGTCAGCGCCTTCCGGAACACGAACAGCACCACCGCGAACAACAGGAGCATCGCCGCCTGCGCGACGACGCAGCCCGGGCCGACTCTTCCGCCCATCACACCTGCTTCGATTTCCGCGACGGGCCGCTTTGCGATGTAGAGCGCTGCTGCGCCGATGACGGAGGCTGCGATCGTGAGCCAGATCATTTCTTCGTCCATTCCAGCGGCGCCGCGAGCCGCTTCCCTTCGAGATCGTAAAACGTCACGCTCAGTTTCGACGCACTGATTTCGAGCACGGCGAAGCCTCCGCGTTTTTGCGCATCAGCGGGAAACAACGTGTTGGGATGCAGTGCGAGCGGCGCGATCGGGTCCGACGACGCACCGCTGATCAGCATGCGGGGATTCCCTCCGACCAGTTCGAGATGATGATCGTGGCCGCACACATAGAGATCGACGCCGGCCGCGCGCATCGGCGCCAGCAGCGCGAGCATTCTCCGGTGCTCGCGCCTCGGGAAGTAGCCGTGAAAGCCCGAAGAGACGATCGTGTGATGCCCGGTCACGATGCGCCATCGTGCCCTGGAGCCCGCGAACATCGACACGAGATCCGGCGCCTTTCCTTTTCCCCGTACATAAGGTGTCGTGTCGATCATCGCGATGTCCGCCACGCCGCTCTCCACCATGTATTCGCGCGCAGGAAATCGCCAGAGGCCGAGGCGCGCGCTGTACGCGAGCTCCGCGTCGGGATTCCCGCACCAGTCGTGATTGCCGAGGATGGGAAACATCGGAAGAGCGAGATCGAAGAGGGGCTGAAGACGCTGCCAGACAGGATCGTCCGCCGATTTCGCACCGCAGGGATAGAGGTTGTCGCCGGGCAGCAGAACGCCGTCGAGCGGATGTTCCGCATGGACGCGCGCGAGACCACGTGCAACGCGGATCGTGCCGTCACCGGCGTCTCCCACGACGGCGAGCCGGACCACGCCGTTGCGCGGCGCCAGTTTCGCTACGGGCTGCGCGGCCGCCGCGAGCGAACAGAACAGCGCCGCGACGGCGAAAGCACGTTTAGAATGTCGCACTCATGCCTCTCGTAAAATTGTGGATGCGCCGCGGCAAATCACCCGAATATCTCCGCACGGCAGCGGACTGCGTGCATGAAGCGCTCACTTCGCAGGCGAATGTGCCGGCGGATGACCGCTTTCAGATTCTCCAGCAGCTCGACGAGGATGCGCTCATCGCTCATCCCTCCTACGCCGGCGTCAGCCGCTCGGCCGATCTGATCATCATCGAGATCACGCTGAATCACGGCCGCACGCTGGAGATCAAGAAGGCTCTTTATGCCGATATCGTCGCACGTCTCGGGCGTGCGCTCGCAGTGAGGCCCGATGATGTATTGATCTCACTCGTCGAGGTGACGAAGGAGAACTGGTCGTTCGGCAACGGTTTGGCTACGTATGGCTGATGCCTCTCGTGGCTAACCCACGCAAACCGAGCCCCCTGCGGTAGAATGCGCCGCGCTTTCGGGCTGTTCTGCCCCGCGCGTGACCTCCACCCGGCTTCGGTCGTCACACAGTCCAAGGGTTTTCATAACCACCACATTTTATGAATCGAACGCTATCCACTTCGCTCGCGGTCTTGCTGGCCGCCACTACTGCCCTGCAGGCGCAGACGTCGGAGCCCAAACCGCCGCAGCGTCCGAAGCCGGGATCGATCATCGACACCCCATCCGGTGGCGGCCGTATCACGGATGCTCCGTTGACGAAGCCGTCGGCGGTGGCGCCCATCTCGAAGAGCGCCGGCGAACTTGCGGGGCTGAAGGTGAAGCGCTTCGAAGCCGTAGGCAACTCTTCGGTTGCCAGCGACACGATTCGTGTCTACCTCGGCATTCTGCCGGGTGAGCCCTACAACCCCGAACTGGTCCAGCGCAACTTCCTGAACCTCTGGCAGACGGGCCTCTTCGACGACATCCGCATCGAGGCCGAGAAGGGCGAGCAGGGCGGCGTCATCGTCCGCGCGATCGTCAAGGAGCGGCCGCGCATCGGCTCCGTCGAGTATCGCGGTAACAAAGATCTCGCCACGAACAAGATCACCGAGCAGCTCGACAAGGACAAGATCGATCTTCACGTCGGCAACACGATCGAGCAGACGCTCATCCGCCGGGCCGCGGAGTCCATTCGCAAGGCCTACACGGAGAACGGCTACGAGGGCGTGACGGTCGAGCCTGCGATCGAGGATCTCGGATCGAGCGGCGACAAGCGCGTCGTCTTCAACATCAACGAAGGCATCAAGGCCAAGGTCGCCTCGATTCAGTTCACCGGCAACACCCACTTCTCGAATCGCCGCCTGCAGATGGCGATGAAGGAAGTGAAGTCGCACAACATCATCACCTGGATCCGCAAGAAGGATCTCTACATCCCTTCGAAGCTCGACGAAGATCTCGAGAACCTGAAGAATTTCTATCAGGACTACGGCTACTACGGCGTCTCCTTCGGGGAGCCGAAAGTGGTTCAGATCAAGGGCAAGAAGCCGCGCGTCAAGCTGATCATCCCGGTGAAGGAAGGCTCGATCTACAAGATGGGCGATGTTTCCGTCAGCGGAAACAAAGTCTTCACGAACGAGCAGATCATCGGCGACTGGCCGATCAAGAAGGGGCAGACGATTCGCCGCAAGCCGATTCAGGCGCGCGCCGATGCGTTCGGCGACGCGTATCGCTCGCGCGGCTTCATCTACGCCTACGTCAATCCCGATTACGTCGAACGGGACGGACACGTCATGGATGTGAACATGACGGTGTACGAAGGCGACCAGTTCCATCTCGGCCGCCTCGAGTTTTCGGGCAACACCACGACGAAGGACAAGGTGCTCCGCCGCGAGATCTTCATCGATGAAGGCTCGATCATGGACATGGAGACCTTCAAGCAGAGCCTCTACAAGCTCGGACAGCTCGGCTACTTCAAGGTCACGGAGAACCCTGAGTTCAAAGTGAATCAGGAGAGCAAGACCGTCGACATCACGGTCAAGGGCAACGAAGAGGGGAAGAACGACGTTCAGTTCGGCGGCGGCTACTCGGAGGGCGGCGGCTTCTTCATCCAGTCGCAGTTCTCGACGCGCAACTTCCTCGGCGAAGGGGAAACGCTCGGCATGTCGTTCCAGAAAGGCAGCCGGACGAATCTCTTCAGCTTCTCCTACTCCGATCCCTGGTTCATGGATACGCCGAACAGCTTCGGCATCTCGATTTTCAACCGCAACACGAAATATCCGCTGTCGGTCGGCTTCGAAGACCGCGGCAAGGGAGGGACGATCGCCTACGGGTATCGCCTCCACCGCTTCGACAGCATCAGCGTCGTCTACGGCCTCGAGCGTTCGAAACAGCACTACGAATCGACCGAGAAGCCCGACGACAACGGCAACATCCCGCTGACCGACGTGGCCGACTTCCGCTTCACGACGTCCTCGATCGGTCCCTCGTATTCGTTCGACTCGCGCGACAATCCCTACGACGCGACGCGCGGCATGAAGCTGCAGATGACGACGGCCTTCGCCGGCGGTCCGCTGGGCGGCACGATTCATATCTTCAAGCCGACGGTGACGATGACGAAGTTCTTCCGCCTGTCGCGCAAGACGTCCGTCAGCTTCAATGCCGAGGGGGGATACATCAAGCCGCTCGACAAGAACTGTGCGACGACGTACACCCAGCAGGCTGAGACGAAGGAGCGCCTCTGCGTGCCGCAGTCGGAGCGTTTCCTCGTCGGCGGTGAGTACTCCGTCCGCGGCTTCCGTCTCGGCGACCTCGGCCCGAAGGAGACGATCAACGGTCTCTCCAGCAGCGTCGGCGGCTACAAGTACAACGTCTACAACTTCGAGTACATCTTCCGCGTGAACGATCCGCTGCGCCTCGTGCTCTTCGCCGATACGGGCTACGCCTACAACTACGGCGAGAAGTGGGACTTCACGAAGATGCGCTATTCGACGGGAGCCGAGCTCCGGGTGTTCCTGCCGGTGTTCCAGTTCCCGCTGCGGTTCATCTATGCGATCAATCCGAACAAGAAGCCGGGCGACAACTTCGAAGGCTTCCAGTTCACGATTGGGAATACGTACTAAACAGGCTCCGATTCTATCGGTGTCCAAGATCAAAGGAGAGTTCATGAAGAAGGTGTTGATTTCGATGGCGGTCGCCGCGCTGGCGGCCCCGATGTTCGCGCAGAGCGCGCCGTCGCGCGTTGCGGTGATCGACGTGCAGAAGGTCCTTCAGAGCTCGGCGCCCGGAAAGCAGGCGTACGAGAAGTTGAAGAAGATGCAGGACGACCGCATCGCGCGGGCGAAGAAGATGGACGACGAGATCAATGCGCTCGAAGCGGACATCAACAACAAGAAGCTCTCGCTCAGCGAAGACAAGCTGACCGATATGCAGAAGCAGCTCTCGGACAAGAAGATCGCGATGCAGCGCTATGCGCAGGACGCCGATCGTGAAGTCGGAGAGGCTCGCGACAAGGCCCTCATGGAGCTCGAGAACAAGATCAAGCCGGTCATCGACCAGATCGGAAAGGAGATGGGCCTCGCTGCCATCTTCAACAAGTTCGAGTCAGGCCTGGTCTACGCGTCGGACGCGATCGACATCACGGACAGCGTGATCACGCGCTTCAACGCCGCGAATCCCGAGACCCCGGCGCCGGCCAAGAAGTAAATAGCCTCGCCATCGAACCATTCAAAAGCCTCCTCTCGCAGGAGGCTTTTTCTTTGCGGTGTACGACAGGCGCCCCTGCCTGTCCAGGCGGCGACAGGCGGGGCGCCTGTCGTGCACCCTGCTCAGCTACAATGCCGCGGCCATGTCTGTCAAGGTTGGGGAAATCGTCCAGTTTGTCGAGGGAAGCTACGCCGGACCGGCGGATCTGATGATCGCCGGAGTGGCTCCGCTTTCCGCGGCCGCAGGCGACCGGCTCAGCTTTCTCTCCAATCCGAAATACGCCGGCATGCTCGCGGAAACAGGGGCCGGCGCGATTCTCGTCGCGCGCGCGCAGGAAGGCGACGATCCCCGATTCATTCGCGTCGACGATCCCTACTTCTCCCTGGCGCGTGTGGTGGCGAAATGGTTCGCGAGCCGGCCGGCTCCATCCGGGATCTCGCCGCAGTCGTCGATCGGGAAGAACGTCCGTCTCGGTGACGGCGTCGCGATCGGCGCCTTCGCCTCGATCGGCGATGATGTCGCGATCGGCGACCGGACGATCATCTATCCCAATGTCACGATCGAGAATGGCTCCTCGATCGGCAGCGACTGCATCGTCTATCCGCAGGTGTCGATCTACTACGCCTCGAAGATCGGCGACCGCTGCATCATCCACAGCGGCTGCGTGATCGGCTCCGACGGCTACGGCTTCGCCACGCACGGCGGGCGCCATCACAAGATCCCGCAGATCGGCACGGTGCGCATCGAGAATGACGTGGAGATCGGTTCCGGAACGACGATCGACCGCGCCGCGCTCGGCGAGACCGTGATCGGCGAGGGAACGAAGATCGACAACCTCGTCCAGATCGGCCACAACGTCCGGATTGGGAAGCACTGCCTGCTCGTGTCGCAGGTCGGCATCGCCGGCTCGACGGAGCTCGGCGACTACGTCGTCGTCGCCGGACAGTCGGGTTTCGCCGGGCATCTCCGGATCGGCAGCGGTGTTCAGGTCGCAGCCAAGAGCGCGGTGCTCGAGGATGTGCCGGCCAACACGAAGGTGATGGGGAGTCCCGCGGTTCCGTTCCGTGAGTTTGCGCGGCGCGAGGCCGTGCTCAGAAGAATGACGAAGAGAAAGACGTCTTAAAGGTACGTATGTTGACGATTCAGGAAATCATCAAGCTGTTGCCGCATCGCTATCCGATGCTGCTCGTCGACCGCATCCTCGAGATCGAGGAAAAGCGGATCGTCGGACTCAAGAACGTGACGGCCAACGAGCCGTTCTTTCCCGGGCACTTCCCCGGCGCGCCGGTCATGCCCGGCGTGCTCATCATCGAAGCGATGGCGCAGTGCAGCGCGATCATCTTCCTGCGCGATCTTCCCGACCGGGACAAGAAGCTCTTCATGTTCGGCGGTGTCGACAAGGCGCGCTTCCGCAGGCCGGTGGTTCCCGGCGATCAGCTCATCATGGAGTGCGAAGTGCTGCAGCGCCGTTCGTCGACGGCGAAGGTCAAAGGCATCGCGCGCGTCAACGGCAACGTCGTCGCGGAAGCAGAGCTGCTCAGCGTGATGACGGACAGGCCGGAGTGATCATGGCGCAGATCGATCCAACAGCCATCGTCAGCAGCGAAGCCGCGATCGCATCCGATGTCGTGATCGGCGCCTGGTCCATCGTCGGCCCGAACGTCACGATCGGCGCGGGGACGGTGATCGGTCCCTTCATGCGGATCGAAGGCCCGGTGACGATCGGCGAGCGCAATCGCTTCTTCGGCCAGGCGTCGGTCGGCACCGAGCCGCAGGATCTCAAGTTCAAGGGCGAGCGGACGGAGCTCGTCATCGGCAACGACAACGTGTTCCGGGAGTTCGTCACGCTGAACCGCGGAACCGTCGGCGGCGGCGGCATCACCACGATCGGCTCCAGCAATTTCTTCATGGCGTACAGCCACGTCGCGCATGACTGTCACGTCGGCGACAATACGATCTTCGCGAACAACGCGACGCTCGCGGGACATGTCGAAGTCGGCGACTACGCAACCGTCGGCGCCTTCAGCGCGGTCCATCAGTTCTGCCGGGTCGGCGATCACGCGTTCATCGGCGGGGCCACGATCTGCACGCAGGACGTGCTCCCCTATGTGAAAACCGTCGGCAGCCGTCCGGCGAAGAGCTACGGCATCAACCACATCGGTCTCGAGCGGAAGGGCTTTCAGAAGGAAACGATCGAAGCGCTGCAGCGCGCGTATCGCATCCTCGTCCGTTCGAAGCTGCGTCTCGAAGACGCGCTGATGCGCATCGAGTCGGAGCTCGGATACTCGGCGGAAGCGCAGTACATGGCCGAGTTCGTACGCGGCGCGAAGAGGGGATTCATCCGCTGATGCGCACCGGGGTCATTGGCACTGGCTACCTCGGACGTCTGCACGCGCGCATCCTGACGGAGATGCCGGAGGCGCAGGCCGCGGGCTTCGTCGAGATGAACGACGCGATCGCGGCCGAGGTCGAGCAGAACCTGAAGCTGAAGCGCTATGAGTCGGTTGCGGCGCTCGCGAAGGACATCGACTGCGCGGTGGTGGCCACACCGACGACGACTCACTTCGAGATTGCGCGGCAGCTTCTCGAGTCGGGCATCGATGTGATGATCGAGAAGCCGATCACGGCGTCGGCGGACGAAGCACGCAAGCTGATCGAGATCGCAAAAGAGCGCGGCCGCATCATTCAGGTCGGCCACGTGGAGCGCTACAACCCGGCGATCATGGCCGCGGTGCCGCTGCTGCACAAGGTCGGCTACATCGTCGCCGAGCGACTCGGAGTCTTCGTCCCGCGCTCGCTCGATGTCGACGTGCTGCTCGATCTGATGATCCACGACCTGAATCTCGTTCTGTCGTTGCTCAGGCAGCCGGTCGTCGACATTCGCGCCGTCGGCATTCCAGTGCTGACGGACAAGGTCGACATCACGAACGTGCGGCTCGAGCTTGCGAATGGTGCGGTGGCGAATCTCACCGCGAGCCGCGTTTCGCAGGATCGCGTGCGCAAGATCCGCTTCTTCGGCAGCGATTCCTACATCTCCGTCGATACGCGCGAACAGGAAGTGAAGGGTTACCGGCTCTCGGGAAAAGCGATCGAGCCGCTCGACATCACCGTCGAGAAGAAGGAGCCGCTGCGCGCGGAGCTCGAATCGTTCCTCGAGTGTGTGCGCGAGCGAAAGCGGCCGGTCGTCTCCGGAGAGGATGGCCTCGAAGCGGTCGATCTCGCCGTGCGCGTCGCGGCAGCGATCGATACCGCCGTGGAGAAATATCGAAATGGCTGATGTGAAGATCGGAATCATCGGCGGCTCCGGCCTCTACGAAATGGAAGGCCTGAGGCTGACGGAAGAGAAGTTCATCCGCACTCCCTTCGGCGATCCGTCCGATGCGTTGATGATCGGAGAGCTCGATGGAATCGGCGTGGCGTTTCTGTCGCGGCATGGTCGCGGACACCGGCTGCTGCCCTCGGAGCTCAATTACCGCGCGAACATCTATGCGATGAAGACGCTGGGCGTCGGCACGATCCTGTCGGCGAGCGCCGTCGGATCGATGAAGGAAGCGTACAAGCCGACGGACATCGTCTTTCCCGATCAGTTCATCGATCGCACGAGACATCGTCCCGATACGTTCTTCGGCAACGGGATCGTGGGGCATGTCGCGTTCGCCGATCCGATCTGCACGGCGATCTCCGATGCGATGTACGCGTCGGCGAAGAATGCCGGCGCGACCGCGTTCCTCGGCGGCACGTACGTCTGCATGGAAGGCCCGCAGTTCTCCACGCGCGCGGAGTCGAAGCTCTATCGCACCTGGGGCGTGGACGTCATCGGCATGACGAATCTGCAGGAGGCGAAGCTCGCGCGCGAGGCGGAGATCTGCTATGCGACGATGGCGCTCGTCACCGATTACGACTGCTGGCACGAGGCGGAAGAGGATGTGACGGTCGAGGCGATTCTCGCCGTGCTGCGCGCGAACGCCGAGATGGCGCAGAAGATCCTGCGCGCGACGGTCCCGCAGGTCGCACGGCGGACCCGCGACTGCGGTTGCGCCAACGCGCTGCAGTATGCGATCGTCACCGACCCTTCGAAGATTCCGGACAACGTGAAAAGCGATCTGGCGCCGATCATTGGCCGCTACGTGAAATAGGGAGAGCAACTACATGGGCATCACCGTCGTGGGTACGGTTGCGTTTGACGCGATTCAGACGCCGTTCGGCAAGGTCGACAAGTGCATTGGCGGATCGGGGACGTATTTCTCCGTCGCCGCGTCCTTTTTCACGGATGTCGCGCTGGTGGGTGTCGTCGGTGATGACTTCACCGAAGAGGAAGCCTCGATCTTCAAGGGCCGCCGCATCAATCTCGACGGCCTGCAGCGCGTGAAGGGCGAGAAGACGTTCTTCTGGAGCGGCGAATATGGATTCGATCTGAACGTCGCGAAGACGCGCGACACGCAGCTCAACGCGTTCGCCGGTTTTCAGCCGAAGCTCTCCGAAGCGCAGCGCGAGCCGGATGTCCTCTTTCTTGCAAACATCTATCCCGAGTTGCAGTACGACGTGCTGAAGCAGGCGAAGCGGCCGCGCATCGTGGCGCTCGACACGATGAATCTCTGGATCGAGACGAAGCGCGCGGAGCTCGAGCGTGTGATTCGCGAGGTCGACCTCGTGATCATCAACGAAGCGGAAGTGCGGCAGTTCATGAGCGAGTCGAATCTCGTCAAGGCGGCGCGGGGCATTCTCGCGCTCGGACCTCGCGCGATCGTCATCAAGCGCGGCGAGTACGGTGTGCTGATGATCACGAAAGACTCTGCGTTTGCGGCGCCGGCCTTTCCGCTGGAGAACGTGTTCGACCCCACCGGCGCCGGCGACACCTTCGCCGGCGGCTTCCTCGGATACCTCGCGTCACGCAGCGAGCTGCACGATCGGGAGTTCCGCCGCGCAATCGTCTTCGGCAGCGTGCTCGCCTCGTTCACCGTCGAGAAGTTCTCTCTCGACCGGCTGCGCGAAGTGACGCTGGCCGAGGTGCAGCATCGCTACCGCGAGTTCCGCGCGTTGACGCACTTCGAAGATTTCGAAGTCTGAGCCGGCGGTCAGTGCGAGTACACGACCTCACCCCCGACGATCGTGTAGCGCACGTTCGTCTTCCATAGCGAAGACGCCGGCATCGCGTAGAGATCACCATCCAAGATGGTGAAGTCGGCGAGCTTGCCGCGTTCGATCGTTCCACGGCTCGTCTCTTCGAACGCTGCGAACGCCGCGTCCATCGTGAATCCGCGAATCGCTTCCGGCAGCGTGAGGCGTTGCTCCGGATACCAGCCGTCCGGCGGATTTCCGCTGTGGTCCTGCCGCGTGACGGCGGAGTAGACGCCGAACCAGGGATTCACATCTTCGACGGGGAAGTCGGAGCCGAATGCGAGCCGTCCACCGGTTCGCAGAACGGTGCGCCAGGCATACGCTCCACGAATTCGCTCGTGTCCTACGCGGGCCTCGGCCCAGCCCATGTCGCTCGTCGCGTGCGTCGGCTGCATGGAGGCGATGATTCCATCGCGAGCAACGCGCGCGAAGTCGGAGGGCGCGACGACCTGGAAGTGCTCGATGCGGAATCGCTTGTCGGGCGAGACGCCGGCCTGTTCGTATCCATCGATGACATCGCGAACGCCGCGGTCGCCGATCGCGTGCGTGTTGACCTGATATCCCGCGGCGATCGCACGCTTCGCGACATCGGCGATGTGATTCGTGTCCGCGAGGATGAGGCCGCGATTGTTCGGATCATCGTCGTAGGGAGCGAGCAATGCCGCGCCGCGGCTGCCGAGTGCGCCATCGGCGTAGACCTTGATGGAGCGCACGGTGAGACGGCCGCCGTAGTCGATGAGCGGCTTGCGGGCGAACCACTCGTCGAGCAGGTGCGGTTCATCGCTCACCATCGTGTAGACGCGAATCGGGAACTGCTTCTCGTCGATCAGTTCCTGCACCGCGCGGATCGTGGCTGCGTCCGCACCTGCATCGTGAATTTCGGTGAGGCCGTTTGCCGCGATGGTTTGCGCGGCGCGCTGCACGCGCTGCTTGCGCAGTGCGAACGACACCTCGGGGATCTTCGACTCGATCAGTTGCTGGGCTTCATCGACGAACGTGCCGGTCGGATTGCCGTTCGGATCCCGGATGATGCGGCCGCCCGACGGGTCCTGCGTCGCGGCCGTGATGCCGGCGGCGCGCATCGCCGCGGAGTTCGCGACACCTGCGTGGCCGTCGACGCGTTTCAGCCAGACGGGCCTGTCGGAGATCACGGCATCGATCTGTGCGGCGGTGGGGAACTGTTTCTCCGGCCAGTGATTCTGATCCCATCCGCGGCCCTGCACCCAGTCGCCGGGAGGTGTCTGCTCGGCGCGCTGTTTCACCCGCGCGACGACCTCGTCCATCGACGTCGTGCCGGTAAGGTCGGCAATGTCGAGCTTGAGGCCGAGGCCGTAGAGATGCGCGTGGGCATCGATCAGGCCGGGAAGAACCGTCATCCCTTTCGCATCGATGACACGCGCGCTCGGATGCTTCGCGCGCATCGCGTCCGCGGGACCAACTTCCTGCACGATGCCGTCGCCGATGTAGATCGCGTGATCCGTTAGCGGGCTCTGGCTCGATCCGGCGACCACGATGCCGCCGCTGATGATGAGTTCGTTTGTCACTGGCGTCTGTCTTCGATGAGGAACATGGAGTGAACAACCAAGCGCGAGCAACGATATCGCGATGACGGTGCGGATGAGCTTCATTGCAACATCGTACTCTGTTGAAATTCAGAGGCGATGAGCGGCGTTGCCCCAACACCGCCATGAAGACAACTCTCGTCGCCGTAACGCTCGTTTCTCTTCCCCTGTTTGCCGGCGATTTGAGTTTCAGTGCTGCTGATGTGCCGCGTGCGCACATTCGCAAGCCGGGGCGGGTCGTGATCACGAATGACAGCCGTTCGATCACGGCGTATCGCTTCTTCGGCGAGATTCGCGAGGCGCTCGTCACGCTGCGCAGCAGCCGGGCGCTCGCGTATCGGCCGTTCGGGAACGCCGTGTTCGATTCGAATGCGAGCGTCGCCGCGCCGGAGGCGTATGCGCCCGTCTTCCGCGACGCTGCGCAGACGCATGGTGTCGATCCGCGGCTGCTGGTCGCAGTGGCGGGACGGGAGTCGGCGATGAATCCCAATGCGGTGTCGCCGGCGGGCGCTTGCGGCCTGATGCAGCTCATGCCTGCGACCGCTCGATTCCTCGGGATCAGCAACATCTTCGATCCGAGAGAGAACGTCTTCGGAGCCGCCCGGTACCTGCGCACTTTGCTCGACACATTTCACGGCGACCTCGATCTGACCCTCGCCGCGTACAACGCAGGCCCCGGCGCCGTGCAGCGCTACAACGGCGTCCCCCCATTCCCCGAGACGCAGGCCTACGTGCAAAACGTCCGAGCCCGCTACGCCCGCCTCCTCCACACTTAAGTTGGGTTTCGGGGGTCACACCTGGAAAATCAACTTAACTCGGCGAGGTCTGGCACCCGTTAAGTTGATTTTCCAGGTGTGACCCCCGAAAACCAACTTAACGCTTCAGGTTTCGCCCCATTTGAGTTTGGTGCGGAGGACGTCGAAGTAGTTCTTGTCGGGGGATTGGACCATCATCACGTGGTGCTGCGACTTGCGGACGCAGACGTGATCGTCGTCGCTGATCGGAAATCCTTCCTGGCCGTCGAGGGTGAGGTAGATCTCCTGCGAGACGCTGCGGCTCTCGATGCTGATCTCGACGTCGAGCGTGTCGGGGAGGACGATTGGCCGGTTCGTCAGCATGTGCGGACAGATCGGCGTGATGACCACCGCCTCCATCGTCGGATAGATGATCGGGCCGCCGGCTGACAGGTTGTACGCCGTCGAGCCCGTCGGTGTGCCGACGACGAGGCCGTCTGCGCGGAACGTCGTCACGAAAAGTCCGGACACGTTGAGCTTGATCTCGATGATGCGCGCGAGCGCGCTCTTGTTGATCGCGGCATCGTTCAGTACGCGGAAGGTGCGATCGTCGCGCCCCGGCCCGTTGACGCTGACGTCGAACGTGACGCGCGGCTCCAGGCGGAAGTCGCCGTTCAGCACACGATCGAGGACGCCGGGGAACTCCTCGACCCGAATCTCGGTGAGAAATCCGAGGGTTCCCATGTTGACGCCGAGGACGGGGACGTTTTCCGGTGCATGTCGGGCGATGGCGAGCAGCGTCCCGTCGCCGCCGAATGTCACCAGGAGGTCAACGTGTTGACCAATGGCCGCCTTCGAAAAACAGGGATGCAGGTCGCCGAGCGCGCCGGCCGTCTTCTCGTCGTAGCAGATCCGCAGTCCCCGCCTGCGCAGATCGTTCCCCACCTGCGCCGCAAACGCCAGCGCCTCGGGCGATGAGTGCTTGGCAGAGATGCCGATCGATTGCACGGTGCGCAAGTTTACTGGACCACCGCGCTGAGCGCCCGATGGACATCGTGAGGTTCGATGACGATCCGCTCGCCGGCGCGTTCCGGCGCCACGAACAGAATGGGATGCAGCACCTTCTCCAGAATCGCACGCAGCGCACGCGCCCCCAGCTTCTGCCGCAGCGCCGCATTCGCGATCTCGAGCAGTGCCTCCTGCGAGAAGTCGAGCTGAATCTGATCGAGCGCGCAGAGGCGCTGGTACTCGGGGACCATCGCTTCCCGCGGCTGCGTGAGAATCGTCACGAGATCGTTGGCCGTCAGCGCATCGAGCTGGACACGCACCGGCAGTCTCCCGAGTAGCTCGGGCAGGAATCCGTAGCGCGTCAGATCTTCGGTCGAGACCTCGTGCGGTCCCTGCGTTCCTTCGTTGAAGAAGCCGATCGGATTCCCATCCGGCTGCTCGTTCATATCCGAGAACGAGCCGGCACAGATGAAGAGGATGTTCGAGATGTCGATCTCGACGTAGTCGTACTTGTTCCAATGCGCCGTAACATTGAGCGGTACGAAGATCTTCTCGCCTTCGAGAATCTTGAGGAGCGCCTGCTGCACTCCTTCTCCGCCGATGTCGCGCGCACCGGCGCCGGTGCGTGCGCCGCCGGAGCGCCGCGCGATCTTGTCGATCTCGTCGATGAAGACGATGCCGTTCTCCGCCGAGCTGACGTTCTGATTCGTCGCGTACAGCAGCCGTCCGATCGCCACCTCGACGTCTTCGCCGTAATACCCCGCCTCGGTGAATGCGGTCGCATCGTTGTAGGCGAACGGCACGTCGAGGATCCGGGCCAGCGTGCGCGCAAGGTACGTCTTTCCGCAGCCGGAGGGCCCCATCATCAGGATGTTCGACTTGCGAATGGAGACTTCGCCGCCGAATTTCAGGTACTCGATGCGCTTGAGATGGTTGTACGCCGCGATGGCCAGGACTTCTTTGGCGTGCTTCTGACCGATGACGTACTGGTCGAGCTGTTCGAAGATGCGGCGTGGTGTGACGTGGAGGAAGCGATAGATCTCACGCTTTTCCTTCATCAGGCGCCTCGACCGAGTATAGCAGGTGGACTATTCACTGCGAACGGGGATCGGAACTGCCTCCTGCGCCTCGTCCCAGATTCGGGTGCGATGGCTCTCGCTGAGAGCGACCGAGCCGACGATGAAGGTCATCAGCGCAACGCCGATCGACCAGTAGAGTCCCGAGTAGATATTTCCCGTCCGTTCGACCATGAGGCCGGCGATCAGCGGCAGCGTCCCGCCGAACCAGCCGTTGCCGAGATGGTAGGGAAGCGAGAATGACGTGTAGCGGATGCGCGCCGGGAACGCTTCGATGAGAAATGCCGCGATCGGGCCGTAGACCATCGTGACGTAGAGCACCTGGACGAAGACCAGCAGGACCAGCATCGGAACATTCGGATGCTTCGGGTCGCCGTACGACTTCATGAGGTGATAGATCGGGATGTAGGTGAGCGCGGCGACGAGGTTGCCGGCCATCATGATCTTCAGCCGCCCGATGCGATCGGACAGCGCGCCGAAGACGACGAAGAAGGGCATCCCGAGCAGGAGCGCGGCCGCGACGATGATGCTGGCCGTCGTGAGGTCGATCTTCATCGTAGTCTGCAGGAAGGAGAGCGCGTAGAACTGCCCCGTGTACCAGACAACACCCTGACCAGCCGTTGCACCCAGCAGTACGAGGAGCACGATTTTGAAATTGGCCCAGTTGCCGAAGCTCTCGCGCAGCGGTGCGAGCGAGCTCCTGCCCTGCGACTTGATCGCTGTGAAGAGCGGCGACTCCTTCATCTGCGAGCGGATGTAGAACGAGATCGCGACGAGAATCAGCGACAGCAGAAACGGCACGCGCCATCCCCACTGGTTGAACGCCGCCTCGGACATCGACTTCTTCACCGCGAGCACGACGCCGAGCGAGACGAAGAGGCCGAGCGTCGCCGTGATCTGGATGAAGCTCGTGTAATAGCCGCGCTTGTTGTCCGGCACATGCTCCGCGACGTACACCGCGGCGCCGCCGTACTCACCGCCGAGCGCAAGCCCCTGCAGCAGACGCAGCGCAAGGAGGAGGATCGGCGCGAGGACGCCGATCGTCGCGTACGTCGGCAGTGTCCCGATCAGGAACGTGGAAAGCCCCATGATCGTCAGCGTGACGAGAAACGCGTATTTCCTTCCGACGAGATCCCCGACGCGTCCGAACACGATCGCACCGAAGGGCCGCACGATGAAGCCGGTCGCAAAGACGGCCCACGTCTTGATCATGGCCGCCGCGTTCGTGCTGGCCGGGAACATCATCTTCGACATGACGACGGCCAGACTTCCGAAGATGTAGAAGTCGTACCACTCGATCATCGTGCCGAGGCCCGAGGCGAAGATGATGCGCCGGATGGGATAGTCGTTCATCGTTTCAGTTCCTTCCACGCGCGAAGTGCGTCTTCGACTGCCGGCTCGAGCTTGGCCCAACTTTTCATTGCATCCGCGGAAGGAGGAGCATCGGCGTCATCGACGGCGCTCAGCAGCTTCTGCAGGGCCTGATCGAGATAGCGCAGAGAACGCGTCGACGACGGAGGCAGCCACCATGCACCGCCCGGCGCCGCATCGACCAGCGCCGCGGCCCGCGCATTCGTCTTCGCAAGGTCTGCGAGCTCGGTCCGCGCCGCGGCGATCTGCGCGCGCGCCTGCTCGACCTCGCGCGCCAGAGTGAACTGCGCGGCGTAGTCGTAGGGCGCGATCCGCGGGTCGGCCACGACTGTCAGTGATTCCGTCATCGCGTTTCCGTCAACCGTCAGCACGAGCTTGTAGTGGCCGGGTGGTGCCCACACACCTCGCGAGTACGGCTCCCTGGAGTTGGATGCCGGATAGTGTAACCGCCAGTAGAAGCGGTGAAGCCCGGGAGTTGCGGCCAGCGGCGTCTGGTGATCGAACCATTCGGGCGCCGTGGTCAGCGTCTCCTGCTTCGGCGCGGGCGGAGTCTCGGCGCTGCTGTAGCGGCGAACGAGCTGGCCATGGTCGTCGAAGATGTCGAGCGTCACGAGCTTCGCGGCATCGATCACGTAGTCGATCGCAGCGCCGGCGGGCGGATTCGAGGCCAGCGCCTCATCCTTCGGCATCGGCGTGCCGGTGAAGCCGGCCGCGCGGAATCGCACTGCGGTTGCCGGTTTGAAGAGGAAAGGCTTCGAGCGGACCTCCTGGCGAAGAGGCGTGACGTTGTCGAGGATCCAGAACGCGCGCCCATGCGTGGCGATCACGAGATCGTCGCCGTGCACTTCGATGTCGCGCACGGACGTGACGGGAAGATTCAGTTGCAGCGGCTCCCAATGCTCGCCGTCATCGAACGAGACGGCGACGCCGCGCTCGGTGCCGGCGTAGAGCAATCCCTTGCGAACCGGATCTTCGCGAACGACGTTCACCGTGATCTGCAGGCCGTTTGCGACGAGTTGCCAGCTCCTGCCGCCGTCGTGCGTGCGGTAGACGTACGGTTTGAAATCGTCGAGGCGATGGCGATCGACGGCGGCGTACGCCGTCTCCGCATCGAAGTGCGAGGTCTCGATGATGCCGATCTTCGACCATGGCGTGAGCGAGGGAGGCGTGATGTTCGTCCAGTGCGCTCCCTCGTCGCGCGTGCGCCAGATCAATCCATCATCGGTTCCGGCCCAGAGGTCGTGCTCTGCGACTCGCGACGGCGCGATCGCGTAGATCACGCCGAGGCGCGGGCCGGTGCCAGCTTTCAGCGCGGCGGTTGCGGGATCGAGATTCGCCGGTGTGCCGGGATTCTCGCGCGTCAGATCTTCGCTGATGACGCTCCAGTGCTCGCCGCCGTCTTCGGTGCGGAACATGCGCTGATTCGCGAAGTAGAGGACTTTCGGATTACGCCGCGAGAAAACGAGAGGCAGCGTCCACGTGCGGCGATCGATGTCGAAGTGTGCGAGTGTCGGATCGATGTCGCGCGTCTGCATCGTCCGCAGATCGAGCTTCGAAACGCGGCCGCCGTAGAGGATGTCGGGGTCATTCGGATCCGGTGCGATGTTGTCGCTCTCGCCGCCCGCCGTGATTTCGCGGAAGCTCGTGATGCTGATCCCGTCGACTGTGCTCGTGCGGCTCGGCACTCCTGCTGCGCCGGAATCCTGTTGCGCGCCGTAGACGAAGTAGGGGAATCGATTGTCGGTACTGACGTGATAGAACTGCCCCGTCGGCTGGTTGTACCAGGAGCTCCACGTGGTGCCGCCGTTGGTTGAGACGACCGCGCCCTGATCGACGCCGAGGATGCGCCGCTGCGGGTTGGAGGGATCGATCCAGAGCTGGTGATAGTCGTCGCCTCCCGGCGCGCCTTTCGCGACGATCCATGTCTTTCCCGCGTCGTCCGAGCGATAGAGATTGACGTTGCATGAGTAGACGACGTCCGCGTTCTTCGGCTCGACGGTGATGCCGCCGAAGTACCAGCCGCGGCTCCAGATCCGTTCATCCTTGCCGGTGAGCGTCCAGGTCGCGCCGGCGTCGTCGGAGCGATACAGGCCGCCTGCATCCGGCGCATCGACGATCGCGTAGACGCGGCTCGGCCGTGAAGGCGCGACCGCGATGCCGATCCGCCCGGGATTCTTCGGGAGTCCCGTGAGCTCGGTCCAGTGATCGCCGCCGTCGGTCGACTTGAAGAGGCCACCACCCGGACCGTTCGATGGCGGATAGACGCTCCATGGTGTGCGCCGTGTGCGCCACAACGCCGCATAGAGCACGCGCGGATTTCCAGGCTCGAACGCGACGTCGATCGCGCCCGTGTCATCTTCGTTGCGGCTCAGGACTCGTTGCCAGGTCTTCCCGCCGTCGAGTGAGCGAAACAGGCCGCGCTCCTGGTTCGCAGCGTATGGGTGCCCGAGTGCGGCGACGAACACGCGATCGGGATTCGAAGGGTCGATCACGATGCGTCCGATCTGCTGCGAGTCGTCGAGACCGATGTGAGACCACGTCCTGCCGCCGTCTGCGGACTTGTAGACGCCGTTGCCCTGCGAGATGTCGGACCGCATGTCGGCCTCGCCGCTTCCGGCGTAGATCAGGTTCGGATCGGATTCCGACACCGCGAGCGCACCGATGGAACCGATCGGCTGCGAGTCGAAGACCGGCTGCCACGTGCGGCCCGCGTCATTCGTTTCCCAGACGCCGCCGTTGACGCTGCCGAAGTAGAAGCGCTCCGGCTGGCCCGGCACGCCGCTCACCGCGAGGGCGCGGCCCCCGCGGAACGGGCCGATCATGCGCCACTGAAGATCCGTCGGTGTGACAACTGCTGCAAAGGAGAGCGTTGCTGCGATGATGGCAGATATCACCAGTTTGTCACCTCATCCCGGCATTCCAAATCGAAGGGAAGCATTTAACCAGAGTTATGAAACGAAACTACCTATCCATGCTCGTGCTGTGTCTGATCGTTTGCGCGACGGCACAGGCTGCCACGGCGAAGAGCGCCCGGAAGAATCCGTTCTTTTCTCCGAGCCCGTTGCCGTTCCAGGCGCCACCGTTCGACAAGATCAGGGACAGCGATTTCAAGCCGGCGCTCGAAGCGGGAATGAAGCAGCGTCTCGCGGAGATCGACAGGATCGCGAAGAACCCGGCGGCACCGTCGTTCGCCAACACGATCGAGGCAATGGAGCGTTCCGGTGCGCTGCTCACACGCGTCCGCCGCGTGTTCGACGCTCTGACCGGATCGAATACGAATCCGGCACTGCAGAAAATCGATGCGGAGATGGCGCCGAAACTCTCGGCCCACAACGACTCGATTTACATGAACCCGAAGCTCTTCGCCCGCGTGAAGTCGATCTACGCGAAGCGCGATGCCTCCGGGCTCGATGCGCAGCAGAAGTTTCTCGTCGAGCGCTACTACCGCGACTTCGTCCGCGCCGGTGCGGAACTGAATGATGCGGACAAGGCGAAGCTGCGCAAGCTCAATGAAGAAGAATCGACGCTGCGGACGGAGTTTCGAAAGAAGCTGCTCGCCGACACGACGGAGTCGGCGATCGTCATCAGCGACCGGGCGGAACTGGCCGGCCTGAGCGACAGCGACATCGCTGCCGCGGCGCAGGAGGCGAAGGATCGCAAGCTTGACGGCAAGTGGGTGCTCGCGCTGCAGAACACGACGCAGCAGCCGCTCCTCAGCTCACTGCAGAATCGCTCGGTGCGCGAGCGCCTCTTCAAGGCGTCCGTGCAGCGCGGCAATCATGGCGGTCCGAACGACACGACGGCCACCGTTGCCCGTCTCGCCCAGCTTCGTGCAGAAAAGGCGAAGCTCCTCGGCTATCCGTCGTGGGACGCCTATGTGCTCTCCGACGTGATGGCGAAGACACCGGAGAACGCGTTCAAGCTGCTCACCGATCTCGTTCCCGCAGCGACGGCTCGCGCGCGCGATGAGGCGGCGAAGATCCAGAAAGTGATCGACGCGGAGAATGGCGGATTCAAGCTCGAGCCGTGGGACTGGGAGTACTACGCGGAGAAAGTCCGCAAGGCGGAGTACGACCTCGACGAGTCGCAGGTGAAGCCCTACTTCGAGCTGAACCGCGTGATCAACGACGGCGTCTTCTTCGCTGCGAACAAGCTGTACGGAATCACGTTCAAGGAGCGCCACGACCTTCCTGTTTACAACCCGGACGTCCGCGTCTGGGAGGTCTACGACTACAACGGCAAGCCGCTGGCGCTCTTCTATGGCGATTACTTCGCGCGCTCGAACAAGAACGGCGGCGCGTGGATGGACAACTTCGTCGATCAGAACGCCCTGGCCGGAACGAAGCCGGTCGTGTTCAACGTGACGAACTTCACGAAGCCCGCCCCCGGGCAGCCGGCACTCATCAGCTATGACGACGTGTCGACGCTCTTCCACGAGTTCGGTCACGCGCTGCACGGCATGTTCTCGAAGACGAAGTACCCGCTCGTGGCGAACACGAACACGCCGCGCGACTTCGTCGAGTTCCCGTCGCAGTTCAACGAGCATTGGGCGCTCGAGCCGTCAGTGCTGGCGAATTACGCGAAGCACTACAAGACGGGCGAGCCGATGCCGAAGGAGCTCGTGGAGAAGATCCGCAAGTCGCGCACCTTCAATCAGGGCTACGACACGACGGAGATTCTCGCGGCGTCGCTGCTCGATCTCGCGTGGCACGACATGACGGCACCCGCGCCGCTGGAGGATGTGAACAAGTTCGAAGCTGCGGCGCTGGAGCGTTTCAAGGTGGCGATGCACGAAGTCCCGCCGCGCTATCACACGACGTACTTCTCGCACATCTGGGACAACAGCTACTCCGCGGGTTACTACTCGTACACGTGGAGCGAGTTGATCGATGATGATGCGTACTACTGGTTCAAGGAGCATGGCGGCATGACGCGTGAGAACGGCCAGCGTTTCCGCGACATGATCCTCTCGCGCGGCGGCAGCGAAGACGTCGCAGCGATGTACCGCAACTTCCGCGGCCGCGATCCGATCGTCGAGCCGCTGCTGATCGAACGAGGACTGAAGCCCGGCAACGAATAAATGGAGTGCGGACGCCCCGTCCGCACATCGTTCATGAAAACGCAGGCCGCGCGGCCTGCGTTTTTTTTGTCAAGAAATCGAGCATCCCACCTCTCCTGTCAATCTTTCTTGACATTCGCGAAACGCTCACTTTCGCGCAAGTAACTGCTTTTTCAATCACTTCCATTGGCTGCCAGCGTGGCGGCCCGCTTGCGATTCATAGCCGGCGAAAGGAGGTGGTGCTGAAGAGAGCGCGAAGGGAAAAGAAATCAAAAGCAGCACAAGTGGAGAAGCCAAACAACTCATCCCAGGGAACAAAAAACAAAAAGAAAGAAAAGGAGAACTAAGACCCATGCGGAAATCCCCCATCATCCTGGCCCTGGTCATTCTCGTCACGCTCAGCATGTCTGCCTTCGCGCAGACGCCGGGCACTCCGGCAGCGCCTGCCGGCGTCGTCAACATCAACACCGCGGATGCCACGCAGCTCGCGCTTCTGCCGCACGTCGGCGCGAAGGCCGCGCAGCGCATCGTCGACTACCGCAAGGCGCACGGCAACTTCGCGCGCACGACCGATCTGATGGAAGTCAAAGGCTTCGGAGAAAAAAGTTTCGAACGCCTTCGTCCTTACCTGACGACCGACGGTAAGACGACGCTGTCGGAAAAGGTGCGCGGTCCGCAGAAGGCGCGCAGCAGCAGAAAGTCCAAGTCCTCGAACGCCACGGCATCGAAGTAAGCCGTCCCGCCACCACTCCTTCCAACGGGCCGCGCGCGGATCGAGCGCGCGGCCCCCTCCCTCACAAGTCAAGAAAGGAGCTCTGCATGTTCCGAATGCAGCGTGGGTACTCCATCTCCGAAATGCTCATCGTCGTCGCGATCATCGGAATGGCCGTCGGCGTGACGATGCCGGCCTTCAACTCGATGAGGCGCCGCATCGCCGTCAAGGCGGCAGCCGCCGAGATCCGCGGCATCTTCCATCGAGCGCGCATGCGCGCGATCGCCCGGGGATTCAACTCCGGAATCCGATTCACGAAAACAGACTCCGAATGGCGCTACGCCGGTTATGACGACAGCAACGGCAACGGACTTCGCAATGAAGACATCGCCTCAGGCGCCGACGCTCAGGTCTTTGCGCCGCGCCCGGTGCTGATGACTGACCGTGGGAGCGCTTCCATCAGCGTTCCCGGCATGGTCATTCGCGATCCGGACGGCGACAAGCTGACGCCCTCGTCCTCCGCGGTGCAGTTCAACCGCTCGCAACTCTGTTCCTGCTCCCCAACCGGGAGCTGCACCCCGGGCTCGATCTATCTCACCGACGGAGGCGGCGGGATCTATTGCGTGCGCGTCCTCGGCGCCTCGGGACGGATTCGCGTGCTGCGCTGGGATGATGTGCGGCTCAGATGGGAGGAGCGATGAGCTCTCTACGAACCGCTGCGCCTGGTGATGATCTCGCGCGCCTCGTACGTCTGAATGACCGACAGCGTACTTCGATGGATGAAGTCCTCGCTGAAGGCGTCGATGAGAACCCGGCCATCCATGTCGCGCCCCACGGGCATTCCCGCGGAGTAGAGAACCGTCGGCACGACGTCGACCGCGTATGCGGACGAGGGATTCTCCTTGTGGACGACATCGGGGCCGGCGATCGCGACGAAGCCATCGTCCGCGCCGGGATCATCGGAGAAGAGCAGGTCGCGAATCACTGCCCACGCGACGGCGGTCGATGGCGGCGGAACCGGGCCGGAGGGCGAGACGACGACGAGCAGGTGATCGGGGAAGTCGCGCGCGAGATCGCCGAGGAGATGATCGAGATGCTCGGCGTAGGCGCGGACGGCTTCTCCGCGTGTGGAGCTCTTGGGCGGGAGATCGTTCGTGCCGACGTGCAGCGCCCGTTGTGCATCGGCGAAGCCCTGCAGCGCGATGACATTGAGATTGAAGCGGTGCGACGCGATCGCGGCACGCGCGTCGTTCGTCGCCATGAGGTCATGCCGCAGCGCGTTGATGATTGCCTCGCGCGCGCGCCCCGTTCCGTTGAAGCGCGCGGCCAGCGCGCCGAAGCCCGGCGGATCGGGAGCGTTCGCCGCATCGATGGTGCGATCCGTCACGACGTACGAAGCGCCCGTCGCGCCGGCCGCGGGCCATCCGATGACCGCGGAGTGAAACGAGAGGCGCTCGAACATCGTCCAGATGGGCAGCGCATCGCCGGCCGGCAGCGCCGCGGAGATGCGCTGCACGGGTGGGATCAGACCCCACAGCCGGAAACCGACTCCGTTCGGCAGCAGCAGAAAGCGATCCTGCGGATCGGGTCCGTTGAGCGGAGTGCGATACGAGAAGCGTCCCGTCACGCCATGCCGGTAGGGAAGCTTGCCGGTCGCGAGCGAAGCCCAGAGCGACTTCGGCGACGTCGTCGAGAAGGGCTCGAGGCGCGTGAAGTACGCGCGGCTGCGCGCCTGGGCGAAGAACGGCAGCGCGCCCTCGCCGTCGATCGTGATCAGCCAGTCGTAGGGAAGATTTCGGATCGCGACGAGGATGACCGGACGCTGGCCGGCGACCTCGCCGATGTTGGCCACGACCGCCGTCCGCTTCTCCGTGCGGTAGCTGTCGCGCCGCTGGTAGAGAAAGAACGACGAGACCGCGATGACGATGAAGCCGGCGAGAAAGATCAGACGCGACGTGCGCCGGTCGGCCGTGCGCTCCACGATCCACAGCGCGAGCAGGATGAACGCCGTCAGCGTGATGAGGTTCGTCGCCTTGTTGAGAATCCGCACCGCGCCGATTGGCAGGTAGATGCGCACCGGGACGAGATGCGTCCAGTAGATGAAGGACGAAATGAACGCGGCGAGAACGACGAAGCCGAAGCCGTGCGCGCGGTACATCTCGCCGTCTCGCCTGCCGAAGATCCGAACGCGCAACGCGCGAAGTCCCCACAGCGCAGAACCGAAGAGCAGGCCGCAGATGAGGCCGTAGATGATGGTGACCGTCGCCAGGCGGCCGGGCGTGATGTCCACCTGCGGATTCAGAAAGAAAAGCAGATGGGCCATGTAGAGGCCGAAGATCGCCCCGGCCAGAACGCGCTTCAGATACGCCCAGCGAATCGGCATCGCGGCGCGAGTGTATCAATGAGGCTGCGCCGGCGCGCGGGCTCCGGGCCGCGGATCGAGGTGTGGTCATGATCACCGCGGCGCAGCTTCGAAATCTCCGCGGCGCCGAAGGGGTGTTCACCCTCTTCCGCCAGCTCGGCTATCCCGTCGCGCCGGTGCGCATCGATCCGGACGAGTGGCGGCGGGCCGGCATCCGGCTCGAATGGAACGGCGGCTCGGAGCTGCATCTTGCGGCGCGGTCGCGGCGGTTCGATCTCTTCGTGCTGGACTCGGCGGCGGAAGAGGAATCGATCGCCTCATTCCTACGCAGTTATCGGGAATACAATGTGCTGACAAAATCAGCGCTGATTAAATGTGCTGATGAAAGTATCGCTATTTATGATCTCGCCGGCCGCTCCCTGCGTCGGCTGGACGTCGATCTCGCGCGCCCGTCGGCTCATGCCCTCGACCGCCTCAACCTCCTCGCCGCGAGCGAGGACGTACCCCGCGTGTTCGATCTCGCCCTCGATCGCGAGAGCATCTCCCGCCGCTTCTTCGAACGCTTTCGCGATGCGGTCGAGGATGTCGCCGGCGCCCTCGTGCCCGAGGAGCCGCGGGAAGCGCGCGACTCCCAGGCGCTCCTGATTCTCTCGCGCCTGCTGTTTCTCTCCTTCATCCAGGAGAAGGGCTGGCTCAACGAGGAGCGGCGATTCCTCTTCGACCGCCTCTCCACGCGCGACTGCTATGCGAAGGTGCTTGCGCCGCTGTTCTTCGGCTGCCTCAACACTCCGCATGCGAATCGCGATCGCGTTGCGCGCAGGCTCGGCCGCATTCCGTATCTCAACGGCGGGTTGTTCGAGCCGTCGGCATTCGAGCGGCGCCATCCGGCGCTGACCTTACCCGACGAGCTCCTCTGGCGCATCGTCGTCGACGTGTTCGAGCGATTCGATTTCTCCGTCGACGAGCGCGATGAAGCGGGTGCGCACGTCGATCCGGAGATGCTGGGTCGTGTCTTCGAGTCGCTGATGGAAGGCGACGAGCGGGTGGCCAGCGGCAGTTTCTATACGCCGCGCCCCATCGTCGACTCGCTCACCGAGCGTGCCGTGCGCGAATGGACCGGCAATCTGCGCGATCCGCAAGCGGCATTGCGAAAGCTCGAGACGATCTCCGTGCTCGATCCCGCCTGCGGCTCCGGCGCCTTTCTCCTCTCGGCCCTCGGTGCCGTCGAGCGCCTCACGCACGAATTGTCGGAGCTCGCGGGTGAGGAGGTGCCGCGCGATCTTCGGCGCCGGGTCGTGGAGCGTTCGCTGTTCGGTGTCGATCTGAAGCCGGAGGCGGTCCGGCTGTGCGAGCTGCGGCTCTGGTTGTCGATCGTCTCGACGACGGAATGCGCGATCGAGGATGTCGCGCCGCTGCCGAATCTCGATCGCAACATCCTGCAGGGCAACTCGCTTCTCAGTCCGACGGACTTTCTCGGCGACGCGCGCGGCGCGATCTACCGCGAGTGGCGTTATGCAATCCAGGCTCAGGCTGATCTGCTCGCGCGATACAGGACGGCGGCGCAGCACGAGCGTCCGGCGCTCGCGCGGCTCGTTCGCGACAACGACCGCAAGCTCGCGACGGAGTTGCTGCTGAAAGCGATCGACGCGGACGAGCGCGAGCTGCAGCACCTGACGTCTCCCGGCCGCGATCTGTTCGGAGCGTCGTCGACGCCGCACGCCGAGCGCTCCCGCGAGCTGCGCGAGCGGATCGAGAATTGCCGTCTCGCCGCCGACCGCGTCGACGAAGGTGAGCTCAATTTCTTTTCCTTCGACGTCCATTTCGCTCCGGTGATGGCCGCGGGGCGCTTTTCGATCGTCATCGGAAATCCGCCGTGGGTGCGCAACAGCCGCATCGAACCGTCCGCGAAGCGGATGTACAGCGAGCGGTACGCGCTCTTCCGTCGCGGCAACGGCGCTGCGTTTCATCAACCCGATCTCTCCGTCGCCTTCTTCGAGCGCGCCATGTCGCTCGCCGCGTGCGATGGCGTGGTCTCGATGCTGATGCCGGCGAAGATTCTCAACTCCTCCTACGCGGCCTCGCTGCGCCGTCATGTGTGGGAGCGTGCGACGATCGTCGCGCTCGAAGACTGGAGCGGCGGCCGCTGGTTCGACGCCGACACCTTTCCCCTCGGCATCACCGTCCGGCCGCTGCGTGCTCCGAATGGAGTGCACATCACTTCGGATGGCGAGACGTTCTCCCGCAAGCAGTGCGATCTTCCTGTCGGCGATTCATCCTCCGAGTGGGCGCTCGTTCCTCCGGAGGCTGCGGCGATTCTGCGGCGCCTGCGCGAGCAGCATGCTCCGTTCAGCGAAGTGTTCGGCCGGATGCCGCTGATGGGCGTGAAGACGGGTGCGAACGACATCTTCTTCCTCGATGTCGAGCGCATGGTGCAGGGCAGGCTCGTGACCGCGGATGGAGTCGAGATTCCGCTCCATGCGGTCGCGCGTTGTGTACGTGGGCGCGACGTGCGGCGATGGACGGCGAGCGATTCCGTATGGATGCTGTGGCCGCCGCCGCAGGGATGGAGGACTCCGCCGAAGTGGCTCGCCGAGCATGCGCGCGTGCGGGGACTCGACGCACCGTTTCTGCAGCTCGCGTATGTGCGGCCGGAACACACCGGCATCAAAGTCGTCTGGAAGGACCTGTCGCGCGGAATGGCAGCTGCGGTGCTGCCCGACGCGGTGAGCATCGACGGCCGCGCGATTCCGCTCGTGCCCAATCAGACGCTCTACACGGTCGATGCGGCGTCGCTCAGCGAAGCGCACGCGATCGCGGCGCTGCTCAATTCGACGATCGCCGACGCGCTGCTCCTCGGGATCGCCGAGCGTGCGAAGGGTGCGCACTTCCGCTATTTCGGCAGGACCGTTGCGAGGATTCCGATGCCGCGCATCGCGGTGGATACCGAGGAGTGGTCGAGGCTGGCGAGGGCGGCGAGACATGCGCATCACGAAGTCGACGCGATCGTTGCTGCGCTTTACGGCGTGAACGGGAACGAGCTGGATGTGCTGCGGCGCTTCGTCGATCGCCGGCTGGAGCGAAATGAGTGCTGATCTCCGGTTCGCCGCAGCTCTCGCCGCACCAGCGCGAAGCCGTGAGCCGCGCTCGCGAGATCATCGCGAATCGCGGCGGCGTGCTGCTCGCCGACGAGGTCGGGTTGGGGAAGTCTTTCGTCGCGGCTGCGATTGCGTCGGAGTGGCGCGGCGAGGTCGAGTTGATCGTGCCTGCGTCGCTCGTCGCGCAGTGGCGGGAGACGCTGGCGGCATTCGGCTGCGCGCGGGTGCAGATTCTCACGCACGACGGGCTGCGTCGTGCGGAGCCGGCGCGGGCGTCGCTGGTGATCGTCGATGAGGCGCATGCGTTTCGCAATCCGGCGACGCTTCGCTATGACGCGCTCGCGAGACGAACGGCGGCGGCGTCGCTGCTGCTCGTCTCGGCAACGCCGGTCTGTAATTCCGCCGCCGATCTCGAGGCGCTGATCGCGCTGATCGCGCGCGACGATCTTCTGAGCGATTGCGGCGTTCCGTCGATCGATCTCGCATTCGCTTCGAGTGCGTATGGACAGATCGAGACGATCGTCCGTGAGCTCGTGATCCGCCGCGACCGGAGTGTGCTGCCGGGCGAGCTGGCGTTCGGCGATCTCGAACGGACCATCGTCAGGCATGCGTTGCCGGAAATCGACGGCATCGATGCGCTGCAGTTTCCGCTGGCCGGCGCGACGGAACTGCTGCGGCGTTTTCTGTGGCGCAGACTCGAGTCGAGCGAGGCCGCGCTTCTCGAATCGCTGCGGCGCCAGCGCAGGTTCTATGAACGGGTGTTGGAAAGCGGACGCGCGATGAGCAAGCGCGATTACCGGCTGGCGTTCGGTGCTCAGGAGGACGCCGAAGTCTTTCAGCAGATTCTCTTCTGGGACCTCTTCGCGCCGCGTGAGGGTGTCGATGTCGCGATCATCCGCGAGGAGATGATCCGCCTCGGCGAGTTGCGGAGTGCCGTCGAGCGATCGCCCTGCACGAAACGCGATCTGCTGGCCGGCGTGCTGACCGATGAGCCTACGCTGATCTTCACGCAGTCGGCGGCGACCGCGCGTGACCTCGCTGCGTATCTGAAGTGCGGCGTTGCGACATCACGCGATGGCCGGAGTGCGATCGATGCATTCCGGAGGGGCCGGTGCGACCGGCTCGTTGCGACGGATCTCGCGAGTGAAGGTCTCAATCTGCAGCGGGCGGCGGTCGTCGTGCACTACGACCTGCCATGGAGTCCGGTGAAGCTCGATCAGCGGAATGGACGTGCGCATCGCATCGGTCAGCAGCGCGAGAAGGTGCGCGCCCTCTATTTCGTTCCGGAGAGCCGGGGGATCATGAGCGTCATCGCCCGCAAGAACCGCGTGCGGAAGCGCATTCTGCGCAGGGGTGACGAGCGGGAGGGGACGGCGACGACGCTCCGCCCTCGCGTGACGCACGGCGCCGCAGTAGTCGCGCTGATCGCGGATGGTGCCGATGTTCCCGAATGGCTGGAGCGGCGTCATTGCGCCGGGCTGGAACGTCTGCTGCGCGGCCGCGAAATATAATCGCTGCGTGGATCTTCTCATCGTCGATGACGAGGCATCTCTTCGCGACTTCCTGACCATCGTCTTCGAGGAGGAAGGATGGAGTGTCGAATCGGCAGCTTCGGTTGCCGAAGGACGCGCCGCCGTCGCACGGAAAGAGCCCGATGTCGTGCTCTGCGATCTGATGCTGCCCGACGGCACAGGCATCGATTACCTGAAGGAAGTGAAGGCGCAGTATCCATCGATCGCTTTCATCATGATCACCGCCTACACATCGACGAAGTCGGCGGTCGAGGCGTTGAAGGCCGGCGCGGTGGACTACATCGCGAAGCCGTTCGATGTCGAAGAGCTGAAGATCATCGTCCGCAAGGCGTCCGAACGGAAGGTGCTCGAAGACGAGAACCTCCACCTTCGCACCGCGCTCGAGGAGCGCTTCACGTTCTCCAACATCATCGGGAAGAGCCAGAAGATGCAGGAGATCTTCGGGATCGTGCAGCGGATCGCGAAGACGATGTCGACCGTGCTCATCTCGGGGGAGTCAGGCACGGGCAAGGAGTTGATTGCCCGCGCCATTCACTACAACTCGGGCCGGCGCGGGAAGTTCGTCTCGATCAACTGCGGAGCGCTGCCGGAGACGCTGCTGGAGTCCGAGCTCTTCGGCCATGAGCGAGGTGCATTCACCGGTGCGATCCGCGAAAAGCGCGGGCTCTTTCATGAGGCCGACCGGGGAACGATCTTTCTCGACGAGATCGGCGAGACGTCGACGGCGATGCAGATCAAGTTGCTGCGCGTGCTGCAGGATCGCGTCGTGCGGCGGGTTGGATCCAACGTGGAGACGACCGTGGATGTGCGTGTGATTGCGGCGACGAATCGCGATCTCGCCGAATCGATTCAGAAGGGATCGTTCCGCGAGGATCTGTTCTACCGCATCAATGTCATCCCCATCACGCTGCCGCCGTTGCGCCAGCGGCGCGAGGACATTCCACTCCTCGTCGAGCACTTCATCGCGAAGTTCTGCAACAGCATTCAGATCCCGCACAAGAAGATCTCGGCGGATGCGATGCGCGGGATCGAGAAATATCACTGGCCCGGCAATGTGCGCGAGCTCGAGAATGTCGTGGAGCGGATGATTGCGCTCGAAGCGAGCGATGTCCTGACGACGAAATCGCTGCCCGAGCATGTCCTCCTCGGCGGAACGATTCCTGACGTGACGTTCGATCTTCCGCCGGAAGGTCTGTCGCTGCAGGATCATCTCGAGGCGATCGGAAAGATCTTCATGCTGAAGGCGCTCGAGAGGACGGGTGGAGTGCAGACGCAGGCAGCGGAGCTCCTGAAGATGTCGTTCCGGTCGTTTCGCTACTACGCGAAGAAGTACGATCTCATCCCGCGCGATGCGAAGCAGGAGGACGTGGTTGAAGCGGATTAGTTCCCTGGCGGCTGTCGTGGTTCTTCTCGCCGCATTTCAGTGCAGTCCGCAGAAGACCGCGGTGCCGGCGAAACAGCCTGGCACTCCCGCGCCGAAGATCGTTCTCGCGGATGGCTTTCCGGTGATCGTCGAAGTCGCGGCGGATGACGACATGCGCGCGCAGGGGCTGATGTTTCGCGATCATCTCGACGAGAACCGCGGAATGATCTTCCTCTTTGCGCAGCCGGGCGACTACGCGTTCTGGATGAAGAACACGATCATTCCGCTCGACATGATCTGGATCGATGACGCGCACCGTGTCGTGCACGTCGAGCACGATGTCCCGCCGTGCAAGGCGGATCCATGTCCGAGCTATCCGCCGGGAGTCCAGGCGCGATCCGTTCTCGAGCTCGCCGCAGGAGTCGCCGCCAGGCATCACATCGCAAACGGCGACCAGCTCCGCTTCGAAGGCCTGGACCACATCCTCCCCCGTTAAGTTGGTTTTCGGGGGTCACACCTGGAAAATCAACTTAACTCAGCCGAGAGACACGTCCGTTAAGTTGATTTTCCAGGTGTGACCCCCGAAAACCAACTTAAGTGGTGGGGGGTGGCGGGGTGGAGGAGCCGCTGCCACTGCCGCCGCGACGGCGACGGCGGAAACGCTTTCGCTTTCCTTCGCCTGCGGGACGCGGTTCTCCAGCTTTGGCTTGTGGCGCGGGTTGAGGCGCGGGCTGCGATTGCTGTCGTTGCTGCTGCTGTCCCTGCGGCTGCGCCGGCCGTTCGCCACCGCCACCGCCACCGCGACGGCGCCGCCGGCGGTTGCGGCCGGGAGCGCGTTCTCCTTGTGGCTGGGCTGCTTGCTGCGGCGGCTGGGGTTGACGCTGCTGCTGTGGCTGTTGCTGTTGCGGCTTCCGAGGCTGCCGCTGATCGCGTCCCGGCCGTTGTTCTCCGCGGCCCGGGCGCTGCGCGCCGCTGCGGCGCTCTTCATCGCGGCGCTTCTTGCCGACTCGCTGCTCGAACTCCTGGACTTTTCGCGCCATGAACTTGCGCGACTGCGACTCCTGTTTCGAGCGCAGTTCGTCGTGCCCGCAATAAGGGCAGCGTTTCCACCCTTCGGGATACGTCTTCCTGCAGGAGGAGCAGAGGACACTTTTCGGCAGCGGCATCGAAATCGGCGCGCATTGTACACTTCCGGCCCGATGACTACGGAAGAGCGCCGCCTCGCCACGCTGCGCACCTTGATCGAGCTGGCGGAAGGCAGCAGCCCGCAGGACTGCTGGGACGACTCCCGCGCGGAGGAGTTGCTGCGCAGCCAGTCGAGTCCCGACGAGCTGCGCGAGCTGGGGATGAGCGAGCAGATGATCCGGCGCATCTTCCCGGAGCAGAAATGACGTTCACCGTTCGCGTCGAGGCGCGATTCGAAGCCGCGCACTTCCTCCGCGAGTATCGCGGAATCTCCGAGCCGCTCCACGGCCATTCGTACAAAGTCGAGGCCGACCTGATCGCCCGCGGCGGCGGCGTGGACCAGGATGCGATCGCCGTCGATTTCGTCAGCGCGAAGCGCAAGCTCGAGGTGCTGGCGAAGAAGCTCGACTACGGCTGCATCAACGATGTGCCGCCATTCGATCGTATCAATCCCTCGGCGGAGAACATTGCCGAATGGTTCGCGCGCGAGCTGCAGAGCGCCATCGACGATGAGAATGCAATCGTCAAGGCAGTCACGATCTGGGAGGGGCCGGTCAACTCCGTCCGTTATGAACAAGATTCCTAACCACACCGCGCTGAAGGAATGGGCCACCGTCATCGACGCACTCGCGCGCGCCGAACAGATCGTGCTGATTCGCAAGGGTGGAATCGCCGACCCGAAGTTCGGAGTGGAAGCCGATTCTTTTTATCTCTACCCGACGTTCTTTCATCAGGCGGAGGCCGTTGAGCCGGCGGAAGTCACGATCGGACATTGGGCCGAGGTCGTGAAGACGTGGAAGATCAGCGAGCAGGAGTTGCTGTACCGGCTCGAGCCGCACGTCGTGATGCCGCGTGAGACTCTCGATGCGCGATATCGCTTCCGGCCTGATCAGGCTTTGTATGTCATCGCGGTGCGGACGCATACTCTTGCGCACGCCGTCACGATTTCCGTGAAGAGCGAATACCTCGGATGCCGCAGCTGGGTGAGCATCGACGAGGAGATCGATATCAACAAGTCGACGCCGGCGATGTCCGAGCTTCAGTTGAACGAACGCATCGCGGAGATCGACGCGCTGCTCACGCCATCTTCCGCTGCAACTGCTTCGCTTTCCTGAGCCACTGCCTGTCTCTCCGCTTCTGAAACGCGGGCATCGTCAGCCGCCTGGCGAGAATCGACTCGACGAGCTCTTTCGCCTCCGCCCTCCGGCCCTGCTCGAGATAGAACTCCGCCGCGCCGCAGAGCGACTCGGATGCCGTCGACGACGCGACGAGCTTGTCGAACAGCGCCGCTGCCTCCGCCGTGTGGCCGGCACGCGCGTGGGCTCGTGCGAGCAGACACATCGCGCGTGAGTAATCGTGTCTGGGATCGGCGTCGACGACGCGCTGAAAATCCCGAATGGCTGCATCGGTATCGCCGAGCTCGAAGGCGGCGATGCCGCGGAAGTAGAACGGATGGATGGAATCGGTGCGCGAGGCGAGTGCGTGATCGAACGCATCGCGCGCCTCGGCGTACCTGCGCTCTTCCAGGAGCAGCTCGCCGAGATCCTCGTAGTTTCCGGCGGATGGATTGTCGCGAACGAGCACGCGCAGCGTCGCGATGCGTTTTCTGCGCGACGGCCGTTTCAGCGTTTGCCCGATCCCCGAGAGGTCTCCCTCCACGACGAAGTAGGCGATCGCGCCGATCGGCCCGCCGATGATGATGATCCAGATCCAGAATGTGTCGGGACGTTTGCGCGCCCAGTGCACGATCGCCGCGATCTGAAGGATGAACCCGTAGCCGAAGAAGAATCGCATCAGGCGTGGAGGAGGACGAAGTCGCAGATCGCGGTGGCGACCTGGCGTCCGTCGGCATCGTGCAGCTCGACCGAACCGACGCAGACCTTCGTCCCTTTCTTGATGATCGTCGCCGTTGCCGTGACGGCGGTGCTGGCTCTTCGCAGAAAGTGGATGTTGAGGTTCGACGTGGCGAAATTCATCTCGCCGCCGAAGTTCGTCGAAAGCGCGCAGGCGACGGCGGTGTCGGCGAGCATGGCGAGAATCCCGCCATGAACTGCGCCCGTCGAGTTGTCGAATTCAGGTTTGAATGCGAGTGTCATCACGCAGCGGTCGATGACCAGCTCGACGAACTGGAAGTCGAGGAAGCGGCGGACGGGATGGTCGCCGAATCGCCGCTCGATCACCTGGATCAGATCCGATTGGGTTTGCACGTTGCGTAACATTACGACGTGGAGCTCATCGCCGTCATCTTCATGATCGCCGCCGGCTGCGGTTTCGCGATCGCCGTGATGGTGGCGATCGGGATCGCAACACGCCGGAAAGAAGAGAGCGAAGCGCCGGCGCAGGACAGGAATGGCGTCGCTGCGTCGATTCTCTTTCAGATCCTCGTTGCGGGAGGGATGTCTTCCGACGCTGCACTACGCGAGATCCGGCGACATGCGGGTCTCGTCGCTCAGGTGACGAGCGGCATCGACGTCGCGAATTGGAGCGAGGCGTTCGCACGAGCGGCGCCGCGCAGCGAGCGAGAGCATCTGCTGGAGACTGCGGTCAGGCTGATTGCGATGCGCGGCACGCCGGTGCCGCTGCGCCAGTACGCTGCGCTGCTCGATCTGAGTTTCGGGCTCGGGTTTCAGACCGATGCGCTGGCGAAGCTGCGAGAGCAATACGGATTCGAGTACGTCGATCATGCGAAGGAAGGGCGTCCGCGCGAAGCCGATCGCGCCGGCGGGAGGCTTACGCTCTTCGGCCGCGATGAACGCGGTGCAGAGGAATTGCTGCGTGTTCTGGGAATCGAGACGATGCCGGCATCGCGGCAGGTGATCATCGCTGCGTACCGGCGTCTGGTGGCGCAACATCATCCGGACCGGTATTATGACCAGCCGCCCGAGGCGCAGGCAGGGGCGGCAGCGCGATTCATCGAGATTACGAAGGCGTACGAGAGCCTCTTATCGATGTATCGGGAATAAAACGCTTGCATTTCGCACCAGATTGGTGCTATCTTCTCCGCGGGAATTCGGGCTGTTTACGGTTTGTTCACAAAAGTTTCCGCAGTTCCCTCCATCTGACCGTAGCTTTCATGTGAGATCAACCCCAATCGAGGACGGACGTGTCCGGTGCTGGTGACGCATCGGGCGACAGTTTGTCCGCGGCGCCGCAGGCTGAGAAGCGGCAGGGGTTGGTTGGGTTAAACAATTCTGCAGCAATGACTTGGGAGTTTGTGTCCCGGTCGCGGCAGAGACGGCCGGTAACGTTCCGGCCCCGTGGCGCATCTAATCAGCATTGCGGCACGGAGTATGAAGTTTTTGTAGATCAACGGGAGAGACCATGAAGAGTGCCGAAGCGTACGAGCACGAACAGGGGTGGGACTTCGAGAAGGCAGCAATGCCTTACGTCGACTCGCTCTACAACACCGCCTATCGCATGACGCGGAACTCCGAAGACGCGGAGGACCTCGTTCAGGAGACGTATCTCAAGGCGTACAAGTACTACGACAAGTTCGAAGAGGGAACGAACTTCAAGGCGTGGCTCTTCAAGATCATGAAGAACACGTTCATCAACAACTACCGGAAGAAGAAGCTCACCCCTCACAAAATCGACTTCTCGGAGATCGAAGAGTCGTACGAGCGCGTCATCCAGAAGAACGCGCCGGATCTGATCAAGGATCCGGAGAGCGAGATCTTCCAGGACATGATGGATGAGGACGTGAAGCGGGCGCTCGACTCGCTGCCGCACGACTACAAGATGGTCGTGCTGCTCGCGGACATCGAAGGCTTCTCGTATAAGGAGATCGCCGAGATTCTCGACTGCCCGGTGGGAACCGTGATGTCGCGTCTCTATCGCGGCCGCAAGATGCTCGAGCGCACGCTCCTCGAGTACGCGCGCAAGTATGGCTACATCCGCACCGGTGAAGAGCCGGCGAAGATGCGCTCGCGCAAGGACGAGGCGAAGCCGCGGAAGAAGAAGGACGACGAAGCGGAGGAGACCGAGGCCACCGAGCCGGAGGAGAACGAAGAGGAAACGCTCTTCGCCGACGACGAGGACGACTTCGAGGACTTCGAGATCGAAGACGAAGAAGAGGAAACCGAGCAGCACTTCGTCGAATGAACGAAGCGAGATCATGAAATCAATGAGGCCGCCGGAATGGCGGCCTCTTTTTTTTGCTACCTGCGATCCAAAATTTTCTGGCGGCTCGATTGCAATTCGGAAATGCACGTTCGTTACCGGTCGTTCACAACGAATGAGAGTCGTCACCTCATCGCGAGGAAGGAACGCAGGGATGCTCTGTAGCGAGGTTCGACGCACGGTTTACCTCTTCTTCGACGGTTCGCTCGGCGAGAAACGGCAGCTCGATTTCAAGACACACCTCAGCATCTGCGCCGACTGCGACACCAAGACACAGATTCAGCTTCGCCTTCGCAGGTTCGTGCTCAGGCGTCTGGCGCCGCAACCCGCTCCGGAGCATCTGAAGACGCGACTCTCCCGGACGCTGCGCGCGCTGTCGTAGAATGCGCCGCTCGTGAGCAGCTCCGCTGAGAAGCTGATTCTCGTCTCGTCGAATCCCAACAAGGGGATCGAGGCTGAGCGCATCCTCGGAATTCCGCTGCTGCGCGTCGCCATCTCGCTCCCTGAGATTCAGGCGGCAACCGTCGAGGAAGTCACGCGCTACAAACTCGAGGTTGCCCGCACCAAAGGCCACGCCCGGCTCATCGTCGAAGATGTCTCCCTCGGTTTCGATGAGCTCGGAAACTTTCCCGGCCCGTTCGTGAAGTGGCTGCTCGAAGCAGCCGGAGGGAAAGGTCTCGCAGCAATCGCATACGCGCTGAACAACCGCGCGGCCCGCGCGCAGTGCTGTGTCGCCTACTGGGACGGCGAGCAGGGGCATGTATTCACGGGCGAATGCCGCGGCGAAGTGCTCGTCGAGCCGCGCGGCAATCAGAACTTCGGATGGGACGCGTGGTTCAGGCCTGCCTCATCCTCGAGGACGTTTGCCGAAATGAGCGACGAGGAGAAGGATGCGGTCTCTCATCGCGGCGATGCCTATCGAAAACTTGCTCGTCATCTCGGACACCTTGCATCAAGAAATGGACACCTCGCCGAGTGACCAATGCTGGGTTCGTCTGATAACCCCTTCATGCGCAGCGGTTTCGCGTTTTGACGCCAGAGCCGGGCAACTGGCAAAGCGCTTGATACGTATCACCCACAAGCCGGGCAAGCCCGGTGAGCAGTGGAAAGGACGCTCGCATGTGGGTCTATGACGGAGAAGAGTGGATCGAAGAGGGTGGAACGGAACGCAAACCCGAAACGACACCGCGTCCGCCCCTGGATGAGTTCGTGCCTGAACTGCAGGTGATCGAGATCGTGCACGTGCCGGTCAGAAAACCGTCGTATGTGCCGCCACTCCCGCTCCCCTGAGCTTCGAAACAACATCATCTGACTTCGAGCGAAGGCCGCGCGTGAACTTGCGCGGCCTTTTTTTATCTCGGCGAGAAGGTTCCGAGAAAGCGCCGCATGATCGGTTCGATCTCATTGCCGGCGACATAGAAGATGCGATCCGCGTGGTAGTTGCCGGGAATGTCGATGAGGTGCAGTTCCTTCGGCTCGTTTGCACGGTCGAAGAGTGCGGTCGAATGCGTGTGCCCGATGAGCCAGTCGTTCTTCACATGAATGAGGCAGAGCGGTGCGCTGACGCGCGCGACATCCTCGAGTGCGCTGAGTTTCGGACTGCGCATCAGACGCCAGTCGAACCGCGGGCGATGAAGCGCCTGCGATACGGCGATGTGCCGGTGGATCGTGAAGGGATTGATCCGCGGAATGATCATGCTGAAGTCCGCCACGGGCGAGATCAGAATGAGCGAGGAGAGCGGAACCTCGTCGCGCGCCGCAGTCGTGATTGCGATCGCGCCTCCATACGACAACCCGAGGAGCGTGATCGACTCGGTATCCGTGTTCCGACGCAGATCCTGGATGACCGCAGTGACGTCGTGGTGCTCGTGCAGGTTGAATCCGTAGGTCCCTTCGCTGTCGCCATGCCCGCGGGGGTCGATGACGGCGGTGCGATACCCGTCGTTCTGAAGCCAGGCGGCGAGATTGACCATCGAAGGATGGCGGCGGAAACGCCAGAAGCCGGGGACGATTACGGCTGTCGTGCGCGAGGGAGCCTCGTAGAGGTCGTACGCGATGTGCGTTCCGTCGAATGACCGGACGGTGTGCGAAGTGGCTGCCGTTTCGTCGATTTGAGTCCCTGCACTTGACAATGCCATGCGCATGCTTACTATATACCGCCCGGTGAGCCGGACTCGTCCGGGCACTGTAGTTGTGTACCAGTCAACGAATCCAATCGAGTACCGCCAGGTTTCGAAACGCATCTGCAAAGAGAGGTGATCACGGCACCCGGACAGGACTCGTACTGGTCCCGTTTATCCAATTCGAATACCAGAATCAGATCAAGTGATCTGAAAACATTGAAGGAGAATTCAAGAAATGAAGAAGTCCCTTATTCTGACCCTCATCGCCCTCGTGATCGTTTCGATGTTCGCTGTCAGCTGCAAGAAGGAAGAGGCCACGAGCGACACGGCCGCGACCGACACGTCGGCAACGACCGCGACCACCGCGACGACCGCCACGGTGGCTGACACCGCCGCCACTGGCACGACCGGCACGATGACGGGCACCGAGGCCGCCACGGGCGCCACCGGTATGACCGGCATGACGGGTACGACGGGCGCGACGGGTGCCACGGGCGCCGCCGCTGCCACGGGTACGACCGTGAGCACGAGCACCACGAAGACCGAAACCAAGAAGCCGTAAGCTGCAACCCTGAAATGAAAAAACGCCCCGCTTCGGCGGGGCGTTTTTTTTTGTCTTGGCACCCGTTGTGCTCTCCCTTCTGTCGGGGTCGTGCTTCTCCGCCTCCGCGTGAACGCGCCCACACCCAAAACATCGAGAAGTTTTCTCCCCGATTGGGTCGACATCCAATGGGGAAGGAGGTGAGGGCAGGCAGCCAGAGGCGAACGGACACGCGAATTGAAACAACAGAACACACACAAACTCATCAAAGAGGAGACATGATGAAAAAATCGTTTCTGGCCCTTCTGGCCATTGTTGCCCTGCTGTTTGCCTTCTCGTGCAAGAAGGAAGAAACCACCACGAGCGAGACCACTGTGACGGATACGTCCGCCTCGTCCTCTTCGTCCACGGACACCTCGATGACCGGCACCAGCGGCACGATGTCGACCGACACCTCGAGCACGATGACGACGACGAGCAGCACCGACACTTCGGGCACGATGGCCTCGACCGGCGCAACCGGCATGACGGGAATGACTGGTATGACCGGGATGACCGGCACCACCGACACGACCGGAACCACCGGCAAGACAACAACGACGACCACGAAGACCGAGACCAAGCACACCACGAAGAAGCACTAAATCCTCTGGTGTGACGATGATTCGGAGCGGCGGGCGATCAGCCCGCCGCTTTTTTGTTCGCGAGATCCCTTTTCAGCGCGTCATGCACGCGCCGTACTTCGGCGCGCAACTCCTCGAGATCACCGCGATTCGCGATCACATAATCCGCCGCGCGCAGCCGCTCCTCGCGGGAAAGCTGGTGACGCATGCGCCGTTCGATGTCGTCTTTCAACATCCCGCGCCCGATGCCACGCTCGATCTGAATCGCAGGATCGACATCGACGACGACGATCCTGTCGTAACGCTGCCTGCCTCCTGCTTCGAGGAGAAGCGTGGCCTCGACGACGTAGATCACTTCCTCACTCGTTCTCTCCGCCGCGCCGGCGAGGCGTGCTTCTTCGGCAATCACGAGCGGATGAATGAGAGCGTTCAGCTTCTTCGCGGATGCTTCGTTGGCGAATGCGATGCCGGCGAGTTTCTGCCGGTCCACCTCGCCGCCGGATTGCAGAATGTCAGGGCCATACGCGGCGACGAGCGCCTGATGACCAGCGCGGCCCGGCCGGTAGAGATCCGCGACGAGCGCATCGGCGTCGAGCACGACGCAGCCGAGCTCCGCAAACATGCGCGCGACCGTTGATTTGCCGCTCGCAATGCCGCCGGTGAGTCCAACGTTGAGAATCACGCACGTCTCCGCGCGATCGCGGCCGTCACGGTGTTCTTCATCAGCATCGCAATGGTCATCGGGCCAACGCCGCCCGGAACCGGCGTGATCCAGCCCGCGACTTCGCGCACGCGCGCGAAGTCGACATCTCCGAGGAGGACGGAGCCATTCTTCGCGAGAAGGCGGCTCTTGTCGGCGTCATGGGCAATCGTCTCCGCGAACGAGGCGTCGACGCGATTCATCCCGACATCGATGACGACGGCCCCCGGCTTGACCATCTCGGCAGTAACGAGAATCGGTTTGCCGATTGCCGCGACGAGGATGTCGGCCTGGCGCGTCACCGCTGCGAGATCGCGCGTGCGCGAATGGCAGATGGTGACGGTCGCATGCCTCTGCAGCAGCATCGCCGCCATCGGTTTTCCCACGATGTCGCTTCGCCCGAGGACGACGGCGTGCGCACCGCTGATCGGCACGCCGGTCGATTCGATCAGACGAATGCAACCTGCGGGTGTGCAGGGCGCCAGCGTCGGGCGGCCGAGGTGAAGCAGGCCGACGTTGTACGGATGAAACCCGTCGACGTCTTTCGCCGGATCGATGGCGTCGATGACTTTTCTCGCTTCGATGTGTTTGGGCAGCGGAAGCTGCACGAGGATGCCATCGACTTCGCGATCGGCGTTCAGCCGATCGATCTCCGCGAGCAGATCGCGCTCGCTCATCTCCTCGGGAAAGATCGCCTGATGGCCGCGCAGCCCCAGCTCATCCGCTTTCTTCGCCTTGCTGCGCACGTAGATTTCGGACGCAGGGTCGTTGCCGACGCGCACCGCGACGAGCGAGGGCTGATAGCCGAGTTGTGCGATCGAAGCGGCGACTTCATCTTCGACGCGTTTCGCGACTGCTTTTCCATCGATGAGATTCGCTGACACGGCTGGCGCTTCTATCACTTCGATCCGGCGGTGTCTACAATCGCCGTTCGGATGCGCGCGAGGTTTCGATTCACCATCTCCGATCTGATTCCGATCGCCGTCGCGCTGCTCGCGTCATTTCCGCTCCACAACAACGATCTCTGGTGGCATCTCGCAACCGGACGCTGGATCTCGTTTCATCACGCGGTTCCCCGCGACGATCTCTTCTCCTGGACTCATTTCCTCGGCGCATGGGTCGACAACGAGTGGCTCGCGCAGCTCATCCTGTACGGTGTGTGGAAGCTCGGCGGCAATGCGGCGCTGATCATCACGCGTGCGCTGATCTTCTGCGGACTGGCGCTCCTCATGCGCACGTGGCTGCGCGCGATGCGGATGCCGCGGCTGTTTCTTCCAGCCATGGCAGGCGCCATCGCCGTGTCGCATCACTGGTGGGAGATTCGTCCGTCGGCAGCGACACTCGCGGCGCTGCTGGTGATGATGATCATCATTGAGCGCGCACGCAGCGGCGTCGATCGGGTTTGGACGCTTCCGCTGCTCTTCCTCCTCTGGGCGAATACTCATCCGGGCTTCTTCTTCGGACTCGTCATTCTGGCGGCGATCACGCTCGCGTGCGTCGTCGATCCGCTGCTTCCTCGCTGGAAGCACTCGGCGCGCGGAGCGTTGCGCGGCGGGCGCATGCTCGCCGTGACGGCTGCATCCGCGCTTGCGACTCTGATCAATCCGTATGGCATCCGCGTTTACGAGCAGCAGTTCGCGATCGCGCGCAATCCGCTCTATCGCGAGCTGCTCGATGAGTGGATGGCGCCGCCGGTCTGGATCGCGGCGATCGCGGCGATCGTGATTCTGATCGCCATCATCCGCCTGAAGGAGATTCCACTCTCGAGACTGGCGCCGCTCTTCGGCTGCGCACTGCTCTCGCTGACGGCGATCCGTTTTTCCGAGTATCTCGGATGGATCGCGATTCCGCTGGCCCTGACGGCGCTGCCGCGTCTTCGGATTCCGGTCTCGCGCGTGCCGGCGGTCGCACACCTGGCCCTTGCGCTCGTCATCGTAGCGGTCGCTCTGCCGCGCGAACGAATCGAGCCGATGCGATACCCGCAGGGTTGCGATGCGCAGATCACCCGATCCGATCGCCTCTTCAATCGCCTGTCGTGGGGCGGCTGGCTGATCTGGACTCGGAACCTCGCTCCATTCATCGATGGCCGTTGTTCAGGGCAGAGACTCTTTTTCGGATATGTTCTCGCGGAGAACGGCCAGGCGCTGCAGCGCTTCGACGAGTGGCGTATCGATACCGTGCTCGTCAGCCGTTCCGAGGGTGTGGCGCGTCAGCTCGAGAACGCGGCGTCGTGGAGCCGCGTGTGTGATGATGGAGCCTCGGTACTTTTTCGCCGCCGCGGAATTCCGGGCGGTCCTGCTTCGTTGACCCCGGTCCGGCGGAGGTAACTCCTTCGCCGGGTGGGTGTTTCGGGAATGATTCTCTTGACACCCTCTGTTGCCGGTGTTACCGTTTTCCCCCTTTCCTCAAGGGAAGGTGTGTCGTCTTTGAGTGGTCGAGCAGCCGCTGAATCGCTCGAAGATGCAATCAAGGTTGTCGTCGTCAGGGAGAGTCATGCGTACGTATTTTCCGAAGAAGGGTGACATCGAACCGCGTTGGTTCGTGATCGACGCCGAAGGGCAGGTCCTCGGCCGTCTGTCGACGACCATTGCGAACATCATTTCCGGCAAGTCGAAGCCGACGTACACGCCGTTCCTCGACACCGGTGATCACGTCATCGTGATCAACGCCGAAAAGGTTCGCCTGACCGGTAAGAAGGAGACGGACAAGATCTACCGCCGTCACTCGCTCTACCCCGGCGGCCTCAAGTCCACCGAAGCCCGATTCGTCCGCGCCGAGAAGCCGGAGCACATGATCGAGGAAGCGGTGTGGGGCATGCTGCCGAAGAATCGCATCGGCAGAAAGATGCTGAAGAAGCTCAAGGTTTATCGCGGCACTGCGCATCCTCATGAAGCGCAGAAGCCTGAAGCGCTGAAACTGGCGTAGTCATCAGGAGGACTGTCTTGGCATTGGTTGAGTACTACGGAACGGGAAGACGGAAAACGTCGACTGCACGCGTTCACATTCGCCCCGGCTCGGGCGCGATCCGCGTGAATCAGCGCAGCCTCGATGACTACTTCGGAAACGAAGTGCTGAAGATGATCATCAAGCAGCCGCTGTCGCTGACGGAGACGAACGACAAGTTCGACATCGTGGTGACGGTCGACGGCGGTGGTCCGAGCGGTCAGGCGGGTGCAATCCGCCACGGCATCTCGCGCGCGCTGCAGGTGTACAACACCGAACTGCGCAAGCGGCTCAAGAAGGCCGGACTCCTCACGCGCGATCCGCGCATGAAGGAGCGCAAGAAGTACGGCCAGCGCGGTGCCCGCGCCCGGTTCCAGTTCTCCAAGCGCTAGTTCCCATGTTTTCGTTTCTCTAAGCGTTGCAACCCGAAGGACAGAAGCGAAAGCGACTGTCCTTCTTTTTTTCAATTTTCAATTTTCAATTTTCAATTTGGAGTAAGGAGGTCACTTGGCAGTCTCTATTACGATGAAAGAGCTTTTGGAGGCTGGCGTCCACTTCGGTCATCAGACCAAGCGCTGGAACCCGAAGATGAAGAAGTACATCTTTGGCAAGCGCAATGGGATCTACATCATCGACCTGCAGAAGACGCTGAAGCTCTTTAAGGAAGCCGCCGCATTCATTTCGGATCTCGCCTCGGGTGGTAAGCGCATTCTCTTCGTCGGCACCAAGCGCCAGGCGCAGGACGCGATTCTCGAAGAGGCAAATCGCTGCGGGATGTTCTATGTGAACAACCGCTGGCTCGGTGGAACGTTGACGAATTTCTCGACGGTCCGCAAATCGATCGAACGCCTCAAGGAAATCGAGGCCATCCTCGGCGACTCCGAGAAGGAGATGTCGAAGAAGGAGCGCGCCGCTCTCGATCGCGAGCGTGAAAAGCTGCAGAAGAACCTCATCGGTATCCGCGAGATGGACGGACTGCCGGATGCGCTCTTCGTGATTGACCCGAAGAAGGAGTACATCGCGGTCAAGGAAGCGAAGAAGCTCAACATCCCGGTCGTCGCCATCGTCGACACCAACTGCGATCCGGAAGACATCGACTATGTCATTCCGGGCAACGACGACGCGATCCGCGCGATCCGTCTCTTCACGCAGAAGATTGCCGACGCGGTGCTCGAGGGCTACAACCTTGCCGAAGAGCGCTACATCGGCGCCGAGGACAAGGGCGAGCCTGCCGAAGAGACTCCGATGCCTTCCGATCTGGGGACTGCAGAAGCGATGACCGCTCCGGCGGTTTGATCCGGCACCGACTGAAATTCGATTGCGGAGGACAGGCGTGAGAAACGCTTGTCCTCTGTCTGTTTAAAGGAGCTACAAATGACACAGATTACGGCTGCGATGGTCAAGCAGCTTCGCGACGCCACCGGCGCCGGAATGATGGACGCCAAGGCCGCGCTCACCGAGGCTCAGGGCAACATCGAAGAGGCGACGAAGATCCTTCGGAAGAAGGGTCTGGCTGCAGCAGGCAAGAAGGCCGGCCGCGTCACTGCGGAAGGCACCGTCACGACATTCGTCGACGGCAACCTCGGCGTGATGGTCGAAGTCAACTGTGAAACCGACTTCGTCGGCCGCAACGAGAACTTCCGCGCCTTCGCCGAAGAAGTGGCGAAAGCCATCGCCAGGAGCAGCGCCAACACCGTCGAGGCGTTCAACGCCGAGATGTGGCCAGGCTCGAGCGAGACCGTCGCTCACAAGACGGCCGAGATGATCGCGTCGATCAAGGAGAACATCTCGATCCGTCGCTTCGTCCGCTTCAACGCGCCGGCCGGCTCGTCGATCGGCTCGTACGTCCATGGCGGCGGCAAGATCGGCGTGCTGGTGGAAGTCGCCGGTTCGAGCGAAACGAAGGGCTCCGAGGTTGCGCGCGATGTCGCCATGCACATCGCTGCGGCCGAGCCGCGTTTCCTCCGCCGCGAGGACGTCACGCAGAAGGACCTCGACACCGAGCGCGAGATCGCGCGCGACGCCGCTCTCAAGTCCGGCAAGCCGGAGAACATCGTCGAGAAGATGGTGACCGGCAAGATGGAGAAGTTCTACGGCGAGACCTGCCTGCTCGAGCAGCCTTACATCAAGGACGACAAAGCAACGGTCAGCCAGCACCTCGCGAAGCAGGGGAAAGAGCACGGCTGCACATACGTCGTGACCCGCTTCGAGCGCTACAAGCTCGGCGAAGGCATCGAGAAGAAGAGCGATGATTTCGTGGCCGAGGTCATGTCGTACCAGAAGTAACCTCGAACTGTTTCGATGGGAACGTGAAGGCCGCCGGCAAACCGGCGGCCTTCTTTTTTGCCGCGTGGTATAAAGCGCCTCGAATGCAGCCTCGCTACAGTCGAATTCTGCTCAAACTCTCCGGCGAAGCGCTCATGGGCGACAGGCAGTACGGCATCGATCCCGGTACGCTGGCGCGGATCGCGGACGAAGTCGCCGAAGTCCGCGACATGAACGTCGAGATCGCCATCGTGATCGGCGGCGGCAACATCTTTCGCGGAGTGAGCGGCGCGACGCAGGGCATCGATCGCGTCGCCGGCGATCACATGGGAATGCTGGCGACCGTCATCAACGCGATCGCGTTGCAGGATGCGCTGGAGAAGCGCGGCGCGCACACCCGCGTCACGTCAGCGATCACGATGTCCGAATTCGCGGAGCCGTTCATCCGCCGCCGCGCAATCCGCCATCTCGAGAAGAAGCGCATCGTGATCTGCGCCGCGGGAACCGGCAATCCATTCTTCACGACCGATTCCGCCGCCGCGCTTCGCGCGAGTGAGCTCAAGTGCGAGATCATTTTCAAAGCGACGAAAGTCGACGGCATCTACACATCCGATCCGCACAAGGACCCCGACGCGAAGAGGATCGAGCGCGCTACGTATCAGAGAGTTCTCGCCGATCGCCTCGAGGTCATGGACGCCGCCGCGATCGATCTCGCGCGCAACAGCCACATTCCGATCTATATTTTTTCCCTGCGTGAGAAGGGCAACATCAAACGAGCTCTCGTCGGAGAGGACATTGGCTCGATCGTCACCGATGAGCCCGGGGGAGTGAAATGATCAACGACGTACTGAAAGACATGCAGCACAGGATGCACGGCGCCATCGACGCGTTGCATCGCGAATTCAAATCTCTGCGGACCGGGCGCGCGAACGCCGCGATGCTCGATCCGGTGATGGTCGACTATTACGGAACGCCGACGCCGATCGCACAGGTTGCGAGCATCAAAGTTCCGGAGGCTTCGCTGATCGTCGCCGAGCCGTGGGATAAGTCGATGGTGAACGCGATCGAGAAAGCGATCCGCAACGCCGACCTCGGTCTCAATCCTGCGAACGACGGCAAGGTCGTGCGTATCCCGGTTCCGCAGTTGACCGAAGAGCGCCGCAAGGAGCTCGTCAAGAAGGCGCATCACCTCGCGGAAGAGTCGCGCACCGCGATTCGCCAGGTGCGCCGTGACGGCAACGATCGTCTCAAGAAAATGCTCAAGGGCCACGAGATCTCGGAGGACGACGAGAAGCGCGCGATCGACGAGATCCAGAAGATGACCGACAAGCACATCGACGAAGTCGGCAACATCCTCAAGCACAAAGAGCAGGACATCATGGCCGTGTAATCAGTTCTGAGTGCCGAGTGCCGAGCGCTGAGTTTGAGGCCGGCGTGCGAGCTCAGGATTCAGGACTCAGCACTCCGTACTTGTTATGTCGATTCTCGTCATCATCCCCGCCGCAGGTTCCGGCACGCGAATCGGCGGCGACATCCCCAAGCAATACCGGACGTTTGGCGGGCGCACGATTCTGCAGCGCGTCGTTGATCGCTTTCTCGCCGACGATTCCGTGGGCCGCGTGATCGTCGCAGTGGCCGATGACTGGCTTGCGCGCATGCAGCAGGAGTTGAGCGGCGATCGCCTGCAGGTCGTGGCCGGCGGTGAGACGCGGCAGGAATCCGTGCGGCGCGCGCTTCTCGCGATCGAAGGATCGGAGTTCGATGTCGTCGCGGTGCATGATTCCGTCCGTCCTTTCTTCACCGATGAGTCGTTCCGCGCCGCGGTCGAGGCCGCGCGCGTCGACGGCGCGGCGCTGCCGGCGATTCCGGTGACCGACACCATCCATGGAGTGAGCAACGGGACGATCGCCGCGACGCTTGACCGCCGCGATCTCGTCGCCGCGCAGACACCGCAGTGCTTCCGTCCTCAGCTTCTGCGCGAGGTCCTCGACCGCGCGGCGGCGGAAGGGATCCAGGGAACCGACGAGGCGGGACTCGCCGCGCGCTATGGCTTCACCGTGCGCGTGGTTGCCGGCGATCCGGGAAATTTCAAGATCACGCGGCCCGAGGATCTCGAGCTCGCGGGCGCGAGGTGGTCATGATTCGAATTGGTCAAGGTGTTGACGTTCATCCCTTCGACGATGCAAGGCCGCTCATCCTGGGCGGCGTCCGTATCAGCGATAGCGGAGGCCTCGCCGGGCACTCCGATGCCGATGCGGTGCTGCACGCGATCACCGATGCTCTTCTCGGAGCCGCCGGCGCCGGCGACATCGGCCAGTACTTTCCCTCGGATGATCCGAAGTGGTCCGGGGCGAGCTCCTCGATCTTCATCCGCGAGGCAAAGCGCGTCGTGCGCGACATGGAGGCCAGCATCTCGAACGTGGATGTCACGATCATCGCGCAGAAGCCGAAGCTGGCGCCCTTCCGCGAAGCAATGCGGGCGTCGATCGCGAAACTGCTCGACCTCCCTCCCGGTCACGTCAATGTGAAAGCCACGACCACCGATCACCTCGGATTCATCGGCCGCGCGGAAGGGATCTGCGCGATGGCGATCGTCGCCATCGCGACGGACACGGCCGGTTCTCCCATCGAAGGAGCGCTGTAGTGAGCGTTCGCGTACGTTTCGCGCCGTCACCCACCGGTCACCTGCATGTCGGCGGTGCGCGGACCGCGATCTTCAACTGGCTCTTCGCCCGCCGGCACGGAGGCACGTTCATCATCCGTGTCGAAGACACCGATCAGGCGCGCTCGACGCGCGAGTCGGAGACCATGGTGCTCGAGGACCTACGCTGGCTCGGTCTGCAATGGGACGAAGGTCCTGATGAGCCGGGTCCTCATACGCCGTATCGCCAGTCGGAACGAACCGATCATTACGGCGCGGTTGCGCAGCAGTTGCTCGCCTCCGGCCACGCCTATCGATGCTTCTGCAGCGAAGAGATGCTCGAGGCGAAGCGCAAGCAGGCGGAGGCCGAGGGGCGCCCGCCTCATTACGACCTGACCTGTTTTCGCCTTTCGCCGCAGGAGATTTCGGCGAAGCTGAACAGCTGGGCCCCGTTCGCCCTGCGCTTTCACGTTCCGGACGACGGCGACGTCACGATCGACGATCTCATTCGCGGGGAAGTCACGTGGAAGAAGGAGTCGCTCGGCGATTTCATCCTCGTCCGCTCCGATGGCCTTCCGACGTACAACTTCTCGGTGGTTGCTGACGACCACGAGATGGAGATCACGCATGTGATCCGAGCCGAGGAGCATCTGACGAATACGCATCGGCAGGTGTTGATCTACCGGGCGATGGGATGGGACGTCCCTCAGTTCGCGCACGTCTCGCTGATCCTGGGCCCCGACCGCAGCAAGCTCTCGAAGCGCCACGGCGCGACCTCGGTTTCGCAGTACGCCGACGATGGTTTCCTTCCCGAGGCGATGGTCAACTACTTGACGCTTCTCGGCTGGTCGGCGCCCGATGGCCGTGAGCTCTTCACGACCGAATACTCGATCGGGCATTTCTCGCTCGACCGGGTGAATTCGGCTCCCGCGGTGTTCGACCATCAGAAGCTCGACTGGCTCAACGGCCAGTACATTCACTCCATGACGGCGGCGGAGCTCCTGCCTCGCGTTCGCCCCTTCTTCGACGCCCCTTGGCTCGAGGAGGGGATCGAGCTCGTGAAGACGAGCGTCACGCGCCTCACGGAATTTCACGAGGCACTCCGCTTCGTGCGTGAGTTCACTCCGGCGGAAGTCGATCGCTCGTTCTGCGAGGCGATTGCCGCGGATCTCCGCGCGAACGGCGCGCCGGTCGACGAGGGATCGTACAAGGCGTTCGTCGAACGGCTGAAGACCGCGACGGGAGCGAAAGGGAAAGCGCTCTTCATGCCGCTGCGTCTCGCACTCACCGGAAGCGAGCATGGACCGGAGCTCGTGCGGATGATTCCGCTGCTTCAACATGCGAGCGAGTCGGATCCCATGGTCCTCTCACCGCTGCAACGCGTGGAACGATGTATCGGCTGATTCGCGATCTGCTGTTCCGGCTCGATGCCGAGAGCGCGCATGAACTGACGGTCGAGCAGATCACGCGTCTGCAGCAGATCCCGCTGCTGATGCGTGCGCTCGAGTGGATGTGCGAGGCGGAGGCGAAGCCCGTGCAGCTTCTCGGGATGACGTTTCGCAATCGCATCGGCATCGCTGCAGGATTCGACAAGAACGCGTCGATGATGCCGTTCCTCGCAGCTCTTGGATTCGGGTTCATCGAAGTGGGCACCGTCACGCTTCATCCGCAGAGCGGAAATCCGAAGCCGCGCCTCTTCCGCTATCCCGCGCACGAGGCGATCATCAATCGCATGGGCTTCAACAACGATGGTGCCGCCGCGGTTGCGGAGCGCCTGCAGGCATGGGACAGGCGTGTGCCGACGCTGGTGAATGTCGGAAAGAACCGCGACGTGCCGCTCGACGCCGCGGCCGACGCGTACGGCGAGTGCGCGCGAATCCTGACGCCGCATGCCGATGCCGTCGTCGTCAATCTCTCCTCGCCGAACACGCCGTCACTTCGCGATCTGCAGAGGCCGGAGCATCTCGAGAAAATCCTCGGCGCGGTTGGCCCCGCCCTCGTGAAGATCGCGCCCGATGTCGATGAGGCGATGCTCAGCGAGATCTGCGATGTTTGTTCGAAGCGCGCGCGAGGGATGATCTGCACGAACACGACGATCGAGCGGCCGTTCGCTGCGAATGAGCCGGGGGGATTGTCGGGGCGGCCGCTGATGCGGAGATCGACCGAGGTGCTGGCCCAGGTGCGCGAACGGGTCGGCCCCGGCTTTCCGCTGATCGGTGTCGGCGGGGTGTTTACTCCGGATGACGTGCGCGCGAAACGGGAAGCCGGCGCGGATCTCGTGCAGGTTTACACCAGCTTCGTGTATGAGGGACCATCCCTGCCGCGGAGACTTGCAGAAGCGTGATCATCTACGGCGTCAATCCGGTGCTCGAGGCGATTCGGTCGCATCCCGAGCGCATTCACTTCATCGCGATCGCGCGCGAGCAGTCGGGCCGCCATCAGCGGCTCGTCGCGGAAGCGAAGAGCGCACAAGTATCTGTGCGCTTCGTCGGCAACGATCAGGTCGACCGGCTGGCTGGGCGAGGCGTGCATAACGGTGTCGTCGCCGACATCGCCGAGAGCGGCTACGCCGATTTCGATGAAGAGATCGAGAAGGCGAGTTTCGTCCTGCTGCTCGACGGGATCACCGATCCGCAGAACTTCGGCGCGATTCTCCGCGTCGCGGATGGATTTTCGGTCGATCTCGTGGTCATTCCTGAGCACGATGCGGTCGGGCTCACACCCGCGGCGGTCAAAGCGTCTGCCGGTGCGTCGGAGTGGGTAAGGGTCGCGCAGGTCACGAACCTCGCCCGCGCGATCGAAGCCCTGCAGAAGCGCGAATTCTGGGTCTATGCGGCAGCCGGTGGAGGGGATGCGCCGCGCGAGATCGATTTTAGCGGCAAGGTCGCGATCGTCATGGGAAACGAAGGAAAGGGTGTGCGCCGCAACGTGCTCGACCACTGCGACCGCGTCGTGACGATTCCGATGACCGGCCACGTCGATTCATTCAATGTATCGGTTGCGACAGCGATTCTCTGTTACGAAGTACGCAGACAGTCAGTGCGCTGAGCCAGGAGATGCAGGCTCCCGTTTGAGCCATGCTTCGAGCCGGAGAATCCAGGTGGAAAGAAGAATCGAAGCGACCGCAGTCAGCCAGCCGGCAATCACATCGACCATGTAGTGGTAACGCAGGTAGAGAGTCGACAGCCAGTTCGCAAACACGAGCGGCAACGTGATGATGAACAGCGGTCGTCCGTGCCGCCAGGCATACCAGAGAACGATGGACGAGATGCCGACGTGAAGGCTGGGGAAAACGTCGCGGGGTGCTCGCGCGGAATCGATCAGGCTCGTGACCGCCTCGTACGTTGCCCCTGTCAGTGTATGGCGATAGAGCGAAGGAAATGCGATCGCGGGGCCGACTGCAGGTACGAGAACGTAGCCTTGTGAAGCAATGATCGCCGAGACGAGGATCGCCAACAGAAACTGACGGAACACCAGTAGGTCGGATCGATACCAGATCAACGCGATCACCGGCGGCAGAACGAGATGAAGGAAGTAAGCAATCGTCAGGACTTGAGTCAGCTCCGGCCGTATCCAGCGATCGAGAGGGACGGAGGGCGTTTGACCAAACAGCCGGATGTCCCAGCGCAGGAGCAGCGGATCTTTGTCCGCGGGGCTGAATAGCTGCCACGTTGCGCCTTGAAAGCTCTCATAGAGCATCGAGAAGAAGAGGAATGGCGACCAGTCGCGAAGAATGCGGCCTGTACGGCTCGTCACTTCCCGGATTGCGGGCGTGCCCAACGGCCGAAATGCATAACGGAATGACGAGACGAAGATGAGCAACGCCACGGGCGACAGGATGAAGGCGATGTCGCCGTAGTTCTCTTCGGTCAATTGAAACCCCGCAGCCTTTACGCCAAGGAACATGACGAGCACGATGGCTGCAGTAACGCTGAGCACATCCTCGGCGCGGGCGTTAGTCCGAAACAATCACGAACTCCTTTTCCGGCGGCACCGTCTTTGAGGCGATTGCGGCCCGCAACGTCATGACATCGGGTGCTTCACCCTGCCGCGGATATCGTCGTGTGAACTGCTCGAGGATCAAGGACGCGGTGCGAATGTCTCCATGCTTCAGGAACAGGCGGATGCCCTGATAGGTGGCCGGAAAGAAGTTCGCGTCGAGCTGGGCGGAATGTCCGTAAAACGAGATCGCGCGCCGGTCGTCTCCATGTCGTTCCGCGATTCGGCCGCGAAGGTAGTCGCGAATGCACAGTTGCGTGTCGGTGACATCCGGAATCGCGGCGAGCGTCGCATCGGCTGTTGCCTCGTTACGGTAGTACTGGCAGATGCCGAGCAGAACCCTGGCCTGCGGAGAGGCCGCGGCATCGAGCCCTAGTATGGCTTCCGCTCCCTCCCAACTGCCGAGATTCATGCGCACGAAAGCCCAACGGCGGATGGTCCGGTCCGTCCGGCGACCGTCCCATCTGTCGTACTCGGTGAACAGGCGATCTGCCTTTTGCCATTGTTGCCTCTGGCTGGCCTCGAGGGCTCCGACGATCAGAAACGCGCGAATCGTCGGTGGGCCAATGGCGATCAGGCCGATGAGCGCTACCCCCGCGAACGCCAGAGTCGCCTGCCGCCGTCCCCTCGGCAGGAGAAGGTCGTGAATGTATCGGCTGCCAACGAGCGCCAGCGAGGCCACGAGGGAGATCGGGACCAGGCGCGACAGCAGGAGAACGAAGATTTGCATCCGCGGCGGCATTGTACGGGCCGTCCGGACGAAAATGCCGCGTGCCGGTGTACGGCTGGATCGACGGAATAACTCCTCGCTTGCAAGTCGTTGGGCTCTCTGCTATAACCCGCAGTCCCTTCGGCGGCACCGTCTAAGCTCGTTCTCTGCTCAGTCGGTTCATGCTGGATGTGTCTTTGACATTGTGAAGATAGAAGGTTTGGTGCTGGCATAGCTCAGTTGGTAGAGCAGCTGATTTGTAATCAGCAGGTCGCGGGTTCGAGTCCCGTCGCCAGCTCCAGAAGAAGATGAAGCGGAGAGTTGGCTGAGCGGTCAAAAGCAGCAGACTGTAAATCTGCCGGGCCTTGCCCTACGGAGGTTCGAATCCTCCACTCTCCACCATTTCGCGGGAGTAACTCAGGGGTAGAGTCACAGCCTTCCAAGCTGTTGGTCGCGGGTTCGAATCCCGTCTCCCGCTCCAATCCGCCCTGCGGGCGGAAATTGAAAATTGAAAATTGAAAATTGAAAACTGGCCCCGCGCGTTACCCATTTTCAATTTTCAATTTCGCAATTTTCAATTTGCGAAGCGAAGCGTAGCAATCAAGCCCTCGTAGCTCAGGGGTAGAGCACGTCCTTGGTAAGGACGGGGTCACGAGTTCAAATCTCGTCGAGGGCTCCATCGATCAACATTCAGGAGTTTCACTATGGCGCGCGCAGGACGCGAAATCATTACGTTGCAGTGCACCGAGTGCAAGCGTCGCAACTACACGACGACGAAAAACCGGAAGACCATGACGGAGAAGCTGGAGCTCAAGAAGTTCTGCCGTCACGACCGGAAGCACACGCCGCACCGCGAAACCAAGTAGGGAATTTCGAGCCGAGGCTTAGCTTTGTCAGCTATTTGCGGCGGTTCGCGGATGTCCGACACAGGCCAATAGCTCAATTGGTAGAGCAGCGGTCTCCAAAACCGCAGGTTGGGGGTTCGAGCCCCTCTTGGCCTGCCAAAACCAAGATCAGTCGCCAGTGGTCAGAGGCCGGTAGCGGGAAAGCTGCGCGGCCTCTGACCTCTGTCGATTGTTGCTTCACGAGTTCAACGGAGAGTACATGGCTGAAGAGAATGCAATCGTAGCGAAACCCAAGGAGTGGGTCGGAAGCGTCAGGCAGTTCTGGGGCGACACGACCACGGAGATGAAGAAGGTGACTTGGCCGGGGCGCCAGGAAGTCGTCGGCACGACGGTCGTCGTCATCGCCGCGACGCTGATCTTCGCCGTCTTCCTCTGGGGATGCGACGTCGTCTTCTACAGGGCGATCGACTTTCTCTTCACGAAGTTCGGAGCGGGCATCTAAGCCATGGTGGAAGCCGGCCAGAAGCAGTGGTACATCGTCCACACCTACTCCGGGTTCGAGGAGCGGGTGAAGGAGAACCTCACCCAGCGCATCGATGCTCTCGGCATGCGCGGGAAGTTCGGCGAGATCAAGATCCCGACCGAAACGCTAGTCGAGATGAAGTCGGGCAAGAAGCGCGAAGTGCAGCGCAAGTTCTTCCCCGGCTACATCCTCGTCGAGATGGAGATGTCGGATGACGCCTGGCATCTGGTCAAGAACACCCCGAAGGTGACCGGCTTCGTCGGTACCGGCAAGAAACCGACACCGCTCACGCCGGAGGAAGTCGATCAGATCCTCACGCAGGTCGTGACGACGAAGGAAAAACCGAAGCCGAAGCACGTGTACGAGCACGGCGAGCACGTTCGGATCATCGACGGGCCGTTCACGAACTTCACCGGCGTGGTCGAGGAAGTGAATCTCGACCGCAACACGCTCAAGGTCATGGTCACGATCTTCGGCCGGTCGACTCCGGTGGAGCTGGATTTCCTCCAGGTCAACCGTTTCGATCCGAGCGAGGAGCAGGGCGGGGGCGGCGGAAGCACGACTGCGGCAGGAGCCAAGGGCAGATAGAAAAGCAAATTAAGAATTTCGAATTAAAAATTAACAATTAAAGACTGATGATTTTTAGTTCTTAATTTGAGATTTGAAATTTTTAATTGGTTTTCAGTTAACGAGTTTAGGAAGAAATCATGGCTAAGAAAGTAACGGGTTATATCAAGCTCCAGATCCCTGCCGGCGCCGCGACTCCGGCTCCTCCCGTCGGTCCGGCCCTCGGCCAGCACGGCGTGAACATCATGGAGTTCTGCAAGACGTTCAACGCGCGTACGCAGGGGCAGCAGGGGTTGATCATTCCCGTGGTCATCACCGTCTACTCCGACCGCTCGTTCACGTTCATCACCAAGACGCCGCCTGCTTCGATCCTTCTGCTCCGCGCCGCGGGCATCCAGAAGGGCTCGGGCGTTCCCAACAAGAACAAGGTCGGCAAGGTGACGAAGAAGCAGGTCGAGGAGATCGCCAGGACGAAGATGCCGGACCTCAATGCCGCATCGGTCGAAGCCGCGATCAAGACCGTCGAGGGCACGGCGCGCTCGATGGGCCTGGAAGTCGTCTAACACCGCGAGCCCGCGTTTCCGCGAGCCCGCGCGACCACGTTTTCAAGGCGCTCCGGCGTGTGGCCGGAGCAACCAGCAACGTAGGAGGCAGGTAGAAATACCCGCCGTCATCACTACGGAGGTGAAATGGCCAAACACGGCAAGAAGTATCGTGCAGCGGCCGAGAAGGTTGAGACCCGTCCGTATCAGTTGGACGAAGCGGTCGCACTGCTCAAGCAGATTGCGTTTGCGAAGTTCAATGAGACGGTCGAGCTCTCGATGCTTCTCGGTGTCGATCCCAAGCACGCCGATCAGATGGTCCGTGGCACGACCGTGCTTCCGCACGGCACCGGACAGACGAAACGCGTACTCGTGATCGCGCAGGGCGACAAGCAGCGTGAGGCGACAGAAGCCGGCGCTGATTTCGTCGGAGGCGACGAGATCGTGGAAAAGATCCAGGGTGGCTGGACTGACTACGACGCCGTCATCGCCACGCCCGACATGATGCGTTCCGTCGGAAAGCTCGGCAAAGTTCTCGGTCCCCGTGGACTCATGCCGAACCCCAAGACCGGAACGGTCACGTTCGACGTGGCAAAAGCACTTCAGGAGATCAAGGCCGGCAAGGTGGAGTTCCGCGTCGACAAGACGTCGATCATCCACGTTCCGGTCGGCAAGATCTCATTCACCGCGGACCAGCTCCGCGACAACGCCTCGAGCATCATCAATGCGGTGCGCAAGGCAAAGCCGGCTGCGGCGAAAGGCAAGTACGTCCGCACCATCTACATCTCTTCGACCATGAGCCCGTCGATTGCCATCGACACGGCAGTGGCCGAGGCGAAGGCGGAGTAAGGAGGGAACATGAATCGCGAAGAAAAAGCGGCAGTGATCTCCGAGTTCTCCGAAGGCATCGGTCAGGCGACCAACGCGTTCCTGATCGATTTCCAGGGCATTACCGTTCCGCAGGTCACGGAACTGCGCAAGCAGGTGCGTGAGTCGGGTTCGGATTACGTCGTCGTCAAGAACACCCTCGCTCTGATCGCGGTGAAGGACTCGCCGCTCGTTCAGATCAAGGAGCAGTTCACCGGCATGACCGCCGTCGCCTACAACAGGACCGACGCGGTAGGCCTGGCCAAGGCGCTGACGAAGTTCGCCAAAGACGTCCCGACCGTGAAATTCAAGGGCGCGTTGCTCAACGGGCAGATCGTTCCCGCGACCGAGATTCAGAACATCGCAAGTCTCCCGTCGCGTGAAGAGCTCGTGGCCAGGCTCCTGTATCTCATGCAGCACCCGATTCGCGGCCTCGTCACCGTTCTGTCGGCGAACATCCGCAACCTCGCGGTGGTCCTCGATCAGATTGCGAAACAGAAGACTGAATAGAGATGGCGCGGGCTACCACCCGCAAGAGATTGAACCGAAACAACGAACTTTTGGAGGCTAATCAAAATGGCTATTTCGACTGAAGATTTCGTGAAGCAGATCGAGACGATGTCGGTCCTCGATCTTTCGAACCTCGTCAAGGCGCTCGAAGAGCGCTTCGGTGTCTCCGCTGCCGCCGCCGCTCCGGTGATGGTCGCGGCCGCCGGCGCCGGCGCCGCTGCGGCTCCGGCTGCTGAAGCGCAGACCGAGTTCACCGTCGTCCTCTCGGATGTCGGCGACAAGAAGATCAACGTCATCAAGGCAGTCCGCGAAGTGACGTCGCTCGGCCTGAAGGAAGCGAAGGACCTCGTCGAGGGCGCTCCGCAGACCGTCAAGGAAAACGTGTCGAAGGAAGAGGCCGAGAAGATCAAGAAGGTCTTCGAAGAGGCCGGCGCCAAGGTCACGATCAAGTAACTGCTGCGTTCGTCACGTTCCGGGCGGGGAAATACCTCGCCCGGAATTGCTTTTGTTGTTCTTGCACAATCTGAAAAGCGAAATGAAGAACGCAGAATGAAGAATTTAGAAAGAGAACAGCGCGCGCAGCGCCACCTCAATTCTTAATTCTTTATTCTGCGTTCTTCATTTCGCTTTTCAAAAACCCCGGAGTCGGAAAGGGGGGGAGCGGCCCTTTCCACATGGCTCCACCCTCCGCAATCAGCACCGGGCGTCGCCTGCCGGGTGCCCTGCCTGTCGTAGCCACACCACAACGCAAGGAGTTCACGTAATGAACGGTTCGATGCCCAAACAGGAGCCGGTCCGTCATGACTTCTCCAAGATTCGCAGCTACATGGCGCTGCCGAATCTGATCGACGTCCAGAGAAAGTCATACGAGCGTTTCCTGCAGATGAACCTCCTCCCCGAGGAGCGTGAAGACACCGGACTTCAGTCGGTCTTCACGAGCGTCTTCCCCTTCTCGGATTTCCGGGAGACCTGCTCGCTCGACTTCGTCAAGTTCTCCATCGGCAACTGGGAGTGCAAGTGCGGTCAGTTGAAAGGCCTCGAGCATCTGCGCATGACCTGCGCGAACTGCGGCCAGAAGATCATCACTGACCATCCGCACGAAGAGACCGTCGGCTGCCCGAACTGCGGCGTGATCAACAAGAATCGCGTCGAGGTTTGCGACATCTGCGGCAATCCCGTCGACCTGCAGATGAAGTACTCGGTCGAAGAGTGCCAGGAGCGCGGCATGACTTACAGCGTCCCGCTGAAAGTCACCTTCCGCCTCTTCGTCTACGACAAGGATCCGGACACCGGCGTCAAGCACATGCGCGACGCGAAGGAAGAGGAAGTGTTCTTCGGTGACATTCCTCTGATGACGGACAACGGCACGTTCATCATCAACGGAACCGAGCGCGTCATCGTCTCGCAGCTTCACCGTTCGCCCGGCGTCTTCTTCACGAAGGAGTCGGCGCACACGTTCCTTGCGAAGATCATCCCGTACCGCGGCTCCTGGGTGGAGTTCGAGTACGACCAGAAAAACATCCTCTACGTCCGCATCGACCGCAAGCGCAAGTTCCTCGGCTCGGTCTTCCTCCGCGCACTCGGCCTGACGACGGACGAAGAAATCCTTCGCCAGTTCTACACGCCGATCAAGGCGCACCTGAAGGGCGACAGCGTCGAGCTCTCGTTCGACAAGCGCGTCCTCGATCAGGAAGAGGCGAAGGATCGTCACTCGGTCCGCGGCCGCCGCACGGTCCGCACCATCTTCGCCGGCATCAAGCTCGACCAGAAGATGGCCGACCAGTTGACGAAGTCGAACACCGCCTCGGCGAAGGTCGAAGCGAACGCGCTCGACAAGGCCGCGTTCCTCAGCGACGTCGTCGACGTCAACACCGGTGAGGTTCTCTTCGAAGCCGGCGAGAACGTTCCGGCCGACTGGGCGGAAGTTCTCCGCTCGCACGGCGTCGAGGAAGTCGACGTCATCTTCCCCGAGTGGGATCTCGTCTCCGACATCCTGCTCAACACGGTGCGCAAGGACACCTCGAAGTCGTTCGAGGCGTCGATCATCGAAATCTATCGCCGCATGCGCCCCGGCGATCCTCCGACGCTGGAGTCGGCCAAGGCGCTGTTCGAAGGGATGTTCTTCGACGCGCGCAAGTACGACTTCTCCCGCGTCGGCCGCTTCAAGTTCAACATCAAGCTCGATCTCGATTCGCCGGTCACGCAGAAGACGATGACGCCGGAAGACTTCTATGTCGTCATCAACTACCTGCTCCGTCTCCGCAAGGACGTCGGCCGCGTCGACGATATCGACAACCTCGGCAACCGCCGTGTGCGCGCGGTTGGCGAGCTGCTCGAGAACCAGTTCCGCATCGGCCTCGTCCGGATGGAGCGCGCGATCAAGGAGAAGATGTCGGTGCATCAGGACATCGACTCCGCGATGCCGCACGACCTGATCAACTCCAAGCCGGTCATCGCCGCGATCAAGGAGTTCTTCGGTTCCTCGCAGCTCTCGCAGTTCATGGACCAGACGAACCCGCTGTCGGAAGTCACGCACAAGCGCCGTCTGTCGGCCCTCGGGCCGGGCGGTCTGTCGCGCGAGCGCGCGGGCTTCGAAGTCCGCGACGTTCATCCGACTCACTACGGCCGCATCTGCCCGATCGAGACGCCGGAAGGTCCGAACATCGGACTCATCTCGTCGCTGGCCTGCTACGCGCGCATCAACGAGTACGGCTTCATCGAGTCGCCGTACAAGAAAGTCGAGAACGGCCGCGTGCTCGATCACTACCGCATCGTGAAAGTCGGTGATGCCACCGCGTTCACGCTCGGTCAGATCGTCGAGAAGCGCGAGCTGCAGAAGGAAAACAACCGCATCGCGAAGGAAAACGCGAACTCCCAGAAGAAGAAGGGCATGCTGCAGGTCGCTGAGGCCGAGCCGTACGCGTTCTATCTCTCGGCATGGGACGAAGAGCGTTACACGATCGCGCAGGCGAACGTGATCATGGACGAGGAAGGAAATCTCGTTCACGACCGCGTCATCGCGCGCCAGTCGGGCGACTTCGTCTCGATCGAGAAGGAGAAGGTCGATTTCATCGACGTCTCGCCGAAGCAGCTCGTCTCCGTCGCCGCCTCGCTCGTTCCCTTCCTGGAGAACGACGACGCGAACCGCGCACTCATGGGCGCGAACATGCAGCGCCAGTCCGTTCCTCTGCTCCGCACCGATTCGCCGCTGGTCGGCACCGGTATGGAGAACGTCGTCGCGCGTGACTCGGGCGCAGTCGTGCTCTGCAAGCGCGGCGGCGTCGTCGACCTCGTCGACTCCAACCGCATCATCGTTCGCGTCGAGTCGGAAGACGTCGAGACGGGCGAGACGAAGGAGTTCGGCGCCGACATCTACCAGCTCGTCAAGTTCAAGCGCTCGAACCAGAACACCTGCATCACGCAGAAGCCGATCGTTCGCGAAGGGCAGCGCGTCCGCAAGGGCCAGGTTCTCGCTGACGGCCCCTGCACCGACGCCGGTGAGCTCGCGCTCGGCCGCAACATCCTCGTTGCGTTCATGCCGTGGCGCGGCAACAACTTCGAAGACGCGATTCTCGTCTCCGAGAAGCTGGTGAAAGAGGACTACTACACGTCGATCCACATCGAAGAGTTCGAGATCGAAGCGCGCGACACGAAGCTCGGTCCCGAAGAAATCACCCGCGACATCCCCAACGTCAGCGAGTCGGCGCTGCGCGATCTCGACGAGAGCGGCATCATCCGCATCGGCGCGACCGTCAAGCAGGGCGACATCCTCGTGGGCAAAGTCACGCCGAAGGGCGAGACGCAGCTCACGCCGGAAGAGAAGCTGCTCCGCGCGATCTTCGGCGAGAAGGCCGGCGACGTCCGCGACGCATCGCTCAAGACGCCTCCGGGCATCGAAGGCACCGTCGTCGACGTGAAGATCTTCTCGCGCAAGGGCGTGGAGAAGGATTCGCGCGCGAAGTCGATCGAGGAGTCGGAGATCGACCGGATGAATCGCAACATCCAGGACGAGATCCGCATCATCACCGATGCGCGCAACAAGAAGATCGCCGAAGCGCTGTCGGACAAGAAGCTGCAGCGCGACGTGGTCGACTTCAAGACGGGCGATACGCTCGTCCGGAAGGGCGACATCGCCGAGCGCGAAGTCATCAATCGTCTCTCCCGCCGCGAGCTTCTCGCGCTGCCGGTCGAAGAAGAGACGCGCGAAGTGATCCGCATGCTCGTCGAGCGCGCGGAAAACCGCGTGCGCGTTCTCGAGAAGAAGGCCGAAGAGCGCCGCGAAGATCTGGAGAAGGGTGACGAGCTTCCGCCGGGCGTCATCAAGATGATCAAGGTCTATGTCGCGATGAAGCGCAAGCTCTCCGTCGGCGACAAGATGGCCGGACGCCACGGCAACAAGGGCGTCATCAGCCGCATCCTCCCTGAAGAAGACATGCCGTACCTGCCGGATGGCACGCCGGTCGAGATCGTTCTCAACCCGCTCGGCGTTCCGTCGCGTATGAACGTCGGTCAGATCCTCGAGACGCACCTCGGCTGGGCCGCACGCTCACTCGGTCTCTACTTCTCGACGCCGGTGTTCGACGGCGCGATGGAGTCGGAGATCAAGCTGCAGCTCAAGGCCGCGGGCCTGCCCGATGACGGCAAGACCGATCTCTACGACGGCATGACCGGCGAGAAGTTCGAGCAGAAGGTCTGCGTCGGGTTCATCTACATGCTCAAGCTCTCGCACCTGGTCGACGACAAGATTCACGCTCGTTCGATCGGACCTTACTCGTTGATCACACAGCAGCCGCTCGGCGGCAAGGCGCAATTCGGCGGCCAGCGCTTCGGAGAGATGGAAGTCTGGGCTCTCGAAGCATACGGCGCTGCGTACACGCTGCAGGAGCTGCTCACCTCGAAGTCGGACGACGTCGAGGGACGCTCGAAGATCTACGAGGCGATCGTCAAGGGCGACGTTCCGGATGATCCGGGCCTGCCCGAGTCGTTCAACGTTCTCGTGCGTGAGCTCCAGTCGCTCTGCCTCGATGTGGAGCTTCTGAAGGAGTAGGTCGATGAGAAGGAAAGTGACGATGCTGTCGCGTATGCCGAATGCCGATTGCCGTGCCTGTCACGGGATGGGGGCAATCCGCATGACCGCGCATTTCCATAGCGGTGATCGTGAATTCGAGGCGCCGTGCTGGGAGTGCTTTGGCGGCGACATCAAAGTGCACTTCCCGCGACCGAAGAACACCGACAACTGACACGAATTTAATTCGCTCCTAACAAAGGGAGGCGCAAATTGGAAAGCTTTAACGCACTTTTTCAGCCGACGCGGCAGCAGGCGATCAATGACTTCAATGCCATCAAGATCTCCCTTGCCTCGCCGGAGAAGATTCGCTCCTGGTCGTACGGTGAAGTGACCAAGCCGGAGACGATCAACTACCGCACGTTCAAGCCGGAGCGGGACGGACTCTTCTGCGCGAAGATCTTCGGCCCGATCACCGACTGGGAATGTCTCTGCGGCAAGTACAAGCGGATGAAACACCGCGGAGTCATCTGCGACAAATGCGGTGTCGAGGTCACGAAGTCGAAGGTCCGCCGCGAGCGCATGGGCCACATCGAGCTCGCGTCGCCGGTCTCGCACGTCTGGTTCTTCAAGGGCCTGCCGTCGCGCATCGGCCATCTGCTCGACATCTCTCTGCGCGATCTCGAGCGCATTCTCTATTTCGAATCGTACGTGGTCATCGATCCGGGTGATCTCACCGGCGTGATCAACGAGAAGGAACTGCTGACGGAAGAGCGCTATCGCGAGCTTCGCGGTCAGTACGGCGACGTCTTCGTTGCGAAGATGGGTGCCGAGGCGATCAAGGAACTGCTGCGCCGCGTGAACGTGGAAGAGCTCAGCGATGAGCTGCGCCTGATCATGCGCACCGAGACTTCGCAGATCAAGAAGCTGAAGGCTGCGAAGCGCCTGAAGGTCGTCGACGCGTTCCGCAAGTCGGGACACCGTCCGGAGTGGATGATCCTCGATGTCATTCCGGTCATCCCGCCCGAGCTTCGCCCGCTCGTTCCTCTTGATGGCGGCCGCTTCGCGACGTCGGATCTCAACGATCTCTATCGCCGCGTCATCAACCGCAACAACCGCCTCAAGAAGCTCCTCGAGCTGCGCGCGCCGGACGTCATCGTCCGCAACGAAAAGCGCATGCTGCAGGAAGCGGTCGACGCGCTCTTCGACAACGGCCGCCGCGGCCGCGTGCTGAAGGGCTCGAACAACCGCCCGCTGAAGTCGCTCTCCGACACGCTCAAGGGCAAGCAGGGACGCTTCCGCCAGAACCTGCTTGGTAAACGTGTTGACTATTCCGGCCGTTCGGTCATCGTCGTCGGCCCCGAGCTCAAGCTCCATCAGTGCGGTCTGCCGAAGAAGATGGCGCTCGAGCTCTTCAAGCCGTTCATCTACAACCGCCTCGAGCAGAAGGGCCTCGTCGGCACGATCAAGGCCGCGAAGGAAATGGTCGAGCTGCAGACGATCGAAGTCTGGGACGCGCTCGAAGAGGTCATCAAGGAGCATCCGGTTCTTCTCAACCGTGCACCGACGCTGCACCGTCTCGGCATCCAGGCCTTCGAGCCGGTGCTGGTCGAAGGCAAGGCGATCAAGATCCATCCGCTCGTCTGCACGGCGTTCAACGCCGACTTCGACGGCGACCAGATGGCCGTTCACGTGCCGCTCTCGCCGAAGGCTCAGGTCGAGTCGCAGGTGCTGATGCTGGCGTCGAACAACATTCTCTCGCCGGCCAACGGCAAGCCGCTCGCGGTTCCCTCGCAGGACCTCGTTCTCGGTTGCTACTACCTGACCAAGGAGAAGAAGGGTGCGAAGGGCGAGGGGAAAGTCTTCGGTCACTTCGACGAAGTGAAGATCGCGCTGCAGGCTGGTGAGGTCGAGCTGCTGACGCCGATCAAGCTGCGCATCAGCGGACGCTTCATCGATCTGACGAAGCAGTTCAACGATCAGGACGTCGTGCACGCCGAGATCGAAGAGCTGGATCGCAAGCTCGTCGACACCACGGTCGGCCGCGTCATCTTCAACAAGGCGCTTCCGGAAGAGATCCCGTACATCAACGGTCTCCTCAAGAAGAAGGGGCTGCAGGAGCTGGTGAACTTCGCGTTCATCAACTTCGGCAACGACCTCACCGTGCGCATGCTCGACTCGCTGAAGGAGACAGGCTTCCTTTACGCGACGAAGGCCGGCGTTTCGATCGGCGTCGACGACATGGTCATCCCGGCGCGCAAGACGGAGATCGTCGACAACGCGCGCAAGGCAGTTCTCGAAGTCGAGCGCCAGCGTCTCGACGGCGCGATCACCGCTGGTGAGCGCCACAACAAGATCATCGACATCTGGCATCGCGCGACGGAGAACGTTTCCGATGAAATGTTCAGCGACATGCGCCGCGCCGAAGCCAAGAGCGGCGAGTTCAATCCGATCTTCATGATGGCCGACTCCGGCGCCCGCGGTTCGAAGGAGCAGGTCCGTCAGTTGGCCGGTATGCGCGGACTGATGTCCAAGCCCTCGGGCGAAGTCATCGAGACGCCGATCACCGCGAATTTCCGCGAAGGCCTCTCGGTGCTGCAGTACTTCATCTCCACGCACGGCGCGCGCAAAGGTCTCGCCGACACGGCACTCAAGACCGCGGACTCCGGCTACCTCACGCGCCGTCTCGTCGACGTCGCGCAGGATGTCATCGTCACGGAAGAGGATTGCCAGACGGTCGACGGAATCACGGTCACGCCGATCATGGAGGGTGGCGACATCCTCGAGCCTCTGCGCGATCGCATCGTCGGCCGCGTGTCGCAGGAAGACATTTACGATCCGCTGACGGGCGACAAGCTCGTGTCGGAGAACGACGAGGTCACGGAAGATCTCGCGAACGCGATTCAGGAAGCGGGTATCGAGCAGGTCAAGATCCGTTCGGTGCTCACGTGCGAAACGCGTCGCGGAGTCTGCCGCCGCTGCTACGGCCGCAACCTGGCGAGCGGCAAGCTCGTCGAGATCGGCGAAGCAGTCGGCGTCATCGCTGCCGAGTCGATCGGCGAGCCGGGCACGCAGCTCACGATGCGTACGTTCCACGTCGGTGGTACGGCGTCGCGCGTTTCCGAGCAGTCGAGGCACGAGGCGTCATCGCCGGGTAAGGTTCACCTCATCAACGTCAACACCGTTACGAACAAGAACGGCGATCTCGTCGTCATCAACCGTAACGGCAAGCTGCTCATCCTCGATGACGCGCCGGTGAAGAAGAGCAAGAAGAGCGGCTCTTCCACCGAGACCGAGTTGCCGGGCCGCGAGAAGGAGCGTTACGCGCTCGTCTACGGCGCGACGCTGCGCGTGCACGAAGGCCAGCATGTCGACGCCGGCCAGGTTCTCGTCGAGTGGGATCCGTTCACCTCGGCGATTCTCACCGAAGTCGGCGGCAAGGTCTCCTTCAAGGACATCGTCGAAGGCGAGAACGTCCGCGAAGAGACGGACAAGGTCACCGGTCTCACGCAGTCGGTCATCGTCGAGTCGCCGACGGCCGAGAAGCGCACGCCGACCGTCATCGTCAAGACGAAGAAGTCGGACGAGAAGAAGTACCTCCTGCCGACCGGCGCGCACCTCATGGTCACCAACGGCCAGGAAGTGTATCCGGGCGACATTCTCGCGAAGATTCCCCGCGCGACCACGAAGACGAAGGACATCACCGGCGGTCTGCCGCGCGTCGTCGAGCTGTTCGAAGCGCGCCATCCGCGCGACAAGGCCATCATCACGGAAGTCGACGGTACGGTGCATCACGGTCCCGTCGTGAAGGGCATGCGCCGCGTCATCGTCGAGACCGAAGAGGGTACGCGCCACGAGTACAGCGTCCCGCGTTCCGTGCACGTCAACGTGCAGGAAGGGGAGCATGTGCGCGCCGGCGATCCGCTCATCGATGGTCCGATCGATCCGCACGACGTCCTCGCGGTCCTCGGCATCAAGGAACTGCAGCGTTACCTCGTGGACAAGATTCAGGAGGTCTATCGCTCGCAGTCGGTCGCGATCAACGACAAGCACATCGAAGTCATCTGCCGCCAGATGCTGCGCTCGGTTAGAGTCACGCGCGTCGGCGATACGGATTTCCTCGTGGACGAGCAGGTCGATCGCTTCCGCTTCATGGAAGAGAACGAGAAGGTCATGAATCGCGGCGGTGAGCCGGCTGACGGAACTCCGCTGCTGCTCGGCATCACGAAGGCATCGCTTTCGACCGACTCGTTCATCTCGGCGGCGTCGTTCCAGGAGACCACGCGCGTTCTCACGGAAGCCGCGATCGCGGGCCGTGTCGACTACCTGCGCGGTCTGAAGGAAAACGTCATCGTCGGACGTCTGATCCCCGCGGGTACCGGCATGCCGGCCTATCGCGAAGTCTTCCTCGAGAAGGATGAACCGCAGCCGGTTCAGCCGTCGCTCGAGGATCTGCTGCGCAACGAGGACGAAGAGGCGCTCTCGATGGCCGACTTCGACGACGAGCAGTAATCACTCCATCGACACCGATCCCTCATGGGGGAAGAAGGCGGCCTTCGGGCCGCCTTTCTTTTCTCAGAACAACGTGCGACTGTGCAAGGTGTAGGAGTGCGGACTTGAGCACGCTGGAACGCGCGATCGAAATTGCGGCGCGGGCACATGCCGGGCAGGTGGATAAGGCCGGTGCGCCCTATATCCTGCATCCGCTGCGGGTCATGATGTCGGTGCGTGCTCCGCACGAGCAGATGGCCGCGGTCCTGCACGATGTGATCGAGGACACGGATACCACGCTGGCCGATCTCGAAGCGGAAGGATTTCCGGGCGATGTGCTGGATGCGATTGCAGCACTGACGAAGCAGAAGGGGGAATCGCGGCTGGATGCCGCACGCCGCGCCGCGGCGCATCCGATCGCCCGCATCGTCAAGCTCGCCGATGTCTCCGACAACATGGACCTTTCGCGTCTTCCGAATCCGGCGGAGGCTGATCGCGAGCGGCTGCGGCAGTATTCGGAGGTGAAGGCGCTGCTCGAAGCGGCTGCAGCTGATGACGAGCATTCCTTTCGATGTGCGGAGTGCAATGAATGGTCAGGGACTGTTCGCTTCCGCACTTCCGGGCCTGGCCTCTGCGTCGAGGTCTCGAGTTTCACTTCGCAACTGCGAGTACCCGTCCGCGAGCTGGGTCGAACGCTCGACCAGCTTCGGCGTACATTCCGCTCCGCGCGCGCTCTTTTCGAACTGGATCTCGAGCTCGCGCCGTTCTATTGCCCGGCGTGCGATGAGAACTTCTGTGGAGCGCACTGGCGCACCCGTGATGTCTTCGACGCTGAGGGATTCCACGATTGCATCCGCGGCACATGTCCGCGCGGGCATGAGCGGATGCTGGAGGACTAGTGCATGAGTATCCGGGTTGTTCGTCTCGGATCTGATCGAGGTGCCGGTGAAGGTCTGCGCATCGGCACGGTACGGCGTCCGCCGCGCGGCGTGCGGACGGAGAACCTGGCAGCCGGCAACTGGTACGACGTCTGGCTTCCGCAGCTCGCGCCGAGTGCCGCGCTCGTGAAGAGCGCGCAGGCATCGGCATCCGATCGCGAATGGCAGCGGTTCGTCCGTGCCTATCGCAAGGAGATGAGCGATGCCGACAATGTGCGGCTGCTCAAGCTCCTGGCGGCGCTTTCCCACGAGACGGATCTTTCCGTCGGCTGCTATTGCGCAGACGAGGAGCGGTGCCACCGGTCGGTGTTGCGAGAGTTGCTCGCGGAGAGCGGTGCGCGGATCGTTTCCTAGTGACTGCGCCTTCGCCAATGAGGCGCGTCGTCCTCCAGCACGCTGTCGATCGTGACGCGCTTGGCCATCGCCTCACATGCGGGGCACGCGAGCACGTCCTTCAGGATGATCTCCGCGATCTCGTCGGGGATCTCATCGCTGAAGCCGATCACGGTTTGCTTGAGCTGCTCCAGATCTTTCTTCATTGCCTGCCTCCATGCACCGAGGATCCCTCGGTGCATGGAGGGGCGCAAATTTTCTACCTGGAGTGGAGAGCGAGACAGGAATTGATGAAACGGTCGACGGCGTCGGTGTAGGCCGAAGGTTCGCCGAGTGTCTCGTTGATCTCGCGATGCGAGAGATCTTCGGGAAGGACCGACGCGTTGATGCCGAGGGACTTCGCTTTCGCGACGAAGCGATCGGCCTGAGTACACGAATCGGCGCGGCGGCTCGAGCAGACCGCGAGGAATGGCGGCTCGCGGTGGGTGAGCGCATGATAGGGCGACGCGGACCGCCAGAACGCAGGTTCACTTCCGAACGCCTTGTCATAGAGAGGAAAGTGACGCTTCTCCATGATCTCGACGACATCCAGCGCGGCACTGTCGAGGCTCACCGCGCCAATCCACGTTGCGCCGGCGAGCTCCGGCGCCAGCCGGTCGGACGTCGCAACGAGCGAGATGAGATGCGCACCGGCGGAGTGACCCATGATGATCACGCGCGAAGGATCTGCGCCCCAGGAAGCGGCCTGCCTCTCGGTGAACGCCAGCGCCTTTGCGACATCGCGCGCCTGCTCGAGGGGCGAGGCATCGGGCAGCAGCCGGTTGTTGACGGAGACGAATACATAGCCCATGGCTGACCAGTGGCGAAGCTTGTTCTCCACGACCCGCTTCATCGACTTGTCGCCGGTGCGCCAGCCGCCGCCATGCACCATGAAGATGATCGGAGCGCGATGCACATTCTGCGGAATGTAGACATCGAGCCGCTGCAGCGGATCGTTAGCGTACGCAAGATCGCGCATCGCGCGGACACCCGGCGGGACGGTCAGGGGCGTGTCGTCCTCGTCGAGATCGAACTGCGACATCGACGCGGCGAGCGGCCGGCGCTGGAAGCGGCGTTGAGCAGAGATGGGAATCGCGATGAGGATGACGCTGAGCGCGAGCAGGAGCTTCTTCAATCGTTGTTCCTTTCATCCGACGATACGAACGAAGAAGAAAAGTGTTGAGCGTCAGTCGCGGACCGGCAGCAGATGCCGGGCGAATCGTTCCGGATTGCGGATTCCCTCCGCCTCCATCGCCGTCGTCGCTGCAGCCGTGATGCGGCGGTCACCGGTCACGACACCACGCTGCCGCCGCGCGACTTCCGCATGCAGCTTCATGTCGACGGCCACCAGTTGCTGCTCCGCCTTCTCGAGCTTGCGCGGGGCGTCGGTGTCGCCATCGTTGACAGCCATACCTGCCAGCAGCAGTGCACCGAGTGCCGGACCCCATGCGCCGCGCTCGGACGAGAGACGGGCGGCCTGCTGCCGCGCGATGTGCATCAGCCGCGGATCGCGTGTTGCATTCGCGGCCGCCATCGCGGTCCGCGCCTTGAGATACGCCGACTCGATCCGCACGAGTTGTACGCGGAGCAGCATCGACTTCTTCAGATCCTTCCAGCGCTCGTCGAGTCTCCGCCACGCACCGATGGCATCACCGCGGTAGAGGAGAATCTCACTGCCGGCGAGAAGGTCGTGATAGTGATTGATGTGGTACCCGGCATGCGACCAGACGGCGATCGCACGCTCTTCATCGCGGCGCGCCTCATCCGGATTGTCCTCGGCCAGCCGCAAGACCCACGCGAGCGCCGAGCGGACGTAGGTCTCGGCATAGAGATCGCCGCGATCCGCGGCTTCATCCATCACCATGGGAATCCTGGCGGCGAGTTCGCCGTAGCGGCCGAGCCACATCATCGCGATGAGCGCGTAGATGTCGGCGTTGAAGCGCTCCCAGGTGACGTTCGTGCAGCGCTCGCGCAGCGTTGCGGCGGCCAGCCCGCTGCGATCGAGTCCGTCGAGCCAGCGCCCCTCGAGGACCGCAGCAACGCCATCGACCATCTCCACGAGGCCTACCGCATGCGGATGCGCGGTCTCAAGTGAAAGCGCTCGCGCGCGATCGAGCAGCGCGGCGGTGCGATGGCGGGCACCCCAGCCGTCCGCCGCGGAGTAGCCGGCCTCCATCGCCATCGCGCGCGCCACGCGATACGGCTCGCCGGCGCGGAGTGCGAGGAGCATGTGGCGGCTCTGATAGTCGGCACCGCGAAACGTGTCGACGAGTGCGAGCCCCGTCGCGACGGACCAGCACATATCGACGCGGCGCAACAGATCGACGGATACCTCTTCCGCTCGCCGCCTCTTGAAATGAGTACCGCGCGCGCGGACGAGTGCACGGCGAAGAATGAAGCTGAGAAACGCGCGGCGCTGCGTTTTCGCCAGCGTCATACCGCACTCGGCGAGGACGGCGGAGATCTGCTCGATACCTTCGTCGATGTGACCGCTGCGCAGAAACTGCTCCGCGGCATTCCGCTTGAGATCGATGACGCCGGAAGGGGCAGCGGTAGCCGCGGCACGCACGTAGGCGTAGCCCGCTTCCGCGCCGCGGCCACTGCTGGCCAGCGCCTCCGCAAGACGGATTCGCAGTTCCTGCCGCTCCTCTCCTTCCGATGGCGAGAGGTCGAGCGTCATGCGATACAGAGTCACGGCGCGATCGAACGCGAGCGCCCCGGCTGATTCCGCAGCCGCGCTCCGGAAGTACCCGTATGCATGCTCGCGATCGCCGCCTTCGAGGAAGTGGGTAGCGATCGTCTCCGTCTCTCCCGCGGCCGACGCGGCGAGCGTCTGCGCGAGGCGGAGGTGAATCTCCTGCCGTCGTTGTTCTGTCAGCGAATCCGCGATCGCTTCCCGAATGCGGTCGTGGTACGGCTCGTACAACTCGCCCTCGTTCGTCCGATAGATGCGGATCATCTGCCGCGTCGCGAGCACGCCGCGCGCGGAGAGCATCGTGTTGTCGACGCCGGCGACGGTCTTCGCGACATCGTCACTTACGGGATGGCCGGCGACCGCGATCGTCTCCGCGAGCTGTCGTGCATCGGCGGGGAGTGCGTTGACGCGCGCCAGAATCACGTCTTCGAGCCGGACGCCGCCGCCGCGATTCTCGCCGCCGCCGGCGACATGAGACACGAGCTCTTCGATGAAGAGCGGGCTGCCGCCTGCTTCCTCAACGATTCGCTGCACCAGAGGATCCGTGTTCGTGGTGCCCAGCGCCTGCGCGGCGAACATCCGCGCCTCGTTCGGCGAGAGTGCGTCGACGACCACTTCGCGCGTCGTCCGGATGCTCCGGCTCAACGTCTCGACGAAACGGTTGCGGCGCGCCTCCTCGCGGAAGGAGAGGACGAGCAGCATCGGCGGTGCATCGGTCTGCCTCAGGATCTCGCCGAGGAGCAGCGCGCTGTCGATGTCGCCCCAGTGGACATCGTCGATCGTGATGATGAAGGTACGCGTGCGCGTCAGGCGTTGAATGAGATCGGTGAACGAAAGCACGGACCGCCGCCGGATCTCCTGCGGATCGCGCGGCGGCTCCGCCGCGTCGTTCCGTACATTGATCGTTCTGAACACCGGGAAGAGTCTCGCGATCGCCTCGGTGCCATTGGGCAGGAGCTGCTGCATTTCGGCGCGGGGCATGCGGCGGATCTGCCGCGTCAACGAGTCGACGGCGCTGTCGAGCGCCTTGAACGGCACCGACTCGCTCTCGTAACAGCGGCCGGAGATCACCAGCGCCTTCGGGTCGCTGTTCACGATCGACGATGTGAAGTCCTGAATGAGCGAGCTCTTGCCCATGCCGGGCCGCCCGGAGATGAAGACGACGCCGGGCCGCTGCGTGCGATGCACTTCCTCGAGTGCGAGTTGCAGTTGCAGCCGCTGCGAGTGGCGTCCGATGAAGTCGTGGCGCGTGTGCGACTCGACATGCACCTCGCGCGAGCCGCCGAGACGCGAGAGGATCTCCGCGCCGGAAGGACGCCGGTCCGGATCGCGCTCCAGGAGCTGGACGCACAGATTGTCGATGTCCTCCGGAATCCCGTCGACGAACGCGCTCGGCCGCGGTGCCTCCTCGGTGTTCTTTCGCTTCAGAACTTCGAGCGGTGTATCGCAACTGAAGGGAAGGATGCCGGTGAGCGCTTCGAACATCACGACGCCTACGCTGTACCAGTCGCTGGCCGGCGTGAGGACTTTGTCCGCCGCCTGTTCGGGCGACATGTAGTCGGGTGTCCCTTCGATCGAAGCATTGGGATGCGGACGATCGCGATCGCGAAACAGGTCCATCGCGAGCCCGAAGTCGAGCAGCACGACGCGCCGCTCATCGGTCACGACGATGTTCGTCGGCTTGATGTCGCGATGAAGCTTGCCGGCATTGTGCAGAGCGTCGATGCCGCTGCCCAGTTGAAAAAACGCATCGCGAATCCGGTCGTAATCGAGCGTGGCCTGTTCCGCGCGCCGGCGCCGCTGCGGCTTGAGCGGTTTGCCGTCGAACACCGGAAGGGGAAGCACTTCCGTCGGCTCTTCGATGATGCTGCCGCTGGAACGAACGTAGTGAAGAAACGTGGTTCCCTCGACGAGCTCCATCGTGAAGAACCAGTCGGAGTTGTCGGAGATCAGCTCGTAAAAGGCGACGAGATTCGGATGCGCGATGCCGGCCAGGGAGCGGAACTCCTGCTTGAAGCGATACAGCATGTCGGGATCGCTCCATGGCAGCCGCTTGAGCGCAACGATGGCATTTCGCTGCCGGTCGTAGGCGCGATACACGACGCCGAAACCGCCGGACCCCAGCTCTCCCTCGATGAGGAAGCGCTGCGTGCCGAGAAACGGTGCCCTCTCGAGGTTCGTCATTTGATGACCGGGGACGCGGGTGATGTTACGACAAACGTGAAGGGAGGTTATACCGGCTTCAGGACGATCGCAGTGATGTCATCGGAAAGCAATCGGAGTTCCGGCGCGGAGCGGCAACGCGCGGCATTGCGGTATCGTTCACGCGCTTTGAGAGGTCAAACGCGGCAGCCGTGGACGGAGCGCGCCATCCGTGTGGTCCTCGCATTCGGACTGCCCGGCACTGCGTGGATCGTCTCCAACGGCAACGACCATTTCCGTCTGCCCAAGGAGCTCGTCTTTCGCGGTGAAGCGATTGTGCTGCTGATGCTGGCGGTCTTCTGGTGGACGTCGCGCCCTCGTACGTGGCGGCTCTCCTTTCGCCCGGAGCTCGCGCTCGCTTTCGCCGTCGTCGCCTGGGGACTGGTGACGACGTGGTCGTCGACGAACCGGCTGCTGAGCGAAGACAGCATGATCACCATCGCCGCCGGCGCGGTGATCTTCATCGTCACGTGCATCGCGCTGCAGACGGAATCGATGCTGTTGATCGACTCGCTGATGCTGGCGGCGTGCTGCAACGCGATCCTGGCCATCGTCCAGGAACTGAAGATCTGGACTCCGTTCCGCGGAGCGGAAGTGTCGACGCACATGGGCACCGTGGGTCTGCTCGGCAATCCAAATGATGTGGGGACGTATCTCAGCGGCGCGGCGCTGGTGGCATTCGCGGTCGCGGTCAACTCGCGGCGCACGCGCCGATGGGTCTATGCGTCGATTGCGCTGCTGCTGATCGTAGGGATCATCGCCAGTGCGACGAAGACCGCGGTGATTGCGCTGGCCGCCGCCCTGCTCGTGTTCGGTGCACTCCATTCGCGGCGTGCCGCCATCGGTGTTGCGGCATTGCTAGCAGCGTTGGCGATTGCGGTTGCCATTCCTTCAACGAGGCTCGGCTACGGCGTGAGAACGATCGTGCGCGCCCTGCGGCTACACGATTACCCGGCGCTCTCCTCGGAACGCCTCGTGCCGTTTCTCACCGCGGTGGAGATGGCGCGTACGCACCCGCTGACCGGCGTCGGTCCGGGATGCTTCAAGTTCCATTTCATGTCGTACAGGCTGGCGCTGGAGGGGAAGTATCCGTCGTCGTGGACGAAGGGGTATCCGATGAACTGGGGCGAGGTGCACAACGATCACCTGCAGGTCGCAGCGGAATCGGGCGCGCCCGGCTATCTGCTGTTTCTCGCGGCGATCGGCTTGATTGCGGGTCTGCGCAGGCGGAGTGAGCCCCGCACGCCGCAGACCATGTTGGCGCGCTCGATGCGCTGGCCGTTCGCAGTCCTGATCTTCGTCTTGTGTCTCGCGCAATTTCCACTCGAGCTGGCGGCCGCGCGTCTGATGCTGCTGACGATTGCGGCAGTCTGCGTGACCTGGGATCGTCATGACGATCATTAAGATTCTCGTCCCGCGCATTGTCGTGGCCGTGCTCGCCGGCGCGGCTCTGAATCGTTTCTGCATCGAGCCCTATCAGGGAAACCTGACGGTCATGACCGTGTATCTGCGCACGTCGGAGATGGAAAAGCGCGATCCGGAGATCGAAGTGGCGATCGCCCATCGCAATCTTCGCGATCTCGAGGACGTGGAAACTTCGCGCAGACTGGATCCTCAGTGGTACCTGCTCTACGGCGCGAACTGGGAGTCGCTCGGCGAATGGAATCGAGCGGCGGATGCTTACACACGTGCGCTGCGGATCGACGAACGGCCGGAGATCTACTTCCGGCGCGGCTTCGTCACGATGCAGATGGGGCGCATCGACGATGCGCTGCCTGATCTCGTTCGCGCCGTGCGTTTCGATCCGCGTTTCGCCGCGCAGCTCGATCCACTTCTGCGCAAGCGTGTGAAGCTTGCGATCAGGCAGAGGCCATGACGATGCGCGTCCTGCGCCTGATCGCGCGGCTCAACGTCGGCGGTCCTGCACGTCACGTCGTCTGGTTGAACGAAGCTCTGGCCGCGGAGGGTGCGGAAGCCTTGCTCGTCACGGGAGTCGTCCCGCCCGGCGAGTCGGACATGAGCTCATTCGCGGCGGCGCATGGCGTCACGCCGCTGGTGCTGCCATCGATGAGCCGCGAGCTCTCGCTTCGCGATTTTCTGACCATCGGGCAGCTCTGCGCTCTCATGGTGCGGACACGGCCGCAGATCGTCCACACGCACACGGCGAAGGCGGGCGCAGTGGGGCGCACCGCCGGGCTGCTGTACCGCTGCCTCATGCCCTGGCGCAAACGCCCACGCTTCGTCCATACGTTTCACGGGCATGTGTTTCACGGCTATTACGGACGGCTGAAGACGAACGTGTTCATCCTGATCGAACGGCTGCTCGCGTTCCTGAACACGGATCGCATCGTCGTGCTCAGCGCGCAGCAGTTCCGAGAAATTCATCAGACATTCGGAGTTGGGCGGCGCGAACAGTTCGTCATCGTGCCGCTGGGAATCGACGCGGAGGCGTTGCGCGCCGCAGCCGGCGACCGGGAGCGGATTCGTCAGGAGCTCGGCCTCGGTGCCGGTGATGTCGTCGTCGGTACTGCCGGCCGCCTCACCGCGATCAAGAATCACGAGATGTTTCTGCGCGCGGCGCCGGCAGTGAACGGCCGCGCGCGCTTCGTGGTATTCGGTGACGGTGAGTTGCGCGAGCAGCTCGAGCAGCGGCGCGGCAATGTGATCTTCGCCGGACTGCGCGAGGCGAAAGAGATCTACGCGGCGATCGACATCCTTGCGTTGACGTCTCGAAACGAAGGCACGCCGCTGGCGATCATCGAAGCGATGATGATGGGGAAGCCGGTCGTGAGCACCGCCGCCGGCGGCGTCGTCGATCTCCTCGGCGACGTCGTGCAGCGTGAAGCCGGATACGAGATTCGTGAGCGCGGCATCACCGTTGCCACCGATGACACTGCCGGCTTCGTCGCCGGACTCGAGCGGCTGCTCGAGGACGAGCCATTGCGGAGAAGACTCATCGAAAGTGGCCGCGAGCATGCGGCCAGGATGTACACGAAAGAGCGGCTCGTGTCCGACATGCTCCGGCTGTATGCGGAGTTGACGCGAACGCTCGATGCCTGATCCACCACGTCAGCCGCGGCCGTTGACGAGGGTAAGCACAGGCGCGCCGGTCTCGGCTGTGAGCTGCCGGATCGTCATTCCGGTATGGAAGACGCGCACGTTGATCTGCCCGCATCGCTGCACGATCTCGGCAGCCCGTTCCTCGGAGATCGCCCGGGCCGCCAGCATCACCTGTTCGATCCGCAATGTCGTGCAGGTCTCTTCGAGTGTCGCGGGTGGAGTGTGGATGCGCAGTCCATGGAGCAGCCGTCCGCTCTTCGCGGCATCGTCATCGAAGAAGGCAACCGGCATGGCCAGTTCGGGATTGTTGCGAAGCTCGCGATACAGGAGCTCACCGCCGTCGCCGGCGCCGTAGATGAGCGCGCGTCTCGCCGATTGTGCACTCGAAGACGGCAGCAGGCGGCGCAGGATGCGCAGCGCGAAGCGGCTGGCGGTGACGAGAACGAACAACAGGATGGCGTCGGTCGCGACTACCGTTCGGGAGAATCCTTCGAAGCGATAGATCAGGACGAGCGCGAGTGTCAGAGCCACGGAGCCGGTCGCCACGGCACGTGCGAAGTCGAGCACGTTGGCGAGGCTCGCATAACGCCAGATGCCGCGATAGATGCCGGCCGTCAAAAATGCCGTCAGCTTGATGACGATGACCACGGGCAGCGTCTCGAGGAAGAGACGCCACGGACTCGACTCGTCGTAGGGGCCGAACTTGAGCGCATACGCGGCGTAGTACGACATCGTGATGAGCAGGACGTCGAGGACCACTTCGAAGAGACGTCTCTTGTACGTGAATCCGACGAGTGTGGCCACGAAGCGGGGAGTGTCCCGCTCGGCGTCGTCATACACGTGGACGTGTCCGAGGTGAATGCCGATGAAGGTCAGGACGACGGTGAACGCGGTGATTGCCGCGACGCTCACATCGATCGATGCCTGGCGCACGAGCAGGGCGAGGACACCTCCGCTGATCGCGAGCGAATAGAGCAGCCAGACCGCGTGCTTCTCGGTGAGGCCGAGGGCGACGAGGCGATGCGAGGTGTGATCGCGGCCGCCCTGCGAAGCCGCGCGGCCCGCGAGCTTGCGCATCAGCGTGACGAACGTCGTGTCGAAGATCGGAACGAGCAGCACGAGAATCGGTACCGCCAGCACCGCGCTGATGCTGCGCGAACGGCCGCCGACGTTACCGAGCAGCGCGCTGCCGGCGAGCAGAAAGCCGACGAACATCGAGCCGCAATCGCCCATGAAGATCGAAGCAGGATGGCGGTTGTAGATCAGAAAGCCGAGGAGTGCGCCGGCGAAGATGGCCAGCAGCATCGCCTCCTGGAGCTGCCCCTCCAGCGCGAAATCGATTCCGAGAAAGATCGCCGCGATGGAGGCAACGCCCGCAGACAGACCATCCATGTTGTCGAGCATGTTCACGGCGTTCGTGATCCCGACGAGCCAGACCAGCGTGATCGCAATGTTGGCCGGAGGAAACGACGTCCAGGGCAGCAGCAGCCCGAAGCGGACGACGAGCGCCGCGGCGATGATCTGAACGATGAGTTTCTGATAGGGCTTGATCTTCCAGAGGTCGTCGGCCATTCCGGCCGCGAAGAGCAGCGAGCTCGCACTCAGCAGCACGATCAGGTCGCGCGACCATGGAAGCAGCGCGGCGGATACCGTGAGTATGGCTGTGAAGATCGCGGTGCCGCCGAACATAGCCGTCGGCTTGCTGTGCCAGCGATCGCTGCGCGGTGCCGCCACAGCTCCCATCTTTCCGGCGAGCGAGCGAACGGCCGGCGTCGCGATCGCTGCAACGCAAAAGGCTCCCGCTGCCCCGGACAGGATGGGAAAAACGTGGAAAGAGAGCATTGGACCGCGATCAAGCTATTGGATGATCGCCTGCAATGCAAGCGAGCGGCGCCAGCGCGCAGGGCACCAGGAGTGCCGTGACGTAGACCATCTCGCGAAGCCGGAAAAGCGTTCCGAAGTTCGTCACCGTGTAGACCATCGGCAGCGTCATGGTGATGAAGAGCGCCACGAGAAAGACGAACAGCGGTGTGGCGCGTGAGCCTCTGCGCAATCCCCGAACCGAGGCGATCGCGGCGAAGAGCACGACTGCGTCGAACGCCAGCGTGTCGCTGTCGGCGAGAAGCCAGAACATGCGGCTCCCGCCTGCCTCGAACAGGCCGAGCGGCTGCCCGAGGAATCGCGGCACGAATGCGGCCGCGAGTCCTGTCACAAGCGACACGACGGCGCTCACATGTTTCTCCGGTACCGGCTGATCCGCCTTCTGCGTGTCAACGTGTGTGCTGCTGGCGGGCGGTGAGGGCGGTGATGGTTGCGCTGACGGCGGTGCTGGTTGAGCAGCTGGTGCTGGCGGTGCCGATTGAGAGAGTGGTGCCGGTTGAGCGAGTGGTGCTGGTTGTGCGGGTTGAGCGGGTGATGATGGCGGTGCTGGTTGAGCAGGTGGGGCCGCTTTCGAAGGCGTGCCGCCGATCAGCGAACCATGATGGATCGCCGTGTTCGCGGTCTGATGCTCGAACCCGCTGCGAATGCGGCGAAGTCTCTCCGGCGCCATCGCCTCAGCCTGATCCTGGGTCTGTGCTGCATGAACGTGAAGTGCGAGCAGCTCCCGCAGTGGGAGCGGAATGTCCGTGCTTCCTCCGAATCGCAAGGCCTGCAGCGACAGCAGGAGCGTGATCGTGCAGTACACCGCCGCCGTGAGCCTTCTCGCTGCAACGAGCGTGAAGAAAACAGCGAGCAGCACGCAACTGAATGCAGCGGCGTACCAGCGAATCCCTGCGATGAGAAAGAGGAGAGCCGCCATCCCGGCGGCGATCGCCGCGATTTGTCCTTTGCCTGGACTCGGGTCCGACCAGAGGCGCTGCCATCGCGCGAGCATCTCGACGAACGCCACCAGCAGGAGGATGAACACCGTGTCCTTCAGCAACTGAAACGAACAGAAGATCGACGCCGGAGCGAGAGCGATGGCCAGCGCCGCGAATCGCCGCGAGCGTCCGGCGGGAAGCATGCGCAGGATGAGCAGTGCAGTCGCAAGCCAGGCTGCGCAGTTGGCCAGAATGGCGATCGATGCGGTTTGTCCGCAGGCGATCGCCACGATCGTCATGATCTGAACATACGTGTGCGAGGGATACGAAGCATCGATCGACAGGAACGAGGGGCCGAGATGGCGAAGGCGTTCGATGTGTCCGAAGTACACGGGCGCGTCAGGGGCGAAGGCCCAGAAGCCGTCACCGAGCTGCATCGATCGCAACAACGGAAGACGAAGGTAAGAGATCCAGAACAGAGACTCTCCACCGAATGCGCGAATGAGAAAGCCTGCAGCAACGATGCGCGCTTCCCACTCGAATTTGCGCATAGGCAGCCATAGACGCCAGACGCCGTAACAGGCGATTGCCGTGATGATCGTTTGAAGAATTGCGAACTGCAGGTCCATGCTATTCCGTCACCTCTGTGATCACGGACGCCAGCGTCGTGGCGGCCCCTTCAAGGTCATAGTTCTGCACCGCGTGATCGCGTCCCGCGGCGCCGATGTTCTGCCGGAGCGTCTCATCGGTGAGCAGCATCTTCAACGCTCGATACCACGCGTCGCCGGAGTCCGCAGTGAGATGCGTCCGTCCGCTGGTGCCGATCGTGGCGCAGACGCCGGCCGGTGTCATGACGAACGGAAGAGCGAACGCCATGTACTGCACCGCCTTGAACCCGGCTTTGTAGAGGCTCCATTCATCGCTGCCGAGCGGATAGACGCCGATGTCGATCGACTGAAAGTCGGCGATCTCACGATCCAGCTGCCACGGCCTGTTGATCACTTCGAGGCCGGGGATATCGATGCGATCCTCTCCCGAGCCGACGACGAGCAGGCGAAATGGACATTCGCGCGCGAGCCGCTCGAAGAGCGGAAAGAGCGTGCGCAGGAACGGATACGTCGTGTGCGTGCCGATCCAGCCGATCGTCATGACATCGCCGCCGCAGCGGCCGTCGCGCGGACGGAACTTCGCGGTGTCGACGACGGTGGGTATGACCACGGCGCGGCCGCCGCGTGACTGAACATAGCGGGCGATGTTCGGACTGCCGCAGGTCACGCGCGAAGCCCAGTCGATCAGTTGATTCGTCTTGCTCGGATGCTTCAGCACCGAAGCGAGTCTTCCATAGACAGGACTGGGAAACGACATCCAGGTCGCGTCATCGAGATCGAGGATCATCGGCAGCCTTCGCGTCATCAGCCATTCGATCAGCGGAGGGCCGAAGAGCATCGCCTCGCGCTGGATGAATACGGCGTCGGCCTCCAGCGAGCGGAACGCGTCGAGCAGATGTGCGGCCGTGCGCGCCGCGAGCCGTGGAAGACGTCTGCGCAACTGGCGCGGCTTGTAGAGCGAGGCGAAGAGCTCGTCGTCGAGTTGTGAGGCGAACTCGATGTCGATCTGCCGCCGGCGCAGCGGTTCGATGAATTGCGCGATCCGATAGCGTGTCGAGGCTGCTGCGACTGGATACGTCGCGAGCGCCAATACCCGGATCCGTTTCACGAGCGGTCCCTCATCCGCGGTTCTTTTCCCGCTCACGAGGGGCGAACGAACGATCGATCCTGGACTTCATCCGGGATGGGTAGAATCGCACACTCCATGACGCTTCCCAATTTTCTCGTCATCGGTGTGGCGAAGGGCGGTACGACTTCGCTGCACCACTACCTGCGCGCACATCCGGACATCTACCTCTACCCCGATAAGGAGACGAATTTCTTCTGGACCGAGGCGCGCGAGCATGGGCGGCGGACGGTGCAGACGCTGGCGGAGTATGAAGCGCTGTTCGCCGATGCGAAGGGCCGCCGCGCCATCGGGGAGATTTCGCCGCAGTACATGAACAGCGTCACGGCTGCGGAGCGGATCCAGCGCGATCTTCCGGATGTGAAGCTCGTGGTCTCTCTGCGCAATCCTGTCGAGCGTGCATGGTCGGACTATCTCGGCCGCGTTCGCATCCTGCGCGAGCATGGATCGTTCGAGGATGCGATTCTCCCCGGCCGCCCCTGCCTCGAGTGGGGCTTCTACGCCCCCCGGCTGAAACGCTACTACGACCGTTTTCCGCGGGAGCGCATTCACGTCATTCTGCACGACGAGTTCACCGCCGATCCTCACGGCACCCTGCGTGCGCTCTTCGAGTTCCTCGGTGTCGATCCCGGCGTGCCGGTCGACGTCACGACGAGGCACAACGCGGCTGCGGTTCCGCGATCGCGGATGCTCAACCGCGTCCTGTGGCCCGCGGTTGTCACGGCGCAGAAGCTCGTACCGCGGCGGTTCCACGGCACGGGTGTTCTCGCCGCGATCCTCGCCACGACCTATCGGCGCGCGCCGGTCTTCCCGGAGCGGTTGCGCGCGGCGCTGCGGGAGCGCTATCGCGACGACATCATCGAGACCGCGCAGTTGATTCGCAGGGATCTGTCGCGCTGGCTGTAGATCAGACGCCCGCGTAGGAGCGCACCATGGCGGCGAACGTCTGCATCTGTTCGCGCATGACCGCTTCCAGCGCAGCCCAGCGCGGGCGCGCTTCTTCGCGCAGCCGCTGGTAGTCGTCGAGCCGCCTGCAGCGGTCACGCACGTCGCTCACGACGTCGTCGCTGCGAATGAGATCGATGTCCCACGGCGCCATCCCGATCGTGCGCACCAGGCTGAGCGAGCGCTCGTCGTAGCTGATGTTGATCGCCGGAACTCCGAAGCTCGCGCACGGCAGAAAGGCGTGAAGGCGGAACGTCACGACGAGCGGCGCGCTGCGCAGAATCGACAACTGCGAGTGGATGTCATCGGCGAGGATGTACTCGATGTCGCCCAGCGACGAGGCGAAGGCCACGTCGCGCGTGTCGTGACAGAGAATCCTCACCGGTCCGAACCCCTCCGCTTCGAGCGCATCCAGCAGATCGACGACCGTGGCATGCAGCCGGGCCTGATGGCGCAGCGGAATGCTCATCAGCCGCGGATGCCGCACGGAGAGAAGACATCCATTGGATGGAGGTGCAACGTCTGGTTGGGCGAGCGGCACGTCGCGCAACAGCATCGAGGGACAGCCGCCGAGGAGCGGGGTCGAAAGGCCGAGTGCGCGGAGCTGCTCGAGCGTGGCGTCGTCGCGGGCAACGGAGATGTCCGCGCGGGCGTGCAGCGCGGTGATGATGTTGTCGGGCATCGCGTCCGTGCGGCGCACGAGCTCCGAGCGGTGGTTGTAGATTCTGCCGCCGGAGAGCGAGAAGAGCATCAACGGCGGATGCAGCGCGCGCAGCGCGTTGGGATCGACGGCGAGCTGCCCATTCTCGTAGACGTTGCCGCCACCGACGATCACACCATGTCCGTAGAGGTTCATGTCGTGCACGGTGCGCGGCTCGAGGCCGAAGAGCTCGCCCGACTGGCCGCTGCTCGCGGCAGGGACCTGCACGATGTTGACGAGACCGTCGAACGCTTCGCGGAGCAGGTGGCGCAGCCCGAGGAAGATCGTGTCGTTGCCGATGTTGAATCCGCGAGGGCGAACGGAGAAGAGCGTGATCACAGCCGGCCTGCCGCTGCCAGCGTTCGTTCCCATGCTACCTGTCGTGACTGGGCCATGTGCGCGATCGTATAACGCGCGAGAAATCGATTGCGCGCCGCGTGGCCGAAACGCTGCGCGCGCTCGTCATCGTTGAGCAGCGACGTCAGCGCCGAAGCGAGACCGGCTTCATCGCCGGGCGGCACCAGGAGTCCCGTCTCTCCCTCCACGACCGCCTCGGGGAGGCCGCCCGCGGTGGTCGCGACGACCGGCCGGCCGTTGGCCATCGCTTCCAGCACCACGCGGCCGAAGGATTCGCGCCGGCTGGGAATGGCGACGACATCTCCCGCGCGCAGCCAGAGCGCAACATCCTCGCGATGGCCGATGAAGTGCACCGGAATGTTAGACATGCCGGCCATCTGGCGGAGTGTCTGCTCTTCGGGGCCGCTGCCGGCGATGATGACGTGCACGGGACGCGCGGCAGCGAGGCGATGCAGCGAGCCGAGCAGCACGTCGAGTCCCTTCTCGCGGCGGAAGCGTGAGACGACGCTGATGACGCGCGCCTCGCGTGGGATGCCGAGCGATTGGCGGGCGGCTTCGATTTCGGCGGGATCGATATCCGGCGGATGCGCCGTGCCGGGCGTCGCGATCTCGATCGCGTCGAGCGGCGAATGATCGTCGGCTGCTGCGCGCTGGCGCATCGCCTCGCAGGAGACGATCGTGCGCCCGTTGAGCCGCGCCGCAAGCCGGCTGGCGAACAGCAGACGCTTGCGCCCGCCGCCATGCTGCCGGCGATAGACCAGCGTGTGTGACTCGTGCCGCGAGTGCCCGAGCGCCGCGGCGATTGCCGGCATCGCTTCCGTGGCCTCGATGAGATCGGGGCCGGTCTGCGCCGCGAGGGCGCGAAGATGCGACGCCGCCTCCGAGACGCGGAACATCGTGATTGCGGAGGGCGGAAGCGCGACCGGCAACACATGCGCGTCGATCCCGGCGCGCTCGAGATCGGCGGAGAGATTTCCTCCATCGCCGCAGAGCGCGACGGTGGTTTCCACACCTCGCGCCTCGAGCTCGCGCAGGAGAATGATTTCACGCCGGGCAAGGATGGCTCTTTCGGCCTCGTTCGCAGGACCGTTCCAGACGAGAAGAACGTGCATCGCTCAGAGGGCGGCGGCAGCGAGCCGTTCGGCGTGAGGCCAGACATCGCGCTTGCTGGAGATCGTGTAGTACAGCCAGCGGCGGCGGCCGCGCAATCGCGTGATCGCGCGCGGTCCGTGAAAGCCCCCGTTCGAATTGAGAAAAATCACGCCGCTGTTGGCCTTCGGCGGAAACTTCGCCACCAGCTCCGGATCATGACACCAGCGGTCGTTGCGGAATCCGCGGTCGCGATAGAAGGCGAGCTCGCCGCCCTCCAGCCCTTCTTCGGCGGCGTCGGAGAAAAAGAGAATTCCGCCGACGATGCGCCGCGCCCAGTCGAGATGGACGAACTCGCGGTATCCCCCTTCGCCCTTCGACTGAAAGTCGACGCGCGTGAAGATCTCGTTCGGGTCGGCGTCATGGCTCAGGATGGACTGCTCTTTTTCCTCACGTGTTTCAACGAACGGAATCACGCGCGCGCGGTCCGCATCGACGAGGCAGCCTTCCCTCCGCATCTCTTCGGAAAAGAACGAGAGGACTTTGCGGATGAACGGTTCGCTGCGCAGCTCGTCATGAATCGCGCGCCACTGCGGATTCCGAAGAACCGCTTCGTAGGCTTGATCGGTGCCGGTGATTCCCCACGCCGCACCGCGCGCGACGAGATCGTCGGGAAATGCGAGCCGCTCGTACACGGATGGCTCGACGATTTCATCGATGACGAGATGAGGATGAGGAGTGGAGGAGAAGTGGAGCCGCACGATTGGACCGCGGCCATGATAAACGCGCATGAAGAACGCCGCAATGGACCGCTGACGAGCACTAGTGCTCTGTCCTCGAATTCGGCGCAATACCGTTGCGGTTCTGACGGGCCGAACGCGCGAAGCCCCGACGCAGGCGATGCGGGACATCGTCGAGGAGGGGCGACAAAGCGAGCGG
>Ga0070741_10000546_pt1 | contig 132226 bp, 123 predicted proteins | sample Coa_R1_4_FD_66440 | JGI IMG/M metagenome (GOLD analysis project Ga0070741, IMG submission 66440) | Surface soil microbial communities from Centralia Pennsylvania, which are recovering from an underground coalmine fire - Coalmine... | ecosystem: Environmental > Terrestrial > Soil >... | reverse complement strand
ATGAATAGTGACAGTTTTGGCCGCGCCGTATTGTTCCGGCTGTATCAGGTTCCAGACGGCCACCACAAGGCTTCCATCCGCGCGCTTGGTCAGCAATGCGGAATCGGAATTCAGGTCGATCCGCTGGTCTCCGAGTTCGTGGAGTACCTGAAAAGCTGCATAGGACGGTTCGGGAATCCCGCCAGCGGCGATTAGCCCATAGCCGCCATAAAACGGCTGCTTCACCACGCCTTGTTCCTCGAAAACATCTGAGAACGTCCAGTACGACATCTCGTTGACCAACCCGTCGCACTGCCGAATCGTATCTGCTAACCAGGGGCCCATGTAGATCGAGTCTGTTATCGCAGGTTCGGTCATGTAGCTGGCGTTGAACTCGCTCCAGATCAAAGGAAGCTTCGGGAGGGCTGACGCCGCGATTTGATCGTGAACTTTCTTTACCGAACGGCAGACCATGTGATCGCGAGAAATGCTTTCGTGGGTGCCGAAAACATTCTCCGCCGTATCATTCCCGTATACGTGCGTCGAAACGAAATCCACGGGGATATGATTCTGGGCGCAGTGCTGGATAAAAGCATCAGCCCAAGCCGCCTGTGCGGTTGCGGGGCCTCCTACCCGCAGTTGAGGGCTGACGCGCTTGATCGCTGCAGCAGCGTGGTCATAAAGCTGCCAGTATGTCGCTTGTTTCGGTTCACCCGCCCAGAAATCAATGTTGGGCTCATTCCAGACCTCGAAATACCATTTGGATACCTCATCGATCCCGTAACGATCCACCACATGGCGCGCGAACTGGTAAACCAGGTCCTCCCATCGGTTCCAATCTTTCGGAGGTGAAACGTTGGGCTTATACCAAAAGGCCTGATGGATGTCTTTGGCTGCCAGTTTGTTGGGCATGAAGCTGAGTTCCACGTAAGGTCGCACACCGTTGGCGAGCAGACCGTCATAGATCTGGTCGACATAGGAGAAGTTGTAAACCGGATCACCCTGGGCGTCTTCGTCGTAGACGCCGACTTCATCTTGAAAAATGGCGTGAAAGCGGACGTACTGAAAATCAGTAATCTTCTTTACTCTGCGCAGATCATCCCGATAGCTTTGCCGAAGAGATAAAATGGCACGTCCCGAACCGAACATGTGTTCCCAAAAGTGAGGGAATGGGTGCGATGGCGCGTTAGCGTCGATGACCAATACTTCTGGGCCTGCTGCGGTTGTTTGCGCCGACGCGATTGTCGCTGCCACCAAAAAGACTGTGAGTGCGAGTTTGGAAAAAAGTCTCATGCGTGTTTGCGGCTTGAGATGCAACTCAGGCCAGAAACTTTGTAACCAGCTCTCGAATTAAAGCCAAAGTGACCAGACGGCATCCACGCAAGCATGGGTGATCGCCGACGCGGGTACCCGGTTCTGTGTCCGCCAAGCGCGACCGTAGAAAATGCCTGTGATTGTGGCCAGCAGTACGTAACGCCAATTGAAGTGGGTGGCTCGCTTGTTGAAGTGCGAAAGCCCGAAGATCACGGCGGTGACGCAAAGTGCGGCGGTGCCTCCCAAGCGTCGTTCCAGCAAGTTCTGAATCCAGCCGCGAAAGAAGATTTCTTCGGGAATCGCGATCAGAAGGAAAGTGACAAGCGCTGTAAGCAGGGCCGAGCGAGCGTCAGGAACATTGGCGCGAAAGTGAAGGAATCCGAGGAGCAGGCCAATCGGGATGACAATCGGCGCAATCCAAAGCAGTTCGCGAAAACCGATGAGAGCATCTTGGCGACTTATCCGCAGATCGAAGCCGACCTTAGTGAGTTGCCGAATCACCAGGAATCCGTAGAGCCCAGAATCGAGCAGGATCAGCTTGCTGAGGACGCTCAGATGCGGCGGCCATGCCGGCTCGAACCACCGCAGGTCTACCGCAACTCCCAACAGGAGCAGGACCGCAAAATCCCGCCAGTCGCCTCGTTGTTCCGGGTCCGATTGCCTCGCATGCCACAAAAGCACAGCCACAATGACTGGCAGCACGAAGTAAATCGGCAGCCAGTGAACGCGGTTCCAGGGCGCCCCAGCGAGCACATAGGGAACTCCAAACAGCGCCGGTAAAAGAAGCCGCAAAACCAACGGGAACTTGTCGCAGAATCGAACTATTGGCTCGGTGCCAAACGCAAATGCCAGCAGCGGCGCCAGGCACCAGATCGCCGCGACCACGATATAGGGGCTCCAGTGCACAATTCATCCTAGCAAGGACGCGGTGTCGCCATACGCAGCCGCGACCGGGATCAGTTACACTGAATGACAGGAATAGCCGCCGATCTGATGTTTTCCGAAGCTCAGAATACAAACGCAACCGGCCCTCAACCCCCCAACGAATCCGCCGATGTCCAGCTTTTGCTGGCTGACAGCTGGAATGCTCCGCTCTGGAAGCGCCTTCTGGCAGAATTCCGAGACACAATCTCGCCGGAGAAACTGCCTCCGCTGCAACTGACGTCACGTCCGGTGGACGTCGGAATGTTGCAGGGCGATCGCCTGAGCCTGCCTTGGTACCGGACTGTTTTTACTAATGTCGGCGATGTAATCACCCCAGAGAACCTACCGCCCTTGGAACTGGAATCCCGGCCCGTCGATGTAGGGGAACTGATTGCTGACCAGATGGCCCGTCCCTGGTGGAGTTCCCTGGTGCGCAATCTGGCCGACAAACTCGCACCCGAGCGCATGCCGCCGCTTGACTTAACTTCCAAGCCGATGGATCCGGGCGGAACGACGGATTCCATGAGCCTGCCGAGATGGTCCTCGGTGATCGACACGCCCAAGGTGTTTCTGCCCGACAAGCCGAAGCAGGAATACGTGCTGGTGTTGCCGAAGCCAGTGGTGAGCAAGCCGAAGCCGGATGCTGCAGAGTTGCAGTATGTCCACGCCATCGAAGCCGATCTCAAACGCGACTTGCGCCGCTCGATCCTCCGGCAGCGTCTCTGGATTACCCTGGCTGCACTCGAGATTCTCGCACTCGTGGGCTCGTCATTGTTCTGGAAATAGAAGCCTTCGCACCTCACCGGATTGCGGACGCGGTTTGTCCTGCTGCCGCTTGTAGCAACTTTTCAACCGATGGCACGATCATCAGTAACAACTGTGCTTGCGGCTTCTTGGCGGCGTCGAGAACAGTCCAACTTTCTTTTCTCCATTGTTCCGAAGCTTGCTGGTGGCGATCAATGTCATCGAGCGCTTGCGACCCAATTCCGGCAACTTGCGAGAGAGATGTCGATAATGAAGTCACTTCCTTCATCAGGAAAGAGCCACTCTCCTCCGGCTCAAGGTTCGCCTGATTCGTGCCCCAGCGCGCTAGTAAGTCTCGCGCCTGAGTTCTGGCTCCGCGGTCATCGGGGTGCGCAATGATTTCGTCGACAAGGGCGGCGAACTCCCGCGCCACCGTGCTCTCAGGACGCACCGCATCCACAAGCCGATTCAACGGTACGAGGCTGGTCGGCTCGACTGGCGCGGTTTCCTCGCGCACGTAGTCCTTCACCGGTTCGACAACGTCAGCAAGGACCCGTAGTGAGCTGGCATCGTCTGAGCCGGCCACGCGCCGCAACATTGGTTCGTAACTCGAGTTGTGCGTCAAACCCAGCCAGTCCAGCCAGTGACTCGTCGCTCCCAGCCGGTCATACATCGAATTCACGTCAGTGACATTTTGCGGGGACCAGAGCCGCTCCGCGATGGCCGCCATTCTTGGCCATATCCGGGAATCAAGATTCTCGGGCGAGACGTACTCCGACCACATGCACGCCTCGCCGCCGAGGATTCGCTGCGCTTCTTCCGGGCTCAACTTTGCCGCCGCATCCGCCATCGGATCGACCGCATAATGCCGCAACGCCGGCCACATCAAGTCCAAGTAATAACCATAGGACAGAAGACCGCGATAGCCCTGCTTGGCCGCTTGCGCCAATGAATCCTGACCCCGCCACGACTGCACTACGGTGTCCCTCGGCAGATCGGGATGCAACACTTCGTCCCAGCCGATCATGATCTTGCCGTGCTTGCTGACTATTTTTTGAACGCGCTGATTGAAATATGCCTGTAAATCCTGGTTGTCCTTCAGCCCGTGCGCGTGCATGAAAGCTTGGATATTCGGGTTCGCATCCCATTCTTTGCCGTTTACCTCATCTCCGCCAATGTGGAAGTACTTGTCGGGAAACAGTTGCGCCATCTCGCCGATAAATTTGTCGAGGAATTTGTAGGTGCGCTCATCGGCGGGGTTCATCGCCGGGTCGAAAACTCCCCACTTGCGCTCGACCTGATATGGTCCGGGACCGCTCGCCAACTCGGGATAACCGACGAACCAGGCGGTACTATGGCCGGGCATATCAAACTCCGGCACCACGCGAATGCCGCGATCGCGGGCATAGGCGATCAGATCGCGAACCTGGTCTTGCGTGTAGAACAGCCCATCTGAGCCCATTCCCGCTAGCTTGGGAAATTCCTTGCTTTCCACGCGGAAACCCTGGTTGTCGGAGAGGTGCCAGTGAAAGACATTCAGCTTGACGGCAGCCATGCCGTCGAGATTTCGCTTCAAAACGTCGAGCGGTTCGAAATGCCGGCTTACGTCGATCATCAGCCCGCGCCACTGGAAACGCGGGCTGTCATGGATTGATACTGCCGGCACAGCGAACCCGCCGGACGTGTTCTCGACCAGTTGGCGAAAAGTCTCGAGACCTCGCAGGATCCCGAGCGGAGTGGCGCCATCCAGTTTCGCTCCACCGCTCGTGATCTGCAACGAGTAGGACTCGTCCTCACCGAGTTCCTGGATGTTCTTGCCGGCACGTGCAGCATGCAGGACCAGTTTCGCCGAACCGGAATCGATAATAGCCATATCCAGCGGCGACATGCCCAGCTGGCGGCGGAGGTGGTTGAGGAAAAGTTCTGCGGCGCGCCGAGTTCGGGGATCCTGCGGCTTCTCAATCAATACAGAAAACGATGCGTCGATCAGCAATTGGCCGCTTCCCGCTTGCACACTTGCGGGGAGAGGCATCAGTTTGAAAGATGGTTGCGGTTGCGCAAAACAGGTCAACACAGGGAAGAACACAGACAGGAAAAGAGCGCGCAAGATTTGCTCCCTTGAATTTAACTGGGCAGGATAGTAGAAGGCGATGTCCTACGCAAATGCTTATGGTATTAGGCATTGTCATTCCGAGGAGCGCAGCGAGGAGGAAGTGCAGTTCCAAACTACAGATCCCTCGCTTCGCTCGGGATGACAACAATAAAAGCCAGAAGCGCTTTAATCCAGATCTCGCATCGAGCAGGCGCCCGGCCCGCGCGGATCGCCGCAGGAACCGCAAGGGCCAGCGGAAGGCGAAGCCGACATGCTGCCCGAAGCTTTGGCAGCGACTGCAAACACTGAGAGCTGTGGCGCCAGCTTCTTGCTGTGACACTTCGGACACTCTGCTTTGTCGCTGCCGAAGACCAGCGCTTCAAATTCGTGATCGCATTGCTTGCAGACGTACTCGAAAATTGGCATCAGGCTGCTCCTGCTTGATCCATTCTAAAATCAGAGGGTGGGGGATCCGCAAATCAAAAAATCCGGGTTCGTGCCGCACCCTAGATTTCGCGGCGGACACATGCAGACGCTGGCGAGTTTCTTTCTCCCGCGCCGGATTGCCCTGCCACCTGCGGAAGAGCGGTTGATCGAGGTCGAACCTGGCGTCTGCGTTCTTTGCCACTGTCATTGGCAACCAAATCGCCAGCAGGCCCAGACTCTCATCGTCGTCCACGGTCTTGAAGGCTCCAGCGATTCGGAGTACATGCTTGGCCTGACGGCGAAAGGCGCGGCAGGCGGGATGAACGTTATCCGCATGAACCAGCGCAACTGCGGCGGCACCGACCGGCTTTCGGCGACGCTGTATCATTCCGGGCGCTCACGGGACGTTGCCGCAGTCGCGCAGAACCTTATCGATCACGATCACATTACACGCTTTGCCCTGGCTGGGTTTTCCATGGGCGGAAATCTCGTTCTCAAGTGTGCCGGAGAATGGGGTTTGGATCATCCGCCGCACTTTACGGCGGTCGCGGCGGTTTGCCCGGCCCTGGATTTGGCAGCCTCCGCCGACGCGTTGCATCTGCCCGGGAACCGCATTTATGAGCTTTACTTCCTGTGGAAGCTTCGCCGCCGCTTCCTGGCGAAAGCGCGCTTGTTTCCCGGAAAATTCGACGCTAGTCGCATGCGAGGCATGCGCAGCCTGCGCGATTTTGACGACAAGATCACTGCTTATTACAGCGGCTTTGCCGGGGCATCGGATTATTACGCCCGCGCTGCTGCAGCCAATGTGGTTGATCGGATTGCTGTACCAACGCTCATTTTGCACGCGGCAAACGATCCTTTCATCCGGATTCTTCCTGAAACTCGGGAGAAGATCGCTTCCAATCCGAAAATCACATTCGTCGAAACCGGGGATGGCGGCCACTGCTCTTTTCTCGCCCATCCAGATGGTGACGATGGCCGCTGGGCGGAAGGGCAGATCATAGAGTTCCTTCAGGAGTTGTGAACCGTGATTCTCCTTCGTGCTCCTCTCTGCCCTCTGTGGTTAACTGACTTTCAGATATGGATTGCGATTACTCGATCGAATTAGGATCCGAGGACGAGACGCTGGAGATGCCGTGGACTGGTCCCGAGAACGGCCCCAGGTACTACGACTTGAAAAGCCATCCTGAATTTCTCGCTGGACTTGAAGAGGTTCGCCGCGTGCCGGAATTGGGCGAATTCCTCGCCGCCCTCAATTCACCATCAAGCATTGTCGCAACTGCGAAATGTGATGTGTGGTCTAGTACCGAGATCAGTCCCGAGGAGGAGATTTATGGAGCTTCCCATAAGTTTGGCTCGTATGTGGACCTCATCCTCCCTGAGAGGTCGGGCTGGTTTTCGATTACAGAGCACGAGCAGTTCGCCAGGCGTGTTACCGAGTTGCTGAAGAAAGCCCCCGACCTGCCTGCCTCGGCTGAGTTCCTCATCCGCCGCTGTTACTATCACGAGGATTCGCAGACCCGCGACGGCTGCTACATCACTTTTTACCTCTTCGGTTACGGTGAGCATGAATCGCGGGCACGGCAGCGGTGGGCGATTGCGCTGAAGTTGGTCGAGAATGCGATCAAACAGGCGCTTTTGGAAGAATTTGCTTGAGCGCCTCGCGGGCGAGGGCGCCCGCGCCGAACAATCAACTCACTTTTGCGGGCCGTCGCGGCCACGTCCAACTCGCCCAGCCCCGGCCTTTGAGCTTGGTTAGCATAACCGATACCAGCAACAGGGAGAGGAAGATCGCCAGCAGTCCGAAGGATGCGCTGCGAATGTCTTGCGCTCGTTTGCCTAAGATCGAAAACCGTCCGTACACGAATTCAATGTGCACCCAATAAACCAGGAGGGAAGTTTGCCCCATCTGGATCAGCGGGCTGAAACCCCACTGCCCGAGCCCCCACTGGCACCACGCGTAGACTGCGCTCAAGATCAGCAATAGGAGACCGACCCGGATCAGAAAGAAATTCGGGCTGGTGTGCCAGAAATCGTAAACCGGATACATCTGCCATGAGCGGTGATCCAGCCAGCGCGCGCCGAAGATGATCGCCAATCCCGCTGCCGCCAGAAATCCAAATTGTGTGGCGCGGGCGCCCGCGTCCGCGATCGGGACGGGCGAGGACGCCCGTTCTCCATTGACGAGGAAAAAGCCCACTGCGAGCCCCATAAACGCGAAGGCGCTCCAGGGAAAAATCGGGAAAAGCCACGGCTGAGGCTCGCCGAGATTGTGAACCCCGTTGATGTACGACTCGATCGGCCAGGGCAGCCAGCGAGGTTGCCAGGTGGTCCAGAGAAGTGGGGTGATCAACGAGATAGAGAGTCCGACACCCGCTGCGCTTACGATCCACCCTGCGCGGGTCGCGGGACCGCGGGACAGCACGATCCAGCACAGGCCGGCCATCAGCATCATGGAAATGCCGATGGTGTTGAGAATGTCTACCCGGAACAGATCGCTCCATGGCGCCCAAGGCCAGGCGATTAGAAATTCTTGAACACGAAACAGCAGGCCCAAGCCGAGGATCTCAGCCCCGCGCCGACATGTCGTGGCCGCAATTCGGCTCGCCGGCCAGTCCTTCCGACGTAATTTGTCGATCACAAGGGCGAATGAGATTCCGGCCAGAAACAGGAACAAAGGCGCCGGTAGAGTCCCACCCAGTTGCGACCACATAAAAAAAGTGGATTTCCTGGCGCTGCCGCCCAGCCACGAGTCGTAGCAGTGCGTCTGAAACATCAGAACGCAGGCCAGGCCTCGCATCCAGTCGATGTAGGCAAGGCGGAATGGGGAAGAGGGTGGCATTTACAATGCCCAAGCACGAAGTATACAGAAGCAGTCGTTGGTCAACAGAGACTGCATCTACTCGGGTTGTTGGCTCTACTCCTGAGGGCATCTGATGAGCGACGTTGGTTTCCTCTTTTTCGGAATTGCCTTATTCCTCCTAGCAATGTACGCAGTCTCCCATCCTGACGCTGTTAAGAAGGAGCACGCCGACGGCCCCTATCTCAAGACCGGTCTAGGCAGGTTGCCGGTGTGGGTCTTTCGCGGGCTTGGGGTTGTTAACCTCGGCTTAGCCGGCTTCTTCGCCTATATGTTCGGGACCCATTGACATTGCTGTCCCCCACCTTGTCATTTCCCCTAAGTTCTGCAAAAATAATTGTTTGTCGTATCCCTGCCAGAGGCACTAGGAAAGGAAACCAGATTCAGTGTTAATGATTCGTTTGAAGCGCGTAGGTGCGCATAAGCAGCCGCAGTACCGCGTGGTGGTGATTGAAAAGGAGCGCGCTCGCGATGGGCGGCCGGTTGAGGTGGTGGGCACATACAATCCCCGCACCAATCCTGCCAGCATCGAGTTGAAGCGCGAGCGGATTGACTATTGGGTTTCGAAGGGCGCGAAAATGTCCGAGCGCGTCAGCAAGATCTTCTCCAAGCCAGTCCCTGCCGCTACCACCAGTCCGGCTGCCTGAACACAGCTACCCCGGCCATAGGAAAAGCATATGAGCGAACATGCAGGGGACGCGCGACTTTTGGTCGAGCAGATCGCAAAAATGCTCGTGGATGAGCCCGAGCAGGTCTTGGTCAACCAAGTCGAGGAAGAAGAGACCGTGCTTGAGCTCACTGTCTCCCCGGACGATGTCGGAAAAGTGATTGGCCGGCAAGGGCGGGTAGCGCGAGCGCTGCGTAACCTAGTCAGCGCCACGGGCGTGCGGACGCACAAGCGGTATGCGCTGGAGATCCTGGAATAGTGGGCCGTGAGTCACGCCGAAGCGGACTTTATCACCGTCGCCCGGGTGCTGAAGACGCAGGGCCGGCACGGCGAGGTTGCCGTCGAGGTTCACAGCGATGCTCCGGAACGCTTTAGCCCTGGAGTGAGGCTTTCGGCACTCACGAACGATGACCAGCGCCGTGATCTTGAAGTAGAAGGTCTTTGGCCGCACAAGACGCATTTGGTTTTAAAGTTCGTTGGCATTGATTCGATTTCGGACGCCGACGCGCTAGTCGGTTGTGAATTGCAGGTCCCTCTAGGGCAAAGGGCGCTGCTTGAGCCCGGATGGAACTACATTAGCGACCTGGTCGGTTGTACGGTCTTCGATAGCGATCGCGAACTGGGAAACGTTTCGGATGTGAGATTTGGCGCCGGAGAGGCGCCTCTGCTGGTGGTAAAGGCAGCGAAGAAAGAGCACGAGATTCCCTTCGCTGACGCTTACTTGCAGAACGTAGACCTCGAGCGGAAGCAGATTCGTATGACGCTTCCAGAAGGGATGCTCGATCTCGATGCGCCGTTGAGTGCAGAAGAAAAGCAGCAGCAGAGAAACAGTAGCTAGTGGCTGGTAGCTAGTAGCTAGTAGCTAGGAAGTCGATTCCCCTAGGGCCTAGCTACTAGCCACTACAATGCAAATCGATATTATTACGATTTTTCCCGATTTTTTTCGGGGACCGCTGGATTACGGTATCGTTCGCCGGGCGCGGGAAACGGGCCTGGCAAAGATTGAAATTCATGATCTGCGTGCGTTTGCGCACGATCGTCACCGTACCGTGGATGACCGCCCATTTGGCGGCGGCGAAGGCATGGTGCTGAAGCCGGAACCGATCTTTGAATGTGTGGAAGCCTCAAATGTGACGTCGCGAGGCGAACGCCTGTCGGGCCGAGCTCAAGAGACAGTGGTTCTGCTTTCGGCTCAGGGTCGGCGGTTCGATCAGAGCGAAGCCGAACACCTCGCGCGACTGCAGCGGGTCGTCCTGATTTGTGGCCGCTACGAAGGTGTAGACGAACGCGTCAGCGAATACCTGGCCGATCGCGAACTCTCGATTGGCGACTACGTTTTGAGTGGCGGCGAGATCGGCGCTGCGGTGATCGTCGATTGCGTCACGCGGCTGATTCCGGGCGCGGTTGGCAACGAGGCTTCGACTCGCCAGGAGTCATTCACGGCGGGTGAGTCATGGAGCCCAGAGGGACCGCGCGCCACATGTACTTCGGGCGGACTGCTGGATTACCCGCACTACACGCGGCCGGCGGAGTTCAGAGGCATCGCGGTTCCGGAGGTGCTGTCCTCCGGGAACCACGATGAGATTCGCCGATGGCGCCGGCGTTCTGCGCTGGAGAAGACAATGCGCAATCGTCCTGATCTATTGCACGACGCGGCGCTCAGCGAGGAAGTTAAGAAGTTCCTCGTCCAAATTCGTGGCGAAAATATTCTGAAGGAAAAAAACTATGTCGAACCTCATCATTGAAAAATTGCTTGCAAAAACCCAACGCACGGACCTGCCGAAGTTTGCTCCCGGAGATTCCGTCCGCGTCCATGTGAAGATTAAAGAAGGCGACAAGGAGCGCCTGCAGGCGTTCGAAGGCGTCGTCATTGCGCGTACCCGTGGTCCGCAGGCGAGCTTTACTGTACGCAAGATCAGTTTCGGCCAGGGTGTCGAGCGCATTTTTCCGGAAAGCTCGAGAGTGATCGACAAGGTCGAACTTGTGCGCTCCTCCAAAGTGCGTCGCGCCAAGCTCTACTACCTGCGCGGACTTCGCGGTAAAGCGGCTCGCCTGCGCGATGTCGAACGCGAGCACACGACGGCGGAAGCCGCAGCGAAGTAGTTCCTACTGCTGCTCGCCTGAGACTTGAATCGGCCGACGAGTTTATCCGTCGGCCTTTTTTTGTGTGCATCTGAGGCGAATAAAAAACGAACATGATAGAATGTCGATTGTTATGGCGCGGCGGCCGGAATTCAACAACCGCGAAGAAGTTCTGAGCCGGAACGATCTCAAAGAGCTGGCACGCAACCTCTCACTACTGAGCGAACATGCGGTCCGCGATTTTTACCAGAGTGCCCACCGGGAGTGCGCGATTATCAACAGCCGGACCTTTCCTCCAGCCCGCGCTATTCAACAGTTAGTGCAGGCGTGGAAACTGCTGCGGAAATGGCGACTGCGGCAGTCATAAACCACCAAGGACATAAAGGAACACGAAGTAACTCTCACGGAACATCCGTGGGCGGTCGTGGAATTATCGGGGTAAGAACAATCTCTGGAACGTTACAGGAGCATTCCGGCGATCGACGCCGAGATGAGGTTGGCCATGGTACCGGCAAACATGGCGCGAAATCCAAGACGTGCCAGTTCACCTCGCTTGTTTGGAGCCAGCGCCCCAATCCCGCCAATCTGAATTCCAATCGAGCTTAGGTTTGCGAAGCCGCAAAGCGCGAATGTCGCAATCGTGAATGATCGCGGATCGAGCGCTGCCCTTTGTGGCCCCAGCAGGGAAAACGCAACCAGTTCGTTGAGGGCCATACGCGTGCCCAAGAGGTTACCGATCGCCGGGCAGTCTCGCCACGGAATTCCAATCACCCACGCAATCGGCGCGAAAATCGTCCCAAAGATTCTTTCCAGACTGCTGGGAAACCAACGAAATCCGATGTGCACGAGTCCGTTGTGAATTCCCCCCAGGATGCCGTTGGTTAACGCGATCAAAGCCAGGAAGGAGATCAGCATGGCCGCGATATTGAGGGCGAGATGCAGACCATCAGTCGTGCCACGCGCCACGGCTCCCAGCAGATTTTCTTTCTCTTCTTCTTTGACTTCTTCTTCGCTCATGACTACCCGGCCCGCAGTTTTCGGCTGCTGGGTTTCGGGGACAAGCATTTTCGCCATCAGAATTGTTCCGGGGGCAGTCATGATGACAGCGCTTAGCAGGTGCTTGGGTTCGATACCGAACGCGATATAGGCAGCCATAATTCCGCCTGAGACGTGGGCCATGCCGCTGGTCATGACCGTCATCAGTTCGGATCGCGTCATCTCCGGCAGGAAAGGACGAATCGTGAGCGGAGCTTCAGTCTGTCCCATGAAGATGCTGGCCGCAACGTTGAGTGACTCCGCTCCACTCGCTCCCATGAACTTCGTCATCACTCGGGCCGCCTGCCGGACAATGAACTGCATCACCCCGTAGTGATACAGAATCGCGAAGAAGGCTGCGATGAAGATCACTGTTGGTAGCACTTGAAAGGCAAAGTAGAAACCGAGCTTCGATCCCGGCTTGCCCAGTTCTCCGAACACAAACGAAGACCCTGCGAACGCGTAGCCCAGCAGGCGATTCACTGCGTCGCCGGCCTTTTGGAATATGATCCGTCCGGCTTCGAGCTTCAATACGAAAACCGCAAAAGCGAACTGCAGGCCCAATCCCCAGGCCACGGTCTTAACACGAATTGCTCGGCGATTGGTCGAGAATATGTACGCAAGGGCAAGCATCGTGAGGATTCCCAGAATTCCTGTGAAGCGCCCCATCAGTTCTTTCCTCCCGATCCTTGAATGACCCGGTGCACGAGCGGCCAGGCCGCTTCGGGTGGAGCGCCGGAGATGCGGTAGCTCTCCTGAACCAGCGTCTTCGCTTGTTCCGCTCGCGAATCTGCGTTGTAATGAATGGTTGCAATCGGCTCTCGGGCACTGACCGCATCTCCGGGTTTCTTATGCAGAACGATGCCGACTGCCGGGTCCACCGAGTCTTCCTTCTTTTCCCGACCACCGCCGAGAATCACACATGCGGTACCAACCGCCTCACACGCGATTGCGCTGACAAAGCCATTCTCGGGACTCACAACTTCGAGGGTATGCTTCGCACGCGGGAGCTTCTTCGGATCATCGATTGCGCCGAGATCGCCACCCTGCAGCTTTACCATCTCGCGGAACTTCGCCAGCCCACGGCCCGAGTCAATCATCTGCGCGGCTCTTTGCTTGCCCTCATCCAGTGACGGCACGGCGCCTCCGAGTTGAAACATCCATGACGCAAGCTCGATGCATAGCTCTCGCACATCCGCTGGGCCCTCGCCCTGCAGCACGTCAAGCACTTCTTCGACCTCGAGCGAGTTTCCAACTTTCAAGCCGAGCGGCTGGTCCATGTCGGTGATCAAGGCAACAACTTTCTTGCCCATGCGTTCTCCCGTCTCAACCATAAGTTCAGCCAGGAATACGGCGTCTTCTTCCTTTTTCATGAAAGCGCCCGAGCCCGTCTTTACGTCGAGCACCAGTGCGTCAATTCCTTCGGCCAGTTTTTTGCTCATGATCGACGCGCAAATCAGGTATGGGCTCTCTACTGTTGCGGTGACGTCGCGTAGGGCGTAAAGTTTGCGATCGGCCGGGGCGATCTCGGCCGTCTGGCCGATCATGCAGCAGCCACATCCGCGCAGCACTCGTCGAAACTCCTGCACCGGAAGATTGACGTTGAATCCCGGTATGGATTCGAGTTTGTCGAGCGTCCCGCCTGTATGGCCTAGGCCGCGTCCGCTGATCATCGGCACAAGCAGGCCGCCCGCCGCTACAACTGGCGCCAGCACCAGAGAAGTTTTGTCGCCCACGCCGCCCGTTGAATGCTTGTCGACTTTCTTTGGCGAGAACTCGGAGAGATCCAGCACTTCCCCCGAACGCAGCATTGCGTCCGTCAGCGCAGCGGTTTCAGAGCGGGTAAATCCTCGAAGAAGACCTGCCATTAACCATGCTGCCGCCTGGTAATCAGGAATGTCGCCGCTTGTGTAACCCTGAACCAAGGCTTGAATTTCGTCAGCAGAGAGTTCATGTCCATCGCGTTTCTTGCGGATCACGTCCACTGCCCGCACGGGGGCAGCGGCCGTACCGGCACTCTCCGCGCCCTTCGATGTGCTAGGCAGGTTTTGTGTCATCCTCAGGCGTGCAACAACGCGAAGCCGCCTGATTGTAAACCGGGAGGTGAGATTTCAGTAGGGTTTTCGTGAACGAGACAGGACGCTGAAGAACGACTCAGCTACAGATGCTGCCAAAAACGCCGGCCAGTTTATTTGCATCCAGTTTGCCTTCGGTGCGCACACCGGTGCACATATCAAGTCCGAACGGCCCAACTTCCTCGATAGCCCGGCGGACGTTTCCTGGATTCAAGCCGCCTGCAAGAAAAACGGGAATATTGATTTGTTCGCGAATTTTGCGGCTCAGGGTCCAATCGTGACGGCGCCCGGTGCCACCGAGCTCTTTGACTGCCAGAGCGGTATTCCCGGAATCGAGAAGAATCGCGTCGACCTGCGGCGCAACGGAAAGAGCCTCATCGACTGACGCCGGCCCGGTGACATGGATCGCCTGCACTATCGCGACACCGGGCAAAGCATGCTTCAAGTCGCGATAGGAACCATTCGTAAGCCGATCACAGATTTGGACAGTATTGGTGCGACAGCGACGCTGCTGGGCGATGATGGCTTGCACGTCCTGTTCGCAGGTAAGCAGAAACGTGGCAACAGGAGGTGGTACTTTCGCCGTGATTTGAGTTATCTGATCTTCTGAAATCACCCCTGGACCACTCGGCATCCTTGAGACGAGTCCGACCGCGGACGCACCCTGGCGGATCGCCAGCCAGGCTTCCTGGAGATCAGCAATGCAACAGATTTTGACCCGTGGGCGACGAACCGGTTCCATGCTTTGAGATTATCGGATTTCGCGCAAAAGAAAAGCAGCCGCTTTACGCGGCTGCTTCTTCCGCCCAGTTTTAGGAACTTCAGTTTTCGTACAGCAGCACGCCTTCCGCTTTCTCGGAATCCACAGGACGGTAGTACAGCTTGTTGTCCTCGAGGAATACCTCGATGAAGGCGGGGCGAGTGGTGATCGTTCCCTGGATGAGTGCTTCGGAGAGCGGATCTTCAATGTACTTCTGCAAGGCCCGACGCAGAGGACGCGCACCATAGCTGCGGTCTCCGAGCGTCTGGTTGAGGATCCACTTCTTGGCTTCATCCGTGACCGTTACCGTGATGGATTTCTGCGCCAAATTCGCGTTGAGCTGAGTGACCATGAGCTCCAGAATCTGGATCAGGTCGCCCTCACCCAGCGAGCTAAACAGGATGACTTCATCCAAGCGGTTCAGGAACTCGGGGTTGAAGGTGCGCTTCACCTCGTTCATGACCAGGTCGTGAATTTTCTCGGAGACCATCTCTTCCTTATTGGATTGGAAGCCGAGGCCCTCGCGCTTTTGCAGGTGCCGCGCGCCGATATTGGAGGTCATGATCAGGATCGTGTTCTTGAAGTCGACCGTATTGCCCAAACCGTCGGTCAATTGGCCGTCTTCAAAGACCTGCAACAGGATGTTGAACACGTCCGGATGCGCCTTTTCGATTTCATCGAGCAGCACAACCGAGTACGGAGCGCGCTTCACCCGTTCCGTAAGCTGTCCGCCCTCTTCGTAGCCAACGTATCCTGGAGGCGACCCGATCAGCTTCGAGACCGAGTGCTTCTCCATGAATTCCGACATATCGAAGCGAATGAGCGACTTCTCCGTGCCGAACATGAATTGCGCCAAGGTGCGCGCCACTTCGGTTTTGCCGACACCCGTCGGCCCGAGGAACAGGAATGATCCAATCGGACGGTTCGGACTCTTCAGTCCAGCGCGGGAACGACGAATCGCTCGCGCCAGGGCAAGGATTGCCTTGTCCTGAGAAATGATTCGCTTGTGCAGTTCTTCTTCAATGCGCAGCAGCTTCTGCGATTCTTCTTCTTTAATCGAAGTAATCGGTACCCCAGTCCAGCGAGATACCACGTCCTCGATGTCCTCCCGACCGACTACGCCGGTGGAGGATTCATCGAGGTGGTATTTTTCGCGAAGGGCGCGCAGGTTCTCGCGCTCCTTGCGTTCTTCATCCGAGTAGAAGCGCGCCTTCTCGAACTCGTGGTTCGCGATGGCGTTCTCCATCCTATGGACGATGAACTTGATCCGCTTCTGGACTTCGGTGATTTCCTCCGGCAGGGAAGTCTGGCGCAGCTTCACGCGCGCGCCGGCTTCGTCAACCAGGTCGATGGCCTTGTCCGGCAGGAAGCGGTCCGGAATGTAGCGGTTCGAATGCGATACCGCGAAGTTGATGGCATCGTCCGTGTACGTGACCGCGTGGAACTTCTCGTAGCGGTCTTTGATCCCGAACAGAATTTTCGTGGCATCGCCTTCGCTCGGCGGTGGAACCTTTACCGCCTGGAAGCGGCGCTCGAGCGAACGATCTTTCTCAATGGACTTGCGATACTCGCCCGGTGTGGTTGCACCAATGCACTGGATCTCGCCGCGGGATAATGCCGGCTTCAAGATGTTGGCGGCATCCAGCGATCCCTCGGCCGAGCCGGCACCCACCAACGTATGAAGCTCGTCAATGAAGATGATGGAGTTCTGTGATTCCATCAGCTCTTTCATGATGGTCTTGAGGCGTTCTTCGAACTGGCCGCGGTACTTCGTGCCCGCCACTATCAATGAGAGATCCAAAGCCAAGATGCGCTTGTCGGCGAGGAACGATGGCACCTCGCCGTCAGCAATTCGTTGCGCCAGACCTTCAACAATGGCAGTCTTACCAACTCCGGGCTCGCCGATGAGAACTGGATTGTTCTTCGTGCGACGGCAGAGAATCTGAATGACGCGCTCCAATTCACCTTCGCGGCCGACCAAAGGATCAAGTTGCGTATCCATGGCAGCCTGGGTCAGGTCGCGCGAGAACTCACTCAATAAGGAAGACTCCCGCTGCCGTTGGGGCTGAGCCTTCTCCTGGCTCGTCCGCGCCAACTCTTCTCTTATCGTCGAAAGCCGCAAGCCGCGCTCGTGCAGGATCTCCGCCGCAAAGCACTTTTCTTCGCGCAACAAGCCCAGCAGCAGGTGCTCCGTGCCAATGTGCTTGTGAGAGAGCCGTTCAGCTTCTTCCGCGGCATAAGCAAGGACCCGCTTGCACTCATTGCTGAGGGGCAGGTCGACAGAAGTCGAAACCTTCTCCCGAATGGTGGTGTGTCCTTCAATCTGCTTGCGAATGGATTCCACCGACGCATGAGAGCGCAGGAACCGATTAGTCAGGGCCTTATCTTCGCGCAGTAGTCCCAGAAGAAGGTGTTCCGTTTCGATATAAGGAGAGCCGAACTGGCTGGCTTCGTAACGGGCGAAAAAGATAACGCGTCTTGCCTTCTCGGTGTAACGTTCAAACATAAAGCTCTACCCCCTGAGCTCGCGCGACAGCGACGGCTCGGTTCGGAACTCGACGGCCGGTGCTAGTGATGCAATCACCATGCCACAAACAGCATGCAAAATCTCGCGCTAGTGTTGCTAATTCAGTTACCAAAGAAACCCCACTCCTTCGTCTCCGCAACCACTTACAGCTTTGTGTCACTCGTTTGCGGTCTTACTTTTCTCTTATCATTCCGGTGTCAGCCGCTTCCTGTCAATTGCCGCTTTGTGCTACGCAGGTAGTTCCGCCGGCTCAACTTCCTCGATGGTTCCATTCTGCAACCGCATCACGCGATCACAACGACGTGCAAAACCCATATTGTGGGTAGCGATCAGAGAGGTAAGCTGGCAGTCACGATGCAATCTCGCGATCAAATCGAAAACGGCATCGGCTGTGCGGCCGTCGAGATCTCCGGTAGGCTCATCAGCCAATAAAATCTTCGGTTGCGTAATGAGCGCCCGTGCCAATGCCACACGCTGTTGTTCCCCTCCCGAGAGTTCGCCTGAACGATGTTGCGCCCGCTGCTCTAAGCCAACCGAGCGGAGCCACTCGAATCCCTTGTCTCTCGCTTGTTGCTGGGAGACGCCTCGAAGCAGAAGCGGCATTCCCACATTCTCCACGGCCGTGAACTCCGGCAGCAGATAGTGGAACTGCCATACAAACCCGATTTCGCGATTGCGAAACTCGGCGGCGACGTCCTCGGAAAGCGAACTCAACTGCAGGTTGGCGCAGTATACGTCACCTGCAGAAGGCCTATCAAGAGCGCCAAGTATATGGAGCAGTGTACTTTTCCCGGCGCCCGATTCGCCTACGATGGCCAGCATTTCTCCTGGCGCAACTTGGAATGATAAGTTGTCAAAGAGCCGCAAGTCGGATTTGCCCGACCGAAAAACCTTCGCCAAGCCTTCGACCCGTAAGAGGGCCATATCACTTAGATGCAACCGCTATGCTCCTCGTCTCATGAATGAGCCGCCGGGTCGACTGCAGGCGGTACATTGATTCTTCCATTAGAACACGAGCGGCATAGTGAGTTCGCCGGGGGTGTAGCGGAAGTCTCTCCATTGAAAACTGTACGCTGCCGGCGGGAAGAGTGGATGTGACCCCGGTCACGGCAAACTTGCCCGTAGCCACAAAGCTTCATTCGTAGCGCAATGCTTCCGCTGGCAAGATGCGTGCCGCCGACCAGGAGGGGTAAACGGTGGCGATCAGCGAGACGCCAATCGCGACTCCTGCCACCAGCAAGCCGTCAATGGCCCGTGGTGCGAAGGGCACGTAATCAATCGAATACACCTCTGGAGCTAGTGATAGCAGGTGGTAGTGCCCGCCCACCCAGGAAAGTAGAAAGCCGATCACCAAGCCAATGCTTGTGCCGATTACTCCGATCAGAACGCCTTGCGAGATGAAAATCCGCCGGACTTGAGCCTTGCGAGTTCCCATCGACATGAGCACGGCAATGTCCCGAGTTTTTTCCATGACCATCATGGTCAGCGAAATCAGGATGTTGAGGGCAGCGACAAATACGATGAGGCCGATTGTGATGAAGGTAACCAATCGCTCCAGCCTGAGCGCGCGGAAGAGAGCCTTGTTTTGCTCCATCCAGTTCGTGGTCATGTAACCGGGGCCAGCCGCTTTCTCAATGTCCATCGCGATCTGGCCGGCTTTGTAGATGTCGTCGACTTTGAACTCGAGTACTGAAATTTCATCGCCCAGGCCGAATAATCGTTGAGCATCGCTGAGGCGGGTGAATGCCCAGGAGAAATCGTAATCATAGAAGCCCGAGCTGAAGATTCCCGCCACTCGGAAGCGGTTGTACTTGGGAACCATTCCGAAGGGTGTCAATTCGCCTTGCGGGCTCGTCACCAGGACTACTGAGCCCACAGTTGCTCCCAAATCGTCTGCCATGTCCTTGCCAAGAATGATCGGTGGCATGGCGGAGACACGAGCAGTCAGGGCTTCGATACTGTCTGGATTGTCAGTATCAAGGTTCGAGCGTGTCTCTGATGGACCCTCATCGGGCCCGAGCCCATCTGCCGAGCCGCTGGTGACGGTTTTCAGTAGATCGCTGACCTTCTTTTCATCCGAGGGGATGATGCCCTTGAGGACTGCGCCACGAGCTCGCGGCCCACGCGAGATCAGCACCTGCTCATAGATCGCGGGTGCGGCGGCGACAACGTGCGGTTCCTTGGACAGGCGCTGCATGAGCGTTTGCCAGTCGCGGATTCCGTCGCTTCGCACGCGAAGCAAGTTGATGTGGGAAGTCGAGCCGAGAAGCCGCTCCTGCAGGTCCTGGCGGAAACCGTTATTGATGGCGAGCGCGATCACGAGCGACGCGACACCGGCGGCGACTCCGGCGATGGAAATTAACGTAATCACGCCAACGAAAGCCTGCCTTCGCTTGGCGCGCAAATAGCGCGAGGCTACAAACAGCTCAAAACGCATGATCGTGCTCTGTGAGGATTATAAAGTCAGGCTAGCGGGTTCAAAGCCGCATTACCTGGTCAACGATTATGACCAGAAATGTACATGGGGAAGCGCGTGAGTTAGCAAACTAGGCAACCAGCGCGGATTTCCCTGTTTTCCACAGTTGACTTTGATGACATGCAGGCGCTAAATAAGGCCGCCGGGTTTCTACACTTCAGGGAGTGCTCCCTCCCCCGCGCTTTTTGAAGACCAGAGACCTGCCAGGAGAAACGATGAATAAAGCCGATCTTATTGACCGGATCGCAGCGGGAGCCGGCATTAGTAAAGCGCAGGCCGCAACCGCAATCGACACGTCCGTGGATGCCATCACCGGCGCACTCAAAAAAGGCGAGCGCGTAGCCTTGATTGGTTTTGGCACATTCTCTCTGTCGCAGAGAAAAGCACGGAACGGACGCAATCCCCAGACGGGCGCCACTATCAAAATCGCTGCCCGCAAAGTCGCGAAGTTTACGCCTGGGGCCGAACTCAGAAAGGCAGTTAATCGAAATAAGTAACAGGGGCCAGATTCTATCTCGAATACGGCAGGGGATCGGCCCTGCCGTTTTTATTTGGATGGAGGACGGGCGTCCTCGCCCGTCGTATCCGGGCATAGCCTCAGCCACGGCAATCGCTAACTAATCCGCCCAGCTCCAATCCTGGAAACGCTGGCGCAATTGGGACTTGAGCAACTTGCCGGTAGAAGTGTGAGGCAGCTCGTCTACAACAACAAAGTCATCCGGCAATTGCCACTTGGCAAAGCGCTGGCACAGAAATGCGCGCAATTCTTCCTTAGACACTTGCGAGCCATTTTTTAGCACCACGCAAGCCAGAGGACGTTCCTGCCACTTCAAGTGCGGAACCGCAATCACCGCGGCCTCCCGGATTGCCGGATGACCTACAAGCGCGTTTTCCAGGTCCACCGAACTGATCCACTCCCCGCCGGACTTGATTAGATCTTTAGTGCGGTCGGTGATTTTCACGTAGCCTTCGGGATCGATGGTTACGACGTCGCCCGTCCGCAGCCAGCCGTCAGGCGTCCATTTGCTTTGTTCCGCAGGCAGGTTGTAATAGCTGGCCGCGATAAACGGCCCGCGCACTTGCAGCTCACCAAAGGTGACGCCATCCCAAGGAATCTCGCAGTCATCGCCGACCGCGCGCATTTCCACCAGCGGCGAAGGCAAACCCTGCTTCGCGCGAACCTCGTACTTGCGATCTTCGGACCAGCTTGCCATTTCCGGCTTGAGAGTGCAGGTGGTGGCAATCGGGGTAGTTTCGGTCATGCCCCAGGGCTGGATTACCGTGACGCCGAACTTGTCGAAGCGGCGAAACAGGCTCTCGGGAGCGGCGGACCCAGCCACGAAGATGCGCAGTCCCTCCATCAGCTTCCAACGCCCGGGATCACGCTCCAGGCAGTCAATCACACCCAACCAGACCGTGGGCACGGCTCCGGTCGCAGTGACGCGTTCGACCGACAAAAGATCGAGCAGCGCCTCGGGTTGCAGGTTAGGACCGGGAAATACCAGCTTGCTGCCGTTCATCACCGCCGCGTGCGGCACGCCCCACGCGTTGGCGTGGAACATGGACATGGCCGGCATCACCGAATCCATTCTTGAAATGGCAAAATTATCCGGCAACGAGGCCGAGAGCGAATGCAGCACGATGGCGCGATGCGAGTAGACGACGCCCTTGGGTTTACCGGTTGTGCCGGAGGTGTAGCACATGGCGACGGCGTCGTTCTCATCAAGCTTTGCATAGACGGGAGCGGCGTCCGTTTGCAACAAGGATTCGTAGTCCTCGTACTTAGAGGCAACTGGACATCCGCCGAACGGGACGACTATCACACGCTCGAACTTCACCTTCTCGGCAAACTTCTCAAAGAGGGGAAGCAGCACGTCATCGATGATGAGCCACCGGTCCTCGGCATGATTGGCGATATAGGCAAGTTCGTCGGGATGCAGGCGCAGGTTCAACGTGTGGATCACGCCGCCAACTACGGGAATTCCGAAATACGCCTCCAGATGCGAGGAATGATTCCACATCAGGGTGGCAACTCGGTCGCCTTTCTGTATTCCAGCCTGCTGCAGGCCAGCCCCTAGTGCCCGCGCGCGGCGGTAGAGGTCGGAGTAGGTGCAGCGATGGATGGAGTTATCCGGGTGGCGGGAAACGATCTCGACTTTAGGAAAGAGTTTTCCAGCCCGCTCCAGAAAAGACGTGAGCGTGAGACCGCACTGCATCATCGTTCCCTGCAAGCCTCACCTCCCAACTAGGCGACCAGCCGGGCCCGTAGCAGCGTGGAATTTTAGCAGAGAAGCGTTGGGATGGGAGGACGGGCGTCCTCGCCCGTCGTATCAAGGGATGGCTTCAGCCGTGCGAGATCGAAGGAGAACACAGCGGCTTTAGCCGCTGTCCCGCCTCAAGCGGTGGCGCTGACCGGCAAACATGATCGTCCCGTCGCGGGCGAGGGCGCCCGCGCCACACAAGCTACTGAATCAGCGTGCCCCCGTTTATCGGCGCCTCATCTGGTGGGATCACCACCGCTGCGGCTACGCGGTCACCTGGCTCGAGTTGCAATAGCCGCACACCCTGCGCGGCGCGTCCGGATTCGCGAATCGTGCTCGAGTCCATGCGGATGATCTTGCCGTACTGGCTGATCAGCATCACTTCTGACTCTTCGGTCACCTGCGCGATGCCCGTGACTTTTCCGTTGCGCGCCGTGGTTTTGACGTTGATCACGCCGGAACCGCCGCGTCCCTGCAGACGATATTCATCGGCAGGTGTGCGCTTTCCGTAACCGTTTTCAGTGACGGAAAGGATGAGCGAGCCCCGAATTGGCAGGGTTTCATCGGTCGCAACCGCTTCGGCGACCCCGGCCTTGGCTTTAACTTTTTCGATATCGGCTTCGGCTTTCTTTACGTCTTTCGGGGTCGTCGCCATGCCAACGATGTAATCGCCTTCATCGAGTTTCATGCCGCGAACACCAAAGGCGGGCCGGCCCATGGAGCGAACGTCTTCTTCGTCAAATCGGATCGCTTGTCCGTCGTGCGAAGCGAGGAAGACGATCTGGTTGCCATCCGTCAACGTGACACCGACCAATTCATCGCCCTTCTCCACCCCGATCGCGATAATTCCGCGCGACATAACGTGCGAGAAGTCTTTCAGCTCGGTTTTCTTGACCGTGCCGTTGCGTGTCGCAAAGAAGATGTGCTTGCCTTCTTCCTCGAGGTTGCGGACCGCGAGCATTGTGCGGACGGTCTCTCCGGGCTGCAGGCCCACCAGGTTGCCGATGTGCTTGCCCTTGCCGGCCGCGCTGACATCTGGAATCTCATAGACCTTGAGCCAATACACGCGCCCGGTATTGGTAAAAATGAGAATGTATGCGTGCGTGGACGCGATGAACAGATGCTCGACGAAATCCTCGTCGCGCGTCTTCATGCCGGTTCGGCCCGTGCCGCCACGCCGTTGCATACGGTAAGTCGAAATCGGCGTGCGCTTCAGATAGCCGCCGTGGCTGACGGTCACCGCGACCTGCTCGTCGGCGATCAGGTCTTCGAGATGAATCTCTGCCGCTTCGTCCTCGATGCGGGTGCGGCGTTCGTCGCCGTATAGCTTCCTGACCTCTTCGAGCTCTTTTATGATCACGCCGCGCAGCTTCTTCTCTGATGCCAGGATCGACTCGAATTCGGCAATGTTCTCGCGGGTAAGATTCAGTTCCTTAACGATTTCGTCGATCGACAGCTTAGTGAGCCGATGCAGTTGCAATTCGAGAATGGCGTCGGCCTGGATTGCAGTAAACGGTTTTTCAGGATCGAGCTTCGGCGCCCGCCCAGTGGTGTTGATGTCGATCTTCTTCCCGGCAAAGTAAGCCACCAGGTTGTCACGCGCATCCGCGCGGTTCGCGCTGCCCCGAATAATGGTGATGACGTTATCCAGATGATCGAGCGCAAGCCTGTAGCCTTCCAGTATGTGCTCGCGCTCACGCGCTTTCGCCAACAGAAATGCTGTTCGCCGCCGTACCACGTCGACGCGATGGTCGATGAAATATTTAATGGCCTGAATCAGACCCATCTCCTTGGGCTGACCGTTGACCACCGCGAGCAGGATCATGCTGAAGCTTTCCTGCATCTGCGTGTGCTTGAACAGTTGGTTGAGAACGAGTTGCGGCTCGCCACCGCGCTTCAGTTCAACCACAATGCGCATGCCATCACGATCGCTGAAGTCATTAACATCGGCAACATCGTCGATGGTCTTGTTGTTGACCAGCTCAGCAATGCGCTCAATGAGCTTCGCTTTGTTTACCTGATAAGGAATTTCGGTAATGACGATCGCCTGGCGTTCCTTGGTGATGTTTTCGATGGCGGCTTTGGCGCGCATCATGAATCGGCCGCGACCAGTCTTGTACGCATCGAGAATGCCGGCCTTGCCGTGAATAATGCCGTAGGTCGGGAAGTCTGGACCCTGCACAACTTTTAAGATTTCAGGCAAGGTCGTATGCGGATTGTTCACCAGCGTGATCGTCGCGTCGACGATCTCGGTCAGGTTATGTGGAGGAATATTTGTGGCCATGCCGACTGCAATTCCGTTGGATCCGTTAATCAGCAGATTCGGAATGCGCGTGGGTAGAACCAGTGGCTCGAGCGTGGATTCATCGAAATTCGGAACGAAGTCGACGGTATCTTTGTCGATGTCGCTGAGCATCTCTTCGGAGATGCGGGTCATGCGGCATTCTGTGTAGCGATAGGCCGCGGGCGGATCGCCGTCCACCGAACCGAAGTTCCCCTGACCATCCACTAACGGGTAGCGCAAAGAAAACGGCTGCGCCATGCGCACCAGCGAGTCATAAAGTGCGGTGTCGCCGTGGGGATGGTACTTGCCGAGACATTCGCCGACGACCTTGGCGCACTTCACGTACTTGCGGTTGTGAAGGATGCCCATGTCGTGCATGGCGTAAAGAATGCGCCGATGCACCGGCTTCAATCCATCGCGCACGTCGGGCAGCGCACGGCCGATAATCACCGACATCGAATAGTCGAGATACGACCGCCGCATCTCCTCTTCAATGTTGACGGGTTGAATGTTGGCGGCACCAGGGATGCCGGTGCCATCTCCGCCGCCGGGCGGGTTCAGTGGTAACTGGGGATTCTGTTCATCTGCCATAAATTCGCTCTTAGCTTAGCTCTCAGCTTTCAATCAAACGCAGATCGACGTTCCACGTAACTTATTGCATTTACAGGATGTTAGCTGAGTTAAACTATTGAAAATTATAGCACAAATGGAGCGGCTCTGCCGCTAACCGCCTAGGTTCTTGGCACTATAAACCCGAGTGCGAATTACGGCCTGGTTACTACTTCGTTGGGGCCGGAAGGAAGGGGAAACTTCACGCCAGTTTCGGAATTCGCGCGCAGGGTGGAAGGCAAATCCAGCGCAGATAGTGGGACGGTCTTGGTCCAAAAGCCGTCCTGCCAATAATTGCCTCGAGCATAGAGATTTCCATTCGTGATGACGTAATCGGAAACTTCTTCACGGTGTCCGTCTCGGAAAATCAATACAGCCGGAGGAAGTGTTTGCGGTGCTGCCACGGGCCGTCCACTTGGCGAGGCGCGGTGGATGAAGTCCACCGTTGGCGCGTCCTTCTCTGCCTGACGCCGGTCATCAAAGCGGACGTAATGATCACCCTGCCACTCGATCATCAAAGGCTCAATTTTACTTTCGGCCGGAGCAGGAGCCGAAGCTGGCGGTGGAACAATAACTACTGGAGCCGCCGGAGGCACATACGTTGTCGGGTAATCAGCGTAGGAGAATGGATCGCCGAAAACGACCAGCCCTCGTCCGAGGCGATTTCCAGGTTGTCCACCGAAGCCTCCACCATTACGGAAGCCGCCGGCGTGAGACCCCCCGAAGCCGCCTCGCATTTGAGCAGCAGCCAGTGGTACGGATGCGGCCAACACCAGCGCGACGATCATCCACTTTGCCACGGCTTTACTAAGAACCCGGGGGAACCTGGAAATCGATCCCACGCTCGTCATTCTGTTTTGTTGTGGCGTCGAGATCCAGCGTCGCAAGAGGTATCTTGCGGGATCGGCCGCCGCTCAGGTCATAAAGTGTGTCACCGACGATCGCGTAATTCGCTACATCCTGTTGGTGGCCGTCTTTAAATACCAGAACCGTGTCCGGCTGGTCCGCAGCCGGTTCGGATGAGGCCGTTGCTGATTCTTCTATCGGCCGGTCTACGTTGTCGCTGTCAGATTCGCGGGAAGCGCTCTCAGCCGGGCGCGGAACTGTCCCCGGTCCACGGCGATCGAAAATTGTCGGGCCGCCGTTATATTGCTCCTGAACCTGATCACTGGCGGCTTCGTCATCCTGATCGTAATACGCGTACGGCACCGGGTAATATCCAACGCCCCAGCCCCATGGAAGCGTCCCGTTGCGGGGATGATGATGGCCGTTCGGAGGCCGGCCTGTATTACTTCCAAATAATGGTCTGCTGTTCGGAAAGGCAGGGTTGGGGGTGAATCCTCGTGGTCCTACGGATGTGACGCTCGGGGTGATCCCGCTGGTGGGATGTCCGCCAAATCCCAGCGATGTTACCGAGGGCGGGGCGGCATTGATCTGGGCGACCGCTGGAAGCCACAGTACGACCAGTATTAATGCTCCACAACCCGTAACCAGAGCTGGCTTCAGGCCTTTCACAGCTTCATCATACCCCAATTTCCCCAGCATGGATCACCTCCGCGCACCACTCCTAGCTATTTAGAACGATGGCGCACACTGAAGGTTGCGCGAAATCCGCAGAGCTTGCCGACCGTGTATTTACCTCTCTTTGCGTCGCAAACCCAGGTGTTACACTTCTCGACCGAGTTCCTTACTCTGGAGAAGATTTCTAATGCTCTTTCGCGTGTTTCTTAGCTTCGTCCTATTGGCGTCGGGGTTAACGAGCGCTGCCCAAATATCTGAGGCGCTGCGTAGCGTAGTCCAAATCGAGCACGATTACGAGGTCGAGCCCAACATCGTCTATCGAGTGGCAAATAACTACGAAGCGAAGCTTGACGTTTACAGGCCGGACACAAAAGCTTCCGTACCCGTGGTCATGCTGATTCACGGCGGCGGTTGGGTTGAGGGCATGAAGGAAGCCTATTTACTCAACGGTCTGCCTTACCAGCAGATGGGTTTTGCCGTTGTGAACGTTGAGTATCGCCTGGCCAAGGTTTCCCCGGCTCCGGCTGCCGTCGAGGATTGCCTTTGCGCGCTGCATTGGATTGGCCGTAACGCTAAGAAGTACAACTTCGACCTCAGTAAGGTGATCGTGACCGGTGGCTCGGCGGGCGGTCATCTTGCCCTTACTACCGCAATGATTCCATCCTCTGCAGGCCTCGATAACGGCTGCGTCTACGAAGATGATGAACCCTGGACGGGACCGGGCGTTAGCAACCGTCCAAAAGTAGCAGCCGTCGTCAATTGGTTCGGAATCACCGACGTCGACGCGATGCTGCAAGGCGCGGAAACCCGCGGCTATGCGATTTCCTGGTTCGACAGCTTGCCTGATCGCGACGACCTGGCAAGACGCCTCTCGCCGATAAATTATGTCCGGCCAGATGTGCCGCCAATCCTCACGATTCACGGCGACGCTGACAAACTCGTCCCGTATGCACAGGCGGTTCGGTTGCATGGGGCGCTCGCCAAGGCAGGCGTGCGCAACCAGCTTTACACCATTCCGGGAGGCGGCCACGGTGAGTTCACTTTGGAGCAGGAAATGAAAGCGTTTGAAACGATTGAAGGATTTCTCACAAGCCTTGGGATCAAAGCGATGACTCGTTAGGCATGTGTCATGCTCGACCAATTCGGAGCATTTCCACAAGGTTGAGGAGAGCATCGGCCGCGAGCAGTCCCCAGACAAAGGCAATGACAATTCCGCGCTGCCGAGTTTCAAGAAGATCGGCGACGATTCCGGCCACGAATACGAACAAGAAGGGAATTGCCAAGAGCAAAAAGCCGCCTCCGGGGTAGTGCGGCATCGCGACACCTAGCGCCAGGAACAGGACAGCGATGCCAAGCGGTGCCGCATTTCCGAAGTATCTGGTGCGAGGCCATGCAAGAAATGTTACAACGGCGATGGGGAAGCCGATAACCAGCGCCGGGCCACCTTGCACAATTTCGTTCCATAGCTGCCCGTAGGCGCCGCGCATTGCGAGCGCCTGCCAGCGAACTCCGAAAAATTGCGCGTGTCGTAAACCCTGCCAGAAGATTCCCGGGTGGAATGCATACGACGCAAACAGTAGTAAGAAGGCGATCACAACCGCAGACAGCCAGATGGTCAATGCGGCGAGTCTTCGCGTAGGTGCAACGTACAACATGAACACCAGCGTGATCGGAAGCAACACGATTAAGGAAAACTGACACCCAATTGCCAGCACCAGCGACAATCCGAGCAGCAGAATTCGTCGCCAGTTCCACAGCACCACTTCACGAGGAGCATACAGGGTGTGCGCTACTGCGATCGCGGTGAAGATTGCTCCGAAGCTGCCCCATGCAGCTCCCATTTCGGGTTCTGCCAGCCACAACGTGCTGGTCCGCAGTATCAGAGGTGAGAAACAGTAGAGGATTAGGGCGACGTATCCTCCTGCATTGCCATAGAGTCGGCGCGCAACGTACCAGAGCGATGCTCCGAGCAGAACGCCGAAAATGATGTATGGGACACGCTGAAGCCAGCCCCAATAGCGAACAGAATCAAGTGCCCAGGAGTTGGCTGAATGAGCGAAGCCAGCGGCTGCCAACAGGTACCACAGCGGCGCGTGTTCCGGGTCGAAACCTGCGTTCTGCTCAACCTCAGGAGGCGGTGGGCTGGGGGCTTCGGCGCGTTCGGGCGCCGGTGTCCCTGCAATGCCTTCTCCGTGCCACTGTCGCACGCCTTCCTGTACACGGAAAAGTTCGGAGGAATCCACGTCCATCGGCGAACTGCCCCGGGTCACTAGCCATGAGCATTGCAGCACGAAGAGCAGCAGCAGCGACCCCGCCAAGAATTGGGGTTCTCCAAAGCGTTCGCGTGTAAAGAATTTGCCCATGCAGGACGCGCGAGTGTTTTACCATTTTCGTACGTCACTGGGAAATGCCATGGATGAGGCGAGGCCCAACCCGTCGCAGGACATCGCACCGCCGCCGCCCGATGCTGGGGCGAATGCGCCAACTCCAGCACTGCTAAGCGCCCAACCTCCCGCGCACAACCTGTTCCTTGGCCCGGCTGGTCTGCGACCCGGCTGGCGCATTTTTCTTTATCTCGGCATGGGAGTAATCCTCTTCCTCATTCTTTCGAGCTTCCGGCATCTGATCCCGTCCCGAGACGCCGGATATTTATGGCAGGAACTCTACATGGAGATGGTTCTAGTCGTGTCCTCGCTCGTGCCCGCGTTCCTGATGGCTCGAGTCGAGAAACGCCAGTTCTGCAGTTATGGGCTGCCGCTGAGGCAAGCGCGCGGAAAATGGTTCTGCATAGGGCTAGTTTGGGGAATTGTTGCTCTTTCGGGTTTAATACTGCTCATTCACCTCGCCGGAGATTTCTCTTACGGACATCTGGTGCTGCATAAGGTTAGGATTCTGAAGTTCGCAGCTTTCTGGGCGCTTTACTTTTCACTTGTTGGAATCTTCGAGGAATTTACATTTCGCGGATACACCCAATTCACTTTGACTCAGGCGATCGGTTTCTGGCCCGCGGCTTTTATCCTTTCCTTCGTATTCGGGGCTCTTCACCTCATTGGGAATGTCGGAGAAACCTGGATCGGCTCTCTTTGTGCCGCACTGATTGGCCTGTTTTTTTGCTTCACACTGTACCGCACTGGCAGCTTGTGGTTTGCCGTCGGAATGCACGCTTCCTGGGATTGGGCCGAAAGCTACCTTTACTCGGTTCCGGATAGTGGGGAAATCATTCCGGGCCACCTCATCAATTCTTCATTCCACGGATCTCGCTGGCTTACTGGCGGTTCCGTAGGCCCGGAAGGAAGTGTTCTGGTGTTTGTGGTGATCGCGGTGGTATGGATGGTTTTCGCATTGTCCTATCCCGCAAAACGCGCGCCTGAGTCGCGAGTCTCCTAATGCGCGAAGCCAGCACTGCAGCGCGAAGGTTTCGTTCGTCTGCTATGCCAACTGAGCGGCCGCTGTATTTGCTTTGGAAACTGGTGCAATCGCCGGGAATCATTTTCCTGATCGCGCTCACAACGCGGATCTGGATCGCTGCACAGGTCGCCCCCAACAAAGCTTGGGAGCACTTTTACCGATATAACGAGTTCGCGCACATCGCGTCCTCGGTGGTTTCCGGTTGCGGTTATTGTTCTCCGTGGGCGAATACGCCTCTTGCGCCTACAGCCGTAGAGCCACCTGTTTTTTCTTATCTGCTCGCGTTGATTTTCAAATTCGCCGGGGTGTATTCATACAAGTCGCTCTGCATCGCCATTCTCTTAAACGCGCTCTTCTCCGCAATCACGGCGGTGTTACTTTTTCGTGTCGCGAAACGAGATTTTGGCGCTCCTGTGGCAGTGCTTGCAACTTGGGTTTGGTCCTGCTGGCTGTATGAAGCAGCAATGGGCATTCGTCTGTGGGAGAGCAGCCTGGCGGCGCTTCTGTTAACCGCCGCAATTTTTGTGGTGCCGTATGTCTCGCGCTCGAGAACGCTGCTACCGTGGCTACTCTTCGGTATTCTTGCGGCCATCGCAGGACTCACGAATACAACCTTGCTGGCAGTATTCCCGCTTTTATGGTTCTGGTTATGGTGGGGCGCACGTTCGAGCCAAGGCACGGGCAAGCGTTTGGCAGTCTCGATCACCACTTTCATCGTCTTGATGATTCCGTGGACGATTCGCAACTACGAGGTTTTTGGCCGTGTCATGCCGGTGCGTGACAATTTCGGGCTCGAATTGTGGCTGGGTAACCACGAAGGAGTGACTCGCCGCTTCGACAGTGACTTCCCGATCCTGAATCCTAGCGAGTACAACCGGTTGGGAGAGCTTCGGTTTATGGAAGAGAAGCGAAAGATCGCGATCGAGTTCATTCGCGAACACCCCGGTCAGTTTTTGGGTCTGTCCGCTAACCGCGCGTTTTTGTACTGGACCGCTCCTGATGTGGCGATCTGGTTGCCGATCACAGTGCTTGCTTGGATGGGGCTGATGGTCGCGTTGCGCCAGAAAGGTTCTGACGGCTTGCCGTACGCGATCGTCATGATTGCTTTCCCGATGATCTACTACGTAACCCACACTTTCAACAGTTACCGTCACCCGACAGAGCCGGTGATGTTCATGCTCGCCGGCTATGTGCTGGTTGAGAGCGCGAAGCTGCTGCTGGGGAAATCACGGACGCGGCGCGTCGCCAGTTCGACCGTCAGCAGCGATCGAAGTCTCTGACGTTGGCGAATAGCGTGCCAGTTTGGGCGGAGAGTTGTCCGGCTCCAAAAGCCAGACCTCTCGATTCTTGAAATAATTGATCAATTCTTGATTCTTCTCGGCACCCATGTCGCGGGCCCACACCACCTTCGCTGCGTTAATGTCCGCGGCGTTGTAGACCCATTCATCGTCGGCAGAATGATCGGCAGAGTAGCGCACCAGAATCAGATATTGCCCGGGGAATTTCTCGAAAGTTTTAATGAGGTTTGCCCGCTGGAAATTACCACGAGGGTAAGCAGGCTCGATCTGTGTGTGTGCGATCAGAGCGCTGGATCGCAACAGAACCATCGCCAGGCAAAGTAGCGGTACAGCACGCACCAACTCGATCCCAACTGGCCGCCCACGCCATTGCCAAAACCTTAGGTGCCGCATGCTTTGCACGAGAAGCAAGAACAGGAGACCAAGTGCTGGCGCAAAGTAGTGCGTGTGGAAAAATGTATCCAGCGCTAATCCGAGGAGGAAGGTTCCAAGTGCAGCCAATGGGAACCGCATTCTCCGATCGCGCAGAGTCCAAGGAAACCCGAGAAAAGGGATCATCAAAATCGGGCCAAGGAGATTGCGCCACGCATTTGACGCTTTGATCAACGCATGCGCGAAGAAGCCGCTGACTGTGCGATTCTTTTTGTAGTAGTCGAATTCTGTGTCGTAGAAATCCCGCATCACCTCGTGATCGTAGCTGCGTTCCGGTCCCGGCGCCTGCCAGACAAAATATGGTGCTCGTGAATATATGGAGCGATTCACGGAGTAGGCCATACGAACTGGGCTGCCGGTTACCCGATAGTTGTAGTAGCCGGTGAGCAGTGCAAACATGGCGATCGCTGCTGCCATTGGTAGTACTACTCGAGCGAAATTTCTTCGAACTCTTTGACTCGACTGCGGGATTAGCCACCGCAACATCCCGACCGCGACCGGCAGAGCCAAGAGGAGTCCCTCATAGGGACGACTGTTGGCAAGAATGGCCAGGCCAACAGCCATCACGAGAGCATCTCTGACGCGCGAGCTTCGTTGAATGCGCGGAAAAGCTCCAAGCACTAACGCACCGCCGAGAGCTGCCAGCGAACCGGACCAATAGCTATTCACCCAATAACCGAAGATGCTGAAATGAAGAAACGCCAAGATGCCTCCGAGCAGTGCCCAAATTGGAGGAATCCAGCCCTGCAGCATCCAGCAGATTGCGGAGCACATGAGGGCCGTGATGAGTAACTGGCCACTCCACGGGGTTCCCAGCCGTTCCCCTAGCGCCAAAACTAAACCCTGCCCCGGCGGATACATCGACATGTAAGTCGGGTGTTGAATGATATGAAAACTTTCGAAGTGAACCCACATGGGGTGTGGAGGATTGGTGATACGCCCGTGCGCGAATGTGTCCGCAGCGAGCAAATAACTAAATTCATCGTGCACGCCGGGCGCCGGAACGCCCACGATGGGGAGCAATGCTGTGCGCATCCCCAGGGCCAACAGTCCGACGGCTACAACAGATAAAGTTTTCTGGTGCGCGAGGCTCTTAAGCCATCTCTCCAATCTCCAGCGATCGCTCGATGAAGGTGTTCGCTTTCTCCCACCAAATATGAGAAAGGCAGCGCCTGTTACTAGAAGTAGCTCAATGAGATCCAATGCCCACTTCGCCAGCCACAAGGCAAGGGGCGAGATACCAGATGGTGGACGCTCAACCGCGATCAGAGCTGTAAGTAGCGGGGGCATCAAATCAATGAATAATCAAAACCGGCAGGCTTCATGACAAAGCGAAATTCGAGGAATATGTAAGGTTACCATTAAAATGAACGCCGCCTTGATATGAAAAAGCTCTTGCATGCTTTGCTCTGGATCGGCATCAGTGCCGTGGGCGCGTGTGCCTTTGCGCTTATCGCCCTGCGGCGCGGCGAACCGATCAATGCCATGTGGTTGGTAATCGCAGCACTATCAACGTATGCCGTCGGCTATCGCTTCTACAGCAAATTCATCGCAGCCCGCGTGTTAGCGCTCGATCCGAAGCGTGCGACCCCTGCCGAGCGCCTCGACAATGGACGCGACTTCGTTCCCACCAACAAATGGGTGGTGTTCGGACACCACTTTGCAGCTATCGCCGGCCCCGGGCCATTGGTTGGGCCGGTTCTGGCTGCTCAGTTCGGTTATCTGCCAGGAACATTGTGGATTCTAGCTGGCGCGGTCTTCGCCGGGTGCGTGCAGGATTTCATTGTTCTCGCGTTTTCAGTTCGCCGTGATGGCAAGTCTCTAACCGAAATGGCGCGCCAGGAAATCGGCTCACTGGGCGGATTTATCGCCTACATCGCGATTCTGAGCATCATCGTGATCCTACTCGGCGCGGGGGCACTCATTGTCGTGAATGCCTTGAAGTCCAGTCCTTGGGGTGTCTTCACGATCGCCGCCACAATCCCGATCGCGTTCCTCATGGGACTCTACATCCGCCGTCTTAGACCTGGGAAGGTTCTGGAGAGTTCCCTGCTGGGGTTTGTTCTGGTCATGCTTGCAATCTGGGGAGGGCAGTGGGTTTCTCAGAATCCTGCGATCGCTCCATGGTTTACCTGGACAGCTCCGGTACTGGCGCTGGCGATCATCGGGTACGGCTTTGCGGCCTCTGCTCTGCCGGTCTGGCTGTTGTTGGCTCCCCGCGATTACCTGAGTACATTCGTGAAACTCGGTACGATCGGACTGCTGGCGATAGGAATCGTGGCGCTCCGGCCTACTTTACATATGCCGCCACTCACACGTTTTGCAGACGGCTCGGGGCCGGTCTTTGCCGGAAAGATTTTCCCTTTCGCATTCATTACGATTGCGTGCGGCGCGATTAGTGGATTTCACTCTTTGATCTCCAGCGGGACAACTCCGAAGATGATTCGCCGCGAGCCGCAGACCCGCATGGTCGGCTATGGAGCCATGATGGCGGAATCGATGGTGGCAATCATGGCCACGATTGCCGCGTGTGTGCTGCAGCCCGGAACCTATTTCGCCATCAATAGTCCGGCCGGGATTGTGGGGCAGTCAGCTGAAACCGCGGCTACCACGATCAGCAGTTGGGGCTTTCCCGTGACTGCCTCAGGCATGGGCGCCCTGGCGCAGGCGGTCGGAGAGCAGAGTCTCTATAACCGAACAGGGGGCGCGCCCGCATTTGCCGTCGGCATGGCGCAAATTTTTTCCAATACGCTTGGCGGCCAGGCGGTCATGGCGATCTGGTATCACTTTGCCATCATGTTCGAAGCGCTCTTTATATTGACGGTACTGGACGCGGGGACCCGAGTTGGCCGTTTCATGATTCAGGATGCTCTAAGCCACATCTGGAAACCCATGGGCCGGACAAGTTGGTATCCCTCAATTCTGCTCACCAGCGGGCTGATTGTTGGCGCTTGGGGCTGGTTCCTCTGGCAAGGAGTAAGAGATCCGCTCGGCGGCATCAACTCGCTATGGCCTCTGTTCGGAATCTCCAACCAACTCCTGGCCACGGTGGCATTGTGCGTAGTCACAACGATTCTCATCAAGATGGGCAAAGCTCGCTTCGTCCTCATAACTCTGGTTCCTCTGGGCTGGTTGGTGGCGGTTACATTTACCGCATCGTGGCACAAGATGTTTGATCGGAATCCGCGCATTGGGTTTTTGGCACACGCTCGTCAGTTGGCAGCGGGCGCGCCCACAAGTCAGCTCTCACATTTAATGTTTAACGACCGGCTTGATGTCGCAGTTACAGGATTCCTTCTGTTGCTCGTAGCGCTGATCCTATGCGAGTCAGTTTTCCTGTGGATACGAGTATTGTCGGGCACCAAAACCGCGGAAACGCGCGAAGCGCCGTTCGTGATGACCAGGTTTGCGGCGGAGGAGCAGATATGAGGTTTTTTGGCACTATAGTCCGAGCGGCATTCGCGACGTTGTTTTCAACGCTGCGCGAGGTCTTCGACGAAAGCGCTTACAAGCGCTTTTTACTTTTGAACCGAATGCAATCTTCGGCGGACACTTACCGATCATTCCGCCGGCAAAACGAGTCGACAAAGGCACGACGCCCGAGGTGCTGCTAAATGAGTCGTGTCTACTAACACCTTGCGCCATTTCCCTGCTGTAGACTCGTGATGATGCGCGTCCTCGGGATCGACTGCGGGACAGAATTTACCGGTTATGGTGTGGTTGAACTGCCCGAAGCGGGCAAGCTGAACTGTCTGCACTGCGGTGCGATTCAGGTTTCGCCTCGTCAACCCATGGCGCAGCGGCTCCGGCAGATCTTCGACGGACTCACTGCGATCATTAGCGAACACGAGCCGGACCAGGTTGCGATAGAAGACGTCTTCTATGCAGTAAATGTCAAATCGGCGCTCAAGTTGGGGCAGGTAAGAGGTGTGGCCATGTTGGCGGCTTCTGCCGCTGGCCTGGAGGTCGCCGAATATGCGCCGCTAGCGATCAAGTCTGCGGTCGTGGGCTATGGCCGGGCGGAAAAACATCAGGTCCAGCATATGGTTGCTACGCTGCTTCGATTGCCGGAACTGCCACAACCGGCCGATGCAGCCGATGCCCTTGCCATCGCCATCTGTCACCTACATACTGTGGCCACTCTCCTGGCACAGCATGCGACGCGCTGATTTCCGAACTTCGCGGAAGCTTACGTTTTTGGCATAATTCCCCTGCATGCCCCGCCAAATATTTCTTCCTACAGTCCTGGCTTTGCTGGCGATTTCGATAGCGGCACAACAATCGCAACCCGCGACTGTTGCTTTCAACTGCGATTTCCCCGGTTCCGATCCGGCGCACTATGGCATCTCTGTGGCGTCTGACGGCCATTCGTCATATATCTCTGATGGAAAGCTAACGCCAGATTCGGATCCGAGCGAGCGTGTTACTTTCGACTTCACAATGCCTCAGCCGACACTTACGCGAATCTTCGATCTCACGAAGAAAGCGCATTATTTTGAGGGCGGGATCGACTCGAAGACGAAAAACCTTGCATCAACCGGCAAGAAAACGCTGGCCTACAAAGACGAACACAAGAACACGACTGCAACCTACAACTATTCTTTGATTCCAGCCGTCCAGGACCTCACGACGTTGTTTCAGAACCTGTCCATCACGTTGGAAGCGGGACGCCGTCTCGAATTCGATCGTCGTTATCAGAAGTTAGCCTTGGACGAGGAACTGAGGCGTATGGTCGACCTTGGCAGCCGCAATGAGTTAGGCGACGTCGCAGTGATCGCCAACGTCCTTCAAGCCATTGCCAATGACAATTCGGTGACAAACGGAGCCCGCATGCGCGCCCAGCGCTTGCTCGCCTCTAGCTCGGCTAAATAACGAAATTGTAAATACTTCAGCTGCCAGCAATTATTGGCAACCAACGCGCAACGAACGGTGTTCTAATGGGCAGGTGGTACTTCCCGGGGGTGTCCTATGGTTCAAGCAAGACGTTTGGGAACGTGGCATTTAGCTGTCGGAGTGGTTTTTCCGCTTCTTTCCCTGCTCTGCTTCGCGGACTCGCACGCCCGGGTTGTACGATTGAGCGAAGTTCAGGGCAGCGTGCGGATCGACCGCAACACCGGACAGGGCTTCGAGAACGCCTTTCTTAACCTTCCCCTTACCCAAGGCACAAAACTCCGGACTCAGGACGGCGGCGAGGCAGCAATCGAATTCGAGGACGGCAGCACCATCCGCTTAGCTCCGGGAAGCGAAATTGATGTTCCGGAACTCTCGCTTGGCGATTCGGGTTCTAAAATCTCCTCGATCCATCTGCAGGAGGGGACCGCCTACGTCACGTTCTTTGGATCCAAAGGTGATGTCCTCGACATAACGTTTGCGCGCGAAAAGGTCTCTTTCACGCAACCAGCCCACGCCAGAATTGTTTTGGGAGATGTAGATGCGGCTGTCTCGGTGTTCAAGGGCGAAGTTGGCGTTAGCGGACCCAAAGGTGCTGTAGGGGTTGCGAAAAATCACACCGCCAATTTCGATTTGATCGACGATCATTACGAGTTAGCGAATAACATCGAGCAGTATCCGTTCGACGGCTGGGACAAGCAGGAAAGCAAATACCAGGAGCAGTACACCGATGCCAGGTATTCCAACTACTCACCTTACGCATATGGCACGAGCGACTTGAGCTACTACGGCAACTTTTTCACCGTGCCTGGCTACGGAATGATGTGGCAGCCATATTTTGTCGGCGCCGGTTGGGATCCGTTCATGAACGGTGCGTGGGCTTCCTATCCAGGTGTCGGATACGGATGGGTTTCTGCTTATCCCTGGGGCTGGACTCCGTACCATTACGGTTCCTGGGCTTTCGTGCCCGGCTACGGCTGGGCATGGCAACCGGGCGGAGCATGGATGGGCTGGAATACCGTGCCGGTGATTCTGAATCCTCCAGCCGGATTTGCGGCGCCGCGGCCTCCTACCTTGCCGGGGCAAAGGATTTATCCGATTAACCATGGGCCGGTAACCGCGGCAACCGGCAATAAAGTCCAGATCGCGAACAATTCGGCTGGCTTGGGCATTCCTTTCGGAAGCGTCAGGAATTTGGCAGCTCTCTCGCACACCGTCGAGCAGAAAGGCTTCGTAACGACCACGGTCCACAGCTCAATGTCAACGAACGGTTATTCTGGATGGGGCCGCGCCGGAGCGGTTCCGGTTGGCCGTACTGGAACCGCGACGGGTCACAGCGGTTCTTCTTCGTTTGGTCACTCCATGGGTGGTGCGCACGGTTCAGTCGGTCATCACTAGTCACTTTTACAAGGTTCACGAAAAAGGGCGGCGCGAAGCCGCCTTTTGTCATTTCGCTGGAAATGATTTTACGAATCGTTTACCAGCCCATGACTCCTTCAACTCCGTTCTGACGTTTCATTCAATCAGAGAACCTCAAAGGAGGTCGGAGTCCGTGAAAAGAATAACTACGATCGTGCTGGCAATCGTTATCTGTGCAGCAGGTTCAACCATGATTACAAACGCAAACTCGAGAATTCAGCGTCCTGGCGAGAAAGCGAATGATGCTGCATACCGCGATGGGCTATTTCTCGGTCAGTTCGATGGGAAGCGGGGCAGAGAGCCGCATGTCAGTATTGGCCGCTGGAGTTCGCAACCCGACCGCGACTCATTCGCGGCAGGGTACAAAGCAGGGTACGAAAGAGCGTCGGACGAATAGCCGCTTACGCTGCATTAGCCCACGACGATGCCAGCGTAACCGACTACCATTTCGCGGTCCCCAGAGACCTCTCCGGAAGTCGCATACTTGATAAGCTCGGCTGAGATGGCGCCAAGCTTTTTCGCGGCCGTGAGCATCGCGATAGTCGGCCCGAAGCCACACATGCTTATTTCCTCGCGGGTGATGGTGTCATAAAGACCGCGTGGGTTCATGGCGAGGATCTGATCAATTGCCTTGTGATCCTTAACACGCGTGATGCGATCGTTCTCGTAGTGGTTCATATCACTCGAAGCAACGATGAGGATTCGATCTTCCTGGGCTTTGACAACTTCACCCAAGGCCTCTCCGAGTTTTTCCAGCGCCTCAAAGTTTCCGGTTCCAATTGCAATTGGCACAAAGGACAGGTGTCTCTGCCGCTTTTGCAGAAAAGGCAACTGAACCTCAATGGCGTGCTCGCTGCGATGTGCCTCGTTGTCTTCACTCAGCAAAGGAAATTCGCTTTTGAGAGTGTCGGCAAGAACGGAATCGACCGGGACCGGGCCGAACGGTGTTTGCCACGTCCCATGGCTCATGATCGCGAGCGGTTGACCGCGTCCGGTGTGATTGGGGCAAAGCACGATGCAGCGTTCGGGAACCTCGATATGGGCGTAAACAGCGCCCGCAACCGGTCCCGAATAGATGTAACCCGCATGAGGGGCAACGCACCCGAGGGCAGGCAGCAAATCTGTGCCGGAAGGTAAGTACGAGGCGACTTGCTCTTCCAGAATGTCGCGATCCCCTGGATAGAAGCGCCCTGCAACGGCGGGTTGGCGCACGGCTTCCATAGCTCTCAAAGAGATTGTAATCCTGCGGAGCACGACTTACGCTGGCGACAATGTTCGATACAGGGCAGCCATTTTCTCGAGCGACAAAGCTTCGGCCCGAGCATTCGGCTTAATTCCCGTCGCTTCCATGGCGGCACGCAACAGCTTCCCGTCATAGTCGGGCTTCAAATTGTTCCACAGCGTTTTCCGCTTCTGTCCGAAGGATTGTCTAAGAAATGCTATGAAAGGTTGCTCGGGTACTTGCAGGCTTTCCAGCCTCGGATTCATGGTCAGCCGAACGACCGATGAATGCACTTTCGGAGGTGGAGAAAATGCAGTCGGTGGTAGCGTGAAGAGCTTCTCAACCCAGGTATAGAGCTGAGCGGTGGCCGACAAAAGGCCGTACTCACTTGTCCCAGGCTCTGCGGACAGTCGATCGGCCACTTCCTTTTGCAACATGAACACCATGGTTCCGAAATATTTTCGGTATTCAAAAACCCGCAGCAGAAGATCGGAGGTGATGAAGTACGGCAAATTCCCTACAACTTTCGCGGGTTCGGGATTTTGATTCATGCCAGGCCGGGTGCTTCCGGGTTTGGGACCGAAGATCGTATCGAAATCCACAGCGAGGATATCGGCTTCGATTATCTCGACGTTCGGCGCAAGTGCGAAATGCATTCGTAACTGGGCTGCCAGCACCCGATCGAGTTCGATGGCGATCAGGCGCCTGGCTTGCCTTGCAAGAGTGGTCGTCAGCGCGCCGCGTCCGGGACCGATTTCGAGGACGGTGCTTTGCTGCAACTCACCCAATGCTTCCGCGATTCGAGGGGCCGCAGACTTGTCGATCAGGAAATGTTGACCCAGCTTCGGTTTTCTCGGCCCTGGCCGGGCGGCGGAGACCTTTGGCACGTTGACCCTCTTTCTTTCCGGCAGTTAGACTATTTTGTCGTCTTCCAGAAATCGGTCCGACAGTTTTGCTCAGTGCACAAGTTCCTATGATAGCGTGGGCCGAGGTTGCACGACTGATTTGAAGGAGCCGGATTCATGCATATTGCTTTTGCCGCTTCCGAGTGTGTCCCGTTTTCGAAAACTGGCGGGTTGGCTGATGTCGTGGGCGCCTTGCCTCACGCCTTAGCTAAAGCGGGTCATGAGGTCAGCGTATACCTTCCGCGTTATCGCCAGACCAAGCTTCCGGATGCGCGCACAGTTGTGCGCAGCATCACCATACCTTTTGATGATCGTTATCGCTTCTGCTCGGTAGTGGCTGGCGGCGGCCATTCGGGAGTTAGTTTTTATTTCGTAGACTATCCGCCCTTCTTTGATCGCGACGCGCTGTATGGAACATCCAGCGGGGACTATCCCGATAATGCGGAGCGGTTCGCATTGTTTTCGCGAGCGGTGTTGGAGGCCTCTAAAGTTCTTGGGGTGCCGCAGGTTTTTCATTGTCATGACTGGCAGTCGGCACTGATCCCCGTTTTGTTGCGCGCGCAATATGCGGAAGACCCCGCGTTTCGCGAAGTCGCTACGGTTTTTACGATTCACAACATGGGGTATCAGGGCCTGTTCCCACCCGACACCCTGCCATTGCTGACGCTGCCTTGGGATCTCTTCACCATTTCGAAAATGGAGTTTTTCGGCAATGTAAACTTTCTGAAGGGTGCGCTAGTTTCTGCCGACTTCATTACCACCGTGAGCCGGAAATACAGCCAGGAAATTCAGACCAGCGAGTTCGGTTTCGGCCTGGAAGGTGTGTTGCGAGATCGCGCTGCAACCGTTACAGGAATTCTGAACGGAGTTGACTATAACGAGTGGAGCCCGGAGGCCGACAAGTTTATTGTGGCGAAGTATTCGCCTCAGGATCTGAGCGGCAAATTGAAGTGTAAGCAAGACCTTCTCACGGCATTCGGGGTTGCCAATCCCGATCTGCAGTTGCCCGTCATTGGCATTGTGTCTCGTTTCGCAGCGCAAAAGGGCTTTGACCTGATCTCGCAGATCATGGATCGCCTTGCCCGCGAAGAAATGATTGTCGTGGCACTGGGCTCGGGAGACAAGCCCTACGAGGAAATGTTCCAGCGATTGCAGAAGCAGTTTCCGCGCAAGATTGCCGTCAAAATCGCCTACGACAACACCCTCGCGCACAAGATCGAAGCCGGTAGCGATATGTTCCTGATGCCGTCTAAATACGAACCCTGCGGCTTGAACCAGATCTACAGCCTCAAGTACGGAACCGTGCCGATTGTACGGGCCACCGGAGGGCTCGATGACACAATCGAGCCCTGGAACCCTCGGACGGGGAGAGGAACGGGGTTCAAGTTCTCCGAATACAGCGGCGAAGCCCTACTGTTGACGATCAAGGAAGCATTGAAAGCGTTTCGTGATCAAAATGCCTGGCAGACGCTCATGCGGAACGGCATGGGCAAGGACTTCTCCTGGAATGCCTCAGCTCGAGAGTACGTCCGAGTCTACGAGAAGGCACTGCAAGGCCGGGCTGTACCAGCTTTAGCCGCTGTCTGAGTTGCATCCTGCAGAAGGTCACTTGAACCAGTGGTAGCCAATGGTGACTTGGATACCATTGAACTCGGGATTGCGTGTGCCGAGATTTGCGTTTGACACATGCCACCACCCCAGGCCAAAATCCAACGCCTGATGCTGTCCCGTGAAGACGTGGAAACCGCCCCCGCCTCGCGCCATGAAATTGAATGTTGAAGTGTTCCCCGGGGGTAAGTTGGCGGAGGTGCTGACTCCTCCTCCGCCAACTTCGATGTAGGGCGAGACACGCCCGTGCTGAATGACGGAGTTCCAGCGGAGGAGTACGGGATCGAATGCGGTTCCGTGGATTCGCTGATTGCCGTAGGTGTGAAAAATTGGAATTACGTCGAAGCCGTATTCCAGATCACCACGCCAAAAGCCGCTGCTGATTTCTCCTGTAACGCGATGCCCTACGAAAGATCCTGCCGTCAAGACTTGAGCTTCGCCGAAGGCATTGGTGTTTTCTTCACCACTTGCGCTGGCAGCCCACACGCCGAAATCCCACCCGGACATCCATGGCATCGATGACTTTTCCTGCGCGGATAAGGACAAAACCGAAAACAGCAGAAGTACACATGTACTAAGAATCGGTCCAAACCACCGCAACATAACCTCTCCGTGCCAGCTACTCACCCTGTACTAGCTACATCGGCTAAAGCACGGCGAAGCAGTAGAATTACGGTGCAGTCGCGTGGCGCGCATGGCCGGAAAAATTATTTTCCACGTAGACATGGATGCTTTTTTTGTCTCCGTGGAACAACTCTTCGACCCTTCACTCAAAAGCAAACCCGTAGTCGTTGGCGGACATAAAGATGAGCGTGGCGTGGTTTCGGCTGCCTCATACGAGGCGCGAAAGTTTGGCGTGCACTCTGCCATGCCTCTGCGGACTGCAGCGAAGCTCTGTCCCCATGCAATCTTTGTGCAGGGACACCCTGACCGCTATCGCGAATGTTCGGAAAAGGTCTACCGGGTTTTGCAGTGTTTTTCGCCTTTAGTGGAGATGGCCTCGATAGATGAGGCCTACCTGGACATGACCGGGACTGAGCGGTTGCACGGCCCCATTTTGTGTGCTGCTCACCAGCTCCACAACAAAATCAAGAGCGGCACAAATCTGAATTGCTCGATCGGGATCGGCAGCTCTCGCCTGATCGCAAAGGTCTCGTCCGCAAAAGCGAAACCGCACGGAATCTTGTGGGTGATTCCAGGGCAGGAAGCGAGATTTCTCGCGCCGCTTGATGTGCGCGACATCCCTGGCGTAGGGAAGGTCACCGAGCAAGGTCTGAATGCATTGGGAATCTTTCGCGTCGGCGACCTGGCACGATTGGATGATGATTTTCTCGAACAACGCTTCGGAAAATGGGGGCTGGCGCTCGCTGGCAAAGCCCGGGGAGAAGACGCCGGGGGCTGGTTTGATACGGATGTCGGGGCAGGCGGCGATCCCAAGTCGATCAGCCATGAACATACTTACATTGAGGACACGGCAGACTCTGAACGTATCGAATCAACTCTCATGCGGTTGTCACAAATGGTCGGGCGTCGGCTGCGTGAGCACCGACTGCACGCTCGAACTATTCAGCTGAAACTGCGCTACAAAGATTTCACCACGATTACACGCGCTCACAGCTTGCCAGAACCTACGCAGCTTGATACAGAAATCTTTGAACAAGCGCGGAGCCTTTTTCGCAAGAACTGGCACAAAGGACGGGAAGTGCGATTGCTGGGCGTGCAGGTATCACATTTTGACGATAGCAGTACGCAGCAAAATCTTATCGACGGCCGGCGCCGCCAGAGGTGGGAGCAAGCTCTCTCCGCGGCCGATCGCTTGCGCGACAAGTTTGGCGAATCATCCGTCACACTCGCAACCGGGCTAAAAGGCGGTTTTCGTGAACGCACACATGAAAATCCCGCCAGCTTGCCGGGGAAGCACAAAAAGACTTCTCAACAGGAGTGATTTCACCGCGATTACGGTTTGCGGCGAGTTGAGGAAAGTAACGGAACCCTCGACGTCCCACTTTCGTATATCAGAGTGGCGGGAAGTGACCCGGCCGGGACACTAGAACCGTGGCAAATAAAACCGATACCTTTTTTTTGACGCCTTCCGTCCAAGCGCTGTACTCTGGCGTGTTGGATTCTAATCTTCCGCGTTGTCTTGAAATCATCCGTCAGGAGCCTCATTCATGCGCACTTTGCTAAGGTTTTGTCTCGTTATTTCTCTTGTTCTGCTTACCTATCCAGCCGTTGCACAACAGCAAAGCAAGGAAGAACAAGCACCGAAGTTGGAGCACTTTGATCCCAATATGGCGGATAAAAGCCTGGATCCATGTCAGGACTTTTATCAATTTGTCTGTAAGAAGTGGAATCTGGAGAACCCTATTCCACCAGATCAGGTTGCATGGGGGACTGGTAGCGGCCTTCGCTATTGGAACGAGAATATCCTGCGCCAAGCCATGGAGAAGGCCTCCACACAGACCAGTGGGCAGAGCGAGTTCGATCAGAAAATCGGCGACTATTGGGGCGCGTGTATGAACGAGAGCGGTATCGAGGCGGCTGGCACGCGCGATTTGAAACCTGATTTCGAGAGAATCGCGGCAATGAAGAGCAAGTCTGAACTGGCTGAGCAAGTCGCGCACATTCACATGCTGGTTCCGGGAGCGTGGGACGCCGAAGACAACCAAAGCAATTCGGCACTGCTCGGATTCGGTCCTCAACAAGATTTTGACAATGCCAGCATCGTGGTTGCCGCCGTCGATCAGGGAGGCCTCGGACTTCCGAATCGCGATTTCTACCTGAAAGACGACGCGAAATCGAAAGAGATCCTCCAGAAATACGGAGCTCACATCGGCAAGATGTTTGGACTAATCGGTGAAAATGCCGACCAAGCTGCGGCTGACGCCAAAACGGTCTTGGCGATTGAGACTGCGATGGCTAAGGCACAGATGGATAATGTGGCCCGCCGTGACCCCAAGAACCTCAATAACAAAATGAGTTTCGAGCAAGTTCAGGCGCTAACCCCTTCGTTCAACTGGAAGGAGTATGTAGCGGATGTGCAGGCGCCCCCCTCCTCGCCTCACTACCTCGTCAGTTCTCCGGAATTCTTCAAGGAACTGGAACAACTTATTCAGCAACATTCTCTGAACGAATGGAAAGTTTATTTGCGATGGCATCTCGTGACCGGATCAGCACCGTATCTGAGCAAAGCTTTTGTCGATGAAAATTGGGACTTCTTCAGCCACACGCTATTGGGATCCAAGGCCCAAACCCCGCGTTGGCGCCGGTGTGTCCGAGCTGCCGATCGTGACCTTGGCATGGCCCTGGGCGAAGCCTACGTTAAAGCTGCGTTTCCGCCGTCAAGCAAGGACCGCACTGTTGCCTTGGTCCATGATGTCGAGCACGCGCTCGATCAAGACATCACCGGGCTGAACTGGATGCAGGATGCGACGAAGGAACAAGCCAAAGTTAAATTGCATGCCATTACCGACAACATTGGATACCCGAACCACTGGCGTGATTACTCGAGCGTGAAGATCACCCGTGATAGTTATCTCAACAATGTACACGAGGCAACGCGTTTCGAGTTTCATCGTCAGTTGAACAAGATCAGCAAACCCGTGGATCGCACCGAATGGACGATGACTCCGCCAACCATCAATGCCTACTATCAACCGCAACTGAACTCGATTAATTTCCCGGCGGGGATTTTGCAGCCCCCGTACTTCGACCCGAACCTAGATGATCCGGCCAATTATGGCGGCGTGGGAATGGTGATTGGACACGAGATCACACATGGATTCGACGACCAGGGCCGCAAGTTCGATGCCAAGGGCGATCTGCGGGATTGGTGGACGGCGCAAGATGCGAAAGCCTACGAACAGCGGGATCAGTGCATCATCGACGAATACACGCAAGAGATTCCCGAAGCGGGTGTGAAACAGAATGGACAGCTCACCGCAGGCGAAGACACTGCTGATAATGGTGGTCTGCGGTTGGCCTACATGGCGCTCGCAAATAAGTTGCAGTCCGAGGGCAAGAGCATCGATAGCAAAGATTTGGATGGATGGACGCCCAAGCAGAAATTTTTCATGGCGTACGCCAACGAGTGGTGTCAACAATACCGTCCAGAGTTGATGCGGACTGTGGTGCTTACGAACCCGCATTCGATACCCAAATACCGCGTAAACAACGTCGTCTCGAATATGCCGGAGTTCCAGCAGGCATTTTCGTGTAAGGCGGGCACGCCGATGGTTCGCGCCAACCAGTGCAGAGTGTGGTGAGCAGTTCTCGGAAGCAGGTTATGGCTGGCTAAGTGGCTCGCGCCAGGTGCAACGCGAACCACTTGCGTTCGTCGTACCACGTCTTGGTCAGTGAGAACTCGGCTGGCTTCAACATGTTCTTGATCATGGGGAGCGTGTATTTATAGCTGTTTTCGGTGTGAATCCGTTCCCCCTTTTCAAATCTCACTCGCAAATTCAGGAATGGAATCTCTGCAATCTGCGGCCTCAAGCTCTCCAGATAAATTTGAATGCAGGACTGTTCTGGATTCCAACAAGCCACATGACGGAAGCAGGAGAGATCGAAAGTCGCTCCCAATTCTCGATTCAGGCGGCAAAGAATGTTCTTATTAAACTTAGCCGTCACGCCCTGGGTATCATCGTAAGCTGGAACGAGAATCGATTGGTCCTTGACCAGGTCGGTGCCGAGGAGCAAAGCATCTCGAACCGTCAATTGTTTCCGTATTTCTTTGAGCATCGCGACCGCTGCACTGGGATCAAAATTTCCGATGCTCGACCCGAGGTACAAGACCAGTTTGGGGCCGGGAAGTTCACGTAGAAAACTGAAGCCATTGCTGAAATCGACGACCACCGGTCGCACCGTGACGTTGGAACAGTCATCCTCGACCCGTTGTCGTGCTTCGCTAAGTGCAGCAGGGGAAATGTCCACAGGAAAATAGCGAAGCCAGATCTGGCGTCTCGCTATTGCCTGAAGCAGGGTGCAGGTTTTGGCTGCGGTTCCGGCGCCAAGTTCTATAACGTTGATACCAGGTCCGGCGGCGCGAGCAATCTCGGAAGACCGTTCGCGTAAAATCTGCAACTCTGTTCTCGTCGGATAGTATTCCGGCAATTCGGTGATTTCTTCAAACAGTGCAGAGCCGACGCTGTCGTAAAACAACTTGCAGGGAAGCGACTTTGGAGAACCAGTAAGCCCTGCGAACACTTCTTCGGCGTATGGAGGTGCAACTACAAGTTCGCGCGCGATCATTGGGCCAACCTGATTCCCGAGAATTGCCAGCGTGCTTGTGGCGGAAAAAAATTCCGATAACTTGCACGAATATGGCTGGCGGGAGTAGCGCATGAGCCACCACGTAACACGATTTGGTTGCACATGAATTTGCCGTTATATTCAGCTATCAGTCCGGCCGCCGGCTTGAATGCCGGATACGCCACGTAGGGGCTGGACGTCCACTCCCAAACGTCTCCGAACATCTGCAGCGAGGTTTCGCCGCCAACCGGCTGCGGCTGAAATGTATAAGCTTCCAGGAATGTGCCCCGCGACGAAGCTCTGGATGCAGCAACCTCCCATTCGTCCTCTCGCGGCAGGCGCGCTCCACGCCAACGCGCGTACGCGTCCGCCTCGTAGAAGCTGATATGGCAAACGGGTTCGGCCATATTCACTTCCTTCAGGCCTTGCATCGTGAAGTGGCACCATGACCGGTCGTGCCGCTCCCAGTACAGAGGCGCTTCCCAGCGCTGCGTGCACACGGTATCCCAACCATCCGAAAGCCATAACTCGGGCCGGCCATAGCCGCCATCCTCGATGAACTCGAGGTATTCCGCATTAGTTACAGTTCGAGACGCAATGCGAAACCGCTCGAGCAAAACCTCGTGTCGCGGGCACTCGTTATCAAATGAGAATCCTTCGCCGTTATAGCCAATCGAGTAAATGCCCCCTTCAACCTCTACCCAGTTCAGCTGGGCCGCCTCAGAAGATCGATTGCCAGACCTTACGAATTGGTGAGGTAGAGGGCTTGACCACAGGCCGTGCTTGATGTCGGTGAGAATAAGTTCCTGATGTTGCTGTTCGTGGTTAAGGCCTAGTTCGATCAGTTCGAGAAGCTTAGGATCGGCCTGATCAATGAAGTCCAGTAGTGCAGAATCGACATACTTTCTGTATGCGTGGACTTCATCCAGGCTAGGACGGGACATTAAACCACGCGCTCCGCGATGGGGATGTGCGCCCAGTTGCTTGTAATAGGAATTGAACAGGAACTTATAGCGATCATCGTATGGTTTGTAGTCCGGCAAATTGGGTTGCAGGACAAATGTCTCAAAGAACCAGGTGGTATGAGCCAAATGCCATTTTGTGGGGCTCGCGTCGGGCATAGATTGCAACATGTGGTCTTCTGCCGAAAATGGTTCTGTAATCCGCATGCTGGTGCTGCGAATCTCAGAAAACTGTTTCCGGAGAGATAAGTTTCTTGCACTTTTTGGCTGGAGTGCAGCGGTTGTCGTCATCTAGGATGCTCCCTCGCGAAGAGAATCTGGTGTTGACCGGCGAATATCCTATATCCGATGCACGTGACCCACCAGCCGTTGTTGCAAATTTGCGCGACCCAGAGACTTTCCTCTCTTTGCCGCCGGCGGCATTTCTGCTGGTTACCGGCAACCGTGACGCCCATCACTGCCGCGAGTGCGTCGTCTGCTTTATTTATAGATATGGCAAGTACTTACCGAGACTTCGGCGTGGAGGTGTTCTGTGACGTTCGCGGCTCCGGTCACAACTCGCGTCCAGATTCACGACATTCTGCTAACAACCGATTTCTCTGAGATATCCGAACTCGCGCTCGGCTATGCGGTTAACATGGCGCGCTGCTACGGAAGCAATCTTGTTATCACTCATGTAGTTCCAAACGAGCCGTATTTGGCGGTGCCACTCGAGCCCATTCCAGTGGACATCGATGTCTTCTGGGAACGGGAAAAGAAGAATCTCGCAAGGTTTGCCGCCTCGAAATCACTGGAGGAAATCCCCCATGAAGCAATTCTGCGGCGTGGTGAGTTATGGAGCGTTATTTCTGATGTGATTGAGAGCAAAAAGATCGACTTTGTCATCACCGGCACGCACGGGCGAAAAGGTCTACGCAAGGTCTTTATGGGGTCGGCCGCAGAGAAGATTTACCGACAGGCGACTTGTCCTGTTCTTACCATTAATCCGGAAAGCGTATCGACTCACCAGTCCAACTGGCCTCCTAAGCGGATTTTATTTGCAACTGATTTCTTCGAGACTTCGGTGCATGCCCTGCCTTACGCCTTGTCTCTTGCCGAGGAGAACCAGGCCGTACTCACCCTGCTACATGTTGCACCGCTGGTTCCTTACCAATACAAGGATTCTGTGACAGAGGCTAATCGCAAGCGCCTGCAAGCCTTGCTGCCCGATGGAAGCATGTGTACCGCCGATTGCGTTGTCACTTTCGATTTTCCTGCCCAGGGGATTCTCGAGATCGCGCACGAGCGGCAGGTGGATCTGGTGGTATTGGGCGTCAGCCGGCATGCATCGGTCGGCTTAACCTCTCATCTCCCATGGTCGGTCGCATCCGACGTGGTCAGCGCAGCGCCATGTCCAGTGCTGACTGTGCGCGGCTAAGCGGACAATTGCGCAAGCGCGTTCATCCGCAAGACCTTCCTGATTGGTGTTCCAGTAAAATGGAAACAGACCCGTCATGGTCCGCAGGGTCCTTCGCGTAAGTGACAAGTAGCAGGGAGACAGCCACTCATTGTCGTTCGTAAGCCGTCGCAAATTCTTACTCACAGCCGGTGTCGCCACTGCCGGCGCCCTCGCCTTTGCGGAACACACATTTATCCGCGAGCCGAATCATCCGGAAGTAGTCAGAATCGAAATGCCGCTACGGCGCTTACCGCCTGCGTTTGACGGCTTCACAATCGTGCAGTTGAGCGATTTTCATTACGATCGCATTTTCACGATTTCGCCTATAGAGCGCGCGATCAAACTTGTGAATGAGATTCACCCCGACTTGATCGTGCTTACCGGTGATTTCGTCACCGTTCCGCTCTTGGAACTGCGCGATGAGCGCCAATGGGCGGCAGCAGCAGAGCCCTGCGCCGAATTATTGCAGGGCCTGCATTCGCGGCTCGGATCGTTGGCTGTGCTGGGCAACCACGACGTGTCTTCTGATCCCGCTTTCATTACGGCTGCGCTTCAGGCCCATGGAATTCCGGTTTTGCGCAACGCTTGTCATCTCGTCGAAGAGAACGGAGCCCGGCTTTGGTTTTGCGGTCTGGATTCCATGGATCGAAAACCGGATATCGAACGCGCTTTCCAAGGCGTCCCCAACAATGAAGCTGTCGTGTTGCTTGTCCACGAGCCAGATTTCGCTGACATTGCATGTCGTTATCCGGTTGAGCTGCAACTTTCTGGGCATTCGCATGGAGGGCAAGTCTGGATTCCGGGTTTTGGCGCGCCCTGGTTGCCAACGCACGCGCGTAAGTATCCGCGTGGCTTGTATGAAATTCAATCTTTACGACTGTATACCAATATCGGATTAGGGACGATTCGCGTTCCCATGCGGCTTAACTGTGTGCCGGAGGTGACGCTATTCACGCTTCGCGCTGGAGGATGATGATCTGATCTGCGCTCCTACTCCGTTGCTACCTGCCATTCGCCGCTATCAGCTTTGGCTAATGCCAACGTAACTTCTGTTGGTGCTCCGTGATAGAAGTTTGCGCCGTACTTGTCAATCAGAGTGGATCGATCCCATGTGTTGAAGGACTTTACCGTCGGTCCTGAAGCCTCCAGCAAGTCTCCTAATGGTGTGGTTTTCCAACTCCAGGTCATGGTGATATTGGCACGGGTAGGGCTGAGCATTTTGATGTTGGATACCCCTACCAACGTACGATCTGCGACGGGCACTTGGTAAAGATCAGTTCCGTCCTTTTCTTTCACAGTGGTGACTCCATCAATACGCTTGAGAAATTCCTTCCCAGCAGTCGTGAGGGCGATGGGATAAGTTGTGCCGTAGGTTCCCTGGGCCTTTCCCACCACGATCAAGCCGGCCTTTTCCAGCAACTTGTAGTGCGGGCCTTGGGGGTTGTCATTGACCGACGATTTCACCAGACCAGTGTGGAACCGCAAGGTGACTGGACCTTGGTTTTTCAGCACCGAGGTCGCCACTTGGGTGGCTTCTTGCATCGACAGCACCTTTCGGTTCTGGAGGATGTAGTAGCCAGCCACTCCGACTACCGCGAGAATCAAGGTCACGATCAGCAGGAGAGGCACGATCGAAGACTCTTGTTTTTCAAGTTCCAGTTCTTGTTCAAACATCGCACCCTCCTTGGAAAGCCTGTGATACTGGGCCGAAAGCCGGCCCGCTCAGTCATCATTTTCGGCAATAAGCTCATAGCAGGATGTGACCTTCATCACCGTGGCGTGTTCTGTAATCACCAATAAGGTGCGGCAACAACACCGAAGTGCTTTACCGAGCTTTTTAGGACGTTTCAAGCTAGAATGACTGCAACGAACTACCGGATCAGCCGTGGATCAGGAAAAATCGCCAAACCAGCCCAAAACAGCCGCCGATTTGAAGACGGATCTCTCCCGCAGTCAAGGTCTACAAGAGATCTTCCGGCGGATGAAGGCCGACTTGGGACGCTCCAAACCCGGGCAGGAGAAGATCGATGCTGCATTGGAGGCGGCGCAACGTTTGGCATTGCAGATGGACACTGATGCTTCTGTCGCTTCGGTGGCAGAAGCCCAGGAGCGTCGAGCCTGTCACGCCTGCGGCACCCCCAGCCCGAGAGAGAACAAGTTTTGTGCACGATGCGGGGTTCCTTTGCACGATCTGCCCGAGGGGAATGCCCCTGCCCCGGGTGATGTTCGGTTGATCAACCCTCTAGCCCCTGCTAGTGGGCAGCATCATTATCACCATCACTATCATCACCATTACTTCGTATCCACCGATGATGGCGTATTCGGCGCAACTTCCGATAGGGTCCCCGCCGCGCCGACCTCACGAGAAACGGGTAAGCTCCGTGCGCCGACCGCAGCGGGTCTGAGCCGTGCCGAAACTGCTCTGCACAAACTGGCCCAGGACTGGGCTCTCGCTTGCAACACCAAGCATCTCGATGATCTCGTCGATTTTTACACGGCAGATGCGATTGTGCTGCGTCCGAATGTCCCTCCAGTTCGCAGCACGGCCGCGATCCGCGAGCTTTTCTTCACAGCGCTTGAAGCAGGACTGGGCGAGGTGCAATTGGAGCCGCTGCGCGTTGAGGTTTTTGGGGACGTCGCTTACGAGATTGGTCGCACCTGCATGCTCGCGCCGAGCGCCCTTGGCAAGCGGCGAGAGGAACGCGGCAAATATGTCATTCTCGCAGCGCGACAAGCAGGCGAATGGAAGATACTCGTAGATTGCTGGTCCACGGACCTGAGCCTCGGCACCGCATCGGAGCCTCCGGCCAAATCAGCGGGTGCAGCCGTTTCTCCGAAACCGCCCTCCCGAACAAGCTAATACTCCCTTTGTTGTTGTCTGTATGATCGGGGGTGTGAATACCGCTTTCGTACTTGCGGGCGGAAAAAGCACCCGGATGGGCACCGACAAAGCCTTTCTGCGGTGGGGTAACGAAACTCTGCTGCAGCGAATGCTCCAGCTTACGCGGTCAGTTACAAGCGAAGTTTGCATCGTGGGCGATGCAACGAAGTTCTGCCCGTTCGCTCCGACAATCGAGGATTCATTTCGTGACCAAGGGCCGCTCGGGGGCATTCACGCCGCCCTATGCAGCAGCAAATCAGATCTCAATCTAATTGTCGCTGTTGATTTACCTTTTGTGACAGCGGCGTTTCTCAAGTACCTGTCAGATCGCGCACAAGAATCCGAAGCGATCGTCATCGTGCCGCGCGCAGCCGAACGCTTACAACCACTTTGTGCCGTCTACCGGCGGCAGTTTGCCGCAGTTGCCGAGGAATCTTTAAAACGACAAAAGAACAAGATCGATCCGCTGTTTTCCATGGTCAGTACGCGGGTGATTGAAGCTCGGGAGATGACGGCGGCGGGCTTCTCTCCGGAGATGTTCAGGAACGTGAACACACCAGAAGATATGGAAGAAGCAAAACGCGTCTTAAGTCTTGGGAACCAGCCGTAGACCGTCCGACTGCAGGATGCGCTTGATCTGATTGCGTGCATGTACCGCCCACGGCCCGCTGGTGTCCAACTTCACATAGGCTCGCCAGTGTTTAAGGGCTTTTCGGGGCTCTTTCATTTTTTCGTACGCGAGCGCCAGGTTGTAATGTGCATCCCCGTAAGTCGGAGCAAGCTGTAGCGCCGTGTTATAGGCCTGAATGGCCTCACCTACTCGGCCCGTCTCATCGAGAACGTTGCCCAGATCGAAATATGCCAGCGCATACCGGGGATCAATCCCGATCGCAGTCCGGTAGTGCTTTTCGGCCAATGCATAGTCCTGCCGGTTGTAATACAACGTTCCGAGGTTGATGTTGGCCGCCGCATGGTCAGGATCGAGTTCCAGCACTCTCTGATAAACCGCAATGGCCTGAGTCTGGGTGCTCGGCTGTTCTTCGAGAGCAATGCCACGGGCAAATAACTCGGCAACATCCTTCAAGTCCGGCTCCGGCTCGGGGATGGTTTTCATGACCGGAACCGTCGCCTTTGTGAGTACGTTTTCCTGGGGCGCGAAATCCAGGATGAATTGTCCGGCTATCGGCTCGACCACTTTACCGTTATGCCGGAATGCGACTCGGTGGCCCGTGCTAAATGCGCCAGCTTCAATCAGCGGATTCTCCATCCCTGCCGCCTGCTTCTGCATCGCCTGAAGCGACTGCCGAATGACATTGGGCCGTACCTTGCGGGCGCAGAGGTCACGCACTTTCTTCACTTGCAGGAGATCGAAGAAGGAATAACTCTCGGCGGCACTCACCAGTTCGGCCTTTTCCCATGCTGCCAACTGACGTGCCGTGAGCCGCAGGATCCGGAGCAGGTCTGCTCGATTGTATCGGTACACGGTTTTTGGGATCGTTCTGCGCCCATTATCCAGAGCTGTGATTGTGCATGCAAGTGGAAATATCGCGGTAAGGGAATCTGAAACAGCAACTTGCAACGGCTGTGGTGCAATTTTGCACGTCCCTGGGCCTCCTCCCCGTGTCACCTAAAGGCTATTGATACTGCATTCACAATTGCGGGCTATCATAATCGGATGGTTGCATCGCGCCGCAAGTCGGCTCATGAACTCGAGTCCACTCGAGACATGACCAGCCTCGTGCAGCAATCCTGCCTGGTGGCGAAGGATTGTGCGTTCAACCTCCGCGATTTCCTGCAGAATTCTTCCAGCATGGCTTTCATTGCTGTGAAAGACTGCGAAAAAGAGCTCGACCGCATGGAGCGCAAGATTGACGAGCAAATCACCAGTGCCATTACGCAAGTAAGTGAAGTCGAGGCGCGTGAGCTACTCGCCTGCCTGAAGTTCAGCATCGACCTCGAGCGTATCGGAGATCTGACCTGGTCGGTTACGCAACGTCTGCAGCGAATGGCTGGCCGGCTGCAGAAGGATGATCGGCAGGCCCTGATTGCAATGGCCGAAGTTCTGGAAAAAATGCTGGAGAACATCCACCAGGGATTCATGAAGCGCAGTGTCGAACCGGCGCAATGGGTAATGGCAAACGATTCCCAGCTCGATCAGGTCTGTCACGCTCTTTTCCGCCGTCACCTCGAGAGCAAGGACGGCAACTTCGATTACAGCACGAACCTGCTGCTCATGGCGCAAGCATTTGAGCGGGCCGGTGATCATGCCAAGAATCTTGGGGAAGAGCTATTTCACCTGGTCGAGGGACGCAGCTTGAGGCACGAACCGAAGCGGCGTCCGAGGCCTTTATCCTGAGGCTCAGGGTGCAAAAAGCAAAAAGCCGCCAGTTCGATGGCGGCTTGATTCTTAGTAGCTGGTAGCGAAACTATCGCGACGCTTCTTCCAGGCGTCCTTGTTCTAATTTTTCCTGGCATTCAATGCAATGCCGCGTCCACGGCACCGCTTCGAGGCGCTTAGGATTGATTTCCTTACCGCAGGAAATGCATTCGCCAAACGTGCCTTCGCGTATGCGCGATAGAGCGCCCTCTACCATCTGCAGCAGTTGACGGTCATTGTTGCTCTGATGAAACAGGAATTCCTTGGTATAGGAACTCGCAGCGCGGTCTGCAATGTCCTGCGCGGTATCCTCATCGGCAGAACGGCCATCCTGCTGGGTGCGCGAAACCATGCGCCGCAGTTCTTGCTGGCGTGTTTCCAGCCGTTTTTTGAATTGCTCGATCTTCTTCTTTTCCATGGATGCCAACACCACAACTACCGACCTCTTCCTCGTTCGGTTCTCTGTTCAGGCCAAACGAAAATCATATGCGCCTAAAATGAGATGCGTCAACTAGGCTTATAGATTCGGTGGTGTCCTGATTTCGGATGGACCGAATCACTACACGCAATGCAAATCAGGACACCACCATAGATTCGGACCTCACGGCCAGTGATTTGCGATCCAGTGCGCGCCTACCGCGAGGAGGAGCCCTAGCGCTCCTCGGGGCTGGCAATGAGTTAGGTTCACTAAATCCCGAGTGAACTGGGCTCAACGGCAACTCTTAGCCAAGTCACTATCAAAATAGCGACGCAATCCCGCAAACCAGCAAAGCTGGAGCGGGCAATGTACTAGTGGACAAGGGGCTTTCCTGTTCTGAATTCTGGACTAAAAGTCCTTGACATCTCGGCTGAGGGGTCTAGCATAGAGATATCACCTCCGATCCAATTCAGGATCGAATGGGCCGGTAGCCAAGGAATGTCACCGCTTCTTGGTCGCTGGCCCATTTAAATTGCCATCAATTGCCCGCCTAAGGGCAGAGCGGGCAGTAACCTAACTAGCTGACCACCCAGTCTTTTACCCTGCGCACGACGGATTCCGGTGCTTCCGCTTCAAGTTCGACCAATCCATCTTTGTATGTACGCGAATAGATCCGCGAGCGGGCCTCCAGCATAGCCAGCGTTTTTCCTTCCTTTTGAGGTACACGCAGCCGTATGCGACTCAAAGCATCTTCGGACAGCATCTGATCGATCCGGTCCAGCAGGGTACTCATACCGATGCCTTTGGCTGCCGAAACGTGAATCGTCTTGTCATCATCGCGCAGGCTCTCACGCTGTTTCGGGGGGAGAAGATCGATCTTGTTCATCACGTGCAGACGCGGCTTGCGTTCTGCTTCCAACTCTTGCAGCACACGATCCACTTGCGCGTCCTGCTCTGTCGTGAGCGGGTTGCTGGCATCGGATACGTGGAGAATCAATGCCGCGCGTTGCACTTCCTCCAAGGTCGCGCGAAACGCTGAGACCAGAGTATGTGGCAAGTTGCGGATGAACCCGACGGTATCCGATAGAAGAGCAGTACGGCGGGACGGCAACGTCACCGAGCGAATCGTCGGATCCAACGTCGCGAACATCTTTGGCGATTCGAGAACGGCGGATTTTGTCAGCGAGTTGAATAGCGTGGATTTGCCCGCATTGGTGTAGCCCACTAGCGCCACAGTCGCGACTGGAACCGATTCTCGCCGTTGCCGCTGCTGGGCGCGGATGCGGCGAACGTTTTCGATTTGTTGCTTTACGTGGCGAATGCGACGGTAGATTTTCCGGCGGTCCGTCTCGAGTTGCGTCTCACCGGGGCCACGAGTGCCGATGCCGCCTGCCAGTTGCGACATCTCGATACCTCGTCCTCCCAGCCGTGGCAGCAGATACTCCAGTTGTGCGAGTTCGACCTGTAACTGGCCTTCGCGCGTGCGGGCGTGCCGAGCAAAAATATCGAGAATGAGTTGGGTTCGATCAATGACGCGGGTGTTTACCACATTCTCGATATTGCGCTGTTGAGATGCCGTGAGGTCATGGTCGAAGAGCAGGAGGTCCGCCGAAACCGACGCGGCTGCTCCCGCGATCTCGTCCAACTTGCCTTTGCCGATAAGCGTCGCCGGATCTGGCCTGTCGCGATGCTGCAAAAAATCACCCACCACTTGTGCTCCGGCACTGGTCGCAAGTTCCCGCAGTTCTTCCAGGGATTCTTCGGCGCTGAATTGCGGAGCCGTAGGCCTGGATGTTGCCGAGCCAAGAACTGCAGTGTCTCGCGCGGCCTGCGCTCCGCTTGTTAATGCAGCTTTTTTGCGGGTAGACGCACGTATCCGGTAGTCGATTCCAACCAGAAAAGCGCGTTCCACGGGGTTACCACGTGTGGTCACCCGTGACCCGCGCGCAGCATCCCTGCGGAAAGCTCTTGATTCACTGCTCAAGCGAAAATCCCAGTGCGAAGAAAATTCTTGTTATGGTCTCATCCTTCTGTGCCGGAAGCACTGGGAGGCGAATTCGTGTCAGGGGCCGCCGAAGGTGTTGGAAGCACCGTCGGTCTGTCCCCAGAGTGAGCGTGGGAAACTCGCCCCATCGAGACCGTGGAAATCGCGTGCTTGAAGATCAACTGCTCCTGATTGTTAGTCTCCAGCACCACCGAATACTTGTCGAAAGAGCGGATGCGTCCACTGAGCTTTACGCCACTGAGGAGATAAATTGTGATGTTTAGTCGTTCTTTACGTGCGGTGTTGAGGAACGAATCCTGAATGTTTTGCGCCGGCTTATTTTCCATAGCCGATCTCCTTAGCTCTCTGCCTTCGAGAGCCTTCTGTGCTGCACTAACGTCGTCTTCCTCGCACAAAAGCAAGTGCAAGGAAGGGGGAGGGCTGAGGCGTGCTATCGCAAAAAGCGGCGATGGGCGCGTCCAAGCGACATTCGTACAATACGGCGTTGCTGGCCAGTTTTCAACCTCAGTTGCACATTCTTGTACAATCCGAAACTTACGGTTGTTGTGTCTAGAATTTGGAATTTCGCGATTGGGAGGACACTTTGGCGACCGCAGTATTAGCAATGCTTTCGGCTCCATTAGTCAAACTGCCGGACACGACAGCCGGGATTTTTATGCTTGTCCGGTGGATTCATTTCGTGGCTGGGATTACCTGGATTGGTCTTTTGTATTTTTTTAATCTGGTCAACGTCCCGTTCATGAAAGAGATCGACGCGGGCACGAAGGCCAAAGTAATCCCGACACTTATGCCGCGCGCACTGTGGTGGTTCCGCATGTCCGCGGTGATAACCGTCCTCGCTGGGCTTGCCTATTTCGGAAACATCGTGAGTGCTGACGCACAAAACGCCGGGGCCTCGTCCGGCATTGCCATGGGCAGCTTTTTTGGGATTTGGACGATTACCTGGGCGCTGATGTATGCCATTCTGATCCCCGGCAAAGGCATTCTCGATAAATGGCCGGTTCTGGCCGTGATCGACGTAATTTTGGTCGTGGGCGCAGCGTGGTTGTTTCTAAGCCTGAACTCGCATGGCTGGGAAAGCAATCGCTTGCTCTCGATCGGTATCGGCGGCGGTATCGGATGGATGATGATGCTCAACGTTTGGGGTGTCATCTGGCGCATCCAGAAGCGCATCATTCAGTGGACGAAAGAAAGCGCGGCAAATGGAACGCCGATGCCGGAGAAGTCGAAGAAGATGATGAGGATGGCCTTCTTAAGCTCACGCACGAATGCGATTCTTTCGCTTCCGTTGCTGTTCTTTATGGGTGCGGCTAGCCACTACCCGATGCTTGGAAAATGAAGGGCGTAAACTGCGAGGAACTTCGACGGGGCATCGAGTTATTCAATCGAGGCGAGTTCTTCGAGGCCCATGAAGTTCTTGAAGATGTGTGGAGAGCAGCGTCGCTGGATCACAAGAAATTTCTCCAGGGGATTGTTCAGTTGGCGGTTGCGTTTCACCACCGCTCCACGGGCAATCTGGTGGGGATGCGCTCGGTGATGGAGCGGGGGATCAAGAACATTACCGATCATCCTACAGATTGCTGCGGACTGCAGGTTTCGAAACTCAAGAAATCATTTGCGAAGTGGCGCGAGGCGATGGACAACGGCGCCGAATTCACCGAGGCGCCTCACATCAACCTGCGTGACTGAGAGTATCAATGGCAGCAAAACCCGAAATTAACCCGCAAGATCCAGTCCCTGTGCACGACGCAGAGCAGGCGCGGCAAAACATTCAACCTTTCGCTATCAGAACGCCGCTCGTCCGCTGCAATTTCGATGGCCCGCCTGAACTCTATCTCAAGCTGGAAAACTTGCAGCCGATTGGATCATTCAAGATCCGAGGCGCCGCAAATGTAATGGCGCTCACTCCACGCGAAAAATTGACCCGCGGAGTATTGACCGCATCGGCCGGGAACATGGCACAGGGCGTCGCCTTCTGCGCGCGCCAGATGGGAATACCCGCAACGATCGTCGCGCCAGAAACCGCTCCGATGACAAAGATACGTGCCGTAGAACGGCTTGGCGGGCGTGTAATAAAGGTTGCGTTTGCCGAGTGGTGGCAGACCTTCGAGACCCGCACCTACCCGGGCGTTGACGCTACGTTTATTCATGCTTTCGACGATCCGCATGTTATGGCCGGAAACGGGACCATCGCACTGGAACTCCTGGAAGACTTGCCGAGCCTGGAGGCCGTCGTAATCCCCTGGGGCGGTGGAGGATTGTCGTGCGGGATCGCATCTGTCCTGCGAGCACGAGTCCCCAAAGTGAAGATCTACGCAGCCGAGATCGAGACTGCTGCGCCGCTTTCTCGGTCGCTTGCGGCAGGCGAGCCGCGCAACGTCGAATACCGACCAACATTTGTGGACGGAATAGGCGCAAAGATTGTTTTCCCGAGCATGTTTCGCCTCGCGCAGCAACTCCTGGATGGTTCGCTGGTGGTTAGCCTCAACGAAGCAGCGCAGGCGATGAAACTGGTGGCGGAACGGAACCGGGTGATCATGGAAGGTGCGTCAGCATGCGCGGTGGCGGCGGCGCTGTCGGGCCGCGCAGGTCAGGGGAAAGTTGTCGCCATTGTTTCCGGCGGCAACATCGATCTCGACAAATTCGCGCAGATCGTTGGTCAAAGCTAGGCTTTTTGTCTGCGCTCTTTGAGTTTTGAGATTTTCTTAGCGGGCTCTCCGCCTCGGCGTCGATTTCACCGGCTGCTCACCAGGTGCCAGTACTCGGCGAACGATAGGTGTGTTCAGCTTGTACTTGCGCTCGCTCACGTTGCCGCTGTCATCCTTCACTCGCACAATGAAGATCGGCAAGGTTCCTTCTTTATCGAAACCTTCTTGAGAGACTGTGATTGGCAACACGCCGTCGAGATTTCGTTCGCGATACGCGGTTTCATATCGATGTCGCTTAACGTTCCAAGTGAAGACGCGGATCTGGTTGAAGTCGAAAGCCATTCCGTCCTTCGGTTCCGTCAACGCAACTAGATATTGAGGAACCTTCTTGGCGCCATCTGTAACCTGATCGAGAACGAAAAATGCGACGATGCGCTGCCCCTCGGCATACTGGGCAATCTCGAGTGGAGCGTCGACATCCACCATGCGGCCAAGAACCCAGCCGACATGGGCCTGCGGATCGCGAATGAGCCACCAATCTTCCCGTAGTGCTGGCGAGGACGACGCACCCTCCGATGTTTTCGGCGCTGCCCCGGGCAGGACCTTCTCTGCAGTAGAACGCTTGAAAAGCGAAATCTTGGTTCCTTGTACCAATTGATAAAGATGGTCGGACTCCCGGCCGGGTTCGAGGTGGATATTGGTGTCGTTGCGGGTGGTTCCCGTGGCTTGCAGAGGATCGCCTTGCTCCTGCTGCCCAAGCTTCTGAAAGGAGTCAAAGACCTCCTGCGGAACCAAATACCTCTGTTCGATCCAACCTTCGAGGCCGCCGTCTGTTTTGATCCGCACAAAACGGCGCTCGCGTTCGAGTATCTGGACTTTGTCAGCGTTCTTGACCATCCCGACTTTGTTGTAAACAGTGGCAACGCGGTCTCGAAGCACGGCCGAAGGGACCGAGACATAGGCAATTTCGGCAGCCTTCCGGTGGCGATTGCAACCGGGAAGAACAAATAGCGCAATCAGTAGGAATACGCCGCGGCGGACCCGAAGCATCATCACAGGCCAATATAGCGCAGGAGCAACGACGGAATGTTTAGTGGATTGGTGTCGCCTACGGACAATCGCCGAAGCAGATGCCAACGGCCCGGGCAGTGCGCACGATCTCGCCATTGGGGTCAACGGTTCTGAGTTGTCCGACCGCATCAGCAATGTTGACGCATTCAATCTTGGCATTGCGGAGGCAGACCATCTTGCCGAATCCGCCTTTGGCAATTAGATCGACGGCGGCGACTCCGAACCGGGTGCCCAGAATGCGGTCGAAGGGAGACGGCGAGCCCCCGCGTTGTATGTGTCCGAGAACGCTGACGCGGACCTCTTTGTGAGCCATCAATGCGATGCCATCGCCGATTAGATTGCCAACCGAACCACCGCGCGCGAGTTGCTTCAGTTCCGATGGCAACTTGATCCCTTCCGCCACGACGACGATGGTGAATCGTTTACCGTAACCCTCGCGCTCAGCCACGTAATCGCAAATCCGCTGCAAAGTGAAAGGAATTTCCGGAATAAGAATGACGTGGGCGCCGCCGGCGATGCCTGCCTCTAGGGCGATCCATCCTGCGTCGCGTCCCATAACCTCGATGACCATTACGCGATGGTGCGACTCGGCCGTAGTGTGAATTTTGTCGATCGCGTCGGTAGCGGTGTGTAAAGCTGTATCGAAACCGAACGTGATCTCAGTCGCGCATAGATCGTTGTCGATGGTCTTCGGCACTCCAACAACCTTCATACCTTTTTCGAACAACTCCAACGCGATTTTCTGTGACCCATCACCACCGATGCTAATTACCGCGTCAATGCCGAGCTTCTGCGAATTCGCAATTACCTCGTCGGAGATATCGCGAATCACTTCACGTCCATTCTCGACGGTTTTGTAGTGAAAAGGATTGCCGCGATTGGTGGTTCCGAGAACTGTTCCGCCACGGGGCAGGATTCCGCTAACGTCTTTCAGTGTCAGTTCGCGGGACTTCTCCGGCCAAATCAGACCATCAAAGCCGTCCGGAATTCCGATGACGCGCCATTTGTATTTGAGGATGGCAGATTTGACGGCAGCGCGGATCACCGCGTTCAGGCCGGGAGCGTCACCGCCCCCGGTACAGATACCAATGCAGCGGACGTTGGACATAGTCGACTGCTCTGATAATAACGTGTCGCGTGGAATGTATGGAGATGAAAGCTTGTGATTGATCCCGAAACGGGATTACTCGGTGACCGTAACCGTGACTGACCCAGTCGCGCCGGAGACGTTGGCCGTAATGGTAGCCGAGCCAATGCCCTCGAGAGTTCCTATCCCACCGCTACTGGAGGACATGCTGATCACGGAAGAGTTGCTGGATGTCCACGTCGCCTGACTGGAAACATCGGTGCCATTCTGCGTCGCGGTGAATTGAATTTGTGTTCCAACGCCGGTTGCGGTCAGACTGATGGATGTTCCCGAGTCGGATGATACGCTGATTGATGATGTGGTTGTGCAGGTGCTGCCAACGCAAACTGTTGCCGTCCCACTGACGGCGCCAGTCGAAGAGGTATTGGTCGCGGTGATCGTCACCGATGACGTCGCGGTAATCGAAAGAGCTTTGATCAATCCGGTTTTGCTAACACTTACAGCTGAAGGCGCGGAACTGGACCACGTGGTTCCACTGCTGGCGGTTATGTTCTGGGTTGTGCCGTCGCTGTAAGTGCCGGTCGCGGTGAGTTGTTCGGTTTGGTTCAAAGTATTGAGCGAAGGGCTGGAGGGCGTAATCGCGATGCTACTCAGGGTGGGGTTAACGAAAAATCCGTTGCAGCCAACCGCGAAAACCGCCAGCAAAAGGGCTCCGGCGGCACCCGCGATCTTGGTTTTCTGCTTTGTATTCAGCATGTTAATCGTTCATTCCTGAGAGTAGCCCCGGATCGAATTGTAGCAGAGACCTTCCTAGAGGCTTAAAACACGGAAGTACCCACCCGGCTGCTTGCCTTTCACGGAACGCGGGTTTCGGAAGAACTTGCGGCAAGAATCGTAACCGCTGAAGACCGTGACTTATCGGGTGGCTGTCAGAATTCCAGAGTCACGAACTTTGCAGCTTGTGTTCCCACGTTGGTGGCAGTATGCGTCAGGCCACCGGTCAGCCATTTCACCTCGCCCGACTTCATTTCCAGGTTCGATGCAGGCTTGCCGACAACGTCGTTTCGGAGCAGGAGATCAGAGACCGCCACGAGGAGCTCCGGACCGGTATGGTGATGCTTTGGGAGCACACCCGCGATCTGCAACTCTATTTCCGAGACTCTTACCCCATCTTTGACGAATACGACGTCTTCAGTTCCGCCATGCAATACGTGCAGACCGCGATCGTCAGTCCACGTTTTCTCGCTTTCTTTCAGCAGCTCGATAGTTACATTGCGAAAGGGTGCGTCTGTGGGATTGCGCGCGATATGCGCAAAATTTCCATGAACGAATCGGGTTTCGCCATCCTGCAGCTTAAGCGAAACTGGAGCTTTACCCTCCACTTCGTTTAAAACTTCAGCTGGCCCAAGCGTCACAAACATATAGTCATGACGATGACGATGCATCAAAGTCGCCGAGCGAGGCGCAACCTCAACTTGAAAGACGCGAACATAGGGATTTTGAAGTACAAGGTGATGACTCGGCTCTGCGGTGATCTCGACTTCAGAAGGCTTACTGTTGTTCGTCTGTGCGGACATAGAAAGCACAAGAATTCCGATCGCTGCCCCAAGCTTTAAATTCATGAAAAGATATTAGCAGCAGGTACGTTTTCATTGTCAGGACTAAAATAACCTGTGGCCGATCTGGGGAAGTTGCTGATTGTTCTTGGTGCGATCATCGTGATCGCCGGCATCATTCTCATGCTGCTGGGGAGGACGAACCTGCCTCTAGGACGCTTTCCCGGGGACGTGATCTACCACGGTAAGAACACAACGGTCTACTTTCCCCTTGCCACTTCTATCCTGCTGAGCGTGGTACTCACCGTGATCTTGTACATCATCGGCCGCTTTCGGCATTAACTGGTGGGTTGTCGAACTGCTGCTAGACTGGCTTGAGTGTCATCATCGGGCCAGCTCGATTTCACCTTTCCGCAACGAGCCCGGCGCACCTGGACCGTCCAGGAACTCATCGTGGCTGTCCGTACACGCTTGGAAATCGAGTACGGCGACACTTGGGTGGCAGGAGAAATCTCGAATTTTCGGGCGCATGATTCCGGGCACCTCTACTTCACGTTGAAGGACCAGAGCGCGCAAATTCGAGTTGTGATGTTTCGCTCGTCCGCACGTCTGCTGCGGTTTCGCCCTGAAAACGGAATGCAGGTGGTAGCACGCGGGCGAGTCACGATCTATGAAGATCGCGGCGAACTGCAGATTTCCGCTGAATATCTCGAACCCAAAGGCGCCGGCGCGCTGCAGATCGCATTCGAGCAGCTCAAAGCCAAGCTGGAAGCCGAGGGGCTCTTCGACAGTGCTCGTAAGAAAACCATTCCCAGCTTGCCTCACAGAATAGGGATTGTGACGTCGCCCCAGGCGGCCGCTTTGCGCGACATCCTCAATGTCTTGCGGCGTAGGCACCACGGAGCCAGTGTGCTGATTTTTCCTGCGCAGGTCCAGGGTGACGTGGCAGCGCTTGAAGTCAGTGCTGGCATTCGCTATTTCAACAACGCTGGCAACGTTGACGTGATCATTGTCGCTCGGGGTGGTGGGTCGTTTGAAGACTTGGCGGCATTCAATCATGAAGGGCTGGCGCGGACGATTTTTTCCTCGAACATACCGGTAATCTCTGCGGTTGGTCATGAAACCGATTTCACAATTATCGATTTCGTCGCCGACCTGCGCGCCCCCACGCCCTCTGCGGCCGCCGAGTTGGTGATTCGCTCGCGGCAGGAAATCGAAGAGCAAATGGGCAGCCTGGATCGTCGGCTGGAAAAAGCCATGCGTTACCACCTGCTGATTGCGCGGCAGAATCTGATGGAACTGGCGCGACACGGTGCTTTCGGGCGGATGATGGATTTGATTCATCGCCGGCAGCAACGCTTGGACGATGTGGTATATCGGCTTTCCCAGGCGCAACGGTCGGTTTTCGAGAAGCAGCGGCGAAGATTCGAAAACTTGGCAGCCGCGGTGTCACACTACGATGTCCGGCGAATGCTGGCGGGCATGCACAAAGACCTTGATTCCCAGAGAAGCGCCTTGTTAGGTGCCTTTCGCAACTCTATTTTAGAAAGGCGTGTCCGGCTGGAGCGGATGGAGACAGCGCTGCAAGCGCTTTCGCCCGTAGCCATTCTCGACCGCGGATATGCGCTGGTGTTCGATGCTACCGGCAACTTGATCAAAGATGCATCGGGCCTCAAGGTCGACGACGAAATTTCGGCTCGGCTCGCAAAGGGAACAGTTGTGGCCACAGTCAAACTGAAGAAAACTTAATTCGAAGTCTGCGCCCTTCGACTCTCGAGGCGAGGGCGCCTGCGCCTCACATTCCCACCGTCTCGATTACCCCTGCTATACTTTTAAATTTGCCGCAACCCGGCTTATTCCGGAGTTGTGCGAGCATCATATCCTCGATAGATCCGCTAGCCCGGAGACCGCAATGACGACAACGACCGTGAACCACACCAGCATCGAACGTGAATTTAATCCCATGGAAGCGCAGTCCGCGCGATTCGATCTCGCGGCTCACAAGCTCAATCTTGATGAAGGATTATGGAAGCTTTTGCGCTATCCGAACCGCGAGATTACGGTTCACATCCCCGTCGCCATGGACAACGGGCATCTCGAGGTTTTTACGGGATTCCGGGTTCAGCATTCCATCGCTCGCGGCCCGGCGAAAGGGGGAGTCCGCTATTCGCCTGATGTCACTCTCGACGAGGTTCGAGCCCTGGCGAGTTGGATGACCTGGAAGTGCGCTGTGGTCAACATTCCGTTTGGCGGCGCGAAGGGAGGAATTATTTGTGACCCACACAAAATGTCAATGGGCGAACTGGAGCGCATGACGCGTCGCTACACCGCGGAGTTGTTCGAGTTCATTGGGCCGGAAAAAGACGTTCCTGCCCCGGATGTAAATACGAACGAACAAATCATGGCATGGATGATGGATACCTACTCCATGCACATGCGCCAAACGGTCACAGCGGTGGTCACCGGTAAACCGATCAATATCGGTGGTTCCAGGGGAAGAAGGGAAGCGACCGGCCGCGGCATCATGATCGTCTGTGACGAGGCCATCAAAAAACTTAACATGTCGCGGGAATCGACCCGCGTCATCGTTCAGGGCTTCGGCAATGTTGGGTCAAACGCGGCTCTGCTGATGGCGCAGGCCGGTTACAAGATCATCGGCATTCTGGAAGTAGATGGCGGCCTGTACAACGCCAACGGAATCGATGTGAAGGCGCTCTCGGAGCATCGACAGCGTAACCGCACCATCACGGGCTTCGCTGGAGCCGAAAAAGCTGATCCGGCCGAACTGCTGCTGACTCAATGCGAGATTCTGATTCCGGCCGCAACCGAAAACCAGATCACCAGCCGCAATGCCGACCGGGTGAAATGCCGCATCCTCGCCGAAGGAGCGAACGGTCCAACTACGGCAGCAGCCGATGAAATTCTGGCTGACAAAGGCGTGTTCGTGATTCCCGACATTCTCTGCAATGCTGGTGGCGTGACCACTTCCTACTTCGAATGGGTGCAGGATCGGCAAGGCTATTTCTGGAAAGAGTCGGTGGTCAACGAGCAGCTCGAAACCATCATGGTTGCCTCATTCGAGGATGTGGTTCGATACGCCGAGACTCACCACGTCAACAACCGTATCGCTGCTTACATGCTGGCCATCGATCGGGTTGCCTATACACTGCGGCAACGCGGTATTTATGCTTAGGCCATGAGACGCTCGATTCGCGCAGCGGTTCTCATCGCGCTACTCTCAGTGGCTCTGACCTCTGCGCAAGACAGGTCTAGTCAAAGTCAGGCCGGGGCGACGGCACAGAGCCGAGCCACAAAAGCTGAAAGCGGAGTCTCAGCCGGTGATATTGCCGCAGCCACAGCCGCTCACAAGGTCTGGGTCAACCTCGACACCGGGATTTACCACAAGAGCGGCCGTTGGTACGGCAAGACCAAAAACGGCAGGTTCATGTCGATTGATGAGGCCAAGAAGGCCGGATACAAAGCTGCTAAGCGGGATTAGCGACTGCTAAGGCAGACGCCCTGTCCTTCCGGGGTACTTGCTTTATTGCTTTCGCCGTTGCTCGTGGGGGATAATTTAGGTCGACGTTTCTCGGTCACTCGGGCCCGTTGAATCTTCCCAATTCCATCACGCTTACGCGTATCGCGGCGATTCCGCTGCTGATTTGGATTCTCTCCACCAATAGATTCGCGAGTACAGGCGGGGAAAAAGAACTGCTCGCATCTGCATTATTCATCGCAGCGTCAATTACCGACGGAATTGATGGATACCTGGCTCGCAAGCGTGGTCAGATCACAACCATGGGGATGTTGCTTGATCCCTTGGCTGACAAGTTGCTGATCGCTGCGGCATTCGTCACGCTGGTGCAATTCAACCCCAGTATGGTGCCGGCTTGGATCGCGGTGATCATTATCGGGCGTGAGTTCCTGGTCAGCGGCTTGCGGTCGATCGCCGCTTCGGAAGGGTTCACGATCACAGCCAGCGATCTCGGGAAGTTCAAAATGCTCGTCCAGATCATCTCCGTGGTTGCGGTCATCCTCGATCATCGCTGGAAAGAGTGGCCGGTCTATGGACCCTACATTTTCCCAGTTCACTGGATCGCCCGGCTGGCAATCTGGTTCATGGTGCTCCTATCTCTCCTATCTGCGGGAGACTATTTCATTGCATTCTGGTCAAAGATCGATCGTCAGGTAGTGCGAAGCCGGCGGCGTTCATTTGTACTGAGCCGACGGAGGAAGCACGATGTCGCGGCAACCTGAAAATCCACTTATAAGTCCTCCGGCCTCCGCTCAGGGCGAGTTCACTCCAGAAGAACGAAGAATTTTGTTGCGCGTCGCGCATAGTTCAATTGAATCTGCATTCGAAAATGCCCAGATTCCCTCAAATCCGCCCTCGACCCATTTAGCGGAACCTCGCGGGGCTTTCACCACAATCTATGTTCGCAGCCAACTTCGAGGTTGCGTTGGATACGTTTTTCCCGTCACATCCGTGTACCAGACGGTTGCGCAGACAGCGCGTGCAGCAGCGTTCGAGGACACACGCTTTTGGCCGTTGACGCGGGAGGAAGCGTCGGAGCTCAAGGTTTCTCTTAGCATCCTCTCCCCACTCACTCCTATTCAGCCGGAGCAGGTAGAGGTTGGCCGGCACGGGTTGCTGATCTCGCACCATGGGCATCGCGGCCTGCTCTTGCCTCAAGTGCCAATCGAACATCACTGGGATCGGATCACCTTCCTGGAGCAGACTTGCCGGAAGGCAGGATTACCGAGTGACACGTGGACGCGCGGCGCTTCGATCGAAGCATTCATGGCAGAGGTGTTCTGCGACAGCGACTTTAACTAATTGAACGCTCATCGGATTCCATCCGACGTCCTTCACTCACGATCTCTTCGACAAGCTCTTCAACCTGTGCATTCGAAACCGCGGGATTCATGCATGTGAATTTGAGGCACTGCATGCCTCGAACCACCGTGTGCCCAATTACAGCGATTCCTTTTTCGAATAAACGCTGGCGAAGGCGCCGGTTCAACGAATTCAGATCCAAGTTGGTATTGGGCGGGTGATAGCGGATTACCACAGTCGTCAAAGTCGGCTGGTGAAATAATTCAAGACTTTCCTGCTGCGAGATAAAGCCGGCAGCACTCGCCGTTAGTTCAATGGTCCTGTCTATCATGGATGCAAGCTTTTTTCTTCCCAAACTCTGAAATGAAAACCAAAGCTTCAGCGCGTCGAAACGCCGGGTTGTCGCGAGCGATCGGGTGACAAGATTTGGGATCCCCAGCTCCTCGTGGAATTGCGGATTAAGATAATCGGCCTTCATCTCTATGAACTGGAAACGACGTGAGTCTTTCAAAAGAAACGCAGCGCAAGGGATCGGCTGCCAGAACAATTTATGAAAGTCCATGCTGACCGAGTCAGCGAGTTCAACTCCTTTTATGCGGTCCCGATATCTCTGCGAGAACAGCAGGGCTGATCCGTATGCCGCATCAATGTGAAACCAAGCTCCGGTGGCATGCGCGAGCACTTCGATTTCCTGCAAGGGATCAATGGAACCGAAATCAGTGATGCCGGCGGTGCCTACAATTGCCATTGGAATCAGGTTCTGGTCTCTGAGTTTGGCCAATGCCGCCTTGAGCTGTTCCGGGTGCATACGGAATGCTTTGTCGGTCTCGACTCGAATGACAGCCTCTGTACCGAGCCCCAACTGGGCGGCTGATTTCTCCACCGTGAAGTGCGCCACGTCCGAGCACAGGATTCGGAGACGTCCTGCCTCGGTTGGAAGGCCGCGGCTCTGAACTGACCAGTTCCAATTCTTCTGGATGCAAGCATCGCGGGCTAGTAACAGCGCCATGTAGTTGGATTGTGTTCCGCCGCTGGTGAAAATTCCGCCAGCCGTCGGTCCAAGGCCGACCTCCCGACACAACCAGTTGACCACCTTCTCTTCGAGTACGGTTGCGGCAGGTGCCTGGTCGAAGGAATCCATCGACTGGTTCAGCGCAGTAATGACGACCTCCGCCGCTTGCGCGGCAATCAATGGAGGACAATGTAAGTGCGCCAGCGTTCTTGGGTGAGTGACGATTACCGAATTCGAAATTACCTGTCCGATGCTCTCAAAGATGCTTTTAGAGCTGCCGGCAGCCTCCGGCAATATTGCACCTTCAAGCAACGCTCTTAAGTCTTGCGGTGACTTCCCGCTGTAAGGGCTATCTGGGAGCGACTGACAGATGCAATCGATGGCTTCGGCTATGGCTTTACGATAGGCAACCTGGCTCTGCTCTGAGCTGGTTAAGAAATCGGATTCAAACAAGGCACCCTCCGCGGTCGTCTGCGCATTGTATTCGCGGGCGGTGCGAAGGTGGTATTCGCGAAAAAGTGAAGCCGGAAAGTTTTCTTTCCGGCTCACTAGCAGACGAGTTGCGGAGGTATTACTGCTGCGGATCCAGTTCTACGACGTCCCCAATATGCACGTCTTCAATTGCAAACACGATCATGCCGGTCGAGGTTGTCGGGGTCGTACTCAGGATGACGATCTCTCCCACCGCACGGCGCGGGAAATCCGCGACATGGATCGCCGGCCCAGCACTGTGGGTGAACGTCGTGGGCTCCATTGAAGGTGGTTTGGCCTGCGTGTCATCGGCGGCAGAGGCTTTGAACGACAGTGAATCTACCGGGTTGTGAAGATCACCTTCGTAGGAACGCACTGCCCGGAAATAATCTCCGGCTTTGATTCCCTGGTTTGCGCCTAAATTGAGGTAAACCTTGTGACCTGTTCCGAGTTCACTGTCGAAGTCCTTGGCAAGAACGATTCGTCCCGTCGTCTTTCCGTTTGCAGGAGCAAATCGATCGAACTGCACCGATTGGTGAAACGCAATGCTAGGTTTCTCCACGAATGGGACGACGACATCCCCCGTCATGATGGCGTTACAGCTTAATTCGATCTTCGCGATTGCCATTTTGCTGCGGACATCGACGACGCGCAGAATGCCCAGGTCGGCGTACGGCTGGCCCATGGACTTGAGCATGGCTTGTTGCCCGGCATAGGTTTCAAAGCGGTTGGGATCATGCAGCGCACGCACGATGGAATACCGCTTGTCCAACTCATATCCCTTCCCGCTCAAATAGACGATTTCGCCGTCCCCGTACTTGGTAGTATTGGGCGTGTCAACGCCGCCGGCGATGAAGTTGGCATCCGGAAGCGGAGCCTTGTTCACGAAGCCCGCGCAATAGATGTCCGAGTTGGTCGGTGTGGCGACCCGCTCGATCGGGAAGTTGACGTTGGTGGTGACAGTCTTGTCTGACGAACCTTGGGCCGGTTCTTGGGCATATGCACCCAAAGCAACGGTGAGGATCAGCAACAATCCTATTTTCTTCATGTTACCTCCGAAGCCGGGACGCTTCGAGCCCCGCCTCGTTTTCATTTAAGTGCCTAGAAATAAAAGGGTTCCAGCTCCGGACAGTAACAAGGGGCGTCAGGCGGGTCAAGGTTACGCTGGTGTGGTGTCATCTGCGTTCAATAGTTTGTGGCGGGCAAATCATATTCCTTTGTTGCATCTGCAGTTAGAGGCCTGTAATATCGCGCCACTCAAGTTGATGAGCGCCTCGAATAACTTTATTGCGCGGCTGCGGCCGCTCCGACTGCCCCGCGTTTGCGTGGCGGTCACCGGTTCGGATCCGTCCCAGATGATTGAAACGGCCGAAGCATTGGCCCGGGACAACCAGCTTCTCGAGTTTCGGCTGGATTACCTGCCCAAGCCGGGGCTGGCGTTATCAAAGATCAAGCAGTTTACGGAATACTATCCACACATGGCGGTTGTCGCTACCTGCCGGCGTGCAGCCAGCGGCGGGAAGTTCAAAGGTAGTGTTGCTTCCCAACTGGACATTTTGAGCAGAGCCGCCGCCGCTGGATGCCAACTCCTGGATTTGGAACTACAAAGCGCTGGTCATGCGAGCGCATCGCAGATTCAGCGCCTGCGAAACTCGGCCTCCCTGATACTGTCTTTTCACGATTTCCGAGCTACCAACGATTTGGATCGCATCCTCCAGAAAATGACCGCGGTACCGGCGGATTTCTACAAAATTGTCACCACGGCAACAACCCTGTACGACAACGTCGTGATGATGAAGTTTCTGGAGAAGAATAGCGATAAGTACTCTTTGATCGGCTTGTGTATGGGGGAGCAGGGCATTATTAGTCGCGTGCTTTCTCTACGGGCCGGCAGCTTTTTCACTTTTGCGGCTGCAACTGAGGAGGAAAAGACCGCTCCAGGCCAAATCACGGCTCAGGAGTTGCGGAATATTTATCGCATTGAGCAGGTGGAAGCGCCTACGCGCGTGTATGGGGTCGTCGGCGATCCGATCCTGCACTCGCTATCTCCCGCCATCATGAACGCAGCTTTTCGCAGAGAGACGGTAAATGCGGTCTATCTGGCTCTACACGCGAAAACCCTTAAAGATTTGCTGGCTTGCGTCCGCGACATTCCGATTCACGGTCTGTCGGTCACGATGCCATACAAGGAAGCCATCCTTAAGCATCTGGACAATAGCGATCCGTACAGCACGAAAATTGGCGCCTGCAACACCATAGTCAGGGCACAAGATGGAAAGCTGTACGGTTTCAACACCGATGCGGCGGGCATCGTTCGCCCGTTGCAGCAGCGACTGGAATTAGAGAATGCAAAAATCTTAGTTCTCGGCGCAGGTGGCGCGGCCCGGGCCGCGGTGTTCGGCCTGAAGGAGCGCGGGGCTGAAGTTTACATACTTAACCGCACGCCGGCAGCGGCACAGAAATTAGCACGGTCCGCCCGAGCAAGAACACTCAAGAAAACTGACCTCAAGAAGATGTCATTTGACGTCATCGTCAATGCTACCCCCGTTGGCATGGGGAACACCCGCGAATCTCCTTTGAAGCAAGACGAGATCAAGGCACGCTACGTTCTTGACATGGTTTATGACCCGCTTGAAACCCGGCTGATGAGTTTGGCAAAGGCCGAAGGGGCTCAAGTGATTCCCGGGATCGAGATGTTCGTGCAGCAGGCCGCGCGCCAATTTGAAATCTGGACCGGCAAACCCGCACCAGTCGATGAAATGCAAAGGATAGCTTTGCTAACGTTACAGGAGCGAGAGCGTGCCCTGTGTCCAAAGTAGCGCCAGAGGCGGCGATTTCGCTGAACAATGCCACAGAGACCTTCATCTCTATTGTGTAATTTCTTCGCGCGGACCGATGCGGCATGCCACAAAATGGTTGCAATTTCCTTGGGTACCGAAGTAATATGAATTTGGACGCAGCAGCAAGCGTTCTCTAGTCGTGGTACCGCCCTTTCTTCCAAGGTTCAAAGAGCCGTAACCAACTGTCTCACCTCGGGATGGGATATTTGTCCCGGGCAAAGGTACGGAGAATACCGGTATGGCGTGGTACGCATATTGCCTGACTGAGCAACAGACCCCCAACGGAACACGCGCGCGGCGCCCCTTCCTGCTGGAAGGCATTCAAGGAGTGAACTCAGCCCCGGTTTTGAGCTATCCGAGCGGCGAATTTGCTGTGGTGGTCAGCGAATATGACCAACCTGTGGGAAATCTGGAAGATAAGGCAGTTTTGGAACATGCTCGCGTGGTGAGCGTGTGCTTCCGGAATGGGACGGTATTGCCGTTCCGTTTTGGAACGATCTTTGACAGCGATGAGGCGCTGCGGCAGGCCGTTCGCGGCAATCGTCGAGCTTTCGGCCTGAGCGTTGCCCGGTTGCGCGGCAAGGCAGAAATGCACTTGAAGTTAATGGTGCGAGACGGGTCTTTGCGCGATGCAATGGCCGATATTCAGCTGCCGGACACGGTCGGCGGCGAGTATTTGATGAAACTTCGCGAAAAGGCTGCACGTGAACGCGAGCGGCAGACCAAGGCGCGGGCTCTCTCCGTTCAGGTCCACAAAATGTTTAACCCTCTGGAAGAGGAAGTTAGTTGCAAGCGAGTTAACACCAACGGTATGCTGATCGACATTGCCCACCTGATTGACTCCAAGTCGGTCGAGAAATACCAGAACCGCTACAGTTCGGCGGCGAAGCAACTGAAGAACTGCGAATTGACGGTAAGTGGGCCTTGGCCTCCCTACCATTTCCTGCCCGGCAAATTGCGCACTGTGACCGGGAACTCGTAGTCCCCTGGCGAAAAACTGGGTTATTCCCCTGCACCCAATGTGCAGGACTCTGCAGTCCAACTGGCAGAACAGATTGTCACTTTTCGTGGCAGCCCAGCCTAACTCACGAACTTTGAATCGTTTGCGTGTAATTTCCGGCTCACAGAAGGCGCGCAGTCTTTGGCTCGGCAAATGCTTCCTTTAGCAGCAATGAAAGAGGCCGCCGACATGACCTTCACTCTCTGTTTTCGACATCTCACTTTCAGCCGCTCTGATCGTTGGATCGGCTCCCGGTACCGCCTTTCCTGAACCCTTTCCATTTGCCTCTTTTGAGACAGTGGCCCCAGCAATGGGGCCGCTTTTCTTTTTAGGAGCAGGTTTCGGGTCTCCGGTGTCAGGTATCAGGCCTGAAACCTGACACCGGAGACCTGAAACCTGTCTTCTCCCCTGCTACACTGGCCAGCGACATGCGCGCCACACTTGCCTTGTTGTCCATTGTTTTACTCCCGGTCAATGCGGTCCACTCGCAGATGAGGGTTGAGCCCGCCGAAGCGGGCACGGGCATCTCCTCGCAATTGAAATCCGAATTGATCGCACTTCGGGACGCGGCTTTGAAGGACGATTATGCCTACCAACAAACGAGGCATTTAACAGACAACATCGGTCCTCGTGCCGTGGGTTCGGCACAGGCCCAGGCCGCAGTTGAGTATGTGGCCGATCAACTGCGCCAGTTAGGGTTGCAGGTCAAGTTGGAAGAGGTAAAGGTTCCTCATTGGATTCGAGGAGCGGAGGCTGCAGAGTTGGTTGAATATCCAGGCCAGACGTCCGGTGCCACGCAAAAAGTAGTGATAACTGCTTTAGGCGGCACCGTGCCGACAGCCGCGACCGGGCTAACGGCGGATCTGGTGGTCGCAACCAGTTTCGATGAGCTCAAAGCCACCGGTCGGGAGAAGGTTCAAGGCAAGATCGTGTTGTTCAATGTGCCCTTCGATCAGCAAAAAGCCGCCAATGGTTTTGCCGGTGAAGCTTACGGCGAAGCCGTGGCGTATCGCGGAAATGGCCCAAAGACCGCTGCGGAGTTGGGAGCTGTGGCGTGCCTGGTTCGATCTGTCGGTGGTGCGGACTATCGCATTCCTCATACCGGGTGGAGCGCTCCTGCCGGAATCCCTGCCGCTGCAGTGACTAGCGAGGATGCTAACCTGATAAGTCGGTTGGCAACGCATGGCGATGTCCGAATGCACTTGACCCTTACTTCTCATACCGACCCTGACGTCTCGAGCTATAACGTCATCGGGGACCTGAAAGGCAGCCAGCGCCCGGAACAGGTGGTCGTGGTTTCAGGTCACCTCGACTCCTGGGATTTGGGAACTGGCGCGATTGACGATGCCGCCGGGGTTGCCGTGGCTATGGAAACCGCGGAACTGATTCAGCAACTACACCTCCATCCGGCTCGCACCATACGGGTCGTCGCGTGGATGGATGAAGAAAACGGCGGCCGTGGTCACGAAGCTTACGGAAAGGAACATGCCGCCGAGATGCCCAACCACGTAGCCGCCATTGAAAGCGATCTTGGCGCGTCACATCCTCTGGGGTTTAACGCCAAAATGAATGCCGCCGGGCTCGCCTCATTGAAACCGGTGCAGGACATTCTGCAAAGTTTCGGGGCGAATCTGATTCACGTGACGACGCACAGTCCCGGATCCGACATCACTCCCATGGCCGAAGCTGGCGTCCCGGCGTTTGGAATCATGCAGGATGGACGAACCTATTTCAATTACCATCACACGGCCGCCGACACGCTCGATAAAATCGTCCCACAGGAACTGCGAGAGAATGCCGCAGCCATGGCTGTGATGGGATACGCTCTCGCGAATCTGTCTGAGCCGCTGCCAAGGTGAGTAGGTTCGACCCTGCCTTGCTAACGCCCGGTTTCTCTGGTGCTCGGCGCGTCCATATCGTTGACACTAAGACTCGCAGGATGTTACGTTTAATGGTTTTATAGCCCTCTTTCGCTCGAGATTTTACCAGCTCAACAATATGGACGAGACGCTTCGACAAGTAGGGGAATTACTGCTCGGATCAATTCCGACGATTATCTTCATGCTCCTGCTTTGGGGGGCGTACGCCGTCCTCGTTCATAGACCATTGACCAGAGTTCTGGCAGAACGGCGCAGCAAAACGGAAGGAGCGATTGAGAAGGCGCGAGCCGATGTCGCGGCTGCCGAGGCCCGGACCGCGGAATACGAGCAGCGCCTGCGGGAAGCGCGAGTCTCGATATTCAAAGCGCAGGAAGCTCGTCGCCAAGCCGCCGCTCAACGGAGGGCAGACGCCGTCGCGGAAGCGCGCAAGCGGGCTCAGGCGGAGATTGACAAAGCGCGTGCTGCTATCGAACAAGACAAGCTCGCCGCGCAGGAAAGGCTCCAAGCTGAAAGCAGCAAACTTGCCAATGAAATCATTCGTGTGGTTCTGCATCCCGCCACCTCGGCTCCGGCAGGAGGTGTGCGGTGATCACGAATCGCACTTTTAAGTTGGCCGCTTTGCTGATCACGCTTGCGCTGCTCGTGGCCGCCACGCAGCGGACACACGCATTCGCATTTCAAGCAAACACCTCTGACACTTCTCTCAGCCCGGCCCAGCAACTTACGAAGGAGTCGAACGAGGCCGCGGGTGAAGAAGGCAGTGCACAGTTCAAGCATTCCGGGCCGGTTCGCTGGATTTCAAAGGTTACCGGCCTTGATCTTGAATCTTCCTACCTGCTCGGCATGGGGATCAATTTCGCCATTATTGTTGGCGTGATCTTCTGGGCTTCGCGAAAAAGTTTGCCAACGTTCCTCCGGAATCGTACCGCGATGATCCAAAAAGCGATGCAGGAAGCGCGTCAGGCAAGTGAAGATGCAAATCGCCGACTCGCCGATATCGAATCCCGTCTTTCCAGGCTGGATGCCGAGATCGGAGGAATGCGAGCCGCAGCAGAAAAAGAAGCTGCTGCGGAGGAAGAGCGGATTAAGGCCGCTACTGAGGAAGACGCACGTAAGATTGTCGATTCGGTCGAGCAAGAGGTGGCCACAGCGATGCGAACCGCCAGGCGCGAACTGAGCGCGTATGCGGCCGATCTAGCCGTCGCTCTCGCAAAAAAACAGATTCATGTCGACGTCGCCACAGATCAAACGCTTGTAAGGCAATTCGCAACTCAGCTCTCGAACGGTGATGAGCGAAAGGACCGTACATAGCTATGGCTTCGGTCACGATCACCTACGCGCGCGCATTTGCGGATGCTGTGTTTGACATGCATCTGGATCCGGCGAAGACCTTGCGCGAAGCCCAAGCGATTGCAACCTTGGTGGCCGGGAGCAAGGAGCTGCGCGAAGTCTGGGCAACGCCGTCTATCACTGCTGAACAGAAGCGCGCAGTTCTCGACGCCATCGTTGCGCGCGAGGGTCTCAGCAAGGCTGTACGAAATTTTGTTGCCGTGCTGATCGATCATCGCCGAACGAATTTCCTGAGCGCCATCGTGAAGCAGTTTGAGTTGGAACTTGACCGGCACATGGGATTCACGGAAGCCGAGGTTACGAGCGCCCGTGACTTGAGCGATGCCGAGCGCAACTCGCTGGAATCACAAGTTGAAAAGCTGACGGGAAGGAAAGTACGTGCGCGTTACTCTCGCGATGCCGCCCTGCTTGGCGGCGCAGTCGTCCGCGTCGGCAGTACGATTTACGATGGTTCCGTAGCCGGACAGTTGGAGAGGATTCGAGAAGCTTTGAGCTCTTAGCTGTTGGCTCACGGGCACCCGAATCAAGGTCAACGAATTGGCGCAGGCACCCGGTTCGCAGGTTCTGGAAACAGCGGTTGTAGCTAAAAGCTTAGGAGCTAGCAGCTAAGAGCTGATTTTATGGCCCAAATCAAAGCAGACGAAATCACGCAATTAATTCGGCAACAGATCGAGAACTACGAGTCAAAAATTGCAGTCGATGAAGTCGGCACCGTGGTGACGCTGGGCGATGGTATCGCCCGTGTTTACGGCCTCGACAAAGTCATGGCCGGCGAGCTGCTGTCGTTTCCTCACGACGTCGCGGGCATCGCCATGAACCTGGAAGAAGACCAGGTGGGCGTCGTACTTCTCGGCGACTACACCGAGATCCGCGAAGGGGATGAAGTGAAGCGGACCGGCCGCATCATGAGTGTGCCCGTGGGCGACGCGATGATCGGCCGTGTGGTGAATTCTCTCGGACAACCGATCGACGACAAGGGTCCGATCGCCAGCGATAAGTTCATTCCGCTGGAACGCCTCGCTCCTGGCGTTATCGATCGCCAGCCCGTGCGTGAGCCCATGGCGACAGGTCTGAAGGCCATCGACAGCATGATTCCAATCGGCCGAGGCCAGCGCGAACTGATCATTGGCGATCGTCAGACCGGCAAGACAGCCATTGCAATTGACACGATTATCAACAACAAGGGCGGGGACCTGATCTGTATCTATTGTGCGATCGGTCAGAAGCGTTCCTCGGTAGCGCAAGTGGTGAAGATCCTGAGCGACTATGGCGCGATGGATTACACCATTGTGGTCGCGGCATCCGCCTCCGAGCCCGCACCGATGCAGTACATCGCGCCCTACGCCGCCTGCGCGATGGGCGAATTGTTCCGCGATACTAAGCGTCATGCGCTCGTGATCTACGACGACCTTTCCAAGCATGCTGCGTCTTACCGCGAAATTTCGCTGCTGCTCCGTCGCCCACCGGGCCGCGAAGCTTATCCGGGGGACGTTTTCTATCTCCACTCCCGTCTGCTGGAACGTGCCGCGAAATTGAGTGACAAGAATGGCGGCGGTTCCCTGACCGCTTTGCCCGTGATTGAAACGCAAGCTGGGGACGTTTCCGCCTACATCCCGACCAACGTCATTTCGATCACCGACGGCCAAATCTATCTTGAAACCGACCTGTTCAACCAAGGTGTGCGACCCGCTGTAAACGTTGGTCTCTCGGTCAGCCGCGTGGGCGGCAGCGCGCAGATTAAAGCGATGCGTCAGGTTGCGGGTAGTTTGAAGCTCGATCTAGCCCAGTACCGCGAGTTGGCTGCCTTCGCGCAATTTGGCAGCGACCTCGACAAAGCGACGCAGGCCCAGCTGAATCGTGGTCAACGCCTGGTTGAAGTGCTCAAGCAGAAGCAGTTTTCGCCTCTGCCATTTTCGAAGCAGATTCTGATCATCTTCGCGGGTACGAATGGATTTCTCGACGATTTGGCGATTGATCAGGTCCGTGATTTCGAGCAGGAGTTGTACAAGTTTGTAGATGCGACCAATCCGGGGTTGTTGCGCTCGATCATGGAAAAGAAAATTCTCGATGACAACTTGAAATCCGAGATGACACGCGTGATCAAGGAGTGCAAAGAAACGTTCGTGTCTCAGCAGGTAGCTGTGGCGAAGTAAGGGTTAGCGACAGCCAACGACGAAGGACCAACGACGCGCGACTGATTTATGGCCAACATTCTCGACATTCGGCGGCGCATTCGCAGCGTGACTAACACGCGGCAGATTACCAAAGCCATGAAGATGGTCTCTGCGGCAAAGTTGCGCCGCGCACAGGACCGTGCCCTTGCCGCGCGTCCTTATGCGCAGATGCTGACCAATGTTCTGAAGTCGCTGGTCTCGCGTGCCGAAATTTACGATCCCGATACTGGAGAGCCGAAGCATCCCCTTCTGGCGCAACGCCCCGAGAACAACATTCAATTGATTGTGGTCACGGGTGATAAAGGTCTGGCCGGCGCCTTCAATACCAATATTCTGAAAGCGGCAATACGTTTCTTGCAATCAAAGGCGGGGAGGAACATCGAGATCGAAGCCGTGGGCCGCAAAGGCCGCGATTTTCTGCGTCGTCGCTTTCCCGTGGCTAAACCGCGCTCGGTCGATTCGGCAGAGTCCGCTCACATAACCCTGATTCAGGAACATGTTGGTGTGCTCGGCAAAGTTGACTACCCCATGGCTTCCGAGGTCGCGGGGCGTATCATCGATCGTTATTGTCGCGAAGAAATCGACGCGGTTTACGTTGTTTATAACGAATTTAAATCGGTAATTTCGCAGCGCCTGGTAGTGGAGAAAATTCTGCCCATCGAGCAGGTTGGCGAGGCCACTGTCGCCCAAGCGGAGGGGATGCGCGAAGAGGAACGCAAGCACGCCCTGGAGGCCGCAAAGGGCACGGGAGTCGGTTTGCGTCCCGCCGATACTCGAGAGATCGATGCTGAAGCGGCGAGGTTTGCAACCGCTCCCGTGGACTACATCTACGAGCAACCGGCGGAAGAATTGTTTGCCTCCCTGCTGCCGAAATATGTCGCGATCCAGATTTTTCGTGCGTTGCTAGAATCCGTTGCTGCTGAGCATGCGGCGCGTATGACGGCAATGGATGCGGCAACCAGCAACGCAACGGAAATGATCGATTCGCTGACGCTGGCGATGAATCGCGTTCGTCAAGCGAAGATCACGAAAGAGATTATCGAGATCGTCAGCGGCGCCGCAGCCGCTGGTTAGAAGAAGTTTAGAGCTAAGAGCTAGCAGCTAGAGCCAGGAGCCGAAGTAGTTTATGCCAGAGAATATTGGTCACGTGATCCAGGTCGCCGGACCCGCCGTCGACGTCCAATTCGAAGAAGCCAAGATGCCGCCGATTTATGAGGCGCTGCGGGTGGTGAGCGACGGCTTCAATGTCCCTACCCCCTTGAAGGTGACGCTCGAAGTGCAGCAGCATTTGGGTGAAGGACGCGTACGCTGCGTTGCCATGGAACCGACGGATGGCATGGTTCGCGGGATGAACGCCATCGACCTGGGCGGCCCGATCTCCGTGCCTGTAGGTCGTGGAACGCTGGGCCGCGTGATGAACGTCATTGGCCAGCCAGTCGACAATCTCGGCCCCATTCAGCACACCGAAACCAAACCCATTCACCGTCCCGCGCCACTTTTTGACGAGCAGGCGACAACGGCCGAGATGTTCGAAACCGGCGTGAAGGTCGTAGACCTCATCCAGCCGTTCCTAAAAGGTGGCAAAATCGGATTATTCGGCGGCGCTGGCGTTGGCAAGACCGTTGTGATCATGGAACTGATCAACAACGTCGCCAAGCAACACGGCGGATTTTCAGTCTTTGCGGGTGTGGGCGAGCGCACCCGCGAAGGCAACGATCTGTGGCTCGAAATGAGCGAGTCGGGCGTGATCAAGCCGGGCGAGCCGGAGAAATCCAAGGCCGCGCTGATTTATGGCCAGATGACTGAACCGCCAGGCGCTCGTCTGCGGGTCGCGCTCACTGGGCTGACGGTTGCCGAGTATTTCCGCGATGAAGAAGGCGCCGATACGCTGCTCTTCATCGACAACATTTTCCGCTTCACGCAAGCGGGATCGGAAGTCTCCGCCCTGCTCGGACGAATGCCGAGCGCTGTGGGTTACCAGCCCAACCTCGCGACAGAAATGGGCGAATTGCAGGAGCGCATTACTTCGACAAAGAAAGGCTCCGTCACTTCAGTGCAGGCGATTTACGTGCCCGCCGACGATCTAACCGATCCGGCTCCGGCCACGACATTTGCGCACTTGGACGCGACCACAGTGCTTTCGCGCGCACTCACCGAAATTGGAATTTATCCTGCCGTCGATCCGCTGGCTTCGACTTCGCGCATTCTCGATCCGCGCATTGTCGGCCAAGAGCATTACGATGTCGCCCAATCGGTGAAGAAGACGCTACAAAGCTACAAAGACCTGCAGGACATCATTGCGATTCTGGGAATCGACGAACTCAGCGAAGATCAAAAACTGACGGTGGCCCGGGCCCGCAAAATGCAACGTTTCTTGTCACAACCGTTCCATGTCGCCGAGCAGTTTACGGGCGCGCAGGGACGATATGTAAAGATTGCTGACACGGTTAAAGGGTTTAAGGAAATTGCGGAAGGCAAGCACGACGACATCCCTGAGCAGGCTTTTTACATGAAGGGGACTATCGAGGAAGTTCTTCAAGCTGCAGAGAAGTTGAAGGCGGTGGCAGCGTAATAAACGTGCCGTTGGTCGTCGGTCCTTCGTCGTTTACCGCGACGAATGGTATTAGGTGATGTTGCCAGCGACCGACGACGAACGATGTCAACGACTTATGGCCGACACTTTCCAACTCGAAATCGTCACGCCGGAGAAGATGGTGGTCCGCGACGTTGCCGAAGAAATGCAGATTCCCGGTAAGAACGGGTATCTAGGTGTTCTGCCAGGCCACGCCCCGCTGATCACGGAACTCGCTGTCGGTGAGATCACATATCGCAACGCAAACATCACGCACCATCTTGCGGTCGCGTGGGGATTCGCCGAAGTTCTCCCAGACAAGGTTACGATCCTTGCCGAAACCGCCGAGCGTGCCGACGAGGTCGACGTCAACCGCGCTCAGGCTGCCAAGCAACGCGCCGAAGCGAATCTCACGAAAGCTGGAACGGAAGAAGAATTCAACAAGGTTTCCGGCGATCTTCAGCGCGCTGAAACCCGTCTCGAAGTCGCAGAGAAGAAGCAATAGAATAACAGCGACGCCTCACCCAGGTTTTTCGTCATGGATCAGGGTAGTTTTATCCCGATTGAGCCGAATACCAGAGCGCACGGCGATCTGGTCAGCAGCGGCTTTACCCGCCAACCGCTCAGAATCGATCAGGACATTGCACGCTCGCTGGACGCACTCGCCCATGCGGCGTGGTCAATTCCTCGCGACAAGTACTACGATGGCGGCGATCGCTTTCGCTCTTTGAATCGGCTGCGAGCGGAGGTCGTAGAAGGCGGCGTAAAGGTCTGGCCAACTGACGAAAACACACCCTACGTACAGCTCGAAAAGTACAACACCACACTCGGCGGCCAGAAGCGAGAGTACGCGCCATTGCCTTGGGAGATTGCTAACAGCTTCGGTGTCTGCAGGCTGATTGCCTATCACCTACGCTACCTTCCGCTCTCCAGGGTAGGAACGAAATACCTGGTCAATCTACATGTAATCCGATTTGCTGCCACACCCGGCCGCCCTTGTGACACCAGTCCGCCAGGTCTGCACAAGGATGGGGAAAAATACATCGCGACGCATCTTCTTGGCCGCTGTGGCGCTCAGGGCGGTGAAGTCATTATCACCGACAACAACAAACGCGAAATCGATCGCTTCATCATGCATGAACCCGGCGAGTGCTATGTTTTCGACGATGACCGCGTTTGGCACATGCTCACGCCGGTATCAGTAATGGACGGAAATCAGTACGCCTACCGTGATACGCTGGCTTTCGACATGCTGCCCGAAGGCTGGGAACCCGCGAAGTAGTTTCAGACCCATAATCATTCCCGATACCTCCCATAAATACTTTCGATTTCCGTGATTCGTATCCCACAGGTACATTGTTCGACTTAAGTTCGAATTTTGCTTCGAGCCAAAAGGAGTTCATGGGTAAGCCCAACGCCACAAAATCAGCCCTTCTGATCATTTTGCTTCTGACGTTTGCGCCCTTACTTTTCGGACAAACTGCTGCCGACGTGCAATCTGCGCGTATTACCAAGCTTGAGCAGCACATCGCCGACGCCAAGACCTCGGGCGACAACGCGTGGATGCTGACCAGCTCGGCACTCGTCCTTATGATGACCGGCCCAGGTCTCGCTCTCTTCTATGGCGGTTTGGTGCGCAAGAAGAACGTCCTCGGCACCATGATGCAAAGCTTCGCCATGATGGCCATCATTTCTGTGCTCTGGGCGATTGTTAGCTACAGTCTTTGCTTCGGAACAGGGAACAGCTTCATCGGAGGGTTTCACCATCTCTTTTTGCGTGGCGTCGGCGCCCAGCCCGATGCCGACTACGCCGCGACCATCCCGCTGCAGACGTTCATGATTTACCAGCTCATGTTTGCCGTGATCACGCCGGCCCTGATCACCGGCGCCTTTGCCGAGCGAATGAAGTTCAGTGCCATGGCGCTGTTCATGATCCTGTGGTCGATAGTGGTTTACGCTCCGATGGCGCACATGGTCTGGGGCAAAGGTGGATTGTTGAATGCATCACTTGGCGGACGATTCCCGACTTTGGATTTCGCCGGCGGTACCGTGGTCCACGTCACCTCGGGAGTTTCCGCGCTCGTGTGCGCTTTGTATTTGGGACACCGTCTTGGCTATCCGAGACAACCGATGCCGCCGCACAGCGTTGTTCTGAGCTTCATCGGCGCGTGCATGCTGTGGGTTGGATGGTTCGGATTTAACGCCGGAAGCGCGCTGGCGGCTGGCAGTCTCGCTACCAGCGCCTTTGTCGCGACCCATTTTGCTGGAGCCGCCGCGGTGATTGGCTGGAGCGGCGCGGAATGGCTGCGCAACGGAAAGCCCAGTGCTCTGGGCGCTATCTCTGGAGCCGTCGCCGGCCTGGTCGCCATCACCCCGGCAGCCGGATTTGTCGGACCCATGCCGGCACTCGCCATCGGCTTCATCGCCGGAGTCTTTTGTTATTTCATGGTTGTCAGAGTGAAAGCGCGTTTCGGCTACGACGATTCTCTCGACGCTTTCGGCGTTCACGGAGCAGGCGGCACCCTGGGGGCTCTGCTGACCGGGATTTTCGCGGCCAGCACGGTGAATCCGATTTTCAAAGATGCGCAAGGAAATGCGCTCGCCTCCGGCATGATCGAAGGCAACCTGCACCAGTTGCTCAACCAACTCGTGGGTGTGCTGATAGCTTGGGGTCTTGCGATCGTCGGCACGCTCATCATTTTGAAGATTGTCGATGCTACCGTCGGCCTCCGCGTCACCGAGGAACACGAAGTCCAGGGGCTCGATCTCTCGCAACACGGTGAGGAAGGCTATTACTGGGAGGTCCCAGCCTAGCCTGTGTGGGGCGGACACTCTTGTCCGCCAGAAGAAAGCACATCATGACCAAAATCGAAGCGATTATTCAAAACTCCAAACTTGATGCGGTTAAAGACGCGCTCCACGAAATTGGAGTCGAAGGCATGACGGTCATCGAAGTTCGCGGCCACGGGCGTCAAAAGGGCCACACTGAGTTTTATCGCGGGCGCGAATACACGGTGGATCTCATTCCCAAAATAAAGCTCGAGCTCGTGGTGGCCGACAAAATGATTGATCAAGTGGTGAACGCGGTTGCGGCTGCGGCTCGGACCGGCAAAATCGGCGATGGCAAGATATTTCTCTCCCGCATTGATGAGGCTATTCGGATTCGCAATGATGAGCGCGGCGAGGGAGCACTCTAACATCTACGCCCGATGAGTACGCCGACCTCAAGCCGCGAAGTGCGAGTTTTGTACACCGAAGAGTCGACTCGTCTCCAGAAGGACTTCGCCGCCAGCGGCAACGGTCGTGCCGTTCTTGGCCAACGTACCAAGTTACTCGAAAGAATCATTTGTTCCCTGTGGCAGGAGCACATCGCGGCCCACGGCGTTGCGCCGTTTGCGCTCGTCGCCATCGGGGGCTTCGGTCGGAGTTGGCTGTTTCCACATTCCGATGTTGACCTTCTCTTTCTGCATGAAAGCCGCGCCACAGAAGAAACTTACAAAGCCGCCCTGCGTGGCTTTTCACAAGAGCTATGGGATTTACCGCTGAAGGTCAGTCCTGCTACCCGTACCTTGGCTGAGTGCGAGCGAGTAAATCCCGATAACGTCGAGTTCACCATGGCGCTCCTCGACTGCCGATTCCTCGCCGGAAACCATGAATTGTTCTCGCGGCTACATGACCATGTGATTCCGGCTCTGGTGCAACGGGACGCGCAAACACTGCTGCAAAAACTGGCGGAGATCACGCAACAACGGCATGCGAAGTACGGAGATACCGTTTTTCATCTCGAGCCGAATGTAAAAGATGTGCCCGGCGGTCTCCGCGACTACAACGTTGCCTGCTGGCTCTGGCTGATTTCGGCGATGGAGAAGCTCGGAACTTGGCCGGATCCAATCACGCTGTTGCCGCTGCCTGCTCGACGGCAATTAGAGCCAGCGCTTGAGTTTCTGATCGCCGTGCGTTGTTTCCTGCACTTCCGCCACGGGCGCGACGACAATGCGCTGAGTTGGGTCGATCAGGACGAGGCGGCCCGGGGAAAGATCGGCATTGATAAACAGATGAGAGCTGCCGATTGGATGCGGGTATATTTTAGCCATGCGCGTGCCATACACCGGCTTACGACCCAGTTGCTGGAAGAAATTCCAGCAGCGCGCTCATCTTTATATCGCCAGTTTCAGAACTGGCGGTCGCGAGTTTCCAATCCTGAGTTCTCTGTGGTGGATGGGTTCATTTGTCTTCCGGAATCGAGTGCCCTCGAAGATCCTCAATTGCTTTTGCGGCTTTTTGATTTTATTGCTCAACACGGGGTCGGGGCGAGCACCACAACCGAACATCGTGTTCAGCAGGTTCTATCCTCCCTAGCTGCGATGCCGCCCAAAGGCGCGGAGCTATGGCAGCACCTCCAAGTGATGTTGCTTGAACCGTATGGTGCCGATGCTTTGCGGACTATGCACTCTCTCGGAGTTCTCAAGGTACTACTTCCGGAACTAAGCGTGATTGACTCGTTAGTGGTGCGCGATTTCTATCATCGCTACACCGTGGACGAGCATTCCTTTCGTGCGATCGAGAGCCTGCAGGAACTAGCAAGCGCTCGCTCCGAATGGGAACAGCGTTATGAAGAGCTTTTCGATGAACTCGAACGCCCGGAGTTGCTATTACTGTCGCTGCTGCTACATGACACGGGAAAAGGAATTGGCACCGAAGATCACGTGCAGGGCAGTCTGGATGTGGCGCAGCGCGCCCTTGCACGCCTGGATTTGGACGTTTCGGATCGCGAAATTGTTCTGTTTCTGATTGCCAGTCATCTGGATCTCTCCGCTGTGCTGCGTCGTGACATCTTCGATTCGGCAACGATCAAGGCTTTTGCCGAAAAAGTGGGCACTCCCGAGCGCCTGAAAATGCTGACTCTCATGACCTATGCCGACATCAAGTCGGTCAATCCGGAGGCGCTTACACCGTGGAAAGCAGAGAACATTTGGCAGGTTTATATTGCTGCCGCGAATTGCCTGAACCGCAGCGCGGACCAGCCTCTGCATGCGGACGCGGAAGACGAGCACTTCGATCGTCTTCACGCGTTGGCCCCGATAGCAGGAAAGAAGATCAAGAATTATCTCGAGGGATTTCCGCTTCGATATGTGCGGAGTTATCCGGCGGAAGAAGTTCTACGTCATTTCGATATGGCACAGCGGTTGGAACACGCTCCTGTGCAGACAACACTGAAGCGCGGCCGTCACTGGTACGAGGTGACTGTCATCACACGTGATCGTCCATTTCTGTTTGCAACGATTGCAGGCGCTCTCGCTGCGTGGGGAATGAACATCATCAAGGCGAATGCCTTTTCCGACGAGGCCGGCGTGGTCGTTGACACGTTCTATTTCATCGACCGTTTTCGTACCCTGGAATTGAATCTGCCGGAGTGGGATCGTTTTCAGCGCAACATTTCGGAGGTGCTGACCGGCAAGGCCGATCTCGAGATCATGTTGCGCAACCGCATGCGGTCGGAGAATGGTACTCCCAAGGTCAAGATCGACACTCAACTGGATTTTGATAACGACTGTTCTTCCCACAGCACGCTGCTGCAGGTCATCGCGCAAGACCAACCCGGCCTACTGCATCGCATCAGTGCGCGCCTGTCGCGAGAAGAATGCGATATCGAAATCGCGCTCATCGATACTGAGGGACAGATGGCGATCGATGTGTTCTATCTCACCTCAACGCGTGCGAAGCTCACGGTTCAACATCAGGGCCGTATCAAGGCAGCTCTCGAAACAGAATTGAGCAGTTCAGTCCTATCGGAATTTAGAGCTAAATCCGGATAGCCCCTGCCCCAATTTTTCCCTAGACTTGTTCCTAAGGGCGCAGCTTCCTGCTGCGATGTCGAATGAACAGCATCGAAAAGCGGCTTGCACAATTGGACTGGGCGACGCTTCACGCCTCGCTGTGGGACCTTGGATTTGCTGTCGCTCCCGCGGTTCTCGCTTCGGGAGAATGTGTGAACCTCCGCAATATGTATTCATCGGAAAGCGCTTTTCGCAGCCACATCGTTATGGCTCGTTATCGCTTTGGACGCGGCGACTACAAATACTTCAACTATCCTCTGCCGGAGATTGTCCAGGATGTCCGCGAACAAACGTACACCTATTTGGCTCCGCTTGCGAATGAATGGAACAAAGCTCTTGGTGTCAAAGAGGAATTTCCTGAGAAGCATTCAACGTTTCTTGCCCACTGCAGAAAACAAGGACAGCCGAGGGCCACGCCATTGTTGCTTCATTATGAAGCTGGCGATTTTAACTGCCTGCACCAGGATCTTTATGGGGCTGTCGCATTTCCCCTCCAACTGACGTGCTTCTTGAGTCGAGTCGGCTCCGACTATGAGGGCGGAGAATTCGTACTGGTGGAGCAACAGCCGCGGGCCCAATCAAAAGCTCAGGTGATCGCGCCCGCGCAAGGCGACATTCTGATTTTCGCCACTAGATACCGGCCGGTAAAAGGCAGCCGAGGCTATTATCGGGCAAATCTCCGCCACGGCGTCAGTCCGGTGAAACATGGCACCCGATTCACTCTGGGCGTGATTTTTCATGACGCCGAGTGACCACAGATTCTGTCTACCAGTAGGTGAAATTCAGCTGATCGAGGTAGATTGAATACTTCTGTTGTGAGTGATCGCCATCCTGTTGGTAGTTGATCGTGACCCCATGCCCGATGACGTGTCCTGGATCCTCTAAATAGTTCAAGGTAGCCGTTTTGCTATTCAGCGTAATGGTCTGAAACAGCAGCTGATCATCAGAAGTGCGTTGCACTTGAATCACGACGTGATTCCAGGCGTTGGGAACCGGATTACATGACGTGCTCGTGGGTTGCCAATGCATGCCCCCGTCCACCGAGATGTCCCACCAATTACCGTCGGCGACGCGGCACTGTGTTCCCCAGATGAACGACTTCCCGTCGACATACTGGTTGATATCGAACTCAAGAGCCTCCGCCTTGGAGAAGTCGGATTCGGTTCCCCAGAAATACGCGTCATAGATGAAATTGTGGGTGGCCTCATTGATCGAGTGATCATGGTCCTCGATGCCCTGAGTTGAAAGGTCCCCGATGAGATGGTTAATCCAGATTACGTCGGAATACTTCACATTACCGCCAACGCTGAATTCTGTTGCACTGCCGCTCATAGATGGCGAACTCACGCCTCTGTTCATTGACCATGTGACTTGGGGACCCTTCGGACTGCACCAGCGGCAGAGTACATACGAGGGGGCGAGTTCGGCGAAACTAAGCCAACCACTGTTCTGCTGCAGATTGGTGAGAGTGGTCCCGATAGAAGCCTGTGCCGGTGGTGGCTCCGCGCTACTGGATGCGCCGCTGCCGGAACTGGATGAAGTACCAGAGTTGCTGCTCGATCCACTGCTCGAGCTGGAGCCGCTGGTGGAAGTGCCCGAAGGCGTGTTTCCGGTTGAACTGTCATTGTTGCCGGTGGTGCCGGACGGCCAAGGAACGGTTGCGCCACGCACCGAGGTGGCGGAATTTGAAGCGGTATTTACGGCATTCAAAGCATGGGTAGAGGGGCCGCCTCCGCAGTTCAATTCAATGAATGCGCAAGCGAAAAGCAGGGACAAAGTAGCCAAACTGACTTTCATGGGGGAGTTCCTTCCAGCTAAAAATTGAACCAACGGGGTGTGGGTTGCTGAAATTTTCCTTTACAAAGGAAATTTCCGCAAGGTCTGAGAAGTGCATGGAGGGGCTGAAAATGCGGCTTTCCAGCACATCGCAAGGTGTCCCGCAGCCCACTGCTCACAGCCAACCGTGATCCAAATCACTGATTAAAGGTTCTTTTCAGGCGATAACGAGATTCGTCCAGAGTACAGTTGGGCCCTTTGGGAGCAGGTTCAAGATTACTGGAAACAGAAGGAGGGCCGGTCTTCCGCACCATTTTTGCTTATATATACGGTTGCTGGTGCGTCAAACGCGGCTTCTTAGCAATTCTGTAATGGCTCTCACCAGTTAGTTTCCTGTTCCTCATACGGCCTCGCGGACACAAATTCACGGTTCGCTTCGGGATCGAGCTTTCGCGATTCTTGCCGAAAGGCGTGCTCGGCGCTGGGTCTCGAGGTGACGACATAACTCAGGAAGGCGCACATGTCTGAAGCCAAGCAGCAGTTAACAATCGCCGAACATCTGGAGGCCAGCGGCGTCTCCAGAAGAAACTTCGTTCAGTTGTGCGGAATGTTGATGGTCAGCGCCCCGGTCGGTTTGGCGCTGACCAAAGGGAATTCTGTAACCAAAATGGCCGAGATGATCGGCAAGACCAAGCGGCCATCCGTCATCTGGCTGCACTTCCAGGATTGCACCGGCTGCACTGAGACGTTGCTGCGCACTTCCACACCCGACGCTGCCAGCCTGATCCTCGACGTCATCTCTCTCGATTATCACGAAACTTTGATGGCGGCCTCCGGCGCACAAGCCGAAGCCGCGCTCCAGCATGCGGTGGAGGAAAATGCCGGCAAGTTTGTGCTCGTGGTCGAAGGCTCGATCCCACTGAAGGATGATGGCGCATACCTGGAACTGGGCGGAAAGCGTGGCGTCAACGTTCTGCGCGAGGTTGCTTCCAAAGCGGCCGCGGTCATATCCATCGGCTCCTGTGCTTCGTGGGGCGGGGTTCCTTCTTCCGACCCGAATCCGACCGGAGCGGTTGGCACCGACTCCGTGATTACCGACAAGCCGGTGGTGAACCTTCCTGGCTGTCCTCCCAACCCGTACAACCTGCTCGCGGTCGTTCTCGAATACGTGACCATGGGCAAACTTCCCGCACTCGACGAGTATGGTCGGCCCAAGTTCGCCTACGATCGTGTGATCCACGAGAATTGCCCGCGGCGGGCACACTTTGATGCGGGGCGCTTTGCCGCATCGTTTGGTGATGAAGGTCACCGCAAGGGGTGGTGTTTGTACAAGCTGGGCTGCAAGGGACCAGTTACCCATGCCGCTTGCGCGACTCGCCATTTCAACGAAACCCCCGGCGTATGGCCGATTGGCATCGGAGCTCCCTGTGTGGGCTGCACAGAAAAAGGTGTGGTCTGGAAACTGGCAACCTTCGAGACCGTGCCGATTCATCAGGTCACGCCTCCTGATAACTATCCGCCGGTGTATGCCAGCAACGGCGCGTTCAAGGTTGGTGCCGCGACGTTGGTGGGAGCAGTTGCAGGCGCCGTCGCGGGAGCGGCAGTCATGGGCTCCAAGCGCCTTCCCGAACCAGCCGCTGCTGCTGCGAGCGGTTCTGAGGCTCCGAAGTCAGGCAGCAAGACCCCGTTGGGAGACTAACGATGGCAATCACTCGACGCGACCTGTTGCACAAAATGACCACCGGTGGCGCTGCGGTTGCGGCGGGCGGCGCGGTTTCCACCGTCGCCCTGGCCGGAATTGCGCATGCCGAAGAAGAAGGCAAGCTGCCTCCGCAAGCGGTTGGCATGCTGTACGACGCGACCCGCTGCATCGGTTGCAAGACGTGCGTCGTCGCTTGCACGCAGGCAAACGGCCTTACACCTGACACTCGGCGTGATCCTCTTCATCAGGCTCCCGCAGACCTCAACAATCGCACCAAGACGATCATCAAGCTCTATAAGCCGGTTGACGGGAAAGAAGAGTTCTCGTACGTGAAGCAGCAATGCATGCACTGTATTGATCCCGCGTGCGCTGCTGCCTGTATGTTCGGCGGCCTGAAGAAGGATGTTAAAACCGGCATCGTCTCCTGGAACGGCAAACTGTGCGTCGGTTGCCGGTATTGCGAGATCGCATGTCCTTACAACGTTCCGAAGTTCCGCTGGGAGGGCTTCAACCCCGAGATAGTGAAATGCGAGTTTTGCAAAGATCGCCTGGCAAAGGGACTAGAGCCGGCATGCACCGCAGTTTGCCCGAAGAAAGCTGTCATCTTTGGACCTCGTCAGCAGTTGCTGGATGAAGCCAAGCGCCGGATCGCTGACAACCCGGGAAAGTACTACCAGGAGCGCGTTTTCGGTGAGCATGAAGCCGGAGGCACTCAGGTTCTCTATTTATCGCACGTGCCTTTCGATAAAATCGGTCTTCCCACTCTCGGCGATGAATCCATTCCCCACAAGTATTTGAAGTGGCAGAAGCGGTTGTACAGCTACTTGATTGTACCGGTCGGCCTGTATGCGGCCCTCGTCGGAACCATACGCAAGAATTGGAAAAGTCATGAGGAGCACATGCAGCACGAGGAGAAGACTACCGGATTGAGGGCGCAACTATGAGTCAGACTTGGCAAAGAGATGTTCCCGTTTTCAACGTGCCCATCTGGACACGCCCGTTCAAGCTGTTCTGCGGTTTGGGCGCCCTCGGACTGCTTCTGGTCGTTTATCGCGAGATTGTGGGCTTAGGCCCGGCCAGTGGCATGAATGACGCCTATGCCTGGGGCATTTGGAAGACCTTCAACACCATGGTGCTCACTGGCCTGGGTTCCGGGGCATTCGCCATTGGCATCGCCGCTTGGCTCTTCCGCCGCGAGAAGTTGCACGTTGTGATGCGTACCGCGATCCTGACAAGTTTTCTCGCCTATGCATTCGGATTGGCCATGCTTGGCGTCGATGTCGGGCGGCCATGGAATTTCTACTGGTTCTTCTTCCCCTGGCATTGGAACTTACATTCGCCGTTGCTCGAAGTAGCCGTATGCATGACGGTGTACGCCTCGCTGCCACTGTTCCTGGAGAACATTCCCGCGGTCCTCGAATACTTCTACGATCAGCGTAAAGACCTGCGCCCCACCATCGAAAAGTTAGAAAAAGTCATTGTGAAAGGCTTTCCCTGGGTCGTGTCTCTAGCGTACGTGCTTCCGGCAATGCATCAGTCTTCGCTTGGCGCCCTGATGCTGCTCGGCGGAACTCGAGTATCTCCGCTGTGGCAAACGCCGTTCCTGCCTCTTCTTTATGTGTGGGCAGCGGCGTTTTTGGGATTTGCGTTCGTGACAGCCACTCTTCTGTTCTCCGGCGTCATCTGGAACCGGCCATTGGATCTCGATGTACTCGCAGAGTTGAACAGCATTACAACCTGGCTCATCGGAGTATGGCTGGTGTTCCGTCTCGTCGACCTGACGGTCCGCGGCCAGATTGTCGCGGCATTCCATGCCGACCTGAATGCTTTCCTCTTCTGGCTGGAAATCGCCTTTCTGGTGTACGCAGTCTGGATCCTGCGAGACGCCGGCAGTCGCCGCAGTCCGAGGGCGATGTTCTACGGCGCCGCGCTGGCGACGATCGGCGGCATGCTATACCGCTTTGATCCAACCACCACGGCCTTTCAGCCGAAGCCCGGCGCCATCTATTTCCCGAGCGTGATCGAGTTGCTCATTTCAATCGGGTTCATGTCGATCGGGATTGCGATCTTCATCTTCGCCGCAAAGGTATTGGCCATTCTGCCCGCGCCCAGCGCGCTCTGGCACACGATGGAAGAATACAAATCCCGACAAGCACGGGTGAGGCCTTTTGGTTACAAAACTGGAGCTGGGCAGTATGCGACCGGTGATTAAACGAAATTGGTAGAAATCTACGATGCAGGTAAGGACTTATGTCAAAACGAATCACGATTGATCCCATTACTAGAATTGAAGGCCATCTTCGCATCGATGTCGAAGTGGATAATAATTCGGTCAGCAACGCATGGGCTTCCTGCACCATGTGGCGCGGCATCGAAAAGATCCTGCGCGGGCGTGATCCCCGGGATGCATGGCTCTACACCCAGCGTTTTTGCGGTGTTTGCACCACCGTTCATGCCATGGCCAGCGTGCGTGCCGTCGAGGACGCGCTGAAACTGGAAGTACCGCCTAACGCGCAATACATCCGCAACTTGATCCTGATTGCGCACGCGCTGCACGATCACATCGTTCACTTCTATCAATTGTCAGCGCTCGACTGGGTCGACATTCTCCAGATCCCGAAAGCTGATCCGGACCGCACCGCGAAACTGGCCGAGAGCCTCTCGCCGTGGACGCGAAATTCCCGCCAGGAATTCAAAGTCGCGCAGGACAAGGTAAAAGCCGTCGCCGCTAGCGGCCAGCTTGGCATTTTCATGAACGGCTATTGGGGACACCCGGCGATGCGCTTATCGCCCGAGGTGAATCTGCTGGCGTTCACACACTACTTGCAGGCGCTGGAATATCAACGCAAGGCCCTGCAGGTTGTCGGCATGCTCGGCGCGAAAACACCGCACATCCAGAATCTCACGGTTGGCGGCGTTGCCAACGCTATCGACCTCGATAGCCAGGGCGCTCTCGGTATGGATCGCCTCGAAGCCATTCGTCTGCTGCTTAGTGAAGTTTCCCAGTTCATCCAGCAGGTGTACTTCGTGGACGTATGCGCGGTTGCCGCGATGTACCCGGATTGGTTCAAGATCGGGAAAGGTGTAACGAACTATCTCGCCGTTCCCGATCTTCCTCTCGACAGCAAGGGGGAAAGCTATGATCTGCCGGGTGGCTACATCATGGACGGCAACGTCGGCGGAGCGCACTTCTTCCGGACCGCTGCAGACAAGGAGTTCCGTGAATCGGTTAGCGAAGATGTGACTCATGCCTACTATGAGGGCACGAAACCCCTTCATCCGTGGGTCGGGGAAACTGAGCCACAATTCACGGGATGGACGGCAGACGGGAAGTATTCCTGGGTCAAAGGCCCGCGCTTCAACAACCAACCCATGCAGGTCGGTCCTCTGGCGCAGATTCTCATCGGTTACGCACAAGGACATCCGTTGACCCGCAAGTACGCCGATCTCGCTCTGGGCAAGGTCTCTGCGGTCGCGGGAGTCCACGCCACGCCCGACATGCTGCATTCAACCCTCGGCCGGCACGCAGCTCGCGCCATCCGCGCCGCCATGCTGGCCGAACTAGCGGACAAGCACTGGCAACTGCTAGTGAACAACATCGCGAAAGGCGATACCGCGGTGTTCAATCCTCCAATGTTCAATGGCGAGGTTGAGGGTGTCGGGACGCACGAAGCGCCACGCGGCACCTTGTCACACTGGGTTGTGGTCAAGGATGCGAAGATCAAGAACTACCAGGCGGTTGTGCCTTCGACCTGGAATGCGAGTCCGCGCGATCACGCGGGTAATCACGGCCCGTACGAAGCCTCGCTTCTTCATACTCCACTGGCCCGTCCGGAGGAACCGCTGGAAGTCATCCGCACGGTGCACTCGTTCGATCCCTGCATGGCCTGCGCTTGCCATGCATTCGATCCATCCGGGAAGCAGATTGCGAAGGCCAAGGTTCTATGAAGAAGGTGCTCATCGGCGGGATCGGCAACGTCTTGCTAGGAGATGACGGCGTTGGACCGTATGTCGTTCGGTTGCTCACCGCCAATTATGAGTTCGACGAAGGCGTCGAACTTTGCGACTTGGGGACCCCGGCCTTAGACCTGATCGATCAGATCTCCGGGAAAGACGCGGTCATTCTGATCGATGCCCTCAAAGTGGATACGGAACCCGGTTCGGTGTTGCGCTATCGCAAGCCCGATATCGTCGAGCACTCGCCCGCCGTGCGGATGGATCCGCATTCACCCGCGTTGGTGGAGACTTTACTGAGCGTTGATATGTTCGGCATCGCGCCGGCGGATGTTCTGCTCGTTGGGATCAGCAGCGGGAGTTACGACTGCGGCTGCTGCTTGAGCAATCCTGTGCAGGACTCCATTGATCGCGTGATCGCCGAGGTCCTTGCCGAACTGGATCGCATAGGAGTTCGTTATTATTTACGGGAACACCCCATCGACTCGGGTATCTGGTGGACCAGCACTGAGCAAGTTCCGGCCAGGTTGTGATCCTGTCCTCACTTGAGTTCGTCAGCCTCGGGAACGGGTTGCCGCAATCATAGCTTGTCCCAGGCTCAATCCTCCATCCCCAGCCGGGACTTCAGAATGAGTAAACGTCTCAAACTCCGCAGCGCGCAACCCTGCTTGCAAGCTGCGAGACAAGAAAACATTGTGAAATGTCCCGCCACTTAAACAGACTCGGCTCAAACCGGTTTTGGCTCGAACCAGTTTGGCAGTCTGCACCAACGCAGCGACCAGCCCCAGATGAAATCGCCTGCTGATTTCGCCGACCGAGACACCAGCCTGCAAATCTCGAATCAGATCGTGAAACAACTGCCGCGTGCCGAGGGTCATCCCTCCGTCATTCGCAAGAATTTCGAGTTTGTAGCCGTCACAATCTTCTCCAGACTCGATCGCCATCTCGAGTTCGATGGCCGCTTGGGCTTCGTAATTGATCCTCTCTCGGATCCCGACCAGCGCAGCGACGGCATCGAACAGGCGGCCGCAGCTGGAGGTCGGCGGTGCATTGATATTCTTTTCAATTGCCTTCAAAACCAGCTCCGTTTTACGATTATCGAGTTGCCGTACGAAAGGAAGGTCTAAGTTCCAGAAGCCGCGTCCGAAGTGGTGAAATAAGTAGCTGACAGCCATTCGCCAAGGTTCGTGGATTGCCGCCGCCCCCCCTGGCAATGGCACATGGTGCAGATGAGCGGCCCTTTCGAAGCTGTCATATGCCGCGACGAGAACCTCGCCGCCCCAGATGTGCCCGTCAGTTCCGAAACCTGTGCCATCAAGTGCGAATCCGATCACTTTGCCTTCGAGGTGGTTCTCAGCCATGCAACTTGCGATGTGTGCATGATGGTGCTGAACGCCTATGAGCTCAACCCCGGTCTGTTGTAAAGCCCATTTTGTCGAAAAGTAGTCTGGATGTAGATCGTAAGCAATAATCTCCGGTCGTATTTCAAGAATTCTTTGCAGATGCTCGATCGCCTCATGGAAGAACCGATAACTCTCTACATTTTCCAGATCTCCAACATGCTGGCTCAAGAACGCGTGCTTACCCTGGGTCAGGCAAACGGTATTTTTTAGCTCGCCGCCAACTGCTAAGACCGACGGCTGTTCGTCTTTCAGGAAAACAGGAACCGGCACGAATCCGCGAGAACGACGCATTTGTCGCGGTATGCCCTCGTGCACGCGCACGACCGAATCATCGCACCGCAGCAGGATTTCGCGATTGTGAACCAGAAGATAGTCAGCAAGCTTACCCAAGCGCTGAACGGCTTCCTGATTATCGATCGCAATCGGCTCCTCGCTGAGGTTCCCGCTAGTCATCACCAGAGCGCGAAATCCACCTTCTCGCAGCAGCAAATAGTGCAGTGGCGTATAGGGAAGGAAAACCCCAAGATACTGATTATGCGGCGCAACTTCCTCCGGGATGCGAAAGTTGTTCTTCTTCGGAAGCAGGACGATGGGGCGCGGCACAGATTCGAGCGCCTCGCGTGACGCGGCATCGATTTCGCAGATGGCCTCGGCTGCTGCTATGTCCGGTACCATCACTGCAAATGGTTTTTCGACGCGTCTCTTGCGTTCGCGAAGCAGCGCGACTGCCGCTGTGTTCGTCGCGTCCACGGCAAGATGAAATCCGCCGAGTCCCTTGATTGCTGCCACAACTCCAGCATGCAGACCTGAGGCCGCCTCAACGATTGGATCGCGACAAGGTACCAGCCTGCCGAACCTGTCCCAGAGCTCAACGCGAGGTCCACAATCCCAACAGGCATTGGGTTGGGCATGAAATCTGCGATTGAGAGGATCTTCGTACTCCGCCTGGCAAACCGGGCACATGGGAAACACGGCCATGGACGTACTCGGCCGGTCGTAGGGAATATCGCGAACAATTGTGAAGCGCGGCCCGCAATTGGTGCAGTTGATGAAAGGGTAGTGATATCGCCGGTCAGCTGGGTCAAAGAGCTCCCGAAGACAATCGGGACAAATCGCAACGTCCGGAGAGATAAGTGTTTTGACTTCTTCTCCAGCCTCGCTATGCAAGATGCGGAAGTCCCGCTCTCGATTGCACTCGACTTCCCGCACAACGAAGTTTGTAATTCGCGAAAGTGGAGGTGCGTCCGCGGGTAGATGTTCTAGGAAATTGTCTACGCGCTCTGGTGGTCCCTGCACTTCAATTGTCACGCCGGCGCTGGTGTTACGAATCAAGCCGTGCAACTCGCGTTCAATGGCGAGTCTGTAGACATATGGCCGAAATCCGACCCCCTGCACTATGCCAGAGACGTCGATTTGTCGCCGAACTTCCATGTCGGCTATCCGACGGTTGCAAGCGTCTTCGCCGCGTGACGTCGCTGCTCCAGCCACATCATCCATTCGTGCAGCCCGTTTCCGGTCAGGCACGATACTTTGACAATCTCAATGCTCGGATGCACTCGCCTCGCATTGTCCGCGGCCGCATTGATATCAAACGGAACATAGGGCAGCAGATCAGTCTTGGTAAGAATCAGGAGATCCGACTTGAAGAAGATAGTGGGATACTTGAGCGGTTTGTCTTCGCCTTCCGTGACACTCAGCAGGACAATCTTTGCATCCTCGCCGAGGTCATAGCTGGAGGGGCAAACCAGGTTGCCGACATTCTCGATCAGCAAAAGGTCAAGATCTTCGAGTTTCCAATCCGCCAGGTGCCGCTCAATCATCTTCGCGTCCAAGTGGCACGTACCACCGGTCGTGATTTGCTTGACAGGGAAGCGGAAGCGTCGCAGGCGTGCTGCATCGTTGTCCGTCTGAATGTCCCCGGTTAGCACTGCCACACGCTCGTTGCGAGGCAGGATCTCCAGCGTGCGCTCCAGCAGGCTGGTTTTGCCCGATCCCGGCGAACTGATGATGTTCAGACAGAACACCCCGTGCTCTCGAAATCGTGTCCTTAATTCTGCGGCTAGCCGGTCATTTTCGCTAAGTACTTTCCGTTCCAACGGCACTCGTTCCATACTCCTCCACCTCCAGGTACGCTAGCTCCAACTCGTCTCCGCTGATGCACTGAGTTTCAACGCTGGCGCAGTGCGGACATCGCACATCGTAGTCGCGCACGGTGAAATCGCTCGCACATCTGCGGCACTGATATTTCAATGGGCAAATCTCAATTTCGAGGCGCAATCTCTCGAACTCAGTCTCGCGTGTGATCGCTTCGAAACAGAAGCGAAGTGAGTCCTGATCTACCGCAGCCATTTCTCCGATTCGGACACACACCTTGGACGGATACGATTCCGGATAGCGACGCATTTCGTTGTGTACCGCCTGCAACACCGAATTAGCGATTCCCATTTCGTGCATAGCGCCTCAGCAGATTCTCGGCAACTGATCGCCCGCGAGCATGTCGACAATTCTGGTGGTTCCGAGCGGCGTTCGCATCGTGACCAAACCCGCCGCCCCATTGCTTACTGTTCCGATGATCTGGGCTTCAGTTCCAAGTCGGTGACCACGCATTGCCTGTAGCACACCATCGGCGGAATCCGGAGCCACAATGGCAATCAACTTCCCTTCGTTGGCCACATATAAGGGATCAAGCCCCAACAGTTCGCAAGCACCGCGAACTTCCTCGCGAACGGGAATCGAACTCTCCTCTAACTGGATTGCAACCTGCGATTGTTGTGCGATTTCGTTCAGCGTGCTGGAAACACCGCCACGGGTCGGATCGCGCATGCAGCGAATCGCATAGCTTGCCTCAAGCATTGCTTCCACGAGCGTGTTTAGGGCCGCACTGTCGCTTTCAATGGTTGTCTCGAATTCCAGCCCTTCGCGCTGGGCCAGAATAGCAATGCCATGATCTCCAACAGGTCCACTGAGCAGGACTTTGTCTCCAACTTTTGCTCGGTCCGCCGACAATTCAACTCCCTCGGGCACAATCCCAATTCCGGTTGTATTAATGAACAGGCCGTCCCCTTTTCCTCTCTCGACAACTTTTGTGTCTCCGGTGACCACCTGCACGCCCGCTGAAGCAGCCGCCTGATGCATCGAAACCACCACGCGGCGCAGGTCCTGAACGGAGAAACCTTCTTCGATGATGAACGCTGCGCTTAGAAACAGCGGCTTCGCGCCTCCCATGGCTAGATCATTGACTGTTCCATGCACGGCAAGCGACCCAATGTCTCCGCCGGGAAAAAATAGTGGCTTGACGACAAATGAGTCGGTGGTCATTGCCAGGCGGGTTCCATTTACATTGACGATTGCTTGATCGTCCAAGCGCGCCAGCACCGGATTGCTCAAGGTTGGGAGAAAGACATCGCGCACCAGTTCGGCGCTGAGTTTCCCGCCGCTGCCATGGCCAAGCAAAATTGTGTCTTTCGTCGGCAGGGGCGCCGGACAACTTAGTTCCAGAATCGATTTAGTCGCCGACATGTGCTTCCTCCTGCACCACATGGCGCCGATAACGGTAGTACGCTGCACACGCGCCCTCGCTTGAAACCATAGGTGCGCCCAGGGGATTTTCTGGTGTACAGCGCATCCCGAAAGCTGGGCATTCGGGAGGCTTTTTCAGGCCTTGTAGAACTTGCGCGCTGATACATTCCGCAGGCTCATCAACGGTAATCTCTCCCAAATCGAAGATTCGGGCTGCATCGTATTCAGCGTATTCTTCCCGCAGCTTCAATCCGCTCTTCGGTATACATCCGATGCCCCGCCACTTCTGGTCGGCAACTGCAAAAACTTCTCGCACAATATCCTGTGCCGGTTGATTCCCCCGGCGGCTCACGGAACGCACATATTGGTTTTCGACCCGGGCTTCTCCGCCTTCGAGTTGCTTGACGAGCATCAGAACTGCCTCGAGAAGATCGACGGGTTCAAATCCGCCGACCACGATAGGAATGCGGAACTCTCGTACCAATTCCTCGTAGTCGCCACACCCCACGACAGTGCACACGTGGCCCGGTGCAATGAATCCCTGAACTCGGTTGTCCTCAGAAATCATCAAAGCGCGGATTGCGGGCGGAACGAGCACGTGCGAAACCAGCATCGAGAAGTTCGTTAGGCCCTCGCGCTTTGCCTGCCATGCAGCCATGGCATTCGGCGGTGCGGTTGTTTCGAACCCAATGGCCAGAAACACCACCTTCCGAGTGGGATTCTGGCGGGCGATCTTCACCGCCTCAGTAGGAGAGTAAGCAATTCGGACGTCGCCGCCGCGGGCTTTTACCTGAAATAGGTCGCTTTGCGAACCCGGTACCCGTAACATATCGCCATACGAGATCAGGATTACATCCGGACGCGACGCAAGCGCGATCGCCTTGTCAATGGTTTCCAGCGGAGTCACACAAACGGGACAACCGGGGCCATGCACGAGTTCGATGTTCTTGGGCAGCAGGTCATCCAAACCGTAGCGCATGATGGTATGCGTTTGACCGCCACAAATCTCCATGAGCACCCATGGTTTGGTGGTGCATTCGCGAACTTCAGCCGCCAGTGCCCGGGCAATACGGGCATCGCGATATTCATCCAGATATTTCATGCGAAATGATGGTCAGCCTCGGTGGTCCGGGCCGGACAGCACCTAACCCAACTCTAACCAGAGGCGTACATGCTCTCGGTGACGAAGATCACATCGACATGTGAGATAGAACAAGGCAGGAATCTTGGAATTGCCTGGTTACGACTCCGTAACCGCCAACTCGTCCTCGAGCATGCCCATCTCATGCAGGAGTTTGTATGTGCGGTCGGCCTCGAAGGGGTCTACTCGGCTGATGGCAAAGCCCACGTGAACCATGACGTAGTCGCCCAGCCCGGCTTCAGGAACGAAATCCAGCGACACTTGACGAACGATTCCTCCGAACTGCACTCGCGCCGAGCGCAGAGTCCCTTGTTCCTGGATCTCAAGAATCTTGCCTGGAATAGCTAGACACACGGTGGTTACTCCTCCGCGTCAGTACACCACCGGCTGACCTGAGGTTCTGTGACCTAGGACACAGCTTTGGGTGACAAGAAACCGGCGGTTGAGGCGACTCGCTACTTCTTGCTATCGTTCACGATGGCCTCGACCAGGCTGTCGATGGTATCGAGGACGCGCTTATTCGAAAGGTTGAAATTGTTGGACAGGATTGAAAACGCGACTTGCTGGCCCCTGACGGTCGTCGCGTAACCGGACAGGCACTTTACCCCGCCGAGGGAACCTGTCTTAGCGAAGACGTGCGCCCGCGGATCCAGAGCAGGGAACCGATCGGCTAGCGAGCCATCTACTCCGGCAACGGGGAGCGTGTTACGAAAGCTTTCTCCCCATGGTTGGGTGGCAGCATATGCCAGTAACTGCACCACTGCGTGGGGCGAAACCAAATTCTGCCGCGAGAGACCCGAGCCATCGTAGAAAACATATTGGTCGGCTGGTACGCCCGCTTGATTCAGAAATCCATGCAGAACTTCCAGGCCGCCTTCGACGGTTCCCGCAGTGCCTTTCTCTCGGCCAAGCAGACGCAGCAGGATTTCTGCATGCAGATTTTGACTGACTTTATTAATCACCCGCACATCTTCAATCAGCGGTTGCGACTGGTGGCTTGCCAGAACTAGAGGTTGGTTCAGGGGAGTACGCGACACCTCGTCACCTCCGCGTGCCGGTGCCGTGGCTGTGACTGTTAAAGTCGAAAGGCTGGCTAACTCCGTGTGGCGCGTGCGCTGCTTTCCATAAATCACCACGCCGCGGTTTTCCAGTAACTGGTGGAAGAGCGTGGCGGCAAACTCGGCCGGGTTTTCGATAGCCAGGGCTTCGTTTGCTCCTGCATCGTCCAGAGGCATGTTACCCCAGAGGGTCAGGAGCGTGGAACCCGGCTCGCGATTAATAAAGATTTTTCTTCCAGTCCCGGCAGGAGTGGTAATGATGCGATTATCGATCCGGTAGTAGTCGGCGGATGGCGTAAGACTTACAAACGCTCGCTCGCCGGCATGATCGGCCGGGAATATATTCACGAACACGACATTGTCATTGATCGTGAGCGCGGATACTGGCGCACCATCAGCAAGCACCAGATCGTCCTGACTCCAGCCCTCGCCGTACCGCTCGAATGCGAAATAGGAGTCATCGGCGATGATGTCGCCGTCGATGTACTTCACACCTTTTTGTACTAGCGCGTCAGCCAATTGCTCCAAAACCTGAATCGGATGATCGTTGCGCTGGGTACGCAAGGAATAAGGAAGTTCGCGTCCGGAAAGGTTGGGATCGCCGCGGCCAACCAGGATCAGATCGCCATTGAGTCGTCCATATCGGTCTAAGGTTCCGCTGGTTTCGACAGTAGTACGCGAGGTGTAATCTGGCCCGATTAATGCCAACGAGGCAGCGGTTGTGAACAATTTCGTATTCGAAGCGGGAGTGAAAAGCTTCTCTGGATTTTGCGCATAGAGAAGCTTGCCGTCGTTGAGCGAGAGTACCTCAATCCCCCAAAAACCTCGCTCTAGCTCTGGACTGTTGAGGACGGAGTCAATTCTTTTGCCGAGTGGGTTGTGCGAGGCTGCCTGAGTCGGGAGCGTAACCAACAGGCAAAAGACAATCGCGAGATACGCATGTTTTCTGTGCATGCGAGTGGTTTGATTGTAGCACCCGTTCTTTAACAGATTTAGACGAGTACGCACCCGACTTTCCGATGGCGTATGCGCATTGTGAGTTGCACGAGGTAAAATCGGCGGCATGCGTCCGGTCTTTGAATGGAGTCTCGGTTCCCGAAGTCTGCTGTTAGGCAAGCGCACGCTCATCATGGGCGTGGTAAACGTTACGCCAGACTCGTTCTCCGACGGGGGTTTGTATAGCGCCCCCGAACACGCCATCGACCATGCCCTACAGTTGCTTGAAGAAGGTGCCGACATTATCGACATTGGCGGAGAGTCTACTCGTCCAGGGGCTCGCGTAAACGCGCAGGAGAATGCAAACCCCGGTCCGTCAACCCCTGTCGTCACGCCCACGAAGCAGCCGGTGGAAGAAGAAGAAGAACTGCGGCGTGTGTTACCGGTAATTCAGGCAGTAAAGCAAAAGCGACCGGATGCAGTCATTTCCATCGACACCTATAAAGCCAAAGTGGCTCGGGCTGCGATTGAGACGGGAGCCGATGTCGTTAACGACGTGAGTGGCTTCCGTTGGGACCGGCAGATGCTGAAAACTCTGGCAAGTCTGAATTGTGGAGCTGTTCTCATGCACATGCGTGGACGTCCGGAAGAATGGCGCAAGTTGCCTCCAATGCAAGACGTAGTCATGTTGGTCAAACGTGAACTGCGCGATTGGGTGGATGCCGCGCTCATGACCGGAGTCAAGCGTGAGCGGATCGTGCTCGATCCAGGCTTTGGGTTTGGCAAGAGTTTTGAGGAGAATTACCCGTTACTAAAGCGTTTTCAGGAATTCCATGATTTGCGTTATCCGCTGCTTGCGGGTGTCTCGCGGAAGTCGTTCATCGGGCGGGCGCTCGCGAAAAACGGTCACGACGTCCCTGTCGGCGATCGTCTTTTCGGAACGCTAGCGAGCGAGGCGGCCGTAATTCTGAAAGGCGCACATATTGTTCGCACTCACGACGTAAAAGCCTGTGCTGACGCGGCAAAGATCGCGGATATCGTGGTGAACTGAGCTCAACTCGCCGGAAAGAGGCAATCAGTAGTAGGACTGGCCTTTGTACTTACTGGCCGACTCCGGCTTTCGCGCGAAGCCGTCGAATTGGTTCGCCGACGGCAGCAAGAATCAGAATGCCAATCACGATCGCGTCGGCGTCGCGGCGCGTTTGCATGGCTCCGAGTGACACCACCATAGCGGTTGCCAGCGCAGCCGGCTGGCTGGCTTTCAGAAGAAGCGTAAAGAATGTTGTGCCTGCGACTGCGATCACCACCGCCCACATCCGGACAGAGGAAACAAATCCTGCCTGCGCGACTTTAGGTGCGTTCCATGCATTGAGAAGCCACAACGCGACAAATCCTGCAGCCAAGGCAATCAGATGCCCGACAACAACGTTGTAAAGTTTTGCGCTTGGAGAGTTAGGCTTTTCGACTAGTTCGTACGCTGTTGGCCCGAGGCTCGGAAACAGCAGCGGCATGTGCGAGCTGAAACCAATCGCCGCCACAACCAAGATCACTACCACTTCGCCGAGGGTAGCGAATATCAGTTCTTTCGACTTCACAAGTCCTCTACTTCTTTGGCCGCGCGGGGAATTGCTTCGGAAGTTCGTTAATAATGTTGTCGCCCGGGTTACCACCTTTACAAACAGGGTGGCCGAAACCGCTGGCACTCACGCCGTTGTTGATGTCGAGGATCATGTTGTCATCGTGAGTCGGAGACGGGCCCATGGGCACTGCATCGAGATTCAACTCATGACGGACTTTCCAGGCGATGATGTGATCGGCGCAGGAGGTATCTCCGCTTAGGCCAAGTCCGCCTAAAATGTGTCCTCCTTCGGAATAAAGTGCGAGACCGCCGCCAAACACAATGATCCCGCCGACGGGTTTTCCGACGGCCGGGTCGTTCTGCTGGCCAAAGCTTTCTGGACTACCGCCAAATGCGATAGCGGGATTAGGCGGTGCGGCAGTAATCAAACCATACAAACTTTGGCCCGGTTGCGACGCGAAATAAACGTTTGCGGTGGAAAGTGCGTAATCAGGTCCGCTAAGTGCGTTTGCAGTGTTGGCCTTTTCAATCGCGATCATGCGGCTGCCGGGCCACTCCTGGTTACGATTGTTTCCGCTGAACGCAACCACACAGGCGATGCCATCGCGGTTCACAATGGCCGCCCATTCCTGGTTGCCAAGGCCAGCATTCGCCTGATTCCCATGCTTAATCACGGACTGCAGAACTGAGCGCAGACGATCGTGGTTCGGCAAAGAAGTGCATCCCGGTGGTGCGGCCTGGGCGGCGGTGAGAACTGTCGACATGAGAGCAACGGCTCCGGTGATAAAAGAATTACGTCCAAGCATTGACTTCCTCCGTCCTTAGACCCCGCTAATAAGGTTGTCGGCCTTTTCATTGCAATTCACGCAAGTAAGTGACGAGTGCCCGCAGATCCGTTCCCGTGAATTCGGTCAGGTCCGGCATCTCGGACCCCGGTTTCAAAGACTGCGCATGTGTCACCCACGCCTCGAGATTGGCTATATTGTTGTCGTAGGATTCCGCCGCAATACCGGCGCGACTCGCAAGGTGAGTGAGGTCGGGCGCGACAGCCCCGTGAGCTTCCGTCCCTCGAATGGTGTGACACAAGATGCACGCGCCACTCATGAAAACGTCCCGGCCATGTAGGGCTTCGGCTGTGGTGGGTTGTGTGGCCGGCTTAAGTTGTTGATCGATCCACGCCGCGTACTCATCCGGATTGTCAGCAACGACGAGAAGCATCATGTGAGCATGCTGTTGACCACAGTACTCTGCGCACTCGCCGTGATAAATACCTGGCTGATCAGCTTCAATGCGAATGTAGTTGGATTGGCCGGGAATCAAATCGACCTTCCCATGCAGTTTTGGAACCCAAAATGAGTGGATAACATCTCTGGTGGCGAGTTCGATATCTACTGGCCGACCAACGGGAATATGAATTTCGTTTGCGGTAATGAATTGCTGGTCCGCTCGGCCGCCGATGTAATCAATTTCCCACCACCACTGGTGTCCCACGACTCGGATTTCCGGTTTCACCATTCCGTCGTGAACCGGGAAGCCGGCCATGTTTTCCAAGCCGAAAACGAACAGGAAAAACAGAACGATGAATGGGATGGTGAATCCGCCGATCAGAACCCACGATTGCCCACCTCCAACGTCCCAAGGTTCGTGGAAGTCGAGTGTGCCGCGGCGGCGCGTGGCAACCCAAGCCAACAGAACCCACATGATGAACGCGATTACGCAAAACAAAATCAGGACGACCCACTGAAGGGGGTTGATCCGTCCCGATGCTGGTCCGGCCGGCGCCATTGTGGATTGTGGCGTCTGACAAGCCACAAAGCCAAGTAGGAGGCTCAGTAAACCGGCGGTCCTGAATCTCGAGATCATTTGCTGCTTGCCTCTTTGACTTCAGGCTCGGGTGGAACATGCGGCGCGTCCGGTTCCTGGGGAGTACGGAGCGACTTGATGTAGGCGACCAGTTTCCAAATTTGCTCTTCTGGAATTCTTGTCCCCCATGCGGGCATTCCTTTACCGCGGCCTTCTGCGATAGAAGCAAAAATATGTGCGTCAGAATCGCCATAGATCCAAACCGGATCGCGAAGGCTGGGTCCCATGCCGCCGCCGGCGTGTCCTCCATGGCAGCCGGAGCAGTTGTACCAGTTAAACAAGCGACGGCCTTCGACGAGAGCTACTGAATCTCCGTTGTAAGGATTGAGGGGAAGGTTCTCCGCTTCTTTCGGGCCGGGGATCGGACCGACCGGAATGCGAACTTCGGGAGGTGCACCCGCAGCTGCGGCGCGAACTGGACCCTGGTTACAGGCCAACGCAAAGACAAACAGCAGTAGAGCTGCACAAAACGCAATGCGCGTCCGCAGGGTGTACGTCATGGGCAAGACCTCGGTTTTGATCCTGGTTCGAGCATCGGAACGCTATAACTCTCGAGCACCTCACGAATCTGACTTTGCCGGCGAGTGAGTTCCGATTCCAATTCCTGGCGTAGATTTTCATTGCCACGCTTCACCGCCATTGCCATATCGAACGTAAGTGGGCGTGTGGGATCATCTTTTTCCGGGCAAATAATCGAGACCTCGAGCGGAATCGCAGACTGTTTCCCAAAGTAGCCGCCGAGCGGTCCCCAGGCGATTGCCACATCAATGTCACCGCGCGCTACGGCATCAATGAGTTCTGCGGGCGGATTCTTCCGAGACAAGTTTCCGAAAATCGTGTACACGGAAACGTTTCGCACAATGCCTTGGCTGGCCAACTCTTGAGCCGGTGGCGTGAATTCCCCATCACCAACGCCATGCAAGCCGATGCGAGCTACCCGCAAGAATGGGTCATGCAACGAGTGCAACGAGAGATGTCGGTCTTTCCGCGTGACGAAGACATAGCTCGAGCGGTAATAAGGGCGAGTGGTTTCGGCGAGTTCGTAGTGTGTGGGAGCCTCAATCATCACATCGCAAGCTCCCGATCTGAAAAGCTTACGTGATTGCAACGGACTCGCCGGCCACCAAACGTATTCCAATTGACGCCCGAGATCGTGGGCGACTAATTCGGCCAATTTGTTTTCGAAACCTTCGCCACGATCATTGGAGTAGGGAAGATTGTTGGAATCGGCACAGACGCGCAGTACCTGTGCACTCGTGACCGTGCAAACGACCAGCAGGAGTGCAGGCAGCACCAGGAATCTATAGACCGAATACATAAAGGAGGTCTCCTGGTCCGGTGACTTGTTTGATTTTTTTCATTGCCCCAGTGATGCCAAGCGCGGCATATGGATCATCAAGAGAAATGTCGGGCAAGGCCGCTGCACCCATCCATCCACCAATTCCTGCGTATATAGCTATGTATTGCCGGCCGTCAGGGCCCTTGAAAGTAATGGGATCTCCAACGATTCCTGACCCCAGTTTGTACTGCCAAAGAACGGTTCCTTTCTTCGCGTCAACGGCTCGGAACCAGCCATCCATGGTTCCGTAAAAAACGAGGTCGCTTCCGGTGGCGAGCACCCCGCTGTAGACGGGGAAATCAGGCTCTTTGATCCCCCAAACCGGTTTCGCATTGGCGATGTCCCATGCCAATAGTTCTCCCTGGTATCCACCGGGGCCTTTGTACATCGTGGTGCTGGAGCCCAGCCACGGGGTCCCGGCAATGTAGTTGGCTTCGGTACTTTCGTGGTCCATGCATGTGTTGTGCGCAGGAATGTACAGAAGCCCGGTACGTGGTGAGAACGCCGAGGGCACGAACTCCTTTGCTCCGGTCGAAGAAGGACACACCTGGCGGGCAATTACTCCAGTATGGGTCACCTTGGCAGGATCGACGTCCGGCAGCCCAGTCTTAAGGTCGTAACCTTTGGCCCAATTGACCGGCTGAAATTTTTCCGCCGACAAAAGCTCGCCGGTTTCACGATCGAGGACGAACACGAATCCAGTACGTCCAGGATGAACAAGCAGCTTGCGCATCTGCCCATGCCATTCCATGTCGATGGGCACGTTCTCCATGATTTCGTCATAGTCCCAAGCATCATGCGGCACGATTTGGTAGGCCCATTTGGCATGGCCGGTTTGCGGATCGCGAGCAAAGATGGTGATTCCCCACTTATTGTCTCCGGGACGTTGGTCCGGATTCCAGACCCCAGGATTTCCGGTGCCGTAGAAAATGAGGTTGGTTTCGGGGTCGTATGAGATCCAGCCCCATACCGTGCCGCCACCAATCTTCCAGCCTTCCGGGGGAAAGGAACTGACGCCCAGGTCCTTTCCTTTATCTTTGTCGTAAAAAGGCTTGAAATCGGGACCGATGAGAACTTCGTTGTCGGGGCCAGTGCTGTAGGCTCGCCAGAGTTCTTTGCCGCTATTGAGGTCGAGCGCGATAACTTTGCCGCGAACGCCGAGTTCACCGCCGCTGTTACCGCTGATTACGACATTCTTAACGACAAGCGGGGCGCCGGTTGTGGTCTCACCCACGTTGATGTCACCAACCAGGGTTCGCCAAAGCTCTTTGCCAGTGTTGGCATCAACGGCGATGACGTGGTTATCGAGGGTTGCATAGACGATTTTTCCATCGGCGTAGCTGGCACCACGGTTCACAACATCGCAACACGCTATTCCTTGCGAGCGGGGATCCGGACGTGGCTCGTATTTCCACTTCATCGGAAACCCCGGCTTCGTCAGATCAAGCGCGATGAGATTATTGGGAAATGGCGTGACGACATACAGCGTGCCATTTACGATCAGCGGCTGACCTTCATGTCCATGTGGAATTCCCGTGGACAGGGTGCCGATGACTTTCAGATTTTTGACATTCTCCTGAGTGATCTGATCGAGCGGGCTGTAGCGTGTATTTGCGTAATCCCCCGCCGGAAGGCGCCATTCGCCGTTCGGAACGGGGCTTACCAGATGGACAGTGGAGAGTTGGCCGGGGACGGAGGACATAACGGGTTCCGGGCCAGCTTTACCTTGCTTTTGTGCATTTGCCATCGCCAGAAAGATGCCGGCTACACACGCCAGAACAGCCATGAATCGCGGGTGATGCATTCCCTCCTCCTAGCGCAACGTGTACAAGTACGCGGCCGCGTCTCGAGCCTGTTGTTCCGTAAGACCTAAGGTCGGCATGGCGGTGCTGGCTTCAATTGATTGCGGCGATTGGATCCAGCGAACCAGGTTTTCCGGCGTATTCGGTGCCTCACCGCCGATAAATGTGCGGCGACCAAACATCATTAGCGGCGGCCCAACTAGTCCGTGCGCATCTCGTATCCCAGGAATCATGTGGCAAGCCCCACAGCGATACTGGGTGATGACTTGCGCGCCGCGTTTTGCGTCTCCGCCGGTGCGAATGGCGTAACCACGCGGGTACTTGCCACCAACGCAGGCGGGAAGAGCACATAAACCCGCGATGACAACGATTGTGTAAGAGGCCTGACGCAAGCGGCACCTCATCGTGCCCTCGCACAAACGCTCAACAAGTAAATCGGCAGCGAGAACCACAGAATGCCGATGCCTAGAACCGCGCTAACCAAAACACCGCTGAGTGCCATGTATTGCTTGCGTCCGCGGGCCTCCGCGGACAAGAAGTCGGATTCTTCAGAAAGCCTGCGCCAATTGTTAAACGAAATAATCCCGCCAACCGTCGCGACGGCGAGCAGACCAAAGGTGACGATGCCTAGCAAAACACGCATGCCCGTTTGCGACGCGATGGCGTTGCTGCCCAAATCTGCGCCTAGGCACATGTGCCAGGCTAAGATCACATCGAACAATCCGGCGATGACCCAAGCCGTAGCTCCGCCCGCAAAACCAAACCAGAGTCTCTTGGGCGATACATCATTCGAATTGGGTATTCTCGGTTGCATGGTCATGCGATGTTGTAAATGTTGGGAACGATGTAAAGAAGAATCACAAGAAACAGCCAAACGGTATCGACGAAATGCCAATACATCGCCACGTTGTGATAGGGCCGATGCGGTGTGCGGCGGGCGGGTTCCCAGCGAGGCACAATCATCACCCAACACAACATCAGCAGCCCAAACACAACGTGCGCGCCGTGAAGGCTCGTGAGTGTATAGAACGTCGAACCGTACGCATCCGTGCTGGGGCGCAGAGTTTTCAGGTGCTCGGAGTACTCCAAGAATGTGAGCACAAGAAAGCCAATGCCCAGCAGAATGGTTGTTAACAGTGCGCCGCGAGCCGCGCCGTATCTGTGTTTCTTAACCTGCTGCTCTCCCCAATAAAGAACCCCGCTGCTGGTCAGCAGGACCGCAAGCATCGGTAACGAGTAGTGCAGCTTCGGCGCTTCGTGTACCTGCCAGCGATTGTTGCCGCGGCTCGTGTAGTAATACGAGAAAAGCAGCATAACGAACAAAGTCGCTTCCGTGGCGATGAACAGAGCCATACCCCACGTTCCGCGCCGGTCGTCGAGCGCGAGAACCGGAGGTCGCGCGTGCTGTCTATGGACGGGAATTTCCGTCGAAACTGGTGTCATGCAAGTTCTTCACTTTCGTACTTCGGCCACAGCCAGATCGCCCCGATCGCGAGGCTGAAAAGGATCGCCGCTAATACCACCCACATCCACTGGAAAATCAATGCACCGCAGATAACGAAAAATCCAATAGCGAGAAGCAAGGGCAGAATTGTGTCTTCTGGCATGCTGGAGAGTGCAAATGCGTCGGCGTCGAGCCATGTGCTAGTAAAGGTGAGTCGTCCCTGATCAAGGATGCGCTCGCCCGTTGGATCTTCTTCCTCGTCATGGTCGTCCCACAAGGGATGACGAGTCGCCACTGTGGGAAGATGGACGCTGCCGTAGGGTTCCGGCGGCGATTCGGTCGACCATTCGAGAGAATCAGCCCTCCACGGATTTTTATCGGCGATGATGCCGTGCTTCCAACTCCAGAAGAAATTGACAAAGCTGAGAAGAACTCCCAACGCCAAAACGAACGCACCGATGCTAACGATCATGTTCAACGTCGTAAGTCCCATCTGCGGAAGATAGGTGTAGATCCGCCGTGGCATGCCAAGAATGCCGAGAAGATGCATGGGAAAGAACGTCAGATTCAGGCCAATGAACATCACCCAGAAGCTGATTTTTCCCTGGCGCTCGTCCAGCATTCGGCCGGTCATCTTCGGCCACCAGTAATAGAAGGCTGCAAATACCGGGAACATATTGGCGCCTACCAAGACGTAGTGCAGATGGGAAACTACGAAGTATGTGTCGTGGAGTTGCCAATCGACCGGGATGAGCGCAGTCACAATTCCGTTTAGTCCGCCGATCACGAGCAGCGCAATAAACCCCAGCGCGAAATACATCGGGGACATGAGCACGGGACGGCCCTTCCACATTGTGGCGATCCAGGCGAATACCTGAACGGCAGTGAAGATCGAGATGGTCATGCTGGCCGCGCTGAAGAAGCTCATTCCGAGATGGCCTTCTCCGACGGCAAACATGTGGTGTACCCAGACGCCGAATCCCACCAGACCGGTTAACACGGTCGCCATGGCAACGTACACATAACCCACGATTGGCCTGCGTGAGAAGGTTGGCAAAATCATAGAGATCATTCCGGTCGCTGGCAGGAAAACGATGTAAACCCACGGGTGGCCAAAAAACCAGAACAGCTGCTGCCAGAGAAGAACATTCCCGCCGTGTGCGACGTCGAAGAAGTGGGTCGCCCAACGGCGATCAAGTTCCAGTGCGAGGTTAGCCGCCGTGAGTGCTGGCATGGCAAATACGGAAACTACGGAAATGGTTCCGGTGCTGTAGAGAAACAGGGGCATCTTGCTGATTGCCATACCGGGAGCCCGCAGACGGAGGATAGTGACTATGAAGTTGATCGCGCCGCCCGTAGTCGAAATCGTGAGCAGAATCAGGGCCAAGTTGTAGAAATCCATTCCGTATCCCGGCGAGTACGGCATGTTCGTGTAAGGGACATAGGCGAACCAACCTCCATGGGGCGATTGCCCAAGAAGTGGGCTGATGTACAGCAGCACGCCGGATAGCAGATAAGCCCAGTAGGTGAACGCGTTTAGACGCGGAAAGGCCATGTCCCGCGAACCGATCATCAGCGGGACCAGGAAGACTGCAAACCCTGAGAGGATCGGTTGAGCGTACCAGAAGATCATCGTCATGCCGTGCATGGTGAAGATCTGGTCGTACATTTCGGGGCTGAGCAGATTCTGCTGTGGGGTCGCCAGTTGAAGACGCATCAGCAGCGCCTCCAGACCTCCAATAACCAGAAATACCATTGCCGTCGCGATATATCGTTTTCCGATTTTCTTGTGATCTACGGTCGATAGCTCGCCGTATAGAGTTTTCGGACTTTCCCAAAGATCGAGAAGTCTTTGCTGAACCGCCGTGCTCACTTGCGCTCCCGGCCAAAAGACGGCGCTGATTGCAAAAATGTACGCCACCGTCACTGACGGGGTGCTTAGATGTGACGCTTCATGCGGCAGATGTCCATCTGCTTGAGCCCAAAGCAATTGCTATAGCAAGCTATTCACGACGCGAGCCGTAGCTAATGACGCATGTTGGCGTTTGCTGCCAGAAAACCTGTGTCCGTAGATTTGAATCTTCAACAAGGGCGTGTTCGGAGCAGGAAATTCCACGTCCGGAACAGCCCAGCAGTAGCAGCCCATTTCTAGGAGAAGTTGGAATATGCAGGAACTCGTCAGAAACGGAAACGCGGCGCCCACCGCCGTTCCGAGTAATGGTACTTCTTTGGACCCGCAGTCTCTCAGTCAAATGAGCCCTCATGCACCCGTTCTCGTTGGTAATGTGGATATGCAAGATGCCTGCGCCGCGCTGAGGCGTGCATCGCGCTGTGTCACGCAGTTGTACGATTTGGTGTTGTCGCCCTGCGGGTTGAAAGCGACTCAGTTTGTCGCGTTGCGAGCCATTGAGCAAGCAGGCGAAATCGCACAATTTCAATTCGCGCGCCAGCACTGCGTCGCAGTCGAAACACTGTCGAGGCGCTTCGGAGGATTACGCAGGAAGGGCTTGCTGAAGGTAAGAACCGGTTCGCGTCATGGCGAGCAGATCTATAGTCTGACGGAACAAGGAAAAAAGGTGCTGGAAGAAGCTTCTCCGTACTGGGAGCGAGCCCAGGAGCGGCTCAAGGCTAGCCTGACCCCCGCAGATTGGGAACAGATATTTGACATGGCCGACCGAGTTTCAAAAGCTGCTCTCAACGCGGAAACGCTGCGCACCCGCAACTCGGACCATAACAGGGCCGCCGCATAAAAGCGACGGTTCTTTATTGGCTCTTCAGCCTTGCTGCGATCTGTTTTGCCTCATTCAAGTGCGACTCCAGGATGGGAACGCTTTGCGCGGCGAAATTCTTGACCGCCGGATCGTGCGGTTGTGACGCCTCTTGCTTGAACTTACTCACGTCTTGCGTGTGTTCTATCACCATCATTTGCATATAGGCACGATCGAATGCGGGGCCTGAGAGCTTAGACAAGCTCTGCTTAACATCGTTGTGCTTTGGATCTAGGTCCGTAGGCAGGCTGACGTGCTGGCTGGCGGCAACATCTTTTAAAAGATCGTCAGCTTGGGAATGGTCCTTGACCATACGTCGGCCAAAGCTCTTCACTTGCGGATCGGACGCTTGTTGCTGCGCCATATGTCCTAGCTCAATTTCGGCTGCATCCCCGATGGCAGCTTCGTGCATGAACTTTTTGTCCGTTTCGTCCACGCCTATTCCGTAGTCATTGCTGCCGGGACTGGCAGAGATGGTTCGGTCAGGATGTGTAGTGCTCTGCTGCTGTGCGGCAAGCATCGCGGGGATTCCCAGACCCACGCACAAGGCGATCATAACGCGCAAACGAACCTGGATCATGGTCGTATTCTCCTGGTTGGGCTAGTCCTACCGTGTACAGGACCGATATGTTTCGGCCGGACAAAGTCCACTTTGGAGCGTAGACGTCAGGCATTAGCTGTTCGTTGTACGCCTTGGGTTATGCAACAAAGCCCCACCTGGCGGCCCTCCGTTGATGGTGCAGGAACTTCGGTAACGCACTGTGCCTATCCCCTTGCCTTTACACTGGCAAGTATTCGGTTGGGGGATGACCAGCGAAGGGAAATCACAGGATGTCTTTTCAGCAGTTACCCAGCAATTAGCGGCGCTGGAAAAGCGCGATTGGGAACTGTGGCTAATCGTGTCCCTCAGCGGTATTTTGGTCACTGTTGGTCTGCTCTCGCTCGTTCTTCCCGCGGTCTTCGTTAAACAAGAAGAAATTCATATCCAAGTGACGGTTTCCCGGCAATTGGTCGTCAGCTTGTTTGTTTTGCTGGCATTGCTCAATACTTATCTGGTTTCACGACGACTGGACCTCCGGAAAACCCGTCAAAAGCTGATCTCGTGCACCATTCAAAATGAACTGGTCCGCTTGCAGTCTTTTACGGATCCGCTGACCGAAATCTACAATCGCCGATCCCTTGAAGAAATGGCGGGCAGATTTATCAGCCACGCGCGTCGACTGGCGAAGCCGCTGACATTCATGCTGATCGATCTTGACCGCTTCAAGGAAGTGAACACCAAATTCGGACACCTGACCGGTGATTTTGTGCTGGCGCAGGTCGCGGCAGTGTTAAAGAGTTCGGTCAGGGGTTCCGACGCTGTTGTGCGTTATGGAGGGGACGAATTCCTTGTCATCCTAGCCGACACTTCTATTTCTTCGGCGCAGGTAGTTGTCGACCGAACCAAAGCGTACATGCGCGATTGGAACAAAGAGCGGCACCTCGACTCATTCCAGTTGACACTCTCATTCGGAGTGGCCGAGTGGTCGGACGGCATGACTCTCGATGAGGTGCTCGACAACGCCGATCGTGCTATGTACGCGGATAAGACTCGGCCCGAAACGAAATCTTCCCAGCAAGCCAAAGCTGCTGCTGCCTCGTAAACCTGCAAATCCACAAATCTTCCTCGCTCGTGCAGAGAATTCTTGACATCAATCCTGACACCTGCATTATGATGAAAATCCGCACGGGACGGCCTGTTTCGACGCTACGCCGTTAGTGAAGTGCAAGTGCATGTCCGGCTTGGTAAGAGAGAAGAAGAGGAGACTTCTCCCAACACCAGGCGGGATTTCTCTCAGGATTCGTAAACCCATTTCCCGCCGGTCATCGTACGTTCGACCGGGATGTTGACCAAGTTGGAAGGGTCCTCCCGCATGGGATCGCGCCCGAGTACCACCAGATCCGCCAGCTTACCTGGTTCGATCGTGCCTTTCAGACTCTCTTCGTATGACGCGTACGCGCCGTTGATAGTTCCGATTCGAATCGCTTCTTCAACCGACACGCGCTGGTTCGCGCCCCACACGTGTCCACCCATGTCAGTGCGAGTCACCTCGGACTGAAGCGCCATCATCGGGGGAAATTCGCCGGGCGGATAGTCCGACGCCTGAGTGGGGCGAAGTCCGGCATCGAGGAAGGTGCGCAGCGCGAACATGTGCTTGAGGCGTTCCTCTCCGTAGTACTGCATTTTCTCGCCGTGGTAATAGACGTAAGTTGAGAATGGAGTGGGAATCACATTGAGCGCACGCATACGGTTGACGATCGAATCGTTGATCAACGTGCAATGTTCTATTCGGAAACGCGGGTCTTTGCGCGGCATCTCGCGATTGATTCGTTCGTAAACGTTAAGCACTCGTTCTATGGCGACATCGCCGTTTGCATGGATTCCTAGTTGCCACCCCGCCGCGTGTGCCTTGCGGCCGTACTCATAAAGTTCCTCTTCAGTTGCCGAGAAAGTTCCGTAATCGTCGGGATGCCCTATGTAGGGTTGCGAAAGACGAGCAGTGCGGCCGGAGATTGCGCCATCAGCGACTTGTTTCATGCCGCCGACGCGAACCCATTCATCTCCAAAGCCAGTGCGGATTCCGGCAGAAAGCATCCGATCCAGCGCGAACCATCCAATGAAGCAGTAGACTCGCATGCCCAGATCGCCACTGTCGCGTGCGTCCTGATAGGCCTGCAGGTCTTCGGGCGTGCCTAACGCGTCTCCCACCGATGTGATTCCGGTTTTCGTCATCATTTTGGAGATGATCTTCACGCCTTCGCGATAGTCGTCGCGACTGTAGGTGTTAGGGACCACCTTGTTGAAGGCATCCATTGCGCGCTCGTTGATGCGCCCAGTGAGATGCCCGGCGGAATCATGCTCGAATTGACCTCCGTCGGGGTCAGCCGTCTTCTCGTCAACCTTGGCTAGCTTGAATGCGAGCGAATTCGCGAAGGCCTCATGCCCGCCCCGATGGGTGACGAGCACGGGGTGATCGGAAACGGCAGCATCGAGATCCTGCAATGTGAGACGTCGCTGTTCGGCAGTTTTCGTGTCGTCATACTTGAACCCCAGAACCCACTGCTCGGCGGGCGTTTTCGCAGCGCGCTCTCGCAATGCCGACTGAATTGCGGAAATGGAACGGAGATCGCAATCGACCTGGCGCAGGTGCAGTCGTCCTGATTCGGAAGGATGCGTATGCGCGTCGATGAAACCGGGAAGTACGTTTTTATGACCGAGATCGACCTTGCGGCTGAGAGCCGATCCGAGATGCAGAACGTCATCATTGGACCCGACTGCGATGAAGCGCCCATTGCTGATCGCAACGGCCTCGGCGCGAGGATTTTTGGGATTTACCGTCCAGAAATTCCCGTTGTAGAGGATCACGTCCGGTTCGGTGCGGGCGAGCGGGAGTGCAGCAAACGCGCCCATGGTGAGCAGAAAGTCGCGGCGTGTGGTGGTCACAGGAACCTTTTTTACTCTAAGTGACTAACGTTTACTCGATTTTCCAGCGGCGTTTGCTGCGCCGACTTCGTTGGGATCGTGATCGTAATATTCGTATGCGGACATAGGTTTGTCGTAATTCAGCGCCCAAGGTCTCTGCTCAGCCGGAAGCTTGCCCAGCACGCGAGCCATCTCGCGAACGTGGATCGCGACTGCTCCGCAACACGCGCCGATGTAGTTCACGCCGATATCGCGAGCTTGCTGAGCGTACTTCGCCATGTCTTTACGGCTAAGCTGAAGATGATCGAGTTCGAACGGAAACTCAGGCAGGCTGGTGAAGTCCGGCTTATCCGCAGGTGTGCGATAGCCGACCGGTTGCGCCGCGAGATACGCATTGGGTACAGCTTTGCGCATGGCTTCCAGTGAGGCGAGCATGTGCTCGGGAGGGCGCAGGCAATTCATGCCGACAATATCTGCGCCGGCGTCGACCAGCGCTTTCGCAGCTTCTGCCGCGCTCTCACCTTCCGCGGTCTGGTTCTGATTTTCGAAACAGATGGTGACCATGACCGGCAGGCCGGTTTTCTTCGCACACTCGACGGCAATCAGTGCCTCGCCGAGCCAGGAAAACGTCTCGCCAATGATGAAGTCGACACCTTCGGCAGTCTGTACTGCTAATTGCTCGTCAAAAGTGGCGCGAACTTTATCTTTTGAAGTCGGGCTGTTCGGTTCGTACATCCACGTGAGGCTAAGGTTCCCGGCGACGAGACAGTGATTACCGGCAACATCTTTAGCAATCCGGACCGCGGCGCGATTCAGGTCCTCGAGACGATCCTGCAGGCCGACCGTGGCGAGCTTGTCCCGGCTGGCATAAAACGTTAGCGCCTGCAGGACTTCTGCCCCGGCTTCCCGAAATTCGATATGGAGTTGTCGCAACGCTTCGGGATTGGTGAGCGCTACCTCCGGCGTGAACGGACCCGCCCGCACCCACCCGCGTTTTTCCAGTTCGAGCAGGTAGCCACCGTCGCCAAGGATGGGGCCGTCTTTTAATTTTTGCAGGATGTTCTGCTTCAATTTTCGCCTCCGCTACGCAGTGGCTATGCTGCTCCCGACGCGGCCACCGCGCCCGTATGCCGCTTCAAGAACGCCAGCGTCTTCGCGTTGAACTCTTCCACCTGCTCGTAGATGGGCGCATGGGAACTGCTTTCGAAAATCAGCAATTCGGAATTGCGAATTCTTGACATGATGGGATCCGCAAACCGGGTCGAAGTCGCGACATCATGACGTCCGAAGGTAACCAGTGTCGGTGCGGTGATCCGGCTAAGCTGGGATTCTACATCGTGACTGATCACGGCATTCGATTGCTCCAGGAAGCTTTCCACCGACTGCTTGGGCCGGCTGCGGACAAAGTCCCCCAGTCCTTGGATGTATTCCGGTTTGGCGGCATACAGTTCGGGCGTGAAGCACCAGGGAAACAAGGCGCGTATCACCATCTCCTGAACATTTCCCGTTGCTTTGGCTACCAACTGCCAAGTCTCGACGACAGCTTTGATGAAGAGATCGGTCTTCTGCCAAGAGCTATGCACGGACAAGGAAGTCACTTTCTCTGGATGTTTGGCCGCCAGCCACATCCCGATGGCGCCGCCGAGAGATAGACCGCTGATGTGCGCCTTCGAAACTCCCAAGGCGTCCATGAAAGCCGCAACATCGTCCGCGAGATCCTGGGTCGTATACGGCCCTTCAGTCGCGTCGGTTTCGCCGGTACCGCGAAGATCGAGCGAAATGCAGGTAAAGTGCTTGACGTACTCGGCCACCTGAAACGCGTAACAGGCGTGATCCGCCGCCAGGTAAGGAATGAGAAGGAGCGGTTCGCCGCTTCCTTGCCGCTCATAGTTCACGGTCAGGTTCTTGACTTTAATCTTCGGCATGGAGCTTCCTCCTGTTCACGGGCCGTGTCTTCTACGTGGATGCCGCAGATCTCGCAATACCTGAAACGCGGCATTATGCCCTGGCGCTCCGGTGACCCCGCCGCCCGGATGCGCGCCCGCGCCGCATAAGTATAGACCTGAAATGGGCGTTCGGTACTGCGACCAGCCCGGCACCGGACGCATAAAGAAGAGCTGCTCGAGCGTAAGATCACCGTGGAAGATGTTTCCTTCGGTGAGCCCGTAAATGCGCTCCAGGTCTAGCGGCGTAAGTACCTGCCTGGCGACCACGGAGGCCGGCACGTTCGGGGCATATTCGGCGATCTTCTTGATCACCCGGTCGCCCAACAATTCGCGATTTTCGTCCCAAGTACCATGGCGCATAAAATAAGGAACGTACTGCACGAAGCAGGTCATGATGTGGCGGCCCTGGGGAGCAAGCGTGTCGTCCACATTGGAGGCGACCACGCAATCCACCCACAACTCCTCGGGGATATCGCCGAACTTCGCGATGTCATAGCAACGTTCCGCGAATTCGAGCGATGGAACAAGCGTAAACAGAGCCCGCTGTGCAGGGCTCGCGTCTGCCGGCATACCATTTACCTTCGGCTCTTCGGCTAAAACAAAATTCACCTTGGCGCAGGGGCCGTTCATCTTTATTCCGCTAATAGCGTGGCGAAAATCTTCCGGCAATTCGCCTTTGTCTACTAAGCCGAGAAATGTGCGTTTGGGATCGGCATTCGAAAGCACGACGCGCGCAGAAATTTCGGTTCCATCTTCCAGGACAACGCCCCGCGCACGTCCATTCCGCGCGTCAATGCGCGTTACAGGGGACGAAGTGCGAATCTCGACGCCTCTTTTCCGAGCAGCGGTAGCGAGTGCTTGCGTGATCGCTCCCATTCCGCCAATCACATGTCCGTAAAATCCCTGCAGTTCGAATTCACCGCCGCTGAGCAGGTGAAAGAGCAGCCCTAGCGCCGTTCCGGGATCGTACGGGCCGCCGTGTTTGCCATAGACGTTGTTGGCAAGGAAGAGGGTCTTGATCTTTTCGGACTCATAGTTCCTATCGAGGAAGTCGCCCAGGCTGCCGGTCAGGAAAGAAATCAATTGCGAAATCTCAGTATTAGTGATCCCTCGAAAACGCTTTCCGACTCGCAGCAAATTCCACCAGCTTTGCGGGCCGTCAAGTTCGACCTCCGGGGGTGGTTCAAGAAAGAACGGCTGCAGGTAGCGAGCAAGTTTCTTTAGGCGGTCGTCAACACGGACGAAGGTTGCAGCGTCTTTGGCCGAGATTCTACGAAGCTCCTCAACCGTGCGTTTGCGATCGGCCCACCAGGGAACTACCTGGCCATCGGGAAACGGCACCTGTAACGCAGGATCACACGGAACCATGCGCAGCCCATGCGACGCGAGTTCAAGATCGCGGATCACTTCCGGGCGGAGCATGCTGGCAATGTAAGAAGTCGTCGAGGCGCGGCAACCGGGAGCAATTTCTTCCGTTACACAGCATCCGCCGGCGATGTCGCGTCGCTCTAAGACGAGCGTTCGCAAACCAGAGCCACCCAAATATGCAGCGGCAGTCAAGCCGTTGTGGCCGGCGCCGATGACAATGACATCGTAATGAGACGAGCCAGGCAAGTTGGTTGACCTCAGTTCCCGAACCTCACTCCTAAATGCCCTGTGAACAAACGTCAATTAGTGCTCATTCTTCTCTTGCCGGACCAATATAAAAATCCGCCAATCAAAAGCAATACGGCAGTACCCCCAACAACTTTGATTACGGTTAAGAACGGGTGCTGTTCCTCCGCGCCGGGCAAGAACGAAAGGGCGATCGTAAGTGTAGCGGTGAGAAAACCAACGCATGAGAGTATCCAAGCTACGGGCTTTCCGCCAGGCACTCGAATTACCTGCGGTCCTGCAGGTTCTCTTTGCAAACGGAACATCGCCCCAAATAAAAAAAGGTAAGGAAGAAAGTAGGTGATGATTCCCAAGCTCACCAAAACATCGTATGCGCCTTTCACCGTTGTGCCGGCCTGCCCCAGCAAGACGAATAGACCTCCGATTGTGCCTTGCAGTATCAGCGCGATGTAAGGTGTTTTCCAACGTGGATGAAGCCTGCCGAAGGCCGATGGCAAAAAACGATCCAAGCCAGCAACAAAAGGCAGGCGGGCGACCGCAGCCAGGTAAGCGCTCGCCGCGCCTAGATTGCTCAGGGCGATGAAAAAAGCCGATACGGGAATGATCCACAACAATCCCATTCGCTCCGCTGTTCGAGTAATCGCCTGCATAAGACCCTGCAGATCGTTGACTTGATTGGCAGGAATTGCGAGCAGCACGGCGACCGTTCCGATGACGTAACAAAACGTGACGACAAGGCCCGCGGTGAACAGCGCCCAGGGGATCATGCGACGGGGATCTCTTATTTCCTCTCCCATAAAGGAAGCGGTTTCGCAGCCGCCAAACGCAAAGATCAAAGTTGACCAAAAAATCATGTCTTTCAAGTGCACGCGCGGGACAAGTGCGGCGACGTGAAAGGAAGTGGCGGGTCCGAAGCGATTCCATGCGATGAGCCCAAGCACGATAATGACGACGACCGGCAGCCACATAGAGACGGCGCCTGCATTGTGCAACCACTTGCCGACATCAAGTCCGATGACATTCATCATCGTAATAATCGCGAGGCAAGCGATCGAGAAAGCCACATAAAACCGGGCGTTATTCGCAAGATAGTCGTAGCGGTTTCCACGCATATAAAGAAGATTGCTTGCGGCGAAGTAAAGCACAGCAGGAAAATAAGGAAGGTTGCTGGTCCAATAGATCCAGGCAGCAATGAAGCCGCCGAAATCACCAAATGCGAGCTTGCTCCAAACGTAAAGGCCGCCTTCTTGCGGATACCGCGAAGAAAGCTCGATCACGGAAAGAGCCAGCGGAGTGTAAAACGTGAGCCACGCCCCGAACCAGATGATGATTGCGCTCGGCCCCGCACTCGCCGCCGTCGCGATCCATCGCAAACTGATGCCCGTCACCACATAAAACAGCACCAAGTCGACAAATCCCATGGTTCGTTTTGGTATAACGGGTTGGAGAAGCACAGGGACTGGCGCGCGCTTCGCCGCTGCCGGGATTTCGCTGGGAGGAATAGTAGCTCCCATAGGATTGTCTATGGTGCCTGAAAAGCGGAAGCGCGGCTAGTGAAAAAGACCGCGCTTCTGATCACGCCTGAGGTCGGAAAGGCCTATTGCTTGACCAATTCCACTCTCCGGTTCTTGGCCTTGCCCTCTTCCATGGAGTTATCAGCGACCGGCTTAGTGTCGCCAAAGCCGGCTGCAGTGAGGCGTGAAGCATCAATTCCATGTTGCTGGAGCCAATTACAACCGATCTGCTCCAGCGTTTGCTCCGAATCTGGCCATCTGGGTCGCGTCAGACGTCACTTCCTGTTACGTCTCTTGCACATGAAGGAAACTCGAGTTCATGTTGTCGAGAAGAATGTAGAAAGGGAACCTCTCGGTCATGATCGAGGTTCCCCTTGTGACTGGTTTCAGAGATTTCTTAAGCAGTACTTGTTTTTCAAATCAAGCTTCAGTTACGCGGCCTTCTTTTTCGGAACTCTGGCGCCTTTTTTCCGCGCTTCTGATAGTCCGATTGCGATTGCCTGCTTGCGGCTTTTTACCTTTCCTCCCTTACCCCCTTTGCCCGACTTGAGCGTACCGCTCTTTTTGCGCCGCATGGCGCTGGCTACAGATTTACTGGCGCTTTTGCTGTACTTACGCCCACTCGATTTCTTTTTCCTTGGCATACGACCTCCGGACAACTTAGATTTTCGATTGCGAAGAGAGGTTGTGTTCAGCAGCCAAGAGGGTGCCACTGTGATTGCGGATCGATGCCAGGGGGGTTAAGCCAATCCAGCCGAATTGACTTGAGCTTTAGGAGCCACGGGGACTAGCGCATCAATCGCCGGAATTGATACCGGTACTGTTAATGTCTGTTCCGGAGGTATAGCTCCGGTTTGCAGCGCGTGCGCCAACATGTCCACGGCCTTACCGGCATTTGCAGGAATATATATCGTTGCGGTGAGCGAGCCTTGGCGAACCCAGGCCTGCCCGCTTTTCGGTAAACCATCACAACCTAAGAATGGTAGGTTCAACCAGCGGTCGCGGGCTTTCCCCTCGGGCAGCTCCTCAAAGGCTTTTCTCGCGCCCATCGCCATCGAGTCGTCTTGCGCTGCGATTACATCAATCGGCGTCTGATGTGAGGTTGACAATCGGAGCCAGGAATTGACAGTGCGATAAGCGCTCGTTTCGGTCCATTGCGCCTTCATCAATTTAATCTGCACGTCCAACGGCTTTGTTTCATACATGCCGGCAGTCCGTTGTTTAGCAGCGAGACTGTCAGAAGGACCTTGTATGTACAGCGTGGACCCACCGTGGGGAAGCAAAGCAGCGATTTGGCGTCCCTGTATCCGGCCGACCTCTTCATGATTCGAGCTGATGCTGAACGCGGGCGCTCGGTACGCTCTTCTCAACTCGGCGATGTAATCCACGTCTCGATTGAGCACAACCCATGCCGCACCCGCCTGTGTAACAGCTCGTGCAACTTGCGGTAATGCCGTCCCACCTACTGGTTCGAAGATGATGCCGTCCGGGGCGGCCACGGAGCGCGACTGAATTAGTTGGAGTAGTTGCTGGCTTTGAGTAATCGCGTCGTTGTCGGCGTAGATGATCTCTAGGCTGATCCCAAGGCGCTTCGCGGCTTCTTCAGCCGCGGCCGCTTGCTCCAACTGATAATCGTTATCGTGGTTGGTAAGCGAAAGTACGAATCTTAACTTCTTCATGAAAGCCGGCCCCGTTATATCCAATCATAGTGTCGCCGGGGCATTCGGGCATGATGACCAGAGTAACGTGCACTCTGAGCACTAACTAAAATCGTGAGTTATCCTTCACCGCAGACAGCTCGTTGCAGCACCTCAGGAGAGATGTTACTTCCGGTCACCAGGGCAACGATCGTTTTGTTTCGCTCGGCCGACTGAAGCAAGGCAGCCGTGGCCGCTGCGCCTGCGGGCTCCGCCACAATGTGTTCTTCCAAAACCAGATGGCGAACCGCCCGCAGCATCTGCCCCTCAGTCACGAGTTGTACGTCATCAACGAGTTCGCGGATATCTCCCACGTTACCTTCATCCGGCATACGGGTCGCCAGCCCATCCGCAATCGTCTCGCAGGTTTCGGTGCTGATTGCATGGCCGTGCTTCCATGACAGGTAGTACGAAGGCGCTTGCTCTGCCTGAACACCAATAATCCTTATCGAGGGCGAAAGATGTTTGGCTGCTGCTGCCACTCCGCGAATGAGCGCCGTGTCGCCTATAGGGATGTAGATAACCTGAGTGTCCGGTTGTTGCTCCATAATCTCGCAAGCGATTGTACCCGGACCTGCCGGCAGATCAGGATCAGTTGCGTCGTTTAGAAAGTAGACATCCTTTTTCTTGGCGTAAGCCGATGCGAGTTCGAAGGCTGCGGCACTATCCAGGGCGCCTTTTAGTACGATTTCAGCTCCCAACTCCGCAATTCGCGCGCGCTTCACCGGATTCGGATTCTTCGGAAGGAAAATTCGGGCCGGCAAGCCAAGCATTTTTCCCGCATAAGCGACTGCGGCGCCATGATTGCCGGTACTGGAGGCGATGACCTCTGAAATGTTTCTCCGCGATAAATTTAGCGAGAGAGCGTACAAGGCCCCGCGCGGCTTGAACGAACCCGTTGGCAAGTCGGTTTCCAGCTTCAAGAACAACTTGGCCCCCGTAATTCGCGAAAGCGAAGGCGCGGCCACAAGTCGAGTAACTGGTAAGTACTGGCGCAGCAGCGTGCGAGCTCGGTGCACTGCGGAGAATGGCACAGGCATCGTAAGTACCAGCCAACATCTTACCGCCCGGACGGATGTGCATAATCGGTGACCCTCGGCACTTCTTAGTCTTGAGGAACTCACGACACATGTGCTCTCATGGGGGCATCGTTTCCACAGATTCCAGAGTGAGATTTTGAGGTTAGCCCGATGAAGAAGTTTCTGATCACGTCGTTTGCGCTACTTTTCATTGCCTGCGCATGGGCCCAGGATGTCTCAACACCTCCGAATTCGCCTGCCATCGAACCAATGGACCAAACACCCGTGTTCCGGGTCAAAGTCGTGTCGCGGACGACCAAAGCCGTCAACTATCGCCACCGCGGAGGTTCGACGACAGTCGATCTTAAAGGCACGAGCCTGATGCCGGAAGCGACTGGGCACGCGAAAGTTGATGGCAAAGAAGGACGTTTAGCGATCAGCGCCGAAGTGCAACACCTTGCCCCAGCGACGAAGTTTGGAGGTCAGTACCTTACCTATGTGTTGTGGGCTGTCACGCCCGAAGGACGTTCCGTCAACTTGGGCGAGGTGGTGCCCAACGATGATGGCAAAAGCAAGATTGATGTCACGACGGACTTGCAGGCATTCGGGTTGGTCATCACGGCTGAGCCGTACTTCTCGGTGACATGGCCGAGCGATCTGGTGGTGGTGGAGAACATCCTGCGTCAGGAGACAAAGGGTTTTGAAGAGCCCATCGACGCAAAATTCGACATGCTGGAAGGCGGCCAATACACAATCGACGTTCCGGCGGATCAGCTTCCGTCAGCGAAAGCGGCTCCGAACACCCCACTCGATCTCCTCGAAGCGAGGAATGCTGTCGCGATCGCGAAAGCTGCCGGTGCACAGCAGTACGCGGGCGACAGCTTGAGCAAAGCCGAAGACTTTCTCACGCGCGCGGAGGACTACTTACAACGCAAGCAGGGAAGAACGCCGATTGGCACGGTTTCTCGGGGAGCCACACAGATGGCAGAAGACGCTCGTGTGCTCACGCTGAAGAAAAAACAAGAAGAACGAGTGGAAGCCGAAAAACGCGCTATGCAGGAAGCGCAGGAGAAAGCGGAAGCGGATGCCCGTGCTTCGGCAGAAGCCGAGGCCAAAGCGAAAGCCCAGGCGGAAGAAGATGCGCGCCGCCGTGCAGAAGCCGAGGCCGCACAGGCCGAGGCGCAGCGGCAACAAGCTGAAGCTCTAGCCCAGCAGCAAAAAGCACAGGAAGAGGCCGACAAGGCACGTTTAGCCGCGGAGCAGGCGGAGAAAGAAAAACAAGAAGCTATTCGTCAGAAGGAAGAAATGCGCGCCCGACTCCTTAAGCAGTTGAATCAGGTGCTCGATACCAGGGACACAGATCGCGGACTCGTGGTCAGTATGCCCGACGTGCTTTTCGATCCGGGCCAGTACACGTTAAAGCCTGCGGCCCGCGAGCGCCTCGCGCGGGTTTCCGGGATCGTGCTCGCCTATCCTGAGTTGAAACTGCAGATCGAGGGTTACACCGATAGCACGGGAAGCGACGAATTCAATCAGAAGCTCTCGGAAAAGCGCGCCGCCACGGTTCGGGATTATCTCGTTGATGCGGGAATTCCCATCGACAACGTATACGCCCGCGGATTAGGCAAGGCGAATCCGATCGCAGATAACAGCACCGCAACAGGCAGGAAACTTAACCGGCGGGTCGAAATGATTGTTTCCGGAGACGTGATCGGCGATGTCATGTCCTCACAGGGCGGATCGAGCGCCTCGACACCCGCGGCAATCACGCCGGTCAGCCAGACACCGCCTGTACCGCCGCAGTAATGGATGGGTAAGAGGCGAAGACGCTATCCATTGCCATGCTGGCCTTTTGGTTGTAGTTTCCGGCCCGCCTATCGCGCCGGCTCGACGTACACAGCGGTGCCGTAGGCCAGGACTTCCGTCACGCCTTGCATGATCTCGGTCGCATCGTAGCGGGCTCCAACCACAGCATTGCCGCCAAGTTCGGCCGCATGTTGCAGCATCACGTCGAAGGCTTCGGCGCGAGTCTTCTCGCAGAGATTGGTGAGTAATGTGATATTGCCGCCGACCAGGGTTTGCAAGCTTGCCCCGATCGTGCCAAAGATAGAGCGCGACCGGACCACGATCCCGCGAACTACCCCCAACGTGCGTACCACGCGAAATCCGTCGAGTTCGAATTGAGTCGTGACCATGTTGTGGGCGACGATTTTTCCGGGTGCCGCATAACTCATAGCCATACCGCTTCCCTCCGAAAACCCCAAAGCTTATTCCAATTCTGCGGTTATCACAAACGCTGCTTGGGAAGAGTCATAGGATAGCTGCAGCACATTCGGCTTGCAGCAGACCTGGCAATCTTCAACATACGTCTGCTCTTTTCCGGCGGATTGGTCGACGGTTGTATCGTTCCACTCGCCGCATCCGGCGCACTGAAAACCTGATTGCATATTTCGGCCTGCGCGTTTCCCCGGCTCACCCTATAATGCGGGATTCCGGGAGGAACCATGTTATCGCGACGCCGTCTTCTTCAAATGGGATCCGTAGCGGGAGCAACTCTAGCTTCTGAGTCCCGTATGTTTGGTGAAGAGCAGCCGTGCAACCCAGTGCCGGCCTCCATCTCTAATCTGAAGTCGATGAAAGATCAGGCGACCCCGATCACAAATGAGGAACGATCGGCTCGTCAGGAAAAAGCGCGGCGTCTTATGACGGACCAGCACATCGATGCCATCGTGCTGACCGAAGGCACGTCACTTAACTACTTCACCGGGATTCGCTGGTGGGGCGGAGAGCGCCTGTTTGCCATGATTTTGCCTGCCAAGGGCAATGCTTTATTTGTATGCCCGGCGTTCGAGGAAGGCCGAGCACGCGAGATTGCGAAGAGCCCGAATGCCGAGCAACTCGACATCCGCACCTGGCAGGAAGATGAAGATCCTTACCAGCGTGTGGCACAGGGGTTGGCAGATCGAGGTATTGCCTCCGGTAATTTGGGCATGGAAGAGACCATCCATTTTGTATTCAGCAGTGGAATCCGGAAAGCTGCGCCACAAGCGAACATCGTGAGTGCGACGCCAGTCACCGCCGGGTGCCGCATGATCAAGAGCGACCATGAGGTGGCGCTCATGCGCCTTGCCGCCAAAGTGACGCTCACCGCTTACGAGGCAGCATATCGGGCGCTGAAAGAGGGGATGACGAAACCGCAGTTCGACGACCTCATCTCTCAGGCTTATGACCGGTTGGGGTTTCAAGGCGAGGCCGACGTGCAAGTAGATCAGAACACTGCCAATCCGCACGGTTCGGCTAGCGCGCAGGTCATCGCGAAAGGATCAATCGTAATGGTCGATGACGGATGCCGAGTTGAGGGCTACACTTCCGACATCACGCGCACCTTCACCGTCGGCAAGCCTTCCGACAAGATGAAGCGGGTTTTCGACATCGTACATCGTGCGCAAAGTGAGGCGTTGAAGACTGCGCGTCCCGGAGTGCAGTGCCAGGACGTGGATGCCGCCGCCCGCAAAGTAATTGTGGATGCCGGCTTCGGCCCGGACTACAAGTACTTCGCGCATCGCTTAGGCCATGGGATGGGAATGGATGGCCACGAATGGCCGTACCTGGTGCGAGGCAACGCGCGGCCGCTGCAAGCGAATATGACTTTCAGTGATGAGCCGGGAATCTACATCGTCGGCGAGTTCGGCATCCGCCTGGAAGACGACATGCACATCACTGAGAATGGCGCGGAACTGTTCACGCCCCAGAGTCCTTCGCTCGAAGACCCATTTGGCAAAACTTAACCTTTTACGCGCGAGCGGCGCCCTTACACGTGCGCCGCTTGTACTTCGCGTATCTGCTGCTTGATTGCAACGGCCAACCGCCGCACGCCTTCGCGGATTTGTTCCGGTTGCCCATACGAGAAATTCAGCCGCAGATGCCGGCTGCCCTCTTTTGTCAGATCGTTTCCGGCATAGAAGCAGTCGCCCGGCACGAACGCCACGTTCTCCTTGAGTGCAGCTTCGAACAGCTTGTTGCAATCCATTCCTTCCGCTAGCGTCACCCACAAGAACAGCCCGCCTTGGGGGTGAGTCCACGTGACGTCACTGGGGAAATGCTTTTTCAGCGCCTCCAGCATCACGTCGCGGCGTTCGCGATACACTTTGCGAATGAGTTTCACGTGCTCGTCAAGAAAGTTATCCTTGGCGACCTCATACGCCACCATTTGACCGAATGTTGAGGTATGCAGGTCGGCGCCTTGCTTCAACTGCACCAGTTTCACGATAACGTCGGCGGGAGCCACTATCCAGCCAAGTCTCAGCCCCGGAGACAGGGTCTTGGAAAAAGTACTCAAATAAATGACGTTTCCGATGGAATATCCATTGTCGCGCCGCAGATTCTCGCGATCCAAAACCACCAGCGACGGCAAATGTTCTCCTTCATATCGCAACTGCCCATAGGGATCATCTTCAACGATGGGAATTCCATACTTGTCAGCCAAAAGCACAAGTTGGTGGCGTCGCCCCTCGGACAGCGTCGTCCCGCCCGGGTTCTGGAAGTTCGGCAGCACGTACATGAATTTCGGTCCGGTTCGCAACGGCGTCTCTAACTGTTCGGTCTGCAAACCTTCATCATCGCTCGGCACCGACACATATTCCGCGCCATAGACATTGAACGCTTGCAGCGCGCCCAAGTAGGTGGGTGCCTCAACCAGAATGCGGTCGCCAGGGTTAATGAGCAATTTCCCGATGAGATCCAGTGCCTGCTGCGAGCCAGAGGTAATCAGAACATTTTCCGATTGCACCTTGATGCCATAACGTGCAATATGGCGCGCGATCATTTCGCGCAGCGGCTCGTAGCCTTCGCTCGCTCCGTACTGCAAAGCCTGATGCCCGTTGACCTCCAGCACCTTGCGGCATGCTTCCTGAAAGCGGGCAACAGGGAAAACATCGGGAGCGGGCAGCCCACCAGCAAACGAAATGACTTCGGGACGCTGAGTGATCTTCAGCAGTTCACGGATGGCTGAACTCTTAACACCTTTTGTGCGCAGCGCAAAACGAGATTTCCAGGCTGTGGACACGGAATCCCTCCTCCACCACCTATTCAATCTAGATGCGTGCCAATGAGAGCGCAGTGATGGAGGACACCCGACAAATGACTGAAATCACCGCTTTGGGTGATTACCATGAGCTCTAACCACAAGGCATGGTTAGTGCTTCCGGTCCCACGCCGCGAACTATAGTAAGATGAGGGTGAACCGCCGTCGGGGAGTGGCTCAGCCTGGTAGAGCACCTGGTTCGGGACCAGGGGGTCGGAGGTTCAAATCCTCTCTCCCCGACCATTTTTCTCTCGCCCCTTCAACTGCTTACGCAGCTTGGTTTTCGTTCTGGAAATATGGGGACAGACGGGACGTACCCCGTTGTTGCGCGATTTGGCCAACCAGAAAACCGGTGAACGTCCCGTCTGTCCCCAGGTTTTCAGGGTCAGGGTGGTGCCCAGGTGTCCCGTCCCGCCACTTGGGCCACGAGGAGCTCTAATTCCAACTTCTTGCACCATGAAGAACCCAACGCAAGTGTATTGCGCAGACAGTGGCAGAGTTTCTCTTCTAGATTTGGCACTAAAATTGAAGCGCGAGTGGATCACAAAACCGAAAAGGTGGACCGTGCGGAAAAACTAGGGCTAGTAATCGAACGTAAAAACGTATGAAAAAGCTCCTCTCTTACGGCGCACATGTGCTCACGGCGATGCTCGGAGGTACATTAGTGGGAGGGCTTACCCTTCTAGTAAGTCAATTTGGTTTAGGCGGTGCAGCGGGTTCGTTTTTGACTTCGCAATATAGTCCATTCTTTTGGGGTGCTACTTTTTTGTATGCACTCTTTTCGAGCAAGCACGGTAGAAGTAAGTCCGCCATGTGGGTCTGGCTGTTTGGACTTATGTGGCTTGGTGTTCGAATATTTAGTGATCTAACTTGGTATGACCCTCGCTGGTGTAATGGTTGTTCGGAATGGCAATTCGTCTCCAGCAACTATTTTAGCTATCGAAGCTGTATGCAAGAGTGCTTAGGTGTGCTACTCGCAACAGGGCCCATGTTGAACACTATCGCGTATTCTGTTGGGACTGCAGTCGGCCTCAAGTTCCGGAATCATAGCGCCTCGATACCACGTGCTGTAATCTAGTTCTTATAGGAGAAAACAATATCTCCGCGGTGACCCGCCGCTGGTTTGCGTGCTTCCTATGAAACTTGGGTGCACGTGAGCTATTAAGCGGTTGGTGTAGACACGCGCTTTGTCTCGGTAAAAAGGTTCACCCCATTTTCGCTGTAGACGATTTTGTAGCTGTGGAAGCACACGAGTTCAACAAAGATCAACAGACTTCAACAAGCGGGCTGTAACAGATTCCACAGCAATCACTTGGGATCAACAGAATTCAACAGATTTCAATAAGCTTTGGGATCTCATTCGGGACCAGGGGGGCGGAGGTTCAAATCCTCTCTCCCCGACCACGTTTTGTCTCGCCCCTTCAATACCTTACGCAGCTTTCGCGCGCTTAACCCCGCTGGCTCGCATCTGATATAGCGGTCCTATGACGCCGAGCGACCACTCTGAACCGTTAGCGAGAAGAACCGGCTTTGTGCGCGTGCGTGGTGCGCGCGAGCACAATCTCAAGAACATCGATGTTGAGATCCCGCGTGATGCTCTGGTAGTTTTCACCGGCGTCTCGGGATCGGGGAAGTCGTCGCTAGCCTTCGGCACTCTATACGCGGAGGCACAGCGGCGGTATCTCGAATCTGTATCTCCCTATGCCCGGCGGCTCTTTCACCAAATGGGTGTGCCGGAAGTAGACGAGATTGACGGGTTGCCGCCTGCGGTGGCGTTGCAACAACAGCGTGGATCGCCGACCACGCGGTCCTCCGTCGGAAGCGTTACGACGCTCTCCAATCTGTTGCGCATGTTGTATTCGCGTGCGGGTGATTATCCGCCCAACCAGCCGATGCTCTACGCAGAGTCGTTCTCGCCGAACACACCAGAGGGCGCTTGCCCGCGCTGCCATGGGCTGGGCCGCATCTATGAAGTCACCGAGCAATCAATGGTGCCGGATGATTCGCTCACCATTCGCGAGCGCGCCATTGCCGCGTGGCCTACGGCGTGGCAGGGGCAGAATCAGCGGGACATTCTGACCACGCTTGGGTATGACGTCGATCGTCCGTGGCGTGAGCTTCC
>Ga0070741_10000545_pt1 | contig 132401 bp, 125 predicted proteins | sample Coa_R1_4_FD_66440 | JGI IMG/M metagenome (GOLD analysis project Ga0070741, IMG submission 66440) | Surface soil microbial communities from Centralia Pennsylvania, which are recovering from an underground coalmine fire - Coalmine... | ecosystem: Environmental > Terrestrial > Soil >... | reverse complement strand
CTGGAGATGGCGATCCTGGTGCTGTACGTGATCCTGTTCGGCTGGGTGTCGATGGGTTTCTGGACCGCCATGATGGGCTTCCTGGTGCTGCTGATGCGCGGCGACCGCTATGCCATCTCCGCCACCGCGGCCGAGGATGCGGTGATCGACGACAAGTCGCGCACCGCCATCCTGATGCCGATCTGCAACGAGAACGTGCCGCGGGTGCTGGCCGGCCTGCGCGCCACCTACGATTCGGTGGCGCGGGCCGGGATGCTGAAGCATTTCGACTTCTACATCCTCAGCGACAGCGGCGACCCCGACGCCCGCGTCGCCGAGCTGGACGGCTGGCTCAGGCTGTGCCGCGACCTCGACGGCTTCGGCCGCATCTTCTACCGGCGCCGCATCCACCGCATCAAGCGCAAGAGCGGCAACATCGCCGACTTCTGCCGCCGCTGGGGCAGCAACTACAAGTACATGGTCATCATGGACGCGGACAGCGTGATGTCCGGCCCCTGCCTGAGGCGCCTGGTGCAGCTGATGGAAGCCAATCCCGGGGCCGGCATCATCCAGACCGCGCCCAAGGCCTCCGGCCGCGAAACCCTGTACGCGCGCCTGCAGCAGTTCGCCACCCGCGTCTACGGACCGCTGTTCACCGCCGGCCTGCATTTCTGGCAGCTCGGCGAATCGCACTACTGGGGCCACAACGCGATCATCCGCGTCGCTCCCTTCATCCGCCACTGCGCCCTGGGCCGCCTGCCCGGCAAGGGCGCCCTGGCCGGCGAGATCCTCTCGCACGACTTCGTCGAGGCGGCGCTGATGCGCCGCGCCGGCTGGGCCGTGTGGATCGCCTACGACCTGCCGGGGTCCTACGAGGAGATGCCGCCCAACCTGCTCGACGAGCTCAAGCGCGACCGCCGCTGGTGCCAGGGCAACCTGATGAATTTCCGCCTGTTCCTGGCGCAGGGCCTGCACCCGGCGCACCGCGCGGTGTTCATGACCGGCGTGATGGCCTATCTGTCGGCGCCGCTGTGGTTCCTGTCGCTGCTGCTGTCCACCGCCCTGCTGGCGGTGCAGACCCTGAAGGAGCCGCAGTATTTCCCGCAGCCCTACCAGCTGTTCCCGCAGTGGCCGGAGTGGCACCCGGAGTGGGCCCTGGCCCTGTTCAGCGCCACCGCCACCCTGCTGTTCCTGCCCAAGATCCTCAGCGTGGTGCTGATCTGGGTGCAGGGGGCGAAAAGCTACGGCGGCGGCCTGCGCCTGCTGTTCAGCATGTTGTTCGAGCTGGTGTTCTCGGCCCTGCTGGCGCCGATCCGCATGCTGTTCCACACCCAGTTCGTGCTGGCCCCCCTGCTCGGCCTGGGCATCGTCTGGAAATCGCCGCCGCGCGAGGACTCCCAGACCGGCTGGGGCGAGGCGCTGGCCCGCCACGGTTTCCAGACCGTGCTGGGCATCGTCTGGGCCGCGGGGGTGTACTGGCTAAACCCTTCCTTCCTGTGGTGGCTGCTGCCGGTGGTGGGCGCCCTGATCGTGTCGATCCCGCTGTCGGTCTATTCCAGCCGGGTCACCATCGGCCGCCGGATGCGCCGCTGGCGCTACTTCCTGATCCCGGAGGAGGCGATCCCGCCGCGCGAGCTGCGCACCACTTCGGCGGTGTTCCGCCGGACCCCGGAACCGCCCGGTTTCGTCGAGGCGGCGCTGCGCCCGGTGACCAATGCCCTGGCCTGCGCCGCCGGCATCGCCCGCCCGAAGCAATCCGAAGCCACCCGCCAGGCGCGCCTCAAATTGGTGCAAACCGCATTGGCGGAAGGGCCACTGGCGCTATCGCCAATCCAGAAAAATACCTTGCTCGGCGATCCTATCCTATTGTCCCAGCTGCATTTCCAGCTCTGGACCGCACCGGGCGTCCACCCCGATTGGCCGCGGCCCACTGCGTCATAAATATTTCATGATCGAGTCATCATGGCTCAACGGGGTTTTCATACAGTGTTACCATGTCATCCGGAGCAACACTGCCCCCGAACATGGACAAAGACTCCCCCCGGTCTCCCCGCTTCGAGGTCCGCTTCGCTGTAACCCCCGCGGAAATCCTTGAGACGCAGCGCCTGCGCTACCGCATCTTTGCGGGCGAGCTTGGCGCCAGCATCGATGGCGGGGATGCCCAGATCGACGCCGACCATTACGACGCCTACTGCCGCCACCTGACGGTGCGGGAGGTCGAGAGCGGCCGCCTGGTGGCCTGCACCCGCATCCTGACCGACGACCAGGCCCCCAAGGCCGGCGGCTTCTACTCTTCCGGCGAGTTCGACCTGAAGATGATCGATTCGCTGCCCGGCCGGGTGATGGAAGTGGGCCGCACCTGCGTCGACGCCGAGTACCGCAGCGGCGCGGTGATCGCGGTGCTGTGGTCCGGCCTGGCCGACTTCATCATCAACGAGGGCTTCGACTACCTGTTCGGCTGCGCCAGCATCGGCCTGGAGGACGGCGGCGCCAACGCCCACGCCCTGCTCGAGCAGATCAAGGCCAAGTACCTGGCGCCGCACTGGCAGCATGTGCGCCCGCTGATCCCGCTGCCGGCGGCGGACGCCCGCCCGACGCAGAAAGTGAAGATGCCGCCGCTGCTCAAGGCCTATTTCAGCCTCGGCGCCAAGGCCTGCGGCGAGCCCTACTGGGACCGCGACTTCAACTGCGCCGACGTGTTCGTGCTGGTCAACGTCAGCGACATGCATTCCCGCTACCAGCGCCGCTTCCTCGGCCGCGCCAGCGAAACCGAGGCCGACAGCCAGGCCATCGTGCTGGCCCAGCCGCCGAAGCCGGTCTGAACCTGCTTGCGGGCTCCCAAGCGATGAACGCACTGTTGCGGGCCAATTTGCGGGGCGCCCGCCTGATCGTGCACCTGTGCACCGGCCTGCTGCTGGTGCTGGCGGTGACCGTCTATCCGCGCCTGTCGCGCGAGAAGCTCACCCGCTGGTGGAACGGCCGCCTGCTGACCATCCTGCACGTGCGCGTGCGCAGGGTCGGCCGGCGCGGCCCCGGACCGCAGCTGATTGTCTGCAACCACATCTCCTGGCTCGACATTTCGGTCCTGGCCTCGGTCGAGCTGACCCGTTTCGTGTCCAAGGCCGAAGTCGGCAAATGGCCGATCGCCGGCGCCCTGGCCAATGCCGCCGGGACCTTCTACATCCGGCGCGGCGCCGGCGGCACCAAGCAGCTGATCCAGGCCATCGCCAAGCACCTGCGCGACGGCGGCTCCGCCACCGTGTTCCCGGAAGGCACCACCACCGAAGGCGGGCGGATGCTGAAATTCCAGCCGCGCCTGTTCGCCGCGGCCATCGAGAGCGGCACCCCGGTGCAGCCGATCGCGCTGCGCTACGGCCTGGCCGCCAACGGCGAGAATATCGCCGCCTTCGTCGGCGAGGAAACCCTGACCCACAACCTGCGCCGCCTGCTCAAGGAGCGCGAGCTGGAAGTGGAGCTGCACTACTGCGAGCCGCTGCAGCCGCAGGCCGGCCAGGACCGCGCCGGCCTGGCCCAGGCCGCCCATGCCGCCATCTGCGCCGTCGTCGCCCCCGGCAGCCTGCCGGCCGAGGGCCCGGCGGAAACGCCGGAGTCGCTGGCGGCGTAAAGCGCCTTCGCAAAGGCGCCGGGACCCAAAAGAACCGCCGGGCTTTCCTGGCCGTGCCGGCGTCCTGGCGCGAAACGCTTTTGATTTCTCCGGATGCCCTAAAATACGGGACCATGTCCGACAATCCCCCCCCGGTCCCGGCCGCTCCCGCCCCAGTCACCACCGGCGTCAAGCTGCGCGGCGCCGAGAAGATGGCGCGCATCCCGATCAAGATCGAAGAGACGGTGGCGCCGCTGCGCAAGCCCGCCTGGATCCGCGCCAAGACGCAGGGCACACCCGAGGTGGCCCGCATCAAGGCCGCGCTGCGCGCCAACAAGCTGCACACGGTGTGCGAGGAAGCCGCCTGCCCGAACCTCGGCGAGTGCTTCGGCAAGGGCACCGCCACCTTCATGATCATGGGCGACATCTGCACCCGCCGCTGCCCCTTCTGCGACGTGGCGCACGGCCGCCCCAAGCCGCTGGACCAGGACGAGCCGGTGAACCTGGCCCGCACCATCCGCGACATGGCGCTGCGCTACGTGGTCATCACCTCGGTCGACCGCGACGACCTGCGCGACGGCGGCGCGGCCCACTTCGCCGCCTGCATCCGCGAGTCGCGCGCGCTGTCGCCGGCGCTGACCATCGAAGTGCTGGTGCCGGATTTCCGCGGCCGCATGGACCCGGCACTGGCGATCTTCAAGGGCAACCCGCCGGACGTGTTCAATCACAACCTGGAAACGGTGCCGCGCCTGTACAAGCAGGCCCGCCCCGGTTCGGACTACGAGTGGAGCCTGGATCTGCTGCAGCGCTTCAAGGCGCTGCACCCGGCGGTGCCGACCAAGTCCGGCCTGATGCTGGGCCTGGGCGAGGAAATCGAGGAGATCGAGCAGGTGATGCGCGACCTGCGCGACCACGACGTCAACATGCTGACCCTGGGCCAGTACCTGCAGCCCAGCCGCCACCACCTGCCGGTGGCGCGCTATGTCCATCCCGACGAATTCGAGCGGCTGCGCGTGATCGGCGAGCAGATGGGCTTCTCCCATGTCGCCAGCGGCCCGATGGTGCGTTCCAGCTACCATGCCGACCAGCAGGCCCATGGCGTACTCGCCGGCGGCTGAGCGCGGCGGCGCGGCACCGCCGCTGCCGCGCGAGCAGTTCCTCGAGGTGGTGGCGCGGGCGCCGCTGGTGTCGATCGACCTGGTGGTGCGCGACGGCGCGGGGCACGTGCTGCTGGGCCTGCGCCGCAACGCGCCGGCGCGCGGCTTCTGGTTCGTGCCGGGCGGAGTGATCCGCAAGAACGAGACTTTCGACGCCGCCTACCGGCGCATCACCCGCAACGAGCTGGGCCTGGAGCTGCCGCGCGCCGAAAGCCGCCTGCTCGGCGCCTACGAGCATTTCTACGCCGAGAACGCCGACGACCGCCCGGGCTTCGGCACGCACTACGTGGTGCTGGCGCATGCCCTCACGGTCGAGCGCCTGCCGGCGCTGCCCCCGGAGCAGCACAGCGTCTACCGCTGGCTCAGCCCCGCCGAAATCCTCGAAACGGCGGACGTGCACGACAACACCAAGGCCTACTTCCGCTGAACCACCGCGCCGGCGGTTAAGGCCGGTTCACGCTATTTCGATCGAAATGGCGTGAACCGGTCCTAGATCACTTCCCCGCCGTCCGGCGGCGCCTGCGTGCAGCGCTGGGGCACCAGGGCCTTGAGGCGCCGCTCGAGCCGGCCGTCGTTCATCTCGGCGACCAAGCGGTCATAGGCCGCCAGCCGCGCCGCCGGCTTGCGCTTGAGAATCGCGCTGTAGGCCTTCAGGGCGCTCTTCAGCGCCGCACCCTGCACCGCCACGTCATCGCCGGCGCGGCGCGGGTTCTCGATCTGGAACGCGGCATTGCCGGCCATCATCTGCACCAGCAGGGTCGGCGACCAGGGATAGCGGTCCTCCGGCGGCAGCTCCATCAGGTCGCAGACGGAGACCGTGACGTCGGGCACCTCGCGGATCCAGTTCACCAGCCAGATCTGCGCCGCGCGCGCCTCCGGCCCCAGCGGCTCGGCTTCGAGCCGGTGCGTCAGCTGCACCACCCGCGCCCGCTCCGCCGGGGTGGACGGCTCGGCGCGCTGGGCCAGCGCCGGCACCGCGGCCGCAAGCAGGGACAAGGCCAGGAAACCACGCGCCGCCATGCGCCGCATCGCCGTCTCCTTCAGGCCAGGCTGGTGTCGATGCCGAACTTCTTGTGCAGCGCGCGGTGGATCGGGCACTTGTTGGCGATGCCCAGCAGGTACTGGCGCTGCTCCTCGGTCAGCGGGCCGACCAGCTCGACCTTGCGGGTCAGCTTGTAGTCGGTGTCGGTCTCCTCGTGCGTGATCTCGACCCGTACGTCCTGCAGCGGCCACTGCTTGCGCTGCGCCACCAGGGTCACGGTCATCGCCGTGCACACGGCGAGCGCCGAGTCCAGCAGGTCGTGCGGGTCCGGTCCCTGGCCTTCGCCGACCGGCTCGGCCTCGTCGGCGTAAAAGGAATTGGCGCCGACCTGCACCAGCTGGCGGATCTTGCCGTCGCCGGCCTTGCGTACCTTGATCGTGTTCTTGCTCATGGCGTCGTCATTAGCGTGGAGGGGCCCAGCCGGCATCGGCATGAACCGCGGCCGACGGTGGCAGGGACTGACAGGGGGACCGGCTTCATGCGCTCTCCAGCAGGGCAGCCTCAAGTTCCTGCAGGCGCTGCGGCGTGCCCACGTCCGACCAGCGCCCGCCGTAGACCTCGCCGCTCACCTGACCACGGATCGCGGCTTCGCGCAACAGCGGCCACAGCGGGAACGCCCCCGGCGCGGAATCCGCGAACAGTTCCGGCCGCAGCACCGACAGGCCGCTGAAGGTGTGCGTCTGGGCGCAGGCCGGCACCACGCGGCCGCCGGCCAGGGTGACGTCGCCGCGCGGATGGTGCGCCGGGTTCGGCACCAGCACCATGTGGCCGAGGTCGTGCGGCGGCAATGCCGCGGCGCGGGCGGCGAGATCCTGCAGCGGGTAGTCGGTCCAGACATCGCCGTTGAGGACCAGGAACGGCGCCGGCCCCAGCAGCGGCAGCGCATGATGGATGCCGCCGCCGGTCTCCAGGCAGGGCCAGCCCTCGCGCGACCAGGCGATGGCGACGCCGTAGCGGCCGCCGTCGCCGAGCGCCTGTGCGATGTGCTCGCCGAGCCAGCCGAGGTTGATGACCACCTCGCGCACGCCGGCGGCGGCCAGCCGCCGCAGGTGGCGCTCGACCAGCGCCTCGCCGCGCACCGGAACCAGCGGCTTGGGCAGGCGGTCGGTCAGCGGCCGCATCCGCTCGCCGCGGCCGGCAGCCAGGATCATCGCTCTCATGCCGGCAGCTGCACCCGCGGCAGCACGTGCTTTTCGAACACGGCGCGCAGCGGCGCCAGCTCCGGGTAGGCCGGCAGCACGTCCATGACGTAGCGCACGAAGCGCGGCGTGTCGGCGACATAGCGCGGCTTGCCGTCGCGGTGGGTCAGGCGGGCGAAGATGCCGATGACCTTGAGATGGCGGTGCAGGCCGATCCAGTCGCAGTCGCGGCGGAACCGGGCCCACTCCGGTACCGCCAGGCCAGCCGCCGCGGCGCGCTGGTGGTAGGTGCGCAGGCCCCACTCGACGCGTTCGGCCGGCCAGCTCATGAAGGCGTCCTTGAACAGGCAGATCGGGTCGTAGGCCAGCGGGCCGTAGACCGCGTCCTGGAAATCCAGCACACCCGGATTGGGCGTGCTCAGCATCAGGTTGCGCGGCATGTAATCGCGGTGCACGTAGACCTGGGGCTGGGCCAGGGCGGCATCGACCAGCAGGCGGAACTGTCCTTGCAGCAGCGCGGTCTCGGCCGGGTCCAGCTCGACGCCCAGATGGCGGCCCAGGTACCAGTCCGGGAACAGGTTCAGCTCGCGCTGCAGCAGCGCCTCGTCATACGGCGGCAGCACGCCGGGACGGCTGGCCTTCTGGAAGACGACGAGGGCGTCGATGGCGTCGCGGAACAGGGCGTCGGCGTTGTCCGGAGTGATCGCCTGCAGCATCGTGTGCGGGCCCAGGTCGGACAGCAGCAGGTAGCCGGCCTCCAGGTCCTGCCCCAGCACCGCGGGGACATGCACGCCGGCCTCGCGCAGCAATCCGGCCACTTGCAGGAACGGCCGGCAGTTCTCCTTGTCCGGCGGCGCATCCATCACGATCCAGCTGCGCTGGCCGTCGCGCAGGCGGAAGTAGCGGCGGAAGCTGGCGTCGGCCGAAGCCGGGGCGAAGCCCGCCTGTGAAAGGGCGAGCACGCCGCAGGCCCAGCGATAGGCCTGCACGGCGCGGCTGTCGGAGGGGTCGATGGACAACGGGTCGGAGCCGGTCAAGAGTCGTGTCGCTTTGGGCGGTTATCAAAAAACTTAAGGGCTAGAGTACCCTAGCGCGGCGGCCATTTGCGCCCCGCGTGTTGCGCCGCAGGCGCCCAAAAACCATACTTGCGCGAAACTCCGGGAAACCCCTTTTGCGAGCTGCCCCGTCATCGCTGTTGCGCCTGACCCTGGCCGCCCTGGGCTTGTGCGCGCTCGCGCCGGCGCAGGCGCAGTACAGCCGCACCGCCCCGGCCTCCTGCCCGCAGGTGGACTATGCGCGCGAACTGCCGCCGATCGCCCCGGATCCGCGCCTGGTGCTGAACGCCGACCAGGTCGAGCTGAAGCAGAACGGCGTTTCGCGCCTGACCGGCTCGGTGCTGATCAGCCAGGACGGGCGCGAGTTCTCGGCGCAGCAGGTGGACTACAGCGACGCCGACAAGCACCTGCGGGTCGACTCGCAGTCGCTGTTCCGCGACCCGGGGCTGATCGTCAAGAGCCAGAGCCTGGACTATGACCTGGTCAGCGAGCAGGGCGTGTTCAACCAGGCCAGCTACACCCTGATCCCGCCGGCGGCGCGCGGCCAGTCCGAGCGCATCGACGTTTCGCGCGAGGGCTGGGCCCGGCTCAGCGGCGTCAGCTACACCACCTGCGCTCCGGACGCCGAGTCCTGGCTGCTCAAGGCCGGCCGCATCGAGTTGAACCAGGACACGGGCATGGGCTACGCCCACGACGCCACCCTGTGGTTCCAGGGTCTGCCGCTCCTGTACCTGCCCTACTTCCAGTTCCCGATCGACGGCGAGCGCCACACCGGCTTCCTGCCGCCGATCTTCGGCCAGTCGCACAACACCGGTTTCGACCTGCGCGCGCCGTTCTACCTGAACCTGGCGCCGAACTACGACGCCACGCTGATCCCGCGCTACATGACCGAACGCGGCGCCCAGCTCGGCGGGCGGGTGCGCTACCTCTGGTCCAAGGGCGAGGGCCAGCTCTACGGCGAGTACCTGAGCTACGACCAGGACACGCACAAGGAGCGCAGCTACGTCAATTTCTCCCATGAGAGCCTGTTCAACCAGCGCCTGGGGCTGGAGGCGCAGTACGCCCAGGTCAGCGACCGCAACTACTTCGAGGACCTCGGCGGCAACGTCGACCTGACCTCGGCCTCGTTCCTGGCACAGGGCGCCAAGCTGACCTACGCCGCCCCGGCCTCCTACACCGTGACCGCGCTGGTGCAGGGCTACCAGCCGGTGGCCAGCTCCATCGCCACCACCGACAACCCCTACCAGCGCCTGCCGCAGATCACCCTGGACGCGCTGACCCGCAACACCTGGCTCGACACGCGCGCCGGCTTCGAAGGCCAGTTCACCAACTTCGCCCGCTCCGACTCGGTGGAGGGCCAGCGCCTGATCGCCCAGCCCTACCTGCGCTGGCAGCAGGATCATGCCGCCTGGTACATGGCGGCGCAGACCGACCTGTCCTACACCTATTACAACCTGACCGACACCGCCGGCAACCAGCCGGAGCAGCCGCAGCGCACCTTGCCGGTGCTCAGCGGCGAGGGCGGCCTGCATTTCGAGCGCATCACCGACAGCGGCGTGCTGCAGACGCTGGAGCCGAAGCTGTTCTACCTGTATGTGCCCTACCACGCCCAGGACCAGCTGCCGGTGTTCGACTCGGGCGAGCCGGACTTCGACTTCCCCGAATTGTTCGCCCGCAACCGCTATACCGGCGAGGACCGCATTTCCGACGCCAACCAGATAACCTCGGCCGTCACCACCCGGCTGATCGACCCGGATTCCGGCCTGACCAAGGTCTCCGCCAGCCTGGGCGAGATCTACCGCTTCAACGCGCCGCGTGTCGGCCTGCCCGGCTTCAGCAACCCCAGCCCCGGCAGCTCCGACTACATCGGCGCGGTGGAGTACCAGATCAGCCAGCGCTGGGCCGCGGCGGGCACGGCGGAATGGACCTCCAATTTCGACCGCTTCCAGCGCACCGAGGTGGACCTGCGCTACCGCGAGCCGGAAAACGGGCTCTACGGCCGCCGCCTCGACATCGCCTACCGCTACTTCAACGGCCTGCTGCAGCAGGCGGACGTGGCGTTCTCCACCCCCATCGTCGACCGCTGGCGCGCCGCGGCGCGGGTGCGCTACTCGCTGTTCAACGACGAGATCCAGGAGTCCTTCCTCGGCCTGGAATACCAGACCTGCTGCTGGGCCATCCGCGGCACCTACCGCCGCTACATTTCCAACAGCAACGGCGGCTTCAACAACGGCGTCTACTTCCAGCTGGACCTGAAAGGCCTCAGCCGCCTGGGCACCGGCTTCGACGAGCTGCTGCCGGCCACCGACCCGAACGCCCCGATCCGCGGCCGCAACGCCTCCTCCACCTCGCCCTATTGAGGCGCCGGCGGCCCCGGCAGGCCCCAGACCGGCCGCCTCGTGCTACCCTAGGGGCTTCGCAGTCCCTATCCGCAAGACCTCATGAAGCTGTTCTTCCGGCTGCCGCTCGCGGCCCTGATTCTTTCCGTCTCCTGCGCCGCCGGCGCCGCCCAAACCATCGACCGCATCATCGCGGTGGTGAACGACAACGTCATCCTGCAAAGCGAGCTGGAGCAGCAGATCCACATCGCGCAGAGCGAGATGAAGGACCACGGCATCACGCCGCCGCCCGAGGACGCGCTGCGCAGCCAGGTGCTGGAGCGCCTGATCCTGATGCGGCTGCAGACCGACCGCGCCAAGGAAGCCGGCATCAAGGTCGACGACCGCGAGCTGAACGACGTGATGAACAACATCGCGGCGCAGAACAAGATGACCCTGGCCCAGCTGGCCCAGTCGGTGAAGTCCGAGGGCATGGACTACACCGCCCTGCGCGAGCAGGTGCGCCAGCAGGTGCTGGCCAACCGCGTGCGGCAGAAGGAAGTCGATTCGCGCGTCGTGGTCACCGACCAGGACATCGACCAGTTCCTCGCCGCCAGCGGCAACGACGACCAGACCGAGTACCACCTCGGACACATCCTGGTGGCGCTGCCCGATGCGGCCAGCCCCGAGGTGCGCGAAAAGGCCCACGCCAAGGCGGAAAGCGTGCTGAAGCGGCTGCGCAGCGGCGACGACTTCGCCCAGGTGGCGATCACCAGCTCCGACGGCCAGCAGGCGCTGCAGGGCGGCGACCTGGGCTGGCGCAAGGCCAGCGCGCTGCCCAGCGTGTTCGCCACCGCCATGGCCAAGATGAAGCCGGGCGACACCAGCGGCATCATCGAGGCCAGCAACGGCTACAACATCATCAAGCTGATCGAACGGCGCGACGCCGGCGAGCGCCAGACGGTCACCGAGACGCAGTCGCGCCACATCCTGCTGACGCCCAACACCATCCGCAGCGAGGACGCCACCCGCGCCCAGGCCTACGAGCTGTACGAGCGCCTGAAGAAGGGCGCCGATTTCGCCGAACTGGCGAAGAAGTATTCGGACGATCCCGGCTCCAAGAACTCCGGCGGCGATCTCGGCTGGCAGCCGCCGGGCGTGTTCGCGCCGGAATTCCAGGAGCACATCGACGCGCTCAAGGACGGCGAAATCAGCCAGCCGTTCCACAGCCAGTTCGGCTGGCATATCGCCCAGCTCGAGGGGCGCCGCACCCGCGACGTGACCATGGAAGCGCGCCGCGGCCGCGCCCGCCAGGCCATCACCCAGCGCAAGGACGCCGAGGAATACGAAGCCTGGCTGCGCCGCCTGCGCGAGGAAGCCTACGTCGAGTACCGCCTCGGCGGCGGCAGCGGCGATTCGGCTTCCGGCAAATCGTCCTGAGCCCGGCCTGAAAAAGGCCTGGTCTCAGGCGAGGTGCCCGGGCCGCGAAGCGCGGGCAAAGCGGCCGCGCGCAAGGCCGCCACGACGCGGAAACGCTTGCTGGATGAGGCTTTTCCGGTCTCTTTCCGCCGCTTCACGTCTTTGCGCGAGAATGTCCCTGCTTCTCTCCGCGCCATTGGCGCCCTTGCGTGAGGCCCGCTTCCTCCTTCCGGCATGAGCACCGCCCCTATCCCCCGCCTGCTGCTGACTCCCGGCGAGCCCGCCGGAATCGGTCCCGACCTCGCGGTGGCGATCGCGCAGCAACCCCTCGCCGCGGCGCTGGCCGTGGTCGCCGATCCGGCATTGCTCCAGAGCCGCGCCGGCCGGCTGGGCCTGCCGCTGCGCCTGCGCACGCTCGATACGGCGGCGCCGCCGCAGCCGCATCGTCCCGGCGAATTGCAGGTGTTGCCGGTCGACCTGGCCGCCCCGGCCAGCCCCGGCCGGCTCGACCCGCGCAACGCCGCCTACGTGCTGCAGACCCTGCGCCTGGCGGCGGCCCGGACCCTGGATGGCGGCGCCGATGCCCTGGTCACCGCCCCGGTGCACAAGGGCGTGATCAACGACGCCGGCGTCGCCTTCACCGGCCATACCGAGTTCCTGGCGCAGCTGTGCGCGGCGCCGACCCCGGTCATGATGCTGGCCGCCGGCACGCTGCGCGTGGCCCTGGCCACCACCCACCTGCCGCTGCGCGAGGTGCCGGCGGCGATCACCGCTTCGAGGCTGGACGCGGTGCTGCGCGTGCTGCACCACGACCTGCGCAGCCGTTTCGGCCTGCCGCAGCCGCGCATCCTGGTCTGCGGCCTCAACCCGCACGCGGGCGAAGGCGGCCATCTGGGCCGCGAGGAGATCGAGGTCATCGGTCCGGTGCTGGAGCGCCTGCGCGGCGAAGGCATGCAGCTGAACGGCCCCCTGCCCGCGGACACGCTGTTCACGCCGCGACTGCTGGCGCAGGGCGACGCGGTGCTGGCGATGTACCACGACCAGGGCTTGCCCGTGCTCAAGCACGCCGGCTTCGGCGAGGCGGTGAACATCACCCTCGGCCTGCCCATCATCCGCACCTCGGTGGATCACGGCACCGCGCTGGAGCTGGCCGGCAGCGGGCGCGCCGAAAGCGGCAGCCTCGGCGCGGCCCTGCGCATGGCGCTCGAGCTGATACGGGCGCGGCCGTGAGCCCCGGTCAGAAGCGGCCTCACGCGCCGGCGCAAGGACACGGGAAAAAGCCTTTTGAAAAAGGGCTTTCCGCTTCTGCTGCGCCTTTGCGCCGGTGCGCGGCAATGCTTCCGCTCGTCCTGGCCCCGGCGCCCTTGCGCAGGGCCGCTCCCCGCGGGGCGCCATGACCGGGCACCACGCCGCCAAAAAGCATTTCGGCCAGCACTTCCTGCACGACCCGCAGGTGATCGAGCGCATCGTGCGCAGCATCAACCCGCAGCCGGGCGAGGTGCTGGCGGAGATCGGCCCCGGCCTCGGCGCGCTGACCGCGCCCCTGCTGGCGCGCCACGGCCGGCTGCACGTGGTGGAGATCGACCGCGACGTGGTGCCGCACCTGCGCGCCGCCTGCGGCGATGCGCCGGGCCTGGAACTGCACCTGGCCGACGCGCTGAAGTTCGACTACGCCAGCCTGGCCGCGCCGGACCAGGCGCTGCGCCTGGCGGGCAACCTGCCCTACAACATTTCCACGCCGCTGCTGTTCCACCTGCTGCGCTATGCCGGGCGGGTGCGCGACATGCACTTCATGCTGCAGAAGGAGGTGGTGGACCGCCTCACCGCGCAGCCGGATACCGACGATTACGGCCGCCTCACCGTCAGCGTGGCGGCGCGGGCCCGGGCCGACTACCTGTTCGCGGTCGGCCCCGGCGCGTTCCGGCCGCCGCCCAGGGTGGATTCGGCGGTGGTGCGCATCACGCCGCGCCCGCCGCCCTTCGTCATCGACGATTTCGCCAGCTTCGACGAGGTGGTCGCCGCGGCGTTCTCGCAGCGCCGCAAGACCCTGTCCAACGCCCTGCGCAAGCTGCTGCCGGCCGAGGAAATCAGCGCCGCCGGCATCGATCCCCGCGCGCGGGGGGAAACGCTGTCGCCGGCTCAATTCGCCGTGCTCGCCAACCGGCGCCACGCGCTGGCACAGCGCCGATAAAAAAGCCCGCGCCCCGGACCGGGACGCGGGCCATGATTCGACCGCCTTAGCGGGCGCTGCCGCTGCCGGTGCCACCGCCGGAAGTGGTGAAGCTGTCGGACGAGTAACGCTCCGGAATGGGATGGGTGAAGCTGTTCAGATAGCGCTGGTAGACCAGAGTCGCCGCCTCGCCCGACATCGGCCGCGGATCGGTCACGGCATAGGCGCCGCTGGTCTGGGTCGCCAGCCAGTAACGGGTCTGCGAGCCGAAGCCCTGGCCTGCGGCGGGAGCCGAGGCGGCCGGGGCCGCAGCGGCGGGGGCCGGGCTCGAACTATCGGCCGGGGCCACAGTGCTCTCGGGCTGGGCCAGTGCCGCAAACGGCAGGGTGCAGCTCGCCACAATCATCCATCCGCGCATGTCACTCTCCTTCCTAGCCGGCCGCCTTGGCGGTCCTGGCGTTCTGTCTGTTACGGATGGCCTGGGCACTGTCGCGCAGCTGCCGCATGCCGTCCGCTTTCACGTCCGCATCCTGCGCTAACCGTTGCGCTGCCCCTTCGTTGCCTACCAGCAGCATCAGGATGATGAGGTTGTTGCGGCTCTTCATCTGACCCGGCGCCAACTCGGCGGCGGTGGACAACTCCGGCATCGCTTCATTATAGCGCCCGGCCGTCATCAGGGCGTAGCCTAAATCGTTGCGGAAATCAACGTCCGTCGGCGCCCGCTCAACGGCCCTGCGCAGGTTACGGATGGCAGCTTCGAGGTCCGTGTTCGTATACAGCATCCCAAGGCCGTGATACGCCTGCGCGCTGTAGCGCGAATCCAGGAGGCTGCGGTACAAGGCCTCCGACTGAGCCCGCTGCCCAAGGTGCCGCCGGGCATCCGCCTCCAGCAGGGTCAGTTGCTCGCTGCTGCCGCTCCGCTTCTGGTCTTCGATGTGGGCCAGCGCGGCATAGTACTGCCCTTTGTCCAGCATCTGCTGGATCAGGTCGGCGTGGATATCCTGGTTGCTGACGTGCGGCGCCTCGGCCTCGGCCGGATTGCCGGAGTCCGGGTGCCGGGCAGTGCTGGAGCAGGCGGCAAGCAGCACTGCGGGGAGCAGCCACCAGGTTCTCGTCATAGCCCCTGGATGGCCTTGAGAATCGCCACGAAAGCGGGACCGGCGATGAACAGCATCAGCCCGGGAAAGAAAAACAGCACCATGACCACGGTCATGCGGCCGGAGATCAGGTTGACCCGCTCGCGCAGGTCGAGGGCCTGACGCTCCTCGATCACCTTGAGGGCATCGTGCAGCGGCTCGCGGATCTCGCCGCCGAAGCGGTCGACCTGACGCATCACCCCGAGCACCGAGCTGAGATCATCGACCTGCAGGGCGTCGCCGATCGAGCGCAGCGCCTCGGAGATATCCGCGCCGGCCTCGATCTGGCGCAGCGCCACCTGGACCTCCAGGCCGAGTTCAGGCAGCACGCCCTGGCCCTCGCGGACCAGATTGGAGAACGCCTGGCGGGTGGACAGGCCGGCGTCGTACAGCATCACCAGCAAGTGCACGAACAGCGGCACCTCGCGGCGGATGCGCTGGGCGCGTGAAGCGGCGATATAACGCAGCACCATGCGCGGCAGCAGCATCGACAGGATCACCGCCAGCGCCAGCACCGCGTAGATCCACGGCACCTGGAAGTAGTCGCTCTTGACGAACATCCAGCCGAGCACCACCAGGCCCAGCAGAGCCACCGGCGTCAGCGCCTGGAACACGTAGTAGCCCAGCCGTGACTGGCGATCGCGCCAGCCGGCCTGGATCAGCAACTTGGCGGTTTCGCCGTCGGCATCGACCAGCTGGTCGATGGCACGGCCGCGACGCGCCAGGGTCTGCATCAGCGGGCGCTCGCCACCCTCGGCAAAATCAGGATCGGGCGCGGCTTCGGCCCCTTCGAGGCGCCGCTGCATGCGCCGCTCGTTGCGGGCGGAGGCGCTAACCAGCACCACGCCGAGCACCCCCAGCACCAGCATCACCACGGCCAGCGCCGCGATCGAAGCGAAGGCGTTTGCGTTCATCAGTCTTCGTCCCCGATCGAGTTGACCATGCGCCACAGGATGAACATGCCGGCGAGCATCCACACCACCCCGCCGATCAGGATCTTCTTGCCCAGGGAGTCATGCCACATGGCGTCGTAGAATGACGGGTTGGTGAGGTAGATGTAGGTGACCAGGCACAGCGGAACCAGCGCCAGGATCATGGCCGAGAAACGCGTCTCCGCGGTCAGGGCGCGCAATTCCTTCGCGGCGATGCCACGCTGGCGGATAGTCAGGATCAGGCTCTTCAGGACACCACGCAGGCTGCCGCCGTAGCGGCGGTTGACGCCCGCGGCGAGTGACATGATCTTGACGTCGCGCAGGCGGTACAGCTCGCCGACCTCGGCCATCACCTGGTCCACCGGAGCGCCCATCTTGATCTGCCGGCCGATGCTCAGAAACACCGGCCGCAGCGGCGGGTCGGCCTCGCGCGCAGCGGTACCGAGCGCCTCTTCCAGGGAGTTGCCGGCCGACATCACGCGGATCACGTTCTCCAAAAAGGTCGGCAGCTGCTCGATGATGCGGCTGCGCCAGCGCGATGCGCGCTGCACCAGGAACAGGTAGAGCACCAGGAGCAGGCCGGCCGCGATCAGACCTCCCAGCAGCGGCCCGGCAATCACCAATATGATGGCCAGGATCACCAGCAGCAGCACGACCACGACCACGATCGAACGCGGTTGCATCTCCGAGCCGGTACGCCACAGCAGGGTGGTCAGCCAGCGCACGCCGGGAATATCCATTTCCGGGGCGTCGATCATCGACAGGTTGGGGCCCTTCTCGGCTCCGGCGTGGAGACGGGTCATGGCTTCCTCGGCGCGCTCGCGGCCGCGCGCCAGCGTCAGCAGCCAGGCCGCCCCGCCGAGCAGAACCAGCGCGACGGCGGCGACGATGATCAAGCCCATGCTCATGCGGCCTCCCGCAGATCGACATGCCGGCCGCTATCCGCCTCGTAGCGGAACAGGTCGCGCATCACCAGCTCACGCCCCTGCAGCCCCTTAACCTCGGTGATGGAAATGACCCGGCGCTGGCCGCTGGGCAGGCGCGACACCTGCACCATCAGCTGGAGCGCCGCGGCAATCTGGCCGCGCAGCGTGGTCTCGCCGCCGGTGTAGCCGGCAAAGCCCGCCAGCAGCTCGATGCGGTGCATCGCGTCGCGCACGTTGTTGGCGTGCAGCGTGGTCATGGAGCCGTCATGGCCGGTGTTCATGGCCTGCAGCATGTCCAGCACTTCGTCGCCGCGCACTTCACCGACGATGATGCGGTCGGGGCGCATGCGCAGCGCGTTGCGCACCAGGTCGCGCGCGGTGACGGCGCGCTGCCCTTCCAGGTTCGGGGGGCGTGTCTCCAGGCGCACCACGTGGCCGTGCTGCAGGCGCAGCTCGGCGGCGTCCTCCACCGTCACGATGCGCTCCCCCGGCGGGATCCACTGGCTGAGCAGATTGAGGAAGGTGGTCTTGCCCGAGCCGGTGCCGCCGACCACGACCAGGTTGGCGCGGCCCTCGACCCGCTTGCGCAGGTACTCCAGCTCGGCCTCGGTGATGCTGCCCAGGCGCAGCAGGTCCTCGGCGGAGAGCGGGCTCTTGCGGAACTTGCGGATCGACAGGCAGGGACCGTCGAGAGCGATCGGCGGGATGATGGCGTTGACGCGCGAGCCGTCGGGCAGGCGCGCATCGACCATCGGCGTCGATTCGTCGACGCGGCGGCCGAGCGGCGCCAGGATGCGCTGGATCACGCGGATCACGTGGTTGTTGTCGTTGAAGCGCACCGGCACCGAATACAGCTTGCCGGAACGCTCGACGAAGACGTTGTGCGGGCCGTTGACGACGATGTCGTTGACCGTGTCGTCCTCGACCAGGCTCTGGATCGGGCCGTAGCCCATCAGCTCGTTGCGCGCATCGCGCATCAGGGCTTCGATTTCGCGCTGGTTGACCGGCAGGCGCTCGTCGACGACGAAGCGCTTGACCTGGTCGGCGACGAAGCGATCCAGCTTCTCCATCGGCCAGGTGTAGATGTCGAGGTTGCGCTCGTCGATCTGCGCGATCAGATGCCGGTGCACATTGGCCTTCAGCACCTGATACTGGTCCGACAGGCGGAAGCGCTCGATGTGTTCCGGGCTGCTGCTCATGTCAGCTACCGCCCTTCAGCCGCTCGAGAAAGCCCTGCGGCGCAGCGGCAGCCAGGGGCTGCCCCGTGGCCAGCGCCTGCGCCAGCTTCTTCACGCCCAGGCCGTAGGGATCCTTGCGCGCGAGGGTGAACAGCGGTTCGCCCGAGTTCATCGACACCAGGCGCGTGGCCGATTCGCACTGCAGCGTCGCATACAGCGGCAACTCGAACAGCTCGGCCAGGTTCTTCGGCTCCAGGCCGAGGCGGCGGCGGTAGTCGTCCACCACCAGCCCGGCGCGATCCAGGGCGCAGCCTTCCAGGCGCAGCGCGCGCAGCAGGTGCTTGTTGTGGCGCGAACGCAGGATCGACTGGTCCGACAGCAGCAGCAGGCGGTCGGCGTCGTTGGCCACGCCGACCAGGGCGCCCAGCGGCAGGTGGCCGTCGAGGGAAACCACGATGTGCGCAAACAGCCCGCGCAGCACCTGCAGCAGCTTGAGCAGGTCGCCCGAATCGACGCCGGCCGGGCCGAGGTGGTCCTCCGGCAGGCTCAGCACATAGAGGCCGCTGCTGTGCTTGGTGAACGCGGTGTCCACCAGGCTCTGGTCGCAGCGGTAGGCGTCGTTGATGGCGTCGAGCGCGCTGTAGTTGGCGTTGAGGTTGAGGAAGATCGCGGCGGCGCCGGCCGGGGTGGCCAGGTCGAGCAGCAGCACCCGCTCGTTCGCCCCCTGCGCTTCGAGCAGGGCCAACGCCAGGTGCTCGGCCAGGAAGGCGATGCTCTCGCCGGGCTGGGCCGACAGCACGGCGTGCAGCTTGCCGGCCTTTGACGCGACGGCCCCCGGCGCGTTGGCGCCGCTGCGCCGCAGCAGCCGGCCGATCTGCACGCCGAGCGTGGCGTCGTCGCGGCGCAGCACGAAGAAATCGCGCGCACCGGCACGCATCGCCGCCAGCACCCATTGCGGATTGTCGTCCGCGCCGAGGCCGACCACCGGCACCTGCCAGTGGCGCTCCAGATAACGTTCCACCAGCGCGGCGCGCTGCGCCAGGCTCTGACTGTCGAACTCGACGAACACCACGTCCGGACGGGTCTGGGCCTCGATGTGCGCCAGCGTTTCCTGCTCGCCGGAGGCCGGCAGCAGGACCACGTCCATGGTCGTGCCGGCAGCGCTCTGCAGCCACTGCTGGTAGACCGGATCGTTGGAGACGACGACCGCTTGCGTTTTCATCGCGGCTCCCCGCGTCGTCGTCGGCGTATCAGCGGCTGTACCCCTGATCTTCGCCCTGGCCGAACTTGCCCGTCTCCATGAACATGGTGTGCGCGAAGCTCGGCCGGTACTGATCAAGGGCAGCCCCCGGCAGTTCTGGGAGCGGCGCGTCCTTGGTCATGGGGCGCACCAGGTGCGGGGTCACCACCATGATCAGTTCGCGCTCGCTGCGGTTGACGCTGGTATTGCGGAAGAAGGCGCCGAGCACCGGCACGTCGCCGATCCAGGGCACCTTGCTCACGTTGTTCTTCAGGTTGTTGCTAACCAAGCCGCTGATGACGAAAGTCTCGCCGTCACCCAACTCGACCGTGGTATCCGTGCGGCGCACATTCAGACCCGGCACGGTGATACCGTTGAGGCTGATGCCGTTGTTGTAGTCCAGTTCGCTCACCTCAGGCGCCACCTTGAGGGCGATGCGGTTGCGCGCCAGCACGGTCGGTGTCAGGTTCAGGCGGATGCCGAATTCCTTGAACTGGATGGTGACGGTGGCGTTACCGGTGGTGCCGCCGTTCTGCACGGAGGGGAAAGGGAACTCGCCGCCGGCCAGGAAGGTCGCGGTCTGACCGCTGGTGGCGGTCAGGCTGGGCTCGGCCAGGGTCCGCGCCAGACCCTTGTTCTCCAGCACGCTGAGCGCGCCGAGGTAGCTGTTGCTGGCGTAGAGGAAATTGAAAGCGCTGGCAATCGGCAGGAATCCGGTGGCGCTGCTGATGCTGTTGCCGCTGGCGGTGTTGGTGGTGCCGCCGACGTTGGTGCTGCCGATGCCGCTGGCGCCGCCTGGAGTGAACACACCCATCACGCCGGCGCTGTTGCCATGGCCGAAGTTGATGCCAAACTCCTGCAGCGCCTGGCGGCTGATGTCGACCACCCTGACCTGGCTCATCACCTGGGTGTCGACCGCCACCGAGGTATGGTCCGCCACCACCTGGGCGCTGCCGTTGTCGCCGCCGCCCGAGCCGCTGGCCGAGGAGGCACTGGTGCCCGCGGCGAGCACGGCGTCGCGGTGGGTCAGCAGGTCGCTGGTGCTGCCGCTGATGCTGCGGGCGCTCACCGTAACCTTGTACTGCTGCGGCTGCGACTTGCTGTCGCGCGTCCAGATCATCAGGCTGGTCACGCCGGTATTCTTGCCGTTGAGCAGCAGTTCGCGGGCGTTGATCACACTGACGTCGGCGATGGCCGGATTGGCCACGGCGACGCGGCGGATCGGGTACTTCTGCCGCAGCAGCTGCTGCGTGCCGACGTCCAGGGTGACCATGGTTTCTACCGGCTGCGCCGCGGCGCTTCCCTGATCCGCGGCTGCGGCCGGCAGGCCGGCCGCAGCCACGCCCACGGCTAGCAAGCCGGCTGCAAAGACGCCAAAGGTGCCTGGCAGTCGCATCATCCTTCCCCTTTGCTGCATGCTGTGCGCTTCGCCCGACATGCTCTGCTCCACTCCCCGCGTCTTCATGGATACACCGTCGAAGCCTTGGAACCGCGATAGATCACGATGCCCTGCGGTGCAGCCTTGGATACCGGGCGCTTGGGCTTGAGCTTGGCCAGATCCTCGGAGGTGTATGGCTGATCGGGCAACTGCTGTTCGCTATCCGACCTGGCCGCCGCGCCCGCCATGGCGGTCTGCTGCGGCGCGAGGCTTGCCCCGGAAACCGGCGTCGGGCCGGCAGCGGCGGGTGCGGCAGCACCGGGGGCGGCCGGGGCGGCGGCAGCTGCCTGCGCCGGCTCGGAGTTCTGGCCGTGCAGAGCCAGGCGGACTTCGCCGAGGCTGGCGCCGAGCATGACGCGGGTCACCTCCGCGTCCGGCACCGCCACCACCACCGTGCGCTCGCGGCGCTGCTGTTGCTGCTGCTGTTGCTGCTGGCCGTTAGGGTTGTTCTTGTCGACCGGCGCCGGCATCAGCACATGGTCGTCGAAAGCCAGCACCAGAGCGTCCTTCTGCAGAATGCGCGCCTGTGCCGGATCGACCTTGTTGCTTTGATCGTTGCGCAAGTAGACCAGCACATCGACGATGTCGCCGGGCCGGACGAAGCCGCCGACGCCGATCACGTCGTTGAGGGTCAGCGACACCGCCTTGGTTCCCGGGGGGAGCTGCTTGGCGACCGGATTTCCCTTGATCAGCTGCGGCGTCAGCGGCGTACCGCTGTCGACGTCGAGCAAGGGTACGAGGCCGATCACGTCATCGACCTTCGTGTAGTAGCCGCTGCTGGGCACGACTTCCAGCTTGACCACCCGGACCGAATCCTTGTCGATCGGCTGGTTGGCCTGGATCAGTTTGCCCGCGACCACCACGTCATACTGCGGCGCCGCCGCTGCCTGGACCGCCTGGCTCTGCTGGGCGACACGGTTGGAGTTGTCGGCGTAGTCGTGCCCCATCTTCCAGGCGACGAATCCCAGGATGACGGCGAGCAGCACGAACACGCCAGCTATGATCTTGATCAGGTTGCTACTCATGCCTTGGCGACTCCCTAATGCGCTGCCGGCAACAGACTGATGCAGCGAATTTTTATTGCAATTACATCAATTTAAGCACAGAAGTTCAGGTGTAAGCTACAGCGCAGGCATAAAGCGTGACCGGAACCGGGGGAAAGGTGCCGGCCAGAGGCAGAGTGACCGTGGGAAACAGGGTGCTGGGCCTGAAATCGACCTCGAAGGTGAAAGTGCCGCTGGTGACTTTGCAGTTGCCGGGCGAGGTCGGGATGCTGACCAGCGCAAACTGGCTGGCCGGCAACCACTTCAAGGTATTGTTGGCAGCGGTGGTGGCACTGCTCAACCGGTTTTGAGCGGTGCCGCTCGCGTCGGTCGACGGGATCACGGAAACCGCCGCCTGGATGCCCTGCTGGGCGGCGAAGTTGATCGACTGCTGCAGCACGTAAACGTAGCTGTAGACGACGCCGCCGTAGGCAATGGCGAACATCAGAGGGAACAGCAGCATGAATTCCACTGCGCTGGCGCCAAGCTGCCTAGTCGCAGACCGATGAGGCGGCCGCACCCGTGCAATTCGCTTCATGAGCTGCTCCCCGGCGACGCCAACCCACCCGGCAAAACCCGTAAAACCCTTGGAAATCCTACAACAAGCCCGGTTACAGCGGAAAGTGCCGGAGCGGCCGCCGGATCCTGCGATCCACGGCGATTGTCCTTCCGGCTTCCCCCCACGGTAGCGCGACTCTTCACGACCTGAATGACCCGTTGGTAACAACACCAGCTGCCGGCGGCCGCGGCGGGAAGGCAGGGCGGTGCGGTCGCCCTGCCCTCCGCTTTCAAGGGTTCAGGGACGCACCGACTGATGCACCTGTCACGACCACAACAACGATCATGGCAACCCGCCGGTACCGCGGCGCGCGGCCATCATCCGGACCACCGGCAGGCCGCAGCAGCCCGGCCTGCCGGCGCTAGCCGGCTTCAGATCGCGTTGGAAACGGAGGTGAAGACGCTGGACAGGCCCGTGCCCAGGGCCCTGGCGCCGACCAGCATGATCAGAGCCACGACGGCGATGATGAGGGCATACTCGGTCGCGGTGACGCCTTCTTCACGGCGAACGAACGAGGTGAATTTCTTCAGCATGATGACACTCCTGGAAACTTGATTGACGAGTCCGCACGACTCGCGGATTAAAGTATGTCACCCCATGGGGAGTGTCAAAGCGCTTCATTGGCACGTTTTCTACCGCTCATCGGCTTCGTGGGACCTGAATCACCCTTATCGAATCCCCTCGCATGACAACTTATGCCATCGGCGACCTCCAGGGCTGCTACGACACCCTGCGCCGCCTGCTCGATCGGGTGCATTTCGACCCTGCACATGACGTGCTGTGGTTCACCGGCGACCTGGTCAACCGCGGGCCTCAGTCGCTGCCGACCCTGCGCTACGTGTACCGCCTCGGCGCCGCCGCCCGTACCGTCCTGGGCAACCACGACCTGCACCTGCTGGCGGTGGCGAACGGCGGCCGCAAGGGCCGCCGCGATACCCTCGACGAAATCCTCGCCGCGCCGGACCGCGACGAACTGCTGGACTGGCTGCGGCGACAGCCGCTGCTGCTGGAGGCGCCGGGGGTCGCAGTGCTCCATGCCGGACTGCCGCCGCAGTGGGACCTGGCCCAAGCGCGGGCCTGCGCCCGCGAGGCCGAAAGCGTACTGGCCGGGCCGGACTATGCTGCCTTCCTGCGCGAAATGTACGGCGACGAGCCGGCGGTCTGGGATGAAGCGCTGCGGGGCCTGCCACGCCTCCGCTACATCATCAACTGCTACACCAGGCTGCGCTACTGCGGTGCCGGCGGCCGCCTCGACTTCGCCCACAAGGGCTCGCCCGGAACCCAGCCGGAAGGCCTGCTGCCCTGGTTTCAGGCCCCGGGCCGCCGCTCCGCCGGGACCACCCTGGTGTTCGGCCACTGGTCTACGCTGGGCCGGGTCCGCTGGCCGGAACACCAGGTCTACGGCCTGGACACCGGCGCGGTGTGGGGCGGGCGCCTCACGGCCCTCCGGCTCGAGGATTGGCGCTTGCTCGACGTCCCTTCCCCGCGCCACAGCGACTGGGATTAAGCCGCCGCGTTCGCGGCGAAGGCGCGGCGCAGGACCATCAGGAACAAGACCAGCACCGCCAGCGGGGTCAGCTGCAAGCCGGTGAAGTGATAGAGCGGGATCCACAGCACCGGCATCAGCCAGGCCGCGGCCATCGCCTCGCGCTCGCCGCGGCGCCAGCCCCGGCGCACCGCGTCGGCGGCGAGCCAGAGCAGTGCCGGCGCCAGCATGGCCTGGTCGTAATCGAACAGGTAGGGGCTGATCAGCAGGCTGCCGCTGAGCAGCGCGGCGGCGCGCAGCGCCGGATCGCCGCGCCGCAGCCAGAGCAGAATTACCGCCGCCGCCACGGCCAGCGCCACCGCGGCATGGAGCGCCGCCGCCGCGGCCACCGGCAAGCCGAGCAAACGCCCCAGCGAGTAGAAGCTGGTCAGCTCGCGCACCAGCAGCAGGCTGTCGCCGGCAAGAGCCTGGCGCAGCGCCGGCAGCTTGCCGACAAAAGCCTGCAGGGTCTCCACTCCCAACACCGCCACACTGAGCCCCCCGAACAGCAGCGTGCCCAGGATCGCGCTGGCAAGGGCGCGCCAGTGGCGGCCGCTGACCAGGATCAGCGGCCACAACAGGCCGAGCTGGGGCTTGATCGTCAGCAGGGCGATCAAGCCGCCAGCCAGCACGGGGCGACGCTCCAGGCACAGCAGCGCGCCACCTGCGAGGGCGGCGGTGAGAAGGCCGTTCTGGCCGGTATAGAAGTTGATGAACACCGCCGGGAAGCCGAGGAGGGGCAACAGCGCGTCGCGCCAGGTCAGGCCCTGGCTGCGGCAGATGCCGCGCACCACCGCGCCCAGCGCCGCGAGGCCCGCGCCGAGGAACAACAAGCAGGCGACGGCATACGGCAACAGCGCCAGCGGCAGGATCAGCAGGTAGAAGGTCGGCGGGTAGAGCCAGGCGTTGTTGGCCTGGCTGGCGCCGCTGATCGCGGCGTGCTGGACCGCGCTGATGGCGGCGAGGTCGTAGGCCGCCGCCGGATCACCGGACAGCGCCAGCCTGGAAGCGCTCCAGAAGACGATGAAGTCCGGCGTCAGCGGGAAACCCTGGCGGTCGACCCCGTGCGGAAAGCGCAGCCACAGCAGCAGGCCGGTCGCCAGCGCTAGAAACAGCGCTGCGCCACTATACAGCGCCAGCCGCTCCCGGCTCAGCCAGTGCGGGTTCACGCCACGCCCGCGGCCGCCTCGGGCCGGTCGACGGCGCGCCGCAGCACCAGCAGCAGGAAGGCCAGGCTCAGCAGCGGCGCCGGCTGGAACTGCAGGGCATAGTGGCCCAGCGCCATGATCCCCGGTTGCAGCCAGACCAGCACCAGCAGCTCCTTTTCCCAGGGTCGCCAGCCGTGCCGCAGGGCGTAGCCGGCGAACCAGGCCAGGGCCAGCCCCATCCATACCAGGTCGTAGTCGTACAGGTAGGGACTCAGCAGCATGGTGCCCGACAGCAGCGCCGCCGCGCGCAGCGCCATGCTCCGGCCGCCGAGCCAGACGCGCGCGACGACCGCAGCCGCAAGCATTGCCACCAGGCCGTGCAGCAGCCAAGCCGCGCCCGCCGGCAAGCCGAGCGAGCGGCCGAGCGAGAAAAAGGTCGGCATCTTGGCCAGCGGCATTTTGCCCTCGCTGACCCAGCTCGCCACCAGCGGCAGGCGCTCGAAGAATGCCCACAGCGTATCGCTGCCCAGCACCGCAACGCTGCCGGCGGCGAAACCGGCGGCGCCGAGCGCGGCGTAGAACAGCGCGCGCCAGCAACCGCCGCAGAGCAGGGCCAGCGGCAGCAGCAGCCCCAGATGCGGCTTGATCGTCAGCGCGCCGATCAGCAGGCCCGCCACGGCCGGCCGCGACTGCAGCAGCAGCAGCGCCGCCCCGATCAGGGCCGCAGTGAGAAAGCCGTTCTGCCCCTCGAAGGCATTGACCATCACCGCCGGGCTACCCAGCAGCGGCAGCCAGGCGGCGCGCGGTGCGATGCCCTGCGCCGCCAGGGTGCGGCGCAGGACCACAGCGAAGCCGCCGAAGCTGGCGCCGATGAAGCTGAAGTAGGACAGGAAATACGGCAGCAGGCCCAGCGGCAGCACCAGCAGCAGAAAGGTGGGCGGGTATTGCCAGGGGCCCAGCGGCCCGTCGCCGAGGCCCGGCAGGGCGGTGCGCTCCACCTCGAGCAGGCGCTGCATGTCGTAGGCGTCCGCCGGGTGGCCGCCCAACGCGATGCGTGCGGCCCCCCAGAAGGCGATGAAGTCGAAGCCCAGCGGCTTGCCGCTGGCGTCCACGCCACCGTGCGCGCGCAGCACGAGGATGCAGGCCCAGCCGACGTACAAGGCCATCAACGCCAGCGGATAGATCCGCAACCGTTCGGCGTTGAGCCAGTGCTCCTTCACCGAGTGCGCCCCGGGGACGGCGGCGGCGACGTGCTATAAGTAGCAGCCGACCCCGCCGGGACAGACCGGACCATGGACCAGGATCGACCCTCCGCTGCTGTCGAAGGCTCGCCGCCGCTGCGGCCGGTGCGGCTGCTGGATAATCCGGTCTTCGACAAGTTCATGGCGGTGCTGGCCTGTACCCCGTTCTTGTTCGTGCTGTGGCTGAACCTGCAAGCCCACAGCTTCGACATCCCCCGCATCGTCCTGGTCCTGAACATCCTGCTCCAGGTCGGCCCGATGTTCGCACGCCGGCCACCAGTGAAAGTGACGCAGAACCTCGCCTTCTGGCTGTTCTCGTTCATCACCACCTACTGGGCCTTCGCCGCCGCGGTACTCGCCCCGCGCGCGCCGGCGCTGGTGCCGGGCTGGATCACCACCGGGCTCAGCGGGCTGAGCCTGGCGCTCCTGGCCTATGCGCGCCTGAGCCTTGGGCGGAGCATCGGCATTGTGCCGGCGCTGCGCCGTCTGGTCATCCATGGCGCTTACCGCTATGTGCGCCATCCCATCTACACCGGCACTTTCCTGGTCTATCTCGGCGTCGCCCTGTCGTCGTTCTCCTGGATCAATTGCGCGGTATGCCTGCTCGGCTGTGCGCTCTACATGATCAAGAGCGTGATCGAAGAGCGGTTCCTCAGCGCCGATCCGGCGTACCGGGAATACATGCGGCAGGTGCGCTGGCGTTGGCTGCCTGGAGTTGCCTAAGCGGCGCCGCGGCGCCGCGCGGCCACTCCGACCGCGCCACCAGGGCGATGGTGGCGCCGGCCAGCAGCAGGCCGGCGAGCACGTCGGTCAAGTGGTGCCCACCCACGCTCGGGGTCGCGGCGATCACCAGCAGGTTCAGGACCAGCGACAGCGGGAACAGGCCGCGCAGGCCGCGCACCGCGTGGCAGCACAGCACCGCCAGCGCGGCGTGGAACGAGGGGAATTGCACCAGGCCTTGCACCTGACCCAGGTCGATGGCGCGCAGCGAGCCGTCGCGCAGCGCCAGGTATTGCAGCACGTAAAGCCTGTGCTGCGCCTCGGGCGTGCGGTACTCGACGAAGGCGCCGGCCGCCGGGAGCAATGCGCCGAGCACGATCACCGCCAGGCTCGAGATGACGAATCCCAGGTACAGCTCGCGCGCGCGGTCGGCGTGCCCCAGCGGGCTCAGCAATAGCAGCAGCAGGATCAGCTGCGGCCCCAGGCTGAAGTAGGCGCAGCAGGCGAGCAGCCAGCGCCAGTGCGCCGCGCGGAGCCAGTGGTACAGGCCAGGCCAGTCGAAGCCGAGGGCACGATCGACCGCCGCCAGGCGGCCGTCGTGCAGCGGCAGGCCGGACAGTCCGGTCAACAGGTAACTGAAGATCGCGGCGGCGTTGGTGAACAGCAGGAAGACCAGGCCGAGATACGCCAGTTCCGCCAGGCGTGGCGCCCGCCGCAGGCGGCCGTAGACTCCCCACAGCGATGCCAGCAACACCGCACCGGCCAGCGCCGGCAGCTCCGCGCGCCACTTCACAGAGAAATCCGAGCCCGCCAGCAACAGGGTGTCAAGCAGGGCCACCGCCAGGACCGGCAGCCACCCGGCCCAATGCCGCGACACCGGCGCCGCGGGATCGTCCGCGACGCCGGTGACAGGCTTCATCCGCCGCGCCGCCCGCTTAGTGGCGCGACACCATCACCGGCTTCTCGCCCGGCGCCAGCTGGCGCGGCTTGAGCAGGAACGAGGCGATGGCCGGCAGGATCAGGATCGCGCCGAACATGTTGGCGGTGAACATGAACACCAGCAGCTTGCCCATGTCGCGCTGGAACTGCAGGCCCGACCACAGCCAGGTGGCCACGCCGAAGCCCAGCGTGATGCCGGTGAACACCACCGCCTTGCCGGTCATCTTCAAGGTCTTGAAGTAAGCCTCGCGCAGGCCGAAGCCGCCGGCGCAGGCGTCGGCGAAGGTGGCGTAGACGTAAATGCCGTAGTCCACGCCGATGCCTACCGCCAGCGCCACCACCGGCAGGGTCGCGATCTTCATGCCGATGCCGAGCATCGCCATCACGGCGTAGGCCAGCCACGACACCAGGGCCAGCGGCAGCATGATGCTGACCAGGCTCTGCCATTCGAAGAACGACAGGTAAACGCAGATGATGATGGCGATGTAAACGTAGAGCAGGATGCGCTTCTCGAGCTGCTCCACCAGCTCGTTGGTCGCCGCCATCACGCCGACGTTGCCGCTGGCCAGGGCGAAGTTCACCGGGCACTGCTTGTCCATGCCCCTGAGCTTGTCCTCGGCATCGGACAAGGTCTTCTGCTGCGCGGCGATGTCCTTGTCGGCATTGACGGCGTCGTCGGTGAGGCCCTTCTTGTGCAGGAGCTCGGTCATGTGCTGCAGCTTGAGCTTCTGCACGCCCAGGTCGCGGCGCGCCTCGTTCTTGGCCTCGCAATACTTGGCGTCGACGTCCTTGTGGGTCTCGAAGAACTCGGCCGAGTTGGTCTTGTTGTAATCCTCCACCTCGTTGACCACGCGGTTGATGGTCTGGGCGCGGTGGTCGCCGAGGAAAGTCCAGACCGGCATGGCCGAACAGGACTCGTTGAGCAGGCCGGTGGGCGGCGGCAGCGGCTTGATCGCCTGCCCCAGCGCGTCCTTGTTGCGCGCCAGCACGTAGAACTTGGGGCTGCCCTCGACGAAGATCGAATACACCAGGCGCGACAGTTCCGGCAGCGACAGCGTCGACTGCACGCCCTGGGTGTTGTCCAGGCGCCAGGCCAGGTGATAGATCTGCTCCATCACGCCGAAGTTGATGCAGGCGTCGGCGTCGGTTTCGGCGATGACCTTGATGAGGTCGGTGCCGAGCGCGAAGTTGGAGACGATGACGGCGTTGTCGTTGTTGTAGCGTGAATCCGGCAGCAGCTCGGGTACGCCCTTCTGGCTGTCGCCGATCTGCAGGTCCTTGCCCTTCCACAGGCCCCAGCCGAGCAGCACGCCGCAGATCAGCAGCGCGGTGACCGCGGCCTTGCGGTTGGTCATGCCGGAGAGCAGGTGCCACAGGCCGTCGAAGATGCTGTCGCGCCGCTCCTGCTTTTCCTTGAAGGTCTTGGGATCGCCGACGTTCACCCAGGTCAGCCAGATCGGCATCATCACCTTGTTGGTGATGATGATGGCGAGCATGCCGAGGCAGGCGTTGAGCGCCATCTCCTGGATGATGCCGACCGGGATCAGGCCGATCATGGCGAAGCCGGCCACGTCGGTCATGATCGCCATGGTGCCGTAGATGGCCAGGCGCCTCCAGGTGAACAGCGAGGCGTCGAAGCTGTTGCGGCCGTTGTCGGCGATCTCGCCGACCCAGGCGTTGACGTACTGCACGCCGTGCGACACCGACACCGCCAGGATCAGGAACGGCACCAGGATGGCGAAGGGGTCGAGGCCGAAGCCGAGCAGGTGCAGCAGGCCGAATTCCCAGATCACCGCCGTGATCGAGCACACCAGCGGCAGGATCGCCAGCTTGAAGCTGCCGACGTACAGCCACAGCAGGATCATGGTCATGACCAGCGTCAGCAGGAAGAACAGCGTCACCTGCAGCGTGGCGTCGATGACGTCGCCCACCACCTTGGCGAAGCCGACGACGTGGATGCTGATGTCCGGCGTGTAGTCGGGGTTGGGCACCTTGTTCACGTCGAGCAGGCGCGCCGGCACTTCCACCGGCACGGCCGAGCCGTCCGCCAGGTGGCGCAGCGCCCCCAGCTTCTTCACCTGGGTCTGGACGTAGTCCAGGTGGACATAGCCCTCGACCACCTGCTCGCCCTGCTTGAACAGCACCTCGCCGTCCTTGAACGGGCTGTTGGGCTTGAGCGGGAAGTCCTTGCCGACGATGATGTCGCGCTTGGCGGTGTAGATGTACTTGTCGGGGCTGGCGAACTGGCCGCGGACCCGGTCCTCGATCTGGTCCGCCACCTGGCCGTAGTCCAGCTTCTCGCCGGTGACCGGGTCGATCTCCAGCAGGTCGGCCTGGACGATGGCGCCGTGCTGGTTGTTGGAGACCAGGCGGCCGATGATGTTGGCCTTCTGCACGTGGTCCTTGACCTTGGCCAGCATCTCCGGCGTGGCGTCGCCCTGGGCCGGGTAGTCGGCCGGGATCACGTTGGTGCCGAAGAAGCCGCCCTCCACCACCTCGATGTAGGTGACGTTGGGCGTGAACAGCGACTGCACCTGCGAGCGGTCGATGTGCGGCAGGAAGAACACCGCGTCGGTGACCTGCTTCAGGCGGTGCAGGAACAGGCTGTTGTAGATGTCCTTGTCGCCCTTCTGCATCAAGGCGACCAGGATCGTGTTGGCGCCGCCGAACTGCTCCTGGTACTGCTTGTACACCTGCATGTAGGGGTGCTTGAGCGGAATCGACTTGTCGAAGCCCGCGTCCGGCTGGATGTGCACCGCTTCCCACATGAACAAGGCGGTGATCAGCAGCAGGATGCCCATGGTGAGCCTGCGCCGCGCATAGATCAGCGGCTCGCCGATCTGGAACATCAATTTATAGAACTTGTTATCGCTCACGGTGCGGTCTCCCCGGCGTTTGCTGGCGGCGTCTTGTCTGGTGGTCTGCGTGACTGCGGCGGCTTACTGCAGGCTGTCGAGGTGCTGGATGCCGGACTCGCCGACCAGCACCAGGCCGCCCTTGAACGGCACCACGTCGGAATACGGCGTATCGCCGGGGCTCTTCAGGTTGCGCGCCGCGCCGCTGCCGGTGTCGACCAGCTGGATGATGCCGTTGAGACCCACCATCGCCACGGTCTTGTCGTCGAGCTTGCGGCAGCCGAACAGCGAGGTCGGCGCGGTGGTGGCGACCTTGTCCCACTTGCCGCCGCGGACGTCGCGGCTGATGAAGGCGTTGCCGCGCAGGCCGCAGACCAGGGCGCCCTTGTCGCCCAGCGGCACCGCGCCGAAGAAGGTGCCCTCGTAGGGCGACTTCAGCTTGCTCCAGGTCTTGCCGGTGTCGCTGGAACCGAGCAGCAGGCCCTGCTCGCCGGCGATGAACAGGTCGCCGTTGCCGAGCTTGACGATGCTGTACATGTGCAGGCCGGCGTCCTTGATCACCGGCGATTCCACCGGCGCCCAGGTGCCGCCGCCGTCGGCGGTGCTGTAGATCAGGCCGTAGGCGCCGACGGCGATGGCGTGGTCCTTGTCGAGGGCCAGCACGCCGAGGAAGGGGTTCTCCAGCTCGGGCTGGAAATTCTGCAGGGTCCAGGTCTTGCCGCCGTCGCTGGTGTGCAGGATCACCGTGTCGTGGCCGACCACCCAGCCGTTCTTGGCGTCGGCGAAGGACACCGCCGTCAGCGGCGAGCGCACCGGCACCTCCACCTGGGCCCACTTGCGGCCATCGTTGGAGGCGAGGATCTCGCCGTGGTCGCCCACCGCGATCAGGTGCTCGCCGGTGTCCACCACGCCCATCACCAGGGCCTGGGTGGCCCGCGGCATGATCTCCGCCGGCCGCGGCTTCACCGAAACCGGCACGGTGGCCGGCGCATCGGCCGCGGCCCCCTGGTTGGCCGGCTGCTGCGCCGCGGCTGAAAGGCTCAGGCATGCGCCACAGGCCAGACCCAGCATCCCCGCCACCCTGGTCTCGGTTCTCATTGTTCGCACCTCTTGGTTCCTTATGCGGGTCCGCTGACCGCGGTATTTTTTGACGCTGCGGCCCGCCGGATCGACGGGCGCGCGGCGCACTGCTGTGCACGGTCGCGCAGATGTACCAAACCCGCCACCGCTAAGCAAGGAAAACAAAGAAAAAATTGGCCTACTCATGCGCCGCGGCCGTGGCGCCGGCCGGGTCCAGCCAGATCAGCGCCGCCATGCGCCCGGTGACGCCGTCGCGGCGATAGGAATAGAAACGCGCCGGGTCGGCATGGGTGCTCAGGCCGCCGCCGGAAATGCGCCTTACGCCGGCGCGCTGCAGGCGCTGCCGCGCCAGCATCCACAGGTCGGCGTGGTGCTTGCCCGGCGGTCCGGCGCGGAACGCCTGCGCCGCGGCGGGATCGCCGGCGACGAAGGCTTCGCGCACCTCCTCGCCCACTTCGAAGGCCTCGGGGCCGATCGCCGGGCCCAGCCAGGCCAGCAGGCGCGCCGGATCGACCGGCAGCGCCGCCACGGTGCGCTCCAGCACGCCGCCGGCCAGGCCGCGCCAGCCGGCGTGCGCCGCCGCCACCACCGTCGCCTCGTCGTCGCAGAGCAGCACCGGCAGGCAGTCCGCCGCCTGCACCACGCAGACCACGCCGGGCGCGGTGGTGCAGCTGGCATCGGCCTCCGGCTCGCTCGCCTCCTGCGGCATCCGCGCCACCCGCACGCCATGCACCTGGCGCATCCAGCAGGGCTCGGCCGGCAGGGCCAGCGCCTGCGCCACGCGGCGCCGGTTCTCGCTCACCGCGGCGGAGTCGTCGCCGCTGCCGCGCCCCATGTTGAGGCCGGCCCAGGGGCCGGTGCTCACGCCGCCGCGGCGGGTGGTGCAGGCGGCGCGCACGCGCGCCGGCGCCGGCCAGTCGGGGAAGAGGAAAGGGATCGACAAGATGTTCTGTCCTGTGGGAGCCGGCTTGCCGGCGGTTCAAGCAGGTCGCCGGCAAGCCGGCTCCTACCCATTGTCCCGCAGCAGCCGCAGCAGCTGCTGCATGTCTTGCGGCGGCTCGGCCGAAAAATGCAGCTCCTCGCCGCTGTCGGGGTGCGCCAGGCTCAGTTCGCGCGCGTGCAGGGCCTGGCGCGGGAAGGCGCGCAGGGCGGCGCGCAGGTCCTGGTCCATGCCCACGCCGCGCACCACCTGGCCGCCGTAGACGCCGTCGCCGGCGATGGGATGGCGCAGGCTGGCCATGTGTACGCGGATCTGGTGAGTGCGGCCGGTCTCCAGCCGGACCCGCAGCAGGGTATGGAAGCGGAAGCGCTCCTGCACCCGGTAGTGGGTCACGGCGCGGCGCCCGCCGTCGACCACCGCCATGCGCAGGCGGTTGTGGGGATCGCGGCCGATCGGCGCGTCGACGGTGCCGCCCGAGACGACCTCGCCGTTGACCAGGGCGTCGTACTCGCGGCGGATGCGGCGCGCCGCCATCGCCGCCACCAGGCGCGCGTGCGCCGGCAGGGTCAGGGCCACCACCAGCAGGCCCGAGGTGTCCTTGTCGAGGCGGTGCACCAGCCCCGCGCGCGGCACCTGGGCGGTCTGCGGGAAACGGTGCAGCAGGGCGTTCTGCAAGGTGCCGTCCGGCGCTCCGGCGCCGGGATGCACCACCAGCCCCGGCGGCTTGTTGACGATGGCCAGCGCGTCGTCGGCGTGGATCACGTCCAGGCCGATGTCCTGCGCCGCGGCGCCGCCGCCGGCCTCGGCCCGCGGCCGCAGCTCCAGCCGGTCGCCGCTGCGCACCGGCTCGCGCGCCCGCAGCGCCGCCGCGCCGTTGCGGGTCAGCAGGCCCTGCTCGATCCAGGCCTGCAGCCGCGCCCGCGACCAGGAATTGAACAGCCGCGCCGCCGCGGCGTCGAGGCGCGCCCCGTCCAGCTCCGGCGGCACCTCGGCCTGGTGCGCGGGGTCCGCGGCACTTTCGCTGCCGCCCCCGGTCATACGTAAACGCCTCTTGACTGAAGGGGGTGCGAACCTTGGGCTATACTCGGGATTGCTTTCACCGCTTGCCTGTATCCATAGAATGAGAATCCCCCTCTGCTCGCCCGCGCCGACGCGCTCGTTTGCCTTGGCCGCGGCCGTCGTTTTCCTGGGCCTTTCCGCCGCCGGGTGCAGCTCGAACGGCAGCCGCGAAGACCGTCCGGAGAACCCCTTCAAGACCGCGGCCGAAGGCCCCGGCGGGCTGAAATCGCCGCTGTCCGATCGCGAACTGCGCCAGCAGGCCCAGGAATTGTATCGCCACGCGCGCGAATCGCTGGAAAGCGCCGATTACAGCCAGGCGATCACCCGCTACGACGCCCTCATCGCCCGCTATCCGTTCTCGGACTACTCGACGCAGGCCGAGCTGGAAAAGATCTACGCCGAGTACAAGTCCTACCAGTTCGACGAGGCGATCACCGCCTGCGACCGCTTCCTGCGCGCCCATCCGCGCCACCCGCACGCCGACTACATCATGTATATCAAGGGCGTGACCGACTTCGAGCGCGACCAGGGGCTGATGGACACCGTGCTGCCGAACAGCGCCAAGCGCGACATCGGCAACCAGCGCCGCGCCTTCGAGGACTTCGCCCTGCTGCTGCAGCGCTATCCGACCAGCCGCTACGCCAGCGACGCCCGCCGCCGCATGCTCTACGCCCGCAACCGCATCGCCGACCACGAGCTGTCGGTGGCGCAGTTCTACGTCACCCGCGGCGCCTACGTCGCCGCCGCCAAGCGCGCCACCGACATCATCACCGAATACCCCGGCGCGCCGGCCACCGCCGACGCCCTGAAGATCCTGCAGCGCAGCTACGCCAGGATCGGCCTGGAGCAGGAGGCCAAGGACAGCGCGACGATGATCGCGATGAACTCGGACACGGTGCAGTACACCGACGCGCCCAAGCCCGGCGTGCTCGACAAGGATCCCAATGCCCTGCCCGCGGCGCCGGCGCGCAATGCGGTGGCCGCCGCTCCGGCGGCGCCTGCGCCAGCGCCGGCCGACCGGGGCCTGCTGTCGCGCTTCGCCAACCTGTTCGACGTTTTCGACACCAGCAAGCCGGAGAACCAGCACACCATCGTCATCGGCAACGACGGCCAGGTTTCGTCGGCGCCGCCCGCCGACGGCGCCGCCGACGGCACCCAGGGCACCGGCCAGCCGGCGCCCGCCAACACCAAGACCCTCAGCGTGAGCGTCGAATACCCGCCCGCGGTCGATGTCCCGGCGGCGGCGCCGAAAGCCGACAAGCCGCAGGACAAGCCGCCGGCCGCGCCCGCCCCGGCGCAGCAGGACAAGCCCGGCTTCTTCACCTGGTTCGCCGGCCTGTTCTCCTTCCTCGACACCACCAAGCCCGACGAGCCGCCGGCGGCAGTGCCGCCGGCGCAGACTTCGTCCACGCCGGCCAGGAGCGGCGACACCGGCAAGTAAGCGGCGGCCGACGGATCGACAACAAAAAAGCGGCCCGCGGGCCGCTTTTTTGTTGCGCCGACGCCGCTACAGGTCGCCGTACTGGGCGGTGATCGGATAACGCCGCTCGCGGCCGAAGGCGCGGCGGGTGATCTTGGGTCCCGGCGGCGCCTGGCGGCGCTTGTACTCCGAGCGCCGCACCAGGGCGGCGACGCGCCGCACCAGGGCCTCGTCGTAGCCCATTGCCGCGATCTCGGCGATCGAGCGGCTGTCCTCGACGTAAGCTTCGAGGATCGGGTCCAGCACCTCGTACGGCGGCAGCGAGTCGGAATCCTTCTGGTCCGGCCGCAACTCGGCCGAAGGCGGCCGCACGATGACGCGCTCGGGGATCACCTCGACGCCGAGCGAATTGCGGTAGCGCGCCAGCCGGTAGACCAGGGTCTTGTAGACGTCCTTGATCGGGGCGAAACCGCCGCACATGTCGCCGTACAGCGTGGCGTAGCCGGTGGCCATCTCGCTCTTGTTGCCGGTGGTCAGCACCACGTTGCCGAACTTGTTGGACAGCGCCATCAGCAGCACGCCGCGGCAGCGCGACTGCAGGTTCTCCTCGGTGATGTCCGGGGCGCGCCCGGCGAATTCCTGCGCCAGGGTCTGGCCGAAGGCGGCGAAGGGCGCCTCGATCGGCAGCACCGAGTGGCGCACGCCCAGGCGCGCGGCCTGCAGTTGCGCATCCTCGTTGGACATGCCGGCGGTGTAGCGCGAGGGCATGGCCACGGTCCAGACCCGCTCCGGGCCGAGGGCGTCGACGGCGATGGCGGTGACCAGGGCCGAGTCGATGCCGCCGGACAGGCCGACCAGGGCGCCGGGAAAGCCGTTGCGCTCGACGTAATCGCGGGTGGCCTGGACCAAGCCCTTGTACACCGCGGCGTCTTCCGGCAGCTCCGGCGCGAGCTGGCCGACGAAGCGGCCGTTGAAGCCGGCGACGTAGACGCCCTCCTCGAACGAGGGCGCGCGGAACGCCACGCTGCCGTCGCCGTTGATGCCGAGCGAGCCGCCGTCGAACACCAGGTCGTCCTGGCCGCCGACCAGGTTGACGTAAAGGATCGGCAGGGCGGTTTCGGCCGAGCGCTCGCGCAGTATCTCGAGGCGGTCGCGGTGCTTGGCCAGGTCGTAGGGGGAGGCGTTGATGTTGATCAGCAGCTTGGCACCGGCCTGCTTCGCCGCCCGCGCCGGGCCGGGGCCCCACACGTCCTCGCAGATGCACAGGCCGACCGGCAGGCCGCGCAGCTCGAACACCGCGGTGCCGCTGCCGGGGAGGAAGTGGCGCTTCTCGTCGAACACGCCGTAGTTGGGCAGCAGCTGCTTGCGGTAGCGCGCGATCACCGCGCCGTCGCGGATCACGCAGGCGGCGTTGTAGAGGCCTTCCGGCGCGAACTCGGGCAGGCCCACCACCAGGGTGATGCCGTGGACCTCGCGCAGCAGCCGCGCCAGCCCCTCCTCCACCGCCCGCGGCAGCGCGGTGCGCAGCAGCAGGTCGTCCGGCGGATAGCCGAGGATCGACAGCTCGGGGCAGACCACCAGGTCGGCCTTCAGCTCGTCGCGCGCCTGCCGCGCGGCCTCGACGATCTTGCCGACGTTGCCCTCGATGTCGCCGACCCAGAGGTTGAGCTGGGCGGCGGCGAGGCGGATGGGGGCGATGATCACGGCGCGTTCGAACGCGGGGCGGCGCGCGGACGTGCTGCCGCACGTGCCGCGCGCCGCTCCAGCGGGGTCAGAGCTTCAGCGCCTTCTTCATCGCGGCGCCGAGGTCCGCCGGCGAGCGCACGGTGATGACGCCGGCCGCCGCCAGCGCGGCGAACTTCTCGTCGGCCGTGCCCTTGCCGCCCGAGATGATGGCGCCGGCATGGCCCATGCGCTTGCCCGGGGGGGCGGTGACGCCGGCGATGTAGGCCACCACCGGCTTCTTGACGTGCTGCTTGATGTACTCGGCCGCCTCCTCCTCGGAGGAGCCGCCGATCTCGCCGACCATGATGATGCCCTCGGTCTGCGGATCCTTCTCGAACAGCTTGATGGTGTCGATGAAGCCGTAGCCGCGCACCGGGTCGCCGCCGATGCCGACGCAGGTGCTCTGGCCCAGGCCGTTGGCGGTGGTCTGGTGCACGGTCTCGTAGGTCAGCGTGCCGGAACGCGACACGATGCCGATCTTGCCGGCCTTGTGGATGTGGCCCGGCATGATGCCGATCTTGCACTCGCCCGGCGTGATCACGCCGGGGCAGTTCGGCCCGATCAGAACGGTGTCCGGGTAGTTGGCGCGCAGGGTCGCCTTGACCTTGACCATGTCGTTGACCGGGATGCCCTCGGTGATGCAGATCACCACCTTGACGCCGGCGTCGGCCGCTTCCAGCACGGCGTCGGCGGCGAAGGGAGCCGGGACGTAGATCATGGTGGCGTCGGCGCCGGTGGCCTTGACCGCGTCATGGCAGGTGTCGAACACCGGCAGGTTGAGGTGGCTCGAGCCGCCGCGGCCCGGGGTGACGCCGCCGACCATCTTGGTGCCGTAGGCGATGCACTGCTCGGAGTGGAAGGTGCCCTGCTTGCCGGTGAAGCCCTGGCAGATGACCTTGGTGGCTTTGTTGATCAGGATGCTCATGTTCGTCGCGCTCCGGGATTACTTGGACTTGGCGGCCGCGACGACGGTCTTCGCCGCTTCGGTGAGGTCGGAGACCGGCGTGATCTTCAGGCCCGAGGCCTTCAGCATCTCCTGGCCCTTTTCCATGTTGGTGCCCTGCAGGCGCGCCACCACCGGGACCTTGAGGCCGACCTGCTTGACCGCCTCGATGATGCCCTCGGCGATCAGGTCGCAGCGGACGATGCCGCCGAAGATGTTGACCAGGATCGCCTTGACGTCGGGGCTGGAGGTGATGAGCTTGAAGGCGTTGGTGACGCGCTCGGCGGTGGCGCCGCCGCCGACGTCGAGGAAGTTGGCCGGCTGGCCGCCGTGCAGCTTGATGATGTCCATGGTGGCCATCGCCAGGCCGGCGCCGTTGACCATGCAGCCGATGTCGCCTTCCAGGCTGACGTAGTTCAGGTCGTACTGCAGGGCCACGCGCTCGCGCTCGTCTTCCTGGGTCGGATCGCGCATGTCGGCGATCGCCTTCTGGCGGTACAGCGCGTTGTCGTCGAAGTTGAGCTTGGCGTCGAGCGCGAAGACGTTGCCCTCGGCGGTGACGATCAGCGGATTGATCTCGATCAGGCTGGCGTCCAGCTCGGTGCAGACGCGGTACAGGCCGGTCATGATCTTGGTGAACTGGTCGACCTGCTCCTTGGTCAGGCCCATGAAGAAGCCCAGCTCGCGCGCCTGGTAGGGCTGCAGGCCGCAGGAGGGGTTGACCGTGACGCTCTTGATCTTCTCCGGGGTGTGCTCGGCCACTTCCTCGATGTCCATGCCGCCGGCGGGGGAGGCCATGAACACCAGGCGCTCGCGCGAGCGGTCGACCACGGCCGACACGTACAGCTCGCGGGCGATGTTGGACGGCTTCTCGACCCACACGGAGTTCACCGGCAGGCCCTTGGCGTCGGTCTGCTTGGTCACCAGGCGGGTGCCGAGCATCTTCTTGGCGGCTTCCTCCACCGCGTCGAAGCCTTCCACCAGCTTGACGCCGCCGACCTTGCCGCGGCCGCCGGCGTGGACCTGGGCCTTGACAACGAACTTCTCGCCGCCGATCTGCTTGGCGGCGGCGCGCGCCGCCTCGGGGCTGGCCGCGAGCGCGCCCTGGGGCACGGGGATACCGTAGCGGGCGAAGATCTCCTTCGCCTGATATTCATGGAGATTCATGCGTCCCTCGGAGGAGTGGGGTAATCGATATTGCTGGTGCGGGGGCGGCATTTTCCCCCAAACCCGCCGCCCAGGCAAAAAAGCATCGCCGCCGCGGGGCCGCGGCGCCCCGGGTGGACTCCCGCCGGGGGGGCATAGATACTTGTTGATTAAGCGTCCGCGCGGGCGCATTTCCGGCTGTGCGCAAGAGCCCCAATGAATCTGTTCCGCCTCGTCATCATCGCCATCCTGGCCTTCTTCGTCTGGCGCGTGCTGCGCAGCTGGGGCAGCGATGCCGGCCCCGGCGCCAAGCCCAGGCCGCGCACCACGGAGCAGTTCGAAATGATGGCGCGCTGCCTGGGCTGCGGCGTGTTCGTGCCGCGCGACACGCTGAACGACGACGGCCGCTGCCGCGACTGCCGCAAGAAAAGGGCCGGATGAGCGCCGCCGCGGCCGGCTCCGAGGAGGTCACGCCGGAAGACTGGCGCCTGTTGCGCACCCTGTCGTGGTATCGCGTGGTGCTGGTGGTGGGCCTGGCGGTGCTGTGCCTCAAGGGCTACGGCCCGTTCATGTTCGAGCGGATCGACCGCGCCGCCTTCCTGCGCGCCACCCTGGCCTACGGCGGCGCCGCGCTGCTGATGTTCCTGCCGCTGCGGCTGCACCGCCCCGGCCTGGTGACGCAGTCCCTGCTGCACTTCTTCGTCGACGCCTGCGGCATCTGCCTGCTGGTCTACCAGGCCCACGGCCTGGCCAGCGGCCTGGGCGTGCTGCTGCTGACTCCCGCGGTGGGCTGCAGCTCGGTGCTGGGCACGCGCATGGCGCTGCTGCTGGCCTCGATCGGCACCCTGTTCGTGTTCGGCGAGGAAATCTTCCGGCTGTCCGAGACCGACCTGCCGCTGAGCAACATGTCCGGCGCCGGCCTGCTCGGCCTGATCCTGTTCGGCACAACCATCGCCGCCAGCGCCGTGGCGCAGCGGGCGCGGCGCGGCGAGGCGCTGGCGGCGCGGGTCGGCAGCGACCTGGCCAAGCTGTCGCAGCTCAACGAGCGCATCATCGACAGCATGCAGACCGGCGTGCTGGTGGTCGACGCCGACCAGCGCGTGCGCCTGATCAATGCCGCCGCGCAGCGCCTCATCGGCGCCGGCGCGCAGGAGGCCGGCCACACCCTGGCCGAGCAGGTGCCGGAGCTGGGCGCGGCCATGCTCGGCTGGCAGCGCAACCCCGGGCGCCAGCCGGAGCCGGTGTCGCTGTGGGCCGGCGGCACCGAGGTGATGCCGCGCTTCATGCCGCTGGGCGGCCCGGCCGCCCAGGTGCTGATCCTGCTCGACGACGCGGTGCGGCTGCGCGAGCAGGCCCAGCAGATGAAGCTCGCCGCGCTGGGCCGCCTTTCCGCCAGCATCGCCCACGAGATCCGCAATCCGCTGTCGGCCATCCACCACGCCGGCCAGCTGCTGGCCGAATCGCCGCACCAGAATGGGGAGGAGCGGCGCCTGCTGGAAATGATCCAGCGCCACACCGTGCGCATCGACAAGATCGTCAACGACGTGCTCAGGCTGTCGCGGCGCGATGCCGCGGTGCCGAGCGACATCGAGCTGCGCCCGTTCCTGGAGCGCACCGTCGCGCTCTACCGCGAGGGCCATCCGGGGCGCGCCTGCGAGATCGACCTGGAGGGGGTGGAGGCCGGGCTGCAGGTGCGCTTCGACCCCAACCACCTGCAGCAGATTCTGCTCAACCTGTGGGACAACAGCTTCGAGCACGGCGCGCGCGGCGGCGCGGTGCGGATCGCCCTGACGGGCGGGCGCCAGGCGCCGCTGGGCCAGACCTACCTGGATGTGGCCGACACCGGCAGCGGCATCCCGCCGGAACTGCGCGACCGCGTGTTCGAGCCGTTCTTCACCACCGCCCATCGCGGCACCGGCCTGGGCCTGTACCTGGCGCGCGAAATGTGCGAATACAATCAGGCGTTGCTGCTGCTGCTGCCGGGGCAGCAGGGGGTGCGCCTGCGCCTGCTCTTCTCCGCCTGAGCAAGGAGTTGTCGATTGTCAGCTTTCGGTTGTCCGTCGAAGCATCCGCCAACCGGCCGCCCGGCTGTTGACCGACAACCGACCACTGACCATTGACCACCGCTTCATGACCAAGGCCCACGCCCTCATCGTCGACGACGAAGCCGACATCCGCGAGCTGCTGGAGATCACCCTCGCCCGCATGGGCCTGCGCACCCACGGCGCCGCCACGGTGCGCGAGGCGCGGCAGCTGCTGGACGAGCACGAGTTCGACCTGTGCTTCACCGACATGCGCCTGCCCGATGGCGACGGCCTCGGCGTGCTGCAGCACATCCAGAGCCATCGGCCGGGCCTGCCGGTGGCGGTGATCACCGCCTACGGCAACGCCCAGGCGGCGGTGGAAAGCCTCAAGGCCGGCGCCTTCGATTTCGTTTCCAAGCCGGTGGACCTGCAGGCCCTGCGCAAGCTGGTCGACGCGGCGCTGAAGCTGCGCACCCCCGCGGCGGCGGCGCCGGTCGCCGACGGCGGCCTGCTCGGCCGCGCCCCCGCGGTGGACAACCTGCGCGCCATGGTCGAGCGCCTGGCGCGCAGCCAGGCGCCGGTGCACATCGCCGGCGAGTCCGGCACCGGCAAGGAGCTGGTGGCGCGCCTGATCCACGCCCGCAGCCCGCGCAGCGCGGCGGCTTTCGTGCCGGTGAACTGCGGCGCGATTCCCTCCGAGCTGATGGAAAGCGAGTTCTTCGGCCACCTGCGCGGCAGCTTCACCGGCGCCAGCCGCGACAAGGTCGGCCTGTTCCAGGCCGCCGAGGGCGGCACCCTGTTCCTCGACGAGGTCGGCGACCTGCCGCTGCACATGCAGGTCAAGCTGCTGCGCGCGCTGCAGGAGCGCGCCGTGCGCCCGGTGGGCGCCGAGGCCGAGGTGCCGGTGAACGTGCGCATCATCTCCGCCACGCACAAGGACCTGGGCAAGCTGCTGGCCCAGGGCAGTTTCCGCCAGGACCTCTACTACCGCCTCAACGTCATCGAGATCCGCACCCCGCCGCTGCGCGAACACGTCGAGGACATCCCGCTGCTGGCCGAGGCGATCCTGCGGCGCCTGGCGCAGAGCAACGGGCTGGCCTCGCCGCCGAAGCTGGACGCCGAGGCGCTGCGCCGGCTCCAGGCCTACGGCTTCCCGGGCAACGTGCGCGAGCTGGAAAACGTGCTGGAACGCGCCGTGACCCTGTGCGACGGCAGCCGCATCTCCGCCGCCGAGCTGCAGCTGCGCGGCGACGTCGCCGCGCCGGCCGCGCCGCTGGCGGCGGCAACCGCCCCGGGCGAGGCGCCGCGCGCCGCCGGCGGCGGCTTCGAGGACCAGATGGAGGAGATCGAGCGGCGCGCCATCCGCGAGGCGCTGGAAAAGGCGCGCTACAACAAGACCAAGGCCGCCGCCTTGCTCGGCATGTCGTTCCGCTCGCTGCGCTACCGCATCAAGAAGCTCGGGATCGAGTGAAGCCGCTGCTGGCCGCCGGCTGTTCGTGGCCGGTCAAAGCGCTGGGCCCGTGATCGTCGCCGACGGCTGACCACTGACCGCTAACCGTTGCTTTTCCCCTCCCGCTCCAGCAGCGCGGCCTTGCGCCGCACCCCCCAGCGGTAGCCCGACAGGCGGCCGTCGGCGCCGACCACGCGGTGGCAGGGGATGAGCATGGCGATGCGGTTGGTGGCGCAGGCCGTGGCCACGGCGCGGCTCGCCCTGGGTTCGCCCAGGCGCTGCGCCACCGCGCCATAGCTCAGGGTTTCGCCCAGTGGAATCTGCCGCAGCGCGCGCCACACCCGCGACTGGAAGGCCGTGCCCTGGATATCCAGGGGCAGGTCCAGCGCCTCGCGCGGCAGCAGCACGAAATCGCGCACCTGCTCGAACCAGCCGTACAGCCGCGCCTCGTCGTTGTGCAGCCGCGCCCTGGGGAAGGCCGCGCGCAGCTCCTCCAGCAGCCGCCCCGGCTCCTCGCCGAACGCCAGCCAGCAGACGCCGCGCCGCGTCGCCGCCAGCAGCATCCAGCCCAGGTCGGACAGGCCCATCCACCAGCCGATGTCGACCGAGCCGCGCAACTTGCCCGGGGCCGCGCCCAGCGCCGCGCCGGCGTTGGCGTAGGCCGCCGCGCTGGATTCGTAGCCGGCGCTGAACACGGCGTCGAGCGCGGTGCGGTCCTGGTTCAGGGCCTGGGTCAGCCGGTGCAGGGCCAGGGCCTGGGCGTAGGCCTTGGGGCTGACGCCGAGCCGGCGGGTGAACTGGCGCTGCAGCTCGGAGGGGCTGACGCCGCTGCCCTGCGCCAGCTCGGCCAGCGTCGGCGCGCGCGGCGCCTGCTCGATGCGGCGGCAGGCGGTCATCAGCAGGCGCGGCCAGTCGAGCTGGCGGGCGGCACCGCCCGCCTGCCGCTTCGCCGCGGATTTCACGAGGCCTTCCACTGCAGCATGCCGAAGTCGCCGATGCCGGTCCGGTCCGATTGATGCACAGCCTCGGCGGTGAAGGCAATCCCGGCGAGGGACCACAGCGCCAGGCCGGCGCCGAGAACCAGCACCAGCCGCAGGCCCCGGCGGCTGCCTCCGTGACGCGCGTTGCTCCTCATGGTTCGCTCCTGAACGTGGGTTGCGATGGAGCGCACTTTAGGGGCTGGGCCGCGGGGTTTCTTCCGGATTCTTGCGCGCCGGCAGAGCGCCGGCGGACTCGCGCAGAGGCGCAACGGCCGCTGCGCCAGGGCGCGAGGCCGCCGCTCAACGTCCCTTGAGCAGCGGCTTCAGGAAGCGCCCGGTGTGCGAGCGCGCATTCTTCGCCACGTCCTCCGGCGTGCCGGTGGCGATGATCTCGCCGCCGCCGCTGCCACCCTCCGGCCCGAGGTCGATGATCCAGTCGCTGCGCTTGATCACGTCGAGGTTGTGCTCGATCACCACCACGGTGTTGCCGGCGTCGCGCAGGCGCTCCAGCACCTTGAGCAGCTGCGCCACGTCGTGGAAGTGCAGGCCGGTGGTCGGCTCGTCGAGGATGTAGAGGGTCTTGCCGGTGTCGCGCCGCGACAGTTCCTTGGCCAGCTTGATGCGCTGCGCCTCGCCGCCGGACAGCGTCGTCGCGTTCTGCCCCAGGGTGATGTAGCTCAGGCCCACGTCCATCAGGGTCTCGAGCTTGCGGCGGATCGCCGGCACCGGCTTGAAGAAGGCCATGCCGTCCTCGACCGTCATGTCGAGCACCTCGTCGATGCTCTTGCCCTTGTACTTCACCTCCAGGGTCTCGCGGTTGTAGCGGCGGCCCTTGCAGGTGTCGCAGGTGACGTAGACGTCCGGCAGGAAGTGCATCTCCACCTTGATCACGCCGTCGCCTTCGCAGGTCTCGCAGCGGCCGCCCTTGACGTTGAAGCTGAAGCGGCCGGCCTCGTAGCCGCGCGAGCGCGCCTCCGGCACCTGGGCGAACAGCTCGCGGATCGGCGTGAACAGGCCGGTGTAGGTGGCCGGGTTGGAGCGCGGCGTGCGGCCGATCGGCGACTGGTCGATGTCGATGACCTTGTCCAGGTGCTCCAGGCCCTCGATGCCGTCGCACTCGGCGTGGCGCGTGCCGGCGTTGTTCAGCGCCCGCGCGGCGTAGCCGAGCAGGGTGTCGTTGACCAGGGTCGACTTGCCCGAGCCGGACACGCCGGTGACGCAGGTCATCAGCCCCACCGGGATTTCGGCGGTGACGTTCTTCAGGTTGTTGCCGCGCGCGCCGCGCACCACCACCTGCAGCTGCGCGTCGCGCGGATGGCGCTGCTTCGGCACCTCCACCTCGACCGCGCCCGACAGGTATTGCCCGGTCAGCGAGTCCCTGGCCTTCTCGATCTGCTTGGGCGTGCCCTGCGCCACGATCCGGCCGCCGTGCACGCCGGCGCCGGGGCCGATGTCGACGACGTAGTCGGCGGAGCGGATCGCCTCCTCGTCATGCTCGACCACGATGACGGTGTTGCCGAGGTCGCGCAGGTGGACCAGGGTCTTGAGCAGGCGCTCGTTGTCGCGCTGGTGCAGGCCGATGCTCGGCTCGTCCAGCACGTACATCACGCCGACCAGGCCGGCGCCGATCTGCGAAGCCAGGCGGATGCGCTGCGCCTCGCCGCCGGACAGGGTCTCGGCCGAGCGCGACAGGGTCAGGTAGTCGAGGCCGACGTTGTTGAGGAAGCCCAGGCGCGCCGAGATCTCCTTGAGGATCTTGTCGGCGATCTCGCCCTTGTGGCCGGGCAGCTTCAGCCGCTCGAAGAAGCCGCCGGCCTCGCGCACCGACAGCGCGCTGATCTGCGGCAGGCTGCGGTCGGCGACGAAGACGTGGCGCGCGGCGCGGTTGAGGCGCTCGCCGCGGCAGTCCGGGCAGGGCTTGTCCGACAGGTACTTGGCCAGCTCCTCGCGCACCGCCAGCGACTCGGTCTCCTTGTAGCGCCGCTCCAGGTTGGGCAGCACGCCCTCGAAGCGGTGCTGGCGCGTGACGGTCCGGCCGCGCTCGTCCGGGTATTCGAAATTGATCCGCTCCTCGCCGCTGCCCTGGAGCAGGATCCGGCGCGCCTTTTCGCTCAACTCGTTGAAGGGCTTGTCGGTGGGGAACTTGAAATGCCTGGCCAGCGAGGAGATCAGCGCCCAGTAGTACGGGTTGCGCTTGTCCCAGCCGCGGATCGCGCCGTCGGCGAGCGAGTGGTCGGGGTGCGTCACCACCCGCTCGGCGTCGAACACCTGCAGGCTGCCGAGGCCGTCGCAGGTGGGGCAGGCGCCGGTGGGGCTGTTGAAGGAGAACAGGCGCGGCTCCAGCTCCTCCAGCGAGTAACCGCAGTGCGGGCAGGCCATGCGCGCCGAAAAGGGAATTTCCGCCGGCTGGCCCTTGGCCTCGCCGTGCGGCGCCACCATCGCCAGGCCGTCGGACAGGCGCAGCGCGGTCTCGAACGACTCGGCCAGGCGCTGCTTGGCGTCGGCGCGCACCTTGAAGCGGTCGACCACGATGTCGATGTCGTGCTTGAGCTTGCGGTTCAGGGTCGGCACTTCATCCAGCTCGTAGACCCTGCCGTCGACGCGGGCGCGGACGAAGCCCTGCTGCCGCATCTGGTCGAACCACTCGGCGTGCTCGCCCTTGCGCTCGCGCACCACCGGCGCCAGCAGCATCCAGGCCGAGCCCTCGGGCAGCGCCAGCACGTGGTCCACCATCTGGCTGACGCTCTGGGCCTCGAGGGTCACGCCGTGGTCCGGGCAGCGCGCGGTGCCGACGCGGGCGTAGAGCAGGCGCAGGTAGTCGTAGATCTCGGTGACCGTGCCGACGGTGGAGCGCGGGTTGTGCGAGGTGGACTTCTGCTCGATCGAGATCGCCGGCGACAGGCCCTCGATCGAGTCCACGTCCGGCTTCTGCATCATCGACAGGAACTGCCGCGCGTAGGCCGACAGCGACTCGACGTAGCGCCGCTGCCCTTCGGCGTAGAGGGTGTCGAAGGCCAGGCTGGACTTGCCCGAGCCGGACAGGCCGGTGATGACGATCAGCTTGTCGCGCGGCAGGTCCAGCGAGACGTTTTTGAGGTTGTGCGTGCGCGCACCGCGGATATGGATGGTATCCATGGGTCGAAAAAGGTTCTAGCCACGCGGGGGCCGCGCGGCGGAGGAAAGGGCGATCGGTTACTATATGCCGTTAGTTGCTGCGGCGCACCCGGTTTTCAAGTGCGCCGGGAATGCCGGACCACGGCGGTCCGGCCGCCGGCCAGATTGTCAGCAGGCTGTCCGGCATCAATTTCGCATGCAGTTTTTGCCGCAATGAACTCCAAAGAACTCAAGGCGACTTTCGGGCTCGGCGCCGTCTACGCCCTGCGCATGCTCGGCGTGTTCATGATCCTGCCGATCTTCGAGCTGTACGCCAAGGGCCTGCCCGCGCACCCGGCGCAATCCTGGATCACCGCCGCCATGATCGCCTCGGCCGTGGCCCAGGCACTGTTCCAGATCCTGCTCGGGCGCCTGTCCGACCGCATCGGCCGCAAGCCGGTGATCGCCATGGGCATGCTGGTATTCGCCCTGGGCAGCTATGTCGCCGGCAGCACCGACCGCATCGAATGGATCGCCTTCGGCCGCTTCCTGCAGGGCGCCGGCGCCATCTCCTCGGCCGTCACCGCCCTGCTGGCCGACGTCACCCGCGAGGAAGTGCGCACCATCGCCATGGCGATCATGGGCGCCGGCATGGGCCTGGCCTTCGTGCTGGCGATCATCCTGGGCTCCGCCGCCGAGGACCTGCTCGGCGGCGTGCGCGGCATCTTCAAGCTCACCGCCGTGCTGTCCCTGCTCGCCATTCCCGTGGTGTGGCTGGCGGTGCCGGCCGCGGAGCAGCGCACCACCGCGTCCTCCGGCAGCATCGGCCAGGTCTTCGCCGACGCCGAGCTGCTGCGCCTATCCGGCGGCATCCTGCTGCTGCATGCCGCGGTGCTGTGCCTGTTCACCGGCGTGCCGCTGCTGATCCAGCAGCGTTTGGGCTGGCCGTCCGACCAGCACTGGAAGCTATACCTGCCGGTGCTGATCGGCACGCTGATCCTGGCCCTGCCGCTGATGCGCCGCGCCGACAAGGGCGGCGCCCGCGGCGTGCTGCTGGGCTCGGTGCTGCTGCTGGCGGTGGCCCTGCTGGTCACCGGCCTGGTGCCGGGCAAGGCCGGGCTCGTCGCCGGCCTGGCGCTGTTCTTCCTGCCGTTCAACTTGCTGGAGGGCCTGCTGCCCTCGCTGGTCTCGCGCCGCGCGCCGCCCGATCAGAAGGGTGCGGCGCTGGGCGTCTACGCCACCGCCCAGTTCCTGGGCCAGCCCCTGGGCGGCGCGATCTGCATCTGGGCGCTGGACCAGCAGCATCCGTCCGGCCTGCTGGCGATCGCCGCGGCCCTGCCCCTGCTGTGGCTGGCGCTGGCCTATTCCATGCACGCCCCGCCGCCTCGCGGCAGCGCCAGCACGGCCTGAGACGTACCAACAATTCCTGTCGCGGCAGGTTCTTGCCGCAGACTTCTCGCGCACCGGCCGAGCCACCTGCCCCGCGGCGCCGACCCTGGTGTATGCTTTCCCGCAGTGAGGGTGCGCCGGACCGACCGTCCCATTTCCGGCGCATGAACGAGGACCGTCGATGAACCACCAGCCGTCGCATGCCGTTTTCAACGACCCGGTCCGCCCTCCTCTTGCACCCCCCGTCCTTCCGCATCCCCGCAGCCGCCGACGGGCGGCCGCGCGTGAGCGGTCCTGGGCGGCACACCCACCCGCAGTTCGATTGATACGGAGGAGCACATGGCTCGCGGAGTCAACAAAGTCATCCTGATCGGCAATCTGGGCAAGGACCCGGAAATGAAGGCTTTCCCCAACGGCGACGCCTTCTGCAACCTGACCCTCGCCACCTCGGAGTCCTGGACCGACAAGACTTCCGGCGAGAAGAAGGAACGCACCGAGTGGCACAACCTGGTTTTCACCCGCCGCCTGGCCGAGATCGCCGGCCAGTATCTGAAGAAGGGCTCGAAGATCTACGTCGAAGGCTCGCTGCGCACCCGCAAGTGGCAGGACAAGGACGGCCACGACCGCTACACCACCGAGGTCCAGGTCGCCGACATGCAGATGCTCGACGGCCGCGGCGGCGGCGCGGGCGGCGGTGACGATTTCGGCGGCGGCAGCTACAGCGGCTCCCGCGGCGGCGGCGGCTCCGCGCCGCGCGAACGCGCGCCGGCCCGTTCGGCTCCGGCGCCGGCCCCGCAGGGCGGCGGCGACAGCTTCGAGGACGACGATATCCCGTTCTGAGCCGGCCGCGGTCCCGCCTGCCGGCGCGGCCCGTCTCCGACCTGCGGAGACGGGCTTTTTTCTTGCCCGCGATCCGGTCGAAACGCTGCGCGGCTCAGGATCTGAGTTCCCGCACGATCGTCTTCCTGATCGGCGCGATGTGCTCGGCCGCGCCGAGCATGAGGCGGCGCAGCATCCTGGCCGGACCATTCTCGGCGGTGTACAGCCTGGCGATGGCATTGGTCGCCTGGTACAGCGGCCAGGTGCGGCGGCGGTGCGCCCGCTGGTAGTGGCCCAGGACGCGGTCCGAGCCGATATCGCGGCCGTCGCGCACCGCCGCTGCGACCGCGTCCGCCAGCAGCCTCAACCCCGACAGCCCGAAGTTGAAGCCGTGGGCCGTCACCGGATGCATGCCCACCGCGGCGTCGCCGACCAGGGCAAAGCGCGGCGCGGCGAAGCGCTCCGCATAGGTCGCCACCAGCGGATAGCGATGCGGCGCCGAGCACACTTCGAGCCGCCCCAGGCGGCGTTCCAGCCAGCGGTTGACGCTCGCGCCGAAGCGGTCGTGCGGCATGGCCGCGAGGCGCGCAGCCTCTTCGCCCGCGACGGTCAGGATGATCGAGGAGCAGTCCCCGTGCAGCGGCAGGGTGGCAATGGTGCGGCCGAAATCGAACCACTCCATCGCCGTGCCGGCATGCGGCCGGCTGTGCCTGGCGCGGAATACCAGCATGGATCTGCCGAAGTCGTGCATCTCGGCCGGGATGCCCATGGCGCGGCGGGTTTCCGAGAAACGGCTGTCCGCTGCCACCAGCAGGGGCGCGGCCAGGGCTTCGCCGTCGCCGGTGGCCACCACCGCCAGCCCGGCTCCGGCACGGCATGCAACGATGCGCCTGCCGCAGCGCAGTTCGACGCCGCCATGCTCGCGCAGGCGGCGGTACAGTTCGCGCCGGATGCAATGGTTCGAAACCAGGTAGCCGAGGGCCGCGGACCCGCTCCGGTCGGCCCGGAACTCCAGGAAGCGCGCCGAGCGACCGTTATAGACCTGGGCCGAGCGGATCGGCGACATCTCGGCTTCGCTCCAGCCCTCGACCACGCCCAGCGCATCGAGAATGCGCAGCGAGCCATGGGTCAGGGCGATCTCGCGGCCGTCATCCGCGGGCACCGCGATCCGCTCTTCCTCCTCGCGCTCGATCACCGCGACCGCCAGCCCCAGGCCGGCCAGGGACAGCGCCAGGGCCAGGCCGGCGGGCCCGGCGCCTACGATCAGGACGTCATGCGTCCGGCGCTGGTCGGAGGACGCTCCCGGGCTCACGCCGGCTATTCCCACACCAGGCCGCCGCTCTGGTACTCCGCCACCCGGGTCTCGAAGAAGTTCTTCTCCTTTTTCAGGTCCATCAGCTCGCTCAGCCAGGGAAACGGGTTGTGCGCGACCGGGTACAGCGGCGGCAGGCCGATCTGGGCGCAGCGCCGGTTCGCCACATAGCGCAGGTAGTCGCTGAACATCCTCGCGTTCAGGCCGAGCACACCGCGCGGCATGGTGTCGCGGGCATAGCGCTCCTCCAGCTCCACCGCCTGGTGCATCAGCCCGGCGATTTCGGCCCGGAACCGCTCCGTCCACAGCTGCGGGTTCTCCAGCTTGATCTGGTTCACCAGGTCGATGCCGAAATTGAGGTGCATCGACTCGTCGCGCAGGATGTACTGGTACTGTTCCGCGGCGCCGACCATCTTGTTGCGCCGGCCCAGCGCCAGCATCTGGACGAAGCCGACATAGAAGAACAGTCCTTCCATGATGCAGGCGAAGGCGATCAGCGAGCGCAGCAGACGCTGGTCCGAGGCCGTGGTGCCGGTGCGGAAGGCCGGGTCGGTCAGGGTCTGGATGAAGGGCAGCAGGAACGCCGCCTTGTCGTGGATGCTGGGCACCTCGTTGTACATGTTGAAGATCTCGCCTTCGTCCAGGCCCAGGCTTTCGACGATGTACTGGTAGGCGTGGGTGTGCAGCGCCTCTTCGAAGGCCTGGCGCAGCAGGTACTGGCGGCACTGCCCGCTGGTGATGTGGCGGTAGGTGCCGAGCACGATATTGTTGGCGGCGAGGGAATCGGCCGTGGAGAAGAAGCCGAGATTGCGCTTGACGATGCGCCGCTCGTCCCCGGTCAGGCCGGACGGATCGTGCCAGAGGGCGATATCCGCCGCCATGCTGATCTCCTGCGGCATCCAGTGGTTGGCGCAGGCGGCCAGGTACTTGTCCCAGGCCCAGTCATAGCTGCCGTGGACACAGGGGGCGCAGGCCACCGCGCCGTTGATGATTCGACCGCTCTTGCCGGACACCGGCGGAGCTTCGACAGTCACGGCCCCTCCAAGCCGACCGCTCAGGCCGGGCAAGTGGCGGCGCTGCGCCGCTTGAGCCGGCTCAGCCTCCAGGTGTTCGGGCAATAGGTCCAGGCACGGTCATGACCCGCGCCGGATTGAGCCTGGTCGCAGCGCGCCTGGCTGACGCAGCCGCGGCACCTGACGATGTCCTGGCGCAGTTCCGCCACGCTGCTCAGCCGCAGGTAGTCCTCGAGCGGGACGTCCCGCGCCACCAGCATGCGGCGCATGCGCAGCCTGGCGACCTGCCGTCCGAGCAGCGCCCGCTGCGCCCTCCCCCAGACATCGTGGTCGACCAGGATCAGGGCGAGCAGCGCCAGGATGCAGACGGCCACGACCAGCAGCAGCGGGAGGTACAGCGCCGGCGGAAGCGGGATCTGGTTCATGGCTGCCATTTCAAGGATCCTCGCCGCGTCCTGCTTTGATCCGCGTCAATTCCAGGATCGGAAAAATCTGAAGCGCAGCGCAGACCCTGCGGGCGCCTGGGCCCAGCTGCGGCGGGCAGGCCGGCCCCGGCGCGGCCGGCCCGAACTTATAATCCGGCCTGAGCGAGGCGCCGCGTCGCCCGGCGCAAGCGGCCCAGCGGCCGGTTCGCATCCGCCCCAACCACTTTCCATGACCCGACTCAAGGCCGATCTCCTCCTGCTGCTGTGCGCCTTCATCTGGGGCACGGCCTTCGTCGCCCAGAAGGACCTGCACGCGGCGGCCTGGCCGGTGCTGTTCGTCGCCTCGCGCTTCCTGCTCTCGGCGCTGCTGCTGGCGCCGCTGGCCTGGTTCGAATCGCGCCGTGCCGCCGCGCCGCCGCCGCGGCGCGGCGACCTGGGCCTGGCGCTGCTGGTGGGCCTGTGCCTGTGCACCGGCGCGACGATGCAGCAGTGGGCCCTGACCGGCACCACCGCCACCAACGGCGGCTTCCTCACCGCGGTCTATGTCGCTTTCGTGCCCTTCGTGGTCTGGGCCGTGGCCGGCACGCCGCCGCGGCCGCTGGTGCTGCTGGCCTGCGCCGTGGCGGTGGCCGGCGCCTGGCTGCTGGCCGGCGGCAAGAACGGCGGCTGGTCGCGCGGCGACCTGGTGCTGCTGGCTTCGGACCTGGTGTGGGCCCTGCACATCACCCTGATCGCGCGCTTCCTCGGCCGGCTCAACCGGCCGTTCCTGCTGTGCTTCATCCAGTACGCGGTCACCGCGCTCGGCGCCGGGGCGCTGAGCCTGGGCGTGGAAAACGCCGCGTGGCCCGACTTCCGCGCCAGCCTGCCGGCCATCGCCTATGCCGGCGTCGCCTCGGGCGGCATCGCCTACACGCTGCAGATCGTGGCGCAGCGCCACGCGCCGGCGGCCGAGGCGGCCTTGATCCTGTCGCTGGAGAGCGTGTTCGCGGCGCTGGCCGGCGCGCTGGTGCTGCACGAGCGCCTCGGCACGGTGCCGGCGATCGGCTGCCTGCTGATCCTGGCCGGCGCGGTGATGGTCGACGTCGCCCCGGCGGTGCGCCGCGGCCTGCTGCGCGTGGCGCGGGGCCGCACCGGGGACGCGGCCGGCTGAACCGTCGCGGCCACGGTTCGGCCCGGCGGCTTTCCAGTTGCCGCCGCTTCGTGTTATTTAAGCGGCTTATGCGCCGTTTTCCGGTCCTTTCCCGCCTGCTTCTCGCCTTGGGCTTCCTCGCCGTGCAGGCGATGGCGGTGGCGCACGCCAGCAGCCACGAGCTGAAGGCGGAAAGCAGCGCCGCCTGCGAAGTCTGCATGCTGGCCCACGCCGCCGGCGGCACCCCGGCGGTGATCGACACGGCCGGCATCCCGGTCCCCCGCGGCGAGGCGCCGGCAGCGCCGGCGCCCCGCTCCGTCGCGCAGCGCCGCGCCGCCCTTCCGCCCAGCCGCGGTCCTCCCGCTCTCCCCGCCTAAGCGCTTCAGGCATCGCGTGCCCTTGGGGGGCCGCGCCGTTGTTTTCGGGAGAGGACTCGTTTTATGCGCATTTCCGGTTCGCGCCAGGCCGCATCCGTCGCCGGCGTCTGCGGCATTTCACTGTTGAGCTTTTCGCTGCCGGTCCGCGCCGCGGACGCCGGCACCGCGTTCAATCCCAAGATCAGCCTGGTGCTGCAGGGCACCTATGCCAACTACGGCAATGACGGCCCGGTGCACATCCCCGGCTTCATTCTCGACACCGACACCGAATTCCGCCCCGCCGGCCTGTCGCTGCGCGAAACGGAGCTGGCGCTGGAAGCCAACGTCGACGACTACTTCCACGGCTTCGCCAACATCGCGCTGGATACCAACGCCGACGGCAGCACCACGGTGAGCGTGGAGGAGGCGGCGATCAACACCACCTCCCTGCCCTACGGTTTCGTCGCCAAGATCGGCCGCTTTTATTCCGACATCGGCTACCAGAACCACGTCCATACCCACGCCTGGGATTTCGTCGACGCGCCGCTGGTCTACCGCACCATGCTCGGCGACCAGCTCGACGACGACGGCGGCCAGCTCAAGTGGGTGGCGCCGATCGACGTGTTCCTGGAGTTCGGCGGCGAACTGACCCGCGGCGGCCACTTCCCCGGCGGCGGCGACAAGCGCTCCGGGGTGCCGGCCAAGGATGTGTTCGTGCACTACGGCGACGACCTCAACGACAGCTCCTCCTACCGCCTGGGCCTGTCCTACTACCGGGTCGATTCCGACAAGCGCAGCACCAGCGACGACCTCGGCACCACCGACTTCTCCGGCCACAGCGGCCTGGGCATCGTCGACTTCATCTACAAGTGGGCGCCGCACGGCAACCCCACGGTGCACAACGCCGTGGTGCAGGGCGAATACTTCGTGCGCAGCGAACGCGGCGCGCTGGTGTTCGACCCCGGCGCCACGGCCATCGCCAGCGACTACCGCGGCCACCAGTCCGGCTTCTACCTCCAGGGCGTGTACCAGTTCATGCCGATGTGGCGCGCCGGGGTGCGCTACGACCGCGTCAGCAGCAATAACGACGTCTCCGACCCGGCGGACGGCACCACCCTGGCGATCCTCGCCGACAAGGGCCATCCGCAGCGCTACAGCGCGATGGTCGACTGGTCGCACAGCGAGTTCAGCCGCCTGCGGCTGCAGTACAACCGCGACGAATCGCGCGTCGCCGGCGCCGGCGACAACCAGGTGTTCCTGCAATACATCTTCAGCCTGGGTTCGCACCCGGCCCACACCTTCTGAGCCTGCCCCGATGAAAATCCTGCTCCGCCTCGCCGCCTGCGCCGTCCTGATGGCCGCCGCGGCGCCCGCTTCCGCCGCGCTGAAGGTCTTCGCCTGCGAGCCCGAGTGGGGCGCCCTGGTCAAGGAGATCGGCGGCAAGGACGTCGACCTGTACGTCGCCACCACCGGCCAGCAGGACCCGCACCAGATCCAGCCGCGGCCGAGCCTGATCGCGCACTTCCGCAATGCCGACCTGTCGGTGTGCACCGGCGCGGAGCTGGAGATCGGCTGGTTCCCGGTGCTGCAGCAGACCGCGGCCAATCCCAACATCCAGCCGGGCAAGCCGGGCCTGTTCGAGGCCAGCAAGTTCGTGACGATGAAGGAGGTGCCGGAGAAGCTGGACCGCGCCGAGGGCGACATCCATCCCTACGGCAACCCGCACATCCAGACCGGGCCGGACAACATCGGCAAGGTGGCCGAGGCGCTGACCGAGCGCCTGGCCGAGCTCGACAACGCCCACGCCGACGCCTACCGGGCGCGCGGCAAGGACTTCGCGGCGCGCTGGCAGGCGGCGCTGGCCAAGTGGAAGGAGCAGGCCAGGCCGCTGGCCGGCCTCACCGCGCTGAGCTACCACAAGGAGTGGATCTACCTCTACGACTGGCTCGGCATGAAGGAGGTCGGCGCGCTGGAGCCCAAGCCCGGCATCCCGCCGAGCGCCGGCCAGCTCAACGAGCTGCTGCAGAACTTCAGCCGCAACCCGGCGAAGATGGTGGTCTATGCCGCCTACAACGATCCCAAGGCCGCGCTGTTCTTTTCGCAGAAGGCCGGCATCCCCGCGGTGAAGCTGCCCTTCACCGTCGGCGGCGTCGACGGCACCGACGACCTGTTCCAGCTGTTCCAGGTGACGATCGACCGCCTGCTGGCGGCCGCCAACGGCAAGAGCAGCGAGTAAGGCGGTGGCGCTCGGCTTCGACTGGTCGCTGCTCGCTCCGCCGCTCGCGGCGGGCCTGGTGGTGAGCGCCACCCACGTCACGCTCGGCCGCGAGGTCCTGCGCCGCGGCATCATCTTCATCGACCTGACCATCGCCCAGATCGCCGCGCTGGGCGTGATCGCGGTGGAGGCCGCCGGCTACGAGAGCCAGGGCTGGACCCTGCAGCTTGCCGCCGGCGTCGCCGCGCTGCTGGCCGCGGGCCTGCTGTCGTGGACCGAGCGCCGGCTGGCCGCCGTGCAGGAAGCGCTGATCGGCTGCCTCTACGTCGTCGCCGCCTGCGTCTCGATCCTGCTGCTGGCGCACAACCCGCACGGCGGCGAGCACCTGACCGAGTTGCTCGCCGGCCAGATCCTGTGGGTCAACTTCGGCCAGGTCTGGCCGGTGGCGCTGCTCTACGCCGGCATCCTCGCCGCCTGGTGGCTGGGCGCACGCAGGCACCCGATGTGGTTTTACCCGCTGTTCGCGCTCAACGTCACCGCCTCGGTGCAGCTGGTCGGCGTTTACCTGGTGTTCGCCACGCTGATCCTCCCGGCGCTGGCGGTGCGCGGCCTGGACAGCGCCAGGGGCCTGCTGCTCGGCTACGCCGTCGGCGCCGCCGGTTACGCCCTCGGCCTGTGGCTGTCGGTGCCGCTGGATCTGCCGTCCGGCCCGCTGATCGTCTCCGTGCGGGCGGCGCTGACCGTGACCGCCGGCGTGATCCGCGCCCTCACCGGCTCCAGCCTCGGCAACGGCAACGGCCACGCCTGAACCCCAATGCGCCGCTTCCCCGTCCTGTCCCGCTTCCTCATCGCCCTCGGCTTTGTCGCCGTACAGGCGATGGCGGTGGTACACGCCACCAGCCACGAGCTGAAGCCGGACAGCAGCGCGGCCTGCGAAATCTGCGCTTTGGCTCATGCCGCCGGCGGCGCGCCGGTGGTCGTCGATGCCGCCACCTGCGTGCCGCCGGACGTCGCCGTCCCGGTGCTTTCGCCGCTCGCCGCGGCCCTCGATCCGCCGTTCACGCTGCCGCCCAGCCGCGGCCCTCCCTTCATCCTCGCCTGACCCAGCGCCAGCTGCTTCGCGCGCCGCGTGCCGGCGCGCACTCCCTTTCATCATCGAGGATGAACACTCATGCGTATCCTTTCGCCGGCGGCGCGCCCTGACGCGCGCCGCCATCTGCTTGCCGTCATCCTGGGCCTGTCCGGCCCGGCCTTCACCTTCTCCGCCGGCGCCGCCGAAACCCAGCTGATCGCCGCCTCCAACAGCGAGGGCACGGTCGAAGGCATCGTCATCGACGGCGAGGGCAAGCCGGTCGGCTCCGCCAGGATCCAGCTGTCCAACGCCGCCGGCAAGGTCGTCGCCCGCGCGCAGACCGACCAGCACGGCGTCTTCACCATCAGCGGCGTCGCTCCCGGCAGCTACAGTGTGAGCGCCGCCAGGGGCGGCCAGTTCAACAGCGTCGACGTGGAGGTCGCCGCCGGCCGCAGCAGCCGGGCCAGCCTGGCCCTGGCCGAGCAGAAGCTGCAGACGGTGACGGTCACCGCGCAGCGCTTCGAGCGGGCGCGCAACAGCCTTTCGCCCGCCACCGGCAGCAGCCAGTACAGCTTCAGCGAAAAGGCCATCGAGCAGCTGCCGCAGGGCGAGAACACGCCGTTCAACCAGGTGCTGCTGCAGGCGCCGGGCGTGGCCAACGACTCCTACGGCCAGGTTCACATCCGCGGCGACCATGCCGACCTGCAATACCGCCTCAACGGCATCATCCTGCCGGACGGGGTCAGCGGCTTCGGCCAGGTGTTCGACCCGCGCTTCGCCAAGAGCATCACGCTCAACGACGGCGCGCTGCCGGCCGAGTACGGCCTGCGCACCGCGGGGGTGGTGGACATCGTCACCAAGGACCGCCTCGACGAGGGTGAGGTCGATCTCTATGGCGGCAGCCACGACACGCTCAACCCCAGCTTCCAGCTCGGCAAGACCTACGGCAGGTTCAGCGCCTATGTCACCGGCCAGTACCTGTCGAGCAACCTGGGCGTGGAGAACCCGACCAGTTCCAGCACCGCCATCCACGACTGGACTTCGCAGGGCAAGGGCTTCGGCTATTTTTCCTACCTGCTCGATGCGCACACCAGGCTGAGCGCGATCCTGGCCGGCACCGGCACGCGCCTGGAGATCCCCAACAACCCGGACCAGCCGGTCGATTGCGACTTCGTCAACCAGCTCAACCACAACGGCAATTGCGATGCCGCGGCCGCGCCGACGGCCGCCAGCGTCGGCGGCCGCAGCATCGATTCACGCGGCCTGGACGAGCGCCAGTACGAGCGCAACCAGTACGGCATCCTCGCGCTGCAGGGCAGCCTGCCGGGCGAGCTGAACTACCAGCTGGCGGTGTTCAGCCGCACCAGCACGGTGGAGTTCGCGCCGGACGGGCTCGGCGACCTGGTGTTCAACGGCGCCGCCGCGCGCATCAAGCGCAAGGCCGCGGCGACCGGCGCGCAGGGCGACCTGAGCCTGCCGCTCAGCGAGTCGCACACGCTCAGCGTCGGCTTCTCGGCAAGCAGCGAGGACGACCGCGCCGACAACAGCTCCACCGTGTTCCCCACCGACGCCAGCGGCAAGGTCGACGGCGACCCGATCACCATCGTCGACAACAATCCCAAGAACGGCAACACCCTGCTCAGCGCCTACGCCCAGGACAAGTGGGACGTCAGCGAGAGCCTGATCGTCAACTACGGCCTGCGCTTCGACAAGCTCAATGCCTACACCAGCGGCAGCCAGGTCAGCCCGCGCATCGGCATGCTGGACTACCTGACGCCGCGCACCACGCTCCACGCCGGCTATGCCCGCTACTTCACGCCGCCGCCGAACGAGCTGATCGCCTCCACCACCATCGCCAGGTTCGACAACACCACGCAGGCGCCGGAAGTGACCCAGAACGACCCGGTGCGGCCGGAGCGCTCGCATTACTTCGACCTGGGCGTGGTGCACCAGCTCACGCCGGAACTCAACGTCGGCCTGGACTCGTACTACCGCTATGCCCGCAACCTGATCGACGAAGGGCAGTTCGGCACGGCGCTGATCTTCACGCCGTTCAACTACGACACCGGCCACGTCTACGGTATCGAGTTCAGCGGCAACTACCGCAGCGGCAACCTCTCGGCCTATCTCAACGCCGCGCGCTCGGTGGCGCAGGGCACCCACATCGTCTCGGGCCAGTTCAACTTCGCCCAGGACGACCTGGACTACATCGCCAGCCATTACATCTACCTCGACCACGACCAGCTGTGGACCGTCTCCGGCGGCGCCTCCTACAAGTGGCTGGGCACCACCTACGGCGTCCAGGGCAGCTATGGCGACGGCCTGCGCCGCGACGCCCCCGGCATTCCCAACGGCGGCAAGCTGCGGCCCAACGTGCAGGTCGATCTCTCGGCCTTCCGCAATGTCCACGTCAGCGACGGCTTCGGCGATCTCGGCCTGCGCCTGGCGGTGCTCAACATCTTCGACCGCGACAACGAGATCCGCGACGGCACCGGCATCGGCGTCGGTGCGCCGCAGTTCGGGCCCCGCGCCGCGCTGTACTTCGGCATCAACAAGCCGTTCAGCCTCTAGCCACGGGAACTCCGACATGCCGATCCATCGACAAGCTTTGCGCCGCGGCGCCCGCGCCGTGCTGCTCGGCGGCGCCTGCGCCTGCCTGGCGCCCGCGGCGGCGGCGCCCGGCGCGCCGCCGCTGCCCGGCACGCGCCTGGCGGTGCTGGAAACCCCGGTCGAAAACCCGCACATCACCTCGCCCTACGGCTGGCGCATCCATCCGATCCTGAAGAAGCGCCGCTTCCACCGCGGCGTGGACTTCAGCGCGCCGGCCGGCACGCCGGTGCGTGCCGCCGAGGACGGCGTGATCGAGGAGATCGGGCGGCACGGCCATTACGGCCTGTACCTGCGCATCCGCCATTGCGCCGCGGTGGAAACCGCCTATGCCCACCTCGCCGGCTTTGCGCCGGACCTGGCGGTCGGCGCGACGGTGAAGCGCGGCCAGGTCATCGCCAGCGTCGGCCGCACCGGCTGGGCCACCGGCCCGCACCTGTACTACGAGGTGATCGTGGATGGCCACCGGATCGACCCGAGCCGGCCCGGCCTGCAGGTGCCGGTGGAGCTGCCGCTGCCGCCGCGCGGCCCGGAAACCCCGGCACAAGCGACGTCCAGCGGCATGCCGTGACCGTTCGTCGGCCCGGGTGCGCAAACCGCACCCGGGCTCGTCTAAAAATAATTCACCTGAGAAAAGAATCATGCGACAGAGTTGCGGCACGCCCGCCAATCGGGCACGGTAGCTGTGGGAGTGTTAACCGGAGCTCCGCTCCGGCCGAAGAAAAATAAGGCGCCCGACAGAGGCGCGGCGTCGCCTGCGATGCCATCCAAAATCCAGCCAAGGGTCCAGGGACGCGGACTGAGCGAGACATTGACGTGCATGCATTGGCATTTGAACGGCCGCGAGGCCTTTTTTTCCTGATCGGCCTGTGTGCCGCCCTCAGCCTGCCGGCCCGTGCCGCGCAGGGGCCCGAACCCGGCCCGCTGCTGCGGCTGTCGGCGCGCCTGGGCGCCGCCGGCCCCGCGCCCGCGCCGGCCGCGCCGGCGGCGGCCCTGACCGCGCCGATTCCCGGCGCCCCGGTCTCCTCGCCGTTCGGCTGGCGCATGCATCCCATCCTCAAGGTGCGCCGCTTCCATAACGGCGTCGATTACGCCGCGCCGGCGGGCACGCCGGTGCACGCCGCCGGCGACGGCGTGATCGAGTCGATGGGGCGCGAGCCGCGCTTCGGCCGGATGCTGCGCATCCGCCACGACGGCGAGATCGAAACCGCCTACAGCCATCTCGCCCGCTTCGCCCCCGGCCTGAAGGTGGGCAGCGTCGTCAGCGCCGGCGAAGTGATCGGCACCGTCGGCCACAGCGGCTGGGCCACCGGCCCGCACCTGGATTACGAAGTGATCGTCGACGGCCGCAGCGTCGACCCGGCCAGCCTCAAGAACCGCCCGGCCCTGCGCCTGCTGCCCACCGAGCGGCTGCTCGCGCCCACGCCGGTGCTGGAAGTGGCCCTGCACGACAACAGCGCGCTCGGCGCGCCCTGAACCGGATCGCGGCGGGGCTCAGGTCCCGGCCGGGGGAGTGGCGCCGCGCAGCGTCTGCGCCAGCGCGCGCAGGCGGCGGCCGGAGCGGCCGACGTAGGGATTCTCGGTGTCCCAGGCGTAGCCGGCGAGCACGCTGCACAGCAGCTCGTAGACCCGCGGCGGCCGCTGCTCGCTGAGCATGATGGTCTGCAGCGCGCCCTCGTACCAGGTTTCGACATAGCCCTGGAAGGTATCGACGCCGAGCATCAGCGGCTCGGTGAATTCCCGCTCCCAGTCCACCGCGCCGCCATGCAGCTGGCGCACCGCCAGCGGCACCGCCAGGGCGGCGGACTTGAGCGCGATGGTGACGCCCGAGGAGAACACCGGATCGAGGAACTTGCCGGCGTTGCCGAGCAGGACGAAGCCGGGGCCGTGCATGCTCGACACGGCGGTGGCATAGCCGCGGATCTCGCGCGCCTCCGGCCATAGGGGGCGCGCGTTGCGCAGCATGCGCTTCAGGCCCGGCTCCTCGGCGACCAGCGCCTGGAAGCGCGCGGTGACGTCGCCCGCGTGCTTCTGCAGGAAAGCGTCCTCCGCCACCACGCCGACCGAGGCGCGGCCCTGCGAGAACGGGATCAGCCAGTACCAGACATCCTCGTGCTGCGGGTGCACCGCGACGCGGATCTTGTTGCGGTCGAAATCGGCGTCGACGATGCGGTCCTCCACGTGCATGAACAGGGAGGCGCGCACCGGGAAATCGGCGGGGCGGTCCAGGCCGAGCAGGCGTGGCAGGATGCGGCCGAAGCCGCTGGCGTCGAAGACGAAGCGCGCGGTGTGCAGCGACTCGCGGCCCTGCGCGTCGCGGCTGGTGACCTGCGGCTGCGCGCCGGAGAAGTCGGCGGCGGTGATCTCCTCGCGGTAGCGCACCTCGGCGCCCATGCGCAGCGCTTCGTTGATCAGGATCAGGTCGAAGTCGGCGCGCGTCACCTGGTAGGCGTAGGGCGTGCCGGCGCAGGTCTTGGCGCAGAAGTCGAAGTCGGTCTTGAGGTCGCCGCGCACGATCTGCGCGCCGTCCTTGTACTGGAAGCCGGCCTTCTCCACCGCCTCCAGCATGCCCGCCTCCTCCAGCAGCACCAGGCTTTGCGGCAGCAGGCTCTCGCCGATGGAAAAGCGCGGGAACTGGGTCTTCTCCAGCACCCGCACCGACAGTCCGGCGCGGCGCGACAGCGCCGCCGCCATGGCGCCGGCCGGCCCGGCGCCGATCACCAGCACGTCTACGGGGGCTTCGTGCTGCATCCTGGAACTCCTTTTCAGGCGGGCATGCGGTAGGCGGCTTCGACCTCGATCAGCAGCTCGCGCCGGCAGATGTCGCCGATCACGATGCGCCGCGGCGCATCGCCGAACAATGCGTCCAGTTCCGGCCGCACCCGCGGCAGGTCCTCGGCATGGCGCAGGTAGACGATGTAGGACTCGGCGCGGAACTCGCGCGCCTCGCGCCCCGGCAGCCGGGTGTGCGCGGCATGCGCCAGCAGGGCCTGCAGGTTGGCCGCGGTCTGGCGCAGCTGCGCCGCCGGGTCGCCGGCGAAGGCGGTGGCATGGCCGACGATGCTGGCGGTGCCGGAAACCAGCAGGCGCGGCCCGTCCGCCCAGGGCAGCAGGGTGGCGCGCGAGAAGCTGGGACTGCGCAGGCCGTAGGGCCGCGGGTAGCGGAAGGCGCTGACCTGGCGCGGGTTCTCCACCTGCTGGCCGGGCCGCTTGCCGGCCAGCACGATCAGGCTGAGTCCGCCGCCGCGCGTGCCGATGGCGGTGGCGGCAGGCAGGCGCGATTCGAAATCGGGGCTGTCCGCCACGGCGCGGTAGCGGCCGACACAGAAGCGGCGGTAGCGCTCGCCGTCGCCCTCGCCCTCGTTGATCTCGCCCAGGTAGTGCCAGACGCGCCACAGCTGGGGGTAACCGCGCGCGACCAGAAAGGCGCCGACCCGCAGGTAGGCCTCGTACACCCCCCGCTCCATGTCGGCCAGCGCCGGCTCCTCCAGCCGCAGGTGCATCAGCAGCACTTCGCCGTTCTCGCTGTAGCCGATGTCGCCGTCCCAGCCGTGACGCACCGGCGTGTGGCTCAGCCACAGGTCGCCGCCGGCGTCGCCCTCCAGCGCCGGCAGCTGGACGGCGACGCGGCGCGGGTCGCGGTCGGCCGGCGCCGCGGCGAAGCGGAACTCGCACAGCGCCTGCTCGGGCAGGGGCTGTCCGGCCGGGCCTGTGTTTTCAATCAGATACGGAAGCCGCGGCCAGGCCTCGGCCAGGCGGGCGGCTTCGCTGGAGGGAAGGGTCATCTGCAAAGTATCTCGCAAAACCACCCCGCCCCGCAGCCCCGCGCCGCCGCCGGCGGCGGTCCGGTCCGCTGCTTCAGGCGGGCACGCTCATCCCGCTCAGCACCAGGTCCGGCTCGAGCCGGCACCTGCCGCTCCACGGCTGCGGCAGATGCCGCTCCAGCTCCAGCGGCAGCAGCGGCCGGATGGTGAAGACGCCGGCGCGCAGGTCGGTGGCGTCGGGGTCCAGCTCCGCGTCCTCGAAACCGACCCAGGCGGCGGTGAGGCCGTACTGGCACTTGTAGAAGGCTTCCTTGGCGCTGAAGATCAGCGCCCCCAGCCGTGCCTGTCCGGCCGGGTCCAGGCGCTCCAGCCAGGCGATCTCGCCGGCGGTGCAGACCTTCGGCCAGAGATGGCGGCCGACCCGGCCGATCAGCTCGGCGTCGACGCCGACCGAGCGCAGCTCCGCCGCGCGCGCCACCACCGCGCCATAAAAGCCATGGGTATGGGTGATGCTGCCGACGAAGCCCTCGGGCCACAGCGGCCGCCGGTCCTCGCCCACCCGCAGCGGAAAATCGCGCACGCCGAACCGCGCCAGGGCCTGCCGCGCGCACAGCCGGCCGGCGGCGAATTCGCCGACGCGCTTGGCGATGGCCTTGCGCAGGTGCGCCGCTTCGGCCGGGTGCAGCAGGGCCGGATCGCCGGGCTGGCGCGTCTCCGCCGTGGCCACCGCCGGCGGGAACAGCGAGGCCAGCAGCATCAGTTCGGCACCTTGACCACCGAGATGCGGCCGCCGCCGAGGGGCTGGCCGCCGGCTTCGGCGCCGACCTCGTACTGGGTGCCGCCCTCGAAGTAGACCAGCTCGCGGGCGCGGATGGCGATCGGCCCGGGCAGCGTGTCGAGCCGCTCCACCGCGAAGCGGAAGTCGCGCGCCGACACCAGCCAGCCCGGCGGCGCGCGCTCGCCCTGGGATTCCGACACCAGGCCGCGGTGCAGGGCCATGGCCTGGGCGCAGTATTCGATCAGGTGCAGCGCCGCCAGCGCCCCGTCGCGGCGCAACGGGTTCTCGGGATCGCGATGGCTGTGGGCGAGGCAGGCGATGGAGGTCTGGTCCCAGTGCTCGACTGCGTCGAGCAGGCACATGCTGCCGGCGTGCGGCACCAGGGCGCGGATGCGGTCCTTGCCGACCGGCGTCACCCGACCGGCTCCACCGCGACGGCGAGATTGCAGCCCGGCGCATGCGGCAGCACCAGCTGCGCCGCTTCGCCGCGTGCCACGGCACGCAGCAGCGGCAGGCCGCGCAGCGCCGGGTTGCCGCGACGCAGCCGCTCCAGCGCCGGGTCCTCCAGCGCGGTTTCCGGCGCGTCGGTCAGCGACAGGTCGAGCCGCGCCAGCGCCGCGCCTGCCGGCTCGGCGTGCAGCACCAGGGCGATGCTGCCGGCGCAGGCCATCGGCCGCACCGGCCGCAGCAGCGGCGGCGGCAGGCCGTCGAATGCGACCAGCAGCACGCCGTAGCCGTCGCCGTGCACCAGGGCCGCCGCTTCGAGCAGGCCCATGGCGAGGGAGCCGTCATGCCCGCCGACCGCGGTCGAGGGCTGGCGGCAGGCGGTGGCGATGCTCCAGTAGCCGCCGGCGGCGTTGTGCACCGAGTTGTGGAAGTCGGTCGGCGACACCGCGCGCACCGGCTCGGCCAGCGCCGTGTTGATGCGGTCCATCACCGTGAGATCGGAATCGGACGAGGCGAACACCGCCGCCAGGGCCGAGAAGTCGAGCGTGCAACCGGCACGCGCGTCCTCGCCGGCGCGGAACGCCTGGCGCACCCCGGGCGGCGCGCGGCGCCGCTCGTTCGGCGGCAGCAGCTGCGGCGCGTAGGGCGCTTCCTCCTGCTCCGCCCAGGGCTGGGCGCCGGCCAGCACGGCGCGGCCCGCGCTCCAGCCCGGCAGGCCCGGCGCGGCCAGGCCCACGGCGCGCAGGTAGAGGGGGGCGATCATCGCCGCGCCCCGAACAGCAGGCTGCAATTGCTGCCGCCGAAGCCGAAGGAATTGCTCAGCACCCGCGCCACCCGTGCCGCGCGCGTCTCCATCGCCACCGCCGCGCGCAGCTGCGGATCGCGCTCGCGCGTGTTGAGGCTGCGCGGCACCAGGCCATGCTCGATGCACAGCAGGGCGATCGCCGCCTCGACCATGCCGGCGGCGCCGAGCGTGTGGCCGGTCCAGCCCTTGGTCGAGGAACACGGCACCGCCTCGCCGAATACCGCGCTGACGGCGCGGTCTTCCGACAGGTCGTTGGCCATGGTGCCGGTGCCGTGCAGGTTGATGTAATCCACCGCCGGCGGCTCCAGCCCGGCGCGCGCGAGCGCCTGGCGCATCGCCGCGGCGGCGCCGCGGCCTTCCGGATCGGGAGTGGACATGTGGTGGGCGTCGGCGCTCTCGCCGTAGCCGAGCAGGACCAGGCCGGCGTCGGCGGCCTGCGGATCGAGAATGGCGAAGCCGCCGGCCTCGCCGATCGAGATGCCGCTGCGCCTGGCGTCCGCCGGGCGGCAGATCTCGGCCGAGACCAGCTGCAGGGAGTTGAATCCGTAGAGCGTGGTCAGGCACAGGCTGTCGACGCCGCCGACCACCGCCGCGTCGCAGATGCCGGCGCGGATCGCGCGCGCCGCGGCGGCGAACACCTTGGCGCTCGACGAGCAAGCCGTGGAGATGGTCTGGTACGGCCCGCCGAGGCCGAGCAGCAGGCGCGCGAACTCGCCCGGCACGTGGATGCTCTGGCTGTGGCGGTAGTCGAACCAGTCCGGCAGGCGCTGCGCCGCGCGGTCGCGGCACTGGTAGGCCCGCTCGGCCTGGCGCACGCCGGAGGTGCTGGTGCCGACGAACAGGCCGATGCGCGCTGCGCCGTAGCGCCGGCGCAGCGCGCCCACGGCTTCCATGAAGCCGTCCTGCCGCAGCGCTTCGAACAACAGCCGGTTGAGGCGGCAATCCCAGGCGGCGTGCTCCGCCGGCAGCGGCTGCTCCAGCTGCGCGACCTCGCCGAACCAGCACTCCAGCGCGCCGTCTTCGAAGCTGCCGCGGCGCAGGCCGGTGGCGCCGTCGCGCAGCGCGCCGAGCAGCGCGGCCTTGCCGCGGCCGCTGGCAGTGGTGACGGTGTAGTGGCTGACGGGCAGCGGCGTCATCGGCCCGGATCGGTCCAATAAGGATAGAAATTGAACCAATTGTAGGGGGCCTCCCTGACCTCCTGCTCCAGCCGTTCGGCATAGCGCTGCGCCAGAGCCTGGATCGCCGCCTGGCGGCCGGCGCGGGTCGCCTTGAGGCCGGGGCTGAGCAGCTCGAAGCGCGCCTCGTAGTCGCGGCCGCCGCGATAGATGCCGAAGGCGGCGATCACCGGCGCGTGCAGCACCGAGGCCAGCACCCAGGGCCCGGCCGGCAGCCGCGCAGTGCCGCCGAGCAACTGCACCTCGAGCGCGGCCTCGGGGCCCTGCACGCGGTCGGCCATGATGCCGACGCTGGTGCCGGCGTCCAGCGCCTCGCGCAGCGCCAGCACCAGCTCCGGGCCGCGCCGGCCGGCGTCGATGATGGAGGCGGCGAAGCCGGGGTTGAGGCGTTCGAGCAGGCCGGTCAGCAGCGGCCCCTGGCCGCGGTCGAGCAGGATCTTCAGCGGAATGCCGTGCGATCCTTCGCCGAGCTGGCGCAATACCTCGAAGCTGCCGTGGTGCGATACCAGCATGATGCAGCCTCTGCCGCCCTGCGCCAGGCGCATCACCTCCTCGGGCAGCCCGAGCTTGAGGCGCAGCTGGCGCGCGCGTCCGCACAGGATCAGCAGGCGGTCCAGGGTGCAGGCGGCGAAGGTATGGAAGTGGCGCAGCCGCTCGGCCAGAGCCGGCTCGCGGCCGAGGACGCGCCGCAGGTAGTCGTGCGAGGCGCGCCGCGCCGCGCCGCCGGTAGCAAAGAAGAACCAGGTGATCGGCCACAGCAGCAGGCGCGACAGGCCGCGCCCGAGATGGCGGCCGATCCAGGCGATCAGCCCGAGCCAGAACGCCGAGCTGCGCTCGGGCTGGGCCTTCCAGCCGCCCTGCTCGCGCGCATTCATGCGCTGGCGCCGAACAGCATCTGCCCCTGGGCGGCGACGCCCGCAGCGGTGGCGCAGCTGAACCGCAGCCCGCCGGCCGCCAGGGCGGTGAAGGAGACCCGCACCGCCTCGCCGGGACGCACCGGCCGGGTGAATTTCACCATCCTGATTTCGCGCAGCGGCCCCAGCTCCGGACGCAGTTCGCGCAGCACGGCGCAACTGAGCTCGAGCAGGACCACCGCCGGCACGATCGGGTCGCCGGGAAAATGCCCCGGCAGGCAGGGATGGCCGGCCGGCACGGTGAAGCCGCCTTCCAGGGCATGGACGATGGTCATGCGCGGAGCAGCTCCAGCAGCCTGGCACGCGGCAGCTTGCCAACTTCGTTGCGCGGCAGGCGGTCCACCCGCCGCAGCGGGCGCGGCAGGAAGGCCGGGTCGACGCTGCGGCGCAGCGCCTCGAGGATCTGCGCCTCGGCCAGCGCCGGCGCCACCACCAGGGCGGCGGGTCGCAGCACCGCGGCGCCGTCCACCGGGTCGGGCAGGAACACCACGCCGTCCTCGACGCCCGGGATCGCCAGCAGGCGGTGGTTGAGCTCGGCCAGGGACATGCGCTTGCCGGCCACCTTGAGCAGGTCGCCGCTGCGGCCGAGCAGGCGGAAGCGGCCGTCGGGCTGCAGCTCGATCACGTCGGCCAGGCGCACCGCCGCGGCCAGGTGCGGCGCGGCGGCCACGGCGCCCTGCTCCTCCTCGCGCAGGCTCACGCCCGGCAGCGGCTGCCACAGCTCGCCCCGGCAGGTGCGGCGGGTGGCCACCGCGCCGGTCTCGGTGGAGCCGTAGATCTCGTGCACCGGCGCGCCCAGCGCCTGCTCCGCCGCCGCGGCGAGCGCGGCGCCCAGCGGCGCGGTGGCGCTGACGATGCCGGCCAGCGGCGGCAGTGCCAGGCCGGCCTGCACCAGCGCCTGCAGGTGCACCGGCGTGGTCACCAGCAGGCGCGGCGGCGGCAGCTGCTCCAGCGCCTGCCGCACGTCCTGCGGAAAGAACGGCCGCCCGGCATGGGTCACCGCGCCGCCGGCCAGCGCCGCCAGCACCGTGGTCTCGAGGCCATAGGTGTGCTGCGGCGGCACCGTGGCGACGACGTAGGCGCCGGCGAAGCCCAGGCGCCGCGACAGCAGGTCGATGTGGTCGGCGAGCCGGCCCCAGGTCTTGGCGTGCGGCAGCGGCTCGCCGGTGCTGCCCGAGGTGAACGGGATCGCCGCCACCAGGTCGGCGGCGATGGCCGGCGGCGGCCCTTCCCAGTCCGGCCCGGCCAGGTCACGCGGCACCGCCACGGCGTCGGCCGCGGGCGCGTCGGCGAGGACGTAGCTGCCCGGATAGCGCTGGCGGATGCCGGCCAGGGTGGCCTCGGCCTGGTTCGGCGGCAGCAGGCTGGTCTGCCCGCGCAGCAGGGCGGCGGCGAAGCCGAGCAGGAAATTCCGGCGCGAGTCGCACAGGTTCAGCAGCTGTGTCGCCGGCGGCAGCATCCGCGCCAGGCGCGCCGCCTGGCCGAGGAAGGCGGCCTGGGTGAGAGCGTGGCCGCCGCCGTGCAGCAGCGGCGCCGCGGGCCGGTAGCCGTGGATGAGGGGCGGCCCGTTCAATGCGGACGGTAGCTGGTGACGCTGCGCAGGAAGGCCCGGAAGTTCAGCGGCGTCTTGTCCGGGAACAGCACCCGGCGCACCGCGTATTCGCCGGCGAACAGCGCGCCCAGCAGCAGGTAGCTGATGAAGTTGGCGAACACCGACCAGGCCTGGTCCGACCAGAACAGCAGCAGCGCCAGGGTCACCAGCAGGATCAGGCCCAGGGTCGCCACCCAGACCCAGGTGACCGCCCTCGTGTAGTCGCGCTGCTCCGGCGACAGCGGGCCGTTGATCGAGTCGGCGATGCGGGTGATCAGCGGCTCCCGCCCCGGCAGCAGGCTCGGCGCGAAGGCCGACAGCACCAGCCCGGGGATGATCAGCGAGGGCAGGTACAGCGCGTAGGCGCCGTCGCCCAGTTCCAGCAGCAGCAGGTCGCCGGCGGCGAACAGCAGCAGGCCGCCCCAGGCCCTGAGGCTGCCGGCGGCGAGCGGCTTCAGGAACAGCGCCACGTAGGCGCAGCCCACCGCCGCGCATTGCAGCCAGGGGCGATGCAGCATCACCGCCAGGTGCGTCAGCAGCGGGAAGGCGAACAGCAGCGGAACGCGGATCAGCAAGGCAGTCCAGCCGCGGCTTCAGCCCTGACCGGGGGCGGCCGGCGCCGCCTGCTGCCGCACGTGCTCGCCGAGGGCGCGCAGCGAGGCGAAGGCGCGGCGGGTCGCCTCGTCCTCCGAGCGCATGACCACGCCGTACTTCTGCTGCAGGGCCAGGGCGATTTCCAGGGCGTCGATCGAGTCCAGCCCCCAGCCGCCGGCCTTGTCGCTGAACAGCGGGGCCTCCGGGTCGATGGCCGAGGTGTCGCGCCCCTCGAGGTTGAGCACCTCGACCAGCAGGTCAGCCAGTTCACGCTCGGCGCTGGTGAGAGCGGACATCGCGGTTTTTCCTCGGGAAATTAGTAAAGATTGACTCATGGTGGCCGGCTCGGCGCCGGTCTTGCGTATGCTGCAACAGTTCGCAATGGTATGGTACCCCAAGCCGGGGCAGGAGCACCGCAGCATGAAACCCCTGGAACCGGCGGCAGGGAGACAAGAGCAGCCCCGCAACACGCTGCCGGGGCAGGGGACTGGATGAGCCTGAGGAACCGACTGGATCGCGGCTGGCGCATGTTCGGCACCGGCCTGTCGTTTGCCTGCTTCGGCCTGGGCGGCGTGCTGCTGAGCCTGACCCTGTTCCCGCTGATCCGCCTGACCTCGCCGGACCGCGACACCACCCGCCGCCGCATCCAGCGGGCCATGCACTACACCTTCCGCCTGTTCGTGCTGCAGATGACCCTGCTCGGGGTGATCAGCTACGAGGTGCGCGGGCGCGAGCGCCTGCGCCGCGGCGGCACCCTGGTGGTGGCCAACCATCCCAGCCTGATCGACGTGGTGCTGCTGATCGCGCTGATGCCGGAGGCCGACTGCATCGTCAAGCAGGCCTTGTGGCGCAACCCGTTCCTGCGCTGGCCGGTGGCCTGGGCCGACTACACTCCCAACAGCGACTCGGCCGAGCAGCTGGTGGAGACCGCCGCGGCCAAGCTGCGCGCCGGCCGCTCCCTGATCATCTTCCCCGAGGGCACGCGCAGCCGCCCGGGCCAGCCGCTGACCATGCAACGCGGCGCCGCGCGCATCGCCCTGGCCGCCGGCACCGAGGTGCTGCCGGTGACCATCACCTGCGAGCCGCGCATGCTCGGCAAGGGCGAGCCCTGGTACCGGGTGCCGCCCCGCCCCGGCCACTGGCGCATGGTGGTGGGCGAGCCGATGCACGCCGCCGACTATGCCCCGGCGGGCGTGCCCGAGCCCCTGGCGGCGCGGCGCCTGACCCGCCATTTCGTCGAATACTTCACCCGGTCGGTGACCGCCGTCACGCCGGCCGCCGCCGGCGGAGGGTCCGCGCTGGTGCCAGGCGGTACAATGTATCGGGGCGTCGACGCCTAAAGAATCCAGTCATCCCATTCCGAGCTTTATGGACAGCAAAGAGGAAATCCACGCCCGCCTGAAGGAAGTGCTGGTGGAACTGTTCGAGATCGAACCGGCCAAGATCACGCCGGAGGCGCATCTCTACCAGGACCTGGGCATCGACAGCATCGACGCCATCGACCTCCTGCTGCGCCTCAAGGAGCTGACCGGCAGGAAGATCCAGCCGGAAACCTTCAAGCACGTGCGCACCGTCGCCGACGTCACCGAAGCGATCCACGCCCTGGGCCTGAGCGAAGCCGCCACCGGTACGTGAGCGTGCCGGAGCCTGGTCCGGCGGCGCTGCGGCCGGCCATCGTCATCCCCTTCTACAACCATGAGCGCGCCATCGGCCGGACCGTGGCCGGGCTGCGCCGCTATGGCCTGCCCTGCTGGATCGTCGACGACGGCAGCGAGCCGCGCTGCGCGCCGGTGCTGCGGCAGCTGGCCGAGCAGGAGCGCGGCTGGCTGCGGCTGCTGCGGCTGAGCCCCAACCAGGGCAAGGGCCTGGCGGTGATGACGGGCATGCGCGCCGCCGCCGCCGCCGGCTGCAGCCACGCCGTGCAGATCGACGCCGACGGCCAGCATGACCCGGCCGGGCTGGAGCGCCTGCTGCAGGCGGCGCGGCAGCATCCGGCGGCGGTGATCTGCGGCGTGCCGGTCTATGATGCCTCGGTACCCAAAGGCAGGCTCTATGGCCGCTACATCACGCATGTGTGGGTGTGGATCAACACCCTCTCGCTGGAGATCCGCGACTCGATGTGCGGCTTCCGCGTCTACCCGCTGGCGCCGGCGCTGCGCGTCTGGGACACGCAGCCGGTGGGCCGGCGCATGCAGTTCGACACCGACATCCTGGTGCGGCTGTTCTGGCAGGGGCTGCGTGTGATCAACGTGCCGGTGCGCGTCACCTACCCGCCCGACGGCGTCTCCCACTTCGACCTGTGGCGCGACAACCTGCGCATCTCGGGCATGCACGCGCGCCTGTTCTTCGGCATGCTGCGGCGCCTGCCGCGGCTGGTGGCGCAACGCCTGCGGGGCCGCCGGTGACCAGGCGCAGCGCCGAGGTCGAGATCGAGGTGCCGTTCCACGACGTCGATATGGTCGGCATCGTCTGGCACGGCCATTACGCCAAGTACTTCGAGATCGCGCGCTGCGCCCTGCTCGAAAGCTTCCGCTACAACTATATGGAGATGATGGCCAGCGGCTACGGCTGGCCGGTGATCGACCTGCGCCTGCGCTACGTCAAGCCGGCGCAGTTCGGCCAGAAGATCCGCGTGCGCGCTACGCTGCTGGAATGGGAGAACCGCTTGAGGATCGAATACCTGGTCCGCGACGCCGTCAGCGGCGAGCGCCTGACCAAGGGCGAGACGGTGCAGGTGGCGGTCCACATCGCCACCCGCGAGATGTGCCTGCAATCGCCGGACGTGCTGTTCGAGCGCCTGGGAGTGCCGAAGCCGTGAGAATCCTGCTGCTGTCCCTGCTGCTGCTCTGCGGCGCGGCACGGGCCGATGGACCCAAAGCGGCGGCGGGCGACGTCTTCGCCCATCCGCTGACGCCGGCGCAGATGTCGGCCTTGCTCGGCCCCTCGGCCAGGCCGCTGGCCGCCTCGCCCGGCCTGCGCGGCCGCTTCGAGCAGCGCAAGTACCTGCCCGAGCTGCCCAGGCCGCTGCTGTCCACCGGCGAGTTCCTGTTCGCCAGGGACACCGGCGTGTGGTGGCACACCCGCACGCCGTTCGAGTCGGTGTTCATCCTGACCCGCGAAGGCGCGCGCAGCCGCGACGAGGGCGGCAGCGAGACCCGCGTCAGCGCCGCCGACCAGCCCGGCGTGGCGGTGGCGGCGCGCATCTTCTTCGCGCTGTTCGCGCTGGACTTCGAGGCCCTGTCCAAGGACTTCGACACCTTCGGCATGGCGACCGGCAGCGGCAAGAACGCCGGCTGGCAGGTCGGCCTGCGGCCGAAGTCGGCGGCGATGGCGGCGGTGTTCCGGGAGTCGGTGATCGAAGGGCGGCAGCGGGCCGACCGGATCGAGCTGCGCGACGCCCAGGGTGACCGCACCGAGATCGCGTTGCCGGAAGTGACGGTTTTGTCCGGTGGCCTCACGGCCGCCGACAAGCAGCGCTTCGATTAGGGCCGGTTCACGCGATTTCGATCGCTGCGAAGGGGTCTGTTTGGCGCAGTGCAAGGCGCGACCGACGCGGTGCACTGGATGCACACAAGGAGGGAGCAACGTGGCAATGCGCCAAAACAGACCCCTTCCCGCAGGGTTGCCCCCGGATTTGCGTTCATGCGGCGTTGCTCGTCGCTCCCGTACCTTCAGTACGCCGCGCTCCGCGCGCCTTGCCTGGCACAAAATGGGGGGCAACGACAGGGCATGGACTTGTTCAGAGGCTCCCTAGTGTCCAACACCATCGAAGCCCGCTTCCGCCTGTGGGGCGCCGCCATGCTCGCGCTGGTGCTGGCCTTCGCCGTGCTGGTGCTGCCGCGGCTGCACGCCGAGACCAGCATCTTCGCGCTGCTGCCGGCGGACCAGCGCGACGCCGGCGCCGAGCAGGCGCTCAACGCCTACACCGATCAGCTGTCGCGCAACAGCCTGTTCCTGGTCGGCGCTGCGGATTTCGACACCGCGCGCCGCGCGGCCCAGGCCTTCGCCGATGCCTTGCAGGCCAGCGGCCAGTTCGCCCAGGTGCGGCTGAGCCTGGACCGCCTGCTGGCGGCAGGCGCGCGCGCCGACCTGCCGTGGCGCGGCTACCTGCTCGCCGCGCGCCAGCGCGAATGGCTGGAGCAGGGCCAGATCGAGCGGCTGCACGCCGAGGCGCAGCGGGCCTTCTACACGCCGGCCGGCTTCATGCGCCCGTTCAACGCGTCCGAAGACCCGCTGGGCCTGCTCTCGGCCTTCGTCACCAGCCAGCGCCCGCCGGCGGGCAAGGCGCGGCTGCGGCAGGACGTGCTCGCGGTGGATGCCGCCGGCGGCGCCTACGTGATGCTGGTGGCGCAGACCGCCGCCAGCGCCTTCTCGGTCGCCACCGAGGAGGCCGCCGGCAGGGCCATCGCGCAGGCGCGCGGCGCCGCCGCGCGGGCCGGCGCGACCGAGGTGGTCGGCTCCGGCGTGATCCAGCACGCCGCCGCGGCGGTGGCGCAGAGCAAGCGGGAGATGTCCTTGTTCAGCGGCTTGTCGCTGGCCGGCACGGTGCTGCTGGTGCTGCTGATGTTCCGCTCGCCGCGCCCGCTGCTGCTGACCGTGCTGGCCATGGCCCTGGGCGGCATCGCCGGGCTGAGCGCCTGCTGGTGGGTGTTCGGCCAGGTGCACCTGGTGACCCTGGTGTTCGGCAGCAGCCTGATCGGCTGCTCGGTGGACTACGCCATCTTCTTCTTCGCCGACCGCTTCCGCGATCCCGCCGGCTGGCGGCCGGAGCTGGCCCCGGCCTACGTCACGCCCGGCATCGCGCTGGGCTACATGACCACCGCGCTGTCCTACGGCGCGATGCTGCTGGCGCCCTTCCCCGGCCTGCGCCAGATCGCGTTGTTCTCCAGCGTCGGCCTCGGCGTGTCCTGCGGTTGCGTGCTGTTCCTGCTGCCGCGCCTGGCGCGGAGCTGGCCGCTGCCGCCGCAGGCCCTGCCGCTGCGCCTGTGCCAGCGCCTCGCCGCGCTGCCGCGCCTGACCTCGCCGCGCCTGCGGCTGGCGCTCGCCGCGCTGGCGGCGGTGGTGGTCGCCGGCGGGTTGTCGCGCCTGCAGTTCCTCGACGACGTGCGCGCGCTGCAAAGCTCGCCGCCGCCGCTGCTGCACCAGGAGCTGCGGGTGCGCGAGCTGCTCGGCCAGGCCGCCGACCGGCGCTTCCTGCTGGTGCGGGGCGACTCGGCCGAGCAGGTGCTGCAACGCGAAGAGGACCTGCGCCGGCGCCTGGCGCCGCTGCTCGCCGACGGCCGCCTCGGCCAGCTGCTCGCGGTGTCGTCGGCGCTGCCCTCGCTGCGCACGCAGCAATCCGATCACGCGCTGCTTGCGCGCACCGTCTACGCGCCGGACGGCCTGCTGCCGCGCTTCCTGCGCGAACTGGGCTACGACCAGGCGGCCATCGGCAGGCAGCTCGCCGCCTTCGACGGCAGCGGTCCGCTGCGGCCCGAGGAGTTCTTCGCCGGCGCCGCGTCCGAGCCGTACCGGCCGCTGTGGCTGGGCCAGGTCGGCGGCGGCTGGGCCAGCGCCGTGACCTTGTTCGACCTGCGCGACCCGGCGGCGCTGGCGCAGGCGGTGGCCGGCCTGCCCGGAGTGCGCCTGATCGACAAGATCGCCGACATCTCCGACGTCCTGCAGCGCTACCGCCGCATCGCGCTGCTGCTGATCCTGGCGGTCTATGCCGTGATCGGCCTGCTGATGAGCCGTCGCTACGGCTTCGCCGGCGCGGCAGCGCTGGTGCTGTCGCCGGCGGGCGGCGGGCTGGTGGCCACGGCGCTGCTGGCCTGGGCCGGGGTGCCGCTCAACCTGTTCCACGTGCTGGCCCTGCTGCTGGTGCTCGGCATGGGCGCGGACTACGCCATCTTCCTGCGCGAGGCGCGCGGCGATGAAGGTCCGGCGATGCTGGCGGTGGTGCTGGCCATGCTCACCGCCGCGCTGTCATTCGGCCTGCTGTCGTTCTCCTCCACGCCCTTCATCCGCGCCATCGGCCAGGTGCAGGCCCTCGGCATCTTCATCGCGCTGCTGCTGGCCCTGGCGCTGCGGCCGCCGCGCGCGGCGGCGCACGCCTGAGGGTTTATTCATTACGATGACGGGATGAATCCTCACCCGAATCCTTCCCGGCGGCCCCGCCGCGGCGCCGCGCTGGTCCTGTGCGGCCTGCTCGGCCTGGGCCTGGCCGGCTGTTCGTACCTGCCGCGCAAGCTGCCCCCCACTGCCGCCTCGGCGCCGCAGCCGGAGGGGCCGCCGCTGCTGGCGCCGGACACGCTGGGCGGCAGCCGCGACACGCAGCAGATCCTGCGCGCCGCCTTCGGCGAGCGCGAGGTCACGCTGCGCTCGGTGGTGCGCTGCTCGCCGGAGCGGATCGAAATGGTGGTGCTGACCGCCCTGGGCCAGCGCGCGATGTCGCTGCAGTGGGACGGGCACGACTGGAAGGTGGAGACGGCGCCGCTGGTCCCCGCAGCGCTGCGGCCGGAATGGCTGGTAGCTGACATGCAGCTGGCGCTGTGGCCCCTGGCGGCGCTGCAGGCGGCCTACAGGCCGGCCGGCTGGGAGGTCACCGAGCCGGGCGGCGGCGTGCGCCGCCTGCGCCACGGCGGCAAGCTGGTGGCCGAGGTCGCCTACGCCGATGCCGACCCCTGGCACGGCCGCTACTGGATCACCAATTTCCGCTTCGGCTATGCCTTGTCGGTGCAGGCCGAGGCAGAATGAAACCCGGGGAGGAGACGAGCGAGATGAACCGGCGCGTACTGGTCACGGGGAGCAGCCGCGGCATCGGCCGCTGCGTCGCGCTGCGGCTGGCGCGCGCCGGCTTCGGCGTGGTGCTGCACGGCCGTGCGCCCTCTGCGGCGCTGGACGCGGTCGCTGCCGAGCTGGGCGGCGTGCCCAGCCTGGCGTTCGACATCGCCGACCGCGCCGCCTGCAAGGCTGCGCTGGAAGCCGACCTCGCCGCGCACGGCGCCTATTACGGCGTGGTCTACAACGCCGGCATCGCCCGCGACGGCACTTTCGCCGCGCTGTCCGGCGAGGACTGGGACCAGGTGCTGCACACCAATCTCGACGGCTTCTACAACGTGATCCAGCCGCTGCTGATGCCGATGGTGCGGCAGCGCCGCGGCGGCCGCATCGTCACCCTGGCCTCGGTCTCGGGGGTCGCCGGCAACCGCGGCCAGGTCAACTACAGCGCATCCAAGGCCGGTATCATTGGCGCCACCAAGGCGCTGGCGGTTGAACTGGCCAGCCGCAACATCACCGTCAACTGCGTGGCTCCCGGCCCGATCAACACCGACATGCTCAAAGACGCGCCGACCGAGGAGATGCTGAAGATGATCCCGGCCGGCCGCCTGGGCGAGGCCGACGAGGTCGCCAGCCTGGTCGCCTACCTGATGGGCGACGACGCCGCCTACATCACGCGCCAGGTCATCGGCGTCAACGGCGGAATGGTGTGATGGTCAACAGAGTCGTCGTCACCGGCATGGCCGGCATCACCTCGCTGGGCAGCGACTGGACCAGCATCGAGAACAAGCTGCGCGGCGGCGTCTCCGGCATCCAGGCGATGCCGGAATGGGACCGCTACAAGGACATCAACACCCGCCTCGCCGGCCCGGTACCGGACTTCGCCACGCCGAAGCACTACACCCGCAAGGCGCTGCGCACCATGGGCCGGGTCGCCCAGCTCGGCGTGCGCGCCACCGAGCTGGCGCTGCAGGACGCCGGCCTGCTGGACGATCCGGAGATCCGCAGCGGCGCCATGGGCGTGGCCTACGGCTCCTCCACCGGCAGCACCGACGCGGTGCGCGAATTCGTCACCCTGCTCTCCACCGGCGAGAACGGCGACATCAGCGCCACCACCTACGTGCGCATGATGGGCCACACCGCCGCGGTCAACATCGGCGTCTACTTCGGCCTCAAGGGCCGGGTCATCCCCACCTCCAGCGCCTGCACCTCCGGCAGCCAGGGCATCGGCTACGCCTACGAGGCGATCCGCTTCGGCAAGCAGAAGATGATGGTGGCCGGCGGCGGCGAGGAGCTGTGCGTCACCGAGGCGGCGGTGTTCGACACCCTGTTTGCCACCAGCACGAAAAACGACGCGCCCGGCACCACGCCGCGCCCCTTCGACCGCGACCGCGACGGCCTGGTCATCGGCGAAGGCGCCTGCACCCTGGTGCTCGAGGAGCTGGAGCACGCCCGGGCGCGCGGCGCGAAGATCTACGCCGAGATCGTCGGCTTCGGCAGCAACGCCGACGGCGACCACGTCACCCAGCCCAACAAGCAGACCATGGAGATCGCCATGCGCCTGGCGCTGGAGGAGGCGCAGCTGGCGCCGGAGGCGATCGGCTACGTCAACGCCCACGGCACCGCCACCGAGCTCGGCGATATCGCCGAGAGCCAGGCGACGCATGCCCTGTTCGGCAGCCGCATGCCGTTCAGCTCCATGAAGGGCAACCTCGGCCATACGCTCGGCGCCTGCGGCGCAATCGAGAGCTGGTTCACAGTCGAGATGCTGCGCCGCGGCTGGTATGCCCCTACACTGAACCTGCGCAACGTCGACCCGCGTTGCGGCGAACTTGACTACATCATCGGGGAAGGCCGTACCATGCAGTGCGAGTACGCCATGAACAATAATTTCGCGTTCGGCGGGATCAATACTTCGCTGGTGTTCCGGCGGCTGGACTAGAAATCGTCATCGCCGGGCGCCTGTGTTGCGTACCGCTCGAGAGAGGGGATTTCATGCAAATTCCGCCCGGGACCCGAATCGCGTTGGTCCTGCTGACCGCGACCGCCATCGCCGCCTGCGGCGCGCGCGGCTTCAGCAAACCCGGCGCCACGCAGCAGGACTTCGACACGGACCTGCGTTGGTGCGAGTACGAGGCCAATCGCGCGGTCAATCCCTGCTTCCACGGCACCCGCTGTCAGCACAATGATGCACGGAACGCCTGCATGGAACGAAAGGGCTGGACCATCGGGCGTGACCCGGACCGCTTCATGATCCACCGCTAGCGGCGTCCGTCTTTCCGGTCATCGAACGGCAATAACCCGGATCGTTTTGGTCCGCTACAATCCTTCAACCCACCAGCAACAACACTCCAGGGAGCCCCGGGATGTTCAAGAAACTGATCTTGATCTTGGCTTTGAGCTTTTCGATGGCGGCACAGGCGCGCCACGCCGCCGTCCCCTTGCAGGACCCGCCGCCCCTGCCAGTGCCCGCTGGCGCCACAGCCGTCGATGTGGAGAAGGCCATCGTCGTCTCGGGAGCGCAGCGTAGCTGGCGCGTGGTCGATAAGAAGCCCGGCGTGGTGGTGCTGGAGTACGCGCCGCGCCAGTTTTCAGTGACCGTCACCGTCAGCTACGATGCCCACAGCGTGAAAATCGCCTACAAGGACAGCCAGGACATGGAGTACGGTCAAGAGAACGGCCAGCCTGTGATCCACCCGAACTATAATCGCTGGACCAACAACCTCGCCCACGACATCGAGTCGCAGATGTCGATCCTGTCGGTCAAATAAAGCCGACACAAGGCGCCGGCTATGCAGGCAGCCGGCGCCTTGTGCTTCAATAGTCGAAGCTCAACCGCAGTACCGGCTGGTGGGTGTCGGGCGAATACGAGACCGACAGCCCTTGGCGGCGCAGCAGATTGAGCTTTTGCTGCGAGTCCGCAAACAGCCAGGCGCTAAGCCCCATGATCGGCAAGCCCACGCCCAGGCCAGCGGCATAACCTACGTAGGGATTGTGGGTGGTCGGCTGGCCGTTGTGCCTTTCGTCGCGGTTCTGGGCCGAGGCGACGGCCGAATCGACGCTCCCCCCGACGATGAATAGCCCGCCCACCACCATTCCGGCGATAGCGCCGGAGCGGCGATTCTGTTGATGTTCGATGGCGCGGTCGATGCTGGCTCGGGCAGCCGGTGCCGCAGCAGGCGCGGCGTCATCGCTCCAGGCCGACGCGGCCAGACCACAGCCGAGCATCCCGGCGAGCGCCGCCGCAGCGAGGCGCGCGCGGCCCCGTGAAGTCCCAGACATGTATTTCCCCTTGCGTGCCGCCCGGATGCCGGGGCGACTCCCCAGGGGCATGATGCCGTGGCTAGATCCGGCGCGCAACGAGGTTGATCAGCGTTTCCTCATGCCCGGCGCGGGGCTTGATGCGGAACCAGCGCTCGAAGATTCCGAGGTCGCCGCGGCTCCACCACAGGTAGGGATAGGAGATCGAGGACGGCGCCACTTCGAAGCCGGCGCCGCGCACCATCGCCAGGTACTCCTCCGCTGTCTTCTGCACCTCCATCGGGTGGCGGAACAGCAGGCGGATGATCCAGGAATGGATGTATTTGCGGGTCGACTCGGCGAACAACATGATGCCGCCGGGCTTGAGCACGCGGCGGAACTCGGCCAGCGCCGCGTCCTGGTCAACCAGGTGGTGGAAGGTCTGGTGGCAGAACAACAGGTCCACCGACTGGTTGGGCAGGGGCAGTCGCGCACTGTTGGCCTGGCGCAGATCGACTTCGATGCCGGCGCGTGCGGCGGTCGCGGCCGCCGCCTTGAGCATCTCCGGTGAAACGTCGATGCCGATCAGCGTGCGCGGCGCGAAGCGCTGTTTGAGCAGATCGAACGAGCGGCCCCAGCCACAGCCGACGTCGACGATCACCGGGTAGGAAGCCTTCCGCTCGGGGATCAGCCGCTCCAGGTCGTTCACCGCCCGCTTGAGCACGTGCACCGCCCAGGTCTCGGTGTTGAGGAACCAGATGCCGAAGCGCGTCTCGGGCACGTGGTCCTGGTGCGGCCGGGGGTTGCCGCCGAGCTTTTCGATGTGCTGCACAGCCGTCCTCGTCTGGATGGAGATGCAAAGTCCCTTGCAACGATTCTACGCACAAATCGCGCGGATCAGGCGGCTCCCAAATCACCGACCATCGCCCCGTGCGCAAGTTCAGTCCGGCCGCTGGCGCCGGGCTCGGCTGCCGTTGTATGGTGCAGCCCCGCCCCGATGGCGCCACCATAAACGAGGATCCGCGATGAAGGCTGTCGTCTGCCGCGAACTGGGCCCGCCCGAGAGCCTGGTGTTCGAGGAGGTCAAGGAAGCGAACATGGGGCCGGGCGAGGTGCGCATCGCGGTCAAGGGCGCCGGCGTCAATTTCCCCGATACGCTGATCATCCAGGGCAAGTACCAGATGAAGGCGGCGCCGCCGTTCACCCCCGGCGCCGAGGTTTCCGGCACCGTGCTCGCCGTCGGCGAGAAGGTCAGGCACGTCAAGGTCGGCGATCCGGTCGCCGCCATCGTGCCGGTCGGTGCATACGCCGAGCAGGTCGTCGCCTCCGGCGACGCCGTGCTGCCGCTGCCGCCGAACATGGACCTGATCGCCGCCGCCGGCTTCCCGCTGGCCTACGGCACCACGCTGCACGCGCTGAAGCAGCGCGGCCAGCTCAAGCCGGGCGAGACGCTGCTGGTACTCGGCGCGGCCGGCGGCACCGGCCTGTCGGCGGTGCAGATCGGCAAGCTGATGGGCGCGCGCGTCATCGCCGCCGCATCCAGCCCGGAGAAGCTGGCGATCTGCAAGGCGCAGGGCGCCGACGAGCTGGTCGACTACAGCAAGGAAAGCCTGAAGGAAGCGGTGAAGAAGCTGACCCGCGGCCAGGGCGCGGACGTGATCTACGATCCGGTCGGCGGCGAGCTGGCGCAGGACTGCCTGTCGGCGATCAACTGGAACGGCCGCTACCTGGTGATCGGCTTCCCTGCCGGCATTCCGGAGATCGCCACCAACCGCCTGCTGCTCAAGGGCGCGGCCGCGGTCGGCGTGTTCTGGGGCGCGTTCATCGCGCGCGAGCCGAAAGTGAGCTACGAGAACTTCCAGCAGCTGTTTGGCTGGGTTGCCTCGGGGCAGCTCAAGCCCTACGTGTCGAAGACCTACCCGATGAGCCAGGCCGGCCAGGCCCTGCGCGACATGCAGGACCGCAAGGTGACGGGAAAGATCGTGCTGGTGAACGGCTGAGTTTCATCGAATCGCCGGCGCCCGGAGCGGGCGCCGGCGTGCTGTGAAGCCCGCGCGGGGGAACGCGGGCCGGGGTTCTCAGCTGCGGGCGGGGGCTTTGCGCCCGGTGTACGCCAGCAGGGTCTTGCTGCCGTGGCCGTACCAGGCGTCGTAGATGCGCTGGCCGTCGGTGGAAGCCTTGACCAGCACCGCGGCAAAGGCGCCGTGCACCATCAAGGCCATCGCCGCCGCCGCCACCATCACCGGAACCTTGCGCCCCTGCGCCGATTTGTTGCTGTCCATACCATCCTCTCCGTTTTTGCAGCTTGTGCCGCTGACCGGCAATCTCGCCGGCAACCCTTGGATGCGGCCCTTTGCGGGTTTGGATTAAGGCGGGCGAAAAAACCTTTTGCCAGCGTGGTTTAAACCTTTTCGCCGGGAGGCGCGGCGGCGGCCGGGGGCGCGGGGCGGGGACTGGCGGGGAAGCAGGGCCGGGTCCGGTATAATAGGTGCTTGTCCCCGCGGTATTTCTGTTAGATGTCAAAGGTTTTCATCAAGACCTTCGGCTGCCAGATGAACGAGTACGACTCGTCCAGGATGGCGGATGTGCTGAAGGCCTCCCATGGCTATGAGCTGACCTCCGACCCGGAGGCCGCCGACCTGCTGCTGTTCAACACCTGCTCGGTGCGCGAGAAAGCGCAGGAAAAGGTGTTCTCCGAGCTGGGCAAGTGGAAGGAGTGGAAGGCCGCCCGGCCCGGCCGCATCGTCGGCGTCGGCGGCTGCGTCGCCAGCCAGGAAGGCGAGGCCCTGGCCAGGCGCGCCCACCTGGTGGACCTGGTGTTCGGTCCGCAGACCCTGCACCGCCTGCCGCAGCTGCTGGACGAAACGCGCCGCACCCACCGGCCGGCGGTGGACATCCGCTTTCCCGAGATCGAGAAGTTCGACCATCTTCCCGAGCCGCGCGCCGAGGGGCCCAGCGCCTTCGTCTCGATCATGGAGGGCTGCAGCAAGTACTGCACCTTCTGCATCGTGCCCTACACCCGCGGCGAGGAGATGAGCCGCCCGCTCGACGACGTGGTGGCGGAAGTCGCCGCCCTGGCCGCCCAGGGGGTGCGCGAAGTGACCCTGCTGGGCCAGAACGTCAACGCCTACCGCGGCCGCATGGCCGACGGCGGCACCTGCGACCTGGCGCTGCTGATCCACATCCTGGCGCGCTTCCCCACCGTCGGCCGCATCCGCTTCACCACCTCGCACCCGGCGGAATTCACCGACGCGCTGATCGAGGCCTACGCAGTCGAGCCCAAGCTGGCCGGCTACCTGCACCTGCCGGTGCAGTCCGGCTCCGACCGCATCCTCGGCATGATGAAGCGCGGCTATACCCGGGCCCAGTTCCTCGACAAGATCCGCCGCCTGCGCCAGGCGCGGCCCGGCATCGGCCTGTCGACCGATTTCATCGTCGGCTTCCCCTCCGAGACCGACGAGGACTTCGAGCAGACCATGGCGCTGATCGAGGAGGCGCGCTTCGACGCCGCCTACTCCTTCGCCTACAGCCCGCGGCCCGGCACCCCCGCTTCCAACCTGCGCGACGGCGTGCCGGCCGAGGTGAAGCAGCGGCGCCTGGAGCGGCTGCAGGCCCGCATCCGCGAGCTGGGCGACGCCTTCGCCCGCGGCCTGGTCGGCACCACCCAGACCGTGCTGGTGGAAAAGCCGGCGCGCCGCGCCGGCCAGCTCACCGGCAAGACGCACTGCAACCGCCCGCTCAATTTCGACGGCCCGGATTCGCTGATCGGGCAGTTCGTGGAGGTGGCGGTGGCCGAGGCGCTTACCAATTCCCTGCGCGGCCGCCTGCTCGGCCCCGCCCCGGAGGCGCAGTGAGCGCCGCGCCGCAGCCCGCCCAGCAGGACCTCACCCTGGAGCCGGACGACGGCGCGCGCCTGGCCAACCTCAACGGCCCCTTCGACGCGCACCTGCGCGCCATCGAGCTCGGCCTGGGCGTGGAGATCCGCAACCGCGGCAACCGCTATCGCCTGGTCGGCAGCCGCGACGGCGTCGAGCGCGCCGGCGACGTGCTGCGCGACCTGTTCGCGCTCGCCGAGGGCGACGCCATCACGCCCGAGGCGGTGCACCTATCCCTGGTCGAGCACGGCTCCGAGCAGGTGGCGGAACAGGCCGAGGAGCAGGAGCGCAGCGGCGGCGAAGTCAGCATCCGCACCAAGCGCGGCGTGGTGCGCGGCCGCGGCCCGACGCAGAAGGCCTACCTGCGCAACATCGCCAGCCACGACCTGAATTTCGGCATCGGCCCGGCCGGCACCGGCAAGACCTACCTGGCCGTGGCCAGCGCGGTGCAGGCGCTGGAACGCGACCGCGTGCGCCGCCTGGTGCTGGTGCGACCGGCGGTGGAGGCGGGCGAGAAGCTCGGCTTCCTGCCCGGCGACATGGCGCAGAAGATCGACCCCTATCTGCGGCCGCTGTACGACGCGCTGTACGAAATGCTGGGCTTCGACCGCGTCGCCCGGCTGGTCGAGCGCAGCGTCATCGAGGTGGCGCCGCTGGCCTTCATGCGCGGCCGCACCCTCAACGAGTCGTTCATCATCCTCGACGAGGCGCAGAACACCACGGTCGAGCAGATGAAGATGTTCCTGACCCGCATCGGCTTCGGCTCGGTCGCGGTGGTCACCGGCGACATCACCCAGATCGATCTGCCCAAGGCCCAGACCAGCGGCCTGCGCCACGCCATGCAGGTGCTGGACGGCGTGCCCGGTATCAGCTTCACCCATTTCCGTAACGAAGACGTGGTAAGACACCCGCTGGTGCAGGCCATCGTCCGCGCCTACGACGTGCACGAAAAAAGAAGCAAGCAAGAGTCCAAGGGCGAGTAAACCGCACATGCGTGGCCATCCAACATCGCGTCAGGCAAGGCGGAGGCCGCCTGCCCGTGGGCTCCATCGGCAAGGCCGACCATGCCGCATGACGCGACTGCGGACGGCAACCCGCAGGGCCGGGCCTGTTTTCGCGCCGCGCCGGCCGTCGCCCACGCACCGTCCGCACCCCTCGCTCCGCCCGGCTTGCGCTGCACGAAAGCAGACCTCGCCGCAGGCGCGATTTACCGTCCCTTAGACGCTCCGAATGAGTTCCAACCCCATCATCAACGTGCAGCGCCGCGTCAACGCGGCCGGCATCCCCGCGCCGTCCTCGCTGCGTGCCTGGGCCCTGGCGGCGCTGGAAGGCGCAACCCCCGGCGAAATCACCATCCGCGTCGTCGCCGAGGAGGAAAGCGCCACCCTCAACGGCAAGTTCCGCCACAAGCCCTACCCCACCAATGTGCTGTCCTTTCCGTACGAGGCGGAGGCGCTGAGCGAGCCGGTGCTGGGCGACCTGGTGATCTGCGCGCCGGTGGTGGCGCGCGAGGCCGCCGAGCAGGGCAAGGACCCGCACGCCCACTGGGCGCACATGGTGGTGCACGGCGTGCTGCACCTGCTGGGACACGATCACATCCAGGAGGATGAAGCGGAGCGCATGGAGACCAAGGAACGGCAGATCCTGGCGCGGCTGGGGTTTCCCGACCCCTACTGAAAGCGGCCGGCCCTTTATCACAACCCGGCCCGCGGCGGCGGGTTATGATGGCCTCGAGGTCCGGAGGCCGGCTCCGTCGGCACTGCCATACAAATAAAAACCTTCTGACTTTCCAAAGACTTGGCCGCGCAGGATCGCGCGCGGGGCATGAATTTTGGTAGACCAATACAAATGAACGATGGCCCCAGTAGAAGCCGTCCGGGAAAGGAAAATCCCGGCAGCGCCGGATGGTGGCGCCGGCTGACCCAGCGCATGGCGCGCAGCCCGCAGTCCCGCGAGGACCTGCTGGGCCTGTTGCAGGCGGCGCGGGAGGACAACCTGCTCGATGCCGATGCCGCCGACATGATCCGCGGCGTGTTCGAGACCAGCCAGCTGCAGGTGCGCGACATCATGGTGCCGCGGGCGCAGATGATCGTGGTCGAGCAGACCTGGCCGCTGGAGCGCCTGCTGCGGGAGGTGATCGAGGCCGGCCACAGCCGCTTCCCGGTGATCGGCGACTCGCGCGACGAGATCGTCGGCATCCTGCTGGCCAAGGACCTGCTCAAGTTCACCGCCACCATCCCCGGCTTCGAGGCCGGCACCTTCGACCTGCGGCGCTGGCTGCGCCCGGCGGTGTTCGTGCCGGAGTCCAAGCGCGTCAACGTGCTGCTGCGCGACTTCCGCAAGAGCCACAACCACATGGCCCTGGTCGCGGACGAGTACGGCGGCGTCGCCGGCCTGGTCACCATCGAGGACGTGCTGGAGCAGATCGTCGGCGAGATCGCCGACGAATACGACGAGTCCGAGGGCGCCAACATCCTCAAGCAGGACGACCGCCACTACCTGGTCAACGGCCTGACCCCGATCGGCGACTTCAACCGCTACTTCGGCGCCGAGTTCTCCGACGAGGAGTTCGACACGGTCGCCGGCCTGGTCATGCATGGCTTCGGCCACATGCCGCGCCGCGGCGAGAGCATCCGCATCGACCGCTTCCAGTTCAACGTGCAGCGCGCCGACAGCCGGCGGGTGCATTTGCTGCAGGTGGCGCTGTCGCAGACCTGAGATGAGCCCGGAACATCGTCATCCCGGCGGAAGCCGGGATCCGGCGGCAGCGCGCGGCCCGCTCGCGTGGCTGCTGCTCCTGCTCTGCCTGCTGGGCCCGGCGATGCCGCTGCGGGCCCAGCCGCTGCTCCCGGCCCCCGCCGGCTCCGGCGACAACCTGGAAATCAGCGTCCTCACCTTCGGGCCCGGCGAAATCTACTGGGAGCGCTTCGGCCACAACGCGATCCTGGTGCGCGACCGCGCCGCCGGCTCGGCCATCGCCTACAACTACGGCGTGTTCGACTTCCGCCAGAAGAACTTCTTCCTCAACTTCGCCCGCGGCCGCATGGTGTACCGCATCGCCGCCGACCCGCTGGAGCGCGACCTCGACCTGTACCGCTACGAGGGCCGCTGGGTGCAGGAGCAGAAGCTGAACCTGGAGCCGGCGCAGCGGGCCGCGCTGCGCGATTTCCTGGAGTGGAACCTGCGCCCGGAAAACCGCAACTACGGCTACGACTACTTCATCTCCAACTGCTCCACCAAGGTGCGCGACGCGCTCGACCGCGTGCTCGGCGGCCGCCTCGACGCGCAGCTGCAGGCGCAGGCCACGCCCTACAGCTACCGCTTCGACGCCGTGCGCCTGATCGCCCCGGACTTCATCGCCGGCATCGGCATGGACGTGGCGCTCGGCCCCACCGCCGACCTGCCGCAGAGCGGCCTGCAGCGCAGCTTCGTGCCGATGGTGCTGATGCAGCAGCTGCGCCAGGTGCGGATCACCGACGCGCAGGGACACGAACAGCCGCTGGTGCGCGAGGACACCCGCCTGGTCGAGGCGCAGATCCCCGACGATCCGCCGCAGCCGCCGGACTGGCGCCTGCCCTTCCTGCTGGCCGGACTGGGCATCGGCGCGCTGCTGTTGCTGCTCGCCGCGCAGCGCCGCCGCCGCGCCGCCCGCCTCGGCTTCGCCGTGCTCGCCGCCGCCTGGTCGCTGCTGTGCGGCGTCTGCGGCCTGCTGCTGCTGGCGATCTGGTTCCTCACCCAACACTGGGCCGGCTGGCACAACGAAAACCTGCTGCTGCTCGACCCGCTGTGCCTGCTGCTGCTGCCTGCGGCGGCAGCGTCGGCGCGCGCCGGCTGGAAGCCCGGCGCCTGGGCCCTGCGCCTGGCCTGGATCGTCGCCGCACTGGCGGCCTTCTCCCTGCTGCTGCGCCTGGTCCCGGGCTGCCATCAGGCCAACCTGCCGTGGATCCTGCTGCTGCTGCCGCCGCATCTGGCGCTACTGCATGGCCTGAGGCAGCGCCGGGCCTGAGCCGGCATCCCCGTCGCGGAATCCGCTACGCTGCTCCCGACCTTTCGGAGCGTCGCATGGCCACCAAGACCGCACGCAGCAGTTTCGACACGGTCCGCAAGCTCGCCCTGGCGCTGCCGGGCGTCGAGGAATACATCTGCTACGGCACGCCGGCACTGCGCGTGCGCAAGCAGCTGCTGGCGCGGCTGCGCGAGGATCACGACACCCTCGTGGTGAAGTGCGAGGACTCGCGCCGCGAACTGCTGATGCAGGTGGACCCCGCGACCTATTTCATGGAGCCGCACTACCACGGCTACCCGGTGGTGCTGGTGCGGCTGTCGCGGGTGCGCGCCGATGCGCTGGCGCGCCTGCTCGAGGACGCCTGGCGCATGCTGGCCGGCAAGCGCCTGCTGGCGCAGCGGCAGCAGTCCGGCTCCTGAATCCCCCACCCATCGCCGCGCCTGCGGCACCGCGGGGCCAAGCTGGATGCGCTTGCGCTCGCGATCCGCTCTGTGCAAAATGATAATGCTTCTCATTTAGATCCGATTCCAGCGCACTCCAGCCAGGCGACCCCGCTGCCAGAGCGCGCTCCCTTGGAATCGGCCGTGCCCCGCCCGCGGGGCTTTCGCGAACGACAACAGGGACCAGATGAACACCAACGGGTCGCCCCGCCTGCGCGGGAGCACGAGTTTCCGCCGGAATCCTTTCGCCCTTGCCATGCTGATGTTCAGCTCGCTGCCGCTGGCGGCAGCGGCGCAGCAAGCCACCACCGCCCCGGCCGCGCCGGCCGCCGCCCCCGGAGACCAGGACGCTGAGTCGCGCCTGTCCGAGGTCAGGGTCAGCGGCCAGGGAATCGACGAGGACTACAACCCCGGCGTCTCCACCATCGGCGGCAAGCAGCCGCAGGCGATCCGCGACATCCCGCAGCAGGTCACGGTCATCAACCGCGCGGTGATGGAGGCACAGGGCGCCAGCACCCTGCAGGACTCGCTGCGCTACGTGCCGGGCATCACCTTCACCGCCGCCGAAGGCGGCACCATCGGCAACAACATCAACCTGCGTGGCTTCTCGGCGCGCACCGACATCTTTCTCGACGGGTTCCGCGACCGCGGCCAGTACTACCGCGACGCCTTCTTCCTCGACTCGGTGGAAGTGCTGGAAGGCCCGTCCTCGATGCTGTTCGGCCGCGGCTCGACCGGCGGCGTCATCAACCAGGTCGGCAAGATGCCGTCGCGGCAGCCGCTGGACGAGCTCAGCGCGACCATCGGCACCAGCGACCAGTACCGGCTCACCGGCGACTTCAACCACCCGGTCTCGGACCAGGCGGCGCTGCGCGTGGCGGCGGTGGCGCAGACCGTGCACTCCACCCGCGACGTGATGCACAACCAGGACTACGGCGCGGCGCCCTCGCTCCAGCTGAACCTGGGCCCGAAGGCCGAGCTGACCCTGACCGGCCTGCTCGAGCACAACCATGACATGCCGGATTACGGCCTGCCGCCGCTCGACAACAAGCCGGCGCCGGTGTCGCGCGACAACTTCTACGGCCTCACCGACGACGCCACCGTGCAGGATGTCGGCGTGCTCGGCGCGCGCCTGGCGGTCGAGCTGCTGCCGCGCCTGACCCTGCGCAACCGGCTGCAGTACAGCCGCTACCGCATCGACGCGCGCGAGACCGGTCCCAACTCGGTCGGCACCTGCTCCGCCCTGCCCTGCAGCGACAGCAGCTTCGTGGTGCTGCCGACCAAGGCCGCCGGCAACACCAACGTCGATCACCTGCCGCTGGACCAGCTCTACGTGCAGATCGGCAGCCACGCCCGCAACATCAAGGACACCTCGGCCTTCGACCAGACCGATGTGCTGTGGAAGTTCGAGACCGGCCGGCTGCGGCACGACTTCGTCGCCGGCGCCGAGATCGGCCGCGACACCTATCTCAACCGGGGCATCACGCTGAAGAACCTGCCCTACGTCTCGCTGGAGAGCCCGGCCTATCTGTCGGGCGCCCAGGCCGGCGTGACCAGCACGCCCGGCAATACGGTGCAGTCCAGTGCCATCACCGAGGCGGCCTATTTCAACGACACCGTGACCCTCGCCGAGCACTGGAAGGCGGTGGGCGGCCTGCGCTGGGACCGCTACGAGGCGCAGCTGACCACCACGCCGCCGCCGGGCGGCAGCCTGTCCGGCACCACCGTGGCGGCGGCGCGGCAGACGGTCTATTACGACAGCGTGCGCGGCGGGCTGCTGTACCAGCCCAGCGGCACGCGGACCTATTACGCCTCCTACGGCACCTCCTTCGACCCCTCGCTGGAGCAGCTCACTGTCACCAACGGCACCCAGGCGGTGCCGCCGGAGAAGAACCGCTCCTACGAGGTGGGCGGCAAGTGGGACCTGTTCGACGGCAACCTGTCGCTCACCTCGGCGCTGTTCCAGGTGGAGAAGAACAACGCCCGCTCGCAGGTCAGCGCCGGCGTGTACACGCTCGACGGCAAGGTCCGCGTCAACGGCGCCGCGCTGTCCGCCGCCGGCCGCATCACGCCGAAGTGGGAGGTGATCGGCGGCTACACCTATCTGGACCCCAAGATCGTCGCCGCCGGCCAGGCCGACGGCACCACCGGCAAGACCCCGGCCAACGTGCCGCGCAACAACCTCACCACCTGGACCAGCTACAAGCCGGTGCAGCAGTGGGAGCTCGGCACCGGGCTGGTCTATTCCTCCTCGCGCTACGCCAACACCACCAACACGGTGGCGGTCGACGGCTTCGTCCGCTGGGACGCCACGGTGGCTTACCACCAGCGCCGCTATGACCTGCGCCTGAACCTGCTCAACCTGTCGGATACCCATTATTTCGACTCGTTGATCCAGTCCGATGGCGGCCGCGCGGTGCCCGGCATCAGCCGCACCGCGCTGGTCACCCTGACCTGCCGCCTGTAAGCCGGAGCCCGCGCCGATGCTGCTGAAGATCCCCGCCGTGCTGAACGCCGAACAGCTGCGCGCGGTGCGTGCGCGGCTGCTCGCGGCCGAGGCGCCCTGGGTCGACGGCCGCGTCACCGCCGGCTACCAGGGCGCGCCGGTCAAGCGCAACCGGCAGCTGGAGGAGCTGTCGCCGCTGGCGCAGGAGCTGGGCGACCTGATCCTGGCGCGGCTGGAGCGCAATCCGCTGTTCATCAGCGCGGCGCTGCCGGCGCGGGTCTATCCGCCGATGTTCAACCGCTACGAGGGCGGCATGCACTTCGGCAGCCACATCGACGGCGCGGTACGGCTGGTGCCCGGCAGCGGCCTCAAGCTGCGCACCGACCTCTCGGCCACCTTGTTCCTGGCCGATCCGGCCGAGTACGACGGCGGCGAGCTGCTGATCGAGGACAACTACGGCAGCCACGGCGTCAGGCTGCCGGCCGGCGACCTCGTGCTGTACCCGGCGAGCAGCCGCCACAGCGTCAGCCCGGTGACGCGCGGCGCGCGCCTGGCCAGCTTCTTCTGGGTGCAGAGCCTGGTGCGCGACGACGGCCAGCGCCAGTTGCTGTTCGACCTGGACCAGGCGGTGCAGGCGCTCGGCGCCGGCGGCGCCGAGCCCCAGGCGCTGCTGCGCCTCACCGGCAGCTACCACAACCTGCTGCGCATGTGGAGCGAGACGTGAGGCCGCTCCATGCCGCCTCCCCGTGCCCGCGCCGCCGATCCCGCGGCGCGGTCTTTCCTTTCTCCGCAGCCCAGCCATGTCCGCCATCGAAACCCTGAACGAGTCCGCCGCCGTCCCGCACAATCCCAGCCGCGTGCGTTTCATCCGCTGGCTGCGCCGGGTGCACGGCTGGATCGGCCTGTGGGGCGCCGCCCTGGGCCTGCTGTTCGGCAGCAGCGGCATCCTGCTCAACCACCGCGCGGTGATGCGCATCGACGCCGCGCGCAGCCAGGAGAGCACGGTGCAGCTGCCCCTGCCGCAGCCCGCGCCGCAGAGCGCGCAGGCGATGGCGGAGTGGCTGCGCGACGAGCTCGGGCTGGATCACCCCAACCTCAAGTCGCGCGAAGAAAAGGCGCACCCCGTAGCCTGGGGCGAGCGGGACCTGGTGCAACCGGGGCACTGGCAGATGTCGCTGACCACGCCGCGCATGAACGTGCAGGCCGACTGGTGGGTGGGCAGCGCCTACGTCACGCTCAAGCGTTCCGACAACAACTTCTTCGCCGTGCTCGGCAACCTGCACAAGGGCGTCGGCCTGGGCGCGCCCTGGGTGCTGCTGGCCGACAGCCTGGCCGGCAGCATCATCCTGCTGTCGCTGACCGGCGTGATCCTGTGGACCCGGCTCAACCGCCGGCGCCTGGCCGGCGCCGCCATCGGCATCGCCGGCCTGGTGCTGACCCTGGCGCTGTCGCTGTCGGCGATGTAGGCATGGCTGCCGCGCACCACGGCGCGCCGGCCTGGCGCGACCGCGCCGCGCCGCGGCGCTGGCCGGCCATCGCCGCGATCCTGGCGCTGCACGGCGCCGGCCTGTACGCGGCGCTGCGGACCGGCGCGGTGCGCGAGCGGGCCGCCGAGGCGGCGCCGCTGCTGGTCAGCTTCATCGCCGCGCCGCCGCCCCGCGAACAGGCGCAGCCGGCCCGGCCCGAGCCGGCCAGGGCGAAAGCCGAGCCGCGCCTGATCGCCGCGCCCGGGCCGGCACCGTCGCCGATGCAGGCACCGCCTCCGCCGCCGCGGGAGGAGCCGGCCGCGCCGGCGGCGCCCCCTGCGCCGCCGGCGCCCGCCGCCGACGCCCCGCTGACGCCGCCGAACTTCGCCGCCGCCTATCTCGACAACCCGGCGCCGGAATATCCGCGCCTGTCGCGGCGCCTCAAGGAGAGCGGCCGCGTGCTGCTGCGGGTGCGGGTCGGCGCCGGAGGGCGAGCCGAGCAGATCGAGCTGGGCCGGAGCAGCGGCTACGAACGCCTCGACCAGGCGGCGCAGGACGCGGTGCGCCGATGGCGCTTCGCCCCGGCCCGGCAAGGCGACCAGGCCGTCGCCGCCTGGGTCATCGTTCCGATCAACTTCCAACTGGAGCCGTAGACATGGACGCAACGCAGGCAATGGGCTTCGGCCACTTCCTCACCCGGGCCGACGGCCTGGCCCTGGCCATCCTGGCCGTCATGCTGCTGGCCTCGCTGACCAGCTGGTACCTGATCCTGACCAAGGCGCTGTCGAACTGGTCGGCGCAGCGGCGCAGCGCGCGCTTCCTCGACTTCTTCTGGAACGCGCCCTCGCTGGGGGCGGTGGCGGCGCACCTGGAAGGCCGGCACCCGGACGAGCCGTTCTCGCACCTGGCCTATCACGGCATCGCCGCCAGCCACCATCATGAGCGCCACGGCGTCAACCGGCTCAACGAGGCGGGCAGCCAGGGCGAGTTCGTCACCCGCACCCTGCGCAAGACCATCGACGAGGAGACCGCGCGGATGGAGGCGGGGCTGACCATCCTCGCCTCGATCGGCGCCACGGCGCCCTTCGTCGGCCTGCTCGGCACGGTATGGGGCATCTACCACGCCCTGGTCGCCATCGGCATCAGCGGCGCCGGCACGCTCGACCAGGTGGCCGGGCCGGTCGGCGAGGCACTGATCATGACCGCCATCGGCCTGAGCGTGGCGATCCCGGCGGTGCTCGGCTACAACTTCCTGGTGCGCTCCAACCGCATGACCCTGGCGCGCCTCGACGCCTTCGCCCATGACCTGTTCGCCTTCCTCGCCACCGGCGCCAAGATCGAGGCGCAGGCGCCGTCCAACATCACGCTGCTGAAGCAGGCATAGCCATGGCCTTCGGCAATCCCGGTGCCCGCGGCGCCAGCGCACCGATGACCGAGATCAACATCGTCCCCCTGGTCGACGTGATGCTGGTGCTGCTGGTGATCTTCATCATCACCGCGCCGCTGCTGGGCAACGCGGTGAAGATCGACCTGCCCCGGGCCAGCAGCGCGCCGGACCCGGCCCGGCCGCACGACATCCAGCTGGCCATCGACGGCGGCGGCAACTTCTACTGGAATGGCGAAGCGCTCGACCGCGCCACCCTGGACCAGCGCCTGCGCGAGGCCGGCCGGAGCCAGCCGGTACCGGAGCTGCACCTGCACGCCGACAAGGCGACGCGCTACGAAGTCCTGGCGGGGGTGATGAGCCAGGCCAGCCGCGACGGCGTGACGCGCATCGGCTTCGTCACCGATCCGCCCGCGGCCGGGCCGTAACGAACGCGGCGCGGCCGCACGGCCCGGGCCACCGCGGCGATGCCGGCGGCCGCGGCCGGCGGGCTTGCGGCAGCGCCGGACGCGGCTGCGCCGTCGGCGTTATGATCCGGGCAGCCCGACGCAAAGGACTGCACCGTGATTCCCGCACGACACCGCACCCAGCTGCTGATGATGCTCGGCGAAGCCGCCGAGATCGAACACTGCCTGATGTGCTGCTACCTCTACGCCGCCTTCTCGCTGAAACAGTCCGCCGACGAGGACCTGACGGCGGAGGAAGCCGAGGCGGTGCAGCGCTGGCGGCGCGAAGTGATGCGCATCGCCACCGACGAGATGCTGCACCTGGCCCTGGCCAACAACCTGTCGGTCGCGCTCGGCGGCCGTCCGCACTACCGCCGCTTCAATTTCCCGATCTCGCCCGGCCTGTTCCCGGCCGACGTGGTGGTGGAGCTGTCGCCGCTGGACCTGGACACGCTGGACCACTTCGTCTACCTGGAACGCCCGCTCGACGCCAAGGACCAGGACGGCGGCCGCTTCGAGAAGCTCAGCTACCGCCGCCAGGGCGCCGCCGATCGCCTGATGCCGTTCGCCGACGACTACCAGACCGTCGGCGAGCTCTACGCCTCGATCCGCGACAGCGTGACGCAGCTGGTGGCGGACCTGGGCGAGGCGGCGGTGTTCGTCGGCACCCGCGAGGCGCAGCTGTCGCCGCGCGACTTCGGCATGCCGGGCCTGCGCACCATCGGCACCCTCGAAGACGCCGTGGCGGCGGTGGACTTCATCGTCCACCAGGGCGAGGGTTCGCCGCAGGACAAGGCCGGCTCGCACTTCTCGCGCTTCTGCGCCATCCGCCGCGAATGGCAGCGGCTGCTCGCCGCCCGCCCGGCCTTCACGCCGCACCGCCCGGTGGCGCGCAACCCGGTGATGCGCTCGCCGATCCTGCCGGGCCGCGTCCAGGTGGTGGAGGAGCCGGCGATCCAGCTGCTCGACGCCGGCAACGTCTGCTACGAGCTGATGCTGCACGTGCTGGCCGCCACCGCCGAGCTCAAGCCCTGCGCGCAGCAGGGCCAGCAGCGCGGCGACATCGTGCGGCAGAGCCTGCGCCTGATGCAGGCCGTCGGCGAGATCGGCTCGATGCTGAGCCGCCTGCCGGCGAACCGCGACAACCCGGGCGTCAACGCCGGGCTTACCTTCACCGTCTCGCGCACCGAGCTGACCTTCCTGACGCCGATCACCGACAGCTTCGCCCTGGGCGAGCGCTTCTGCGCCCTGGCCGGCCGCCTGGAGCAGCTGGCGCCGGCGCACCCGCAGCTGCGCCGCCATGCCGAGGCGATGCGCGAGCACGAACGCTTCTGGAAGGAACGGTACGGCGGCCTGCGCGGCGAAGCCCCGCCGGCGCCGCCTGCCGCCGCGCCGCAGCCCGCCGCGCCGCTCGCCGCCCCCGCCCCGGCCAAGCCCGCCGAAGTGGTGGAAGGCCGCGAGGTGACGCTGGTGTTCGACTCCAGGCGCTGCATCCACTCGCGCGGCTGCGTGCTGGGCGAGCCCGGGGTGTTCATCGCCAACAAGCCGGGCGACTGGATCTACCCCGACACCGCCACGCCGGAGCGCCTGTCGCTGGTGGCGGTCAACTGCCCCTCCGGCGCGATCTCGGTGCGGCGCCGCGACGGCGTGCAGGAAATGCCGCCGCCGGTCAACGTGGTGCGCGTGCGCGAGAACGGCCCGCTCGCCTTCCACGGCGAGCTGGACATCGTCGGCCACCCGCCCGGCGACGCCGCGCCCTACCGCGCCACGCTTTGCCGCTGCGGCCAGTCGCGCAACAAGCCGTTCTGCGACGGCTCGCACAACGAGGCGAAATTCCAGGCCACCGGCGAACCCGCGACGCGCGATTCGCAGCCGCTGCCGCTGCGCAACGGCAGGCTGCGCGTCGCCCCGCAGCGCAACGGCCCGCTGGAGGTGAGCGGCAACCTGGAGCTGTGCGCCGGCACCGGCCGCACCGTCGACCGGCTCGGCGGCGCGCGCTTTTGCCGCTGCGGGCAGTCGAAGGACAAGCCGTTCTGCGACGGCAGCCACGTGCTGGCGGGGTTCGAAGCCGAGGGCGCCTGAGCCCGCCCGGCCGGGTCAAGCCACGCCGAGGTAGCGTTCGAACTCGCGCCGGCGTGCCGCATCCAGCGCCGGTGCGGCGGCGCCCGGGCCGAGCTGCCGGCTCAAGCGGCGGTGCGCCTCGGCAAAGGTCCGCAGCTCGCGGCTGGCGCCGAGGTCCTCGCCGCGCTGGCGCAGCACGGCCTGGTCCAGCACCCCTTCGATCAGCGCGAGCTGGCGCTCGATGTAGTCGAGGCAGCGCCGGCGGCAGGCCGCGGAGACGCGGGCGGCAAGATTCAGCACCGGCGCGATCGACAGGCTGAGGTAGCCGCCCGCCGGGATCGCCGGCGGCTCGCGGGCCAGCTGTTCCGACACGGCGTTGCCCCACCAGTATTCGTCGAGCCGCACCGCCTCGCGGCGCCGCTCCAGCGCTTCGATCGAGCCGGCGTCCACCAGGCGCCCGCCGCGCACGATCACCTCGTGCTGCGCCGACTCGCCGGCGACGATGCACTGCGCGCCGAAGTAGCTGGCGCTGGCGTTGCGGCCGAGCAGCACCGCGGCCTGCATCGAGTCCGGCAGGGCCGCGTCCAGCGGCACGACCGCGCACACCGCGGGCTTGCCTCGTTCGTGCAGGGTGCAGCGCCGGTCCGGGCCGAGGGCCGGGCAGCCGTGGAGCGCGGGATAGTCGTAGGCCTGGCCCAGCACCGCGAGGCGGCGCCCGGCCCCGCGGCGCAGCGACAGGCAGCCGACGAACAGATCCTGATGCCGCAACAGCTCCGGCAGGCTCAGCAGCGGCGGCGAATTGCAGCACTTGCCGCAGGCATTGCAACGGTGCGACACGGTGACTGCCGCGGCCGGGCTCACCACGGCCGCCGCACCGAATCCTGGTAGCGGCTCAGGATGAAATGCTTGATCTCGGGTGAATGGTAGGCCGCGACCAGCGCGCCGACCCAGGGCTTGCCGCGATCCTCGGCGCGCACGGCGATGACCTTCGCGTAGGGGCTGCGCGCGTCCTCCATGCCGATCGAGTCGCGGGCCGGCCGCAGGCCCGCCTGCTCCGCCGCTTCCCAGGGGATCGCGGCGAGGGCCACCTGCGGCAGCGCCGCGGCCAGGCGCTCCGCCGGCAGGCGGATGAAGCGCAGCCGACGCGGATTGCTGCTGACATCCGCGGGCGCGGCATGCAGGCCGGCGCTGTCGGGAAAGCCGATCAGGCCGTAGTTCTGCAGCAGGATCAGGGCGCGCGCGCAGTCGGCCGGCGTATCCGGCAGGGCCACGGTGCTGTCGGGCCCCAGCTCGCGCAGCGAAGCGAGGCGGCGGGAGTAGAACGACAGCGGCAAGGTCACGGTGTAGGCCACGTCGACCAGGCGCGCGCCGGACGAGGCATTCCACTGGCGCAGCCCGGCCAGGTCCGCCGAGCCGTCCGCGTCGATGCGGCCCGCGGCGAGCGCAGCGTCGAGCCGGGCCGGATCGTCGAAAGGCAGCAAGCGCAGCTCCAGGCCCATGCGCGCCGCGACCTCCCGCACCGCCTGCAGGATTTCCTCCTGCGCACCGCGGGCGACGCCGATGCGGACCACCTGCGCCGCCGTGCCCAGGTGCGCGGACGCCGCGCCCAGCGCCAGCGCCGCGGCGGCGGGGAGGACGTAGCGGCGCACCGCGCTCATCCGCGCACGGTGCGGAAGCCGATGTGGGTGGCCGGCAGGTTGCCCTCCTGCGCCTCGCGCGCCGCGGCACGGTAGCGCACGCAGAAATCCTGCGAGCAGAGGAACGAGCCGCCCTTGATCACCATGGCCTGCCCCGGCTTCGACAGGCGGCTGGCCGCGGCGACCGAGGCGGTGTCGCCGTTGGCATGGCCCTGGTGCGCGCCGGTGTAGGGGTCGCGGGTCCACTCCCAGGCGTTGCCGATCATGTCGTACAGCTTCCAGCCGTTGGCGGCGTAGCAGCCCACCGGCGCCAGGCCGTCATGGCCGTCGGCGCCGGTGTTGAGCACCGGGAAGGCGCCCTGCCAGTAATTGGCGGTGGGCCGGCCCACCGCATCGCGCGGCGCCTCGTCCAGCGCGGCGTCCTCGCGCCCGGCCTTGGCGGCGTATTCCCACTCCGCCTCGGTCGGCAGGTCACGGCCCAGCCAGCGCGCGTAGGCCAGGGCATCGGCCTCGGTGACCAGGGTCACGGGCTGGTTGTCGAGCCCGGCGCGGCTGCTGCCCGGGCCGCCGGGATGGTTCCAGTCGGCGCCGCGCACGTAGCTCCACCAGGCATAGGCGCGGGCCCCGAGCTCTTCCGCCGTGGGCTGGTGGAACACCACCGCCCCGCCTTCGCGCTCGGCCTCGGTGACGTAGCCGGTGGCGGCGACGAAGTCGGCGAACTGGCGGTTGGTGACCTCGGTCTGGTCGATCCAGAACGCCGCGACCTTTTCCGCCGGGGCGTCGGCCGGGCGTTCGTCGGCATAACCGCGCCGGCTGCCGAAGACGAAGCGGCCGGCCGGCAGGCGCACCATGCCGGCGTGCGCGTCATGCCCCCACAGCGGCGGCAGGCCGGCGTAAGCGGCGCAACGGGCAGGATCGCCCAGCGCCGCCAGCCCGGGCCCGGCGACCTGCGGCCCGCCGCCGAAGGCGAGCCCCAGGCCGGAAGCCAACGCCACGCCCGCCCCTGCCGCCGCGACCAGCGCCGCCGGCAGCCATGCCTTGCGCTTCATCCGCCGCCGCTCAGTAATAGCCCTTCGGCTGCAGCGGCTCGACGCCGCCCACGCTGGTCATGTAGTCCTGCCACTGCGTGGTCAGGGTGGTGACGAGGTCGGGGTTCTGCGCCGACAGGTCGTTGGTTTCGCCGCGGTCGGCGCTGACGTCGAACAGCTCCCAGTGGCCGTCGAGCGGGCCCAGCGGCGGCTCGGTCCAGCGCGCCTTCCACCTACCGTCGGCGCTGCGCAGGTAGGCGCGCCCGTACGACTCGTCGCCGAACGCGGCGGTATGCACCGGCCCGGCCGACTGGCCTTGCAGGCGCGGCAGCAGCGAAACGCCGGTGACCGGGTAGACATAGCGGTCGTCGTAGACCACCTTGCCCTTGTTCTGGTCGACACCGGTGGCGGGATTGATCGAGGCCGGTGCCGGCGTGCTCGGCGGCTTTACCCCGGCTACGGCGAGGAAGGTGGCGGTGTTGTCGGTGACATGGGTGAAGTCGTCGATCGTCGCCAGCTGCTGCTGCTGCCGCGGCAGGTGGACGATGGCCGGCACCGATACGCCGCCCTCGCCGGAGTAGCCCTTGGTCAGGCTGAACGGCGTGGCGCTGACCTCGGCCCAGCGGAAGCCGTACTTGATGTTCTTGGCGCTGGTCTGGCCGTTGTCGGCGCCGAGTGTCTCGTACACCGGCGACTGCGCGTTGGCCTCGTCGGTGGCGGTGGGATCGGCCCCCGAGTCGATCGGCCAGCCCTCGGCGCCGTTGTCCGACTGGAACATGATGAAGGTGTTGTCGTACTCGCCGATGTCTTTGAGGTGCTGGACCAGCAGGCCGATGTCGTGATCGAGGTTCTCGACCATGCCGGCGAAGATCTCCATGTAGCGCGCCTGCGCCTTGCGTTCCAGCGGCGACAGCGATTCCCACTTCTTGTCGACATAGCCCCGGCCGTAGTCGACGTAGCCGTCGGCCGGGCCGTGCACGGCGCTGATGTACTTGGCGGCGGCGGTGCCGGCGCCGGCGGTGGCGGGCGAACGGCTCAGGGTCTCGGGCAGCCCGGCGAACGGCGTGAAGTCGGCCGGGATCAGGCCCAGCTGCTTCTGCCGCGCCAGCCGTGCGTCACGGATGGCGTCGTAGCCGGCGTCGTACTTGCCGGCGTAGTTGTGCAGGTAGGGATCGGGCACCGACAGCGGCCAGTGCGGCGAGGTGTAGGCGGCGTAGGCGAAGAACGGCTTGCCGTCGCCGTGATTGGAGTCGATGTAGGAAATCAGCTTCTGCGTATAGAAGTCGGTGGAATAGAACACCGCCGGCGTGCCGCCCGGGCCGCCCGGCTGGCCGGGCTGGCCCGGCTGCACGTAGACGCCATCCTCGGTGTAGTTCTTCGAGCCGGCCTGCTCGTGCGCGAAATGATTGGCGGCCGCGCCGCCGAGCAGGGCGTAGCTGTGCTCGAATCCCCATTGGTCCGGCGTCTGCCCGGCGTTGCCGGTGCTGCCGACGATGCCCGAGCCGAGGTGCCACTTGCCGGCCATGTAGGTGTGATAGCCGGCGTCCTTGAGCAGCTGGGCGACCGACAGCGAGCGGTCGTTGAGATAGCCCTCGTAGCCCGGCAGCCCCTTGCGCTCGTCGCTCGGCGCGCCCATGGTGCCCTCGCCCACCAGGTGATGATCGGTGCCGGAGATGAGCATCGAGCGGGTGATGGCGCAGACCGTGCCGGCATGGTGATTGGCGAGGATGCGGCCGCTGGCCACCAGCGCATCGAGGTTGGGCGTGTTGATTTCGCCGCCGAAGGCATGGATGTCGGAATAGCCGAGATCGTCGGCCATGATGAACAGGATGTTGGGCGGACGGTCGGGCGCGCTGTCGTCGCTGCCGCAGGCGGCCAGCATGGCGGCGGCGGCAACCGCGATCAGGGTCTTGCGCGCGGCAAGGGCCGGGAACGGCAGGCTCATTGAATTTCCCCAGTGGAAGAGCAGGCCGCCGCAGTCTAGTCAGGCCGTTCCGCACGGGAAAATAATCATTCAGTTCATTTTTATGAGCTTCCGGTCTAAGGCACGCGGCACCGGCCCGGCCTCCGGCGGCAGGGCGAAGCGCGTCACCGGGGGAGGACGACCGCTAGGGACAATCCCCCCTCAACTCCCGCACCTTCGCCTCCAGCGCCGCCGCGCTCAGCTGCCCCGGCTGGATCGGCGCATCCGCGATCAACCCGATCCGCGCCCGGAAGCGCCGCGGCATGCGCATGCGCCGCATGCGCGAATCGCGCCGCGACCACATGCTGGCCCACAGTCCGCGCACCGCCACCGGAATCACCGGCACCGGGCTTTTTTCGATCATGCGCTCGATGCCGGTCTTGAACGGCTGGATGCTGCCGTCCGGGGTCAGGCCGCCCTCGGGGAAGATGCCGATCAGTTCGCCCTCGGACAAGGCTTTTTCGATCTCGGCATATGCCGCCTTGAGCAGGGCCGCGTCCTCCTTGGCCGGCGCGATAGGAATGGCGCGCGCGGTGCGGAAGATGAAGCTGAGCACGGGAATCCTGAAGATGGTGTGGTACATGACGAAGCGCACCGGCCGGCGCACGCTGCCGCCGAGGATCACGGCGTCGACGAAGCTGACGTGGTTGCAGGCGATCACGGCGGCGCCCTCGTCGGGGATGTTTTCCAGGCCCTTCTTGTCGATGCGGTAGAGCAGGCTGATCAGCATCCATACCAGGAAGCGCATCAGGAACTCGGGCACCAGCGAATAGATGAACAGGGCCACGGCGGCGTTCATCAGGGCGGTGACCAGCAGCAGCTGCGGGATGCTCAGGCCGGCCTTGAGCAGGGCGATGGCCAGCACCGCCGAGGCGACCATGAACACGGCGTTGAGGATGTTGTTGCCGGCGATGATGCGCGAGCGGTGGCTGGCGGCCGAGCGGGTCTGGATCAGCGCGTAGAGCGGCACGATGTAGAAGCCGGCGAAGGCCCCGATCAGCAGCAGGTCCCACATCACGCGGTGGCTGCGCAGCTGGTGCGCGAAGTCGGCGATGCCGAGGTTGCGTACCGTGGCCAGGTCCGGCTGGGCGAAGTAGAGGTCGATGCCGAAGATGGTCATGCCGATCGAGCCGAACGGCACCAGGCCGATCTCGACCTTGTGGCCGGACAGGCGCTCGCACAGCAACGAGCCGATGCCGGTGCCGACGCAGAAGATGCCGAGCAGCAGGGTGAAGACATGGTCGTCGCCGCCGAGATAGGCCTGGGTGTAGTGCGGCAGCTGGGTGATGAAGGTGGCGCCGTAGAACCAGAACCAGGAAATGCCCAGCACCGACAGGAACACGCTGCGGTTGCCGCGCATGAACTGGATGTTGCGCCAGGTCTCGGTCAGCGGGTTCCAGTCGATGCGCAGCCCGGGCAAGCCGGGCGGCGCCGGCGGGATGGCGCGCGCGGCCAGGTAGCCGAGCGCCGCCACCGCCAGCACCGCGATGCTCACCGCGGTGGGGCCGCTGGGCAGGGCCATCAGCAGGCCGCCGGCCATCAGGCCGAGCAGGATGGCGAGCGAGGTGGCGCTCTCGACCAGCGCGTTGCCGCCGACCAGTTCGTCGTCGCGCAGGGTCTGCGGCAGGATCGAGTACTTGACCGGCCCGAACAAGGTGGCCTGCAGGCCCAGGCCGAACAGCACCGCCAGCAGGAACGGCATGCTCTGCAGGTACAGGCCGATCGCCGCCAGCACCGCCAGGCCCACTTCCAGCAGCTTGATGCGGCGGATCAGGCGCGACTTCTCGTACTTCTCCGCGATCTGGCCCGAGGTGGCGGAGAACAGGAAGAACGGCAGGATGAACACCACCGCGGCGAGATTCTGGTAGAAGTCCACCTTTTCCGGCGCCAGGTGCATGGCGCCGAAGGTCACCAGCAGCGCCAGCGCGTTCTTGAACACGTTGTCGTTGAACGCGCCCAGGGTCTGCGTCACGAAAAACGGCACGAAGCGGCGCTGCTTCAACAGGCCAAACTGGCTGCTCATTCCCCTTCCCTTTAGCGCCCTCCCGTGTGGCGGCGCTGGTTATTCAGTGAGTACGCCGAGGCGGCGGTGGAATTCGGCGATCGCCCGCAGGGTCTCGGCCGGCGCCTCCAGGTGCGGATAGTGGCCCACGCCCTGGATCACCACCACGTCCGGGTTCGGCACCAGCTCCTGGTAGCGCTGCACCATGCGCGGGCCCGACACCGGGTCGAGCTTGCCGCAGACGAAGCGCAGCGGCACGCGGCTGCGCTGCAGCGCCTCGACCCAGCGCTCGCGGCACTGCTCGCGCTCCTTCAGGTAGCGCATCTGCCGGTAGGCCAGGTCGGCGCCGCCGTTGTAGGCCACCAGCTGCCAGAACTCGGCCAGCTCGTCGAACGTGGGCTGGGTGTTGGGGCCGAAGACGCGGCTGAAGCTGGTGCGGAAGCCGTGCTCGGTCAGCATCTTGCTGACCAGCGGCCCGACGCGCGACAGCAGCAGCTTCTGCAGGAAGGTCGGGCGGAAAGCCTCCGGAAACAGGCCGCCGTTGAGCAGGCAGACCGATTCCAGCACCAGGCCCGGCGAGCCGTCGCGCCCCTCCTGCCGCGCCAGCAGCTCCTGCGCCACAGTGTCGCCGTACCCGTGGCCGATGACGTGGCAGCGGCGCAGGCCCAGCGACTCGAGCAGGCCCTGCTGCAGGTCGGCCTGGTCCATGATGCTGTAGGTGTAGTCGCGCGGCTTGGCGGAGTACCCGTAGCCGAGCATGTCGGCGGCGACGACACGGGCGAAGCAACGGCACAGCGCCGGCCACAGCAGGTGCCAGTCCCAGGAAGCGCTCGGCGCGCCGTGCAGCAGCAGCAAGGCCGGTCCCTCGCCGCCGTGGCCGCCGGCCTGGTAGAACACGGTGTGGCCGCGGTGGGAATAATGCCGGCCGCGCTCGTACCAGCGCTTGAAGGTGACGGGCTCCTCGACGGGCTGCGGGGTGCTCATGCCTCCAGTGTACGCAAAGCCGCTCAGGCGTTCCTGGGCAGGGCGCGGTGGAAGGCGAGGAAGGCCTTGAGCGTGCCGGCCGGGTCCTCCACCTGCGGGTAATGGCCGATCCCGGGCAGCAGCACCGTGTCCGGATGGGGCACCAGCTCGCGGTAGCGCTCGACCATGTGCTCGCCGGAAATGGGATCGGCCGGGCCGTTGATCAGGCGCAGCGGCACCGCGGTGGTCTGCAGCGCGCCGACCCAGCGCGCGCGGTTGGCGCGCCGCTCCGGGATGTAGCGGATCAGCTTGTGGGCGATGCGGTTGCCGTGCTGGTGGGCCAGCAGCTCCCAGAACTGGCGCATCTCCGCCGCGTTGGGCCGGGTCTGCTTGCCGAACACCGCCGAGAAGCTCCTGGCGAAGCTGCGCTCATTCATCACCGCCGCCAGCAGCGGACCCAGCGGCGTCAGCAGCAGCTTCTGCACCCGGCGCGCGCGGTGGGTCTCGGGGAACAGGCCGCCGTTGAGCAGGCACACCGATTCCAGCACCAGCGAGGCGTCGCCGGCGGCGCGGCGCTGCTCGTGCCGGGCGAGCAGCTCCTGCGCCACCGTATCGCCGTAGTCGTGGGCCAGCAGGTGGTAGCGGCCGACGCCTTCGGCGCGCAGCAGGTTCTCGTGCAGGTCGGCCTGGTCGAAGATGGAGTACGGGTAGCGGCGCGGCTTGGCCGACCAGCCGAAGCCGATCATGTCCGGCGCGATGACGCGCGAGAAATGGCGGCACAGCTCCGGCCAGACCGCCGCCCAGTCCCAGGACGCGGTGGGGAAGCCGTGGATGCACAGCAGGGTGCCTCCCGCGCCCTCGCCGCCGGCCTGCCAGAAGATGTCATGGCCGCGATGGGAGTAGCGCCGCCCGCCCGCGCGCCAGGACTCGAATGTCGGTGTCATGAGCGGCCCCTTTGTTTATGCTTGGCGCCATTTCCATCCTTCTGAGCGGATTTCCCAAAATGGCGCAGCAAGGCACAGTGTACTTCACCCCGGCCAGCTTCAAGTTCCTGCGCGGCCTGGCGCGCAACAACAACCGCGAGTGGTTCGCGGCGCACAAGCAGGACTACGAGGACCACCTGCGCCAGCCCTTCCTGCGCCTGATCGCCGACCTGGCCGGGCCGCTGCGCGAGCTGAGCCCGCACTACGTGGCCAATCCCAAGCCGGTGGGCGGCTCGCTGTTCCGCATCTACCGCGACACCCGCTTCTCCGGCGACAAGACGCCGTACAAGCCCTGGGCCGGCGCCAGCTTCTACCACGAGGCGACGCGGGCGATCGTGCGCGGCGCCGACGGCAACAGCGGCATGATGGGCCGGCTCGACGCGCCGGTGTTCTATCTGCACGTGCAGCCGGGCGAGTGCTTCGCCGGCGGCGGCCTGTGGCACCCGATGCCGGAGACGGTGAAGCCGGTGCGCGGCTACATGCTGGGCAACCCGGCCAGCTGGAAGAAGGCGACGCGCGCGCCGGCCTTCACCCGGGTCTTCGGCGAGCTGGGGGGCGACAGCCTGAGCCGGCCGCCGCGCGGCTACGACCCGGAGCACGAGCTGATCGAGGACCTGAAGCGCAAGGACTACGTGTGCAGCGCCCGGCTCGACGACGAGGCCCTGTGCTCGCCCGGCCTGGTCAAGCTGCTGATCCGCCACTACCGCGCGGCGCTGCCGATGATCGACTGGCTGTGCGGGGCGCTGGACCTGGACGTTTAAGGGCTCCGGTCGGTCCGGGCCCGCCGAATAAAAAAGCCGGCGGCGGGAAATCCCGCCGCTGGCTGCCGCCGCAGACCGCGGCGCTCAGTACTTTGAAGCTCAGTTGTACTTGGAGAAGTAGTAGTAGACCTCGCCGCTGAGCGTATTCGGGTCGGTCTCCGGCAGGGTGAGCGAGGGATAGGCCGCCCAGGTCTCGAAGGCCAGCTGGTCCGGATTGACGCCGGCGCCCGCCAGCGCATCCATGTGGAACTGCGCGGTGTAGGCATAAACCGCGTCGCTGGTGGCATCCTGGCTGCCGTTGAGGATGAAGCCGATGCCCTGGCCATTGCTGCGCGCCGCGCTGGCGGCGAGCTGGGCCACGTACTGGATCGCCGGCACGCTGGGATAGGCGGTGTACTGGTACATCGCCGGGTTGCCCCAGTCGAAGTCGACGTGCAGGAAGGAAATCCTGGTGCCGGTGGCGGCGTAGAAGGCCTGGACCCAGCTGGCGTAGTCGGCCTGCCAGTTCGGCTGCAGCGGCACTTCCGGGAACGGCTCGATGTCGCCCACCGCCACGTTGGGGAAGGCCGCGGTGTAGATCTTCATGACCACGGCCGAGCGGCGCGCCTCGTCCTGGATGGTGCTGTTGCAGGCGTTGGCGCCGGTGTAGTAGTGGCCGTACCACAGCGGCTCGTCCATCAGCAGGGCGCTGACCTTGCCGCCGGCATTGAGCACTTTCTGGATGACCTGGTTGGCGGTACCCGGATCGGAATAGCTCTCGACGCCGGCGCCGCAGGCCACCTCGTTGTAGTTGTTGGCAACGCCGATCTCCAGGCCCAGCGCCAGGCCATGGGCGTCCATGGCGCGGAAGATGCCGGGCAACACGCTGTCGGGAATCGCCATCAGCACGCTGGTCGGGATGCGGATCGCCTGGATGTGCTGCGCCGAACTGCTCCACTGCAGCAGCAGCTGGTCCCAGGTCTGGCCCTGGGCGATGGCGCCGAGGAAGTCCTCGCGCGGCGAGAACCAGCCGAGCTTGGCGCCGGCCAGCTGCGTCGCGGTCGGCAGCTGCTGCGCCAGCGCCGGCATCTGCGCCTGCGCCGCGGTGGCGGTGCTGGCGATGACGGAGGAGGTGGCCTGCGTGGTGGCGCTGCCGGTATAGCTGACGTGGATTTCCGGCCAGACCGCGGCGACCGCGGCCGGCACGCTCAGCTGGTACTGGCCGCTGGCGTTGGTGGTGGCGTTGGGCAGGCCGATCTGGGTCGGCGTGAACCAGATCTTGTCGCGGCGCAATTCGCGGCCGCTGGCGTCGAGGAAGATGACGCCGACATAGCCGGCGCTGGAAGCGCTGCCGGTGGCGGCGATCGCCACGTAGGCGCCGTAGGAGGCGCCGGAAGTCACGGCGAACTGGGCGAGATTGGAGGAGATCGACTGCCCCGGCACCAGCGCGTAGGTACGCACGCTGACCGGCGCGTTGGCCACCGGCACCGTCACCGGCGAGACGTCATGGGTGTTGCCGGTATTCGGCTCGGTATACCAGACGTCGCCGACCGTGGCGCCGCCGGCGCCGGCGCAGATGCAGGCGCCCTCGATGCCGCCGCGCACAGCGATGATGGCGCTGGCCGCGCCGGCCGGTACCGTACCGGTCAGGGTGCGCCAGCTCATGCCGGTGCGCGCGGTCACGTCCAGCGCATAGGCGCTGAGCGTGGCATTGGCCACCACCTTGCCGCCGCTGGTCAGGGTGCCGCTCACCGCGCCGGCGCTGGCGGTGCTGCTGGCCGAGAGGCTGGAGGCCGTCACCGCCGCCGTCTTTCCTGCCGCATGAGCGGCGGGCAGCAGGCTCAGGGCGAGAATTCCGCAGGAAAGCCCCAGGTGTAAGTGGCGAAATTTCATTTGAATCCTTGCGCCGGCTGTCGGCGCGTTCTGAGCAGGTGCCGCGATTGGCATGGCGCGCATCGTCTGGTCACCTGACGACCGGGTCAAGTGCTCAAGCCGCGACGAGCGATTGACGGTAGCTGGAGGCCGATACTCGCAATCAAAATGCCAAAAAAGCCAAGGGGGTCCCATGCCAAAACCTGTGGTAAAAATCCCCTAAAACAGGCGCCTCGCGCAGCCGGCCCGGCGGCGTGGCGGTGCCCTGCCCCCTCCCGGGGTTCGAGGAGCAACCATGCGATACCAAGGCAGCTGCCACTGCGGCAAAGTCAGCTTCGAGGTCGAGGGCACGCTGGAACAGGCGATGGAATGCAACTGCTCGCACTGCAGCCGCAAGGGCTACCTGCTGTGGTTCGTGCCGCAGGCGCAGTTCCGGCTCGACAGCGGCGGGGCCGACCTGCGGACCTACACGTTCAACAAGCACGTGATCCAGCACCGCTTCTGTCCGGACTGCGGCTGCGCGCCCTTTGCCTACGGCCGCGACCGCGCCGGCAACCCGATGGCGGCGGTGAACGTGCGCTGCCTGGAGGGCGTGGACCTGGGCGCCATCAAGCGGGTGCCGGTGGACGGCCGCTCGTTCTAGCGGAAATAAAAAGGCCCGCCACAAGGGCGGGCCAAAAAAGCCTCGGAGGAGGTGATACGCCTCTAGGTTAATTTCCCGCGCGCCGCGGCGGAAGCGGCCTGCGCTTCTTTGAACAGACCGATTCGGTCTTAGGGGCGGGCCCGGCGCGGCTTGTCCGCGGACCGGCCCTAGGCCAGCCTCACCTTGAACAGCTCGCGCGAGCGGCGCCAGACATAGAGCACGGTGAGCAGGGTCAGGCTGCCGCCGAACAGCACCGAGGGCACGGTGCCGAGCAGCCGCGCGGCCAGGCCGGACTCGAAAGCGCCGAGTTCGTTGGAGGCGGCGAGGAAGATGCCGTTGACCGAGACCACGCGGCCGCGCAGGTGGTCCGGCGGCATCACCTGCAGGATGGTGCCGCGGATCACCACGCTGACGCTGTCGAAGGCGCCGGTGAGGAACAGGGCCGCCGCCGACAGCCAGAAGCTCTGCGACACGCCGAACAGCAGGATCGACACGCCGAAGCAGGCCACCACCACCAGCAGGTTGCGCCAGGCGCGGTGGGTGGGCGGGTAGCGGGTGCAGATCAGCAGGGTCAGCATCGCGCCGATGGCCGGCGCGGCGCGCAGCACGCCCAGGCCTTCCGGGCCGACCCGCAGGATGTCGGTGGCGAACACCGGCAGGATGGCGGTGACGCCGCCGAACAGCACCGAGAACAGGTCCAGCGAGATCGAGTAGAGGATGATCGGCGTCCTGAACACGAAGGAAATGCCCTCGCCCAGGCTCTCCCACAAACCGGCCTCCGCCCGCCCTTCCCGGGCCGGCTGCGGCGGGCGCGGCTTGAGGCCGGCGAACAGCAGCAGGGCGCCCAGGGTCAAGGCGATCACCGCCAGCAGCGTACCGGTCAGTCCGAGAACGGCGTAGAGGAAGCCGGCGCAGACCGGGCCGAGGATCGCCCCGCCCTGCCAGCCGCTGCTGCGCCAGGCCGCGGCGTTGGCGTAGATCGCGCGGGGCACGATGAAGGCGGTGAGCGAGCTGGCGGCGGGCGAGAAAAAGCCGCGCGCCAGGCCCAGCGCGGCGATCACGCCGTAAATGGTCAGCAGCAGGGTGTGCTGCGAGATGCGCGCCTGGGTGGCGGGCAAGGTGATCCACAGCAGCACGCACGAGCCCGCGGCGATGAACAGCGTGGCGCCCAGCATGATGCGGCGCCGGTCGCCGCGGTCGGCGAGGTGGCCGCCGAACAGGGCCAGGGCGATGAAGGGCACGGCCTCGGCCAGGCCGGTGAAGCCGAGCACCAGCGGATCGTGGGTCAGCCGGTACAGCTCGTAGCCCAGCACCACCTCCTGCGCCAGGATGGCGATGGTGAACAGGAACACGCCCAGGGTGAGATGCCGGAACTCGGCATAACGCAGCGCGGCGAAGGTGTCGTGGCGCGGCGCCGGCGCCATTTCGGCGACCGCATCTTCCGGCGGCGGGGTGGCGGGCTCGGTCATCGCAACGGCAGGGGTCGGCTCAGGCGGGGGCGCCATTGTCCCCGTTTTCGCTCGGGCCTGCGCCGCCCAGGCGCAGGGCCGCGGCGTACAGCGCCTTGCGCGGCGCACCGGTGATCTCCGCCGCCAGCCGCGCCGCCGCGGAGGGCGGCAGCTCGCGCAGCAGCAGGCGCAGCACGCGCTCGCCCTCGGCGGCGTCGGCGGCTTTTTCGGCGGCGCCGATCAGCAGCACGAATTCGCCGCGGCCGCGGTTGGGGTCGGCCGCCTGCCAGGCGGCAAGCCCCGCGGCGCTGCCGCTGAAGCTCTCCTCGAAACGCTTGGAGAGCTCGCGCGACAGCGCCACCGGCCGTTGCGGGCCAAGCACGGCGACGACGTCGGCCAGGGACTCGGCAATGCGGTGGGCGGACTCGTAGACGATCACGGTGCGGCTGTCCCGGCCGAGCTCCTCCAGGCGCGCGCGGCGGGCGGCCTGCTTCGGCGGCAGGAAGCCGGCGAAGACGAAGGCGTCGCTGGGCAGGCCGGACACCGACAGGGCGGCGACGGCGGCGCAGGGCCCCGGCACCGCGTAGGCCGGCACGCCGGCGGCGCGGGCGGCCCGCACCAGGGCGAAGCCGGGATCGGAGATCAGCGGCGTGCCGGCGTCGGAGATCAGGGCCAGGGACTGGCCGGCCTGGAGCTGGCGCACCAGCTCGGCGGCGATACGGTCCTCGTTGTGCTCGTGCAGCGCCACCAGGGGACGCTGGATGCCGAAGTGGGCCAGCAGCTGGCCGCTGGTGCGGGTATCCTCGGCGGCGATGCGGTCCACCGCCGCCAGCACGTCGCGGGCGCGCGGCGACAGGTCGCCGAGGTTGCCGATGGGGGTGGCGACCACGTAGAGGGCGCCGGGGCGCACCGGATGGCCGGCCGTCGTGGCCGGTTCGGGGGTGGCGCTGTCATCCGGGGTGGGGGTGGCCATGTCATACTTTAGCGGATGAAGCTCCGCCGACTGACACCTCCCGCCGCCCTGCTCGTGGCTGCGCTCGCCGGCTGCGCCGTCGGGTCCGCCCCCTCCTATTCCGCCTCCACCGGCGAGTCCGGCGCGGCGCTGGACAATGCCGAGCGGGCCCAGGCCCGCAACGACAGCTACCGGGCCTCGCGCGCCTACGAACAGGCGGCCGCGCAGGCCACCGGGGCGCAGGCCGCGGACTATCACCTGCGCGCCGCCGAGGCGGCCGCCGATGGCAACGACTACGTCTATGCCAGCGGCATTCTCGATGCCTTGCCGCTGAACAGCCTCGACCCCTCGCAGCAGCTGCGCTGGCGCATCGTGCGCGCGCGCATCGCCCTGGCCCGCAACGATGCGGCCGGCGCGCTGCGCCTGCTGCCGGCCGACAATGCCGGCGGCTCGCCGCTGGCCGAGCGGGTGCTGCTGCTGCGCGGCCGCGCCCTGTTCCGGGTCGGCGATCCGGTGGCGGCGACCCAGGCGCTGGTACAGCGCGAGCGCCTGCTCCCGCCCGGCCAGGCCGGCGAGAACCGCGACGCGATCTGGTCCGGCCTCATCGCGGCCACCCTGGACGGCGCCGCGCTGGCCCGCGCCGGCAACGCCGATGCGGTGACCCGCGGCTGGATCGAGCTGGCCAACCTGGCGCACCGCAACGCCTCGCTCGACCAGTACGAAGGCTGGCGCCAGCGCTATCCGGCCCATCCGGCCCAGGACCGCCTGGCCGGCGTGATGATGCAGGGCCAGCAGCCGGCGCCGGCGCCGGCCTACGTGCAGCCCGGCGGCCCCTCGCCGCTGGCGCAGCCGACGTTCAGCACCGTGCCGGCCCGGCCCGGCTTCTATGCCCTGCTGCTGCCGCAGAGCGGTGGCCTGGCCAGCTACGCCGAGAGCCTGCACGCCGGCTTTGCCGCCGCCGCGGCCCGCGCCGGCAGCCCCGCCGAGGTGCGCGTCTACGACGCCGCCGGCAATCCGGCGGCGACCCTCAGCGCCTACAACCAGGCGGTCGGCGATGGCGCCGGCGTGGTGGTGGGGCCGCTGCTGAAGAACGATGTCGGCTCCCTCAGCCAGGCCGGGAGCCTGCGCACCCCGGTGCTGGCCCTGAATTACCTCGACAGCGGCCACGCCGTGCCGCCGGGCTTCTACCAGTTCGGCCTGGCGCCGGAGGACGAGGCCCGCGCCGCCGCCGAGGATGCGGTGTCGCGGGGCCTGCGCCGCGCCCTGGTGCTGGTGCCCGACAACGACCGCGGCAGCCGCGTCGCAGCCGCTTTCGAGCAGCGCCTGCGCGAGCTCGGCGGCGAGGTGCGTGATTCGCGCCGCTATTCCGGCGAGTTCAAGGACTGGCAGGCGCCGATCGCCAGCCTGATGCACTACCAGCGGATCGACGACAAGAAGAAGCTGGCCGAGCTGCGCGCCGCCAATCCTGGCGTCGACCCGCAGCGCCGCAACGACTTCGACTTCATCTTCATGGACGCCGGCGCCGCGCAGGCGCGCCAGCTGTGGCCGCTGTTCCGCTTCTACCGCGCCGAGCGCATGCCGATCTACGACACCGCGGCGGTCAACGAAGGCCATGGCGACCAGGATCTGGCCGGCATCCGCTTCTGCGACGCGCCGTGGATGCTGGACCAGGGCGGCACCTGGGCGGCCCTGCACGGCGAGGCGCTCAACGGCCGCCGCCCCGAGCAGGGGCGCTTCTACGCCCTCGGCGACGACGCCTTCCAGCTGGCCCAGCGCCTGGCGCAGAACAGCCTGCACCCGCTGGACGAGCTGCCCGGCGCCAGCGGCACCTTGCGCGTCGGCGACGACGGCGCCGTGCACCGCAGCCTGGTCTGCGCCCGCACCACCGAAGGCGAGCCGCAGGTGCTGGAGCCGCCCGGGGCGGGAGCCCAGTAAGCTGCGCCTGTTCGCCAACAAGACCGAGCGCGGCGCCGCCGCCGAAGCCCTGGCGCAACGGCACCTGGAGCGGCACGGCCTGAAGCTGGTCGCCCGCAACTGGCGTTGCGCCGGCGGCGAGCTGGACCTGGTGATGCGGCGGCCCGATCGCCCCGGCAACACGCTGGTGATGGTGGAAGTGCGCAAGCGCTCGCGCAGCGACTACGGCGACGCCTTCGCCTCGGTGCATGGGCGCAAGCGCGGCCGGGTGATCCACGCCGCGAAAATGTTCCTGGCGGCGCACCCGCAGTATGCCGGCGACGCGGTCCGCTTCGACGTGGTGGCGGTGGACGGCGCCGACGCGGTGGAGTGGCTGGAAGCGGCGTTCACCGCCGAGGGCTGAGATTTCGAGGAGCAGGACCATGACGACAACCGATCTGGAAAGCCGCATCCGCTCGCATTTCGAAGCGAGCATCGAGACCAAGCAGCGCACCCTGGCGACGATGCTGCCCGCCATCCTCGGCGCCGCGCGGCACATGGCCGCGGTGCTCAAGGCCGGCAACAAGGTCCTGGCCTGCGGCAACGGCGGCTCGGCCGCCGACGCGCAGCACTTCGCCGCGGAACTGACCGGCCGCTATGAAAGGGAACGGCCGGGACTGGCGGGCATCGCCCTGACCACCGACACCTCGGCGCTGACCGCGATCGGCAACGATTACGCCTTCGAGCAGATCTTCTCCAAGCAGGTGCAGGCCCTGGTGCGGCCCGGCGACCTGCTGCTGGCGATCTCCACCTCGGGCAATTCCGGCAACGTGGTGCGCGCCATCGAGGCGGCCCATGCCGGCGACGCCAGCGTCATCGCCCTGACCGGCCGCGACGGCGGCAAGATGGGCAGGATGCTCAAGGACGGGGACTTCGAGCTGCGCTCGGCCAGCGCGGTCACCGCGCGCATCCAGGAGACGCACCTGGTCTTCCTGCACTGCCTGTGCGACCTGACCGACGAGATCCTGTTCCCGAAATAAAGCCCGGCGGCGCCGCGCCGGGGCGCGAGGATGCCGGAAAAAGCCGGGTGGCGAGGCCTGGGCGGTCTCTGCGTCCGCCGGTTTTTTGCGCGGCAGCGGCCCGTTGCCTTACTTGACCACCCGCAGCTTCGGCCGCCCGCCCGGCTTGGGCGGCTGCGGCGGCTCCTCGCCCGGCGCGCGGGCGGCGGGCGCCGCCGGATCGAGCGGCTCGGGCTCGCCGAACATGATGCCATCGCCGTTCTCGCGGGCGTAGATCGCCAGCACCGCGCCGCTGGGGATCAGGATGTCGAACGGCCGGCCGCCGAAGCGGGCCGAGAAGAAGATCGGCTCACTCTCCAGGTTCAGCTCGCGCACCGCCATCGGGCTGATGTCGAGCACGATGCGGCCGTCCTTGACGAAGGCCTGCGGCACGCTGACGCCCGGATAGTCCGCCGCCACCAGCAGGTGCGGGGCGTAGCCGTTGTCCACCGCCCAGGCGTGGATGGCGCGGATCAGGTAGGGACGGCGTGAACGTGAGGTCATTTCGGCTTCCTGCCCGTGTGCTGCTCGAAACATTTCTGGTGCGCCGGCCGCGCCGCCAGCCGGGCGGCGTAGCGGCGCAGCGGCTCGGCCGGGGCCGGCAGTTCCACGCCGAGGCGCCGGAGCTGGCGCAGCAGCGCGGCCCAGCCGCTGTCCGCCAGAGTGTACTCCCGCCCCAGGATATAACCCTGGGCGGCGAAATGCCGCCCGCCGGACAGCAGGTGGCGCAGCAGCTCCTCGCGCGCCGCCGCCTGGCTGCGCGCCGGCGCCGCCTCCAGCGCCTCCAGGCGCGGCAGCAGCTCATGCTCCAGGCCGTGCAGGGCCATGCGCACCCGGGCCCGCGCCGCCGGCGACAGTGGCATCAGCGGCGGGTGCGGATAGCGCTCGTCGAGGTATTCGACGATGACCCGCGCGCCGGTCACCACGCCCTCGCGGTCGGCCAGGGTCGGCAGCGACTGCGCCGGGTTGAGCACGACGAAATCCTCGTCGACCGTGCCGGGGCGGATCGGCCGGACCTGGGCGCTGTCGACATCCTTCTCCGCCAGCACCAGCCGCGCCCAGTCGCTGCCGAGCTGGTTCTCGGCGACGAAAAGCATCAAGCCCGCGTTGGGCGCGGGCTTGATGTTGTGCTGCGCCGCTTTGTGTCGGCTGCGTAGGACCATTCAGCCTCTGGCGGACTAGTGAACGTCGCGCCAGAACTCCTTCTTGAGGGCGTAGGTCAGCGGAATCAGCAGGAACAGCAGGTAGAACACCACGTGCCAGCCGGTGTGCTCACGTTCCTTGGCCACCGGTTCGGCGGCATAGGCCAGGAAGCTGGTCAGGTCGCCGACGAAGGCCTGGTACTGGGCGGCGTCCATGCTGCCGGGCTGCACCAGCTTGAGCGGCAGCTTGCTGCCTTCCTCGCCGCCCTTCCCGCCCTTCTCGTCGACCTTGACCTGCCAGCCCTGCAGCTCGCCCAGCACCGCCGGCATCGACACGCCCGGCAGATACAGGTTGTTGACGCCGAACGGGCGGGTGGAATCGAGGTAGAAGCCCATCAGGTAGGAGTAGACCCAGTCGGCGCCGCGCGCCTTGGTCTCCAGGGTCAGGTCCGGCGGGGTGCGGCCGAACCAGGCCTCGGACTGCTTGCCCGGCATGGCGGTCTGGATCTGCTCACCCGGCTTGGAGCCGTCGAAGATCAGGTTGGCCTTGAGCAGGCCCTCGGAGATGCCCAGGTCAGCCGCCATGCGGTTGTAGCGCAGGTACTTGAGCGAGTGGCAACCGGAGCAATAGGCCATGAAGTCGCGGGCGCCGCGCTGCACGGCGGCGCTGTTGCTGCTCGGCGTGAAGGCCAGCGGCTGGATCTCCTCCTCGGCGTAGGCCGCCGGAGCGGAAAGCAGCAGGCCGGTCAGAACCAGTGCGAATGCTTTCATGGTGCGCTTCATCTTGTGGGCGGCGCGATCGGCGAGGCGGCTCATGAGGTCACCCGTTCCGGCACCGGCTTGGTCTTGTCGAACTTGTGGCAGAACGGCAGCACCAGCAGGAAGTAGCCGAAGTAGTAGACCGTGCCGATGCGGGCCAGCAGGGTGAACGTCGGGTTCGGCTTGTGCATGCCCAGGTAGTTGAGCATGCCGAAGTCGGCGGCGAACAGGAGGGTGGCCCAGAAGAAAACCGGTCCCTTGTAGCGCCAGGACTTGACCGGGCTGCGGTCCAGCCAGGGCAAGAAGAACAGCACCACCACCGCGGCGAACATGACGATGACGCCCCAGATCTGCGTGGCGAAGAACGACGGCACCGCGCGCAGCATGGCGTAGAACACGCCGAAGTACCACGCCGGGGTGATTTCCTCGGGCGTGACCTGTGGGTTGGCCGGCAGGTAGTTGGGCTTCTCCAGCACGTAGCCGCCGCCGTCCGGGGCGAAGAAGATCACCAGGCTGAAGATCAGCAGGAACACGCTGACGCCGAAGATGTCCTTCACCGTGTAATACGGGTGGAAGCCGATGCCGTCGAGCGGGATGTGGGTGACGGGGTCCTTCTTCTTCTTGATCTCGACGCCGTCGGGATTGTTGGAGCCGACCTCGTGCAGCGCGATCAGGTGCGCCACCACCAGGCCCACCAGCACGAACGGCAGCGCCACCACGTGCAGCGAGAACAGGCGGTTGAGGGTCGCGTCCGCCGGGTTGAAGTCGCCCTGGATCCAGGTCTGCAGGGCGTCCCCGATGTAGGGGATGGTGCCGAACAGCGAGATGATCACCTCGGCGCCCCAGTACGACATGTTGCCCCAAGGCAGCACGTAGCCGCAGAAGGCCTCGGCCATCAGGCACAGGAAGATCAGCGCGCCGAAGATCCAGATCAGCTCGCGCGGCTTGCGGTGCGAGCCGTAGATCAGGCCGCGGAACATGTGCAGGTACACCACCATGAAGAACGCCGAGGCGCCGGTGGCGTGGAGGTAGCGGATCAGCCAGCCCCAGGACACGTCGCGCATGATGTACTGCACGGAGTCGAACGCGGTGTCGGCGCCCGGCTTGTAGTTCATCGTCAGGAAGATGCCGGTCAGCAGCTGGTTGACCAGCACCAGCAGCGCCAGCGAGCCGAAGTAATACCAGAAGTTGAAGTTCTTCGGCGCGTAGTACTCGGACAGGTGGTCCTTCCACAGCTTGGTCAGCGGGAAGCGGTCGTCGATCCAGCCGAGGAAGCCGGTAGTCTTGTGCGGGTTCGGGATGATGGCCATGGGTTACGCCTTGCTCTGGTCTTCGCCGATGATGACCAGCGTGTCGCTGGCATAACGGTGCGGCGGCACTTCCATGTTCTTCGGCGCCGGCTGGCCGGAATAGACGCGGCCGGCGAGGTCGTACTTGGAACCGTGGCAGGGGCAGAAGTAGCCGCCCAGCCAGTTCGGGTCGATCTCCGGCGCCGGGTGGTCCGGGCGCAGCTTCGGCGAGCAGCCCAGGTGGGTGCACTTGCCGTTCATCACCAGGTATTCCGGCTTGATCGAACGGGTGTCGTTCTTGCAGTAGTCCGGCTGCTTGGAAATCTCGCTCTTCGGGTCGGCCAGCACGCTGACGCCCTTGGCCAGGTTGTCGAGCATGTCCTTGGAGCGCTTCAGCACCCAGATGCTCGAACCGCGCCAGACGAAGGTGACCTGCTGCCCTTCCTCGATCTTGGAGATGTCGGCGGCAACCGGGGCGCCCAGGGCCTGGGCCTTGGCGCTGGGCCTCAGCGAAGCCAGAAACGGCCAGACGACCGCCGCGGCGCCGGCGGCGCCCACGACGCTCGTGGCAGCGGTGAGGAAGCGGCGGCGGCTGCCGTCCACGCCTTCGTTGCTCATTGCTTGAAAACCTCTGGAGTGCGGATCATTAAACGGATTTTTATGCCCCGCAGAGCCTCCACGCGGGACCGCCCAGCTTATTCGCCGCATTATAGCGGGGCCCGGCGCGACAAAAAAAGGCAAGCGCGCAGCCAGGAGCGCCCGGCCACGCTCCCTAGCACGGCGGCGACGCAAAAAGCAAAGGCCCCGCAGGGCCTTTGCTCCACGCCGCCGGACGCGGGCCTAGAACTGGTATTTGATGAAGGCCTGGGCGAAGTCGCGATCCGACAGCACGTTGTAGACGCCGCCGCCCCAATACCAGGTATAGCCCAGGGTAAAGGCCAGCGACTGCTTGTACTGGAACTCGAACAGGCTGTCGAATTCCTTGGTGCCCTTGACGAAGTTGCCGCCGGGGCCGGGCGAGATGCCGCCGATATCCTGCTTCCACACCAGGAACGGGCGCAGGTTGATGTTGGGCAGGATGCTCTCGTAGCGCAGCTGCGAGATCAGGCGGTAGCCGTAGGACACGGCGGTGGGATAGCCGGAGGCGTCCTGCTGGTGCGGGTTGAAGCGCAGGCCGTCGCCGCCGACGACGCAGTCGGCCGAGCCGGCGCAGGACATGCGCGAGCCGTCGGCGCCGGAGCCGTCGGCGCCGGCGACGGGGCCGTAGGTGCTGTTCGGGCCCTGCAGCACGAGCTGGTCCAGGCGCGGCAGGAACGGCACGTATTCCGCGCCGGCCTCGCCCACGATCAGCACCTGGCTGGCGCCGAAGGGGTTGTCGGTGGCGCCCAGCACGCGGGTGAAGCCAAGGTTGAACTGGAACACCTGGAAGCGCTCGTAGCCGCGGATGTAGCTGTTGGCCGGGTTCTCGCCGATGACGCCGCCGCGGTAGGGAATGACGAAGTTGGGGAAGGAGCGGGCCGAGCCGTCGATGTTGCCGATGGCCAGGTCGAAGGTGTCGCACGTGCCCGGCAGGCAGCCGGTGTTCTTGTCGCTCGGGCCGTAGACGGTGACGCCGCCACCTGTGGCCGGATCGGCGAAGCCGACGCCGGCGTGGGTGCCGATGCAGTTCTGGCGGTGACAGGCGGTCAGCGTCGGGCCGAACGCGGCGAACGCCAGGTCGTGGGTGTCGACCTGCAACGGCAGGTTGGGACGGTAGGCGATTTCGCCCTGGATCGAGTAGCTGCCGACGGTGGTGTTGAAGCTGAAGCCGACCAGGTCGATCTTGTTCGGGTATTCCAGCAAGAAACGGGCGGTGTCGATGCCCAGGGTATCGGAGGTGGCGTACTGCGCCTCGGGCCCGGGGGAATTGCCGGGGTTGAGGGCATGGAACACCGGCAAATCCGGACAGGCCTGGAGGAAGGTGATCGGGTCGGTCGCGTCGATGTCGGCGCCTGGTTGCCCTGTGATCTGGTTGATGCCGTGCTTGCCGCCTTTGCGCGCGCAGCTGCCATTGGTCGAATAGAAGCTGGCGTACGGCAGACGCGAGTTGTAGCGCATGTAGTACAGCGACAGGTCGGTGCCGTTGTTGAAGTTGTCGGCGTAGTAGTCGAGCTTCACTCCGAACTGGCCCCAGGTGCGCGCCTCCCGGTCGGGCAGGCGCATGATGGTGGAGGTGCTGTTGGTGATGCCGGCCAGCGGATTGTCCTGCGGCGTGCCGCAGGTCTGGCCGCTGTTGGCAAAGCAGGGATAGGGATCCAGCGCCGCCTGGCCGAAGCTGGCGTTGATCGAGTTGCCGACGTTGTTGGTGCCGATCGGCAGGCTGGAGAAGTAGGTGCCCGGCGTCTGGATTTCGATCGGCTGCCATTCGAGCTGGTAGAAGCCCTCCACGGTGGCGTTGCTGAACGGCTCGAAGCTGACGTCGACCATGTTGATCGGGGTGAAGAACTCCTCGACCTGGCCGCCGATGCGGAACACGTTGTTGGCGTTGACCGGGTTGGCCTGGTTGATGCTGTTCAGCACCAGCGTGGTGCTCTCGCCCCAGTTGACCAGCTGGCGGCCGATCTTGAACGAGACGGTCTTGTCTTCGGTGAACGGGATTGGCAGCTTGCCGTACAGGTAGCTGTCCAGGTACTGCATGTTGGTGCCGGCCTGGGCCAGGGCTTCACCGTCGGTGCGCTTGCTGCGCACGTAGCCGCCGCGGCCGTAGACGATGAAGTTACCGTTGCCGTCGGGCTGGCCGTAATTGCGGTTGTTGAGCAGGCCGCCCTCCAGCACGGTGGCAGCCGGGCAGCCGGCGCCGAGTACGCCGCCGGCGATGCCCAGCGGATTGGTGAAGAACGGACTGTTCGGATTGGCGAGGTTGCCCAGCAGGTTCTGCACGCACGGCGCCAGGCCGGTGATGACGCCGGTGCCGCCGAGCGGCGCGACATGGCGGCCGACCTGCAGGCGGTTCTGTGGGGTGATCTCGTTGGGATGGGTTTCGGTGAAATCGTTATTGACCGCGTCGTAGAAGTACAGGGCGCGGGCGAAGATGCCGAAGTCGTGCCAGGTCAGGTTGAGGTCGGAGGTGACCTTGGCCGGCGCCTGGAACAGGTGGAAGCGGGAATAGTTGAGGTCGCCCTGGTCGCCGTTCATCGAGGCGGCGCCACGCGCGCCGGCGAGGTGCTGTGCCGGGAACAGCTGGTCCTTGAATAGGCCCTGGCAGATCTGGTAGGCGCCATCCGGGCCACCACAGACATTGGGGTCGATGTTGCTCTTGCCGACCAGGTTCTGGCTCTGGCTCTGCATGCGCACGCCGACGCCGGCGGTGAAGGTGGTATTGAGCACGCCCTTGATGCCGTCCTCACTGCCCGGCAGCGGAACGCTGAAATCGATGGCATGGACCGCCCCCAGGGGCAGCAGCAACGCCGCCAGCAGGCCGACACGCACGACACCCCCACCACGCAGAACGCTCCGCATCGTTCCTCTCCTCAGCCTAGCCCTGATGTGAGCCGGTTATTTGTATTTTTGGCGCGCGCCGGGGGCGCGCTTTTGTTAAGCGGTAGTAAACCGCAGCCGGAGCGCCGATGCAATAGAAAAAACAAAGCCGGCCGTGGCTTTAGGCCCACGGCCGGCTGCATTACATGAACTTCTGCAGTCGGCTAGAACTGGTATTTGACGAAGAACTGGGCGAAATCGCGGTCCGACAGGGTGTTGAACACCCCGCCTCCCCAATACCAGGTGTAGCCGATATCGAACGACAGGGCCTGCTGATAGCGCGCCTCGACCAGTGTATTGACCTGCTTGCGGCCGGCGACGAAGTTGCCGCCGGGCCCGGGGGCGGTGCCCTGCACGTCCTGGGAGTAGAAGATGGTGGGCTGCAGGCCGACGCCGGGCAGCACGTTCTCGTATCTGAAGATGCCGATCAGGCGGTAGCCCCAGGAGAACTTGTCCGGATAGCCGGTGGCGTCCTGCTGGTGCGGGTTGAAGCGCAGTCCATCGGGGCCCAGGGCGCAGTCCGGCGCGGTCGAGCAGGCCAGGGGCGAACCGTCCGCGCCGGAGCCGTCGGCGCCGGCGCTGGCGGCGTAATTGGTGTTGGGGCCCTCGAGCTGCAGGCGCGCCAGCGGCGGCAGGAACGGCACGTAGGTCGCGCCCAGTTCGCTGACGAACAGCACCTGGTCGGCGCCGAAGGGGTTGTCGGTGGCGCCGAGCACGCGGGTGGTGCCCAGGTTGAACTGGAACACCTGGAAGCGCTCGTAGCCGCGGATATAGCTGTTGGGCGGGTTCTCGCCGATGACGCCGCCGCGGTAGGGAATGATGAAGTTGGGGAAGGACCGCGCCACGCCGGGAATGGCGCCGGCCAGCACTTCGATGGTGTCGGTCTTGCCGGCGGCGTAGTCGCTGCTGCCGTACAGGTGCAGGTTGTTGCTGGCGTCGTAGCCCAGGCCGCCGAGGGGCGTGCCCGGGGTGCAGTTGACGCCGGGGCTGCTGCAACTGGTCAGGGTCGGACCCAGCGCGGCGAAGAACAGGTCCTGCTGGTCGACCTGCAGCGGCTCGTCCGGGCGATAGGCCACCTCGCCCTGGATCGACCAGGCGCCGACGGTGGTGTTGAAGCTGGCGCCGATCAGGTCGATGCCGTTGGGATATTCCAGCAGCAGCTTGGGCGAGTTCAGCGCCAGGATGCTGCTGGTGGCGTTCTGCGGGTCGTTGGGGTGCAGCACTGGCAGGTCCGGACAGGCCAGCAGGAAGCTGACCGATTCGGTCGCGTCGATGTCGGCCCCGGGTTGGCCGGTGAGGCGGTTGATGCCGTGCTTGCCGCCCTTGCGCGCGCAGCTGCCGTCGGCCGAATAGAAGCTGGCGTAGGGCAGGCGCGAGTTGTAGCGCATGAAGTAGGCGGACAGGTCGGTGCCGTTGTTGAGCCAGTCGGCGTAATAGTCGAGCTTGACGCCGAACTGGCCGCTGGTGCGCGCCTCGCGGTCCGGCAGGCGCTGCGCCGTGGTGGTGGTGTTGGTCAGCAGCGCCAGCGGGTTGTACTGCAGGGCAGCGACGTTGTCGGGGTCGTAGGCGTTCTGGCCGAAGCTGGTGTTGAGGGTCTTGCCGGTGTTGTTGGTGCCGAAATCGACGTCCGACAGGTAGCTGCCGGGCGCGGCGATCTCCACCGGCTTCCACTCCAGCTGGTAGAAGGCCTCCAGCGTGGTGTTCTCCAGCGGCTCGAAGCTCAGGTCGATCATGTTGATCGGGACGAAGTCCTCCTCGACCTGGTTGCCGACGCGGTTGAAATTGTTGGCGTTGACCGGGTTGGCCTGATTGAGGCTGTTGATGACGATGGTGGTGCTCTCGCCCCAGTTCACCGTCTGCCGGCCGATCTTGAACGACAGCTTCTTGTCGTCGGTGAAGGGGATCGGCAGCTTGCCGTAGAAGTAGCTGTCCAGGTATTGCAGGTTGGTGCCGATCTGGCTCAGCACCTCGCCGTCGGTGCGCTTGTCGCGCACCAGCTTGCCGGGGCCGAACACCTTGCCGCCCGGGTACGGGATCAGCAGCGGCGTCGGCGGGCTGATGCCGACGTCGGCGTCGTTGCGGTTCCTGGCGGTGACTTCGTTGGGCTGGGTCTGGGTGAAGTCGTTGTTGACGAAATCGTAAAAATACAGGGCCCGGGCGAAGATGCCGAAATCCTTGTAGCTGATGGTGATGTCCGAGGTTTCCTTGGCCACCGCCTGGGTGAAGTGGTATTTGCTGTAGTTGAGGTCGCCGTCGTCGGTGTTGATGGTGGCGGCGCCTGGCGCGGCTGCCAGGTGCTGCGCCGCGAAATATTGATCCTTGAACACGCCCTGGCAGGCCTGGAACGGCACGCCGCAGACGTTGCGGTTGAGGTCGCCCTTGCCGATCAGGTTGACGCTGGGGGCCTGCATGCGGATGGCGCCGCCGGCGGTGAAGGTGTTGTTGAGCACCAGCTTCAGCTGGTCGTCGCCGATATTGAAGCTCTCGCTGATGGCCCAGGCCGGCGCGCTCGCGCCGAGCAGCGCTGCCAGAGCCAGGGCGCGCAAACGCCGCATCCCATTCGAAGTCCGCATCTCATCCCCTCCCTGCGCGGCAAAACGCCGCAAGCCTACCGTACGGCAGCGCATGGCCCCGCCCAGGCGCGCAGCTTACCCGGTATTTCGGAAGAAGCAACCGCAGTGCAGCAATTACCTGGCGGGTAAAGCTCAGCCCGCCAGCGGGAAATGGCAAGAACACTGGCGTTCCGACCCATCCAGGGCGCGCAGCGCGGGCGGCTCGGCGCAGGCCGGAGCCGCCGCCGGGCAGCGCGGGGCGAAGGCGCAGCCCGGCGGCAGGCGCGCGAGGTCCGGCGGCTGGCCGGGAATCGCCCGCAGCAGCCGGCCCGCCGGCGTGTCCAGCCGCGGCCGCGCCGCCAGCAGCCCGGCGCTGTAAGGGTGGCGCGGCGCGGCCAGCAGCGGCGCCGCCGGCCCCGACTCGACGACCCGGCCGGCGTACAGCACCAGCACGCGTTCGCACACCTGCGCCACCACGTCGAGGTCGTGGGAGATCAGCAGCAGGGCCAGGCCAAAGGCTTCGCGCAGCTCGCCCAGCAAGGCGAGGATCTCGGCCTGCACCGTCACGTCCAGGGCGGTGGTGGGCTCGTCGGCGATCAGCAGCGCCGGCCGGCACAGCAGGGCCATGGCGATCATCACGCGCTGGCGCATGCCGCCGGAGAGCTCGTGCGGATACTGGCGCAGCCGCGCCGCCGCGCCGGCGATGCGCACCGCGTCGAGCATGCGCGCGCACTCGGCCAGGGCCGCGCCGCGCGACAGGCCGCGGTGCAGCACTAGGACCTCGGCCAGCTGCGTGCCGACGCGCAGATGGGGATTGAGGCTGGTCATCGGGTCCTGGAATACCATGCCGATGCGGTCCCCGCGCAGGCGATTCCAGTCCCGCTCCGCCAGGCCGAGCAGTTCGCGTCCCTCGAAGCGGACGCTGCCGGACAGGCACGCCCCCGGCGCCTGCAGGCCGAGCAGGGCCAGCGCGGTCTGGCTCTTGCCGGAGCCGGATTCGCCGACGATGCCGAGCGTCTGCCCGGCGGCCAGCCCGAAGCTGATGCCGCCGACCGCCCGCACCTCCCCCGCCCGCCGCGGGATGCGCACCGCCAGGTCGCGCACCTTGAGCAGCGGCTCAGCCATGGTAGCCGCCGGCTCCGGGATCGAGCGCATCGCGCAGCGCATCGCCGAGGAAGTTGAGCGCCAGCAGCGTCACGGCGAGGAGCGTGGCGGGGACGATCAGCGCCCAGGGGGCGGTTTCCATGGCGTGGGCGCCGTCGCTGACCAGGGCGCCCCAGCTGGTCGCCGGCTCCTGCACGCCGAGGCCGAGGAAGCTGAGGAAGGATTCGACCAGGATCACCTGCGGCACGGTCAGCGCGGCGTAGACCACCACCACGCCGAGCAGGTTGGGCACGATGTGGCGGCGGATGACGGCGGCGGGTCCGGCGCCGCCGACCAGCGCCGCCTGCACGAACTCGCGCTGGCGCAGGCTCAGGGTCTGGCCGCGCACGATGCGCGCCATGTCCAGCCAGTTGACCGCGCCGATGGCAAGGAACAGCAGCAGGATGTGGCGGCCGAAGAACACCGTGAGCAGGATGACGAAGAACATGAACGGCAGCGCATAGAGCACATCCACCGCGCGCATCATCAGGGCGTCGACCCGGCCGCCGGCATAGCCGGCGACGGCGCCCCAGGCCACGCCGATCAGCAGCGACACCAGGGTCGCGGCCAGCCCCACCAGCAGGGAAATGCGGCCGCCGTAACAGCTACGCGCGAACAGGTCGCGGCCGAGCTCGTCGGTGCCGAGCCAGTGGCCGCGAGCCAGCGCAGGCGCCGCGCCCCAGCGGCCGTCGAAGTCGATGGCGTCGTAAGCCCAGGGGCTGAGCAGCGGGCCGAACAGCGCCAGCAGCACCACGACCGCGAGCGCCGCCAGGGCGGCGCGGGCGACGGGGTCGCGCAGCAGGCGCCGCGGCAGGCTCATGCCAGGCGCACCCGCGGATCGAGCAATCCGTACAGCAGGTCAACCAGGAAATTGAACAGGATGATCAGCGCGCCGTAGAAGATCACCACGCCCAGCACCAGGGTGTAGTCGCGGTTGAGCGCGGCCTGGACGAAGTAGCGGCCGATGCCGGGGATGCCGAACACCTGCTCGACCACCACCGAGCCGGTCATCACGCCCGCCGCGGCCGGCCCGAGGTAGGACAGCAGCGGCAGCAGCGCCGGCTTGAGCGCATGGCGCCAGACGATCAGGCGCGGCGGCAGGCCCTTGGCCCGGGCGGTGCGGATCCACGGCGCGCCGAGCGCATCGATCATCGAGGCGCGCATCAGGCGGGCGATGGTGGCGATCTGCGGCAGGGCCAGTGCCAGCACCGGCAGCACGGCGTCGGCGATGCCGTGCGCGCTCCAGCCCCCGGCCGGCAGCCAGCCCAGGCCGACGGCGAACAGCAGCACCAGCAGCGGCGCCACGACGTAGTTCGGTACCGAGATGCCGAGCATCGCCAGGGTCATCAGCAGGCGGTCGAGCGGACGGTTGCGGCGCCAGGCGGCGAGGCAGCCGAGCGCGCCGCCGCACAGCACCGCCAGCAGCATGGCGCAGGCGCCCAGGCGCAGGGACACCGGCGCGCCGGCGGCGATCAGCTCCGCGACGCTGAAGCCGGTGTACTGGAACGAAGGGCCGAGGTCGCCGCGGGAAAGTCCCCGCAGGTAGCCCAGGTACTGCCGCCACAGCGGCTGGTCGAGGTGGTACTCGGCGCGCAGGGCGGACTCGATCTGCGGCGGCAGGGTGCGCTCGCGGTCGAACGGACCGCCGGGCGCGGCGCGCATCAGGAAGAACGCCAGGGTGACCAGCAGCAGCAAGGTCGGCGCGGCCGACAGCAGGCGCCTCAAGGCAAAGCTCAGCATCGAATGCTTGCAGGAAACGGGGAAGCGGCCTCGCGCGGACACGCCAGGGGCGCAAGGAACGCGGGAAAGCGCACTTCGCAAAACGCTTCTCTTCGCGCTTTTGCCGGGGTTCTGTGCATCTTTGCGCGGGGCATTGCTGCGTGGGCTCAATGCGGCAGCAGCCGCAGGTCCTTGCTGTAGTGGATGTCCAGCGGATTGTCCTGCCAGCCGGCGACCCAGGGCTTGATCAGGTGCTTGGATTCGTACCAGTAGATCGGCAGGACCGGCATGTCGCCGAGCATCAGGCTTTCGGCCTGCTCGAGCAAGCCGCGGCGCCGTGCCGGGTCGGCCTCGGCCTGCGCCCGGGCGAGCAGCGCGTCGTACTGCCCGTTGGCATAGCCCTCGTCGTTCTTGCCGTCGAAGCTGCGCAGGATGTTGAGGAAGGCGCTGGCGTCGTCGTAGTCGCCGATCCAGCCGCCGCGAAACACCTGGGTGAGCGCTCGGGCGCGGCGGGTCTGCAGGAACACCTTCCACTCCTCGTTGACCAGGCGCGTATGGACGCCGAGGTTCTGCTTCCACATGGCGGCGATGACGATGGCGACGCGGCGGTGGTCTTCCGAGGTGTTGTAGCGCAGCTCCACCTCCAGCGGATGCGCGTCGGAATATCCGGCCGCCGCATACAGGCGCCGCGCCTCGGCCAATTGCCGCTCGCGGCTCCAGCCGGCCCAGTCCGGCTGCTGCGGGGCGTAGTTCCAGGTGCCGGGCGGGACGAAGCCATAGGCCGGCAGCGCCGCGCCCTGCAGCAGCTTGCCGGCGATGACCTCGCGGTCCACCGCCAGGCTCAGCGCGCGGCGCAGCCCGGCACTGCCCTGGAACGGCGGGCGCGTCAGGTTGTAGCCGTACCAGAAGGCGCCGAGGTAAGGCGCCAGGTGCAGCTCCTGGCCGAGCAGCCCGCGCACCCAGCGGGCCTGGCTCATCGGGATGGCATAGCTCACGTCGAGCTCGCCGGCGCGGTAGCGCTTCAGCTCCGCGGCGAGATCCTCGGTCGGGTAGTAGATGACCCGGTCGATCGCGGTATGGGCATCGTCCCAGTACTGCGGGTTACGTGCCAGCGTCACCCGCGCCTGCACCACCCAGTCCTCGAGCCGGTAAGCGCCGTTGCCGACCAGGCGGCCGGGCCGGGCAAAATCGCGGCCGTAGCGCTGCAGGCTCGGGCGGTGCACCGGAAAGCAGGCCGGGTTGGCCAGCACGGCGGGAAAGTACGGCGCTGGGTCGTGCAGGCGGATGCGCAGGGTCTGCGGATCGACGGCTTCCACGCCCAGCCGCGCTGGCGGCATCAGGCCGGCGCTGACCGCCTCGGCATTCTCGATCGGCGACAGCAGCTGGGCGTAGCGCGAGCCGGTGGCCGGATCGGCGCTGCGGCGCAGCCCGGCGGCGAAGTCCTCCGCCGTCAGCGGATCGCCGTTGGACCAGCGCGCCTGCGGGCGCAGGTGGAAGGTGTAGGTGCGGCCGTCGGCGCTGGAGTCCCAGCTCGCCGCGGCAGCGGCAACCGGCCTGCCGTCCGGCGACACGCCGGTGAGCCCTTCGTAGAGATCGCGCAGGATGTTGGCGGTGCTGACGCCCTCGGCGCGATACGGGTCGAGGGTTTCGGGCTCGGGGCCGTTGCCCAGGCGCAGCACCTCCTGCCCTACCGGATTCCAATTCAGCGGACGTGCCCCGGCGCCAACCCCGAAACAGGTGACGACGGTAGTCGCCACTCCCAGGAGTGCTAGCACTCCGAGGCAACAGGGAACACGCAGGCTTGGAAAAGCTTTCTTGGATGCGGGCACGGCGGCATGCTACTGCGTTTCCGCAGCATCACGCAGCCACAACGTTCAGTGCTCCGGCGGGATGGCGCCTGCCCCGCCCGCCAGGTCAGCGCGTCGTAATGGAGGGATCCAGATGGCGCAGCGCATCGGAATTACTGAACGAGCCGGTGTTCTCCATATCTTCACGGCTGTAGCTGCGGCCGGCTACCGGCAAGCACTCACCTGGCTTCGGCCGGATGTGGCTGCCGGTGTCCTGCACGCAGAGCGTGCTGCCGGGGGCCGGTACGGCTTTGGCCGTGGTTGCAGCCGTTGCAGACGTCGGCGCGGGATCGTCGGCCAGCGCCGCGCCGGACAGACCCGCAAACAACAGGCATGTCAGAATGCTCTTGATCATCTGTCTACCTCCGCAGCCTTGGGAAGCACGGGTCCATTAGACCACACCCGGGAGGTTTAGTTGCCGGTCGCCCGAGCAGGGCAGTGACCGAAAATATGCGGTGAATCAATCACTTCAGCAAAATTATGGAAATCATCATGCCATGACCGGCCAGTCGCACGCAGGCACCATCCCGATCGAGAACATGGAAGCCGTGGTAGCGCAGGCCCGCCGCGCCCTGGCTTCCGGCGCATCGCCTGAAAGCGTGTTGCGGGAACTGCTGGTCTTGCTGCTGCCTCATCCCCTGCCGCGCTACCGCGAAGCCGCCCTCGCCTTCGGCGCGGCGCAGTTGCACGCCTTCGCCGCCGGCATCCTGGACGAAGCGCTGAGACGCTGGCCTGCTGATCTCGAGGTGCGTTACCGCCTCGGCAACGCCTTGCGCATGAGCGGCCAGGTTGCACCGGCCGAAGCGATGCTGCGGGGAGTCCTGAAATGGCAGCCCCATCACAGTGAAGCCGCCCGGTCACTGGCGTTCATGCTGCGCGATGCCGGCAGACCGCATGCGGCAGGCAAGGTCATCGCCGATCTCGATGCCAATGAGCAGCCCCCGGCGCAGATCACCGCCGGCTATATCGAATTCCTGCACCAGTGCCATCAATACCAGCGCGCCGGCGAGCTTGGGGAGCGAGCCCTGGCACGCGCGCCGCAAGATCCCGCCCTGCATTTGCTGATGGGGCGGACGGCTCATGTCTTGGGAAAATTCGGCCTGGCACGGAGCCATTTCCTCAAGGCGATCGATTGTGGGCTCCCTCTGGAGGCCTGGGGAGGAGCGGTTTTGTTTTTGGCCAACTCGCAGCGTTACGACACGCCGCAGCATCCGGACTTCACCCGCTTCGAGCAAATGTCCGGAAACGAGCGCCTGTCGGCGGACGCGCGCGCCGCAGCCGGCTTTGCGCTCGGCAAGGCCTACGATGACCTGTCCATGCACGAGCAGGCGGCTCGGGCATGGAGCAAGGCCAACACACTGGCGACGACAGCGCGCACCTGGTCGAGCGCGGCCTGGCGAGCCTTCGTCGACGAACAGATCGGCGCGGCCTGGCCGTTGCCCCAGCGTGCCCCAATGCAGGATGAGCCAGTTCCGGTGTTCGTCGTGGGGCTGCCGCGTTCGGGTACGACGCTCGCCGCCGAGCTGCTCGGGCGGCATCCGCAGGTGCGCAACCGCGGTGAGTTGAACTGGATTCAATTCATTGCGCAGACGCTGGAGCAAGGGGGCGGGGACGCCCACGATCTGCAAGCCGCGGCCGAGCTATACCTGCGCCAGCTGCGGTTGGACGATCCGCCGGTGCATTGGTACGTGGACAAAAACCCCCTGAACTTCCGCTACCTCGGGCTGATCTCGGCCATGTTTCCCCAGGCCCGGATGATCCATTGCGTGCGCAATCCGCGTGACACGGCGTTGTCGATCTGGAGCCAGTTCTTCGCACACGAAGACAATAACTACGCCTACAGCCTGGAGGGAGTAGCCGCGTTTGCGAAAGGATATGAACGGCTGATGCGTCACTGGCAGCAACGGCTTTCCATCCCGGTTTTCACGCTCAGCTATGAACGCATGACTGCGGAACCCGCAGCGGTACTGGACGGACTCACGAGGTTTCTTGGCTTGCCGCAGGTCGATCTCCTCGGCACCAGTCCCAGGGCCGATACGCCGATCGCCACCGCCAGTGTCTGGCAGGCACGCCAGCCGATCTACCGGACTTCCACCGAGCGCTGGCGCGCCTATGCGCCCTACCTCCCGCAGCTGGAGCAACTGTTCGTGGAAGGCGGCTGAAAGCCGTTCAGCCCTTGACAGCTCCCAGCCCGGCCAATCGCCGAACCAGCCCCTCCAGCGAGGGCAACATCCGGGAAATTGCGGCTTCGTTGACCCGCCACTTGCCCGGCGCCGGAGGCGTGAGTGTGTGGCGGGACAAGGGCAGCGGCGCATGCAGATAGGCGGCATGCCGGTCGTCGAACTCTATGTCGAAGGTCTCGCAGATCTTGCGGGTGACCCCGGCCGGATCGGCCAGGAGATCGGCGTAACAAAGCGTGGTCCAGCGCTCGGCGGGCAACTGCGACAAATCATCCAGTGCAATTTCATTGGTGCGCTCCCACTGAAATGCCGCCACTTCCTCCAGCGGCCGTCCGCGCAGCGCCCGATACCCCGGCGGCACCAGCATCGACCAGGGACCATCCCAGTCCGGCAGCTCCGAATAGGTCTTCCAGCCCCCTGAGCGCCAGGCCTCCATGATGCTGCTGAGACTTTCCCGCGGATCGCGCCACAGGAAGATGAATCGCGCATCGGGAAACAGCGCATTGAAGAATGGAATGCGCAGAGCATTCTTCGGAGTCTTCTCCAGGAAGCGGGCGTCGCCTGCCGGGAGGGCCTGTCCATCGCGATCGCGCAGCTTGGCCGCGAGCTCCGCCTGGATATGCTCCACGACTTCCTGAGTGACGTGGGCCGACGTCAGGCGGTTCGATCCGACACCCTCGGCCCAGGGCCGCAGCTGCGGCAGATCTTCGACCAGGCCGTGAGCCTCGCCGCCCAGGCTGTAGATGCCGTGGGCCTGAGCCAGCGTTTCGAACAACAGGGTGCTGCCCGAGCGCGGCGCGGCGACGATGAACAGGGGCTTGGGGAATCTGTTGCGAGCACGACCGCCGCGCCGGACGGCGGAAGCTTCGCCGGGCGCCGGGGGCTGCCATTCCAGGCTCGTCGGAATTTCGAGTTCGCGCACGGCATGACTCAGCACCCGTGCAAACAACACCTTGGCTGCCGATACGCCGTTGGACGGGCAGACCGGACTTTCGCGCAGGTTCTCCAGCTGCGCGATCATGTAGTCGCGCAGCTGCGCGAACGGGCTCCAGCCCTCGGGGCTTTCGCCATACAGCAGCCAAAGGGCGCGCCACTCCCTGCAAAATCCCGTGGCCAGGCTGGCGAAGCGCTGGCAGTCGCGCTGCTGCCTCGAAGCTGGCGAGGCCAGCAACTCCGCCAGCAGATCGCCAGTCAGCAGCTCCACCTCGGACGGCTGCATCACCACCGGCGCATTGTGCTTCTCGAAAAACAGGGGCGCAGGAGCATTTGCGCCATAGGGAACCAGTTTCGGCTCGGCGCCGCTCCAGGATTCGAATCCGCCGCTCTGACTGGCCTCGACCATGTTCCAGAACGCGGCATTGCCGGTGGTGTCGACCACCAGGTGCACGCGGTCGGCATCGCCGCCATTGTGCACGGTGTGTTCACGCCAGTTGTCGAACACCCAGGCTTCCCCCGCGGCCATGTGCACGGTCTGGCCGCCGCAGCTGAAGCTGACCCTCGGGCTGGTAAACACCGGAATATGGATGCGGATGCGATGAAACCAGCAGTAGTTCACATCGCTGTGCGGCGGCACCGAGGCGCCGGGTGCGAGCCGCATCAGGCGGGAGCGCCCCACGACGACCCGGAAACCGGCCAGCACCTGCTGAATGTACGGACAGCGTTGCAGCTGCGGTGTCGGCATCATGTGGCCGACGAAAGCGTCGTTCTCGCCGCCGTCGGCGCTGATCAGCCGCACGGCGCTGTTGCCGGCAAATCCGGTCGGATGCCGCTGCCATTCCTGCTCGGCAAACTGCGCCACCTCGTGCCGGAGCCGGCTGACGTCGAAAACCAGCGGCAGGCGGTAGAAAGGACTAGGCAGTTTCATGCGGCAAACGGGATTCTGGAAAGCGCTGGATCACGCGGCAGTCGATATTTAGGGGCTGCCCCGGCATTCAAGTGTCGGCATCCAGTCCGCACTCGCGATTGAAAGCGCCGATGGCGACGATCAGCTCGCTGATCACGGCGCATTCTTCACCCGAGAGGTACGGGTTCCAGGCATCCAGGATCAGCACGGCGCGGGTGCTCGCGCTGCGGTTCCAGGCTTCATGCTGGAAGGTGTCGTCGAAGGCCACGCAGCGGCCTTCCTGCCACGCGTGGATCTCTCCGCCCACGGACAGGGCGCAATCCGGCGGCACGATCAGCGGCAGATGCACCACGATCCGTGCGTTGGTCACGCCATGGTGCGGCAGGATGTGCGTTCCCGGGGTCAGGATCGAAAAGCAGATTTCCGGCGCGTGGTCGCGAATACGCGCCACGGGCAGCGACTCCAGCAGTGCCGCCGTGGCGGGGCAGCGGGCGCAGTTGGCGTCGTTGCGAACACCGTGGCGGTAGAAGAAGAAAGCGTCCCAGGCCGGCGGCGCATCGCGGCCGGCCAGGTAACGCTCGGCGTTGGCCCCAGGCGGAAGCTTGAGGAACGGCTCCACGCCGTCCCGGCCGGCGCTGGACAGGACCAGGCGCAACTCGTCCCGTACCGCCGGCGTCGCCTGCTCCAGGCTCGACAGCCAGGGCATCGCTTCGCGCGGGAAGTAGGGCTGCGCCGGCAGGCCGGGGAAGTACAGGAATTTGGGACGCTGCCGCGCATCGGCATAGCCGGCCGGCCGGTCGCCCAGATAAATCTGCAGCGCCTGCTCGACCCGTAGGGTGGCTTCCGCGCCATACCGTGCCCGCAACGGTTCGATCACGGCCATGAAGATGGCGCGGCGGCGCTCGCGGACGTATGCGATGGCGTGCAGCACCGGTTGCAACAGGCCCTTGGGCGTGGTGGCCTCGCTGGTCCATTCGCCGCGGCGCTGGGCGGCCACGATCACCTCGAAGTAAACCCGCAACGCCTCGTCGCCGCGTCCAGCGCGCTCCAGCACCTGGGCGAGCTGAAGCCGCACCGAGCGCTGCTCCGGAGCCAGCGCGGCCGACTTGCGCAGGGCCGTCTCCGCCTCATCGAGCCGACCGCCTTCGCTGTAGGCCGCGCCCAGGTTCTTGAGCGTCAGGGGCTGATCGGGGTGGGCTCGCAGGGCGCTTTCCAGCATGCCGATGGCGCGGCCCGGTTCGCCCCTGCCGAGGGCGCACATTGCGACGAAGTTGAGCGCCTCGACATTATCGGGAGCGCTTTGCAGCAGCGCCAGATATTCGCGCTCGGCCAGCACGGGGTCGCCCCGGCGCGCATGATCGCGGGCCGCTTCAAGCTGGCTTGCCTGAGCGTTCATGCCTTCGCCTCCGCCATGGCCTGTGATCGTGGATAGCCCATCCGCCGGGCAAGCTCGAGCAAGCGCGGCTCCACCTCGGCGAACCACGGGCGATAGCGGTGCCAACGCGCCACCGAGCTGCCGTACAAAGGCTGCACCACCTGGCTGTAACTGGGCGTATTGATGCGTCTGGACTGGGCGTGCCGATGGAATTCCAGCATGGCCGGATCCACTTCGAGGCCTAGAAACGCGGCGATGCGCTGTAGCTGAAGCGGGAGGTCCGCCACGACGTCCTCATACCAGAGGTCAAGGCAGTCCGGTTTCAGGCGTGCCTTCTGTTCGAGCCAGATGCTGATCGCCTTGTCGTAGATAGCGGCGCTGTCGCCGATCGTCCAGAAGCCGCGGGTGGCGTCGGAAAAGCCGAAGTTCTGCATGAAACAGCTCAGCACGACATCGCAGGGATGGCGCGTCACGAAAATCAGCTTGGCCTGCGGGAACAGGGCCATGATCAGCTGCACGCGGCAGAAGTTGAACGGGTTCTTGTCGACCAGCCGGGTCCCGGGGCGGCGCTGCAGATACCGGCTGACGCTGCTCCAGTAGCGGGACCGCAGGGTTTCCAGGTCGCCGGGGGCCAGGTTTTGCAGGGAAAGGGGATACCCCTCCGGCCGATTGACAAGAGTCTCGACCACGCTGTCCAGAGCCG